>Ga0302300_1000023_pt1 | contig 218018 bp, 216 predicted proteins | sample III_Palsa_E1_1_FD_198756 | JGI IMG/M metagenome (GOLD analysis project Ga0302300, IMG submission 198756) | Peat permafrost microbial communities from Stordalen Mire near Abisko, Sweden - III_Palsa_E1_1 | ecosystem: Environmental > Terrestrial > Soil > Palsa > Peat permafrost | place: Sweden...
AAGTATTGATATTTAATCCCGCAGGCAATCCTGTTGCCGCATAACTCGTCGGACTGTTAGATGCTATAATTGTATAACCGCTAAAAGCTGAGCCGATCGTTCCTGTTGCTGTTGACCCGCTTGATATAACAGGTGGCAAAGGATTGATCGTTATCGTTAATACTTTTGTTCCCGTACCGCCTGCGTTTGTTGCTTTCAAAGTATCAACAAATGTTCCTATAACTGTTGGTGTACCGCTAATAACTCCTGTTGAAGTATTGATATTTAATCCCGCAGGCAATCCTGTTGCCGCATAACTCGTCGGACTGTTAGATGCTATAATTGTATAACCGCTAAAAGCTGAGCCGATCGTTCCTGTTGCTGTTGACCCGCTTGATATTATTGGAGAGCCAGGCAACGAAGCGTTTATCGTTACCGTTAGTACCTGTGTTCCTGTGCCTGTAATATTTGTTGCTTTAAGTGTATCGATGAATATTCCTGTTGCCGTTGGTGTTCCGCTTATTATTCCGGTTGCAGTGTTAATAGTTAATCCTGCGGGTAATCCAGTTACCGAATAACTTGCAGGGTTATTAGAAGCGATTATTGTATAATCAACAAAAACAGTTCCTACCGTTCCACTTGTTGTTAAGCCGCTTGATATGACAGGTATGGCTGGATTGATCGTGATCGTTAAAACTTTTGTGCCCGTACCTGTAACATTCGTTGCTTTAAGCGTATCAATAAATATTCCTTGTACTGTTGGTGTGCCACTTATTATGCCTGTTGATGTATTGATAGCTAATCCCGCAGGTAATCCCGTTACTGCGTAAGTTGTTGGTGTACCCGATGCAACAATTGTATATGCAGCAAAAACAATTCCTGCTGTTCCTCCTGCTGTTGCTGCGCTTGATATGACAGGCACTGCAGGAGCAATTGTTATCGTTACTACTTTTGTTCCTGTACCAGTGATATTCGTTGCTTTAAGCGTATCAATAAATATTCCTTGTACTGTTGGTGTGCCACTGATCATGCCTGTTGATGTATTGATACTTAATCCGCCAGGCAATCCTGTAACTGCATAACTGGTAGGGGTATTCGATGCGATGATAGAGTACGCTGTAAAAACATTTCCTACTGTTCCATTTGTTGTTGCCACACTTGATATAACAGGTATGCCAGGATTAATTATTATCGTTACAACTTTTGTTGATGTGCCACCTGCATTCGTTGCTTTAAGTGTATCGACGAATGTTCCTGCTACTGTTGGTGTTCCACTGATTAGTCCGGTTGCTGTATTGATCGTTAATCCGCCAGGCAATCCTGTTGCAGCATAACTCGTAGGACTATTAGATGCGATGATCGTATAACCTGCGAATGCCGTGCCTACTGTTCCGCTTGCGGTTGATCCACTTGATATAACAGGTGCACTCGGATAAATTGTTATCGTTAAAATTTGCGTTCCTGTGCCTGTGGCATTTGTTGCTTTAAGCGTATCAACAAATATTCCGATAGCTGTTGGTGTTCCACTTATTATACCCGTTGATGCATTAATATTTAATCCTGCAGGCAAACCTGTTACTGCATAACCCGTTGGCGTATTCGATGCAATGATCGTGTAGCTTGAAAATATAGTTCCCGCTATTCCGCTTGCGGTTGATCCACTTGATATAACAGGTACAGCTGGACTAACGGTGATCGTTAAAACTTTTGTTCCTGTACTATCTGCATTCGTTGCTTTTAATGTGTCGATAAATGTTCCTGCAATTGTTGGCGTTCCACTGATAACTCCTGTTGACGTATTAATACTTAACCCTGCAGGCAAACCTGTTACTGCATAAGTTGTAGGATCATTTGTGGCAACAATTGTATACCCACTAAAAGCTGTACCAACAGTTCCTGTTGCTGTTGCCACACTGGTTATCACCGGTGCATTCAAAACAAATTTTACATAATTCAAATTGAAACCACCGGTTTCCATATAAATTCGCATGATATGTTGACCTACGGTAAGATCAGGTGTTGTAACATTTACAGTTTGCCATGTTTCGTAATTACCTGTATTAGGCACTGCTATCGTTCCTGAAATATTTACACCATCCATTTCTACATGCAGTGTTTCACCGCCATTCGGAGATCCAACCCTGGCTTGAATCGTATAGGTTCCTGCAGCAGTTACATTCACTGTATATTTTTCCCATTCTCCACTGGCGATATAGCCTACATCATATCCTCCGCCTGCATCTGTGCAAGTTTCAACATCCACACTTTCTGTTGTTCTGTATTGGCCTCCATCATTTGCGGTATCCGTATCATAGTATGCAATGCCTTGTCCGCCTACATCATAATTTTCTGCTTGTATCGTTCCTGGTATCGGCCATGCTGTACCACCGTATGGTGCTTCACCGGTTATAGACAATGGTATCTTAATGATATTACTATCTACCCAATTTGTATAATTGATACCTGCCGGTGTTACGATTCCTACTCTGTATCGGTTAGTACTTGTAGATAATGATCCGCTATCTACGGTAGCAGTTAAAATAAGAGAATCAGTTCCTAAAGGTTGAATATTGAATTCTCTCATTAAATAAGCACCGCTCTGATAACTGTATCCTTCACCTGAATCTGTATAGTTTACACCGTGCGCACGATTGCTTGCATCCAGACTCACCAAAAGTGTTAATGAATCGGCTGTGTAATTTGCAGTGCTTTGTATTATTTGTCCGAGTGGTAATATCGATCCTGCTTTGATCAATACATTGGGTTGAGTAGGATCATTTTTACTATCTTCTCCCACTAAAGAAATACTTGTCCATACTCCTGTTGGATAATTTACGCCGGTTGCCCATTTAGGAATGATCATTAAAATATCTCCCAACATAAATGCCTGCTGTTGGCTGCGCAGATTAGCATTGGCCGGTTCAGCAAAAAATAGCGGGCGCATAATCGGCAATCCATCGGTTGAAGCTTCTTGTGTTAACGTATATATATAAGGTAACAATCGATACCTGCGTTGCAAAGCAACACGACAAATTTGTTCTGTAACAGGGCCATTCACCCATGGCTCTCTCATCGGGCTTCCTTTCTCGGAGTGATTTCTATAAAAAGGATAAAAAGTTCCTAGCGCCATCCATTGCCCGATAAGTGATGCAGAAGGCGTGCCTGAATAACCAGTAACATCTGCTCCTACAATTGGTTGTCCTGATAAACCCATTGTCAAAATCATCGGAACGGATAATTGCATGTGGGCAGTTGTGGCCATATTATCACCTGTCCAGGTAGCAGCATATTGTTGTCCGCCTAAAAAGTTAGAGCGCGATAATACAAACGGCCTTTTAGTTGGATTAGCTGTCATGATACCTGCACGAGATGCCTGCACCATCAATCTTCCAAATACATTGTGGTATCGTAAATGTGTGCCTGCTGGTAAAGTACCGCCGCCGCGGTGCCAGTTATTGGTTGGCATCGAATTGGTTACACCGCCGAATACGGAGGGCTCATTCATATCATTCCAAACTCCATCTACACCTTTTGCCATAAAACTCGGGTATAATCCGGACCACCAGGTTCTTGTTGCAGGCATCGTAAAATCTGGGAACACACAAGCACCCGGCCATACCGTCCCAACAAAATCTGTTGTTTTATCACTTTGCTTTACCCAATTATTTCCTGCAGTTCCCTGATCGTAGATAGTGTATCCCGGTTCTTGTTTTACGCCCGGATCGATCATCCACACAGAGTGAAAATTATTTGCATGCAGGTAAGCATTCAATGCCGTTGGATTAGGATATCCTGCTGGCGAAAAAGTAAATATTTTAAATGAATCCATGTAATCAATATCCATCCATATATTATCACAAGGCAATTGATTGATCCTGAAACTATCTGCTATACCTTTCACCTGTGTATCTGTGAGATAGGAATATCTGCATTGATGATACCCTAAGGACCAGATCGGAGGCAAACTAATTTTCCCTGTCAATGCAGCTAATTCCTGTACGGCAGCTTGCGGACTTGCAGCTTCAAAGGTCAACACTCTAAAAGCGGGCCCTTGAGAATTAAAAACAATGTTTGTATCAGAAATAGCGATGGTCATCTCCCAGGTATTATCCGCTATAACGCCAAATGCGGTCCCATTGGCTCTTACGCCCATTACCCATGGATGAGATTGGTATAATTGTTGTCCACCAAAGGAGGCATAAGTATAGTTATCAGTGTTCCATAATGTAATGCTGGTGTTGTTTCTGCGCAGTGTACCGGTAACTTCTCCTGTACCATAAAAATCTACGCCGGTACCACAATTAATTGTTGCAATATTGTTACTGCCACTTATAGAAAAAGTAGGATTTAATCTCCAGCCTGACTGAGCTCCGGGAGTAACAACGGGTTCGTTTTGAATGGCAAAGGAAGGTGTGTTTTGTGTTGCATCGTACGCCGCAGGATAAAAAACAGAGAGATTACTTGATGAAGAAACCGTTTGTGCCGCTACTGATGAAATGGTTAATATACACACAAGCAGTAAAGTAACTATTGGAGTAGTTAATTTTTTCATTAATAGCAATTTGGTTATAGCAATCGTTAAAGCCCACTTGGCCGATGGATAAAGGTAGAGAAAGAATTCTAATTAATAGAAATACGCTTTTTTAATAAAATTTCATAACTTTTGAAGTAATGAAGCAATAAAAATGATCAGATGAAAAAAATACTTATGGGTTTAACAATAGCAGGATTATTTGCCATTACGGCTGCCTTTCAAACGAATAAACAGGATAATGAACAAAACGGACTGCCTGCATCCAATCCTTTCAGCTCGGTGAGTGACTTACCTTATGGGGTACCGGATTTTAGTAAGATAAAAGATGCTGATTATGAACCTGCATTTGAAGAAGGCATTCAACAACAAGTAAAAGAAGTAGAAAAAATAGCGAATGATCCAGCCGTTCCAACATTTGATAATACATTCATTGCCATGGAAAAAAGCGGGCAATTACTAAAACGTGTATTGAATACGTTCAATATGATATCTGGTGCCAATACCGATAATACCTTACAACATTTACAAGAAGAAATGGCACCTAAACTTTCTGCTTGCGCAGATGCCATGTACCTCAACAGCAATTTGTTTAAACGCGTTTCAACAATACATGATCAGTTATCTTCCTTAAACCTGGACCCTGAATCTAAAAAATTAGTTGAAGTTGATTATCTGAAATTTGTGATGGCGGGTGCAAAGCTTTCAGACGCAGATAAAATAACAATGAAAAAGCTGAATGAAGAAGATGCGTCATTAAGCGCAAAATTTACCAATCAAATGGTAAATGGTGTAAAAGCAGGCGCCTTATTGACCAACGATTCTACCCTACTCGCAGGCCTTGCTCAAAACGAATTAGATGCACTTGTACTAAATGCCAAAACCAATAATGCAAACGGCAAATACCTGGTGCCTTTACAGAATACGACACAACAACCTATTTTACAATCGCTATCCGATCGTGCAACAAGACAAAAAATATTCGAGGCCTCATGGGATCGTGCAGAAAAAGGTGATTCGAACGATACGCGTAAAGTGATCGTGCGCCTCGCTTCTATCAGGGCGCAACAAGCAAAGTTATTAGGATATGCTAATTATGCTGCGTGGCAATTACAGGATCAGATGGCACAAACGCCACAGGCTGTAGATTCTTTTTTGGCAAAACTTGTTCCTTCTGTAAGAGCAAAAGCTACCACCGAAGCCGCGGATATTCAACAACTGATCGACCAACAAAAAGGCGGCTTTACTTTGCAACCTTACGATTGGGAATATTATTCTGACCAGGTTCGTAAAGCAAAATACAATTTGGATGACAGTGAAATAAAACCATATTTCGAATTAAATAAAGTGTTGGAAGATGGTGTTTTTTATGCGGCCAACCAATTGTATGGAATAACATTTAAAGAACGCCATGATATTCCCGTGTATCAAAAAGATGTAAAAGTGTTTGAAATATTTGATGTGGATGGTAAACCAATGGCGCTATTCTATTGCGATTATTTTAAACGTGGTAATAAATCAGGCGGAGCCTGGATGGGTAACCTGGTGGAACAATCAACATTATTAGGTACGCAACCTGTAATATATAATGTTTGCAATTTTACAAAACCCGCTGCCGGTCAGCCTGCGCTGATAAGCTTTGATGATGTAACCACTATGTTCCATGAATTTGGACATGGGCTGCACGGCTTATTTGCAACACAAAAATATGCAAGTCTTTCAGGTACAAACGTTGCAAGAGATTATGTTGAGTTCCCTTCACAGTTCAATGAAAATTGGGCATTGTATCCAACAGTTTTAAAACACTATGCTGTTAATTATAAAACGGGTGAATCTATTCCTCAAAGTCTTATCGATAAAATAAAAAATGCTGCTTCTTTTAATGAAGGATATGGTTATAGTGAAATATTAGCAGCAGCTTCGCTTGATCTTCAATGGCACAGTATTGCTGATACGAGTGCTATTAAAGATGTAGACGCATTTGAAAAACAAGCGCTTCATACAACAGGATTAGATATGCCACAGGTTCCGCCCCGCTATCGTTCTACCTATTTTCAACATATCTGGGGAGGTGGATATGCATCAGGTTACTATGCTTATTCGTGGACAAAAATGCTGGCACAAGATGCCTATTCATGGTTCCTGGAAAATGGTGGCTTAACAAGAGCTAACGGACAACGGTTTCGTGAAATGATACTATCACGTGGAAATACAGAAGACTATAATGTAATGTTTAAAAATTTCCGTGGCCATACACCTGATATACATCCTTTGGAAAAAGACCTTGGCTTACCCGTCAATTAATTTTTTTTGATACGCGACTGATTGAATAAAATTATGGTAATAAGAAGTTGTAAAGACCGGATAATATAAAGTAGAAAAAAATTGATCCATATTAACAAGCTGCTGCGTTTCTATTTTGCAGGTAATGCGAAAAAAGAAATACATTGTTTTTAGAAGTGCTTTTTGCCATAAAGGATCATTGTTTTCATCATACACAAAATCAGCGTATAGCCACATGCCATCTTTATTTAGATAACTATTAAGTTGGGCAAAAATTACTGCGATCTTTTTGATCTGAAAATTATCGAATAAAAACGGGGTTATAATAATATCATAGATCGTGTCTGTTGTATATGCTTCGATAGGTTGATGGATGTAATTAATTTTATTTGACCGATGCTCTTTTTTTTGCGATAGCTGGATCATTTTTGCAGACGATTCTACATAATCGATTGTCAACCCTTGGGAATGAATAGCATTTATTTCTTCTATTATCCATCCTGTGCCACCTCCGACAATTAAAATGTGGCTATTTGCCGGAATAAATTTTAATAAACTTACCTGTGCCTTCACAATGGAATTGCCTAGTACGATCTTTCTTATCAGATCATAACTCGAAGCGATCATATCGTAATTGGTTGCCATAAATTTATTTTACAAACTGCATGGCGATGATGCCACAAATTGCTTTTATTAATATCAAACCATCGATCACAATTAAATAATATAATATTTTTTTCTGTCGCTGCATGGAATAGGTAACCAATAACAACAATAAAAAAGGTATCAGGTTAAAAAAGACCGGGAGAAAAGTAAAATGCCGGTATTGTGCAAAAGCAAACAGAAAAAATATCCCGATCAAAGAAAGCGGGATCAAAATAAAAAATATAGTATTAGTCAAACCAAATCTAACCACAAATGTTTTTAACTGATGATTAGAGTCATCTTCATAATCTTTCATATCAAACATGATCGCATTAACAGTGCAGAACATCCAGTTCTTTATAAAAAGTGCGAGTACTAAGATCGGGTCAATATGATAATATCCACGTTCAAGGTATAATACAATGAGCGGTAAAAGGCTAACACTGCATGCCCATACAAAGCCTATGACAAAAGCTTTTACCCAACCGGTGTTACGAAGATTTAATTTAAAGAAAGACCTGGGCAGCAAGCCGTAATACAATGTGGCTGATAGTGTCATCACGATAATGATGAACCAATATTGAAAGGGCATGTGCAACAAGTTTTGATAATCATCGAACAACATTGCACAACCCAGCATTACACAGATAAATAATAATATCCATTGGGTATACTGTACCAAAACATGATGCTGGATATACCAGGCTGATCTGGGATTATGTAAAGAAAAAGATTGTAACGGCTCTGCATAAGCGTAAGTATAATACATTACTGTACCACAAAAAAGTAATGCATAATAAATAATTGAATTAAATGGCAGGCGCAATTGAAAAGCGGTTTCAAGCGATAACGCTATAGAAAGAATTCCTACAAAATAGTTTCCAAAAAATATGAATTTTATAATTTTCCCCACAGTTATATAATATAAGCAAAAGTAGGCAATTGCCTTGCGCAAGAAAATTGTTTAATGGATCATTGGATCTTTATTATATCCTGTTTCACTATAGCAAATACGGTATCTGATTGCTTGGGCTCAATACGATGCGTACCGGTGAATCTGCCGAAGGCGGGCAATACGGCATAATTCTCAGCAAAATAAAAACAAGGAAATTTTAGTGATTGTTTTCCTAATCCATTAATGATTATTCCCGGATGGATATGACCACAAAAAGTGTATTGACCATTGATCGGTTCGCAACCGGCATTATCATGGGTAAAACTAAAATCACTTATCGTCAATTCATGAGGATGAATAGTTATGGAAGCTTCTTTATACCAATCTGGTTTTAATATATCATGGTTACCTTTTACCAATTCAATTGGCAGATCAATAAAATCATTTCTCCATTTTAGAAAAAGATCATGTTCTTTATTATCGCGACTATGAAAAAGATCACCCACCACAATTATTTTTTGGGGTTTAAATGATTGTATCAATGTAAACAAACGCTGCATATCTTCTTTAAAAACAGCCTGTGGTATTGGAATACCGGCTTTTCTGAAATGGCCCGATTTACCTAAATGCAGGTCTGATAAGATCAATGCTTTTTCTTCTTGCCAGAAAATGCACTTGTCTGTCGACAATAAAAACCCATTACCTAAAATGATATGCTCAATTATGTGCTGCATTATTACAAATTTATGCAAAATGCTTAATGCTAAATGCCAAATGCAAAAAGCTTAAGGGCATGTCCATGGCATTAAGCGTTCGGAGTTCAGTGTTCAGCCTATCTCTCCAATTGCGCCTGCATCCTTTTAACCCTGTCTTCTAATTTCTCTGAAGATAAATTTTCTCTTAAGCTATCAACCTTTAAGGGAAAACAAAATGGTGTAAGCTTAGCAGGAAAAGTGATCACTATTTTCCCTTTCTGAATACGTTCTAACATATTGAGCAAGCGGGCTTCTTCCATCTGTTGTTCCATTACTTCGTTATAGGCTTGTCTTACTAATAAATTATTGGGATCATATTCATTAAAGACGGAGAACAGTAAGGCTGCCGATGATTGTAAATGCTTCGTCTTTTTGTAATCTCCGGGATATCCCTGAAATATCAATCCACCGATCACAGCAATATCCCTGAATTTCCGTTTGGCCATTTCTACAGAGTTGACACTTTTTTGAATATCCGCAAAGAGATCATCCGGACTAAACAATTCATATGCATTGGAATCATCAATCGGTATTGGTTGATCGCTTAATAATTCAAACCCATAATCATTCATCGCAAAAGAAAAAGTTATTGGTGTTATACGACTAATACGATAGGCAAGAATGGCGGCCATTGCTTCGTGCACCAATCTGCCTTCAAAAGGATACACAAATAAATGAAAGCCGTCTTTTGTTTCAATATGTTCGATCAATAATTCATTATCCTGAGGAATATGCGATAATCTTTCCTGCAAATCGAACAACGGTTCCAATGCAACAAGCTCAATTGGTTTATCTTTTTGCTTAGATAACGCGATATCAAACGTTTCTCTAAGTTTTTGTCCGAGGTTAGCAGACAATGGCATTCTCCCACCCTGCCAACTTGGAACGATAGATTTTTTTTCGTTCGATCTTCTTACCAGGGCCGTCATATCCTTTATCATGATGAACTCTAGGTTTCTTCCGGCTAACGTAAAAACATCATTCGGCATTAAGCGTGCGATAAAGCTTTCTTCGATGACACCTACATAGCCACCACTTATAAATTTAACTTTCATCATTGCATCGCTAACGATCGTTCCGATGTGCATACGATGTCGCATGGCAATACCCCGATTAGTAATTTTATATAAGCCGTTGATGATCTCTATTTTTTTATACTCATCATATTGTTGCAATGCGTTACCACCTTCCGTTACAAAATATAGTAACTGCTGAAATTCATCGTAGGTTATTTCTCTAAAGCAATGGGTTTTTTTTATTTCTTTAAATAACTCATCAGGATAAAAACCATCTGAAACAGCCAATGTAGAAAAGTATTGTATCAACACATCAAAACATAAGATCATTGGTTGCCTGCTCTCGATCAATGTTTCGGCTATTGCTTTTTTTAATGCGACTGCTTCTACTAATTCCAATGAATGTGTTGGCAAAAAATATATCCGGCTCGTTGCATCCGGCTGATGGCCACTCCTGCCCGCTCTTTGTAAAAAACGGGCAACACCTTTTGGTGAGCCAACTTGTATCACTGTATCAACCGGCCTGAAATCAACACCAAGATCGAGGCTTGATGTACATATCACCGCTTTTAATTTTCCTGTGTGCAAATTATCTTCTACCCATAAACGCAATTCCTGTTCAATACTTCCGTGGTGCAATGCGATAATACCTGACAGCTCCGGCGCTCTTTCCAATAATACCTGGTACCATCTTTCACTCATACCCCTTGTATTAATAAAAATAAGCGTAGTTATATTTTGGTTGATGATATCAATCACCTTATCAACCAATTTTAATCCTAGATGGCCCGCCCATGGATATTTTTCTATTTCATCCGGTAAAATAGATTCTATCTGAATATTCTTTTTCAATTTAGCCGTTACCGTTACTCCTTTCGTATTTAATGGAGACAACAAAACTTCCTGCGCCTGTTTTAAGTTGCCGATGGTTGCTGAAATACCCCAAATAGATACCCTTGTTACTCTCAGACAATTTACAATTCTTGAAATGGCTAATTCAACCTGCACACCTCTTTTGCTTCCCAGCAATTCGTGCCATTCATCGACAGCAATAATTTTGAGCGACTTAAAAAAATCAGCGTATTCTTTTTGTGCCAGTAAAAGATGTAAGCTTTCCGGAGTGATGATCAATATCTCCGGCACTTGTTTCTTTTGTTTTGTTCTTTCGCTTATAGATGTGTCGCCATTGCGAATACCTACCGACCAATTCATTCCTAATTCTGTAATAGCTTCCTGCATGGCACGGCCAATGTCTTTGGCCAATGCGCGCAATGGTGTTACCCATAAAAGCTGCAGCCCATTTTTATTTTTTGTCTGATAATCTTTTGGATGATGGTTTATATAATCGATCAATGCACCTAAAAAAACAGAATAGGTTTTGCCGTATCCTGTAGGTGCATTCACTAATCCGCTTTCGCCATCGCTGATATGTTGCCAGGTTTCTTCCTGGAATAAAAATGGTGCAAGCTCTTTTTGAGCGAGCCAGTCGCTAATTATTTTATAGCCGTATGTAGCGGTTATTTTCAAATGCTTTCTTTGTTTACATCCTGGTAGGTCTTCAACATTAATTTCAGGTCTTCTAATGTATTTATTTCATCAGGCTTTTTATCATGCCGCCAGCGGTTAATTCTTGGAAAACGCAATGCTACGCCACTCTTGTGGCGGTTGCTCGCTGCAATACCTTCAAAAGCAATTTCAAAAACGAGTTCAGGCTTTACGGTTCTTACGGGGCCAAATTTTTCAATAGAGTTTCTTTTAACAAAATTATCTACCTGTGCAAATTCTTTATCGGTTAAACCACTATAAGCTTTGGCAAAGCTCACCAATTTCTCTCCGTCTTTTACAGCAAAAGTATAATCCGTGTATAAATTACTTCTGCGGCCGTGGCCCTTTTGCGCGTAGATCATTACTGCATCAATTGTCAGCGGATCAATTTTCCATTTCCACCAATCACCTTTTTTTCTGCCAACCAAATAAGGAGAGTCTTTACGCTTCAACATGATACCCTCGCTTCCATTATTTCTTGATTGTAAACGTAATTCACGCAAGGCATCCCAATCTGTAGCAACAATAACCGGTGAAATATGTAATCCTGCATGATGTGTTTCGCTTACTAATTTTTCAAGAAGTTCTCTCCTTTCTTTTAAAGGCAAATTTCTAATATCATTATCATCGTACTCTATTATGTCATACGCAATAAACCCAACGGGCGCTTCAGTCAATTGTTTTTTTGTGATATTCTTTCTGCCAATACGTGTTTGTAAAGCGGCAAAAGCCAATGGCATAAAAGTATCAACTGCATTGGTATCCAGACTAATGATCTCTCCATCCAATACTGTTCCACTTGGTAACAGATCTTTTAACTCATTGTATTCAGGAAATTTTTCTGTAACCAATTCTTCCCCCCGGCTCCATACAAACAATTCATTGTTGCGTTTAATGATTTGTCCGCGTATACCATCCCATTTCCATTCTGCCTGCCAATCATTGATATTTTCTTTCTCAGTAAAATCATCTTCCAATGCATACGCCAAATAAAACGGATATGGTTTTGAATGATCGGCTTCTGTTCCCGTATCATTTAGCAGGTCACTATAATTAACAGTTAAAGGATTCCAGTTACCGCTGATACGATGCGCAATAACAGAGGCTGATAATTCTGTCAACTTAGCCAATGCATTCACCATTACCTTTTGTGATACACCAATTCGAAACCCGCCTGTTATTAATTTATTAAAAACAAATTTTTCATTGGTAGTCATTTGTTGCCAAGTATCAACGATGAATTGTTTTTTTATTTCTTCAGACTGCTTCTCTAGTGTAATGAATGTTTCAAGATAATATGCCAGCCCATGTTCATTTGCTGATTCTGCTATTGGCTCAGGCAATAATAAAGCGATTGTTTCTGCAAGGTCTCCTACTGTATGATAACTTTCTTCGAACAACCATTGAGGTAATTGAATTATTTCTATGCACCAGTCTTGTAGCTTCCTTGTGTTTACAATACGTTTAGGCCTGCGACCGGTAAAGATCGCTATTACCCATATTTTATCTTTATCATTTGCGGTAGCAAAATAATGCTGCAGTGCCAATAATTTATCATTGGTCTTGGTACTACTTCCTAATATGTTTACCAGTTCTGCAAATTGTTGCATACAATTATTCTTCTGTTTTTACTTCATCATCTTCTTCGCCGTATTCTGTTTTAATTTCGGCGGCTTCTATTCCTTGTTCATCCAGGTACCTGCTAAATGCAGATTGAAACCCATGTGTTGCATAAACTTTTTCGGCACCTGTAGCTTTTACGGCTTGCAATAATCCTTCCCAATCTGCATGATCGCTTAAAGCAAATCCGGCATCGGTATTTTTTCTTCGGGCATTCCCACGAACCTGCATCCAGCCACTACATATCCCTACACTGTATGGATAAAATCTTTTCATCCACGGACTTCCATCTGCACCGGGAGGTGCGATCACAATATTTCCTTTTATTAATTCTGAAGCGGTATGTGCTTCTATTCTTTTTACTTCCGGTAATTTCCAGCCATTATTAATTAATGTTTCATGAATATTATATACGGCGCCATGAGCAAATATTGGCAGGCCCGTTTCTGCCAAAGGCTGTAAAATTCTTTGTGCCTTACCTAAACTATATGCGATCAAAACACTGGTTTTACCTTCTTTATTATTTTGTATGATCCAGTTTTTTATATTGTTAAATATCTGCTGCTGGGGTTTCCATTTATAAATGGGTAAGCCAAAAGTAGACTCGGTAATGAACGTATTACATTTAACAGGCTCAAATGCGCTACTCAATCCATCATTCTCTGTTTTATAATCACCGCTTACTACCCACACTTCACCTTCGCACTCTACTCTTATTTGGGAAGAACCGATAATATGACCTGCGGGATGCAAAGAGATCTTTACATTATTCATCATCACAGTTTCATTCCATTCTACACTTTGATAATTATTGGTACCCAAACGTAGTTGCAACAAAGGCTTTGTAAAATGATGGCATAAATAGTATTCACTTCCCCAGCGCGCGTGATCGCTATGGGCATGTGTGATTACGGCTTTCTTAACCGGCTTCCAGGGATCAATATAAAAATCTCCTTTTCGGCAGTATAATCCTTTCTCTGAAAATTCAATTAAAGCCATATTTCTTTGTCTTAATTAATGCTCAATCTGTAGAAATTATTTCAATAAGTTACAACAATTCCCGTTATTTAAAATGCATTTAAACTGGCATGATTATTAAATAAAGTAAGGAAACAAATTACTTACATAAATTAAATCTATTATCATGCCGACAACAGCAAAAAAGCCAGCAGCAAAAGTTAGCTCTAAAAATAACCGTCAACAAAGAGCTACTACGACTGGCCAAAAAACACAAAAAAATACTGCCGAAGAAAATGGTGGAAAATTGGAAGAATTTTTCCATGGCGAATTGAAAGACATTTACTGGGCAGAAAAACACCTTTTAAAAGTATTACCAAAAATGTCAAAAGCTGCAACTGCTCAGGAATTGAAAGCTGCATTTAACGACCATTTAAAAGTAACAGAAGGCCATGTAAAAAGACTGGAAGAAGTATTCAACGCTTTAGGTTATAAGCCACAAGCTAAAAAATGTGAAGCAATGGCTGGCATAACCAAAGAAGGTGAAGAAATTATTTCTGAAACTGAAAAAGGAACTTCTACAAGAGACGTAGGATTAATTTTCGCGGGTCAGAAAGTAGAGCATTATGAAATTGCTACTTATGGCAGCTTAACTCAATTGGCTAAAACATTGGGTCATGATGATGTTGCACAAATATTGAACAGCACTTTGCAAGAAGAAAAGGAAGCAGACGAAAGTCTTACAGGTATTGCAGAAAATTCTGTTAATCAAAAAGCAGATCAGGAATAAAATAGTATTCCATTCATCTTATAAAAATAGCCAGTTGTAAAGCTGGCTATTTTTATTTGAGGTAGAAGCCAATTAAGATTTTAATTTTTCTTCCAGTTCCTTTTCCATTTCTTTCTTAAGATCATGTTGTTCGTGTGCTTCATCAATAGAGTGTGATTGTTGGAGGCTCTCTTCATTTTTGGCAAACTCACTGAGTTTACTATAATATTTTTGGATGATCTTTAATTCTTCTTCCGTCATATCCTCAACATTTACCAATCGGTTACTGGCAAATTGATGTGCCGCTACCAATTCATTTAGTTTCAGCTGTATGGCCAAAGAATCTTTGTTCTGTGATTTTTGAATTAGGAACACCATTAAGAAAGTAACAATAGTGGTACCGGTATTGATCACCATCTGCCAATCTTCCGAATAATGAAAGATTGGACCTGTTGCTGCCCATACAATTACAGAAAGAAAAGCCAAAACAAAACCCATATTACTACCGGTAGCCTGCGTCACTTTTAATGCAAAGGTTTCGAAAAAACCTTTTTTAGATTTTGCTGGAAGATTTTCCATTTGTTTATTTTGTTTAAATGAAATAATGGTAGCCATTATTATTTATTAGTAGAATCTTTCTTCTCGTCATCCTTTTTCTTCGGAGAAAATATTTTTTGTAAGAGTGTTTGTTTTTTTTCAGGTACTTTATCAACAGAATTAATATTGATTTCATTATCTATGCTAGGAACCAATGCCTGTATAAATGCATTGCTTAATACTTCCCATATAGTTTCTGGTATATTGGCTTCTGTATTTTTAAAAGTACCTTGTATGGGAACTTTAGTTGCCAACTGGTTTTTATTCTGGTTCTTAAAAATTATTCCTACACCTCCTACTATTGCTTCCCAGGCTAAATGCAGTATGTCATCTTTTTTATCTTTAGGCCCTAATACTTTAAGATCCCTTATAATAGGTTTTACATATCCAATATATTTATTGTCTTTTGCCGCAAACTCGGTATATAAACCAAAATTCCCTTTGTCAACATCAAAATTTCCATAGGCTCTTAAAAAGTCATTCAGCTTAGCCAGATTGGTATTTTTCAGATCTGCATTTAGATCAAAGGTTGGGGTCTTATTCAGTCCATCTAATTTCATATTAAGATCTAGTGTTCCTTCATACACATTGGCATGCGCGATCACTGTTGATGGCAGCAGCTCTTCCTTATTAACAACATTGGTTAAATTTTCTGCTAGTATATAGGCATCCGTTAAAAATATATCAACTTTAGGCGTAGACGTTCCATCAACATAATGAATACTGCCATTCACTACTTCGAACTTATTCACTTTAAGCGGCATGAAATCTTTTAGCACAGTTCTAAAATCAGTTGTATCTTTTTTTACATTACCTATTTCAGTTTTATCTTTTGTAAAAATTAGTGTTGGAGAATCGAAGTATAATTTACCTACTATCTTTCCATGAAAAAGTGCGTTCCATTCTAACGAAAGATCTATACCATCTACTTTGAAAAACTCGGTTTGTTTTTTAGAAACGCTATCTACTTTATTCAAATACATTCCGTTGATCTGGTATGCACCCCTGTAAATTGATAATCCTATATCATCTACGTGCCCGTAATAACCATGTAAGCTGGCTAATTTATTATTAGCATACCGTAACACTACATAGGGTAATATTAACCGTATAATAATTAGGCAAATAATAATTATAGCAGGAATAGAATATTTTTTTTCAATGTTTTTGCCGAAGATCTTCATATAAAATGCTTATGTATTTTGACGTATGTGTAATTAGTCAAATACTAAACCAATCTATTTAACGGTAAAAAGCAATGTGGGCGGGGAACTGTTTCCACAGTTTAGGCAGCTACAGTTATTATTATATAAATATTACCTATAACTAATCTGGCACGTTATTGATTAATATTTAAACAAATACTAACTAGATGAAGTCAATAGCAGCAAGGATCAAGGAGTTTAATAAGAACAGGATACCGGATATGGTAGAATTAAAATATAAAGCGATGGCAGATAATGCTTTTAGATTTTATAGGGGTACCAATCATCTTTTTTATGAGGACCTGATCAATTCAAAAACTATCCTGCCAAATTCTCCTTTGACATGGATCTGTGGCGATCTTCATTTAGAAAATTTCGGCAGTTTTAGAAGTGATAACAGGCAGGTATATTTTGACCTGAACGATTTTGATGAAGCTGTTTTGGCTCCTGCGATATATGAATTATTAAGGATCGTTACCAGCATATTTATAGCTTTTGATTCTTTAGAAATAGAAAATAAAAAAGCATTGAATATGGCACAGCTTTTTTTAAAAACATATTCGGCTGTATTATCAAAAGGAAAATCTACTTATATAGAACCTGGGACCGCTAAAGGGATTGTTTGTGAATTTCTGACTAAAATAAGCAAACGCAGTTCTAAAAAAGTATTGAGAAAAAAAGCGGTGCTTAAAAAACACAAAATATTATTAAGCGATCCTAAACATTTTAAATTAAAGCCTGCATTAAAAAAACAAATATTAGCTCACATGGCAAAGTGGCTTAAGGATGATGGTGACAGTCCGTATAATTATAAAGCAGTGGATGCTGTGTTCAGGTTGGCAGGTACAGGAAGTATCGGTTTGAAAAGGTATGCTGTTCTTCTAAAAACATTAAATGAAGAAGGTGAAAAATATATGTTGGTGGATATGAAACAAGCTGCTACTTCTTCATTACAACCATATTTAAAGATCAGGCAACCAAAATGGAACTCTGAAGCAGAACGTGTTATCGCTATTCAAAAAAGAATGCAGAACAGGATACCGGCTTTGTTGAGTACGACTATTTTTAAAGGCGAGCCTTATATCATTCAGGAAATGCAACCTTATGAAGACAGTATTAATTTTAAAGTGATCAAAGAAGAATACAGGAATATTTTTCAAGTAATTGATGATATGGCTATGTTAACAGCTTCTTCTCAGCTAAGGGCTTCAGGGCGACAAGGTGCCGGAACAGCTGATGAATTGATCGCATTCGGGCAAAACACCAAATGGCAGGAATTCGTTATTAATTACGCTTTACAATATGCCGCAAAAGTAAAAACAGATTATCTCACCTTTTTAACTGAATTTAAAAATGAGCTTAAAAATAAAAATCGGGCTGCATAGATCTTTGTATCTATTTATAGACCGTAAACAAAAAACGGATAATCAATCTTTTTCAAAATTCATTATCCGTTCTTATTTAGCGATCACTCACTAAGTATTTATTTATATGCTGGTGCATTGATCTGCTCTTCTATATTAACTATTTCCAGATCCTTCTGAGCAGGTGCATTTAATACAACTCCATCACAAGTGAATCTTGATCCATGACAAGGACAATCCCAAGATTTCTCTACAGTATTCCAGGCTATTGTACAATTCATGTGTGTACATTTTGAATCGATCGCATGGATCTGATGCGCTTCATCTTTATATATTGCAGCCACATGTCCATGATAACGTACAACTTTTGCTTCACCCGGTGCCATACCTGATAGTTCATCTAATTTATGTGCAGGAAATAAACTGCTGACCAATTCTGTTGCTACATCAACTCCTTCCTGGATAAAATTAAAAAATCCTGCGGCTAATTTTATACGATTTGGATCAAACAGGTCCTGGTAAATACTTTTGCCCTTGGTGATCATATCGGATAATATCATTGCTGATAAAGTACCATACGTCATTCCATTTCCGCCAAAGCCAGTCGCCACATAAACATTTTTTCCATTGCTCGGTAAGTTTCCGATATAAGGCAAACCATCAACCGGTTCATAATATTGTGATGACCATCGAAAGGCAATTCTATCAACAGGGAAATAACTTTTTACATAACTTTCCAATCTTCTAAAACAAGCCTGTGTATTTTCTTCATGTCCGGTTTTATGATCCTCACCTCCGGCAATCAAATATTTTTCGCCATTAATAAATTGTGTGCGGTAATAATGATAAGGGTCGTTCATATCATACCCTAAAGCATGAGGATAAGCGTTGTCTTTTAATTTAACGCCTACCACATAACTACGATAAGGTGCGCACCTGAAATGCAACAGGTTTTTTCCCGGTGGAATATGTGTTGCATAAATAATGTTCTTTGCTTTGATCATGCCGTTGGCGGAAGTAAATACTTGCAGATTTTCTCCTTCTCCCAGATCAGTTACGCGCGAATTTTGTACGATCACACCACCGGCTTCTTCAAAAGCTTTTGCTAAACCTATGATATATTGAACAGGATCAAACTGCGCCTGTTTTTTAATGCAGGCCAATTTTAAATAAGGAATTGGAAAAGGCATATTATCGCTAAAAGCAATTGGCAATCCTAAGCGTTTTGCAGATCCAACAATTTCTTCCAGCTCTTTGTTTTGTTTTTCATTCAATGAAAAAAGAAATCCTTCTTTAACTTCATAGTCACAATCAATTTTATAAGTGTCGATATTTTGCTTGATCAATGCCATGGAAGCCTTGGCTCCTTTCACTAACAGTTTTGCGTTCTTTTCTCCAAAACTTTTAATTACCTGCTGGTAAGTGGTATCAAAAAAAGTATTTAAATGCGCTGTCGTACCTGAAGTTGTACCAAACCCAATAGTGTTTGCCTCAATTATAAGACAGGACAAACCCGAATTTTGTAATTGTACTGCTGTTGTAAGTCCGGTAATACCTGCACCAACTATCACTACATCATACTCCTTATCTTGTAAATTATTCATAGTAATATAGTCTGCAATAGTACCCTGCCAAATGCTCATTGACGCTCCGTCTCTTTTCATAAATCCTAATTTGTTTCGTATAACAATCAAAAAACTATGCCATTCTCGCTTTGGGATTGTTAAAGCTGGCTGCGTATGTTATTCCTCGTTATGTTTGATAACCGTATATTATTATCTACAAACTATGGCGTATAAGACTGGAGCGGGATTTGCATATATCTAATTATAATAATACAACAATCATGAAAAAGAAAATCGTAATCGTAGATGATGATTTGGGGATACAGGACATTTTCAAATTCATACTTGAAAAAGAAGGATACGAAACAACTATATATTCGGAAGGTAAAACGCTATTTCAAAATAAGACAGAAGAACCTAATGTGTATTTGTTAGATAAACAACTTGGAGGTATGGAAGATGGGCTGGAAATATGCAGGCATTTAAAAAGAGATGCAGCCACCAGGAACACGCCGGTGGTAATGGTTTCTGCAACACCTGGCATTAGTGCCATGGCCAGGGAAGCTGGTGCGAATGACTGCATAGAAAAACCTTTTACAAAAAATGAACTGATCGCTATCATTGAAAAAAATATAAAAAGAGCATAGCAGTTAAAACAGATCATCATAAGAAAGCCTTCGATAATCAGGAGGCTTTTTTATGTTTATGCTTGATCATCTTATCCTGCTTTTTGTAAAACATTAGCAAACTTTTTCACTTTTGCTATGATACTTTCCGCATCGATCCCTGCGTCATGTAATAACTCTTCCATTTTACCCGATTCTGAAATATGCGTTACGGCTAATTTCTCTACATGAATTTTTATATCATCGTCAACCACTGCGGCCGTTGCAAAATCACCCATACCTCCATGTGTAAAGTGATCTTCCACAGTGATGAGTATTTGTTTCTTTGTTACGCGCAAACATTTCATTAACGTATTTTTATCGATAGGATTAATAGAATAACAATCTACTACCCTAACATTAATGCCTTGTTCTTTTAATGCATCCGCTGCTTTTAACGCTTCGAAAACTGTGATGCCTGTTGCGGCAATCGTCAACAGATCATTGGCAGATTGACGCAAAACTTTAGAGCCTCCAATTTTAAATTCTTCATCGTCCTTATACAATACCGGTGTTTTAGGTCGTAGTATTCGCATGTAAGCAAACCCATAATGCTCTAGCATTAACGAAGTTAATTTCACAGTACAGATTGCATCTGCCGGTTGAAAAATAATTGTATCAGGCAATGCACCAAACATAGCAATATCTTCCAGCGCCATTTGTGATGGTCCATCTTCGCCTATAGAAACACCCACATGCGAACCAACAAATTTTATGTTTGCTTCTGATACACGTGCCATACGGATCTGATCTGCAGCTCTTGTTAAGAATGCACCGAATGTTCCTACAAAAGGTATCTTTCCAAGCCTTGATAACCCTGCGGCAACAGATACCATGTTTTGTTCTGCTATATAACACTCTACTGATCTTTCAGGAAATGCTTTAAAAAAAGGTAATGTGAAAGTTGAATTTTTTACATCCCCATCCAATGCATACACTTCATTATTTTTTTCTCCAAGCTTTACTAATACATCACCAAACACTTCACGAGTTGCATATTCTTTATCTTTTTCAAATGAAAGATCAATGTTGATATGTTCTGTTTCTTCTTCTGTGAATTTTACCTGTTCAGGTTTTTTAAAATTGAAGCGTAGCGTATCATCAATATTTCCTAATTCAGCCAACGCTTTTTGCAGCTCGTCTTTCTTTAAAGCTTTACCGTGCCATCCATCTTTATCTTCTAAGAAAGAAATACCTTTTCCTTTTATTGTTTCAGCAACGATCGCTATCGGCTTATCTGTTTTATTATTAACTGCTTTCTCGAATGCGTTGATTATTGCTTCCATATCATGGCCATCGATCGAGATCACGTCAAAACCAAATCCTTTAAAACGATCTACATATTTTTCCATGTGATGGCCAAACATTGTCTCGCCGCTTTGTGCCAAACGATTGATGTCAAGTATCGCGATCAAATTATTCAATTTGTGAAAAGATGCGAAATTCGCTGCCTCCCAAACTTGCCCTTCTGCTAATTCACCATCGCCTAAAAGCACAAATGTTTTTGCCGGTAGATTTTCTCTTTTAGCCAACAATGCCAAGCCTGCGCCAACCGATAAACCCTGACCAAGAGAGCCTGTTGCTGCTTCGGCATAAACAAATTTTGGAGTAGGATGTCCTTCGAAACGGCTACCGAATTTTCGCAGTGTTTTGATCTCTTCCAAAGGATAAGCCCCTGCTACACCAAATAAAGAATATAACAATGGTGCTGCATGCCCTTTCGAAAGCACAAAACGATCATTGTATAAATTCAGTGGATTTTTAATATCGTATGTGAAATATTTATCGAATAACACTGTTGTAATATCAGCGGCCGACAAACAAGAAGTAGGATGCCCCGATCCTGCTTCTGTCGTGGAAACCATACTCCACTTGCGTATCAGCTTTGCTTTATCTTTTAGGTCTTGTATATTTTGCATGATTTATCTTTTTACAGATACAAGAATCAACAAATATGCCATCAATAAAATGCACATGGAAAAGTCAAAAAATATCGGATGGGTTGGAGTAAAAAATGAAATTGGAGAAAGTAACAGAAAAAGTACCCTAAATAGGCTTTGATATTGACTTCCAACGATATAACTTTCCGTTTTTCGTTGAAAAATTGGGATGGATTTACACATTGCTATATGTTACACGGCACATTAATTGTGGTATATATAACAACAATAATTATTATTCACATCTCTTTTAATGAAAGAAGTTAACACTTCTAAAACAATCTTAGCATTCATTAATATCGTTAGTTAACTACATATAATAACAGAAAAAAAATTATGGAACTCACCCGCCAGGAAAAAAAAATGTTGATCGATTTATCGGCAGGAAAATTATATAAGGAGATTGCTGCAGACAATTTTATTTCAATCAATACGGTAAAAAAACACCTTAAAAACGTGTATAAGAAGCTGAATGTCAGCAACCGAACAGAAGCTGTAAAAAAATATTTAGAGCAAGGTGTTTAATTATGCCTTAAGATAAAAAAAAGGGAAACAATGATGTTTCCCTTTTTTAATGCCCTATCAATAATGATGGTAATGGTGATATCTATCGTGATGATGGTGATGATCGTGCCAGCGTTGTCCAAAAGATGTTGCCGACACAAAAAGGCAAACTATCATCATTGATAAAAATGCTTTTAATTTCATAATAAAAAGTTGTGTTGTTATAAATTAATTGATAGGTAGTCAATTACATTTATCAAGCCAGCTTTTGAAAGCTTTATATAATTTTGATAATTTGTTATATAATTATTTCAACACCGATCTATTTAGGAGTCGCTTATTTTATTATTTTAATCCGATGATATCTTTTGCAACATCTCTGCCAGTTGTTAATGCGGCTTCAACAGTTCCCGGTGATTCGCCTTCGTAAATACCTTCTCCGGCGAAGAATAACGTTTGTTCAATACCCTGTTTCAATAGTTTTCTGGCTGCAGAAGTTTGTGTGGTTGCAAAAGAATAAGCCCCAAGACTGTACTCATCTTTTGTCCAATCAACTATTTTATATGTTTTCAATTGGGTTTTTAATAGCTCATATTCTATTGAAAAAATATTAGCTAAAGATTCCAGTGCCATTTTAACGATCGTACTTTCTTTTGCGTTTATTAATTCTTTTGCATTGGGTCCACCTAACCAACCTGTAAGCATAGCACTCTTATTAGGAATTTGCGTCCACCAGGTTGGTACTTTTTGATCGCTGATGATAAAGGTTAGCTCTTTAGATTTTTCTTCCCAGAAAGGCGTATCAAATTGTAAGAAGATTTTTATCACAGAACCAAAACCTATTTGAGCAGCAGCAGCTTTCTGTTCTTTTATAGCCGGTTTAAATTGTATGGCGTTATCATCTTTGCCATTTTTTTGCAGGATACTTAAAGGAACTGTAACGATCACTTTGTTCGCTTCAAATGTTTTACCTGAAGCAGTTGAAATTTTTGCGGCATCATTTCTCCAATCTATTTTTGTTGCTGCGCAAGATGTATATATCATTGCGCCTTTCTTTTTACATTCCTGTGCGAGGTACTGCACCAGCATATGATAACCACCATCGATGCGGTATTGATCTTCTTCTTCATTCATCCACTCGTTTCTTAACGCAATGGTACTGGCTGTATTTATATCGGCCAAATCAAACCCTTCTGCATAACGCCTCACATTGGTTCTTAACGATTCATACTGTTCATCCGAAAAATACTTCTCTAAAAAATGAGCGATCGTAATGTCGATGGTCACTTCTTTCATTTTTTTTATCAGCAGATCCCAATTCGGTATTGGATCATCGGGAGAATTCCATTGGCCATTCTTTACAAAAACCCTTTCTTCTCCTATCGGGTGAAAATTGATCTTAGCTTTTTTTAATAATTGCTGGGTCAATGGCAGATCCCCATGAATGAATTCTGCGCCGACTTCAACAGGTGTATCAAATTTCACATCTAACAAAGTATTTACCCTGCCGCCCAGTCTTTCATTTGCTTCGATCAATATTACCTCAATTCCTTTTTCGGACAATTCCTTTGCTGCCATTAGGCCGGACATACCGCCGCCTATCACTATTACCTTTTCTTTCATTGATGCTTTTTTGTTAGTGGTAGAAAAAACTATTCCAAAAAATCCATATCAGCTTGAGTTAACTCAATATCTTTTGCCTTTAAATTTTCTTCGAGATGTTTCAATGAAGATGTACCTGGTATTGGCAATATCCAGGGTGAGCGATGTAATTGCCAGGCAATATTTATTTGTGCGTCTGTAGCTTTATATTTTTTAGCAATAATAGCTATCCGCTCATCTTTTTTAGATAAAGAATGAACCAAAGAAAAATAAGGAATAAGTGGTATTTTATTTTGTTCACAGATCGAAAGCACTTCTTCGCCTCCACTAGTTTCACCAAAAGCATTTTTTAAATTAGTGCGTTGCCCATGCCCATACATATTTTCTACAGTTGCCACGTTTCCTAGTTGCATAGCTGTTTGTAATTGTTCCGGACTAACGTTGCTTACGCCTACATGCAAGATCTTACCTTCTTTTTGTAAAGTAAACATTGCATCCATCGATTCTTTGAATGAAACTTTACTGCCAGGCATCACACGAAAATGCACCAAAGACATTTGTTCTAATTGTAGTGTACGAAGATTATTATCGATACTGCTACGCAGGTTTTCAGGACTTGTAAAAGGTATCCAGCTTTTATCAGGCTTGCGTGCGCCCCCGACTTTACTACAAATGATAAGATCGGATGGATAAGGATATAGCGCTTCTTTTATTAAACGATTCGTTACATCTTCTCCATAGTAATCTGCTGTATCTAAAAAATTAACCCCATTTTTGACCGCCAGTTGTAAGATCTGCAAGGCCTCCGGTCTGTTGGGTGGTTCACCATAAATGCCCTCTCCTGTCAACCGCATAGTACCATACCCTAAGCGATTTACTTTTAATGGGGAAGTAGTAGTGCCCGCAATAGTTATTGTTGAATTATTCATTGATCGAATGTATGCTTAAAATGTACACCGAATTAATTATAGACCGGCAGTTCAAAATAAAATATGGACCCACTGCCTTCGCGGCTTTCTACCCAAATTCTTCCATTATGTCTTTTTATGATCTGGGCGCATATATATAGACCTAAGCCGAATCCGGATATGCCTGAATCTTTTTCTTTAGAGCGATAAAAACGATCAAATATTTTTTCATGATCAGACAATGGTAAGCCCACACCAAAATCCTGCACACTCACCGTTATTTTTGAAGCAGTTCTTAAAGTGTGCAAATAGATCTTTTCACCTTTTGGAGAATATTTGATAGCATTCGATAAAAGGTTAATGATCACCTGCTCTATCCTGTTCTTATCTGCAAATACAATAGAGTTGGCCATGGCGCCATCTCTTAAAATAATATGTGTGGTAGTACTTATCTGTGCTTCCTGTACACATTCATCTATCAGTTTATCAATATCTAATTCTTTGATATCAAGTTGTAATTGTCCTGCCTGGATCTTAGATACATCCAATAGATCGTAAATAAGGCTTTGTAATTTATTGATACTGTTCAAAGCTTTATTGATGAATAATTTATTCTGCTGATCTTGCTCGATACTGTTTAGTAATTCTAAAAATCCTTTCGCACTTGTTAAAGGGGTTTTTAATTCATGACTGGCAATACCGATGAACTCATCTTTTTTCTGATTGCTTTGTATGATCTGATCCATGAGGTTGTTGAACTCTAAGGAAAGAATACCGATCTCATCGGTACCTTCTACAGGAACCTGTGTAGTATAATTTTCATTTCGCCTCACTTCTTTCATCACTTTTACAAGTGACAACAAAGGCTTTGAAATATATTGTTGATTGATAACAGCAAACAAAAAAGCCAGCGCAACGCCAAGCAACAACAACACAGCGGCGATCTGAAATTTCTGACTTTTTATTTGTTCCAACTGTGATAACTCTGCCTTCAGGCATACTGTACCGAACAGCTCGTTATTTTTGTAAATGCTTTTATAAACATACAGGTAATCATCATCGAATTTATAACTGTCGGTAAAGGGCGCATAAAAAACGTACGGCTCAACACCTGGCCTAGTAGCTGAAGCAAAAAGATTTCCTGTCTTATCGAATATGCTGGCACTTACAATATCTTCCTGTACCCTTTCAAGGTTAGATAAATTTTTTGTTGCGGCATCGTTATCCAAAAATTGAATAGCAGAAATGCTATTAGTCCCTGTAACCTGCGCAATAGAAGTAATATTCCTTAGTTCACGTTCTTTGTAGCCTTTAATATCTGAAATAACAAATGCAGCAAAGCAAAGTCCCAATACAAGCATAGCAGTAATTACCTGCATCCATATCAGCTTGTTCCTTATTGAAATATTGCGAATGTTAAGCATTCTTTTATTTAAACTTTATGGTGTATTCACGACTACTATAGCATGCTGCAATAATTGTGAACTTATTTTTAATCCTGATATGGCAGCAGCGCTAGGGTTCATCTCAAATTTTAATTTATTATCTGAGATGACAAAATTTATATGCGCACCCTTTGCACAGGCATCCGTTTGTTCTGCCACTATCAATATTGGCTTATCGCCCATTTTTGATACAGCCGTTTCAACATCCTGTTTATTATTACCGGAGATAAAAAGTATCTGGCAATCCCCAACATCATTTATATTATCGTATTCCTTTATTACGATACGCTTGCCCTGTGCTTTTTTTTCTTTGGCAATTTCGATCAACGGATCGGTAATTCCCGATCTTCCTAAAACAGCGATCGTAAAATCTTCTGTTTGTCCACTACTACTTCCCCAATCTATATAATCGGTGAAACGATATAAAAAGGCAGCCTTCAGAATATATTCTTCTGTATTTGATTGTGCAGGCATAAAAGCTGACCCTACAACCAAAGTGATCGCTGCAACAAAAAGGATGATATGTTTTTTCATTCTCTTCATCTGATTAAAGGTCGATACTTGCTTTGATGATAAATGTTCTGCCTGGTTGTTCTAGTAAAGTTGAAAAAACTAATCCATCCGCCGTGCGGAAACCCGGATCGTACCAGGTTGTATTGAACACATTGCGAATTTCAAAACCTGCGGATACGCCACTGTGTAATATTTTTCCGGTGTTGATGGTACAGTTGGTCAAAAAATATCCGGCTACGGGACCGTTAGGATCGGTCATTGGTGATGGACGCTCACCTACATAATTACCCAAAATACTTATTGATAACAGATCATCGGGAAGATGAGCCGTGATACCCGCGTTACCTTTTATTTTTGCTATCGCAGATACGGAACGATTCACATTGGTTATTAAATTTTCTCCTTCCGCATCCTGCCAGGTCACATTGAAGAAACCTGAAAATGTTTTTGAAACGGACAGGTCCACACTTCCTTCTAATCCATCTACAGTGATACGACCAGGATTTTTATTTGGATTGAATCCGGTTAAATTACTTAACACAATAATATCTGTGAGGTAATTATGAAATAGATTCAGCTGAACTTTTACTTGTTTGATAGGTGTGTAGATCGCATTCACTTCGTACGTAGTGATCTTTTCTGTTTTTAAGGAATCACCTGCATACGACTGGTGTATCTCCAGATTGGTTGGCGCACGAAATGCCTGGCCAAACTGAAGCTTAAAAGTGAATTGATCATTTGGTTGATTGACAATAACAGCTCTCGGACTTATTGCATTACCGAAATAACTATTGTAATCATCCCTTGCTCCTAACGTCACGCTTGTTTTACCTAAAAATTTTACGTTTAAAACATATTGAAGATAACTACCGAAATTATTACGGATATCATATTGTCGTGGTAAGAAGCTGGTGTTTACATTGGTAACAGTATCCTTACCGTTATAGACGTAATAAGTAGAAGTATCAACTGTTATTCCTCTTGCTCCTTGCTCTACATTATCCTGATAAAATTCTACGCCTGCTGAAAATTTATGGTGTTCCGATAGTGAATAATTTGCCGACAGCTCTGCCTGTGCCCTGTTAGAATAGCTGGCAACAATATCTTTTATCAATTTTTTTCCATCAAGAGTTATATAAGCGTAAGAATCATCAGCAGTACCCGTTTCACGATATATGCCACGCGCCATCAAATTCAATTTTTCATTTACTTTGAATTCTTCCTGAACAAAAACTGTTCTTAAATAAGAATCATTCAATCCTGGCTTTTGTCCATCAAGGTCTCGTGTCAATATCCCTACCTGGCCCGAATTATTATTTCCCTGAGGTGGTAGCCCGAGATAGACCGTAGGACTATTTGCATATGTTCCCCAACCACTCGGCGTTCTATAAACACGGTAACCGATGGTAGTTTTTGTAGACTTTGTATAATAACTAAGCGCACCATTGATGCCATAAGCTTTATCAACAAAAGAAGCATGGTATTGCGGATCCCTGTTTGCAAATACGGGGCCATCGGTATTATATAAATTGGCGGCTAAAGAATATTCAATATTTGATTTCTTTAACCCAAATGATAATTTTTCGAAAGTGGTATTAAATGTTCCGGCACCTGCTTCAGCATGTACACCATTTATATCTGCTCCTTTTTTTGTGATGATATTGATCACGCCACCAAATGCATTAGCTCCGTACAATGCAGATGCAGGACCCCAGATGATTTCTATACGTAAAACATTATGTAAACTATATGCCGGCCCTGCCAGATCATTAGTCCCTAAAATATTATTTTCAACCATACCATCGATCATTAATAAGGCCCGTAGATTTTCAGCACCGTACATGCCCCTGAAATAGATCAGTGTTGGTGCATAGCCATTTACGTGTATCATATCAATTCCCGGAACATCACGCAATGCATCTTCCAGTTGTTCATATCCTCTGTCTGCGATTTGTTGTGCTGTAATAACAGTGATGGTAGATGGCGCTTCATCGGTTGTTTGTAAATAACCCGTAGAGGTTACAACATGCTGTACCTGCACATCCATTAATTTATCTAAAGAAAGATCAGCAAATGCCACTGCCTCTTTACTTGTGTCTTGTGCTTGTACCATACAACAGCATGATAAAAACAGGATCAGTGTAAAAATTTTATTCCTCATAAATAAAAGTTAAGTGATGGTATCATTGAAGCCATGGCTTTATTCTGCAATTGGTTGTTCACTTATTTGATCAAATAAAATATTGTGTACTTTATTCAATAAATATAACATTTCAAAAGGTTTGGGAATACAATCTTGTGCATGATATTGTGTTGTTATTTCTTTTATACCTGAATTGGCCGATATAAAAACGACAGGGATATTTTTCATAAGATCATTTTCTTTTAAGCGGGCGCAAACTTCCCTTCCATCAACTTCTGTCATCCAGATATCTAATAATATCAGGTCAGGAAAATCGTGGTCGTAATTAAAAATATCATTTGCATTTGGAGTAGCGTGTACGGTATAGCCTTTAGTTTGCAACATTAATTGCAGAATGCTCAAGATATCAGCATCATCATCTGCAATAAATATTTTCTTTTCAGCATTGGTCGCAATGTTCATAAAGACTTGAATTTATTATAATTATTTGGGCAATAATTCTACGCTTACAATGGGTAAATAATTCCCCACTATATTCAAAAAGAGGATCGTTCTTTTATTCATGTATTAGTAGCATTGGTTAGTGTATTATCTGTAAATACTGGAATTGTCGCTAGTAAGGCCCTGTATTTATAAGATAACAAGCTATAATTCACAACATTAATGCCAATTAAATGTGATAATTCGATCAATAAAAAAAGGTGGCACAGTATTCCTCTTATTCAACTAAACAAATAAAATGAAATTGATATACTCAAGCAAACTAACAAGGATCGCTTTACCTTTTTTGATAATACTGATACTCTTAACATTTGGCTCTTGCGCAAGGAGAGAAAATTTTCAAGTTTCCACTATTACTCCTGCAGCAAGAGGTTTTGTAAAAATAAAAAAAGATAAAAACAATAATTACGATATTAAAATAAAAGTATCCGACCTGGCTGAAGTAGCAAGACTTGAACCTCCGGCTACTACTTATGTAATATGGCTAGTAGCAAGTGATAGTTCGGTCAAAAATATCGGTCAAATAAAAAGCTCGGAAGGAACGTTCTCTAAAAATCTAAAAGGTTATTTTGAAACCGTTTCTTCAGTCAATCCAAAAAAGATATTTATTACAGCTGAAACTGATGGAACAGTTCAGTATCCGAATGTAGAAACGATACTAACGACGAAGAGCTTTTAAACGAAACGTTAAAGGTTTCAATAAAAAAATTATTTGAGGAATGGTATTAGGATACTTCAATATTTTTGTTATGTCAATTAAACGTCAACCCAAAATCTAATCATATGCGCATTAAAAATTTAATACTGATTGTTGCTTTACCCGCTGTTCTTTTTTCTTGTGTGAGTACAAAAAAATATAAAGACTCACAAGCAAAATATGATGAATTGAACAGAGAGTATAATGCATTGGCAAAAAACTGTGATAGTAATCTTACCGCTTTAAAAGCGAAAGGGGTATTGGATGATTCTACCATTGGATCACTCAATAATCAACTTGCTTCATTAAAAGGAAACAACAGTCAGGCAATGGAACAATTGCAAAACCTTTCTGTTATAACTGATGCACAGGCACAAAGCATCCAAAGATCATTGGACAGTCTTGGTGCAAAAGACAGTTATATACATAATTTAGAATCTGCACTTGCACGCAAAGATTCTATGAATGCGCAACTGGTTCAAAACCTGAAAGGCGTTATTGGAAATTTAAACGACAAGGATATTAATGTGAAGATCGATAAAGGTGTTATCTATATCGACATCTCTGATAAATTATTATTCAAAAGCGGCAGTTATGATGTAACCGACCAGGCTAAAGCAGTTTTAGGTAAAGTAGCATTGGTATTAAAAAACCAACCTGATATTGAGTTTATGGTAGAGGGCCATACTGATAACAAACCTTTCGAAAGAGGGCTTTTATTAGATAACTGGGACCTGAGTGTTAAGAGAGCTACATCAGTAGTACGTATCCTGCAAAATAAATATGGTTTAGATGCTACACGTATCTCTGCAAGTGGTCGTGGTGAATATCTTCCGATCGCATCTAATGCTACTGAAGAAGGGCGTGCAGCAAACAGGCGTACACGCATCATCATCTTACCACAATTAGATCAGTTCTTTAAATTATTACAGAAAAAATAAGAATACCAGAAATTAATTTTGAAAGAGTAGCAAATGCTACTCTTTTTTTGTTTTGACAAGAGGTGAGGCACATTAATTGTTATAGAATTGATACTTTATTTATAACACAATTAATTACTGATCATGTCTACAGCTATTACTACAATTATTTTACAGGTCACAAGTAGCGTTTTTAAAGAGAATGAATTTATTCCTGAAAAATATACTTGTGAAAAAGAGAATATAAACCCTCCTATCGAAATAAAAGATATTCCGGAAAATTGCAAGAGCCTCGCATTGATCGTCGACGATCCTGATGCCCCAGGAACAAGGCCTTTTGTTCATTGGGTGATGTGGAACATTGATCCTGCAACACAATTGATCAGTGAAAATACTTCACCAGGGATACAAGGCATTAATGGTGAAAGTAAAAATGAATATAAAGGCCCTTGCCCTAAATTTGGAAAAGAGCATCATTACCATTTTAAAGTATTTGCATTAGATACAATGTTGGATATTCCAAATAATTCAGGAAAAGAATTATTGGAAGATGCCATGAAGGATCATATCATTGCAAGAGGTGGCTTGATCGGATTATATGGAAAAGTGTAATAAATTTTATTACTTCTATTTTTTAAAGACCCATACAGAAACTGATCCGCCATTCACTTTAAACTCTGCCCAGCCATCTTCATTAATGACAATCTCTTCTTTTATTTTATTAAGATGATCGACCATTATTTTTCCTGCGAACTTCTTTCCTATTTCCATATTTTTTGTCCCGGCATCGCCGTTAGATAAGATCACTGCACATCCTGAATCAGCATGTTCATCATCACCTTCTCTTGTCCAGCCAACACAACTTGGATAATCGAAGTAATCCCGTTGTTGTCCGTACGCTAAATATTTACGCACATATAATAATGGTTCGAGTTCATCCAATTTTTCAAGTGTTACCATATGTTCCTGCCCATCACCGCCTTTATCTTTATAGGTTGTACCATACACATCACTATAAAATAAGCAAGGATATCCTGCTTCGCGAAGCATGATCAAAGCATACGCTAAGGGCCTGAACCACGCCTGCACAGGCTGTTCCAATGATTGAAGCGGCTGCGTATCGTGGTTCTCTACGATCGTTACTGCCAAAGTAGGATTTACTTTTACAAGCGTGTTATCAAAAATACCACAGAGGTTGTATTCTTTACCTTCATTAGATGCTTTGTGAAAATTCGCGTGTAGTGGTGCATCAAATAAAGATATTCTGCTACCGGTGGCATCAATATAATCCAGCATCGATTGAAGGTCGTAAGGAGCCCAGTACTCTCCAACCGTAAAAAATTCGTGGCCGAGTTCTGCGCGTAAATAATCTAACCATTCATTAAAAAAAAGCGGACTCATGTGTTTGATCGCATCCAAGCGAAATCCATTGATACCGGTTGTTTCATAATACCATTTTCCCCAGCGCTTTAATTCTTCCCGTACATAAGGATTACGAAAATCAATATCATCGAGCATCAGGTAATCATAATTACCATTTTCTTTAGAGATCACGTGCTCCCAATCACCACCATATTCATTCTGAATGCTGAAGATGCCGTTCTCATTATTTTTTGCATCATAATCTATTCCTGAAAAACAATGAAAGTCCCAAATGAATTGAGAATATTTTCCCTGACGGCCGGGAAAAGTGAATTTGGTATAGGCTTCTATTTCGTAAGGGCCGCTAATAAATTCATTGCGATTATCAGGATTAACTTTACGGACGGTAACCACTTCTTTTTCATCTGCACCGCCCATATGGTTTAAAACAATATCTGCGTAGACTTTTAATCCAACTTGTTTTGCAAAACTAATAGCATCGATAAGTTCCTGTTTAGTGCCATACTTTGTAGCAACGATCCCTTTTTGATCGAACTCTCCCAGATCATACCGGTCATAAGTATCATAACCGCTGGATAATCCACCACTCATTCCTTTATGAGCCGGTGGCAGCCATACTGTATCGATCCCTATCTTCTTTAATCGTTCCGCATCATTTTTAAAATGGTTCCACAGTGATCCGTCTGTTGGATAATACCATTCAAAAAATTGTAACATCGTAAAATTTTCCATGGTAGTAGTTAAGATTATAAAATGCCAGAACGTATACAATATTCAAGCCGAAAATATTGCAGAAGGAAAATAATTATTTATGTTTAAAGATCTGGTTGACCTTAAAAAATAAAATAATGGTAGCAAGGATCAGCGTGATACCATTGGCAACTGTTACAGGAATATTATGGATCTCTATTCCATAAATAAGCCACATCAATGTGCCAAAAGCAAACATAATATACATGAATAAAGAAATAGCCGAAGTATCTTTTGATCGGATCGTTTTAAATGCCTGCGGTACAAAAGATGCCGTAGTAAAAAAAGCTGCAACTAATCCGGTAATATCGATCCAATTCATAATACAATTTTTAAGGTACAATAATGGTAAAGAAATAAACGGCCAGTATCACCAATAATACAATGCCTTCCACACCTGTTGTTTTACCGGTACTTAACGATAAAGTAATTACTAAAATCGTTAATGCATATAAGACGGTAGACTTAATATCAATACCCAATGATAAGGGCGAACCGGTGATAATTGAAACCATCGCTACTGCAGGTATTGTTAAACCAATACTTGCCAATGCTGAACCTAATGAAAAATTCAAACTTTTTTGAAGGTTATTAGTATTAGCCGCACGGATCGCGGAAAATGCTTCGGGCAGTAGTACGATGCAGGCAATAATTGCTCCCATGATCGATTTAGGTGCGCCTACTGAATAAATAGCATGTTCCAAACTTGGCGATAAAGTTTCAGCGATCAAAACAACTGTTGCCAAACTAACAATAAGGAATACGCCGCTTCCTGTAGTGGCAAGCGTTGTTGGTTTTTCAATAACTTCTTTTATTTCATCGATCGATAAAAAATAAGCGCGGTGTTTCACATTTTGAAAAATGATAAAACTCGCATACAATACCAATGTAACGATAGCAACAAATATGAGCTGACTATTACTATATACCGGGCCGGGTATAGTTTGCGTATAATTAGGTAATATCAATGTTAATACAGACATGCCTACTAATATGATCAAAGTCGAACTCACTCCCTGTAAATGAAATACCTGCTCCCTGAATTTTAATCCACCAATTAAAAGCGATACGCCAATCATTCCATTCAGGATGATCATAATTTCTGAAAAGATAGTATCTCTTGCCAAAGCGGATTCTTTTGCGCCATGTGCCAGCATTAGTGAAACGATCAATGATACTTCTATTACGGTAACAGCTAAGGCCAACAGCAAAGTGCCATATGGATCTCCCACTTTGTGGGAAATTACCTCGGCATGATGAACAGCAGAAAAAACACAGGCCAACAAAGCCGCAGCCAGGATGATCAAAATAAAATTACCTGAAATAAATAAATGCAATAACAGGATAATGCCGGATAAAACCGGAAAAATTACCGGCCACCATTTAGAGGAAAATGCTTTTAAATTCATTTGGTCAGACTTTAGGATATTATAATTTAACTACTCTTTTTAAAGATAATGAAAAAATCAAGGATACAATTTTTTGTAAAAAAGGGCATTTCGCTAAAAGTTAACATTGGTTATAATGATTTTATATTAATTTACTGTTATTAAATCATTACTAAATAACACACAATGGCTGATAAGAAAATAACTCCCGCAAAAAAAACTGAAAAGAAAAGTAGTCTGCATGATGAAATATATAACAAATTATCTACTGCTTTAGGCAGCTATAAAGGTGCCTTGGGAGAAAAAAAATTCGAGAAAAAAATAAAGAAAGCAGGTAAGCTTTTTGTTGAAAGTATTGAAAAGGCAGCAAAGAAATTGCACTTATCTAAATCTACCCCGCTAAAAAAAGCAGTTAAAAACCCTGCTAAAAAAGCTGCCGCAAAGAAGCCAGCGAAAAAGACAAGTAAAAAATCAGCGCCAAAAAAATAACTTACTAACACCTTCTATTATATAATTGCCTGCCATTAATACTGGCAGGCAATTTGCTTTTTACAATAGATAAGAAAAAGGTAACATACCAGTACAGGATATTCCCGTACGTTTGTTTTCTAACTTTTACATACAATGGATACAACCCTACAATATCATCCAGTTGGAGAAATCAGCATTGCGCTAAATACATTGCCAAGATCTTCTACAGCAGTTAGCAATGCTTTTGCCGATATGTATTCTTTTGAATTAACCGTAAGCGATATAAAAGACGGCTATTTTGAACTAGCCGTTTCACCATTACTAACGGTAAAGCATAAAAACAATGTTTGCTATTTTGAAACAGTGGAAAAATTCAGCATTAAAGAAAGCGAAATAAGAAATTATGAATTAGCTTTTCAACTTATTTTATTGGCCATAGATCAATTCAATTATGTTTTAAGTATTCAGCAAACAAATTTTGTAACCGGCAAAAAATATGAAAAGCCTGATTATGAAGAATGCGTATCTGCTATAGAAGAAAATTATTTCTTTTCCGTTCCACAGCTTTTATAACTTATGTATCCCTTACTGAAAGATCCCTTTCAAAAAAATATTGATGGTAAACAAACGACGCTTTTTATTTTAAAAAATAAAAATGGAGCGCATGCTGCTATATCCAACTATGGTGCACGTTGGGTAAATATGTTTGTGCCGGATAAAAAACAAGATCTCACCAATGTTATTGCAGGGTTCGATACGATCGAAGCATACCAACAACCGTCTGCAACATACTATGGCGCTACTGTTGGAAGATATGCCAACAGAATAGCAAGCGGTATCTTTACAGTAACAGGCAACAATTATATTCTAGCAAAGAATAATAACAGCAATCATTTGCACGGCGGCAATAAAGGTTTTAATGCGGTTGTTTGGGATGTAATTATTGCAAATGAAACGACGGTAACGTTTTCATATTTATCTCCTGACGGAGAAGAAGGCTATCCCGGAAATATGGAAGTAACCGTTACTTATACTCTGACTGATGACAATCAAATGAAAATTTCATTTAGTGCTACAACCGATAAAGAAACAGTTATCAATTTGACCAACCATGCCTATTTTAATTTAAATGGCGCCGGTACTATTGATGAACATTCTCTTACCATTAATGCCGATTTTTATACCCCTATCAATGAAAATCTGATACCTGTTGGAACATTTGTTTCCGTCAATGACTCCCCTTTCGATTTTAGAAATGCTAAAAAGATATATCCTAATATATATGCTGAGGATCTCCAAATAAAGTATGGAAGTGGCTATGATCATAATTTTATTCTGAATAAAAAAGGTATTGAGCTTTCACTTGCAGCTATGGTAGAAGGGAATATCAGTAAAATAAAGATGGATGTGCTGACCACAGAACCAGGATTGCAATTCTACAGCGGCAATTTTATGGATGGCACTAATATTTTAACGAATGGCACAACTGACCATCATCGTACAGCGTTTTGTTTAGAAACACAGCATTTCCCTGATTCACCGAATAAAGAAAATTTTCCTACAACAATATTAAAACCTGGAGATATTTTTAAGAGCACTACTATTTTCCGTTTCTACAATGAGTAATTATTGATAGATCAAAGAAGCGCCATCTTCAGTTGAAGCAATATGGGTTGTTAATTCTTTGCCCATGTTTTGTGCATAGGCACGATCTGTTTTAATGATAAGCTCATCAACAAATTCTTCCTTAACAAGATTAATGGTACAACCGCCGAAACCTCCACCCATCATTCTCGCGCCCAAAACCTGTGGGATATTTCTCACATGATCAACTAGAAAATCCAGTTCTCTACAGCTTACTTCATACTCTTTGCTTAAGCCATCATGTGTATCAAACATTTCATTTCCTACTGCAGAGATATTTCCTTTTTTTAATGCTTCGCAGACTTTCTGCAAACGAATATTTTCTTCTACCACATATTTACAACGTGCATAGATCTTTTTATTTATTGGATCAACGTACTGTTTTAATTGTTGTAACGTAATATCACGCAAGCTATTCACACCTTCAATTTTTTGTTTTACAAGCGCAACACCTTCATTACATTCATGGCGACGGGTATTGTATTCTGAAGATGCTAAAGAATGTTTTACATTAGTATTGAACAGAACGATCTTAATACCTTTTAACACCAAAGGCTCATATTCATATTTCATAGATCGGCAATCAAGTTTTATTACATGATCCTTCTTCCCTAAAATACTGATGAACTGATCCATCACGCCGCATAATACACCTGCAAATGCATGCTCCGCCTTTTGTGCAATATCAATTAATTCTAACGGATCGATATGTAACTGGAACAATTCATTCAAAGCAAAAGCCGTGGCACACTCTACAGATGCAGATGAAGAAAGCCCTGCTCCAATAGGCACATCACCCTGTATAACAAGGTTAAAGCCGCGGAGTTTATATCCACGTTTGGTCAGCTGATCAACCACGCCTAAAATATAAGTCGGCCAGTTTTTTCAGGTTTCAATACAGATACAGACGCTTCAAAACTTTCCTGGTAATCTTTGGAAATAAGCCTGATCGTTCCATCTTCTCTTTTTCCGATAGCGATAAAAGTTGCTTTATCAATAGCAGCGGGCAATACAAACCCTTCATTATAATCAGTATGTTCTCCAATAATATTTACTCTTCCCGGTGAACGAACGATAATAGGATCGCCGTCAAAATTTTCAGTATAGGTTATCAAAACGCTCGTAGCAATAGCAGGTAGTTTCATTAAGGTAGTTTTTCAACTGTAATAATAATAATTGTCAAGGGCATATCATATTTTACAATATCAATTCTATATTAAGAAAAAGGAAAACTTACTGACTGCCAAAAACGCTTCCAGTTAAATCTACCAGTTTCTACGGAAGCGCCTCTTTGGCTGCAGTGCGAGCGAAGCGGCGCTGCCAAAGTAGCGCTGGAGAAGAAACGCAGCCCAGCGGCTATGAGCGGTAAAAACTAAAAAAATAAAACCAGCCATGGTGGATCAGAAAATATTTTACCTGGTAAGACCTTACCCAAATTCAACCGGTCGCAATTTTTTCTTACTTTTAATCTACATATAATAACTATGGAAAAGAGAATAGCATTGATATCAGGCGCCACTTCAGGCATTGGCGAGGCGACAGCAAAAGTTTTAGCATCTGCAGGAATTGATCTGGTCTTATGCGGCCGACGCAAAGAGCGACTGGATACATTGAAAGAAACTTTATCAAAACAAGTAAAAGTAACAACACTCGTATTTGATGTGCGCGAAATGGACCAAGTAAAAAATGCGATCGAAAGCTTACCAACCGAATTTAAAAAAATAGATATCCTGATCAATAATGCAGGCAATGCTTTTGGTTTAGATTTTATACAAAATGGAAATGTAAACGATTGGGATCTAATGATCGATACCAACATAAAAGGTTTGCTCTATGTTTCCAAAGTAGTCATACCCAAAATGATCGATAATAAGCAAGGACATATTATCAATATCAGTTCTATTGCCGGCAAAGAAACTTATCCTAAAGGGAATGTGTATTGTGCTTCAAAAGCTGCGGTGGAAGCCCTATCCGCAGGTATGCGCTTAGACCTGAATCCTTATGGAATTAAAGTAACCAATATTGCACCCGGTGCAGTGAATACGGAATTTTCAAAAGTTCGTTTTAATGGAGATGAACAAAAAGCTGATAAAGTGTACGAAGGTTTTCAACCTTTACAAGCGCAGGATATTGCTGAAGTAATTGGATTTGTTGTATCAAGGCCAGCACATGTTATGTTGGGTGATATTGTGGTTTTGCCAACGGCGCAAGCCTCGGCAACGACTATCAATCGTAGTTTATAAAATGTTCAATGAGCAATTTTCATCCAACTTTTTCAAACTCATACTTATCCTTGATAAATCGATTAAAGAATATTCCTTTTGAAGTAACAACTTTCATCCTATCATAAACAGCTTTAGGAACATTTTTATACTGATAGACTATCCCCGAAACAAAAGTGATGATCAGTGTTTTAGCCGCAGCATCATAATGATAATATGAAATAACAGAAGATGGCATCATCTAATTCGTTTGCAAAATTCTCATCAGTACTTGTTCTTCCACAGTCAGTTTTGCCTGATCATCATTTATTTCTATTGTATCTAACTGTTTAAAATATTTATCTAGTTTTTCTTCTTCGTATAAAGACATGATCAAAGGATGCACATAATATTTTTTGCATACCGTTCTTGTATTACCTAAATGCTGCGACACTTCATCTAATACCGCCACCATATTCTTTTTCTTTTCCGTCTTGCTGGCTGCGCCCGGCATTCCTTTAAAAGCCGTTAACGCATGTACTGATCCTGCCCAGGTTCTAAAATCCTTTGCGGTAAAATCGCTTTCGCTGATATTTTTGATATACTCATTCACCATTCCGGAATCGATCGCGTGCCGCTGATCATTGTCATCATAAAATTGAAACAGCTCTTTGCCGGGAATATCTTTGCATTGCTGCACGATACGCACCAGCTTTTTATTTTTTAATTCAATATTATGATGCACCCCTTTTTTTCCTTTAAAAGTAAAACGCATACTTCCTCCACTGGCATGAACGTGCTGGTCTTTTAAAGTAGTCAGACCAAAAGATCCGTAGAGTTTTTCATAAAAATTATTTCCTACACGAATATGTGTTCGTTCCATTACGCTTACGATCGTTGCCAATACTTTTTGCTGATGCAAACCCGGTGCTGATATATGTTTTTCTAATGCCAGTCGCATCTTTGGCAAGGATTTCCCAAACTCGTGTAGGCGATAAAATTTGGTATGGTTTCTTAATGCATTCCAGGAATGATGGTATTTATATTGTACCCGTTTCTTTGCATCCAAACCTGTTGCCTGCAAATGCCCGTTGCATGATTTACATATCCAGACATTTTCCCATGCAGGTGGAATGACCAGTGCATGAATGCGGGCAAGATCTTCTTTATCAGTCAATTTTTTTCCTTTGAAAGTATAGGAAAAAGATTGGCCCTTTTTGATCCTGCTGATACCATCATCTGTATTTGACACATAGATCAAGTTGATCGCTTCTGCAGTTTTTACAGGATCTTTTAGAATGGTTTTGATCTTCTTTTTTGAGATCGCTAGTATTTGTTCCGTGTCTTCCATGCTTTTGCACTGAAAGTATTGTGCCAGTTGTTTGCTAGCGAAGTTTTATAAGGCAATGAGTATAATTATCCTCAATCTCATCTATAAAATTTTCTCATTAAATAAAATTCATTAAATTCAATTATAAACATCTACGCAATGAAAAAAATCAGCCTCTTTTTATTATTGACTGTGTTGGTTGTTTTCTGCCATGCAGGAAATAAAAAACCAATTCCGCTAAATGCGGCATTTAATAAAATGCTTGAAAATTATTACCAGGATCAGTTGCGTTTTTATCCACAAAACGCAACAGCAATTGGTGACCAGCGTTTTGATGATCAGCTGCCGGCTGATTTCACTGATGGTTTTAACCAACAGCTAAAAGATAATTACTATCAATATACCGAGCAGTTAAAAACATTTAAACGCAATGCTTTAAATGATAACGACCGTATCAGTTACGATGTATTAAAATACACACTGGCCATCAATCTTGAAGCATTACAGTTTCACGATAATTATTTTCCTTTTAACCAGATCAGCGGAACGCCCATTGGCTTTGCACAATTGGGTTCTGGTAGCGGCGACCAGGCTTTTAAGACGGTGAAGAATTATGATAATTTCCTCGGCCGCATTAAAGCTTTCGATTCGTGGACAGATTCTGCGATCGTTTATTTTAAAAAAGGAATGGCTACCGGTATTGTATTACCAAAAGCATTGGTGCTTAAAATGATACCGCAGTATAATGATATGGTGGTAGCAGATCCTACTAAAAGTATTTTTTATGCGCCTATCACCAATATGCCTGCTAATTTTTCTGATAGTGCCAAACAAAGGCTGACAGCGGCATATAAAGCAGCTATCATAAATGATGTATCAATGTCGTACGCAAAGCTTGCGTACTTTTTTCAAAATGTTTATTTACCAAAAGCACGTACCACAAGTGGTTTTAATTCACTTCCTGATGGAGACAGATGGTATGCTTACTGGGTAAAAAGCTGGACCACTACTGATCTTAGTCCTGATAGTATTTATTTATTAGGCCTGCAACAAGTAGCCATGTTGAAACAACAAATGGAAGCCGTAAAAGATACCATGGGTTATAAAGGCGACCTGCAATCTTTCTTTAAATATTTAAATACGGATAAACAATTCTTTCCGTTCAAAACAGATAGCGAGATCATCCAAAAATTCAGAAGTATACAAGCGGGGATATTAGAACAGGTGCCTTTGTATTTTACTAAATTTCCAAAAACCAAATTCGAGATACGCGAAACAGAAAAATTCCGTGCCGCATCAGCAAGTGCTGAATATATTCCGGGAACCGCAGATGGTTCTCGCCCCGGAGTCTTTTATGTGCCGATCCTTGATGCAACAAAATTCAATATTACCTGTGGTATGACGTCCCTGTTCTTACACGAAGCAATACCGGGTCATCATTACCAGGTATCATTACAACAAGAAGATACCCTGCTTCCCAACTTCCGCCGCATTGCCTGGTATGGCGCTTACGGTGAAGGATGGGCGCATTATTGCGAAACATTGGGTTATCCTTTTGGCTTGTACAAAGATCCCGTTCAACATATCGGCGCGCTGGGCGACCAAATGCTAAGAGCGATCCGTTTGGTAGTGGATGTTGGTTTGCACACAGGAAAACTAACACGTGAAGAAGCGATCAAATTTATGACAGATAATAATAACTACAGCGAACATGATGCAGAAGAAGAAGTAGAACGCTACATGTCATGGCCAGGCCAGGCACTGTGTTATAAAATAGGGTCACTTACTATTATTTCGCTGCGCGATAAATATAGAAAACAGCTGGGCGCTAAATTTAATATCGCGGCTTTTCATGATGAATACCTGAAAGATGGTTGTTTACCGTTGACGGTGTTGATCGATAAAATGGATCTTTGGGCCTCTAAGCAATAGAATTAAATTTTCAATGCTCAATTTTCAATGCTTAATTTTCAATGCAGGCAGTCTGCTTAGTTGAGAATTGAATATTGAAAATGAGCATTGAAAATTTTATATTGTGGGTATAATACTCCCCACTCATGTTATTTATATCCTTATAACAAGACTAAAGGGAATCAAGGACCCAATTTTGCTACATACTGCTGTAATAATAAATACAGCAATGAGTCTTACTAAAAAAGTAGATGTTCAATCTTTTGATTTTTTCAAACCCCTATTTTCATCTGCCAAACAAAACACCGTTTTACTATTAGACATAAGCGGGAAGATACTGGATATCAACCCGGCCTTTACCGGCGCATTCGGATACGAGCATGAAGTGATCGGCCAGAATTTCTCTATGCTCTTCACAGAAGAAGATCAGAAAAAAGACAGGCCGCAGATAGAACTAAGCACCGTTCTCGATAAGGGACAGGCTTTTGATAATAACTACCTCGTGAATAAACAGGGAAAGGTCGTTTGGGTTTCCGGTGAATCATTATTAATTAAAAATGATAATGGCGATAAATGCATCTTAAAGATCATACAGGATATCCATGAGAAAAAAGAAGCCGATGAATCTATCCTCCGCCTGAACGAGACCAATGAAAGTATTTTAAAATCGATCGAGGATATGGTGATCGTATTGGATAGCGATATGAATGTAACGAAAGCCAACCATGCTTTTTACAAATTATTTCATCTAAAAGAAAAATCAAGAGAAACAATAAATTTCGCTGAAGTTATATTGCCTTATGATGATAACAGCACCCTGATTACTAAATTGCAATACGCATTTGATACTAAGATCTGTTTTTCCAATGCACACCTGGAAATTGCTATTGACGAAAAAGATAAAAAAATATTTTCCTGCAAATGCAGCATGATGCAGCAATCGGTTAACCAGCACCATATTTTATTAACTGCACATGATATCACTATTCAAAAAACGCTCGAAAGAAACCGGGAAGATATTATAGGCTTTGTGGCACATGAGCTTAAAAATCCTTTGTCTACAATTATTTTATACAACAACATGATCGAAAATTTATTGAAAGAAGATAAAACCGGAGAGATCAGTAGCTATATCGATAAAAGCAATAACAGCATCCGCAGGTTGAATAGCATTATCGGTGAATTGTATAGGGATACTTTAAATAATTCGGGTAACCTCAAACTAAACTATTCCTCCTTCCCTGCCCTGGAATTTTTGCAGGAAGCGATCGAAACAATACGTGTTACGCATCCTGAAAGCAATCTTTCTATTAAAAGTTTTAAAACCACACCTATTAAAGGTGATAAATATAAATTGATACAGGTATTGACCAACTATCTTGATAACGCGATCAAATATTCTGCATCCGGCACAGCGATAACTATCGATGTACAACATAAGGATAAACAATTGATCGTATCGGTAAAAGATAATGGTAAAGGCATTCCTAAAGAAGAGTTACCCTATGTATTCGAACGTTTTTTCCGTGCAAAGAAAACAAAGGACCTGCAAGGCATCGGGCTCGGACTTCATTTATCAAAGCAGATCATCAATGCGCATAAAGGTGTTGTATGGGTGCAGAGCGAAGAAGGAAATGGTAGTACCTTTTATTTTTCGATCCCTGTTTAGAACTGCTGAATGCTTAACGCAAAACGCTAAGTCAGCAGTCTGTTTATTTGAATTTTAAGCAGTAGGTATTAGGCAGTAAGCATTTTGCAGTATTATAAAATAAATAAACTATTTTGTCGCCGATTCAAAAATTCTAATGAAAAATATCACCTCAAGAAACAACGTCACAATTATCGGCGACGGAAAAGAAACACTATTATTTGCACACGGATTCGGCTGCGACCAAAGTACCTGGAGATATATTATATCTTCTTTCTCTCCACAATACAGGATAATTCTTTTTGATTATGTAGGCTCCGGAAATGCCGACCATACTACTTATACAACAGCCAAGTATAATAGCCTGAACGGTTACGCAGAAGATATCGTTGATATATGTAAAGAGCTGAAATTAGAGAATGTAACTTTTATCGGGCATTCCGTAAGCTCAATGATCGGTGCTTTGGCTTCTATTAAAATGCCAACGGCTTTTAAAAAATTATTGTTCATTTGTCCTTCACCACGGTATTTAAATGATACCAATTATAAAGGAGGCTTTGAAAAAGCCGACCTTGATGGACTTTTTGAATTGATGGATGATGATTATATCACCTGGGCCAAGGCAACAGCGCCGGCTATTATGGGTACCAAAAACGAATCTTTAGGCAAAGAATTGTCAGATAGTTTTTGTTCTATGCATCCCGAGATCGCCAAATCTTTTGCCAGGGTTACTTTTTTATCTGATAGCAGAAAAGACCTTCCGAAGATACCGGTACCAAGCGTAACCTTTCAATGTGCCGAAGATATGATCGCTCCTTTAGAAGTTGGCGATTATATAAAAGCCAATACGCCTAATAATACTTTAGTGCATTTGAAGGCTACGGGCCATTGTCCGCATATGAGTGCGCCGGAAGAAACCATCACTGCAATCAAATCTTTTTTATAAACAAACAGATTATTTACTATATTAGTTATATCAAAAAGTCATCTATGAAAAATAAGGCTGTAAAAACTGATCCTGCAAAATTTGGCGAGTTCTACGATAACCATGCACCAGCTGTGTACGGACATATCGTCGGCATCGTTAAACACGATACGATCGCAGACAGGGTTTTAGTAAAAACATTTGTAGATGTACACAACGATAAAGTTCCAGCGCAGAAATTTCTTAGCCCGTTCACTAATGTGTTGAACCACTCCAAAAAGAAATCATTACAAACACTAAAGGCCATCGAAATGTTTCAGGCCTGTAACTCAGCGCATCCGGTGATAGATTCCTCTAAGTAAGACTTCATTAGTTGAGTAGTTGTAAAGAAATACAAATATTCAATGCTCAATGTTCAGCGATCAATTCTCAATGTTGAAGTTGAAACCTCTCAACAATTAACCATTCGCTAATTCCACCAGTTCCTACGGAAGCGCCTCTTTGGCTGCGGTGCCGAGCGAAGCAAGGCAGACAAAATCATGCAAAGCAGATTTTGGTCAGCGGCCAAAGCAGCGCTGGAGAAGGAACGCAGCCCAGCGGCTATGAGCGACAAAAACAAAAAAAAATTACAAACTGCCATGGTGGATCAAAAGTATTTACCATGGAATCAGTTTTTCTTTAATTGAAATACAAATGTTCAATGCTCAATGTTCAACGATCAATTCTCAATATTGAAAAGATGTTCAACATTTGCCATTAACCATTATCCCTCACCAGCTCAATAAACAACTGCTTCACCCTGGGGTATTTATCACGGATCATTTTATTTATCCTATCAATTGAGTCTAGTATCTGCTGCGTGGTAAGATCCTTATGAAAAACCGTCATCAATTGCAATAGCACTTCTTCCGGCGCCATGTACATCGAAAAATTCCGCTCTACTTTTACGATGCACGCATCTGATTCTGTGATAGCTATAATATCTGCTAGTGTTTCCTTATGAATTGTTTCGCCCATTAATAAACTTCTGCTTTCGCGCAGCAACACCAGTGAAAAAGCGATCAGGATAATCCCGATCAATATAGAAGCGATACCATCCGCGTATTGATTATTAAAATGGCTACCCAAATACACACCAACAAAAGCCACTACAATACCGAGTATCCCTGCCACGTCTTCAAAAAGCACTACAAAGGTTGAAGGATCTTTACTACGCGTAAATGAATCCCAGAAGGTTTCATCACCACGATCCTTGTTGAATACTTTATAGGCTGTAATAGAAGAAAGCAGGTTAAAAACAAAAGCGACAGCAAGTACAATATAGTTCCACCACACATTGGTGATCGGCTGTGGATTCAGCAACCTGTTGATGCCTTCGTATAAAGAGATGCCGCCACCCAAAATAAAAATAAGCATCGATACGATAAAAGACCAGAAATACAATTCCTTGCCATAACCAAAGGGACGTTCTTCATCTGCTGGCTTTTTGCTTTGTTGTAGTCCTAGTAATAACAATACCTCGTTCATAGAATCGATCAGTGAGTGTATACCCTCCGACAGCATAGCAGAGCTACTTGTTACAATAGCTGCAATAAATTTGGTAATGGCAATAGCAATATCGGCAGCAAGGGCTATAAAAATAGAAGTCTTATTAAGCTCCCCGTTCTCTTGTGCAGTTCTATGCCGTTTTATATCTCTTCTGGTATGTGCCATTGGTTTAAGGTACACCAAAAAATGTTCCATAGTAAGATTGGTATGCATCTTGTTATGGTAGAATAAAAATAATAATTATGAAAAAAATTACACTTATTCTAAGCATGGTGGTATTTACGCTGTTAAGTACCAATCTAAAAGCTCAAAACGCAGGTGCTGTTGAATCAAAACAAAATTCAGGAAGTACAGGTGGCGATGTGGGACCTACTGTTATTGATACACCGAAATCAAAAATGGCAACAAAACCATATTCTGCTACTAATAGCGGTGCTGTTTCAAAAGCGCAGGCTTCGGCATTGAATTCCCCAACTACTGCCACTACATCAACAACACAAAGCACAGAACAAACTCCTGCAACAAGTACTACTACTGGTGCTGGCACTGCTAGTAACAGTTCTGCAAATATGAATGGAACAACCACTTCTTCAGATGCAAATAATGCCGGATCATCTGTTGCAACAACAGACTCTACCAATTCAGCTACAGCAGCAACAGGAAATAATAATACCTGTAGCAGGTCATGCAACTGGGGATGGCTTGGATTATTAGGATTACTTGGCCTTTTTGGTTTATTAGGCAAAAAAAATAACAATAAGGTATAAAAACATTTTAGTGCATTTTAATAGTTTGCATTACCTTGAAATTATTAACTCATTAATCAAAAAAATAAACAATGGCTATCAAGAAAAAAGCTGCTAAAAAAGCAGCAAAAAGAACCGAGGTTCATGAACATTTTTACACAAAGATCGGAGAAGCTTTGGGCGAGTACAAAGAAGCATTCGGAAAAAAGTTCGACGAAAAATTACACCAGGCAAGTAAATTCTTTGCTGATCATTTGGCAAAGGCTGAAAAGAAAAAGAAAAAAGTAAAATCAGTTATTCCTAAAAAAGCGGCGGCACCAAAGAAAATAGCCCCGAAAAAGAAAGCTGCGAAAAAGGCTGCTAAGAAAAAGTAGTTAACTACAATATTTATTTAGATATCCCACAGGTGTAAACTTTGTGGGATATTTTTTTACCCAGCATTTAGATTTCGATTCAGCTTCAGTGGCGTCGCACATTTCATCGGTTGGAATTTAATTGAACTTAAGTCATAAATTCTTGAGATTTTATGTATAGGGTTACAACTACCCTTTATTAACCTTAATGTGTAAATCAAACATATAATCTTCTAATCTATCCCATTGAGTTTCAATTTCAGAAATACGTTGATTAGAAAAAAAAACTATATTATTTATAATTTGAATAGGGGAATTTGCAGGTAAGGTTCTAGGTGTAAATGTTGTTAAATCTTTAAAGATTTTAAGTGATTTTAATATTTTCTGTTTTTCTTGTTCTGTTATATCAATTTTAATTTTATTTGCAATTTTTAATATTTTCTTAATTTTTATATTATAAACTTTAAAGCTTGAAACAGCTTTAGTATAATCAATTTGCCCCGTACGAATTGTAGAGATGAGTTGATTACATTCATTATTAACTTCTTCTATTTTTGAAATAAGATAATCTTTTTCAATACGCCTTTCTTCTTTGCCTTTTTCCAATATTTTTACTACTAAATATGCAAGAATAAATGAAGAACCTGCAGATAAAACTTCTGCAAAATCGATTTCTTTAGAAATATGAAAGTAAGGCCAGTTTATATATTTGCCTACTAAAATGCCTATAATAAATAATCCGACTGCTAAAATTATATCAGCTTTCTTCATTTGCTTCATTTATGTATTGAGTTACTTCATCTTTGTAATATTCCTCTTCAGTAGAAATTATAGTAAGAATAGCCAAAACTTTTTCAGCAGAATATATTCGAGCCAATCCTCCAAAAGCCTCTTCAAGAAAAGAAGTGGCATAACCAACCGTCCCATCCAAATTCACTTCTAATTTTTTATTTTCTTTAACTGCATTTAAATATTCAGGTTCTAATATTTTTGATCGAAATAATTCACCCGAAAAATCTCCCTCTTTAATATATCGAGGACCTGGAGTTTTTGAAAAATCATTTGCTACTGATATTATTTTTTTATCCATAATTAAAAATTTTGATTTTGTTCATCTAACTCCCAGCATAAAAATGTACCAGAAAATTTATTTTCAAGTAGCCTATACTCTTTTTTAGCAATGTTAGCATAAACATTATTAGTAATAATAAACAAATTAGAAATTTGATTTCTATCAAATGCTTCCTTAATTCCTGGCAGCCCTTTACCTCTATACGATTTCCCAGTAACAGATGCATGTAACTCACCATCAAGAATTAATTCGAGCAGCTCCGCATTATTATTAAATGGCTTTTTATTAATTAATTTTTCAAACCATCCAAAAAATTTATTATCAGCTGGTTTATTATTCAAACTAGTAAAGACACCTACACCATAATCAACAAAAGAAAAATATGTTTTTTTATTCTTTTTATCTGTATTCATTGATAGCCACCAATGCTTTTCTCCCTCTTTACCAATTTCAGCATGATTATTTGTATTAAGCATTGCTTCAAGTAAAACCCTTTGTAAACCGGGACATCTTTTTTTATCATTCCATATTACTTCTGATGCTTGCTCTATAAGTTTACCTCCTAAAGGAGCGTCAACCTTTTTCTCAGCATGAGTCCAAATCGTATTCTCCACAACTTTATACTTATCGGAATCTTTATAAAACTCTTCTAGGAGACTAGTAAAAAAACCTGAACGAGCCAATCTCGAATTCGCATCTCTATTAATAGGGAAATCTCCATTAAATTTAATTTTTTTCGATTTAAATCTTATTAAGATTGATAATAAAACAACAATTGCATCATAATCTACTTCTTCTACATAACGTAATGAAACGAACGCCCTCTTTTGTTTATCAAATAGCTCCTTGAGTTTAGATATAAATATAATAACCTCTTCTGGATTTTTTTTAAATGAAAAGACAGTTGGAGCTGTAACATTAGTGTAACTAAACTCTAAATTACTATATCGGTTTTTTGTAACCCTTTTAGATTTAGGATTTCGCTTTTGATCCTCAACTCTTTCAATATTTTTTCTAATTAGATAGCCTTTAAATCTGGAACGTCTTTTTTCATTTCGCTTAGATTTTCTATCACTAAATTTTTTAAACCGTATACTATGCTGATATTTTTTCATTCATAGGTATTAAATACTTAATCTTTGTTAGTAGTCAATTACTACTAAAATACATTCTCTTAGATGATAAAACAAAAAAGCCTCATATTTCTATGAGGCGCAGTGATAATTTAACTCTATTTTTTCTCCTTTAAAACCCGCCTGCTCTTCCCTCGCGTAGGAACTTCAGTTCCCAATAACCTGCCCCAGGCCTGCATTTCAGGTATTCTGTCGAAAATAATTTTTAGTACACCTATAAATGGAATGGATAAGAACATGCCGGGAATTCCCCAAAGCGCATTGCCTAATAAAACGATCACGATAGATATTAAGGCATTGATCTTTACTTTGGAGGCTACTATTACCGGCACCAGGTAATGGTTATCTACAAATTGTATAATGATATAAGATATTACAATACCTATCTGCGTATTGTAGCCATCTTTTGTAACCGTTGCAATGATCAATGGAAATAATACAGAGAGTATGCCTCCGATAAACGGTAATACATTTACGATAGCTCCTATCACCCCTAATAAAATGGCATACTTAACACCAAGGATCACTAAGGCGACTGAGTTTAATGTTGCCACTATCAAACCCTCCAGCAATAACCCGATCATATAGCTTTGTATGGCGCCTTTTGTTTCGTGTATCACTACGCCTACTTCTTTTGAATGGTCATCTTCAAAAACTTCGAACAGAAAATTCAACAATATTGTTTTATAATACAACAATAAAAAAGTGTAGACCGGCAATAAAAAAGTTGCCGTCAGCGAACCTAACAGGTCACCAATTGTTGCGCCTATCAATGGTTTGATACTTGCTTTTGTACTGGCAACATATTGTTGCTGCTGCGCCATTGGTACGCCCATACTTCCCTGCAGCCATTGTTGCAATGCGGCTAACATTTCTGCAAATTTTTTCTTTAGCATTGGTATCTCTGTCCGGAAGTTGGCGAGTTGCGAGTAAAAGAAAAATAATATCGCCACCAATATCAAAAATGCAATAAGGATAGCAATAGCGATCGCTGCAATTTTTGGTATCTTTTTTCCCATCAGCCAATTGGTGATTGGATTCAGTAAAATAGCGAGTAAACATGCAAATGCCAGCGGCACTAATATCTCACGCAGATTTAATAAGACATAGAAAAAAAGTATCAGTCCGAATAATATGACGGTACTTTTTAAAAAGAATGGATATTTTCTAATCATTATTCATAGAAAACAATAATCAAACCGTAAAAAACAAGCATTGATTATTTAAAAAATGTGTGCAGTTGTATCAATTTTTCCCCATCAAGAACATTCAACAACAAGAGTCCCTGCTACTGCTGCAAATAACTCTTGGCATGCCGTTTGAAACTACTGACAAAAACAAGCATCTTAAAATCAATCAATTATGACAAAGAAAATTTTACTCGCACTAGTTACTTTATGTATCAGCGCACACTCTTTTGCGCAAACAAACGACATTACGCCAAAGGATTCCTGGTTAAAAGTGGGCCTTGAAGCAAGTGCTCCTGTTGGCGCTCTTTCTAATTACAGTTCTTTTGCCGGAGGCGCAATAGTAAGCGGACAATTTATGAGGACAAGACATTTTGGATTGGGCCTTACTACAGGTTACACTCATTTTTTTGCAAAGAATGATGGAAGTGATTTTGGTGTTATACCTGCCGGCATTATGCTTAGGTATTATTGTCACCCTACAGGTTTTTTTGCAGGTATTGATGGTGGATACTCTTTCTTAACAGGCAACAACACACCAACAGGCGGCGTTTACATTAAACCACAATTGGGTTACCATAACTACAGCTGGAATTTTTACGCGTTCTACAACCAGGTATTTATTAGCGATGCCAATTCAAACGATGTACAAAATGTAGGTATCGCTGCGTCTTATAATATTCGCTTCAAAAAATAAAAGATATACTACTCTTAAATAAAAAGATTTTCCGCTAATATGGAGGATCTTTTTTTTAGAACGCCTTTCTGTTTTCTCGGCAATATTGAACAGTTTTTCAACATTGAAAATTGATCGTTGAACATTGAGCATTGAACATTTGTATTTCTTTATACAATTATTTCAATGAGAAAAATCGATCTCCCGACAGAAATACTTCTTGATCCACCATATCAGTTTGTAATTTTTTTAGTCTTGGTCGCTCATAGCCGCGGGGCTGCGTTCCTTCTCCAGCGCTGCTTTGGCCGCTGACTAAAATCTGCTTCGCATGATTTTGTCTACCGCGCTGCGCTTGGCACTGCAGCCAAAGAGGCGCTTCCGCAGGAACTGGTAGGATTTGCGAGTGATTAATTGGAATGTTTATGCTTCGTTCGTCAGCCTCAGCATGACAAAAAAAATACTATTTTTTAGCGCCTAATTTTTTGTATAATTCTGCCGGCGTCATTGTCATTAATGGTTTGATGGATGGATCGTGGTATAAAATATCTATCTGCAATTGTTTATGCTGCATCACATACTGATCCAGAAAATCGTAGATCCTCGGTAGCTCATCGATCATTGGTAAAACAGACATTTCATGTCCGAGACCCTGGGCTCTGTATATATAGTAAGGATGATCTTCTTTTTTTAAAGTTCTAGCGATCCAGCTTGAGCCGTACATGCCCCTGTTGAAAATGCGTATCTTATTATAAGGAACAATTTTATCGGCTGTGCCGTAGAACATCATTGTTGGTGCCGGTGTTGTTTTGTATTTGAACCGTCCATCATAACTTAATATAGCACCGGAATAAGCTAACACTGCCGCATACCTGAAATGTGCTGGTAATTTTTGTGCAGCGGGTTTTCCATTGGCTCTTTCAAAGTCTGCTTGCAATACAGTTATTGCTCCCGCACTTGATCCTGATATAATGATCTTGGATGTATCGATGTTCAAACTATCTGCATGAACGATTATCCAATCTGTTGCATCGAACAGGTCATCTGTTGCCATTTGAATGGCGTTTCTTAATGGCTCGATATTAAAAGGCGTTACTTTTTTTGCGCCTTTCATGCCGAGGCGATAACTAATGGATACTACATCATAATTATGTTCTACCAGGCTATTAAAATAGGTATTATAAATATGTGCATCGCGCTTACCCATTACAAAGCCACCACCAAAAACAAAGATCACACAAGGTTTTTTAGTATTGGTTCTTTCAGAGTCATTGGTGTAAAGATCCAACCCTAACTGAACAGAATCTTTCGTTGCATAGATAAAGCTTTGTTTTTTTACAAAGGATTTTATCGCTTCCGGCTTGATATGAACGGGCAGTTCTAACTGAGAAAAAGACGGCAAGGTAAATAACAAAAACAAAGGAATCAGGGCAATTTTCATCAAGGATATCATCGAATTGCATTTTTTATTTATTTGTTGCATAGTGGTTTATTTGTTTCAAATACTATTCCATATACGTTAAAAATAAGGTTTTAGTTGTGATAATGTTGTTTAAACAACAAAGTTTTTACCATAAAACATAGTTAGTTAAGCTGTTAGGCAAAAGGTGCATAAAAACATGAAAAGAAAGTAAAGTATTGACATACTAAATAAAATATCCGGACGTTTTGAATAGACGACCGGCAGTTTAATTGGGGTCAAAAAATATTAGTAATCTAAAATTCTTTATTATGAAACAGTTATTACTCTTATTAGTTTGTCTGGCGACAATCCCATTAAAAGGTATTCCAGAAAGAATGCCACCGTACAGAGAAATTTCAAGCGTTGAAGTTGTTTTTACTACCACAGGTGGTTTAAAAGATGAAGGTACAGGCCTTGAAATTCAATTAAAGAATTCTGCAAAAGAAGTAATGGCTTCGAAGAGCGGTGAGTTTGGAAAATTCGAAAAGAACATGACGAACGCAGTTGATCTTAGTGTACAAGGAGAATACTCTGATAAGGATCTACAAAACAGCACACTTAACTTACACGTTATTCCTAATAAAAACGATAGCTGGAACTTTGATGTAGACATCACCGTTATCTGGAACAATGGTAATACAACATTGGTTCATTCATCAGGTTACAGTCTTGCCCAAAATGGGGATGATATTGAAGTGGACGCTTTTTAAATGATTACTTACTACTCTCAAAAAATAATAAAAGTCCCGAATAATTTCGGGACTTTTTATTTATTTGTAATGTCAATTCGTTTTATCCTAATGTTTTCTTATTGATATTTTCAAAGAAATAACTGCGGTAAGTATCACCCAATAATATTTCTGCTTTGATATTTTTCTTCAACAATATTTTATTGCCTTCGATGCCTGTGATGCGATCGATAGAAACCACATAAGATTTATGTACACGTATGAACATCGATGGAGGTAGTTTGCTTTCAATTTCCTTCATGCTTGAATTGGCCAATGTTCTTATGCCTTCATGATAGATGTAAATATAGTTACCGTTACTTTCTATGTAGTCGATATCTACGAGGTTTATCTTAAGCAACTTTCCTTTTACACCCATCTTCACATAAATATGATCCGTTGCATTTTGATCCGGAATATTTTGATTGGCAGGTACGCGGGGTGCCAGCATGATTTCTGCTTTTTGAACAGCTGTTAAAAAACGGGGGAAAGAAACAGGCTTTAATAAATAATCTACAATATCATTTTCATAGCCTTCCAGCGCGTATTCTGTATAAGCTGTTACAAAAATGAGTTTACATTTTCCTTTTACTGCCCTGGCAATATCCAAACCCGATACATCTGCCATCTGGATATCAGAAAAGATCAATTGTACATCATTGCCCTCATTAATATACAGCAAGGCCTCAACAGGATCTGTGGTAGTTTTAATAACATTAAGGCCCGGAACCTGCTTGGCAAAATGCGCTAATAACTCTACGGCATGCAATTCATCATCTACTATCAGACAGTTGATCATTATTAGGTTTTATTAGAAATGTTACTGCAAATTAATCAAATTATTAGTATCTATTGTTAACTCCACTTTATAGAATACGCCGTCATCTGCTGTCACAAGGTTGTATTGATCACCATACGTATGTTGAAGACGTTTTTTTACGTTTTCCAAGCCTATGCCCGTACTTGGCTCTTTCATACCAAGCTTTTTCTTATTGATGGTTTCATAGCGAATAATGCCATCGACCACACTTAATTTAATTTTAGCAGGATATTCAGAAATATGCACGGCGCCGTGCTTAAAGATATTTTCTGCAAAAGTTATTAATACCAACGGAAGCATGTGTACAGATCCTACCGGGCCACTTACCTCAAAATCCAGGTACATACTTTTAGGAAACCTCAGCCGGTTTATTTTAATAACATTTTCTAAATGCTCTATTTCATCACTTAATAAGGTCTTGTTTCCTGCGCTATGCTGAAGATGTGATGTTAAAGCATACCGCATGATATCGGAAAGTGTTAATATGCCTCCGGCAAGATCAAGGTTATAAGGAACCATTTTAGCATAGAACAAATTAAGGGTATTGTATAAAAAGTGAGGGTTGATCTGATTTTGTAAAAAGGTAAGTTCACTTTGTATACTCTCAGTTTTTAATGCGGAGAACTGCCTTTCCTGTTCTAAAGCAATTTCGCCTTGTTCAATTATGTTTTTGTTCAATGCCCTTGTGTTTATCCAGAGACAGTAACATACATATAAAGGTGTATTTGTAAAGTAGTAAAAAATAGATCTGGGTAAAATACCAATAAAAGAAACAGGAGTTCCATTATCCGTATGACTTAGTTCATAACCCGGGGAAATATAATCATACAATTTTAGCTGATAGATGCGTAAATAATTGTAAAAGAAAAAGAGAAAAAAAACGACCGTGAAGAATTCCCAATATCTACCCTTAGCTAAAAGCTTAGGATTAAGGAAATTAGCTATAAAATAAAAAAGGCAGGCCAACAGTCCATAGGATGTTAGTCCTGCCAAAGTCGATCTGATGGTGCAACTGATAATTAATCCTTCGATATTAGCAATTGCATAAAAGGCCAACCAGCATAAAGTGTGTAGCAATATTCTTTTTATAATTTTCATTTATTCTACTTTATGCAGAAACCTTTTTTAAGGTAACTACCTTCATTTGAACAATGATATTACAAAAAAATATTGGTTTTCGGGGGTTAAGGATTGGGCAAATCTTATTATTAATTGTATTTATTATTCTTTTATTAATATTAACGTGTTCCCGATGGCGGCACTGTATCTTGCACAGTACCTGCATTAGTCTTTCCTCCACCAATGATCTTAGCCATGTTTACAACACTTAATTTTTTGACAGTTTTTTTCTGCAAATTTAATTTTCGGTTGTTAGCTTGTTTCATATAATTATATCGTTTTCCAAGGTTAAGGACTGGTAATCTATCTAGTTATCCAGGTAATATTGTATTTCTATTTATTAGTATTAACGAGTACCTGATGGTGGAGGGTTTGTAGCTGGTGCACTAGCTCCGCCTTGAATTTGTAACATACTTGCAGTACTTAATTTTTTGATAGTTTTTTTCTGCAAATTCAATTTTTGACTGTTTGTATTAGTTACTTGTTTCATGTTGTTGTCTTTGGAATTGTTTATAAAGAGGTAATATTATTATTAATTGTATATTTTGTATTAACGAGTCCCTGATGGTGGAGGGTTTGTAGCTGGTGCACTAGCTCCGCCTTGAATTTGGGCCATATTAGCAACACTTAATTTTTTGATAGTTTTTTTCTGCAAATCCAATTTTTGGTTGTTGTTAGCTTGTTTCATGTTTTTGATTTGGAGGTTTATGTGTTGACTGTTTGTGTTTGATTATTACAGTGCAAACATAGCAGGGATACGCTTTTGGGCATAAAAAATAACACCAATGGGCGTATGATATGTGTAAACAGGGTTATTCCCTATGTAAACCAGTTTGCTATTTAGCTAAAAGCCAGGTAATTAGCCTTTTATTGCTAATAACCATATAACCGGTACCTCTGGCGAGGGTTTTAATTGGCAATATTTTGCCGTATTCTGTAGTAGTATTTTTATCTAACTTAATGTTTATCAATATGTTATGCAGACCATCCTCCACTGGCCTCGTTATTACCTTTGCAGCAAGACTACCAAAATCCTCTTTTGAATAATTATCAACGTTTATGCCAACTTGTTGCCCCAAATGGATCTTATCGGCCGCTGTACCAGGAAAAACTCCTTTTACTGTATAGGTTTGATCGGCAGGGTCAATATTGATCACCGCACTGTCCTGACCGATCATTGAACCCTTTACCAGAAGCTGTTCCATCGAAATAGTACCTGTTTCAGGAGCAATTACCGTGTACTGTTTTGCTGTTCTTGTATATGTTAAAAGATTATCGCCTTTGGTCACTACTGCTCCATCTTTTACAAATACTGAATCGATCATAGCGTTTAATGGAACAACAATCTGAGCCTGTTCTTTTTCAGGCGTTATTACAACTGTGCCTTCTATAATTTCCGGGCGCCTGATAAATAATAAACCCAATGCCATACTGATCATTATCAAAAGCAAGATCAAGCTACCCCAACGTAAGATCCATTTAGGTGGTGTTCCTAAAATGTCTTTTACCTCGTTGTTAGTAAGATTGATATCGGTATTTATTTTTTCCATTAGCTACCCAGCTCTAATTGATTTTTTACTAAGTTGAAATAAGAATTACGCAATAAAACCAGGTCGTCATGTGATCCTTCTTCGATGATCTCTCCATTTTCCATTACAATTATTTTATCAGCATCTTTAACTGTACTAAGCCGGTGTGCAATTACGACAACGGTCTTACCTTTAAAAAAATTGTTCAGGTTCTCGATAATGATACGCTCATTTTTTGCGTCCAATGCGCTTGTTGCTTCATCAAATAATAATATATCCGGATTTTTATATACCGCACGCGCAATTAAGATGCGTTGTTTTTGTCCGGCACTTAAACCCATACCATTTTGTCCGATCTTGGTATTATATCCCAATGGTAATTCAGTAATAAAATCATGGATATTGGCTATCCTGCTGGCATTCAATAAAGCTGTTGTGTCAATTACCTCCTCGCCTATTCCAATGTTATACGCAATGGTATCATTGAAAATATATCCGTCTTGCATCACGGCCCCACATTTTTCGCGCCACATACTATGTGCAATGTTTGCGATAGAATCTTCTGCAATTAAAATGTCTCCAGCTGATGGTTCATAAAACTTCAATAATAATTTCATTAAGGTTGTCTTACCGCTTCCGCTTGATCCTACGATCGCTGTTACTTTTTTATAGGGTATGATCAAATTAATATTATCAAGCGTTGGCTTCAACGCTGCGGTACCATTGTAACTAAAAGAAACATCTTTTAAAGAAATATCGCCATCAGTGATTATCGGTATTTTTTTATCATTTATATTTTCTTCATCAGGCTTATTGTGTATCTCGTTGATACGGGCAATACTTAAACGTGCATTTTGCCATAGCTCCGTAAACTCTACAAGCTGCAGTATCGGCGAGTTTAACTGCCCGATGATATAGGATACCGACAACATCACACCCAATGATATCTGCCCTTCAATTACCAGTTTAGCCGCTAAAAAAGAAACGATGATATTTTTTAATTCATTGATCAATGATGCGCCACTGGTCTGCATTTGCCTGATGCGTAACCCTTTTAAATTTATTTTGAACAGCTTTGCCTGAAGATCTTCCCACTGCCATCTTTTTTTTGTGCTGGCATTGTGCAGTTTTATTTCCTGCATACCATATATCAGTTCAAGATTTTTTTCCTGGTTCTGTGCCAATTGATCAAAGCGTTTATAATCCAGCAAAGCATTTTGTTTCATGAACAGAAATACCCAAACGAAATATAAAATACTACCCGCTACAAATACAGCAAATATCAGTGGGTTATAAATAAATAACACCACGCTAAAGACCAAAATATTAATAAAAGAAAAAGCAACATTCACCGTACCTGATGTAAGAAAAGTTTCAACGCGCTGATGATCTTGTATGCGTTGCAATATATCGCCCGTCATCTTTACATCAAAAAAACCTAAAGGCAGTTTCATCAATTTGATAAAAAAATCTGACAATAAATTAATATTGATACGTGTGCTTAAATGCATTAATATATATCCCCGCAATATTTCTACACTTGTTTTACCAAGAAATAGTAGCAGCTGTGCCAGTAACATTAAGTAGATGAAACTTAAATTATTATAGCGTATCCCTTTATCAACGATCGCCTGCGTGATGAACGGGAATATTAGCTGGATAAGACTCGCAGCCACCAATCCCAATATCAGTTGAATTAAAAGCTGTTTGTATTGTAAAAGATATTTGTAGATAAATGACAATCCACCTGATTGTTTTTGCTGATCAGCTTCTGCTTCATTAAAGTCCGGTGTGGTTTCAAGCGATAAGATAACACCTTCAACACCATCCGGGGCCCAGCCTTTTAAAAACTCTGCTTTTGTATATTTAATAATTCCATGTGCAGGATCCGATACATGCACTTTATCTTTTGTGATCTTATAAATAACAATAAAATGCCGCTGGTACCAATAAGCGATACAAGGCATTGGTACTTCAGTTAACAGATCATCGTAAGATAATTTTGCGCCGATCGTTCTAAACCCTAATTTTTCTGCCGCTTCACTTATTCCTAAAAAATTACTGCCGAGCCTTGTAACATGTGTTAGCTGCCGCAGGTATTCCAACGAAAATTTCTTTCCGTAAAATTCACAGATAATACGAAGACAGGTTGGGCCACAATCCATCTCGTCGTATTGTCTATAATGTGGAAACCTTTTTACCATTCTAAATTCTCTTTTAATTTTAAACTTTTTCGTCGATACTTGTTTTAATAATGGCAGATTGATAATACCTGCTTGCGAAATTATAGATCACCATTTCATGTAATCTTGATTGTGCTTTTATTATCCTGTTCACCATCATATGTATCAGGCTATTGATAAACTCATTCAATGGCATTTCCAGTTCATTTATTTTATTCAACTGAATTATTTGTGCCGCCATTGTTGAACATTGTTCGTTCTTCCTGTACAATATTTCAATGAGTGGAAAAAGTTCACTTTTGGTTTCATGTTCCCTGTTCATTATTTGTTCAATAGCTTGCTTGTGTTCGCGAAACCTGTCGTTCAATTGAAGGGTTAAAGGTTTGTCTACATTAAATTCAGCAGCAAACGAATCTTTAAGTGCAGTTAACAATTCAGATTTTTGTTTTAGGGAGAAGCTGAAACAATTCAACAATTCGTCTATGGCCCTTATCGTCCATACCCATCTTATTTCTTCTCTAGCATCGCCTTCTGTTAGCTCTAACATTTCGAGCAAGGCAATGCTATCATAATAAAAAAACCTTTCCGCTATGGCGATCGTTTTGCTGCCATACCTTTCTATTTCTCTAACATATACATCAACCTGTTCTTTCCAAATGAACCTGTTTTCTATAAAAGGCGCAAAATAAATATTTATCAATTGCAGTACTTCTCCGATCTTTTCAATATCGGTCAAATGAAAGCGCACGCGGATATGAAATTCAGGATCGTAATAACGTATAAAAAAATACTGATCGATCAGGCCCAGGCGTAACAATTCATCTGCAAGTGGCTTGATGGCTTCAGCTAAAATTTTGTCTGCTGTTTTTAAGCCGCAATACAGTTTATAATAAACCCATTCTGATCCCAAAGGAAAAGAACGTTCTACGGTTTTCTTTTCAACAGATTTAGGTACGAACACCGCTTTTTCAACAGTTGCTTCTTTAAAAACTGTAGCAATAAACTGATTGGAATAAATATGCTGCTGCTTATCAGTAACGCCGTTTGTAGGATAGATGAATTCTTTCAAAATAAAATCAGCTTTCTTTCTGATCGTATTTATCCAAACTGTAACAGACAATTTATCGTCGAGGTTAACGAGTAATTCATTATCACCATCCGTTAACACAACATGCTGAGGTAGCTGATGGGCCTGTTTAAAAGACAGTACATCTTCCATAACAATATCTTCGGTCTTTATCAGCTGCTTGATATCCTGTGCTGTAAAACTCCATTTTGCCAAAGACAGTATCATATTCTTATACATTACCCGTGGCAAAGCCGTATACAGCTGATCAATACTTCCCCAGATAAAGTTCAGGCTATTCCGGATATCCTGTGTTTGCATATCACATAAGAACTGATAAACCGGCAAAGAATTAAAATAGAAATTATGCGCCGAGCTTAAACGCGGGATGATCTGTTTATTCAATCTTTTTGACCGTAAAAAAATAACGCCGTTTTTTATTGATATATACAGATCACTTACATCAATTTGCTTTTCGATCGGTACGGCTGATTGTGCCAGATAAGGTATTTCATATTCTCTGAATGCAGGACGTAACAATACATTGCCCATTCTGTTTTCCGGTAAATGAATGATCTCAGCATATACAGCAGCGGGTTTATTTTCCTGTTCTTTACTGCCTATATCATACAATATTTTATTGATGCCCTTATCTGTATGTGCGAACCTTCCTAACAAACAAGCTGCTGTTGAATTCCCTACGGCATCTACCTGGATAAGACCTGTACGGGTATCAATTAATTTAAATAATATAGACATCGATGCAGGCAGGTCTTTCCAATTCGCTTCTACTTCTTTTAGGTCCTCGTCAGTTATTTCAATACTGTTAGTAGTATGTTTTTCCTGTAATTTTTTATGCAGCAATTGCTCGATCTTACCCCAACTTAACTGCGTCGCTTCTTTTTTTTCAGGGAAGATAAGATCGTCGATCAATGGTGTTAGATATCCCGCATCTGAATTAATATAGCCTATGCCTGTTTCTGTATCCAACACCTGCAACAGCGGCATTTCTTCATCGCCATATTTGTCATAAAAATTTCTTGAAAAAGATGCAAGGTTTTTATTTCTGTAAGATGCAGATAGTTTATTTAAAATAATCAACGCATCCTGCAATTGATCCTGAATATTTGTATTGATGCTGCCTGTTATTTTTTTGGTACTATCTAACTGAAATATTTTGCTTTCGTCGATCACCGGTTCTACTTCATTTAATAATGTTATGATATCCCTGTAGGCAGTTACATGATCAGTTTTTACAGATACAATATTTTGTAATTTTTGTTGTACGGTAAGCAGCACCTGCAACATATCTTTTGCGGCAGATTGTTGCCCGGCTATTTTTTCAAGCGTTGTTATAATTTGGTCTAACAAGCCATCGCCTGTTAGCTTTGGTTCTAACTCACTCGTAATTACCTGTGCATCTATAAGGTCATATACAAATGCTTTAGCTTCTTCTTCATTGATATCGTCATCAATGATCAATGCTATCAGCTCATTTATTTTTTTACCATTTTTAGCGGCTTCAGTGATCTTTGTTAAGTACTCACTTTGCTGAACGGCTGTTATTTGGTATTTCTTAAATCCATCAACAAATAAATATTCAACATACCTTAATTCATCTCCTATTTTGTAGGCGCTATTGTTTACATAATAAGTCAGCAATTCTGTAATACCCGGGGCTGTTGCTATTTTTTGCGCCAGCATACACAGGTAATGCATATCTAAACGAATATGCCTTTCAACATTTTCATCCAGTATAATTGGTGTTGCATTGTTTTTCCATTCAACAAAACTACATCCTGAAAATAACCCAAAAGGTGTACAGCGACTGCTGCTACGCAGGTAATATTTAGTGAGTGTTGCTGTTAATCTATCAATTTTTTTTGCGTTAATATCACCATTCATCCATTTGACGCATTCATCATACACAACAGGAGAAGCGATATACAATGATTCTAAAAATATGGGATCAGATAATAAAACGGGCAATGTTTGCGCAGTCAATTCACCTGGCAACGGTAAACGTGGCGTTCTTAGAACGAGATCCGGGTGAAAGTGATATGTAGTTGTGCTAGTCAAATTAATTTTTCATTCGTTTATTGATATCAGCTATAGCGCTTGCTCTTGCTGCTGCCTGTTTAACATTTTTATTTCCAAATTTATACGTGAACTGCAATTTTACAAATCTTGATTCAGATTTATAATCTACCGTTTCATTTATCCCCATAAAATTAGTACTATAGTTGATGGATTCTGTATTAAAAATATCTATTAATGAAAGAGCCAGCTTTCCATTCTCATGCAGGATAATTTTTTGAATACCTGCATCCATTCTAAAAGAAGGTTTTATCTGGTAAAATCCGTAAGGAATAGTAGAATGATAATAAGTGCCTATTTCTGCAGCCCAGCTTTTACTAAACTTGAATGTATTTTGTAACTGCCCCTGATACACCCATCCAATATTACTATTATTTAAAACCCCTTTTTCATAGTCCTCGCTATATGCTATATAATCTGCTTCGCTTGATATATTAACATTCCAGAATTTATAAATATCGCCACCCCAATTCGCAGAAAAGCTAGCTGTACTTTGTGTGCTGATATTTCCTGAGATAACGCCCACAGAATTATTAGCGCCAGTAACAACAATAGCGGCAATAGCATTGGTAGCATGCGAATAATTGACTGCCAGATTCAATGATTTTTTATATGTATAAGTAAGACTGAAATTATTAACTAACTGTGGCCTTAAATAAGGATTGCCTGCAAAGAAACTGTATTCACTTATATATACTATAAAAGGATTGATCATATCAAAATCAGGACGTTGGATACTTCTATGGTAACCAATACTAAAAACATTGTTCTGATTTTTTGTGAATTGCAAACGCAGGTTTGGGAAAAGGCCAAAATAACTTGAATCATGAACCTGGTTCGTAGTTATAAGGTTACTGCGGGTTACGGTTCCTTCACCTCTTACGCCTATTGTCAATTCATATTTTTCAATGGTTCTGTCGTAAGAAATATATGCTGCATTTATATTTTCGTTATAAACAAAATGATTGGTAAGACTTGTATCCACAAGCCAGTTTGCTCCATTTTGGTATTGCCACAAAACGTTATTATCGGTTGCCGTATAAGTTGTTTTTAAACCCGCATCTATCCTGCCATATTTTTTAAAGGGATTAGTATAATCTACGGCAAAAGAATATACATTATTATTTCCCGGTGATGAATCTCTAAGTGCGTAGGTTGGCTGGTATTCAATATTATCTATAGTAGCATAGCTAGTAAGATAATTATCACTCCATTTTTTATTGTAATTAAAATAATCTGCGTTCAGTGTCAGTGTTTTCCCTAAAGTATCAAACGTAGTTTTATAATAAACGTTCACGCTTGCAGTAGAAAATACCGCATGGCCGCCCATTGTTACGGTAGAAAAACTGTCTACAAAAGGAGCTGCATGCGAAAGTGTTATATTATCTGTAGAATTACGGCTCCTGTAATTAGTATATCCTGTAAATAAAACGCCTGTAGTACTATTTTTATTGATCGTGTAATCGGCACCTAATTTATAATCATTGTTATAGCGTATGCGTTCTTCCTGATTGTTTTCCATGATCTGATCTGTTGGCGTTATCATACGATCAGATTGTATGTTGAAATGTTGTTGATTGTGTTCATAATTATAATTGCCGTAAACATTTATTCTGTTCTTTCGGTAATTGAGACTAAGTCCGCCATTATAACGCAGGTCTTCACCCGCTCCTATTGCTCCGGTAAATACGCCGTTTACACCATAACTATTATTCTTCAATAATTTAATATCGATAACACTCTGCGCGTCTGCGTCATATTTTGCAGATGGATTAGGAATAATTTGTACCTTATCTATATCCGTTGCAGGCATATCCATCAACATTTGCTTTAGTTCTGCTCCGGTTAAATATGTTTGTCTGCCATTGATCAGTACTAAAGTTGTTTTGCCCCTGAAAGTAAGTCCGTTAAAATTTTCCGTAACACCCGGTGCGCGTTTGATCACTTCGTAAGCGCTACCATTTGTTGCAATAGGGCTCTGCGCTACATTCAATGTAATTTGATTGGGGTTAAATTCCACAAAAGGTTTTTTACCTGTCACGATCACCTGGTTAAGATTTTTATCTGCATGATCTAATGCTATTGTATCCAACAAAGTATTGATAGTATGATCTGCGATCTTTACTCCAACAGTATACGCTTCATATCCAACATAACTAACAGTTAATGTATATTGTCCGTTTGTTATAGCATTAAAACTAAAAGAACCATTGTCTTTTGTAACGGTTCGGCTGATCGTACTATCTTTTATATTTTGCAAACTAATGCTTGCATTGGAAAGCGGGTTATTCGTTGCCTTATCAACTATTATTGAAGTTATCTGCGCATCAGCACTTCCCGCGAGTAAAATAAGTATATATAGGCACGTCAATCTCATTATTACTCAAACTTACTTTAGGATCTCCCCTTTATAAAAAAAATTACATATAAGAGGATATTACAGGTGTAAAAGGGAATATTAATAATAGATTAATGTTGAAACGTTGTTTAGAAGGGCATTTAGTTTTATTTCACCTCCTATAATCCTGCAAATACTGATCAATGACAGAAATATGAAATACCAAGAACATATAAACAAGAATCCCTGTTAACACTGAGTTATAAGGATTTGAAGGATACTTGAAATATATTCCACTATTATGTGATCCCTTATTATCTAAATTTGTTTTTACGTAGTTAACTACGTAGTTTTGAACATATTTTAAACAATGAATGTAATCGATGAATCTTACGAATTAGCTATGTCGACAAGACTACAGCGATTAAGCGACCAGATACGGAAAGACGGCCTGCTTATTTACAGATCTTATGGTGTCGATTTTGAACCCAAATGGTTTCCTGTGATTTATACCTTGCATTTGAAACCAGTATTAGGGGTTGTAGAATTAGCCAATGAGATCGGCTACTCCCATCCTTCGACGATCAGCCTCTTAAAAGAATTAGAAAAGAAAAAATTTATCCGGTCATCAAAAGATAAAACAGATGAAAGAAAACGTATTATCCAATTAACAGATAAAGGATTGGAAATAGTTGAGCAAATAAAACCTGTTTGGAAAGTGATCACAGAAGCGATCACGGAACTAGCGCACACCAAAAATAATTTGATGAAAGCTATTAATGAATTTGAAAAACAAATGCAGCAAGAAAGCTTTTATCAAAGAGCACAGCGTTTAAAAAATAAAAAATAGAAGATTTGTTTTATGAAGAAAAAAATTGAGAGAAATGTTAGAACGAAAGAATATTTTAAATTAGTACTCATTTCCATACTGATCGGTTTATTATCTGCTTTATTAGGAGATTCATTAAAATTAATAACAGCTCATTTCGAAGATATTTTTTCTGACATAGCAGCAAAGTACTGGATATTGTATATTCTATTTCCGCTAATGGGCCTATCGATCATTCATCTTTGTAGAAAATATTTTTTTAAGCGAAAAGAAAATCGTGGAATTAAAGAGATCTATGAGACACTGAAAACACGCCACAATGAATTACCTGCCTATAAGATTCCTTCGCATTATATCAATGGTTTTATCACGATACTTTTCGGTGGCTCAACGGGAATAGAAGTATCCACAGTTGTTGCTTCTGCTACAATTGGTGCTGTTGTACAAAACAAAGCAAAGGTTCATACCGCGTTCCGGAAAGAATTGATATATGCCGGTATTGCAGCCGGCGTTACAGCTTTATTTAATAGTCCCGTTGCAGGGATACTATTCTCTTTGGAAGTGATATCAAAAAAAATATCAAGGAATGCTATTATCAGTATTGTAATTGCTGCATCCACTGCATGGGGATTTAACTATCTTTTTTATAACGAGCCTTTATTCACATTTAGCATTAACAGATGGCACTATCATGCCATTCCTTCTTTTATTATCCTGAGCATTTTTGCAGGCCTGACAGGTGTTTATCTTACCAAAGTTGTATTGATCTTTAAAACAAGATTTTCAAAATTCAATAATTACTGGGCTAAAATATTGATCAGCGCCGTTATACTGAGTATCGCTTTATTAGTTTGTCCGCAACTCTATGGAGATGGCTATCATGCAATGAAAGATATTTTTTTAGCATCAGCACGTCCTATTATTTTATCGTATTCTTTATTATTTTTAATAGCAGGTGTGTTAATACTTAAACCCATTGCTGCCGCAGCAACTTTAGCTGCAGGTGGTGATGGAGGTGTATTTGCTCCCAGCCTATTTATCGGAGCATTTTTAGGTTTACTGATTGCCACATTGCTTAATAAATATTTACATGCAGATTTGATACCGATCAATTTTATGATCATAGGAATGGCAGCTGTTCTAAGCGCGAGTTTACATGCACCATTTACTGCGACTTTTTTAGTATGTGGATTAGCAGGTAATTACGTTTTACTATTGCCCATTTTTATTACCTGTTACCTGGCGAAGATCGTTGCTAAATTTTTGTATGCTTATACCGTTTATAGCTATTATCCTGAAACAAAAAAAGCCTCATATTGCTATGAGGCTTGGAGTGACCGCGTTAGGATTCAAACCTAAAACCTTCTCATCCGTAGTGAGACGCTCTATTCAGTTGAGCTACGCAGCCTAGTTTTCCTTGTTTCTAATAGTAGTTAAATATTACCCTTAGATTCAAATGGGATGCAAAAATAGAGATTTATTTTATTCATCCCAACTCTTTCCGCATTTTTGCCATATAAACTATTAAATGAAGCTACAATTTTGGTCGGTAGGCAAAGCAAATGAGCCGTATGTAAAGGAAGGAATAGAGCTGTTTACCAAGCGTATCAGCAATTATTACCCTGTAGAATGGCATATTATACCTATGCCCAAAAATGCAGCTACTTTAAGCGAAACGGACCTAAAGAAGAAAGAAGGTGAGATAATACTGAATCTTTTAGAGAAAGATGACTATTTAGTATTGTTAGATGAAAAAGGTAAACAATTAAACAGCGAAGGCGTGGCAGCTTTTATACAAGCGCGAGGCAACGAGAGCACAAAAAATATCATCTTCTTAATAGGTGGTGCTTATGGTGTTAGTGACGCTGTGTTATCCAGTGCAAATTATAAATGGAGCTTATCTCAATTAGTATTTCCACATCAATTGGTAAGACTTATCTTAGCTGAACAGATCTACCGCGCTTGCAGTATTTTACGAAATGAAAAATATCACCACCAATAAGTACAAATGACGATTAGCATTACACTCTACATAATTATTGTAACAAGTCTTATTTCTTTCTGGGGATTTAATAATGACCTTGTGGTTGACAGACTAATTTTTTATCCACCCGCAGTAACGGAAAATAAGGAGTGGTATCGCTTTTTTACTTGTGGATTAGTGCACAGGGATATCCCACATTTGATATTTAATATGTATGCTTTGTTTCTGTTTGGCCAGGGCCAGCAAAAAACTGGTACAGAATATATGTTCGAATATGTATTTGATAATAAAGGCAAAGCACTTTACCTGATCATGTACGTATTGGCATTGGCCGTTTGTCTGATCCCTACTTTTATAAAAAATAAAAACAATCATTATTACAGAAGTTTGGGTGCATCGGGTGCTGTTTCTGCTGTAGTGTTTGCTTATATTACGATGAATCCTTTACAAGGTGTTGGAATGATATTTATCCCTGTTTTTATTCCCGGCTTTTTATTTGGAACGATCTACCTGGTCATCTCGTATTTTTTATCAAAAAGAAAAGGCAGTTCTATCAATCACTCTGCACATATTTGGGGCGCATTGTTTGGAGTTATATTTGTATTGGCCATGGCACCGCTATTCTCAAATGAACCTATTGTTGCGAACTTTATCGAATCGATAAAAGAATTTGATTTTAGAAAAACGTTTATGTACTGATTTAATTAAAAATTAGTAATTAAGAATTAAGAATTTCTTTGACGGCAATTGTAAATACTTGTTCTGTTGATGGCATTATTTTGAATCTGTCATCGATCCTTAAGCCAACGATCCATAATATCTTTTTATCCATTTCGATTACCCAGGTATTTTGTTTATCGCTCAACGATAATTTTTGATCGGTGAAAAAGCGGCTGAGCTTTTTCTTCTTTTGCATACCTAATGGATAAAAATAATCGCCGTGTTTCCATTTGCGTAATAATAGCGGAAATTTAATTGCATCCAGACTTACCTGCGCAATAACTGTACTATTTTGGATCTTATAACTTATATTTTGAAATTTTTGCAGCTCGATGCACTTACCGCCAAACTCGATCCTACTGTCATTTTCTTCGATCAGGATATTTTGTGCTTCGCCGGATTGATTGGGTGTAATGATGATCCAGCTTCGGTTCTTGATCATCCTATGTGTTGGCGACTGGATATACTTTCCTGTCTCGCTTTTCAATAAAGCAATAGCATCAGTTGTTTGATGGGCTGTAAAACCATAGTCTTTGATCACTTCATACATAACCGTTTTTAAAGGCACTGTTTTTAATAATTTCAAAACCGGAATATGAACTTCGTTGCCTTTATTTTCCAGTAATTTTTTCTTTTGCTGATCGATCGATTGCTTGTATAACAACTCAACTCCAGTAAACCTGTCGATATTTTTTAAAATATTTTCTTTAGCGCCGGGATAGTTTTTTTCGATCAATGGTAAAATATTATTGCGAAAATGATTTCTTGTATAATCACTTTCTGTATTGGTATGATCTGTAATGTGCTGTAAATTATTTTCTGTTAAAAATGTTTCCAGTTCCGCTCTTCTTGCAAATAATAATGGACGAATGATACGGTGTTGTTTTGGTAAGATGCCGCGCAGGCCTTTAATACCGGTGCCTCTAAAGAATTGCATCACTACGGTTTCAACATTATCATCTGCGTGATGTGCCGTTAAAATATAATTGAATCCGTTTGCTGTTTGTATTGCTTCGAACCATTCATAGCGCAGGTCTCGCGCTGCTTCTTCGATCGATTTTTTTTCTTGTTTGGAGATAGTATTCGTATCAAAATGTGTTACGAAAAAAGGCACACCGTACTTCACAGCCAGCTCTTGCACAAATTTTTCATCGCGGGTACTATCCTCACCTCTTAATTGAAAATTACAATGGGCGATAGCGAAATCATATCCGGCTCGTTTTGTCAATTCGCATAACACCACAGAATCTATGCCTCCGCTTACGGCAATCAACAGCCTGTCTTTTTGTTGAAAAAGATCCTGCGTTTTAATGTAGTTGGTATATTGCTGTAGTAGGTTCATGTTATTTTTTGTATGCGTATTCTTGTCCCAACCGTTCATCAGATTGGAATGATTTTTTTGATTTAAAAATCTGCGTAATCAAAATAATCAACTTCAATCAATGGTTCAGACAAACTTAATCCGTTATATCTTCATAAGCGCCTTGTAATTCATTGTAAGAATGGTTATCTCCTGCTTTTTTTGCGGCCGACATTCCTTTTTCATAAATGGTTATTGCCAGCGGAATTTCATTTGTTCTTTCTAACAGCTTTCCTAAATGATAGTAGGATCCAACATAGCCCGGTTCTTTTTCCAGGATGGCTGTAAACAATTTTTTCGCCTCGGCATCGTTATCTATTTTAACATACTCGAGTGCTAATGCATGTTGCAAAAAACTATCTTCCGGCGATGCTGCTAAAAATTCTTTTAATTTATCTATTCTTTCCATTTTTGAATTCTAATCTTAATTATATTTGTATTGGTTGCATAGACAACTTATTCTCACCTAATAAATATGCTATATGAAGATTCTCGTTTGCATCAGTAAAACACCTGATACCACTGCAAAAATAGCCTTCACCGATAACAATACGAAATTCGCTTCCGACGGTGTACAATGGATCATCAATCCGTACGACGAATGGTATGCGTTGGTTCGTGCTATTGAATTGAAAGAAGCGGCGGCAGATACTGTTATCCATTTAATAACGGTAGCAACAGCAGACAGTGAGCCGATCATCCGCAAAGCATTAGCCCTGGGCGGTGATGAAGCGATACGTGTGAATGCTGATAGCCATGATAGTTTTTACATCGCTTCGCAGATAGCAGCTATTGCTAAAGAAGGTGCATACGATATCATTTTTACCGGTAAAGAAACCATTGATTACAATGGTTCTTCGATCGGTGGAATGGTAGCTGAATTATTAGACATGCCTTATATCTCTTTAGCAACAAAATTTGATATTTCGGGAACAGAGGCAACAGTTAACCGAGAGATCGAAGGTGGTGAAGAAACCGATAAAGTAGCACTACCTGTTGTAGTAAGTTGCCAGAAAGGTATAGCAGAACAACGCATACCAAACATGAAAGGCATTATGGGCGCAAGAACAAAACCTTTAAAAGTTGTTGAACCTGCCGCCGTTGAAGCGCTGACCAGCATTACTTCTTTTGACTTACCTCCTGCCAAAGCCGGCGTTAAATTGATCAGTGCTGATACACCTGAAGAGCTTGTTAGATTATTGCATGATGAAGCGAAAGTGATTTAATGATGTGATAATTTGGTGATGTGATGATGAAAATACAATTAACTAATTTACAAATTCAACTACTATGTCAGTTTTAATATTTATAGATCAAGCAGATGGACAAATAAAAAAATCATCTCTCGAAGCTGCAGCTTATGGTGCAAAAATCGCCGAACAATTAGGCACTTCTGCTGAAGCCATTGTTTTAGGTAATGTTACAGATGACCTTACTTCTTTGGGTAAATATGGCGTTAAAAAAGTACATACTGTTAAGGATGCAAAGCTAAACGCTTTGGATTCACAGTTGTTTACTAAAGTGATCGCGCAAGCTGCTACTTCAACTGGTGCTACTGTTATTGTTTTATCAAACAACTTTGCAGGAAAGTCTGTTGCGCCGCGTTTGAGTGTTAAATTAAAAGCCGGTCTGGTTTCGGGAGCGATCGCTTTGCCGGATACTGCTAAAGGCTTTGTGGTGAAAAAAAGTGTATTCAGCGGTAAAGCTTTTGCCAACATTGCTATCAATACGCCTATCAAGGTCATATCATTAAGTCCTAATTCTTATAGTTTCACTGCTGGTACAGGATCTGCAGAAGTGGCCGATTTTGCCGCTACTGTTGACGCACCACGAGTACAGGTAACTGCTACCAACAAAGTAACCGGCGAAATACCACTGAGCGAAGCCGAATTAGTAGTAAGCGGTGGCCGTGGATTAAAGGGCCCCGAAAACTGGGGTATCGTATTGGACCTGGCCAAGGCTTTAGGTGCCGCTACAGCTTGCAGTCGCCCCGTGGCAGATGCAGACTGGAGGCCGCATCACGAGCATGTGGGGCAAACCGGTTTAGCTATTGCACCTAATTTATATATTGCTATCGGCATATCCGGTGCTATACAGCATTTGGCCGGTGTAAATAGAAGCAAAGTGATCGTTGTTATTAATAAGGACCCCGAAGCACCGTTCTTTAAAGCGGCCGATTATGGCATTGTTGGCGATGCTTTTGAGGTAGTGCCAAAGATCACTGCAGCGGTTAAAAAATTGAAAGGGATCTAACGGAGAACCTGTAAAAAATACAACTGGAGAAAACAATAAATTATTTTCTCAAAATCCCTTAGTTTCGTAGTCATTTTATGAAGAAAATAGAACTGGAAATCGTGGCATTATCACATAGCATTACGCAAACACATTCGTATGCTGTAGTATTGGGTGAAGTAAATGGTTTACGCCGTTTACCAATTGTTATAGGAGGTTTTGAAGCGCAGGCAATTGCTGTAGCGCTGGAAAGAATGCAACCAAGTCGCCCACTAACTCATGATCTTATGAAAAACTTTATGCTTGCTTTTAATGTTGACCTGCACGAGATCGTTATCAACGATCTACAGGAAGGAATTTTTTACAGCAAATTAGTTTGCAGCAGCGAAGCCGATACGGTAGAAATAGATTCACGTACTTCTGATGCATTGGCATTGGCAGTTCGTTTTGGCTGCCCGATATTTACGTACGATAATATTTTAGATAGCGCAGGTATCTTAATGGAAGATGACGATAAGAAAAAGAAATCAGCCTCAGGCGCCCCAACTCCTATCACCACTGAAACAGGTGGCAGCGATAATTTAAAATCAATGTCTTTAGAAGAATTGAACACACTTTTAAATGAAGTGTTAGAACAGGAAGATTACATCAGGGCAATCGCCATAAGAGATGAGATCGCTGCGAGAAAATAAATTATCAATTCAGTATAAATGCTTCTCTTTCCCAATTGCAAAATAAATCTCGGGTTAAATATCCTGTCTAAAAGAGAAGATGGTTTTCATGATATTGCAACTGTTTTTTATCCAGTTCCTGTTACTGATGCAATTGAAATCATTCCTGCTTCTGCCAATTCCAAAACGATCGCTTTTACTAGTTCTGGTATTACTGTTGATGGGAAAGAAGAAGATAATATTTGCATCAAAGCCTATCATCTATTAAAAAAATATTTTCCTGACTTACCTCGGATAATAATGCATTTGCATAAATCGATCCCGCTGGGAGCCGGATTGGGCGGTGGTTCTGCAGATGGAGCTTTCACTTTACAATTACTAAATACTAAATTCAAATTAAATATATCGAATGAGTCGCTCATTAAATATGCTTTACAGTTAGGTAGTGATTGCCCATTCTTTATTATCAACAAACCATGTTTTGCAACCGGTCGTGGAGAAACATTAAAAGAGATCGCTCTTGATCTGTCAGACTATCAGATCATTTTAGTTAATCCCGGCATTCACATCAATACAGCCTGGGCATTTTCACAAATAAAACCTACGCTTCCCAAACAGTCAATCGAATCAATTATTCAACAACCAATCACAAGCTGGAGATCAGATCTCACAAATGATTTTGAAAATCCGGTGTTTGAAAAATATCCTTCGATAAAAGAGATCAAAGAAATCTTATACAAAAAGGGTGCTATTTATGCAGCTATGAGCGGAAGCGGAAGCAGTGTTTTTGGTCTTTTTCCAAAGATGGATTTGCCTTCCATATCCTTTCCTGAAGCCTATTTTGTGCGATCTGTAAAATTATAAATCCAATAATCTGTTAAGGTTTCTCGTTAATCATCTGTAAATTACAATTGGTTATATATTGCATGTCTATAAACTACAACAATGAAACAATTTTTCTACTTACTATTTACCATTTGTATACTTGGTACAGCCGCTTCTGCACAAACAGCAAACGATAAAACACCACCGAAAAACTGGCACCAGTTAGATAAAGCCACAACAGGTTATTATGGGATCAGTTTAGACAAAGCCTACGCTTTTGTAAAAGAGAAAAAACTAAAAAGCAAAACCGTTTTAGTGGCAGTGATCGATAGTGGCGTTGATACAACACAGAATGAATTAAAGCCTGTTATATGGGTGAACCCAAAAGAAATTCCTGCCAATGGAATTGATGATGATAAAAATGGACATATTGATGATATGCATGGCTGGAACTTCATTGGCGGTAAAGATGGCCGTAATGTAAAATCAGATAGCTACGAAGCGGCACGCGTTTATTATAATTTAAAACCAAGATTTGAACACGTTCCCACTGATTCAGTATTTACAAACCCAACAGATTCCTTACAATTTGTAATGTATAAAAATGCAAAAGATAAAGTGGTTGGCGGTATTGATGTAGATGAAGTTGCTTTTATGCAAAAATTTCTACCGTTATTTTTAGCAGGTGATTCTATTATTGTGAAAGATCTTGGAAAAGATGAATACAATTGCACAGATCTTGACAAGTATACACCTACTAACAGAGATGCAAAAGCAACCAAAGCATTTTTGATCACTATCTGCAAGGGCAATGGCAGCAACGAAATAAGCAATAAAGAACTGATCGAAGAAATGCAGGGCGAAATAAGAAAAGCTGATGCAGCTACTACTCCACCCGAAGCTTTCAGAAAAGAAATTGTGCAGGATGATGAAACAAATATCAACGATCGTGATTATGGCAATAGCGATGTAATGGCCGGCACACCTTTCCATGGCACACATTGCTCTGGTATTATTGGCGCAGTAAGTCAGAATGGAATCGGCATTAATGGCATTGCCAACAACGTTCGTATCATGATGGTACGCGCCGTTCCTGATGGTGACGAGCATGATAAAGATATTGCAAACGCGATCCGGTATGCAGTTGATAACGGCGCGCAGGTTATCAGCATGAGCTTTGGTAAAGATTTTTCTCCTCAAAAACAATGGGTAGATGATGCCGTGCGATATGCAGAAAGTAAAAATGTTTTGTTGGTACATGCTGCAGGCAATGATGCAAAAAATATTGATTCAACAGATAATTTTCCTAATCCTAATTATATCGATGGTAAAGGAAGAGCAACAAATTGGATAACAGTTGGTGCAAGCGGTGATCCTAAGAACGGCGGTATCACTGCAAGCTTTAGCAACTATGGTAAAAAAGAAGTTGATGTATTTGCTCCCGGCGTGCAAATCTATTCTACCATACCAGGACCAGGCGGTAACAATTATGGCAATGCATCAGGTACAAGTATGGCTACGCCTGTTGTTGCAGGTACTGCTGCATTTTTGTTAGAATATTTTCCTACTCTAACTGCGCAGCAGTTAAAATATGTGATCGAAAAATCAGCGCAGGATCCGGGCACTGTTAAAATTCCGGGTAGTGATAACTCTGTAGATATGAAAGAGCTATCCACTTCCGGCGGCATTATAAATGCATACGAGGCCGCTAAACTGGCTTACAGCTTAAAAAAGAAATAAATGAAATTCTGAACCATTGATTCATCTGATCAGACTGATTTAATTGATTTTCCCGTATCAGCGAAATCAAAATAATCAGCTTCAATCAATGGTTCAGACAAATAAATTTGGACAATTAAAAAATAGAACCGTAGCTTCGCAGTACAAAACGCTCTTTTAATCGTCTGAATTTCCGGGGTGCTTCTTTCAAAGAGGCTGAGATCATACCCGTTAAACCTGCTCAGGATAATGCCTGCGAAGGGAGTACAATTTTTTTACATCGGAGAACCCTCTTCCGGATGTTCAGCAAAATATTTTATTGGAATGAAAAAAATAATAATCATGAGTGCATACTTATGCACTTCAAGTATTATGCTGTTTGCACAACAAACAAAATTAACTGACACGACCAACTTAGAACCTGTAGAAGTATCTTCTGTAAGAGCGACTGAACTGGCGCCGTTTGCTAAAACGAATCTAACTGCAAAAGATATCAGCAGATCGAATATAGGTCAGGATATTCCTTATCTCCTTGATCAAACCCCATCTGTTGTTGTTAACTCAGATGCAGGTACTGGCATAGGTTATACAGGTATTCATATCCGAGGTTCAGATGCAACAAGGATCGAGGTTTCGTTGAATGGCATCCCTAACAATGATGAAGAAGACGGAAGTGAATACTGGGTAAACATGCCCGATATGGCTTCTTCTATTAGCTCCATACAAATTCAACGTGGCGTAGGTACATCTGTAAACGGAACAAGCGCCTTCGGTGCATCGATCGATATTACTACCAATGAATTTAATAAAGATCCATATGGCGATATCAATAACAGCTATGGTTCTTTCAACAGTTGGAAAAATACAGTAAAGGCAGGAAGTGGTTTGATAGACGGACACTTTACTATCGATGCAAGATTAAGCCAGATAACAAGCGATGGTTATATCGACAGGGCTACCAGCAATCTAAAATCATTCGCTTTATCAACAGCCTATATCACAAAAAAATCATCTTTTCGTTTTAATATCTTTTCAGGAAAAGAAAAAACATACCAGGCATGGGATGGTGTTCCGCAAGATTCATTGTTAACCGATCGTACTTACAATGATCTTGGTACAGAAAAACCAGGCACGCCATATAACAACCAGACTGACAATTATCAGCAGGATATGTACCAGTTATTTTTCAATCATACATTCAATGATCACTGGACCTTTAATACTGCGGTGTTCATGACATATGGCAGAGGTTATTACCAGGAATACAAAGGTGACTCTGCAGAAACCGCAAAAGGAGATAATTCTGAAACGGCTTATGCCTATTACGGATTACCAAATCCTGTTTACGGAAATGATACGATCACAAATTCTGATATGATCAGACAGCTTTGGCTGGATAATCATTATTACGGACAGATCGCATCTGCACAATACAAAGGCAATAAAGATGAGGTAACAATTGGTGGCGGTTGGTCGAGATACGAAGGCTCTCATTTTGGTAATGTTATCTGGGCACTAAGCGGTGGCATACCTAATGATGATTACCAATACTATCATCATCCTGTTTTAAAAACAGATGAAAATATTTATGCTAAATGGCAACATAGCCTATCAAAGAGCTGGTCAACTTTTGTTGATGTGCAATACCGGAATGTGTATCACCGCATTGATGGATTTGAGGCAACTTCTGTCACTGATCCTGCGGATACTTTAAAAGTAGCAAGATCATTCAATTTTGTAAATCCTAAAATAGGTATCACTTATTCTAAAAACGGCTGGCAGGCATATGCGAGTTATGCAAGAGGAAATAAAGAACCTAACTATTCGGATTTTCAGGCAAACCAAACCAACCAGCCAAAAGCAGAATCTTTAAATGATTATGAAATAGGTGTACAAAGAACAAAAACAAAATACAGTTGGGGAGTTGATGCATACTATATGCAATACACCGATCAGTTAATTCTTACAGGACAAATAAATAGTATTGGTGCCTATACAAGAATAAATGTACCAAACAGTTATCGATTAGGACTTGAATTACAAGGAGGCGTAAAATTAACCAACTGGCTGAATATTGCTGCCAATGCAACTTTCAGCATCAATAAAATAAAAGCATTTGCTGAGTTTTTGGATGTGTATGATTCAACCTACACGCTGACCGGACAAAAAGAGATCGATCATACTAATACAAATATTTCTTTTTCTCCGGATGAAATTATTGGTGGCTCAGTAAATTTAATTCCCGTAAAAAATAGCGAGATAAGTTTTATAAGTAAATACGTTGGCCGTCAATATATGGACAACACATCGGACCTAAACAGAAGTATTGCTGACTATTTTACGGAAAGTGCACGATTGAGTTATACGATACAAAATAAATTTGCGAAACAAATAGACATTATCCTGCAGGTAAATAATTTACTGAGTACAAAATACAATACGAATGGATATACTTACGCAGATGTAGAAAGCGGATCGGTAGTTACTTATAATAATTATTTCCCGATGGCACTGATCAATTACATGATCGGAGTTAATATGCACTTTTAGTTTTTGTCTGAACCATTGATTGAAATTGATTATTTTGATTACGTTGATTTCTATGTCAAATAAATCAATTACATCAGGTGAATCAATGGTTCAGACAATTTATTAAACACTGAATTTATCTCTCCAACCCAACATACCTCCTTCCAGGTTCTTAACATTAGTAAAGCCAACAGACTCTAATATCATGCAGGCTGTACCACTGCGTTTACCGCTACGGCAATAACAGATTACTTCTTTGTCTTTCCAATCTTCCAGATCATCAATTTGCAAAGCTTGTATCTTACCGACAGGTTCTAACAAGCCACCGATATTGAACTCTGCATTTTCATCCGGTTCACGTACATCTAACAGGTTAAGTTTTTCGCCTGCATCCATTCTTTTTTTTACTTCTTCTGCTGTTATTGTTTTCATTATATTTTTATTGAGGAGTTGTTGTTGAATCTGAAGGATCTTTCATTTCGTTCGATAGCCAAACATCCATGAACATACCTGCTTTTATAAACGTTGTTTTTTTCTGCGCATCAAGAGGTAACGGGTTTTGTTTGTACACATAGGCATTGCCTGTATCTCTTACATCAGGATCTGGTGCGGTAGCAACGGCAACGCCCATCGATTCTAACAATGCTTTTGCATCACTGAATTTCATCCCGAGTAAATTAGGTACTGCCAAATTAGTTTCCTGTAAGCCGGAAGCTACTACCAGTGTAACTTTACTGCCCCATTGCAATTGAGTACCAGCAGTTATTTTTTTACCGTCATATATTTGCTCCATCACAGAGCCTTTCATAAAATCAGGTTTAAAAATAGTATCGCCTATTTGTAAATGAGCCTTCTTCAATATCTCGATGGCAAAAATGTAATTCTTATTTAACAGATCCGGCATTGGTATTTGTGGTGGCACCATTCTGTTTGTTGTTAAATAAATCGTTCGGTTAACTTTTACAGTCGCATTTGCATCAGGTAATTGTTTTAATACAATTCCTTTCGGCAATGTATCGGTGTAAATAGAATCTACTATCACCACATCAAAACCTGAATCTGTTAATTGTTGAATTACATCAGCAGCCGGCTTGCCTACAACAGCGGGCACTGTTAAATGCTGTCCGTGCTTAGTTATTCTGCTCAACATTTGCAAGGCTCCAAAAACCAGTAGCAATGCAATTATAAAAGCAGCCAATAAGTTAGCCCAGAATGATTGGAAGAATTTAAATTTTTTAGCCACTGTTATAATTGTTAATGGTAAATGTTAAATGGTAAATTAGATAAAACACTCTTCTATTAATGCACTGTAAAATTCTTTAAGGCTCCATCCCATTGCTTTTACTTGTTGTGGTACAATACTGGCTTCGCTTTGTCCGGGTACTGTATTTATTTCAAGCATATACGGTTTCTCATTTACATCGTTCAAAATAAAATCGATGCGCACAACGCCATTGCAATTAAAAACAGTATAGGCTTTTTTTGCTGCGTCTTGAATCCTGTTCGTTATTTCAGCAGGTATCTTTGCCGGAGTAATTTCTTCACTCGCGCCTTCATACTTTGCTTCAAAATCAAAAAATTCTTTTTTAGAAATAACTTCAGTGATCGGTAAAGCAATCACTTCTCCTTTCGATTTAAAAACGCCGATCGTAAATTCACGGCCCTTAATAAATTCTTCTACCAATACTTGCTCGTCTTCTTTAAAAGCCTTGTCTAACGCAGCTTGCAGGTCTTCTGCTTTATTTACTTTACTCATACCGATACTGCTTCCGCCATTATTGGGCTTTACAAATACAGGTAGTTTTACTTCTTTTAAAATTACAGCAGGTGTTACTGCAATCTTTTTAAAAAGGTGAATTGATTTTGCTACATCAATACCTGCAAAAGCTGCTACGGCAACAGTATATCTTTTATTAAATGTTAAGGCGGATGTTGCTGCGTTGCAGGATGTATAAGGAATATTCAGGCAATCGAAATAACCCTGTAATTTTCCATCTTCGCCGGGCGTGCCATGTAAGCCGACAAGGACCGCATCAAAAATTATTTTCTTACCATTAAGCGTTATGGAAAAATCATTCTTATCAACGATCGCTTTCTCTGTACCCATGTAGAACCAACCATTCGGATTAATATCTATCTTATAGCAATCCCATTTGTCTTTATCAACATTGTTCTCAATCGTTATAGCACTTTTATAGGAGATCACTGCTTCGCCGGAATAGCCACCTGTGATCAATGCAATTTTTTTCTTCATTTGTATAGCGAAGTATTATTTTTTGTTAAACAAAGAAACGAAAATTTGACAAGATAACCGATGCTAAAATGGTCATTTACAACTACTTTCCTACCCCTTCATTGCCGCTATCCATCACAAAGCGCCATTGACCATCGTGCTGCTTTTTCCAAACACTTACATAAGTACCCTGAAATATTCTGTTGTTCTTTTTCAACTTAAGCGTGTACACGCCATAAGTATAACCTAGTTCGCCTGATTGAGCCACTGTACCGCCTTTTGGTTCCCAGGTCATGGTGTAAGTAGTATCTTCATTCTGGCTGATAAAATCAACCGCATCAGCACCCATTATAGGGTATTGATTGGGTCGTAACAATACGCCATCCGTATCTATATATTTTATAAAAGCGTTCCTCACACCTTCTTCTTCACTCATTTTTGAAAATGCCCGGTCTGCATTCATTAATTCAGCTTGCGGATCGATAACCAATAAAGGCCTTTTATTGATACAACCCAACATCAAAACAGGCACCAGCAACAACAATACAATTTTCTTCATATTCTACTATTCAATTATTACTAAGATAACATTCCCTAAATAAAAAGGCGAAAGTATTTTACAATACCCTCGCCAATACTACAGGAATTAACCTGCAACAGCCTTCCGGCTTAAAGATCGATCAAATTAAACGTGTAATTTTTCTTTTTTGGCTAATAATTCATCTACTGTTTCCTGGTACATTTCATCAGGTACGCAACAATCTACAGGGCAAACTGCAGCACATTGTGGCTCTTCATGAAAACCCTGGCATTCTGTACATTTATTGGTAACAATATAATAGGTATCAACACTACCCGGAGCATTGCGCTGACCGGCATCAACCGTAGAGCCGTCTAATAAGGTAAAACTTCCTTTTACTGATGTACCATCTGCAATGGCCCATTCAACACCACCTTCATAAATAGCGTTATTAGGACATTCAGGTTCACAAGCGCCGCAATTGATACATTCATCAGTTATTTTAATAGCCATGTCTTAAATTCTGGTTTAGATTTACAAATTGAAGTATTATAAAATACTTTTACAGCTCAAAAGTAATAATTACCGAATGAAATTACAAAAACGAATTGATCTTTTAGTACAATTAGGAAGCTATATACAACAAAATGATGAAGAGTGGCAAGTGGTAAAATACACTGCCAGCAAGCATAACGGATGGTTTACCCCTGAATTTATCGACCTGGCAGCCAATAATATTGTTGGGCAGTTTTTACAGTCCGATAAGCTGAAAGGCTGGGCCGATCAGTATCACATTAAAGATACTGTTACAGCTAAAAATGTAGGTATTGTAATGGCCGGCAATATCCCATTGGTTGGCTTTCATGATTTTTTATCTGTGTTTATTTGCGGGCACAAGCAAACGATAAAATTATCAAGCAAAGACAATGTATTGCTAAAACACCTGGTACAAAAATTATATAGCTGGGATGAACAATTAGACGACCATATTTTTTTCGCCGAAATGCTAAAAGGTTGTGATGCTTACATTGCAACAGGCAGTAATAATACAGCGCGCTATTTTGATTACTATTTTTCAAAATATCCTAGCATCATTCGCCATAACCGTACTTCCATAGCTGTACTAAAAGGAAATGAAACAATTGCGGAGCTGGAAAAATTATCAGATGATATCCATGTTTATTTCGGATTAGGCTGCAGAAATGTTACCAAGATCTTAGTGCCCGAAGGATATGATTTTATTCCATTGCTCGGTTCTTTTCATCGGTACAAATATTTTGCAGATCATGATAAGTATAAAAATAATTATGATTACAATCTTACCATTCAATTAATGAACAATCGTTTTTACATGACGAACGAAAGTACCTTACTGGTAAAAAGCGATGAGAATTTTTCGCCTATCAGTCAGCTGAATTATGATTTTTATACGGAACTGGAACCACTTTTATCTTCCCTGAAAAATAATGATGAAATTCAATGTGTTGCAGGCATTGATATTCCGTTCGGACAAGCGCAATATCCAACACTGACAGACTATGCAGATGGTATAGATACTGTTGAGTTTTTGTTAACTTTATAGTAAAAACCGGCCTTCTTGACTAATAAATTGTTAAAGGTCAATTACAATAATTCGTATTTTAAAACTCCATCGTTATTTTGTATTTTAGTAATAACAATAAACATAAAAACACAGAAAAATGAAACTGAAAGACGTAGCATTTACAATCGCGATTAGTGCCGTAACTGCCGCAAGTGTTATGTGGGGTTACAACAAATTCACAACAAACAATAATACGTTTGCCGGACAAGTTCAGGGAACCGTTCCGTCGAATTATCATTTTGCAGGCCTGCCTGGAGGCACTACACTGCCGGCCGTTCCCGCAGGAACAATGGATTTTACCGAAGCGGCTTCTGATGCATTGCCTACCGTAGTGCATATCAAAACAAAAACAAATGCCAAACAAGTAAGCAATAGTTTACCAAGACAAGATCTTGGCAACAATCCTTTTGGAGACCTGTTCAATAACAATGATATTTTTAATCAGTTCTTCGGGCAACAAAATGGCGTGATACCTGAACAAAGAGCATCAGGCTCGGGTGTTATTATTAGTGCAGACGGTTACATTGTTACCAATAACCATGTGGTAGATGATGCAGATGAAGTAACCGTAACATTAAGTGATAAAAAAACATACACTGCAAAGGTTGTAGGTAAAGATGCCTCTTATGACCTGGCTGTTATTAAGATAGATGCCAACAATCTGCCTTTTTTATTATATGGAAATTCAGATGATACAAAAATTGGCCAATGGGTTTTAGCGATCGGCTACCCGTTGAATTTACAAACAACTGTTACTGCTGGTATCATAAGTGCCAAAGGAAGAAGTTTAGGTTTGAATAAGGGTACTAAAACAAGCTCCCCTGTTGAATCATTTATACAAACAGATGCTGCAGTGAACCAGGGAAATAGCGGTGGCGCTTTGGTAAATACCAGCGGACAATTGATCGGTATCAATTCTGCTATTGCATCTCCTACAGGTTTTTATTCGGGTTACTCTTATGCGATCCCTGTAAATATTGTAAGGAAAGTTGTAGATGACCTGATCAAATACGGCACGGTGCAAAGAGCATTTTTAGGTGTTGCCTATGCTCCCGATGATATACCTGATGAGGAAAGAATAAAAGAAGGCATCAAAGATGGTGATGGTGTTTTTGTTACCGATATTTCTAAAGGCGGAGCGGCTGAAGCGGCCGGTATTCAAAAAGGAGATTTTATTACAAAAGTAAATGGCGTTAGCGTTGGCTCAAGCTCTGAGCTCGTTGAACAGATATCCCGTTTTAAGCCTTCTGATAAAATAAGTATTTCCTATACAAGAGACGGTATCGAAAAAACAGTGGATGTTACATTAAAGAATAATGCAGGCAATTACGATATTGTTAAAGAAGATAATTCTGCTATTTCAAAATTAGGTGCTGACCTTGCTACGCTTGATCCAAAGAAAGCCAAAGAATATGGCATAGCCGGTGGCGTTATCGTAAAGAAAATAAATGCAGGTGCATTGAGTGATCAAACAAGAATGAGAGATGGCTTCATCATCATAAAAGTAGACGGGCAGGAAGTAAAGAGTGTTGATGAATTCAAAAAATTAACCGGTGATGAAAAATCAATTACAATAAGTGGATTCTATCCCGGGTATGATGGTTTGTACGACTACCCTATTTCTTTAGGGGATCAATAAAATTAATCATACTAAATAAAAAAGGCATTACGATCGTAGTGCCTTTTTTATTATTTAATATCAACGGTAATAACCATGATCATGATAATGACGATGGTATCTGCAACAAAAACAGCTGCTTAAAGTAGTTGTTCCAACCAGGAATGCCAGAGCAAACGCCAGATATTTCTTTTTCATATACTATTTTTTTAAAATTTTACAACACAAAAATGTGTTTATTCAAACAATAGAATCAAAAACAACGCCATAGTTTAATGATCAATTGCTAACGAGCTGTTAATAGCCTTATTTTTTCTGATAAACCAGGTATCCCCAGGGAAGCAATTCAAAGAATTTATTGGAAGAAAAATCAAAATCAGCCCCGCTGAATACATTCGTAAACGTGCCCGTTAAATGAATATCGGTTACTTCTGTCCAAAAATACTCCGGACTTAAATTCAATATTACCAGGATCTCTGCATGGCCATATTTTCGTATAAAAGCCATTACCTGCGATGGCTTATCGGTTTGCAGATTGATAGTAATGGCATTAGGATCTGAAGTTCTTAATGCGGGATTATGCTTATGAAGGGATAATAAAGTCTTATAGAAATCGTGCAACTCATATTTACCCGTCCACTCGATTACATCTTTATCAAAAAATGCCAGTTTTTTAAGATTAGGGAGTTCTTGTCCGCTATACAACATGGGCACACCATTCCAGGTACAGCTGAATACAGCTAAAGCATGTGCGGCATCGCCAAATTTATCATACTCTGTTCCTGTGTGGCTATTTTCATCATGGTTACTGGTATAATAACTTCTGTAAGCAGCCGAAGGAAAGCTATCCTTGTATTTATTCAATACATACCAAAGGCCACCCATATCAGTCTGATATTTGCAATACGCTTCTGTTTTATGCATCCATTCCCATGTATAAGTTGTATCAAATACAAAGTGGTAAGAGATATCTTCCGTTTCTGCCAGCCAGAATAAGTCGCTTTTTACTTTATCTAAAGTAGTTCTTGCTTCTTCCCAAAAACTTAATGGCACAAGGTGCGCCATATCGCAACGATAGCCATCAATATTACATGTGGTGATCCAGAATTTCATGGCTTCGATCATAGCCTTGCGAAGATCAAGGCTGTTGTAATTAATTTTACTTACATCTTCCCAATCGTAAGGATGCATTACGGTACCGTTTGCATCCCTTTCAAAAAAACTTGGGTGCTGCGCTATCCAAACATTATCGTTTCCCGAATGATTGCCTACCCAATCTATTATTATTTTCATACCAAGATAATGTGCTTCCCTAACCAAAGCAGTAAAATCTTCCACCGAACCAAATTCGCTGTTGGTTGCCGTATAATCCTGTACAGCATAATAGCTCCCTAAAGTACCTTTTCTACCTAATAAACTGATCGGATGGATCGGCATGAACCATAAGGTTTCTATGCCCATATCTGCGAGTCTTGGTAATTCCTTTGCAAAAGCATTAAAAGTTCCTTCAACTGTATATTGACGAAGGTTTACTTCGTAAATATTAGTGGTATGTGTCCAGTGCGCAGGTGTAAATGTTGCCATGTTTAAGACTTATTTATTAAAGATTATTTGAACGAGATAATTTTCAGTAGGCAACCGATATGTTATTATCCAAATTTAAGCAGTGTAACCGAAAAATGCTAAAACATTTTAATACACGGCAACATTGTTACCTTTGCAGCTGTTATTTATTACAATGAAGCAGTTTAATGTTCCTATAATTTATCGCAGTCCTTTAATTGTTGCTATCAAGAATAAGCGCAAACAAAAGGATAAAATGAAGAAAGATTTCACGCCGACCCTGCTTGATCTTGGGCCGGTACAAATATACCTTGCCAGGCATTTTGGTTTTTGTTATGGTGTAGAAAATGCCATCGACATCGCTTTTAGAACGATCGAAGAAAATCCCGGCAAACGTATCTTTTTATTGAGTGAGATGATCCACAACCCGCAGGTAAATGCAGATCTTCAACAAAGAGGCGTTCAGTTTTTACAGGATACTTATGGCAAACAATTGGTTCCTTTTGAATCGTTGACTAAAGATGATGTAGTGATCATTCCTGCATTTGGCACTACGCTGGATATTGAAAAAAAATTAAATGCTATCGGCATTCCAACAGAAAAATATAATACTACCTGCCCTTTTGTAGAAAAGGTTTGGAACCGCAGCGAGCAGATCGCGAAAAAAGAATACACGGTAATTGTACACGGTAAACCTACGCATGAAGAAACAAGGGCCACTTTTTCTCATGCAGCGATCAATACACCGACTGTTGTAGTGAATGATATGCAGGATGCAGTTACGTTAAGTAAATATATTACCGGTGAAAAAACTGCAAGTGATTTTTACGAAGATTTTAAAGGAAGATTTTCTGAAGGCTTTGATGCGACAAAACATTTGCAAAGGATCGGCGTGGTCAATCAAACCACCATGTTGGCAAGCGATACACAAGGCATCGCTGATTTTTTGAAAAAAGTAATGATAACAAAATTTAACCTGGCTGATGATACGATCGAAGAACGCTTTGCAGACACAAGGGATACCTTATGCTATGCAACAAACGATAACCAAACAGCCGTGTATGGCTTGTTAGAAACACCTGCAGACCTTGCGATCGTTGTTGGTGGTTATAACAGCAGCAATACTTCTCACCTTGTTGAATTGTGTGAAGAGATATTGCCTACCTACTTTATTAATTCAGAAGAAAAAATGATCTCGCCAAATAAGATACTACATTATAATTTTCATACCAAACAAGAAATTATCACTACCAATTTTTTACCCGCAACAAAACCTGTAAAAATATTGCTGACCAGCGGCGCAAGCTGTCCGGATGCTTTGGTAGAAGGCGTTATTGCAAAACTAGCGGCATTTTTTAATGTGTCACCTGTTATGGAAACACTGCTTAAAACACAAGCGTAAAGCTATTTTGGGTTTTAGTTAAGTTGAGTATATTTGCAGCCATTGTAGCTACAGCCAGTACAATTAAAACTTCATCATCTAATGAGCAATAAACTAAAAAAGTTTGTACCCGATTTCGTCATTATCGTTTTAAAAAAATCAGTATTTTTTCTACATAAATTAATAGAAAATATTTTTGCTGGCGGTATGATCAATAAATACGATTTCGAAGCTATTGAGGTGATGAAAAAAACACTGACAAGGAAATCAAACTGGATAGATATCGGTGCACATAAAGGGCATATTTTAAGAGAGTTAGTAGCTGTGGCTCCGGCGGGAAATAGTTTTGCCTTTGAACCAATTCCCGTTTTGTTTAATGGTCTACGATCTAAGTATGGTAATAAAGTAACTATCTCCGATATTGCTTTATCTGACCAAAAAGGAGAAAAAACATTTACTTTATTTACAGACAGGCCGGCGTTCAGCGGATTTAATAAACGCACCACTACAGAAGAATATGCGACAGAAACATTAGTTGTAAAAGTAGACAGATTAGATAATATCATCGATCCGTCTATCGCTATAGATCTTATTAAAATAGATGTGGAAGGCGCAGAAATGGAAGCATTAAAAGGTGCAGAAAAAATATTAAAAACATACAAGCCAATTATATTATTTGAATTTGGCATTGGCGGCACGGATGTTTATGCAACAACGCCCGAAATGATGTTTGATTACCTTACTGATTGCGGATTAGTTTTATCTACACAAGAGAATTTCTTATCACGCAAAGGGCCATTCAACAGAACAGAATTTGTAGGCCAATACACTAAAGGATACAATTACTTTTTTATGGCGTATGATGAAGGCAAAAAATACTTTAGTTAAATAGTTTTTTAAACCCATAATCCGAAGATCGGCAGCTCAGGTCTGCTTCTTAATATAAGCTCAAATTCTTTCTGGTAAAGAACTTGAGCTTTTTTAGTTTTATGACTTGTTGAGTTAAGGATATAAACGGCCATTGTATCATTAATTATTTAACTGCCTTGATAAAAAATATAGACAACGCTGTGAGTTCTTTTTGTCTCTTATTATAAATCTTTAGTTCTACTTGACAAACTTCATTTCGTTACATGAGTCAAAATAAATCAACAAACTATTTTTACATAATATTATTGATCATAAACTGCATATTTATAACACTTAAATTATGTCGCATTATTAATTGGTCCTGGTGGTGGGTCACATCTCCGCTTTGGTTATTTTTTTTGATTATGTTTATATTATCTGCTGGAGCGTATCTTTTGTTTACACGAAAATTTGGAAAAGCAAGTAAGTATGAAATAAATGCCGTTCGGCGTAGGATAAAAATACTAAAGAAGCGTATCACATAAATGTGATCATTGAACATTGAACATTTAAAATTTATTGCTTCATAAAAAAAGTCATCTCTTCCTTCAAATCAATATAGGAATGTTCTTCCTGCAGCTTTGTAACTTTATCTAAATTAGTTTGTAGAAATTTTTTGTGCTGCGCAGATGTAGGATTAAATGGCTTATGGCTTTTTGCGGCATTGATAATATTGATCTCTTTCATTACTTGTTGCGCTCTTTCATCGATACAGGTTGCAATAAATTTTTCCCAAACATAATTGGTAGCTGCATAATTAGGATGTACCATGTCTTCTGCATAAAAACGATAATCACGCAGGTCATCGATCACCAATTCATAAGCAGGAAAATAAAATGCTTTTTCATTGTCGCTCACTAACTGATGTACTGCCTGTATCAACATTGCTTTGCTCCTGTTATTCTCTACGAAACCATCGCGCAAATGGCGCACGGGGCTGATGGTAAAAATTATTTTTATGTTTGGATTGAATACGACTAATTTTTGCAATGCATCTTTTAGCATCACAATGATCTCATCAGCAGTCAATAATTTTTTATTGAATTTATCGGTTGGTACTTTATGGCAATTGGCTACTAGCTCGCCAGGTTGTAATTCATAGACAAATGCTGAGCCCAGCGTGATCAAAACCCAATCTGCCTTTTTCAAAAAACCATGTGCTGTTTGTTGTGATTGATTAATAACGGCCAAACAAGTTTCCTTATCAGGATTAGAAAACCGGCTATGGTGCTGCCAGCTGTTCCAGCTTTCGTTCTGATAAAATAATTCTTCCTCTTTGTATTGTTTGTTTTCTATGTAAGAGTTCAATGAAGTAACAATACTTACGGGGTTAAACAAAATACCATTTGGATTTTCCAGTACAGAAAATTTAAGCTGTCGTAGTTTATTACCAATATTCTCTGTAAAGCAAGATCCTATCAACAATAATTTTTGATGATGTTCAATTTTTACCGAAAACGGCTTGGGATCAAAGTTTAAGTGAAAATCCATCTAACGAAGTTAAAATTTAAAAGTCAAAACCAAAAAGTGAAAATTTGCCAAACTACTTTTGGTTTTACCTTTTGCCTTTTGAATTATATAAATATTTCCGAAGCCATCCGGCTACATTCTTTCAGTGCTTCCATATCCAGATTATTTTCCAAAGCATGCTCTTTAAAATAAGGTATCATGAGCTCTGTATCCATATTGCCAACAAGCTCATCTCCTGCCATCGGACAACCGCCAATGCCTTTTAAAGCGCCATCAAAACGTTTACAGCCCGCATGCATACCGGCATCTAGCTTTTGCTTCCAGTTCACTGATGTTGAATGTAAGTGTACCCCAATTTCTACGTTGGGATAATATGGGATCAGTGTAGACAATATGGCAGACACCTGGTGAGGTGTTGCTAAACCGACTGTATCTGCTATGGATATAATTTCGATTTCTCTTTCTACCATTTGTTCTACCCATTCCAAAACGATCTCTTCGCTATACTGATCACCGTAAGGATTGCCAAATCCCATTGATATATACACCACCAGTTTTTTTTGATTCTTGATACAGAGGTTTTGTATCTCTTCTACTGTGTGCAAAGATTGCTCAATAGTACTGTTTGTATTACGTTGTTGAAAAGTAGGTGAAATAGAAAAAGGAAAACCCAGGTAACTGATCTCATCATATACAACAGCTTCTTCTGCGCCACGAAGATTGGCGACAATGCTCAATAGTTTTGTCTTGGAATCTGACAATTGTAATTTGGGTATTACGGCTTTTGTATCTGCCATTTGCGGAATAGCCTTTGGCGATACAAAGCTGCCGAAATCGATCGTATCAAAACCTACTTTTAATAAGGCATTAATGTATGCTGCTTTTTTTTCTGTAGGAATAAAATGCGGCCATCCCTGCATCGCATCACGCGGACATTCAATTAATTTGATCGAATTATATAATTTATCCATTTCGGGTGGAGCGTTTCTTCTGTAATTTATCAATAAAAAAAACGGCAGCACAATTTATTTGTACTGCCGTTTGTAATATTATAAACCAGATTAGTTAAGTGCTTTTAATTTAGCAGTATACATAGCCGCTTTTGGAGCGTCTTTCTTCGCTTCGTAGATGCTTTCCAAAATGATCATGCTTGCTTTATAATTTTCTTTTTCAGCAGCTTTCAAAGATGATAATGAAGCATAATAGTTATACGCTACCTGCGCATAAGGAATACAATCATTCATATCAGCTAAAGCTCCAGCATTGAGTTCATTTCTTTTTTTAATTGCTTCTGTACTACCGCCTTTAACACCGGCAGCTGCATCGCTTTTATCAAAAGAACTATTGTACAGATACCTTGCCATCATCAAATTATCTTCCGGTGTAGATTTAATAGCGATCGTTCTTTTTAACTGATCGTATGCACGTTGTTTGTAAGCATCCACTTTTACTGATGAATCAGGATTAGCGTATACATAGTTATATAACTCAACGCCATAGTCGTAAGAAAGATCATAGTTAGTAGGATCTTTTTGTACCATATCATCATACTTTTTAAATCTATCATCTGCAGATAAACCGTCAATAGCTTTAGATTGCTGAATGGTTTTCCAGTAAGGGTCTGCAGGATATAATTTTTGACCCTGAGCTACTGCAGCAGCAAAACCAGCATCATTCTTTTCAGTTTTATAAAAGTAAACAAGGTATTCGTAAACACCAATGTATTGAGGGCCGGATACGTTAGCATCGGCCAATTTCTGGTAATAATAAATTGCCAGGCTATCGTTTTTATCAGCCTGTTCAGCAAGGCCCGCATTTAAAACAACCGGTGTATCCAACACGGGTATCTTAGCTATTTGCTTATCGCGAACGTAATCACCAATAGTTAGTGTATTCTTAAAATGACCATACGCCAGTGTAAACTTTTTATCATTGAAAGCATCTACACCTGCTTGGTAAGATCCATTATAAAGATCTAAGAAACTGCGGTTTTGATCCAACAATAATTGTGTATTCTTTTTATCAAGCTCCTTACATTTTTTAAGGGCCTCAAAAGCTTGTATTTTACAATCAGGGCAGTCAGCCTTTAATTCAGGATCTTTACTGTATTTGTTATAGATTACAGCTTTATCAAAATACGCATCAGCGTCTTTTGCATTTTTAGGATTCGCCAGGTATTTATCAATGGCGTCTTTGGCCTGGGCAGGATCCCATTCGCCAGTCATCATTCCTCTTACTTCATCAAGTGTTTGTGCAAAACTTAAAGTGGTTGCCAACATTAAACATAACAAGACAATTAATTTCTTCATTTCAGGTAAATTTATCGTTAAAGGTATTAGTTTGTGGATGATTTTTCCAAAAAACAAGCTAAAAAAATCAAAAATCCTGTCGCAAATATATATTTAAAGTACCAAATTTTAAATCTTAAATGGTTTGGTACATTTGCTAAATAAAAGGTGCCAAAATCTTGATCTCACAAAATACCATACAACAGATCCAAAGCCGTATCGATATCATCGATATAGTGGGCACATTTGTGAAATTGAAGAAAAGAGGCGCCAATTATATAGGAAATTGCCCTTTTCATAACGAAAAATCACCCTCCTTTACTGTTTCTCCTGTAAAGGAGATATATAAATGTTTTGGTTGTGGCCGTAGTGGCAATAGCATCGGCTTTTTGATGGAGCACGAAAAATACAGCTACGTTGAGGCATTGCGATGGCTGGCGCAAAAGTACAATGTTGAAATAGAGGAAACAGAAACTACGCCCGAACAGAAACTTCACCAGCAGGCAGCAGACAGCTTATATATTATCAACAATTTTGCGCAACAGTTCTTCAGTGATGTTTTATTGAATACGGAAGAGGGTCGCGATATTGGTTTAAGTTATTTAAAAGAACGTGGTTTTAGAGAAGATATCATCCAGAAATTTCAGTTAGGATTTAATCCTGAAGCAAGAGATAGTTTTACAAAGGCTGCTCTTGCAGCTCAATACAATATAGAGCTATTACAAAAAAGCGGATTGGTTACTGTAAGAGATGAAAGGCCGCAGGATAATTATCGTGGCCGCATCATTTTCCCTATCCATAATCAAAGCGGAAAAGTACTAGGGTTCGGTGCGCGTATTTTAAAGACAAATGACAAGGCACCTAAATATATCAATACACCCGAAAATGATATTTATGTAAAAAGTAAAGTACTCTACGGCAGTTATTTTGCCAGGCAGGCAATTGATAAAGCCGATGAATGTTTATTGGTAGAAGGTTATACCGATGTGGTATCCTTACACCAAGCCGGCATTGAAAATGTTGTGGCAAGTGGCGGTACTGCCCTTACACCCGATCAGTTAAGACTGATAAAAAAATACACCAATAACCTTACTATTATTTATGATGGCGATGGTGCCGGTATCAAAGCAGCCCTGCGCGGATTGGATCTTGCATTGGAAGAAAGCCTCAATGTAAGATTGGTCTTGATACCCGACAAAGAAGATCCTGATAGCTACGTAAATAAAGTAGGTGCTGCAGCTTTTGTAGATTTCATTGCTGCGAATAAAAAGGATTTTATTTTATTTCAATTAGAAAATTCTTTAAAAGATGCGGGTAACGACAGCACAAAAAAGTCAGCTGTTGTAAACCAGATCGCCGAAACGATCTCTAAGATAAATAAGACGGAAGATTTTACAAAACAGCAGGATTATATCAAACAAGCTTCTCAATTATTAAAAATTGAAGAAGAAGGTTTGCATGCATTGGTCAATAAATTCCTGCGCGATAAAATCACCAAGGAAGAAAACCGTATTGGCAGAGAAAATGCGAACGATGCTTTTTTAAAAAGCGAACAGCCTTTTGAAATAGAAGATGATGCTCTGTTTTTATTAAATAAAGATGAGCAATATGAAAGGGCAATGGTACGCAGCATATTAGAATTTGGATTGAACGAATGGAACGAAGATCAAAAAGTAGCAGACCATGTATTTGCAGAGATAGATAATAATCAATTAGAGGAACTGATCGATAATAAAAGCCTGATCACTATTTTAAATACTTACAAAGCCTGGTACAATGCAGGTGTTGAGCCAACACCCAAGACATTCTTATACGATGAGAATTTAGAAATGGCTGCATTGGTTCTAAGCATCATGGATTTTTCTGTGGAGATAAGCCATAACTGGGCCCGGGTATATGAAGGAAAAATTCATACAAGAGAAGAGCTATACAAAGAAGAAGTCTTTTCCACACTCAACTATCTTAAATTAAGAAAGATAAAAAGGCTGATAGACGAAAATCAACGCGACCTTGAAAAAGCACATACCGATGAAGAGCAATTGGTATTGCTGCAAACACACCAGCACCTGAAACAAATGGAAATTGAACTGACCAAACAAGTTGGTATGGTGATATTTAGGTAGTTAAATTTTCCATTTTTATTTTCGTCAGCACTTTCGCTATTGCTACCAATAAAATTGATACCACAAAAAAAGCAATGCACACGTATAGGCAATGTAGCAAGACTGTTGACAAGCCCCAAAAATCTACATTCATAAAAGGATAAGGATAAAAATGCACAATAGCTCCTCTGATTAAAGTGTAAATACAATACACTAAAGGATAGATCAGCCATGTAAATATATTTTTCCACTCCAATATATTTTTTTCTGCAAATACCAGCCAGTAAATAATAATAAGCAAAGGCATTATCACATGCAGTAATTCATTAGCGATCATAGCTTTTCCTTCCATAGCGGGATATTGGCTGCGAAGCACTACATTGTAAACCAATCCTACAATAAACATATAGACTGTAATAGCAGCAATGGTTTTAGCCCTGGCAAAAAATGGTTTGGCATCAGGACCGGGATTTCCCATTATGTAATAAAAACAAATGGTGGCCAATATATTTGAACTGATCGTAAAGAAGCTAAAATACCGGATCAATGTTTCTGTAACGCCCACCGTCCTGTCTTGAATAATAAGATATAATTGCAGCAATAACGCAAAGCAGCCTACTAAAAAACCTATAATGGCCGTGAATTGTTTTGCTTTTACTGATTGGCTTAACATAGATTATGCATTTAATTGACTACTAAAGTACACAAAACATATCATACACAAAGAATCAAAAAACAGCTATTTTTGAGTTCGAATTGTAATAACAATATGAAGTATCAATCTAATAAAAGTCAGCAATTATTTTCCCGTGCGCAACAATCAATTCCCGGTGGTGTAAACTCTCCGGTACGTGCATTTAAAAGTGTTGGCGGTACGCCTATCTTTATTGAAAAAGCAAAGGGTGCGTATTTGTATGATGCCGATGGAAATAAATACATTGATTATATCGCGTCATGGGGACCAATGATATTGGGCCATGCCTACGAACCTGTTGTAAAAGCGATACAGGAAAAGGCGCATCTCTCCACATCATTTGGTGCGCCGACTGAATTAGAAATTGAAATGGCGGAACTGATCATCAGCATGGTACCGAATGTTGATCTTATCAGAATGGTGAGTAGCGGAACAGAAGCCTGCATGAGTGCGATCCGTTTAGCAAGAGGTTATACCGGAAGAAATAAAATAATAAAATTTGACGGCAATTATCATGGCCATGCCGATCCTTTTTTAGTGAAGGCGGGAAGTGGTATGGCTACATTAAATATTCAAAGTGTTCCAGGCATTACTTCAGGAGTTGCGCAAGACACTTTGGTTGCGGCTTATAATAATTTAGAAGAAGTAAAAAAATTAGTAACGGATAACAAAGACCAGATCGCTGCAATTATTATAGAACCGGTTGCCGGCAATATGGGTTGCATTTTACCTGCACCGGGATTTTTAGAAGGCCTTAGAAAATTATGTGATGAAGAAGGCATCGTATTTATTTTTGATGAAGTGATGACAGGCTTTCGATTAGCAAAAGGTGGTGCCCAGGAAAAACTGAATATTAAAGCAGACCTGGTTACCTACGGAAAAGTGATCGGCGGTGGCTTACCTGTTGGTGCTTTCGGCGGTAAGAAGGAGATCATGCAACAGATCGCTCCGTTAGGGAATGTATACCAGGCAGGCACTTTAAGCGGCAATCCTTTAGCGATGATCGCAGGATACACAACCTTAAAAGAATTAAAAGATAACCCGGCTATCTACAAAGAGCTCGCTGATAAAACTGACTACATCGAAACAGGTTTACGCAAAATTTTTGCTGAGCTTGGTTTTACAAGATTTAGAATTAATCGCTTAGGCAGTATGATCAGTCTGCATTTTTGCGATCATGATATTGTTGATTTTGCAAGTGCCGCTAAAGCTGATATTCCCCGCTTCAATAAACTGTTTCATTTTATGTTAGAGCGTGGTATTTATTTACCGCCATCTGCTTACGAAAGCTGGTTCTTAAACAATGCATTGACTTACGAAGACCTTGATATAACAATTACAACGATCGGGGAATTTGTGAAAACATCATAAGCCTTCCAAATGGATACTAGTAATCTTGAAATAGAACTCGACAGGTATAAAAAAAATCTGGGCTTTAATAAAAAGTATTACCATTTAAATAGCATCAGTAATTTCTTTTTTCATTTCGATGCTTTGAGGGATGAGGAGAGTAAACAATTTGTTCTGGATTCGTTAACCGCTTGCTTTTCTTATTATGAAGAACATAGCATTAATAACGTGAGAGAAAGTATGCAGCTCTTTCAGCAATATCTGATCCCTGTAGGAAAGATCTATCAGCAACAACTTGGCTTTTTTGTTTTTACCAAACCTGCGCCGATGTTACTGATAATCACTTCCGGATATGCTATTGCTTATTTTGTATTTAAGAACGATCCGATATTTATTATCCCCTATTCTGTTTTAATATTGACGTTCATCGGTTATTCCGGCTTTAAATTTTCTCACCGAAAATTATATGCTTTCTGTTGGTAGACTTATACTTTCGTGCCTTTAATTAAAAAGGAAGTCTTAATGGATCGCTCTTTTAAATGTAGGAATTTCTTTCGTTCCTCATCCTGCATAAAATATTTGAAATCAGCCTCAGAGAAAAATTCTATGAGGTGAATTTCATAAGGCTGTTCAATATTGCTTTCTATGAAAGAGCTTTCATCCGGCCTAACCCTCAGTAAAAGTTTACCCTTATATTTTGAAATAATAGGAATGGCGATAGCTTCAAATTCATGAAAAATATTTTCTTGCCCCGGTTTAATATAGATCAACTGTGTAATGTAAAGCATTTGCTATATTTTATATTAAATAAAGATAAGAAATAGGGATAGTATATTTGGGGTATAAACTTATTTTGAAAGAAGTCATCAATCATAAAGAACCATCAAAAGGCCTTGTTACTTTAGCCTTTGCAGCAGTTTATATATTATGGGGCTCAACCTATGTTGGTATTGCGATCGCTATCAAAACCATTCCACCATTTTTAATGGCAGGTACACGATTCTTTGTTGCAGGTTTTATTTTGTATATCTATTGCCTGCTGAAGGGAGAGAAAACACCTGACCTTATTTCTTTTTCTAAAAGTAGTGCCACAGGTTTGCTTACTTTATTTGGCGGTACAACTGCATTGATCTGGGGCGAACAATATATTCCATCAGGCCTGGCAGCTGTAATTGTTGCTAGCGTGCCATTCTGGTTTGTACTACTTGATAAACGTAACTGGTCAACAAATTTTTCTGATAAGTTTACACTCCTTGGTTTGTTAGTAGGCTTTGCAGGAATTTTATTATTATTCAATGGTAAAGCAAGTTTTAACTTATACCACAAAGCACAATTGATCGCAGTAGCTGTTGTGATCATCGGAGGATTTTTATGGGCCGCAGGCTCGTTGTATTCAAAATACTCCGGCGCTGCAGGAAGCACTACCATGTTAGCAAGTATACAAATGATGGCTGCAGGTATTGCCGGCATCATTGGAAGTTTTATAGCAGGTGAACCCGCTCATTTTATGTGGAGCAATGTTAGTATGGCTTCTATCTATGCTGTTGCCTACCTTGTCACTTTCGGGTCGATCATTGGTTATATCGCTTATATCTGGCTGCTGCAGGTTAGGCCGCCAGCCATTGTTGGAACCTATGCTTACGTAAATCCTGTCGTTGCGATGGGACTTGGATTACTTTTTAATAATGAAATGATCGGCGGTACGCAAGTTGCCGCACTGATAATTATTTTATCCGGCGTATTGTTAGTAAATTTATCCAAGTATAAAAAAGCTACTAAATGAAAAATAATATCAACCTTGATATTGATCATTCAAATGCAAAGCGCATGGAATATTTTTTAAATAATGTTGAAGAGCATTTGATAGAAATTCCATTCGACTGGCAAAGCTGGCATTTATCTGACCGTATCGAAGGAGGTTATAAATTTAGGTCTGCCAGTGATATACCGGTAACCATCACCGCATTATTATGCGATTCGTATGAAGACGGATTAGCTATCGCGAAAGCAAATGCACTACCGCTTCTGCCAACGGCAAAGTGGAACCTGAATGGAGATTTTTTATACGTTGTTGAATCATCAGATGAAGAAAAAGTAAGCGAGATCCTTAGCTTCTTTGCAGGAAAAGAATAATATTTTTATACCGCATTGGTTCTCTGGGCAACATCGTTGTGTCACTCACTTCAGCGGTATACCTTTATTGAGCTATGGTTTATCCCTGCCAATAAATCTTTTCTTGCCCAATAAAAATTGAATGGCATTGTCAACATTTCTATCAATACTTTCTTCTGTTTTTAAAAAACTAATATACCGTACTATTTCTTTTTGTAAAGATGGCCTCAGTGAATCAAAAATATTTTTTGCAGCAGCATTTTCTTTCAATGCTTTTTTCAATGTAGGGTTCATAGGTATTTCCCTTAGCTCGGGATCAAATGCAATGGAAAAAATGGCTGTATCTCCTACTTTAGTTATAGAGCCTGTTCGCATTGGCGTGTTTAAATAAAGCCGCCATTCTCCGCGAAACTTTACGAGTGTTTGAATAAAAGGATGTTTATTGATCGTTCCTTTGATTGGGATGGGCCCCTTGGTTTTATTGGCTTGCGTAAATATATTTTCCAGCACAGAAACAGGCAACACCACATAAGGATTGATATCGATGATCTCGATCTTTGCAGAAAAAGTAAAGCTTGAAAGTTTATTCATATTAGCAGGGTCCAGATTCTTCATCTGTTAGCTGATGATCTGAAATTACTAAAAATAATGAATAAGCTCCTCTACTAATAAAAGAATTGCTCCGATATAATTTGTCCATCTTTTACTTCATACAACATTACCTGGTCTATTTTTATTCTTCCAAAACCTTGCACCGTAATTTCCATACCGCGTCCTACAGAAAAGTAATTACCTCCTACAACGGGCTGTGTTGTATACGCGCCATGAAATGCCTCGATCTTTTTTACAAAATCCTCGCCTTTGTTGCGAACAGCAGCTTTGCCTTCTGCATATCCAAAATAAGGAGAATTTGCAGGGTCGATACTTTTTACAGTATCGGCAAAAAACTCCTCCTGGATCTCAAACCATTTTTCTAGCTGGGCAAGTTCATTGAATCTTGTTGCAACCTCTTCTGTTGTCAGCGATTTTTTTGTTTCGTTTATCATGTGTTATTGATTTATTGTTTTATTTTTTTGCCGGGAAGACGGGAAGACGTTAAGCAAGTCTCCACTAATTTTAAAATGACTTATCGACTTACCGACAAAAAATTATTGCTTAATTGATTTTTGTTGTAATAAGATATCCAGTTTTTTAAGTTTGCCTAACCAGAATTTATCAAAGTAATTAATGAAGCCTTGCAGTTCATTAAAGCCATCTTGCTTTAATGTACAATAGCGTTCTCTTCCGATATCCGTTATTGAAATAAACCCTGCAGTATACATAATCTTTATATGCTTTGAAACAGCGGGCCGGCTCATATCAAAATTTCCTGCCAACGCATTTATCGTCATACTGTCTTTTGATAACAGCTGCATCATTTGCCTGCGACTGGGATCTGCAATTACCTGGAATGCATCAAGGGTTTGTGTTGTCATTTTTTACCATTGTTTAAACGTTCAACCAATCCATTTACTAACATTGCCCAGCCCTTGTTGTGGTCGTTATAATCTCCTAAAACAGTAAAACCATTATGCAACAGTTGTAATTCTGTTCCACCTTCTTTAGGAACAAGTGTCCATACGACTGTTGAATTAAAAGGCATATTGTTTTTTTTCCACGAATAGGAAAGTTTTGTAAATGGCTTTATTTCCAATACTTCACAAAAATGTTCAATCCCATTTGAACTAATGAAACGGAATTTGTGACCAAGTACCGGCTGAAAATCCGATTTCATTAGCCATTGTTCTAACAGTTCGGGCTTAGTAAGGTATTCCCAAACTTCTTGTGGTGACTTCGTAAAGTACCATGTGTGTTTAACATCTGTTTGCATAATATGTAACTTTTAAGTTACTCAAATATATAAGTAACTTTTGAGTTACGCAAATTATTTTTTGAAAAAAGGGAAATAGTAACAGGTTTATTTAGCGGGCAACAGCTCTCTCATATGAACATCCAATCCTTTACTTATCCGGTGTAAAGTGATATAAGATAAATTGACCTGGCCCGATTCGATCTTAGACATACTTGATTTTTCGAAATTGCAGTTGATGGCGAGCTGGTTCTGTGTCATGTCTTTACTAAGACGAATCACGCGAATCCTTGTACCCAATTCTTTCAGTAATAAAGATTCGTTCATAGCCTTAGTTGGTTTTCCTGCTCTTCGTGTCAAAAGGTAGTGCTAATTGAATGAGGTAATAAACAATTAACAGAGTTAGGTAGAACAAAAGTAGTTAGCCGCTTCAAACAAAGGGTTGACGTATACGCCTATTTAGTTGGCTGACAGCCCTATATCAAAAAAGTAGGGCTATACGACAACAATAAAAGTATTCTTTTAAATAATTTTACGGCTGAAATAACGATTACTATTCTCAACCTTTTGAAAAACACTCTAAAAATGGCCAGAATAATTATTGTTGACGACTACAAGGATCTGCAGGATTTTTTTAAGGCCCTGCTTGAATTAAACCATTTTGAAGTAAGAAGTGCGGGTTCTGCGAAAGAGTTAAACACTTTGTTAGAATCCTTTGTGCCGGACCTGATTTTATTGGATGTAATGTTAGGTGCAGATAGCGGTATAAAGATCTGTAAAGAAATAAAAGAAAAACACAAAGAAATAGCCGTGATCCTGATATCAGCCAACCCGAAGCTGTTGATCGGTTACGAAGCCTGTAATGCAGATGATATCATTGAGAAACCTTTTGATATGCATGTGGTTTTGGATAAGATAAATAAACTGTTGGCGAAGAGATAATTATAAGTAGCCGGTAAGACGGGAAGTTGTTTTGTGATTATTAAAATCTACTTAACGCCTTCCCGTCTTACCCGCAAAAAAACTACGGATTCATCCTATTAAAATAATCAGTGATCACTTCATTATTGGCTTGTGCCCTTGCTTCGCTTGTTGCAAATGTTAGTTCCGTTTTTCCTTCTTTCATTTGTTGAAATACTGATTCTACAAAATCACTTACGGATGGATGCCCGTCATGTATGCCAGGACCGCCAAGATCTGTGTTTAGTGCCGGTGGTATCATTTCTATAACTTCAATTTTCGTGTCTTTCAACATATGGCGCAAAGAAAGTGTGAACGAGCGCATAAAAGCTTTTGTTGCACAATACACAGGCACTTTAGATAATGGAATAAATGCTAAGCCCGATGTAACATTAATAATAGTATTCAGCGATTTTAATTTTGTAAAAAGCGTTGTTAAATGCAACGGAGCCAAAACATTGGTTGTAATTTCTTCATTTGCTTTTTGATAAAAGTTGCTGTCGGTAACATTCATCCAATTTTGGATACCTGCATTATTCACCAATACATTTAAGTCAGGATGATTCGCTGATACCCAGTCATACAAGGCTACACATTCTGCTTCAACAGACAGATCACATACTTTTGTAATGACGGCAGGAAATTTAGCAGCTACTTCTTTCAGCACCACTTCTCTCCTGCCGCAAATAATTACGGTATTGCTTTCTTTGATAAATCTTTCGGCTAATCCTAAGCCAATACCACTTGCTCCGCCTGTTATTAGGATTGTATTGTTTGATAGATTCATTTTTTATTTTTTGAAATTTGAAATATAAAATTAAGCGAAAACATATCTCTCGATCCACCATCGCCGTTTTTTATTTTTTTAGTTTTAGTCGCTCCTAGCCGCTTGGCTGCGTTCCTTCTTCAGCGCTGCTTTGGCGGCTGACTAAAATCTGCTGCGCATGATTTTGTCTGCCTCGCTTCGCTTGGCACCACAGCCAAAGAGGCGCTTCCGCAGGAACTGGTGGAATTGGCAGAATGTTATTACACTGTTTTATTAATATCAATTCTTCGCCTTAGTTTATTACAAACTCATTCCGCCTGAAACTTCAATGCGTTGTCCATTGATCCATTTCGCATCTTCTGTACATAAAAATGCAACTACCCCACCGATATCATCTGCTAAGCCAACACGGCCCAATGCGGTAATGCCTGCTATGTTCGCATTGATATCTTTATTATCTCGTACGCGGCCTCCACCAAAATCTGTTGCGATGGCTCCCGGTGCTACTACGTTGGCTGCAATACCACGTGGACCTAATTCTTTTGCTAAATATTTCGTCAACACTTCTACAGCACCTTTCATAGAACCGTAAGCTGAAGAGCCCGGAAAAGAAAAACGTGCAAGGCCCGAAGAAATATTAACAATGCGGCCTCCGTCATTCATAAACTTTAATGCCTTTTGTGTAAGAAAGAACACGCCTTTGTAATGAATATTCAATGCGGTATCAAACTGTTCTTCTGTAGTATCTGTAAAAGCTGCATACAATGCAGTGCCTGCATTATTGATCAGGAAATCAAAATTTGTATTACCTGTTTTTTCTTTGAGATGAGCTGTTACCTTTTCAAAAAAGGCATCGAAAGATTTTATATTGCCCGCATCCAGTTGAAATGCTGCTGCTTTGCGCCCGAGTGATTGAATGGTTGCTACTACTTTATCAGCTTCTTCTTTATTGCTATTATAAGTTAATACTACATCAATACCTTTTTTAGCAATGCTGATCGCCATATCTTTTCCTAATCCCCTGCTGCCGCCTGTTACCAGTGCGATCTTATTTACTGTTGTCATTTTTTTATATTTTTATTTTTGTTTTTAATTTTATGAACAGCACCAATCCGAAAGCCATCAATATTGCACCAATACCAAAAACTGCGCCATGGCTATAGGTATAAATAGCAGCAGCTCCCAGCGGAACAATTACACGATACAAAGCTTGCAGACTTTGATTGGTTCCCTGCAACAAACCTTGTTTGCTGTCTTCGACAGATAAAGAAAGTCGTGCATTATAGGAAGGATCGAATAAACCTTCGCCCAATACAATGCAGGCAACAGCTCCTATAATAAAAAATATAGATTGATAGTAGACACTTGCAAACAAGAGGCTAAGTCCGGCAATGAGTCCGCACAGGCCAATAATGCCGACCGTTCGTTCATTTGATATTTTAAGAAACCATGGTAGTAAGATCACCCGCGATAGAATATCACAGATCCCGATCCCTACGAACATGGCGCCGATAAATTTAGGTCCCCACTTAAATACATCTTTCAAAAAGATACTGGCGTTGAATTGCCAGATACCAAGCCCGACATAAAAGAAGGCACCCATAATGATCAAGGCCCTCGCCTCTTTCCAGGAAAAAACTTCGTTGAAATGAGAAAAGGTATTCAGGCTCTTCATCGTTAAATGTGTAGTACGTTTTTCTACCGGAAGTGACTCGGGCACAAGCAATGCGATGAGGAGCATTGTTACCAACGTAATACCCGCCGTAACAAAGAAAGGCAAAGTAATAGAAATAGAACCCAGCACACCGCCAATAGCAGGACCGATCATAAACCCAAGGCCAATAGCACCGCCGAGGTAGCCAAACCATTTACCTCTTTCATGCGGTTCTGTACTGTCTGTTATATAGGCAAAGAGTGCACTTTGATTTCCTGCAGTGAGCCCGTCAATTATTCTTCCGAGAAAGAGTATCCACAATGCTCCGCCAATACCGAGCAGTAGATAGCCTAGCACTGAACCAAGTAGGCTGATCAATAAAATTGGTTTACGTCCATAGCGGTCACTGAGTGCACCAAAGAGCGGTGCTGCTAAAAAAGTACAGACAGCAAACACCGATACCAATGCACTCATAACGGCTGCTACTTGTGCATCAGGCACATATTTGCCTAAAAGAAATGGGAAGAGCGGAAAGACGATCGTCATGCCAATAGCATTTAGTACAGTGATCCCTACAATGATCCAGAGACTTGTTTTTTTGTTTTGTAGATCCATTTTATTTTTAAGTGAGTGTTGGTTATTGCTGTAGACGTTTGAGGAAACGAATTATTTTAAAATAGGGAAAATTTGAGTTAAAACAAAACTTGTGGCTCGATAAGTTTTTATCGTTTGTAGAATAATGAATTTTCAATATTACGAACAGTTTTTAACCATCCTTCGTCTAATAACATTATATCTATTGGTACTCCAACGTTAACACCACTTAAACTATCGTTTAATGCATTATGTAATGCAGCTCTTGAATTATCAGAAACAACAGTCATTTTAATTCCTAAAACCAAAGTAAGTTCATCATTCATTTTCTGTGCATATTGATATGCTTCTTCAATAGTGTCTACCCTCTTAAAGTTCTTGGATAGTAAAGCAATTGTTTCTTTTGGCAACGGATTAGTTGGTGTGCCAACTAAAGCTTTAGTTGTTTCTTGAATCGTTCTTGATGTAATGTTTTCTCTATTACGTTCAAGTACAAACATATTTTTCTGGTCACTATTGATCACAATTCTATCCACCGCATTCTGTTTGCAAAAATCAACAAGATCTTGGGTTTTGATAGCAGTATATTGAGTTGCGCGTTTAGACCACTTTACTAAAGCCGTTTTATCGCTAAATGCACCTAAAACTTTCAATCCATCAAGATTAAAAACCGATGAGAGTTTTAATGTTGTTCCTACTTCTGCGGTTTTCCAGCCATATGTGTCGGCATTATCATTAACAGATGGCAATAGTAAAAATGAGTCTCCTCCTGTAATTTCATCTAGTACTGCTCTATAATTTTCATCAGAATGATGTTGACCATAAATATCAAGCAAGTAAGTAAGTTTTGTATTATCAGGATTTTTACTTTGTTTTATTTCAGGATTTGCTTTGTTGGAGCTTGCAAACAATTTTTTTAAAAAATTCATAATAAAAAAGATTTTATTTTATCATTCATGAATGTAATAATAATTATTATTTATGAATTTTATCGCCAGTTAGGAAACTGGATACATCGTAGACACAAGTCATCCTTCGGAAGACTTGCGCCAGAGAGGGCTTCCAAACAATTTTTTTAAAAAATTCATAATAAAAAAGATTTTATTTTATCATTCATGAATGTAATAATAATTATTATTTATAAATTTTATCGCCAGTTAGGAAACTGGCTACATGGTAGACACAAGTCACCCTCCGGAAGCCTTGCGCCAGTAAGGGATTAATCAAACAATGAAGCTCCCTTGTCAAGAATCATTTTTGGAGCTTTCCATATTTTACGATCGGAAGTATAGTTTGATAAAAAGAGAGAGAAACTCACAACTGTCCTTTTAGCATACTTTCTTACATGATCTTCGTTATTATATTTCCGATTTTGATCAAAAGTTATAAACTTAAAATAATCATCCAAGATTTGATTAAGCTTTAAAATTCTATTTCTAAATATATCCTGATGAAAAAGCAATGTATCAATATCAATTATTGTTATCGGTTTAACTTTATCAATAAAAATTCCTTTTCCTTTCAATTTTTGTAATTCTTCTTGAAACCAACTATTCACAATAAGATTAAGCCCTGCGACATTGAATTGTCGATCATGCAATATTAATAAAGGATAGATATGAATTGAAGTTGCCTTATAATTTGTGTCGAATTCTAATTTTCTGGTCAAAATAGCTTCTATATTATTTATTAGCTGCAGTACTGCTTTCTTTTGAATTTTATCATCTTTAATTTCAAAGTACAGCTTCTTTTTAAACTCAGGTTCATATAAAGAATAATCGTATGAAGATTTAATTGATGAATTAATTAAAATATCTTTAGACTCAAATAAAAATAAGTGATTGCCGTTTCTGATATAATAATCAGGTTCCGCCGTAACACCTAATTCTTTTATTTTTTCACCTGAATATTCAATATACCGATTTTTATAAATGCTATTTAAAAGTTTGTAAAGAAGATATTTTTCCGAAAATTCATCACAATAAAAACTTCTGAAATTTTTTATTTTGTTTTCTTCAGGTAAATTGTTATTTATTTCCGCCAATTTAAAAAAGATGCCTTTATGTATCATTTCCATTACAAAAAGGCCATTAATAATTCTATAAACTCCATCGCTAACTTTATAAAAGGGCTTACTTCTTATTTTTGAAAAGTCGTAATCATCAAGTTCCTCCGTGTCTGTAACACTGAGTTTTTCCAAAAATTCACAGGTAATATCAAATTTTTCACCTTTTTCAATTACAATATCAACATGTGCTTCTTGCTTAGTTTGCACAACAGCAAAACTTAAAGGGAAAATACTTTTTAAGAAATATTGCCAGTCTGGGCAATCAAAGTGCTTAAGAAATGAAATTAATAATACATTAGTCTTAGGATTTGATTGTAAAAATTCAAACAAAAAAACCGATTTAATCATTTGACCATTTAAAACTTCAGATGAATCATAATTGATTAACTCTGAATATGGAAATGTCTGTGAAAATGAAAGTGCTGCAAGTTTTAAATTTTCGGGGGCGACTTTAGAAGATGTTAGAGCAATATTTTGTTTACTAATATTTTGTTCATTAAGTAATAAAATAGCCTTAAATATATTTATTTCTACTTCTGTCTCAGTTTGACTTTCTTCATCGGTTAGATTTTCAAAACAAAATTCAAAAAGTTGCAGAATAGTAAGTGGATTTACAATTACTAGTTCAGACTGAGCTTTTTCCTGAAGTCTATTAAGTTTCAAAAATATTTCATTAGCTATTTGAGAATTTTCTTGTCGAAAAAACATACTCAAAAATTGCTTGTAGTCGTCAAATTCGGAATCGTGATTGCTAAATCCTAGAAAAAAAGCGGATGCATTTAATAATTTTGAACGGCTAATACCAGTCAAATATATACTTAGACTTTGTGGAGGTTCCTCAAAAACTTCTGAAAATGAAACTAAAATACTAAGGTTTATTCCATCAGTCATTGCTATTCATCAGGTTTTTTGTAGCGATATATTTTAAAAATTGCTTTCCCATTTCGGTAGTTCTCACTGCCAAAAGTCCATTACCTGACATCATTGAGGAAAGGCTAGTTGTATTAGTTAACCCTGCTCTATTTAAATCTGACCATATCAAATCGATTAACTCCCCATATCCATTTAATTCTGGAAAAGCATCAGTTGCAATATTTTTTAAACTAGCAGATATGTAACTAGGTAACGGCACATTATTATTTTTAAACCAGTCTGAAGGGTCATTGAATAAATGTAAAATCTTAATATGCCAAGCAGTGAAATTATCAATCAGATTTAAAAATATCTGACTTAATGTTAAATCAGGTGCTTCTCCTAAAACAGTATTTATAATTGCATTTTTTAATGCTGTTATTTTTTCTTGATCACTTGTTTTCAAAGCAAGAGCTGTAGCCTGAAGCACTGTGTCTATAAATTGTGGATTTTCTCCTAACCCCGAAATATCGATTTCCTTTTCTGCAAGTTCTTTTAATTTTTCTCCAATTTCTCTCATCCATTGTTCTCGGCGTTTTTCAATTGGTGGTGTAAGTATAAGACCTAGTAACTCTGTCGCTGCGGCTCCAGCATACGGAATAGCACCCAATAGAGCTCTAGCTACTACATGGGCTTTATCACCCGAGGTATATTTATTAATGTCTGTCATAGGGTATTTAATATTTATAGGATTGATGTAGATATCAAATATATACAACTTTTATTACTCAAAATAAAAGCCCAACAAAGGTATTCAGCACAAGAGTGCGACGCAACGATGCTGACCAAAGCTAAACTGTTGATAACAAAAAAACTACCAGTTCATAAACACCATACCAACACCACAAACAACAAGCGTTAACCCTCCTAACGCATGCACATAACGCTCTATTTTTTCTGTTTTTACAAATGCAATTCCTAAGTAACCGAGTGTTACCATTACCAGCATGGTGAGTAAGGTGGCTGCTGTGTACACGATGATCAATAACCACAAACCCCATAAGGAATGTGCAATGGCGGGTGAACACATTAAACCTACCATTGGTTCGCATGGCCCCGTGAGAAAGATGATGAACATTACCCAGGGTGTAACTTTATGCCTGTCTTGCATGGCTACTGCCTGGCCGTGCCGGTGCTCGTACACATACATTTCTCCATCGGCATACATATCAAAATGTTTGTGCGGTTTATTTTTATAGGCGCGCCATAATCCCCAGCAACCATAACAAATACCAAATAACAACATGAACCATCCGGCAACGCCGCCGCGTACAACCTGCAGCCACCCTACTTTTGAGAGCGACCAGCCAATAGCTGCTGCGGCCAGTCCTAATAATACGGAACCCCAAACATGTCCGCAGGCGCAGATGGCCGTCCACAATAAAGTTCTTCTATACGTCCACCCTCTTGATTTTGATAAGGCGATAAAAGGCAGGTAATGATCGGGGCCGGAGCCTGTATGCACACACGCAATGGTTACTGCACCGATAATTAAAAATAACATATCAGACTGCATGCGCTTCGGTTTTATGTGTGCTGACTTGCGGTAAAATAGCAGCGATATTTTTTAAACAGTTGTGCAGCTGCTCTCCTTTTTGTCCGAGTATGCGGATGATCAATCCATTGATCGGTGCGGCTGTTATGCCGAAGATGATCTCTTTTTGTTGCGTTAATTGTTCGGTGATGGTTTGTAATAATATTTCGCAATCAGCTGTTTGGTGTAAATAAATTAAACTGGCCTGGTGCGTAAACCCTTCTAACTGCCCGATGGCGTTTATATTTATTGTTGCGGGCTGCATCAATAAATTTTCTTTGATGATGAGTTTGTTGTTGAGGTAAACCTGTGTAAGGTTATGATACTTTGAAAACAGAAATGCTTCGCCACTTAATTTTCTGCCGCAGGTTAATATTTCTCCAAAAATAAGACTGCAATTATCAGACAAGTATATTTTATTGGTTGCCGAAAAATTAGCGGCTTCATGCGGTACAGATGGATGTGGTAAAAATAAAAATGCTGAATCTTCTGCTTGATGCACTTCTAAGTTTTGTGTTGCTCCCACTTTCATGTTGAACAAACGCTGGTAAGATTGTGTTTGCAGTTCCAACGCACAACCGGGCGCCAACACAATTTTTTGTTGGTAAGCATCTCCATCCAATATTCCCGGTGATGAACTCATGAGCATCAGGCGTAAGGTTTTATCTTTTTTATCTTCTGTTATATTCGCCACTTTAAATGGCGTTGTACAATACGATGTTTTTAAAAAAGTAACATTACCGCGCAAAGCTGTTTCGATATGTAGCGTTGCGATCATCGGCTCAATGTTGGTTCTGCCGCGTTCTCTTCTACGAGTGCATATTTTTTTATCCAGCCTATTACATCATCTAATCCCTGCAGGCTCATCAGATTCGTAAATACGAACGGACTGCCGTTGCGCATTTTTCTTGCATCTCTGTCCATGATATTCAGGTCTGCATTTACATAAGGCGCCAGGTCTATTTTATTAATGATCAGCAGATCGCTTCTTGTAATACCGGGGCCGCCCTTGCGTGGTATCTTATCGCCTTCGGCTACATCAATTACAAAAATGGTTACATCGGCAAGGTCAGGACTAAAAGTTGCTGATAAATTATCGCCGCCGCTTTCGATAAAAATTATTTGCATATCGGGAAAGCGTGTGGCCATTTCTTCTACCGCTTCTAAATTCATGCTCGCATCTTCGCGTATCGCTGTATGCGGACAACCGCCTGTCTCAACACCAATGATGCGATCTTTTGGCAAGAGGCTATTCATCGTTAAGTACTCTGCATCTTCTTTTGTGTAGATATCGTTGGTTATTACGGCAATGCTGTACTCTTTCGCCAGCCTGCGGCTTAAGCGCTCGATGAGGGCAGTTTTGCCGGAGCCTACCGGGCCAGCTACTCCTATTTTAATGTATGTTCTTTCGCTCATTATTTTTTTATTGTTTTGTCTGCTATTGTCCAGGTTATAAGAACAGCCCTTTCAATAGAAATGGGTTGTGGGTTGAAATCCATGTTATTACTGATATTTACAGCTCCGGTAAGATCCCTTCGTCTTATAAGCATATCCGATCCTCCATAATTTAATTCATCACTATACTGAATATGTTTTATACCTAAAATTTTAATACCGGACGCATCTGCAATTGTTATTGCTTTTTCTTTCGCATCTGCTATAGCAAGTTTAATAGAATTTTGTCTTAGGTCATCCTTTTGCTTTTCGGATAAAGTGAAATAAATAGCGTACGTAACCGGAAGCGAATCAGACTTTAAAGCTGCTAATAATTTATTAAGAAAATCAAAGGTGTAATCATTCTCCACAGTAACGTTGGCACTTCCTTTATACCCTAATTTAACCATTCCTCCATTCTTAAACACATCATCATCCGACACACTTAATTGACTTATCCGAAATAAATTCGTATCGATCTGGTATTTATTAAAAATCTCTTTTTCTTTCTCGATAGTTCTTAATAATTGCTCCTGGCAATCGGTATAGCTTAATGATTTTTCTTCAACAGTTATTGTAAGGTTAACTAATCCTGGTTTTTCTTCTACTACTGCTGACCCTTTAACATCCATAGTATTTGCTTGTGCAAATAAGATGGAAGAAAGAATAGTGAAATTGGTAATTAAAAATAGCTTTTTCATAAAATGGTTATTTGTTTTCATAAGGATGCCAAAAAAATACTTATTACATATATTAAGACATATACAAACGAGAATACAATTGTTCATGCTGCATACACCGAATATCAAACCCCGTACAACACAATCCTATCAGCTCTTTATCCGGCTCCATAGAATTTACAACCAACTGCTCGATCAACGGTTGTAAAGAAAATAGTATCTCTTGTCCATCTTGCTGTCCTAATGGAATTAATTTTACGCTATTGGTTACAAAGCCTGCAGCCGCATTATAAAAAAATCCTGCCAGTGCTTCTTTTTTAGAAATGTTAAGTGCTTGTGCATACAAACCAAACACGATACAATAATGCCCGATAGCATTTTGCTCTTTTACTGCTGCGCGATATTGATCAGCAATATCATTTTTACAAACCGGTTGAAATATTTTCATTAAACGCATACCGAGTTTTTGGCTTGCTTGTCGCATTTCGCGTGGCAATTTTACTGCGGTGCATTCATTATCTAATGTAATGATCTGTTCAAAATCATTCTTGATCGCTGCATCGTATGCTAATGAAACAAATGCCGCATCAGTGTATTGCAAATTTTGTGTGAGCATTTCTGTCACGAAGTTTTTTGCTGTCGTGGTATCTTTTACAATGCCTTGTTGCACATAAGTTTCCAAACCTGCGGAATGCGCATAGCCGCCAATCGGTAATGTTGGATCTGAGAGCTGCAATAAACTTAACAGGGAAACCCCCTGCCCCCCTGAAGGGGGAATTTGGGAGTTTTTATTATTCATTTGTTGTGAGTTTCATGATCTTTGAAAATATGGTATCACTGCTGTTGCCATGTGGCGCTACCGTTGTCTTTAGCGGACTGATCAGCTTTCTTTTTCCTTTTTGTACATCGTAACCGCCTGCGCTTAATAATTTAAACAGCGGTGCATCATACGCCACCAATACTTCCTGATCCTGAAAAAATAGTGGTAAATGTTTATTGCCAATTTCGTAGCAAATAGATGCCATACTAAACATCGTTTTTGGCAAGATGATGATGGCATCACATTCGATAATCTCTACTGCGATTATTGTGTGGTCATCTTCAAATAAAATATCGCCTTGTGTTAGTTGTTGATTTTCTTTTAGAAATTTCATCACCACCTCTTTACCCGAATTCGTTTTTTTATGTAAGATACGTTTGTTCGTTTCGTACCATTCCAATGGCAGCCAGTCAATTTTTTTGCGGGTTTGTAATTGTTTTAGGTTGCCTGATTTTTGTTGTACGATCATAATTAAAAGGCTTTTTCTCCTTCAATTGGATTTTTATTTGCTCGATATGCTCTAAAAGATTGGGCAGATTGATAACCTACATTTTCTATAATAAGTTTTACTATTTCATCGCGCGTAATTGAGTGCCAAATATTAGACTGTCCGTGACTAAAATTATAATACAGATACTTGTCGTTTTTAATTTGAACTTTAACTGTTGTACTAGAGACTTGATTTCTTGATGGATCCAATAATTTACTAAATTCAAATCCAAACTCCTTAGGAAGACTATCTAAGAAATCATTAATATTTACTTCTGTTGTTGTTTTATCTACATAGAAACAAAAATAAGGTCCGAAAAGCTCTGGGTTAATTTGCTTGACGTTTTGCAATCCTTTTATGGCATTAGCTAATGCCACATCTTCATTATAAAAAAGATATGGAGGAAATTCTACTTTTATTTTTTTATCAATCATTTAATTCTTTTTAAAATAAAAAATAACGTTGCGCCAATGGCAATTCTTTCATTGGTTCACAGGTGATGACAGTGCCATCAACCTTCACTTCATAATTTTCCGGGTTCACATCTATTTGCGGTGTGGCATCATTGTGTATCAGATCTTTCTTAGAAATATTGCGGCAATTTTTTACCGGCAATACCATTTTTTGCAGCTCATATTTTTGTACTACATTTTTATCCAATGATAATTTTGAAACGAAGGTGGCGCATGTTTTATGCAATGCTTTTCCATACGCGCCAAACATGTGGCGATACATTACAGGCTGTGGCGTTGGTATTGATGCATTGGGATCGCCCATTCTGCTGGCGATGATCATGCCGCCTTTGATAATTATTTCGGGCTTGGCACCGAACATCGATGGCTTCCATAAAACAAGATCAGCCATTTTACCGGGTTCAATTGAACCAACGTATTCTGAGATGCCATGCGTTATCGCCGGGTTGATCGTGTATTTTGCAATAAATCTTTTTACGCGGAAATTATCATTGCCTGTTCCTTCGTCTTGTTGCAATTGTCCGCGTTGCACTTTCATTTTGTGTGCGGTCTGCCAGGTACGTGTGATCACTTCGCCAATTCTTCCCATCGCCTGCGAATCGGAACTCATCATGCTGAACACACCCATATCATGTAAAATATCTTCTGCTGCAATTGTCTCAGGACGAATTCTGCTATCAGCAAAGGCCACATCTTCAGGAACTGATTTATCTAAATGATGACAAACCATCAACATATCCAAATGTTCATCGATCGTATTAACTGTATAAGGCCTTGTTGGATTTGTGGATGATGGCAATACATTAGGATACATCGCTGCTTTGATAATGTCAGGTGCATGTCCGCCACCTGCGCCTTCTGTATGGAATGTGTGTATCACTCTTCCATTGATGGCGTTGATGGTATCTTCTAAAAATCCACCTTCGTTTAAAGTATCGGTGTGTATCGCAATTTGTATATCATGTTTATCCGCCATCTGTAAAGAAGCATCGATCACCGAAGCCGTGCTTCCCCAATCTTCATGGATTTTTAATCCCAATGCACCTGCTTCAATTTGTTCTTCAAGCGCAGCCAGGCCCGAAGAATTCCCTTTTCCAAAAAAACCAAGGTTCATCGGAAATGCTTCTGCGGATTCTAACATCTTTTGAATATTCCAGGCACCGGGTGTAACAGTTGTAGCGTTGGTTCCATCAGCCGGACCTGTTCCACCACCGATCATCGTAGTAACACCACTGAATAAAGCATGGTCAATTTGTTGCGGACAAATAAAATGTATATGCGTATCGATACCGCCTGCAGTGGCAATCAAACCTGCACCACCATGTACTTCTGTCGATGCACCAATGATCATGTTGGGAGAAATACCATCCATCGTATCGGGATTACCAGCTTTGCCGATGGCAACGATCTTTCCGTCTTTAATACCAATATCAGCTTTTACAATGCCCCAGTGATCGATGATCATTACACTGGTGATCACAAAATCAAGCACTCCTTCACTGCGTGTAGCCGTTGCCGATTGTGCCATACCATCACGGATAGTTTTGCCGCCACCGAATTTTGCTTCATCGCCGTACACGGTATAATCTTTTTCTATCTCGATCAATAATTCCGTATCGCCCAAACGCACTTTATCGCCCGTTGTAGGACCGTACATGTTGGCATACTTTATTCTGTTGATATGCAAACTCATGCTTTTTTATTTTTAAAGTGAAGCGAATTCATTTTTTTAACGGCTTGTATCTTATGCGCTTCAGTGATGGCGCCATCGACTAAATTATTAAAGCCGTATACTTTTTTATCTCCGCCTAACGAAACTAGTTCCACTTCTTTTTCTTCACCCGGTTCAAAACGCACAGCGGTTCCTGCGGCAATATTTAAACGCATACCAAATGCTAATTCACGATCAAATTCCATTTGTTTATTCACTTCAAAAAAATGAAAATGCGAACCAACCTGCACAGGACGATCGCCTGTATTTACAACAGTCAGCTTTACAGTTGGGCGACCAACATTGCATTCGATATCGCCTTTGGCTAGGATGTATTCTCCAGGGATCATAAGTCTGTAATTTATTAGGCTCTAAATAATTGAGTATTGAACATTGATCATTGAAAATTGAACATTAAAATAAAAAATGAGCAATGCTCAATGTTCAACTATCAATGTTCAACGAATAGGATCATGCACTGTAACCAGCTTCGTTCCATCAGGAAAAGTTGCTTCGATCTGTATATCATGGATCATTTCTGCAATGCCTTCCATCACATCATTGCGTGTTAAAATAGTGGCGCCGTATTCCATTAATTGGGCAACAGACTTTCCATCTCTTGCAGCTTCTTGCAAGCGACTGCTGATTAACGCAATGGTTTCAGGATAGTTTAATTTCAATCCTCTTGCTTTGCGTTTCTCTGCCAGCTCGCCGGCTAAAAAAACCAATAATTTTTCCGTCTCTCTCGGTGTTAGGTGCATATAAAAATTAATTGAATAGTAAATTCAGGCAGGCGATCGTAGTGCTGAAGTTACAAATTTTTGTCTGAACCGTTGATTGAAGTTGATTTTTTTGATTGAATTGATTTAGCAATACAATAATTACAAAAATTGCTATTTATGGCAACAATTCAGACAACTAAATAAGAAATAAGAAACAAAAAATAAGGAATAAGAAAGTTGAAGATTATAATAGAACCACACATTATCTGGTCTCAAAAAATCAGATCAATCTGCGCGAATCAACTTCAATCAACGGTTCAGACAGAAGCATGGAATTTTTCCAAAAAAGAGCTTAACCTCTTAAAGTTGGGCCTGTTCAATGCAAAAAAATGATTGCGGCCGTGTTTACGGCAATCGATCAAAGCACTGTCGGATAAAAGCTTCATGTGATGAGAACAGGTAGGTTGTGATAAACCGGTAAGGCCTTGCACATCGCCGCAGCAGACTTCACCTTTTTTAGAAATTTCTTCAAGGATAGATAAACGGCAAGGATCAGCAATAGCATTCATTGCTTTTTCTATAAACCTGCTATCGTTCTTCAGCGTTGTCATGGCGATTACTAATTCGATGTAAAGAAATCGATTTTTGGGCAATCGGGCAAAATAAATAGCTGTAAATTTGATCACATTATAAAATGATTAACGAAACAGCATATTATCGATCTCCCATCGGCATCCTTGAAATACGCAGTGCTGGCGATGTTATCACGCATATCTTATACATCAATTCATGGAAAGGAACTGCTGTTGATGAAACAACGATCGATGTAATAGCGCCGACTTCTCCCATTATTAAAATGTGTATCAAGGAGTTAAGCGAATATTTTAAAGGCGAGAGAACAAGCTTTACTTTTCCATTGCAACTTCATGGTACTGATTTCCAAGAAACAGTCTGGAAAGAATTGCAAAATATTCCTTTCGGAAGAACGATCAGTTATTTAGAATTAAGCAAACGCATCAACAATGTAAAAGCTATCCGTGCAGTGGGTACTGCTAACGGAAATAACACTATCAATATCGCTGTACCTTGTCACAGAGTGATCGGCAGTAACGGCGACCTGATCGGTTATGGCGGAGATCTCTGGAGAAAAAAATGGCTGCTCGATCATGAGAATAAATTTGCAAATGGCTTGCAGACTTTATTTTAGAACCCCCAAACCCCCTGAAGGGGGCTTTGGTGAAATATTATTTATCGTACCTATTATTTCTTAATCGTTATAAAATACTTTGTTAGCCAACATTTGTACTACTATCAACTTCATTGGCGTCGCACATTTCATCAGCATATTTTTCTTCAACATGTAAATTCAAAAAAGTATTCTACTTTTCAATCTCCCCTTCAGGGGGGCAGGGGGTTTTTACATCGAAAAAGATAACGGCATCAACTGGCTAGCTTTATCTATCAAATAAACTTTACCTTCCATTCCACTTAACAACAATCTAAAAGATTTATTTGTTCTGGTTTCATATTCGGTGAATGCTTGTCTGCACATACCACAAGGCGAAATAGGTTTATTGCTTTCTCCATTTAAATTATTGTAGGCAATGGCAATAGTATTAATAGTTGCATTTGGATGTAACGAAGAAACGATCGATAACAAAACACGCTCTGCACAAATACCAACCGGATAAGAAGCATTTTCCTGGTTGGTGCCTGCAACCATTTCACCGTTTGATAATAGTGCAACGGCTGCTACATTAAAATTTGAATAAGGTGCGTAGGCATTTTTTGTCACCGCTCTTGCTTCATGTAATAATGCCGCATCTGCTTTTGATAATTCATTGATCGAATCGTATACGGTAAAAGCGAAATGGTATTCTTTTGTATTCATCGGAAAAAGTTAGCCTAAAAAAAATCCTCCCGGCATTACACCGAGAGGACCACATCCATATAGTAAATGTAATAATTAATGCGTTAAATGCAAAACCCTATTTTATTGCGGTAAAAATACGGCTCCAGCGCGGCCCGCCATCCCAGCTTAACCATATCATAGAAGCTTTTCCAACTATATGATCCTCAGGTACAAAGCCCCAATACCTGCTATCCAATGAATTGTGCCTGTTATCTCCCATCATCCAGTAATAATTCATCTTAAAAGTATAAGTAGTCGCTTCTTTTCCATTGATCAATATCTTACCATTCTGGTTTTCGACCGTATTACCCTCGTAAGTAGCGATACAGCGCTGGTAACGTATCATATTATCAGGCGTCAGGTCGATCGTTGCTCCTTTTTTAGGCACCCATAACGGACCAAAATTATCGGCAGACCAATGTGATGTAGTATCATAATAAGGAAATACTTCACTTTCAGGTGCCCTGATATAATCTGCGATCTTGAAACTATCAGGCAATGCCAAATGTGCTCTTTCTTCATTAGTAATGTTGACCAAAAAATTATTCGGTCCAACATTCGGTTGTATATCGCCTTGCTCTTCTCTTGTGTTGATACCGTAGTTTTCTAATATACTACCAACAAAACGCATTTTTTTATGGTAGTATGATTCATCAGATTCATCATCATCATGCGGCACGTTAGTATTGATACTCGCAGGTAAAGTGATACTATAAAATCTTTGTGATTGAGGAAACAATATTTGTTGCTGTCCGTCGATATATAAAATTCCACCCTTCACTTGTAAGGTATCGCCACCAACAGCAGTACATCTTTTAATAAAATTTTCTTGTTTATCAACGGGCCTTGTTACGATAAGATCGCCATAATTCTGCCACACTTTATCCCTGCCCATTTCTCTTACAGCCTGGTAGTAGGTCACTCTTGATCCAAAATTTTCTTCGTCATCGATCAAGGTATCATTCACCGGAAAATTAAATACCGTTACATCATCACGTTGCACAGGAGATGCGAACCAACGCGTATAAGGAATTTCAATCGCAGTAGAATAAGATTTGATATTGAATATCGGCATTGTATGATGCACGAACGGCATAGCGATCGGTGTATTAGGAATACGCGGCCCGTAAGACATTTTACTAACAAACAAAAAGTCGTTCACCAGCAATGTTTTTTCCATTGACGGTGTTGGGATCGTATATGCTTCAAAAACAAATATTCTTATCAGCGTAGCGGCAACCACTGCAAAGGCTGCAGCATCAACCCATTCGCGAATCGCAGATTTTTGATAATTTTCTACCACCACATCGCTTACATATTTTTCATTAGGAGAAAAACCCAGATAAGGTAAATAGATAAATGGTAAGAACACAGCCAATGCATGTTGTAATACCGTGAAGCGGCCAAAATGTTCAACAAATTTGATGGTGATCCAGATCGTAACAAATTGTCCTACTACCGGAATGAACTGCAAATAGAACCAAACCTTGTTTAGTTTTATTTTTTCTACAATGCACCAGGTATTGTAATATGGGATAAGTGCTTTGTTTGCATCGATACCGGCTTTTTTAAACATACCGTAAATACCGACAAACCACCCGATGGTGCCAATTATGAAAATGATCCAACCTAGACTCATGTGTAAATTTTTATCGTTTCAAAAGTAATATATTAATTCTTTAATAGCCTACGATTAAGTGTTTGAAATTGTTAAATTATGATGATTGGCTCAATGTGCCTTAAAATAAAGAGAAAGTATCAACGCCCTGCAAGATCGCTCTTGTGACATTCAATACTTTCTCTGTATAAATCTTATTATAATATACCCTAATTAATGGTGGCTAAATGCGATGGCTATAATACCAATAACAATCGCCAATGCAATAAACCCTAAATAGATAAGCGTAAAAATACCCTGAATACGAAAATAATTTTTTAAATTTTTCAGTGATAAATTAAAAACATCCTGATCAGGATTATCTAAAGCGACTAGCATTTTGGTACCAAACCTGAATAAGAATAAGGATATAAAAAAAACCAACACACCGATCAATAAATAGATCACTGTTAATACTCCACCCAATGCGCCAGACATCATTGCCATTGGATTAGGACCATCACCTGCAGACATCATACTCATTTTAGAAAAAATAGTACCAATAAAAAATGATGCTATTACAATAATACCGCTTCCTATGAAACCTAGTACTCCAAAGAACCTTGTCCATTTTGCTGTTTCTCTTAAATAAATATGAGCAGTTGAATCGATCACTAACTCATTCTGTAAAGAACTTTGATTGTTTTCCATTTTTTTAGTTTACGGTTGAAAAAAAATATTTAATAACTTGAAAGTATGTAAATCTTACAACATTAATAAGCTCTTGCAAATAAAACTCTTTGTGTGCTTGCGTTCCCTGTTAATATACATTTACCAGCTTCCTGTTTATTATCTAAAGGGATACAACGGATCGTTGCTTTGGTAAGCTCTTTAATTTTATCTTCTGTTTCCGGTGTGCCATCCCAATGTGCTGAAATGAAACCTCCTTTGCCATCTAATAATTTTACAAACTCTTCCCAGTTATTAGCATCCGTAATTCTTTCTGCCCTGAATGATTTTGCTTTGGCATAAATAGCTGTTTGAATATCATCCAGTAAAGCAATGATCGTTTTATCTAAACCATCCATGCTTACCGTCATCTTTTCTCTTGTATCTCGCCTTGCCAATTCAACTACATTTTTTTCAAGGTCCCTGGCTCCTATTGCAACTCTTACCGGAACACCTTTCATTTCGTATTCTGCAAATTTCCATCCCGGCCTGTTATTATCATTGTCATCATACTTAACAGAAACACCTGCTGCTTTTAATTGCAACATCAATGCTTTTACTTTTTCATCTATCTGTTGTTTTTGTTCATCGCCTTTATAGATTGGAACGATCACCACTTGTATCGGCGCTAATTTCGGCGGCAATATCAAACCTTCATCATCGCTATGTGCCATTACCAATGCACCGATCAAACGAGTACTTACGCCCCAGCTTGTGGCCCACACATAATCAAGCTTATTTTCTTTATCACTGAATTTTACATCAAATGCCTTGGCGAAATTTTGTCCGAGGAAATGCGAAGTCCCGGCCTGTAAAGCCTTGCCATCCTGCATCAGCGCTTCGATACAATAAGTATCTTCCGCACCGGCAAAACGTTCGTTGGCTGTTTTTACACCTTTAATAACCGGCATTGCCATAAATGTTTCTGCAAATTCTGCATAGATGTTTAGCATCTGTACTGTTTCATCAACCGCTTCTGTTTTTGTTGCGTGGGCAGTATGGCCTTCCTGCCATAAAAATTCTGCCGTGCGTAAAAATAAACGCGTGCGCATTTCCCAACGAACCACATTGGCCCATTGATTAATTAGTATCGGAAGATCTCTATATGATTGTATCCAGCCTTTATAAGTGTTCCAGATGATCGCTTCACTTGTGGGACGAATCACTAATTCTTCTTCCAGCTTAGCTTCCGGATCAACCATCAACTTTCCTTTATTGTTGGGATCGGTCTTTAAACGGTAATGTGTTACAACCGCACACTCTTTAGCAAAGCCTTCCGCATTCTTTTCTTCTGCCTCGAACAAGCTTTTGGGTACCAATAAAGGGAAATAAGCATTCTGGTGACCTGTTTCCTTAAACATCTTATCTAACTGGTCACGCATATTTTCCCATAAAGCATAACCATAGGGTTTTATTACCATGCATCCTCTTACAGCGCTATAATCTGCCAAACCACCTTTAATGATAAGATCGTTGTACCATTGCGAATAATCCTGTTCCCTGCTTGCTATTTCTTTGCTCATTGGTGCTTTTTGCTCTTAAATAGAGCCTTTTTATTGATAATTGTGATAAAAATTTGCCATTCTCGTTACTTATGTAAAAGCGCACAAAAATAGCAACTTCGAACTTAATTTGCCCCAAACAAAATTAAGTTGCCGTTTTTTCGTTATTTTTGTAGTCACTAACTTCTCATTTTTTAGATGAAAGAATTTCTATTAATTGTTCTTGCCTACTTTATCGGGTCAATTCCTACAGCATTGATTGTTAGTAAGAAGTTCTTCGGCATAGACATTCGCGACTACGGAAGCGGTAATATGGGAGCTACCAACACTTTCAGGGTACTTGGACCAAAATACGGATCTATTGTAATGGCTGCCGACATTTTAAAGGGTATGCTGGCCGTTGGTTTATTCTATTGCCTTCCTTATTACATTAAAGAATCAAATGACCTGGCACGTACTAATTTCATGATCGGACTTGGTTTAGCATCAGTTGCCGGACATATATTTCCCATTTTTGCACAGTTCAGGGGCGGTAAAGGCGTTGCCACTTTGTTTGGGATGATACTGGGCATTCAACCTATTATAGCAGTTTGCTGTGTAGGAGTTTTTCTGTTAATTCTTTTCATTACAAGATATGTATCATTAAGCTCAATATTGGCAGGCATTGCATTACCAATATGTGTGTTGTGGATCTGGAACGATCATACGATCATCTACAGGGTATTTGCAGTAGGCGTAGCCGCATTGATCATTCTAACACATCAAAAAAATATTAGCCGCATACTTAACGGTAACGAAAGCAGGGTTCCCATTCTCAAATACCGGGATAGGAGAAAAAGCCGCCGTAAATAATTCCCAATCTTTATAATAATCTCTAACACTTAACGCTTGATCGGTTTTAAAAGAACCGGTAATAAAAATATTACTTAACTAAAAAGTTGTAAAAAGTTTTATCATGGAAGATGTAGTAATAGTAAAGTTGCAAACCTTATTGGAGAAATTACAATTAAAGGATGAAAAGAATTTATTGATCCAGGGCTTGCCTTCTACTGTTGAAAAGCAATTTGCAAAATTGACATTTGCTAAAAGTGTTACCCCATTATTAAGAATAAAAAAGATCGATTTCGCTTTGGTATTTGCGGTTAGCCACAAACAACTAAAAGATATTTTAGCAGATGTGATCCCTGCCTTACAACCCGATGCAAAATTCTGGATCGCTTATCCGAAAGTTTCTTCTAAGATCGTAAGTGATTTGGCGAGAGCTAGTACTTGTCAGTGGGAATGCATCGCCAGCAGCGGTTTTGAAGGCGTACGCACTATTAACATGGATAATGTATGGACAGCCATGCGTTTTAAAAAGATCGAAAAAATAAAACATGCAACAAAGGTTTCTATCACAGGTGTTCCTGTTGAAATAGCGGGTGTTGACCAGGTTTCAAGAACCATCTCTGCACCACTCGACCTTATTAAATTATTCAGCAAGAATAAAAAAGCAGAAACATTTTTTGATGCGCTCTCTTTCACTAACAAAAAAGAATATGTTGGCTGGATAACAAGCGCTAAAAAAGAAGAAACAAAGATCGCGCGTTTAGAAGCTACAATCGAAAAATTGAACAACGGCAAAAAGAATCCTTCAGAAAAATAATTTCGAGATACTTATAAATAAAAAGAGCAAATCATAAAGTTTGCTCTTTTTTTATGCACTATAAAATTTACTTAAATATTTCTATTGATATCAAAACCTTCCAATTCTTTCACTACTGCATTTAAGAAAGTAGACCCTAATGCACCATCAATGATACGGTGATCATAGCTTAAAGAGATATACATGATATGGCGGATAGCGATGCTATCGCCTGTAGGAGATTCGATAACAACCGGCCTTTTCTTAATAACACCTACCGCCATAATTGCTACCTGTGGCTGATTGATAATTGGTGCACCCATTGTGCTGCCGAATGTTCCGATATTAGTAAAAGTGAAGGTGCCTCCTGTTGTATCATCGGGTTTTAAAGTGCCTGTTCGTGCTGCATTAGCTAAACTATTTACTTTTTTAGTCAGCCCACTTAAATTTAACTGATCGGCATTTTTAATTACCGGTACAATTAAATTACCTGTTGGCAAAGCTGTTGCCATACCAATGTTAATGTCTTTCTTTATAACGATCGTATCACCTACAACCGAACTGCTAAGTAAAGGATATTTTTTTATCGACTTAACAATAGCTTCGATAATTAATGGTGTGTAGGTTATTTTTTCGCCTTCTCTTCTTTCGTAATCGTGTTTTTTTCTTTCTCTCCACATCACCAAATTGCTCACATCACATTCTGCAAAGCTGGTAACATGCGCGCTTGTATGCAAGCTATCTACCATATTTTTAGCAATAAGCTTACGCATCCTGTCCATTTCAATTATTTCCGTGTTGCCGGTTGAATAGGTTGCTACCTGTGCAGTATTATTTGTTGCGGGTTGAATAGTAGCAGGCTGAACAGTTGCTGTATGATGATTGTTAGTAAGGGGCTGAGAATTTTCAACAGCGTAGCTGGCATTGTTTGAGTTGCCGCTTCTTCTTGTGCTGATATAATTTAAAATGTCTTTTTTACTAACACGACCGTCTTGTCCGGTTCCCGGGATACTTTCCAGTTCGCTCATGCTAACATTTTCACTTGCAGCAATATTCAACACCAATGGAGAGTAAAATTTTGCTTTGCCAGTATCTGTTGGCTGTGTTTCAAACATTACATGTGAAGGCTGATAAGGTACTTCTTCTGCAATGCTCGCTTCTTCATAAACCGGTTGAGCAGGTGGTGTTGATTGAGGGAATTCGGTAACTGTATAATTGGTGCTGGTTCCTACTTTTATCTTTGCCAAAACAGCACCTATCGGCACTACATCATTTTCTTTAAAATATACTTCTTCGATGATACCTTCTGCAGTAGATGGTACTTCGCTATCAACTTTGTCGGTAGCTATATCTAAAACAACTTCATCTTCTTTTATAGTATCGCCGGGCTGCTTGTGCCATTTTATAATAGTGGCCTCAATGATCCCTTCGCCAAGCTTTGGCATTACCAAATCAACTACACTCATACGACAATTTAAATTTGATGTTTTTTGAAATTGATGTTACAATCGACTCGGAACAAAGGTAAGTAAATCAGATATATATTTTACCAATGGGTTTGCTCATTGGATGAACGGTTTTAAGCGTAAATCATAGGTTATTTATCCTCCAAAATAAACTGTCGCAGCATATTTAAAGCATTGACTGCTGTTAGTTGAATATTCCTCATACGGTCAAAACGGAAGTATAGTTTTTTGGTGATCGTTTTTTCTGTATTTCCTACGGCTATCCAAACGGTGCCTACAGGTTTTTCTTCTGTGCCGCCATCAGGGCCCATTATACCTGAAACAGCGATAGCGTAATCTGTTTTCACAGCCTGTAAAACTCCGTGCAACATTTGTTTTACTACTTCTTCACTCACTGCACCAAAAGTTTGCAGCGTAAATTCTTCCACCTGTAATACAGATTCTTTTACCTGGTTTGAATAACTAACAACACTGCCTTCAAAAAATGCAGATGATCCCGGCATCGCCGTAAACAAATGCGCAATATAGCCGCCCGTGCAGCTTTCAGCAGTACTTACCGTCTTATGTTCTGCTTTTAATAGTTTACCAACCGCTGCTTCCATCGGTTCATCTTCGTTCGTTACTAAATATTCTTGTACTAATTTTTGAAGTGTATCGAACTGCTGTTGTACATCTCTTTCAACAATATATTTTTCATTACCCGAAGTAGATAAACGCAAACGAACCATTCCATAATTTGGTAAATAAGCCAGCTTGATATTTTCAGGAAGCGCTGTTTCAAAATCTTTTATCAGCTCTGCCAGGTAAGATTCTCCAATACCTGCAGTTAATAAAGTACGATAAGCGATATGCGGTAAAGTAAATCTTGTTTTTAAAGATGCGATCACATCTTCTTCCATCATGCCTTTCATCTCGTGCGGTACACCCGGCATACTCACGAATATCTTTCCGTTTTTTTCAAACCACATGCCCGGTGCTGTTCCCCTTTTATTCAATATTACTTTGCATACATCCGGTACTTCGGCTTGTTTTAAATTGCTTTCGATCATCGGGCGATTCAATACATTTTTAAAAATGTATTCTACGTTAGCCAAAGCACCTTTATCAACGATCATTTTACCGCCAAAATATTTGCAAAGCAATGGCTTTGTAATATCATCGGCCGTAGGACCTAAACCACCTGTTATTAAAATGATCTCGGCGTGTTTACTTTCTTCATCCAACGTGTTCCATATCTCATCCCACACATCTCCTACTGCTACGCGACGTGCCACACGAATGCCGGCCATATTCAGCTGTTGTGCCATCCACGCGCTATTGGTGTCAATAACCTGCCCTATTAATAATTCATCCCCAATTGTAATGATACTTGCCTGGACCATAAATAAAAAATGTACGATGTACGATGTTAGACATACGATGTGATACTATATATGATTGATCTCATTAACCATTTACCATTAACCATTTTCTTTATTCTCTTTGTATTTCAATTCCTGGTAAAGCTGCTCGTTCATTTCCCATTTGTATTGCATTCTAAAAAATGAATAGAATAGCACGATACAAACTACCGCAATGATAGCGCTGATAAACATGCCCGGCGTTGTCTGGGATATTTTCATGTACCAGTCTGGAAAGAATATGCGTACTACCACTACCGATAAAATAACGGGTAATCCGAATAGAATAGCCATTGGTAAACCACCAAGGATCTTATTTATAAACCTGTCTTCTATCTCCTTATTGGCTTCCCAATACCGCAAAAATTGCTTTTCTTTTTCCGTGATCATAATGGAGCAAAGTTAGCCAATAAATAATTTGATGTTTTGATAATTGATTAATAATAGGTAAGTTTGTTTGAGCCAAATTTCCAACGATTGAAAATAGAACAACTTATAGTTCAGTATTTGTATCAAAACAAAGAAGTGACTTTACAAGGTATTGGTACCTTTAGATTAAATCCTTTAGTAGAATTACCTACCGATACTTCGAAGGACTTCGTGATGCCCGAAGAGGCTTTTGAATTTGAAGACAATCAAAAGGCAACTGAAGATGCAGGCCTTGTTGACTATATCGTCAAATCCGGAAAAATAAGATCGCTGGCTATTTCCGATATTGATTCTTATGTTACTTTATCAAAACAATTCTTAAATATCGGTAACCCTTTATTTATTGAAGGTGTTGGTACTATCCAAAAAAACAGGCAGGAAAATTATTTATTTACATCCGGCCAGTTTGTTAATTCTGTTGTGAATACTGCGCCTAATAAAATGAAAGAAAGAAAGGACGAGGTCGTTTCTTTTCAAAGTGAAGGCAAAAGCGAGGATAATAGAAAGATCATATTGATCCTTATTGGTATTGTTGTCATTATACTGACCACTTTAGGTATCTATTATTTATTTTCTTCTGATAAGCCTGAAGAAGCCGTTGCGCCTGTTGCTACAGCGCCTATAGCTCCTGTACATGTTGATAGTATTGATACGGCTAAAAAGATCGTTCCTATAGTAAAGCCTGATAGCATTGCGCCTGACGGCAGTACTTTTAAAATTTTATTGCACGAATATTCTAAAGAAGACGTTGCACAAAAAGAATTTGACAAATTAAAAAATTATGGGAATAAAGTAGTACTGATCAAAAAAGATTCTACTGATTATTTGATCGTAATGCCATTTACCAAGCCCGTTTCTTACGCTCCAACTGCAAAAGATTCTTTATCTAGATTGTTGGGTTGCAAAGCTTCTATTTTAACGCAGTAATTATTACGCCCTTTTTTTTCTGCAGGTATCATGTATGAACCTGAGTTTTTCTATGACCGGTTTTGAAATAACGAAGGGATAGAAATCTGCATGTCCCATACTACGGCTTAAACTATTCAAAGCAAAAGTTAGGGGCAGCCACATTTTAATGATCGTATCAAATTTATCGATAGTATAAGGATCCTGGTTGATCTTTGCTTTCATATCTCCATCACTTTTTTTGGGATCGATATTGATGCCGAATGAAAAAGCGGTTTCCAATGTATCCATCAAATGTAAATAATGCGCCCATGTTTCTGCCCAATCTTCCCAAGCGTGCGAGGTTGCGTACGGACTAATATAACTATCGATCCAGTTGGCAGGAGCGCCATTTTTATAATACAATTCTAAAGCTTCTGAATAATCCAGCTCATCATTGCCAAATAATTTTCTGCAATCTTCCGGATTATTTTTTATCAATACGTCCCAATAGTAATGCCCTATTTCGTGGCGAAAATGCCCCAATAGCGTTCTGTAACGTTCTCCAAGATTCAATTTATGCTGTACGCGTTCTACTTCATCAGCTTCATCAATATTGATCGTTATCACTCCTTCGTCATGCCCGGTCATTATTTTTTCGGTTGGCGATACGTTCTCCATAAAGTCAAAAGCAATGCCTTCAACAGCATCTCCTTGTTTTGGTTGTACGGGAAGCTTTAGTTGTAATAAAGAATACACAAGGCGATGCTTGGCAACCTCTATCCTTGCCCAGCGCTGAACATTTTCAGGAGAATTTAATGTAGGTATGACCCTGTTCAGCGAGCAGGCCTTACAAAAAATGGCAGGATCATCTTTCGGTATCAACCAGTTACAAGTATTTCTACTCGCATTATCGCAAAAACGATACTGTTCTTTTGATTTATTGATATTGCTAAAAGTATTATTTTCTTTGGGCACAACTGTAATCATGGATAATTGATTCGCATCAAATCCAACAGTATTATTACAATTAAGACAAACAGTATTTTCGAAATAAAGCGGGTTGCCACAATGGCCGCAGGTATACAATTTCATGTGTTGATATTATTTTATCTAGCACACTAACCAAGTATTGTACCAATTCGGCTACACTCAACCGATCCTTCTCATGTCAACGGAAACGGACAAACGATGTGAGCCGCTACTTAATATCACTCCCTTTAATGGTGCGATATCAAAATAGTCTCTTCCCCAACCGATGGTGATATGTTGGGAGGATGGTATCTGGTTATTGGTAGGATCAAAATCTATCCAGCCCGTCTCAGGAATAAAAACAGAGAACCAGGCATGCGATGCATCTGCACCAAATAATTTTTCTTTGCCTTGCTGCGGTAATGTTTCAATATAACCGCTCACATATCTTGCCGGTAATCCTACGGCTCTTACGCAGGCTATCGCCAGATGTGCAAAATCCTGACAAACACCTCTTCTTTCTTTCATCACAGTTGACAATGGTGTTGATATCGTTGTAACGCCCGATTTAAAAGTAAAATCTTTATAGATCCGCTGCATCAGGTCGTACACAGCTTCAAACATGGATCTGCCGGGAACAAATGATTGTTGCGCGTAAGCCGTGATCTCTTTATCAGTGGTTGTTACAAATGTTGCGGGAATGTATTGTCTTGCTTCTAAATATTTTGCATCCGGTGCTGTTAACATCGCATGTGCATCTTCCCACAATAAATTTTCATACTCAATGCCATCGATCGCTGCTTTATTAACTTCAGAAGTAACGGTAACGGTTAGGTCTTCATGTTCATCCTGAATAGAAAAATAAAATACTTTATTGCCAAAAAAATCTTCGTATTCATTAATACCATCCGGTGTTGGATGAATACTTACAACAGCATTATTACACACCTGGCCCAATGTATCGCGCGGTATTAATTTAGCGATATTGTAGCAGGTACTCACTGCCTCTTCATACTTATACTTAGTAGTATGAATGATCCTATATAGAACCGCTGCGCCTAATGCTGCTTTTGGATTATCGTCGTTCATAGATTACATCAAAATTTGTTGTTGTTTCTGCGCATGTTTAAAATACTTCTTCGAAATATCGCTATTGATCGCCAATAACAAAGAATTCATGTGCATCAGAAAATCTTCCAGGTGAATATGTTCACCTGTTGCTTCATCAGGAATGGATAAATGATCCTTATCGGCTTCTTCTAATAATTTATATGCACCTGCTATCAAACCTTCATGATCTGCAGGTATTGTATTGTTCTGGTTCTTAGGCAGGTTGCGTAAATGCCCGCGCAACCTATCTAACTGGTGTACCAATGATCTTGGATTATTATGATCGAATATCATCAGATCTATCACTAAAGATAATTGTATCGGCGCACGGTATTTATAACGATAATTAATTAAACATTCGTTGCTGCTTAAAATCGATTCTAATAAATTGTACTGCACCTGTTCATCGTGTTTGGTGATCAGTACAGCCAATAACATATTCGTTAACAAAAGCGATTGCTCCATCTTTCTGCCAATATCCATCATCATCCACCCCTGGTCACGCGAAATGCTTTCTCGGTTCAATCCAACAAATGCAACGATCGAAGTGATCAGATTATCTAAAGGATTCGCAATTGCCAAATGCGGATTTTGCGATACATCCACTTTGGCCCATTGCTCTTCCATACCACGCAATACCCGCCAGGTATCAGTTGACCAATGATCTCTCACAGAAAAGACTGCATTATTAAAAAGATTGTAATTATATTTTAACGTACCGCCACGTTTATCATTGATCAAAAGATCAGATAATTCGGGCCATGAATTTTTTAGTAATTCTTTCGTCTTGTTATCATCACCACAAAAACCGGGATAAGTATAGGTGTATTGCGTTAATGCTTTTAATAAAGATTGTTCGGTATCAATATCACTGGCCTTCATCAACCTGTTACCTTCTGTGATGTATTGAATTACTGTGCGCATAAAACGTGCGCTACCTAAAGTGCGTTCTGTATACCGGCCCACCCAAAATAAATTCTCTGCAGTATGGCTCGGTAACACGCCACCGGAAAAAGCTTTGGCATCTTTAGTAAATGCCCTACTGTTAGGCAGGTTCTCAGGTTCTGCACCCATCACCCAGGTATCTTTACTCACATCTCCTAACTGATTAGAGATAACAAAATTTCCTTCTTCGGAAGATGTTCTGCCTAAGCCGCCAGCCAAAGCCGTATAACTTTCGCCATTGCTCACTAAAAAACTTCTTAATAAAGTATTGCGCGGAACGATATCACCTTTCACTAACGATGGAGAAGAAGAAATGAATACTTTTTCTTGTCCGACATACATTTGCGGATTTGCTTTTATCTCCTGCTTCAATTGTTCCACTTCTTTTTTTGATAAAGTAGTGCTGTCAATTGAATTTGATTTTCCCGCTTCGCGGTAGATCCTTTTTATTACCAGTGATTGAATATTATCCAGTACGTAATTTAATTCTTTCGGTTGTCCGCACCACCAGGATGCAATGTTTGGAATGATCAATCCTGTGCCAAAAAAGTATTCGCAAATATTTTCAAGGAAAGGCATGATCGCAGGATTCTCCAGAATGCTGCTGCCTAAAGGGTTTGCAACACTTACGTTGCCGCTTCTTACAACCTGTAATAACCCGGGAACACCTAAATGCGAATCTTCTTTTAATTCTAACGGATCACAATAATCATCATCCACACGGCGAAGGATCACATCTACTTTTTCTAATCCTTCTAAAGTTTTTAACCAAACGAAATTATCTTTTACAACAAGGTCATTTCCTTCAACCAAAGTAAATCCTAGGTAAGAGGCTAAATAAGAATGCTCAAAATATGTTTCATTGATCGGGCCCGGCGTTAATATTACTACACGCGGACCTTGCTGATCGTGCGAAATTTCTTTTAATGAATTGCTCAGCACATTAAAATAAGGAGATAGCCAGCGGACCTTTAAGCCATTGAATAATTCAGGCAATACGCGTGCAAGTGCCGTACGGTTTTCCAATGCATAGCCGGAGCCTGATGGCGCCTGCGTTCTATCGCTCACGATCCATATCTTTCCATCAGTGCCTCGCGCCATATCGGCTGCGTATAAGATCAAACTATTTTTTCCGGGTAATTGTATGCCATCACACTCGCGTAAAAAACCGGGATGCCGATAAATAGGTTCCATCGGAAGAACGCCATCTTTGAATAATTTTTTCTCCCCGTAAATATCTTTTAAAATAAGATTGAATAATTCTGCGCGTTGTATCAACCCTGCTTCTATCGATGCCCATTCTTCTTTACTGATCATGAATGGTAACAGGTCCAATTGCCAGGCACGATTTAATCCCGCAGGATCATCGTAAATATTATAGGTAACACCATTCTCTTTCAGCAAACGAAGCACAGCACTATTCCTGTTATTGACTTCTGTATTACCAAGCTGATTGAAAGATTGAAAAAACGTGTTCCATTGGTTGCTTAATTCTTCGTTATTACTCAACAGGCTCTTATAGCTTTTATAGCTGTTCCAGTTGAATGGCTTAAATTCCAGATCATCTTTCGGTTTACTATCCATTTGCTATTTTTAAATCAAACCCTTTATTCATGCAGATTTCGTAAAAATACTAAATAATGCATGATTGAAGAAATGAGGATTTTGTTGATGTGGAGTTTTTGTTAGTTCTTACTTGACTGTTCTATTGTTACTGTTGTTTGAACGATCTTCTTCTTACATAAATAGAAAAACTTCTACCAGCTGTGATAAAGTTCACTGCAAGAAAGAACATTTGATAATGTTATAAATTTTATTGAAATTTGTATGCATCGGTAATTTTCAATCGATTGATAATCAAATAATTACAACATTTTATTGTGATCACTTCCACAACCATAGCACCATTACCAGTAATGGAATCTTTTTACACCATACAAGGTGAAGGATTTCATCAGGGAAGAGCCGCGTATTTTATACGCTTAGGCGGCTGTGATGTTGGTTGTGTTTGGTGCGATGTAAAAGATAGCTGGGATGCGAGTAAACATCCTTTGATCAGTATTGATACACTTGTTCAGGAAATAAAAAAAACGCCCGCGAAACTGATCGTAATAACAGGCGGTGAACCGCTGATGCACGATCTCACTGATCTTACAAAAACATTACAGCAGCTTGGCTACGAAACCAATATTGAAACATCCGGTTCTCATCCCGTAAGTGGCAGCTGGGATTGGGTATGTTTATCTCCCAAAAAATTCAAAGCTCCATTACCCGAAGTTGTTCCATTTGCGAATGAATTAAAAGTAGTGGTATTTAATACATCTGATTTTGATTGGGCAGAAAAATATGCTGCACTGGTATCGCCCAATTGTAAACTATACCTGCAACCTGAATGGGATAAAGCTGCAACAGTTACACCTTTGTTGATCGATTATATCAAGGACCATCCACAATGGGAATTATCGCTTCAGATACATAAATACATTAATGTTCCTTAAAAGGCAAAAGTTACAAATCAAACCCAATAAGTAATCTGAAGTTTTTGGACTTATGGGTTTCCTTTTTGACTTTTTACTTATCTTGTCATACAAACGAAAACCCGCTATATGCTTCGCCTACTCTACCTATTTTTAATTTTTAATTTTTCTTGCTTACTTACTAAGGCACAATGGTACGATCCTTTAAAGGTCAATAAACAGGCTAATGAATTATATGCACGTGCAGACCAGGCAGAGCAAGATGAAAATAATACAGAGGCAATAGCGGATCTTACCAAAGCAATTGCTATAGATCCGAAATTTGTAGATGCCTATATAGCAAGGGCAACTGTTTATACTGATATAAAAAATTATACTGCTGCGGTGATTGATTTTGCTAAAGGCATCGCGTTAGATTCTGTTTATGCACAGCCGATGCAACTCTCCTACTCTATTGCATTAGCAGGTGTTGGCAGATTTACGGATGCACTGGCAGCAGTCAACAACTATTTAACATTACCAAGATTGAATGAAGGAAGTGTGAGTGCTGCAAACAATCGTAAAATTACGTACGAATTTGCTATTGAATATGCTAATGAACATCCTGTAACAGATTATATTTTTGCTCCAAAAAATTTAGGCGATAGCATCAACACAGTTAACTATGAATACTACCCATCCATTACGATTGACAGAAGTAAGATGATCTTTACAAGACGCATAAAGGATGAAGACTTTTATGAAAGCGATCTGAAGGATGGCATATGGGGTAAAGCAAAATTATTACCGGGAAAAGTAAATACTAATTTAAATGAAGGTGCACAAAACATTTCGGTGGATGGCAACATGATCGTATTTACCGGATGCTATTATCCTGAAGGCGAAGGCAGTTGTGATATTTATATTTCTTATAAAACAGACAATGGTTGGACGCAGGCCGAAAATGTAGGTCCATCAATCAACACACATTTCTGGGAATCTTCTCCTTGTCTTTCTCCTGATAAAAAAGACCTTTATTTCTCAAGCGACAGACCAGACGGCTATGGAGGAAAAGATATTTGGGTATCACACAGAAATGAGGATGGCTCCTGGGGCGATGCACAAAACATGGGGCCACAGATCAATACACCCGGCAATGAGACATGCCCTTTTATGTACGCAGATAACCAGACCTTATTTTTTAGTAGCAATGGAAGGCCTGGTTACGGAGGTGGTGATCTTTATGTAACAAAAAGATTAACAGACAGCACCTGGACCGACCCCCAAAATTTAGGTTATCCTATCAATACCATTGATGATGAACAAGCCCTTATCGTTGCTTCAGACGGAGTAACAGCTTACTATTCAAGTGATAAATCTGATACAAAAGGAAAGGTAGATATTTATAGCTTTCAGTTAAGAAAAGACATAAAGCTTCCGAAAGTATTATGGGTAAAGGGACAAGTTATTGATGCGAAAACAAAAATAGGTCTATCGGCTTCTGTGAAACTAACGGATATAAACACACGAAGAGTTATTAATAATGTACAAACAGATCCCGATGGTAATTATTTAGCCACACTCCCCGTTGGAAAAGATTATGATTTTAGTGTGAACAGAAAAGGCTATTTATTTTATTCAGAAAACTATAACCTGAGCGAGGATATCAAAGATTCCGTTTTTACTGCTGACATCCCTTTACAACCAATTGAACCAGGCGCTTCTATTGTTTTGAAAAACATGTTCTTCGATTCAAAACAAACAACTTTAAACCCGGCATCAATTGTTGAATTGAACAGGGTGATAGAATTGATGAACGATAACCCTAATCTTACAATACTCATCAGCGGATACACTGATAACGTGGGTACAGCTGCCGATAATTTAGCTTTATCAAATGGCAGGGCGCTGGCCGTTGTTAAATATCTTTTATCAAGCAGGCAGATCATGAGCAACCGTTTACAATCGAAAGGATTTGGCGCTGCCAAACCGATCGGGCCTAATACAACCGAGGCCGGCAGGGCAATGAACAGAAGAACAGAATTGAGTGTAATTAGTAATTAATTTTTCTTAATATTGTTCATCCGACTATGATGAACAAAGACCTATTATACCAAATAGCACTTACCCTGGTGCCTAATATCGGCAATGTACACGCGAAGACATTAGCTCTGCATTTCGGCGATGCCGAATCTATTTTCAAAGCAAAAAAGAAAGACCTCGAACATATCGATGGTATTGGGATTGTACGGGCGAAAAGTATCAAAGACTTTAATTCTTTTGCGAGCTCTGAAAAAGAAATGGAATTTATTGAGCAGTATAAGATAGCGCCGCTGTTCTTGACTGATAAAAATTATCCTCAACGCTTGTTGAATTGTTATGATAGTCCGGCACTGTTATTTTACCGCGGCAATGCGGATCTCAATACTTCTAAGATTGTGGGCATCGTTGGCACAAGAAATAATTCTGACTACGGCAAAAACATTTGTGAACAATTGGTACAGGATCTTAGTGAACAAAATATTTTAATAGCAAGTGGCCTGGCATTCGGCATCGATACGATCGCGCACAAAGCAGCTATAAAAAATAACCTCCAGACAATTGGCGTACTCGCACATGGATTAGATAATTTATATCCGGCACAAAACAAATCCCTGGCCAAACAAATGATCGAACAAGGTGGCCTGCTAACGGAATTCATGAGCAAAACAAATCCTGATAAACAGAATTTTCCAAAACGAAACAGAATAGTAGCTGGTATCAGTGATGCAATCATTGTAATAGAAACAGGCAAAAAAGGCGGATCATTGATCACGGCAGAATTAGCCAACGGTTATAACAAAGATGTATTCGCCATTCCCGGCCGTTGTAACGACAGTAAAAGCGAAGGCTGTAATTTTTTAATTAAAAATAACAAAAGCTCATTAATAACCTGTGCCAATGATCTGTTAGAAAACATGGGCTGGAAAGAAAACAAAAAAGTATCTGCTAAAAAACAACGTGAGCTCTTTATCGAATTAACGGCTGATGAAAAAATAATTGTTGATATCCTGCAGTCGCAGGAAAATATTGCAATTGATGAATTGTATTTTAAAAGTGCTTTGAGCAGTAGTTCTGTCGCAGCTGCATTACTAATGTTAGAAATGCAGGGTGTTGTAGCTTCGCTTCCGGGAAAGATCTATAAGTTGGTATAGATCATTTCTTTTTTTTCAGACGAGCATTAGCTTCTTCCAAAGTTGATACTTTTTTTTGCAGTAAAATATTTGCTGCATCAAGCCCTCTTATTGCCAGGCTAAGTGTTTGTACCATATTTCCCGGCGATGCATAATCTTCTTGCGGCTCATGCAAAATATTTCCATTTACTTCTGATGAAGATGATTTTATTTGTTTACTCTTTATAAAATCATCTAATGAAATACCAAATAAATTGGTAATTTTTATTAATTCATAAATATTGGGTTCTCCAATACCGCTTTCCCAATTACCTATTGTTTGCTGGGTCTTATCTATTACAGATGCAATGTAGGATTGATTTTTACCTAACTTATTTCTAAGGATCTTTAAATTAAGCCGCCAAATATCTTGTGCCATAATTAACTTATTTACTAAATAATTTAGTATTACCAATTATATTGGTGTATATTTACTACAATAAAAATAAACTAATTCGGTGAAGAAAACAATTGTAAACGTATAATATCAATTATTAAAATCCCTGTGAAAACAACCCCATAACCCGGTAGTGAGAGTATCATAATTGACTTGCAAAAGCTGGTAGAACAACAAGTCAAACTCGAAGCTGCCGGGCTTTTACTAACTTAATCTCCATAAGGTAAAAGTTCTCTTCTAATAGGCGGTGCGTTCCGAAAATAAATTACATTCTTTTCATCTTTTCGAATGGCGATGATCATGGCAATAATAATTGCTATAACAATTATTATACGGATAACGGTTGCAAACAGTTTCATTGATAAGGGTATGTTGCTTTAGCCCCTCAAGCAGGTACATGAAAAAAGCGTGGGACAATAGCCTACTGGTAAGAAGGTACTGGTATACCATGCCCCAAATAAACTAAGCCCACGCCTATACGGATAGGAGTATCGCTCGATCTTATTCAGGGGCTTTTAAAAAGTACCAGTTTTTCTTACCCTAAAATCAGCTAACGCTAATAATTTTTTACTCAGTAAAAGTAATATTTTTTATTACAATAACTGATAGTAAAATACCATCTCACTATTATTTTTTATACAATAGGAATTTGCTCAACCACCAATTCATTTCCTTTAATATCATAATAAATACAAGTCATTTCAATCATATCAACAACCCATTTTTCAACGCCTGCAACTGCGGCTTGCTTACAAAAAGTAGGATAACCGGTTTGTCCGTCTTGATGAATAGATAAAAAATGTTTTAATCGGGCAACATCTCCTTCTGATGCAATATGCCTTGTCTCCCATTTTGCATCTGCGGAAATTGCAAAATTATTTGCGCCCTGGTATTTAATATGCCCGTCTGATACATAATGCGCATAAAATAATATACCTAACCCTTTCATTTCCTTAACATAGTTTGGAAAATCAGCGCCGCTTTTTACTTTTGAATGTACTTGTTTGATTTGTTCGATCGTAAACATAATTTGTAGTTTTTAATTTATACAAAGATGCCTCGAACCAAAAAGCCTGAATTGTAAAAAATCGTTTATTTAGAAGAAAAGAAATTCTCAGGCGTATCGCCGGTGAAGCTTTTGAACTCTTTGATAAAATGGGCCTGGTCGTAAAAGCCGGCTTCGTAACCAAGGTCGGTCAATGAGTTGGATGGATCATATTGTTGCAAGAGGTTTTTCATGCGGACAATAGATGCAAATTTTTTAGGTGATGCACCTACTGCTTTACGGAATCTTTTTTCCAAAGGGCTCTGACTAATATGCAATTGCTCCATCAATTCTTTGATCCTGATATTACCCTTGCTTTTATGGATCAATGATAAGGCCATCAACACTAATTTGTCAGGCTCGGTATGGTTTATTTTGGAGATCAGAAACTGTTCAACAACATCAATTCTTTTTTTATCGGTAGTGGCTTCGCATAATTGTTCTTCGAGCAATAACAATTCTGAACGCAGCATAAAATTATCCAGTGAAAGGCTCTCTCGAAAAAGCTCGTGTAATGGTTCTTTAAAAAAAGTGGTAGCGCCAGCTTCATTAAAATAAACCAGCACGGTTCCAATACCCGGTGAATTTTTAAATATCCTGAAACTATCGCGCAAACCTGTTATGCCTGATTGAGATAATAAAACTTCTTTATCCTTATTAACATAAGTGAGTTTGCCCTTGTATTGAAGGCCTATCACTAAATAAGTATCAGGTAAAATTGTATAGGTTTTCTCTTCTGTTGATTCACTGATGATGAATGATCTTACGAAAGGTTTTAGTGCATCACATGGTATGTAGGTTTCGAATTTCATGTGTTGTAAATATACAAAAGTCTCGTTGAGATTTATTTAGCCATATATTCCTTCAAACGAAAATAATATCCTTATTTTCATATAACTAAACGTATACTTATGAGTACTACTACCAATGATCCATCAAATAATTTTACATCAAATTGTAAAGAAGCGATTAGTTATTCTAGAGAAGAAGCACTTAGACTTAATCAAGATTATATTGCTACATCAAATCTAATTCTGGGGATTCTAAAACTTCCGGATAACCTTGTAACAACAATATTAAAGAATCTTCCAGTTGATATATTCATTTTTAAGACTGATTTGGAAAACTTACATAAATCGAAAAAAACGAAGGAAAGTATCAATATACACAGCCTGCCTTTAACAATAGATGCAGAAAGAGTAATTAGGACTAGCGTTTTAGAGGCTAAATCGTTAGGTAGTCCAATGGTTGACTCAGTGCACATTTTTCTAGCTTGTCTAAAAGCCGAAAGCATACAGGACATTATTTCTAAAAATAATATTACATACAATTCATTCAGAACTATGTTAGAATTATTTTCTAATGATATAAAGAGTGAAGAAAATGAATACAATTCCACAAAAAGATCTGAGGAAAATAGCTCTACTGAAGATAATAATCGAATTGGAATTGATATATTGTTAGAAAAAGTAATTAAGGTTTCAATAAGAGATAATATTGATGGAGTTTTGGGAGTTGAGGAAGAATCCAAAGAAGTATCAATGCTTTTATCTCAATTAAGCTATGATCAAGGAATGATGTTTGGTCTATTTGGAAGATGGGGAAGAGGCAAAACATATTTCTGGAAAAATATCTGGAAAAATATTTCTTTGCAAGATCCTTGTCCATTTATAAAAGTAGAATTTCATGCATGGAAATATCAAGATAATCCAGCAACGTGGGCCTATTTATATGAATGCTTATCGAAGGAATACTATAATGAACCTGCAGGTTATAAAATAAAGGAAAGGTATCAATATTATAAAAGGATTGTAAGCCTTAATTATACCAGGAAAGGGTTTCTGCCAATTATAAAACTATTCTTAATTGCATTAATTGGAGCCACTGCTGTCTTTATTACAAACTATATTCTTAATAAAGACCTTGAAAAAATAAATTTTGCATTTAAATTATTTGGAATTTCATCCGTGGTTATGGTTTCATTATATAGTGCTCTAATTTATTTAAAAAAGGAGTATAGTACCAAGGCGAAAGATTTGTTTTTAAAATATAGTCAAAAACATTCTTTTAAAGAACAATTAGGAATTCAAGCTGAAGTGCAAGAAGAAATACTTTTCTTGTTAAAAAAATGGATACCTGAAAAAGATGTCAAAAAGAAAAGAATATTACTATTCATTGATGATATTGATCGATGTAACGAGATTAAAATAATTCAAATAATTGATTCTTTGCGTATAATGTTAGATGAATTAGAAATAGCTAAGCGTATAGTGGTATTAGCTGCAATAGATGAAAGAATTTTGAAAATTGCGATATCAAATAAATATTTTGACCTAGTAATAAAAGATTTTGAAAAAGACAATGACAAAAAGAATCAACTTGACACTTTAGCCAGAGAATACATGGATAAACTTTTTATAGGAGGAATAAAGCTACGATCTCTGAATTCATTTGAAAGAAAGGAGATTTTAGAATCTATAGCAAAAGGGAAAGTCTCAAATATTATAAAGCCAGACATTATACATCCAAATAAAATCGATAATTATGATCAGAATCGCGATTTGGAAATAATTACAAGTGATGAAGAAGTATGGCTACAAAAATATTTACCAAATTATGAAAATTCAAGAAATGAAGATAATGATCAGTTTGAATTGGAAAGTTTTGAACTTAATTTTTTAAATGGCGTTTTAGAGTTGAGCTCTAATATTACTCCAAGAACTATTCGAATTTTTTATTACCGATATTTGATGGCTAAAAGATTTATGTCCTATAAATTTTCAAAGAATAAATTTTTATTGGCAAGATGGAATAATCCTAGAAATGACAAATCTATTCTCCCTTTTTTAATAATGCAGTATAGCACTACTCATTCGCCACTGGAGATAGCTAAGGAATATGAAGTAATAAGAAAGTCTGACAGAGAAGTCAATGCCTCAGTTTTAGGTAAGTCATTTACAATAAATAGTGAGCTTTTAAGAGAAATTTACATGGTTATTGAATTAGTTGTTCCTTATTAAGAAATTTAATCCCAATAAAGTTATACTGTACATGTGAGTGACACAACGGTGACGATAGTAGCACAAAAGCCCATCAACAAAAATTATTTTCGCATTTTAATTAACCGCCATATCTTTGCACATGGCAACAATAAATAACTCCTCGAAGCAGCACAAAGGTGCTCATTTTTTCGGCGAAGGCTTAACGTTTGATGACGTACTTCTAATGCCCGCCTATTCTGATGTTTTACCAAGAGATGTAAAAATTACTACACAGCTTACTAAAACAATTACACTAAATGTTCCGATGCTGAGCGCAGCAATGGATACCGTTACGGAAGCACAGCTGGCGATCGCCCTAGCTCGTGAAGGTGGTTTGGGTATACTTCATAAAAATATGAGTATCGATAAACAGGCTGACCAGGTTCGTAAAGTAAAACGCAGTGAGAACGGATTGATACTAGATCCGGTAACGCTTTCGCCCGATGCTACCATCGGTGAGGCTTTACGCATCATGAAAGAAAACAAGATCGGCGGCATTCCTATTATAGATGCGCAAAGCAAACTAGTTGGTATCTTAACCAACCGTGATCTTCGTTTTGAAACACATTACGATCAAAAAGTTAGCGCCGTAATGACCAAAGATCATTTGATCACTGCTCCGGAAGGTACTGATCTAAAAAAAGCAGAACTCATTTTCAAGAAAAATAAAGTAGAGAAATTACCAGTGGTTAACAGGTCCGGTAAATTGATCGGACTGGTTACTTACAGCGATATCTTAAAATTAAAGAGCCATCCGAATTCTGTTAAAGATTCATTTGGCCGCTTATTGGTTGGCGCGGGCGTTGGTATCACAAAAGACACATTGGATAGAGTTGCCGCTTTACACAAAGCAGGCGTAGATATTATTTGTTTAGATAGCGCACACGGACATACAAAAGGCGTGATCGATACATTGAAAGCCGTTAAGAAAAATTTCAAAGGCATACAGGTCATTGCTGGCAATGTTGGTACGGGTGCCGGTGCAAAAGCTTTAGCTGATGCAGGTGCAGATGCAGTGAAAGTTGGTATTGGTCCCGGTTCTATTTGTACTACAAGAATTGTTGCCGGCACAGGTGTTCCACAAATTACTGCGGTAATGGAAGCTGCTAAAGCTTTACGTGGCAATAAAAATGTTTCTATCATCAGCGATGGCGGTATTCGGTATACAGGTGATATGGTTAAAGCATTAGCAGCAGGCGCACAATGTGTGATGATGGGCAATGTGTTTGCAGGTACGGAAGAAAGTCCGGGTGAAACCATTATTTACGAAGGCCGCCGATTTAAACAATACCGCGGTATGGGTTCATTGGGCGCTATGTCGCAAGGCAGCAGCGATCGTTATTTCCAGGATCCTGAAGATGATATCAAGAAATTTGTACCGGAAGGAATTGAGGGCCGCGTTGCATTTAAAGGCCCGTTGAGAGAGATCGTTCATCAATATACCGGCGGTTTACGCGCAGGTATGGGTTACTGCGGCGCTAAAACAATTAAAGAATTACAGACAGCCACTTTTGTAAAAATAACCAGTTCAGGCATGAAAGAAAGCCATGCGCATGATGTGGCTATTACTAAAGAAGCGCCGAATTATTCGAGGTAGTAACCCAACAACCCCCTGCCCCCCTGAAGGGGAGATTAAAAAGTTTGATATTGTTCACAAAGAATTAAATCGGTAGAGTTTTTACTCTGCCGATTTTGGGTTTATTTTAATTCTATAAAAATATTCAATGCTGTATTTCCTTAAAAGAATTTTTACTCCTAAATCTCCCCTTCAGGGGGGCAGGGGGTTTCTGATTTTATTATTTTGCTGCAACATTGCTTTTGCACAAGACTCTTCCCATATCCGCATTTCTCTATTAACCTGCACGCCGGGCGAAGAATTATATTCCACCTTCGGACATAGCGCTATTAGAATTGTTGATAGCAGCAGGGTTCGACAATCAGACCCAATATTAGATGTTGTTTTTAGTTATGGGAATTTCGAATTTTTAGATAATAGTTTTTACCTGAAATTTATCCGGGGCAAATTGCCTTACTATGTCGATTGCCAGAGTTTTTATCCTGATGGTGATGATCCGGGTTTTGAAAGCGAGTATCAAACCAATAACCGTGGTATCACGGAACAAGTATTGAATCTTGATTCTGCAGAAAAAGTACGCATAGAAAGCGCGTTGTTCGAAAATATCAAACCGGAAAATAAATATTATAAGTATGATTTCTTTTTTGATAATTGTACGACAAGGAACAGAGATATCATTATAAAAAATGATACAGCATCTATTTTGTTTACGCCTGCAATGCCTGCAGGCACAACATTCAGGCAAGCGATACATTTATATTTAGACAGAAATAATAAAGACTGGTGCAAATTAGGCATTGACCTTTTATTAGGAAAGCCTTGCGATGCAGTGATGACGACAGCGCAATCACAATTTCTCCCGGATAATTTAATGACAACTTTTGATAGTTGTAAAAGCAGCACGCCATTAGTATTGAGCAAAACAAACCTCTACCCGATCGCACCACAAAAAAGCTCGTTCTTTATCTTTTCACCAATGTTAGTATTTTGGCTATTGTTGTTGATCATTGTTGTCTTCAGCTTTAATGCAGCCCCATTCGCGCGTAATTTTTTATTAGGTTTTGATGGTTTGCTATTTTTTACAATAGGTCTGTTCGGCATCATTTTTATTTTTATGTGGACATGTACTGATCATAGTTTATGTAAAGACAATTACAATTTATTATGGGCATGGCCAACACATATCATCGTAGCATTTTGTGTTGGCAGTAAAAATAATTTTATAAAAAAATATTTTGGCCTTACGGCGATATTTTTAACCTTGCTATTAGTAGTGTGGTTCTTTTTACCGCAGCAGTTAAATACATCCTTATTACCAGTAATGCTTTTATTAATTTACAGAAGCGCTGCAAGATCTATTGCCGCAACGAATATGATCAGCGATGCAGGATAAAACAATACACTATAAAGATTGCGCGATCTACTACCGTATCATTGGTAAAGGAAAACCAATTGTATTCTTGCACGGATTTGCAGAAGACGGAAATGTATGGCAATACCAAATTGATCATTTAAAAGATCATTACCAGCTGATCATTCCTGATATTCCCGGAAGCGGACAATCTTCAATGGCCAATTGGCAAGATAATATTGGTATTGATGAATTAGCCGGGTCCATCAAAGCAATATTAGATGAAGAAAAAATAATAAACTGCACCATGATCGGTCATAGTATGGGCGGTTATATCACGTTAGCCCTGGCAGAAAAATATCCGCAAGTATTAAATGGTTTCGGTTTATTTCATTCTTCTGCTTTTGCAGATTCCGATGAAAAAAAACAAGCAAGATCAAGATCCATTGATTTTATAAAAGCCAATGGATCTTTTGCTTTTATAAAATCTACTACGCCGGGTTTATTTGCTGCTCCCTTTACAAAAAAACATCCCGAAGCGATCAATTCGTTGGTCGATAACGGAAAAAACTTTGTAGAAGAAGTTCTAATTCAATATTACAAAGCCATGATGGACCGGCCTGATCGCAGCAATATCTTATTGAATTTTACTGTTCCCATCCTTTTTATAATTGGTGAAAATGATAAAGCTATCCCACTGGATGTCTCATTAAAACAATGCTACCTGCCTGAACGATCATATATTTTTATATTAAAAGACAGTGCCCATATGGCTATGTGGGAGGAAAAAGACAGATCAAATAAAATCATATTTGATTTTCTTCAGGCATAAATATCTAGTTAACATGGATTGATAGAAGTTTTTCTATCAATCCATGTTAATAAAATCTGCGTAGGTAAATCATCATTTTAATTGAGGAAAACCCCTAAATTGTACTGTCCCTTTTTAATTATTACATTTATGAAACATCTCTTTTTGCTTATAATGCTGGCAATTGTAGTAAGCCATAAAGGTTATACACAGGCTATTATACAGGTTGATTGTACCGATTCTCTGATCGTTCGTGAAGCTGACAGTGTTAAAGACGCTTATGAAAAACTAGGCTATATATTACTAAGAGAAAATTCTGTTAGTATGGAAAGCCAATACGAATTGCCGATCCTTTTACCATTAAATAAAAATGATTGGTACCAATTCATATTCATTGGAGATCCTTCTTCAATATTATATGAAGTAAGAACATATGATTGGAACGAAAAACAAATTCAATATCAGAAAAAAAATCATGGTGATTCAAGTTATAATATAATCGACTTCTCTTTTATACCGGATGTTTCTCAATACTACATGATCAAACCTTTGCAGGTAAATAAAAAGAAAAAGAAAATGTGTGGCTATGTGATATTACTAAAAAGAACCCGCCAATAATTTATGGCGCTAAAGAAATTCTTATCTCTACCCCTGCTTTAGTATTTGTAGTTGGTACACTGGTAGATATATACGGTACTACACGGGTTCGTTGAAAATATAATTTCACATTTACCCTGCTGCTTAATGTATAATCAACTGTTGGCGATAAAGTTATTTCTCTACTTCCGCTTGTTGCATAGCTTGTTCCCGCATCCAGTATACTGTTAGAAGATACATTGTCTACCACTTTCAGATCGAAACGGAAATTCATTTCATTGTCTAATGTGGTTCCTCCTTTTTTATTTAATATCTTAGGCAATTTTATTCCGGCTAATAATTTTATTCCTCGCTTTCGATAGCCCGCACCGATCGTATAAGATGTTGAACGCGTTTCTGCTAATTGAAAATTTGATAAACTTAAACTCAGCATACGCGTTTTACTATATTCAAATTTCGCCTGTACTTTATTCACCATTGTCACATCTATCCCAACCAAAGGAGAAAAACTTTCTTGCATAGTGATATTGGGGACAAGGAAATAAGGCACATAACTTTTAGCTGTGGTATCATAAAATGATGGATAACCATACCGCGATTCATCTTCATAATTCAAGGCCGATGTAAAACCATCCAGACTTAAAGTACCACTATACCCATGCGTTAAAGTAATATTCGTAAATACTTTATTTAATGGTTTGACCTTGCTTAAGCCACTATAGGTGATCTTCCAATTCGGCCTTGGTATCATGCCATGAAAAGGATTGTATTTTATATTAGGATTTTCCTCGCTTATCAAAGGAACTTTGTGTGGATCTTGTCCGCTATAAGCCGCAATGAATGCAGGAATCAATACATCCGTCGAATACCTGCCGTATCCGTAATAATAACCCGATGCATCAGGAGTTGTACTGGCGCCATTGATGCCGTATATATTATACTTATTAACTGACCCTACTCTTTGAGAAATAACAACCCTGTCATCCTGAAATTTTAAAAATGTTGCGGACACCGTATTAGGATCGAATTTTCCGAATAAGGTTTTAAAGGATGTATAACTGATATCATAACCTCCTCCTCCATACGGACTTAAATGCCCGAAATTATTTCCGGTCCCTGTAGTGTCTTTAAATAATTCTGAATAATTTTTATTCAGTGTTTTACTAAAGCTGATATTGATCGTAAAATCTTTTACCGGTTGAATTTGTGCTGATATGGATAAACGCTGATTATAGGTTTGTTGAAATATATCACTAAACGTACTATCCTTCGATATCAATCCTTTTTTAGAAGCATTATTCAACCAGTTGGTATCAGGCTGTTGTCCTAAAATAAAACCAAGCCCAGGTTCCATACTTCGCCAGTTCTGGCCTAACACTTGCGTACTATCCATATACCCCGGCAACCTGGTATTCGCATTTTCTGAGAAAGAAATACCTACTTGTTTTACGCTTGTTAGCAATCGTCCTACTATTCTTCCAAATGTTCCAACATCAGGAAGGGCATTAGGATTTACTATTGTAACAACTTTTAATCGTCTTATTTCTTTTTGCCTTATGCCATTGACCAGTATATTCCGAAAGACGGTATCCGTTCGTGTTTTTATATTTTTATCCGCATTAGGATTTCGGGGCGCATTGACCGCTCGGAAAAATTTTGATTTATTATATAGCTTATTAAAATCAAGTTGCACAGTCGCTTCTTCTTGCTGGCCATTTTCTAAAATGTTACCTAAGTTAAGCGCCAGGCGTGACGCCCCTACCCAGTTATAAGTGGCCTGGTATTTTAAACCTACGGTTGTCCAGTTCAGCAAAGGAAATTTAGATAATGGAAGTGTGTAAGAAAAATTGGTAGTCTGATTGTACATTGTATTTCTTCCACCATTTATTAAGTTGTACCAGATCGTATCTTTTTTTGCTTTGGTATCCGGACTACCATACGGCTCATCTATTGTTGAATTATTAACTGCGTTCAGATCAAAACTAAGAGAACGTGCAAGGTTCCAGCGAACGAGATAATCTCTTTCGAACGTAAAATAGTTATCGTAGGTTTCCGGTATCGTGTATATATTGGTTCCGATACTTCGTTGTTGCGTAACGCCATATTGTTCCTGGATATCAGCCTTAAAACTTATTTGCGATGGCAAAGGATTGAAGTTAAAATCTCTTAGAAGATCAAACCAATGGCCCCTTGTCTTTCTAAAAAATTTCATTTTCTTAAATGGCTCAATATAATTTGGAGCGATGGCAAAATTATATCCAAGGCCGCCCCTGTTTCTTGTTATGCTATTGCTTTGTATAATTGGATTGTGTGCAGTAATATTGATATACGAATAACTAAAATCGAAATTGGATATATCATATATCCTCGGCTTTCTGCCAGCCGGCCTTATTTTGTGCACATTGGTAAAATTCACTGTGGTAGTATTCGTAAAAGAAATGGCCACATTTCTTATCGAATCTTTTTGTGCTTGTGTTTTTGCCGCAGATAATTCACTGTTGAATTTAATATCCAGGTTATAAGGATCGTATTCCGGTTTACTTACAGACTCAGAATAACTGGCATACATGGGCACAGATATCGCTGCACTTTTAGGCAATAATTTTCCTAATTCCAGACTGGTTGCCACATCAAATTGTGTAAGGTCATCTTTGTCTCGCTGGTTAGCGCTTTGCTCTATCGTACCAAAACCTACACTATGATGTGCTGCAGATGCAGTGACTGTTCCCAGATCGGATAATGTCATATCGATCCTGCTCATGGCTGCCCATGATCCTTTTTCATTGATGTCTGATAACCGCAATTCATCTACCCATATTTGTCCGCAGGCAGTTGCAGCATGTGTATTTTCTATACTGATCAGCATGCCGGCAACAGCTCCTAAATTAGGATTACCCATCACCGAGTACTCTTGCCCGTTAGGTTGTATCTGGCTGTATAATTTCGTGACGGGTGTATCAGTTAAATTTCTTGTCTGTTTCAAAAATGGTAAAACAGAAAGATCCAGGTTTAAACTATTAATAGATCGCCACAATGTATCATTGTAATCATCGGTATCCGGATTAAGTGTTGCGGCGATCGCCGGTGTTAAGTATAAAGGAATGCGTATCTGGTAATAGTTATTTACAAAATCTGCTCCGATACGAATAACTGCGGTAAGATCTTTATCCTGTAAGTTGATATCAGCAGGATCGGCTTCAGCATGTATGTACATTGCTAAATTACCATACTGGCGCATATCAAGATTAGGGAATGTTTGAAACACACCTCTCGAATCATTTTGTGCCAGCCCGCATACTTGCAATTGCATACTTTGTTCATTCTGCAATAACACAACACCGTTAGCACTTTGTGATTGTTGTCTTTGAATATCTTTTGGCGTACGATAAGGAAACGGAGTACGCTGATCATCATTAATAATATTTACCGCGCCAACATTAAAAGTAGCCGCCGTTGTTATAGGATTGTAATTACCACTGCTATCAATGACGTATTGAAAATTACGCCAGGAGTTTCTTGTTAATTGAAGTTCACCAAAACGTACAACAACACTATCCGTAAATCCTGTCATGAACATACGCATAAAACGTATCGAACTAAAATCAGGCAGGTTACCTACTTTAGATTGATAAGCCGTAATAGGAATACGGAACTGGTACCATGTTTCGCTACCCAATTTACCATTCGCATAGGTGATAGGCACTACTTTTCTATCAACGATAAAGTTACTACCGATCTCCATTTCAGGATCAGAATTAGGTTTCAGGTCCACTTCGTATTGAAAATATTCTTCATCCTGGTTCAATGTATTATCCCCATCCAGATCTTCTGCATCAGGATAAATAGTTGCAGCAGTTGTATTGTTTCCTGTATTCACGGGCGAGTTACCATCCGGACCATTAAAGTTTTTATACCTTGACAATATACCTGTACCGGCAGGAATAGATGGATCTTCATAATTCAGATAATCATCTCCTGAAGGATCTTTCTGCGCTTGTTGCAAAGCCACAGGATTATTAACACTGCCTTGTAATTGAGCTAAATAAGATGATTTATAAAGTCTTTCAGAATCATCGCTTAATCCATCGAACCCGACATCCTGGTATGGCCTGTCGTTAGGGTCATTACTAAATGCATTGGTCACCTGCACCGGGTTCAATGGAACTCTTCCCCATACAGAAGTATCCACCAATGCAGGAATACTCGGTGTAGGCAAACCATTTTCATAAAAACGTTTGCCATCTTTCAAAATATCTTCCGAAATATTACCGAGGTTAAAATATAATTTACCTCCGGCAGATGTTGAATCTGTGATGAAAGGATCCTGTACCCAAAATTCTATGAACTCGACATTGGCTGTTTCAAAATCTGTTTGGCTAATACTACGCATCAGACCACCCCAACGTTTTGCAGGATTCTTTAACTGATCGTTTCCATCAACATCAGCAGGATCTGCAGTATAGTTATACGGTCCTTTAGAAGTTGGATAATAAGCAAGATCAAAAGTTGTTAACTGAGCCTGCCCAAAATCTGTTGACATTTGTGGAAATATTTCCGTCTGATACACAGCACGTACTCTCGGATCGCTTAATTGGTTTACATCAGTTATAATACCGGGTTGTTGTAATGTTGGATCGATCTGGTACCAGGCAATTTTAGCCCTGTTCTCTCCATACCTGATATCATCATTTAAAGCTGCTTCCGGAAAAAGTACATTCCCATTTACATCTGTTGAATTATAAGGTGTTGATGCCAAAGCCCAACTGGTTGAAGGAAAACGCAGATCAATGCCTGATGTACTTCCTTCAAAATCATCTATATCAACTGCACCTGATGTACCCTTACCAATTTGTGGCGCATGCCCAGGTTTTAAATAAGCGCCTTCGCCATAAGCCGTAATACTTGATGGTGCCGTGGATGTGTAATTAGGCAATTCATTTAAGATCTTTGTAAGCCTTGGCATGCTTTTATGATACGTGGCATCTAATCCATACATCGTATTACGAATGGGATCATCGCCATAATTCACTTTTGTAAAAAATGGTTTTTCTCCGAGTCGCACAATGGTACCGCCTAAAGCGAGCTGTTCATTTAATTTATTGATGGCCTTATAATCCAGTCGCAGCCCCAGGTAATTTTTTTGTTGTATACCAAAGGATGCATTGTTCTCAAAATTTACCTGGACGGGAATTCCTGCATTTAAAATTGCCTGATTGATAATTTTAATTGTTCCAAGATCATAATTAATATCATAATCTGTTCCTTCAACCAATGTTTGTCCGCCTGCAGTAACGGTAACGGACCCACGAGGAATATTATAGCCAATACTGATGTCAGAAGATCCTGTCGTATGGGCAGTTCCCTGCAACACAAACCTGTCAAGGTTAGGATATTGCTGTGCTACCGCTTTTATCGAATCGTATAAAGCATAAAACAAAGTATCTTTAGCAGTAGTTGGCACAGTAGTATATATCTGCGACGCAAGATCACGGCCAAAGGGTTCCAACACCGGAAATACGATCCTGCTATATTGTGATATAACGGTATAGCCTTCAACGTAATCAAATATACCATCCGGTTGAGGATCGAGCTGTTTATCCAGCCTGTCTAAGTTTAACAAAGAAATGATCGGTGCACCAAGATTCTTATCCCCAAAAGGAACATAGGTCTTTGTTCCTAAACTTGGTTCCTGGTATAATACATTCAAACTAAAATCCTGTGATGTTAATGTACCATACCCGATAGAATAAATATTCTTCATCATCAAACCCCAAATAGGTAAATTGGTTCTTTGCGACGTGGCTTTTAATAATTTAAGGAATAACACTTGTGATACAGCCCCTGCAGTAGTATCCGGTGGCACATCATTTGAGAATTCACCCACTTGGTAAATTCTTCCGTTATAAGAATACTGGTAAGCAACGCCTAAAACATCATTTGGTTGCAACGGCGAACTCAAGGATAGATAACCGATCTGTGGGTTAAAAATATACTGCGTTGAATCTAACTTACGTGCGAACGTATGTTCAAAATCCTGTACCTGTGTTAGGCCCATGCTTTGTAAATTATTTACAACTAAAGCAGGCTGACGGTTATTAGGATTGCTAATTACTTTGCTATATAGATCATTGATACCATTCGAAGGCGGGTTAACACCATTAGACGCCGGTGGATAATTACTCAACACATTAACTGAAGAAAGATAAGGATTGCTTTCGCCCAAATCCATTAAGCCAACAACATCTCTTGTATTTAGCGTGGTACCGTTACGGTTAGTAACCCATACTTCCATACGAAGAATATGAATAGGTGTAGTAACAGCAGGAAGCGTTGACATCACCTTATTATAATTGGCCCTAAAATATTGCGCTAATAAAAAGTGCCTGTTCTCATCGTAAGCATCGGCCTTTAGGTTGATGGCCTGCGCTGCAGCACCGCCCTGCAGGTTAACGGTTTGTCTTTGTGATTTTTGATTGGCTAAAACAGCGGTAATAAATAATTTACCAAATTGTAATTGTGTTTTGATACCAAACAATTGTTGCGACCCTTGTATGAAAGTTGTAGGCAAAGAAAATTTAACGTCACCCGCTTCAAACTTTTTTATGATCTCATCATCCAGCCCCGTGTAATCAAGTTTCAATTGATTGTCTTGTCCGAAGTTCGCAAGCGTATTATAATTGATAGGAAATTTTAATTTATCCCCAATGCTTGCATTCACATTCACCTGCGCACTCATGTCATAATCAAGTCCGCCTGTTTTTCTGGCATTTACAGGCAATGCAGGGTTTTCAATATTCTGTCCTTTATAACCCGCGAGTATATCAACATTACCTTGTGGTACAATACTTACTTTTCCATTACCAAAAAGCCTGTTGAATAAATTATCATATGCATTAAGTTTAGGATCTGCTTTTTTATCATTCAGCAAGGTTAAGATATTGGCACGCTTCTGAAAATAATCATCCTGCGATTGTTGGTCACGCATTTTCCAGTATTCATCAAACGTATAAGTAACTGGTGTGCGGTAATATTTATCACCAACCTTTTCGTATATAGTATACAATTGCGTTTGGTTATCATAGCCAACCGAATCATCGATATTAGGAGGCTGCGCAAGATCATACGTGCTTTTTTTATTATCGCTTATAAAATCTCCACGACGATCATGAATAGGAAAGCGTAAACTATCATTGTAATTGGGAGACGTACTATCTGAAGATGGCAAGGTTGTTGTTACATTTTGTGCAGCAACAGGTAAACCGATGATTATAAAAATAACCATCAGTATCAGTGTAGAAGAAAAGCCTACGCCCTTAAAATTAAATTTGCTTTTAAGCAACATCCAGTAAGTGTCGGTAAGGTAGATTTCTTCTAAATAGCTTTGAGGGATTTTTTAATGAGTTCTTCTAAATTAGTTATTGATGGTTCTGCTAATACAAGCTTCTGTATCGATGCTTCTGCCTGCGGCCGAGATATTCCTAATGCGATCAACGCATTTAAAGCATCTTGTTGTAAACTACTGCTGGCCGTTACCGGGATATTGATATCTGAGATTATTTTACCCACTTTATCCTTCAATTCCAAGATCAATCGTTCTGCAGTCTTTTTGCCTATACCTTTGACCCCTTCCAGGACCTTAACGTTGCCTTGAGCTATAGCTCTATTTATCTCATCGGGCTTTAAGTTGGAGAGCATCATTCTGGCAGTTGCAGCACCCACGCCGGATATACCTATCAGCATGATGAACATATCTTTTTCCATTCTATCAAAAAAACCATATAAAATATGCCCGTCCTCCTTTATTTGCAGGTAGGTATAGAGCTTACCCTCATCCAATAACTGGATATGAGAATAGGTATTGAGGCTTATATTAACCTCATACCCAACCCCGTTTATGTCGACATAAACCTGGGCCGGACTCTTATAAGTAAATTTCCCTTGCAAATATGCGTACATAGTGTGTTAGAGTGAGGGACGAAATTAACGATAATTTACCAGTGAACCCACTAAAGTTCAATGCTTTATTATAATTCTAAAGGAAATTGGTTTTGGTATAAGCTCTATAATTTTTTACCGTATTTTTGCCAACTTTTCGTTCATTATTGAATGATTACCAAAAAAGCTATAAATCTAATACATGATGCAAAAAATCAATGCGGCTATAACAGCTGTTGGTGGGTATGTTCCTGATTTTCGTTTGACTAATAAAATGTTGGAAGAAATTGTAGATACCAATGACGAGTGGATCAAAACAAGAACGGGTGTTGAAGAAAGAAGAATTTTAAAAGGAGATGGATTGGCTACTTCAGATATGGTAGTACCCGCAGTATTGGAACTTTGTAAAAAAAGAGGCATAGCTCCGGAGGAAATTGATTGCATGATCTGCGCCACGGTTACACCGGATATGGTGTTTCCTTCTACTGCAAATATTGTTTGTGATAAAATAGGCGCTATCAATGCTTTTGGATATGATCTAAGTGCAGCTTGCTCCGGTTTTTTATTCGCTTTAACTACCGGCGCTGCATTAATTGAAAGTGGCCGCTATAAAAAAATTGTAATTGTTGGTGCAGATAAAATGAGCGCCATCGTTGATTATACTGACAGAAGCACCTGTATTCTTTTTGGAGATGGTGCAGGTGCAGTTCTGTTGGAACCAACTACAGAAAATATTGGTGTGCAAGACAGCTTACTTAAAAGCGATGGAGCAGGGCGTAATTTTCTTAGAATGGAAGCGGGTGGATCTTTACATCCGGCATCTGTAGAAACAGTACAAAATAAACAACATTATATCAGGCAGGAAGGTCCGACAGTTTTTAAAGCGGCAGTTAAAAGCATGGCTGATGCTGCGTATGACCTGTTACAAAGAAATAGTTTAACCGGCGATGATATCGCATGGCTGGTACCACACCAGGCAAACAAAAGGATTATTGACGCTACTGCCAACCGCATGGGATTATCTTTAGATAAAGTAATGCTAAACATTCAAAAATATGGCAATACTACAGCGGCAACCATTCCATTATGTTTATGGGATTGGGAAAAGCAATTAAAGAAAAATGACAAATTAGTGCTAGCAGCTTTTGGTGGTGGATTTACCTGGGGCGCGACGTTGATTACCTGGGGATACGATACAAAATAATTGATAATTGCTTAATGGATAATGGACAATTTGAAAGACTCTTCACATTATCCATTATCCATTTTTAATTATACATTCTCAATTAATTTATCCGTTCTTTTCGTTCCTGCATACAATTCATATTCAAACAAACGGCAATCAATTTTACTGGTGTAAAATTCTATTCTTCTACTTGGTTTTAACCCTATTTTTTTCCCTAATTCTAAATTGCCTGTAAAAATATAACCGGTGTATCCCTTGCATTTTTTCTTCATAAAATCACCGATGCGTTTGTAGGTAATTTCTAGTTCAGCTTCTACTCCTAACCGATCGCCATATTCAGGATTAAAATAAATAATGCCCGGTTGATCTTCCGGAATATCAGTTGTTTCAAAATCACCTAATCCAAATTCCATTAACTCTGCAACACCTGCTGCTCCTGCATTTATCTTTGTTACGTTGATCGCATCGGCACTGATATCAGTAGCAATTATTTTTAATCCCGGTACGGTAATGATATCTTCGTGTAATCGTTGCAGCGAGTTTTCATAAAAGGCTTTATCATACCCTACCAAATGCATGAAAGCATAATTGGAACGGTATAAACCGGGCTTTCTATTTGTTGCTAATAAAGCCGCTTCGATAGCCACAGTTCCTGAACCGCACATCGGGTTCACAAAAGCAGCGCTCCTATCCCATTTTGTTGCTAATAAAGTAGCAGCGGCCAATGCTTCTAACATCGGTGCTTTGCCGGGAATTTTTCTGTACCCGTGTTTAGATAATGTTTCTCCTGAAGTATCAATAAATAATTCTGCTACAGATTCCTTCCAATATAAATGGATCACTGTTTTATCAAGCTCCGGTCCTGAGTTTGGACGCTGCCCCGTACTATTTCTAAAATAATCAACGATCGCATCTTTCACCTTTACATTAGCATACAATGAATTATTGATCGTTTCATTATCGACATTACTGGTGATAGAAAAATAACCATCAGCCTGTAAAATATCTTCCCATGAAAACTGTACTAAGTTATCATATAGCTTATCTGCATTGTACGCCTCAAATTCCATCAGAGAGAACAATACCTGGCTCGCACAACGCAATTGCATGTTGAGTTTGATACAATCTTCCATTGTACCCTTTAGTTCTACGCCTGTTTTAAAAACACGCACGGGCGTAAGTCCTAATGCTGTGATCTCTTGTTGTAAAAAAGGTGATAGTCGGTTACTACACGTAACGATAATTCTACTAGTTGTTTGAAAAAGTTGCATAATTGAATGCAAACATACTTATAAAAGCGTAGGTCAATAGGCAATCGTTATTTGTGAATTGATTAATTCCCTTTTACAAGTTTGCTCAGCTCAACAATATCCATAAAATTGGTAAGCGATGGCGTGATTGTATTTTGAGACATCTTATCTCTCCAGGTTTTAAATTTTGATTTCCAAAAACTCTGATCGGCATTTGTTACATCAGCAGTAGCAGAAGAATCATTTTTATCATCAGCAATATAAGCAGTCAAGGTCGACAATTTTGAAGATACTTTTACGGCATCTCCATTGGGTCCGGCAACTGTTATGTATTCTGATGAATCGTTGTTGATATCAGCCGTTGGCGCCTTTGCACATTTATTGCACGAGCATTCTTTATAGCTGTAGAAAGCGATCACAGCAATAACAACAGAAATAATTAATGATGCAAACAAAATAGAAAGACTGAAGTTAGGCGTTTCTTTGTGTGACATAAATATTCATTTTAAGGTTAGCAAGTATCTTGTAAAAACGTAATTAATTTTTGTGTTGCTTTTTTACGATGGCTGTATTTATTTTTTTCTTCGATGCTCATTTCTGCAAAAGTTCTTTCACTTCCATCAGGAATAAATACCGGATCGTAACCAAATCCTTTTTCTCCTCTTTGTTCTTTGGTAATTGTTCCTTCACAAATACCTTCGAACTGGTGTTCCTTTCCTTCTCGTATCAATGAAATAACTGTACGAAATTGGGCGCGCCGGTTATTTTCATTTACCAAATTTGATAAAAGTTTTTGAATATTATCAGCATCCGACCTGCCTTCTCCGGCATAACGCGCACTTTTAACACCAGGTTCACGATTCAATGTTTCAACTTCTAACCCTGTATCTTCACTAAAACAATCCTTCTTTGTCAGGGAATATATTGTTCGTGATTTTTCTGTTGCGTTCTGCTCTAAGGTGCTATGCGGCTCAGGTATATCAATATTGATGCCGGCCTCTTTTAGCGTTATTACATCAAAGATATTACCCAATACTTTTCTTATCTCATCCACTTTATGTTGGTTATTAGTGGCGAAAATGAGTGTACCCATTTGTTATAATTTAACGTTTTATTAAAGAGAGAAAACTTGTTTTAAACACAGCCACAGCTTGGTTTTTTCGGCTTTGTCATTTTGCAGGACCGTTAATAACGGTGCACTCAGATAAGTTTGATTGTTATACGCCTGTATTTGATACAAAGGGAATTGCAGTGGCAAGGCTATTTTCGATGTTTCAACACCAAATAGAATTACGGTAGAGGCTTTTAATGCTGTCGCAAGATTTGTATAAGAAACGTCTTTATTCCTCTGAATATTCAATATAGCCACATCCTGCATCGTTAGTTTGCAGGCAGTTAATATGCCCATCAAAAAATTGAGTTGTTCATCGGGTAAATAAAGCGTTTCGTCATTATCTACCAATATCAATATTTTCCGCTGATTATTTCCTAAGGTATTGAAAGAGACGGCGCTGGAAGGCATTTCAACTTTCTTTTCGGGTGTGCTTGCTGATAAAACCAATGATCTTTTATACAGATCCTGGATAGCGCCAGCAGAAAGTTGAATATTATCTAAACTCATAAAACTGTACTTTAATGTAGTTTTTTTTTGTTACTTTGTAGTAAAATTAAGGATTATGATTGCAGCAGCAGATTTTAAAATCACAAAGGTAAAACAGAGCAAGTTAAAGGACTTGAGCGTTGAGAATCTTCCGTTCGGGAAACACTTTAGTGATCATATGTTGGAGGTCGATTATGTTAATGGAGCATGGCAAACTGCTGAAATTAAACCATATCAGGCATTGATGTTGGATCCATCCTTGTCTGTACTGCATTACGGACAGTCAATTTTTGAAGGAATCAAAGCATATAATGATGTTGATGGTAAACACATTAATATATTTAGGCCATACGAAAATTTTAAGCGCTTTAATATCTCGGCAGCAAAAATGATGATGCCGCAAGTACCGGAAGAAATATTTATAGATGGTATGTGCGCGCTGATCGACCTTGACAGAGCATGGATCCCTAAACAGGCAGATCATTCTTTATATATACGCCCGTTCATGTTCAATGCTGATCAGATGATCGGTGTAAAACCAGGCGAGCATTTTAAATTTTTGATCTTGTTAAGTCCTACCGGGCCATACTACGCTAACCCAATGCGTATTGCAGTAGAAGAGAAATATGTAAGGGCTGCTAAAGGCGGACTTGGATTTGCAAAAACTGCCGCCAACTACGCCGCCTCTTTATTTGCAGCATCAGAAGCGCAAAAAAGCGGGTTCGACCAGGTATTATGGACGGATGAGATCGAACACAAATATGTACAGGAATGCGGTACAATGAATGTGTTTTTCATTATAGGCAATACAGCGATCACACCGGGATTAGAAGATGGAACCATCCTTGCCGGTGTTACGAGAAATAGCCTTTTAGTATTATTAAAAGAAATGGGTTTCACTGTTGAAGAAAGAGCTTTAAGCATTGACGAAATAATTGCAGCACACAAAGCTGGCCAGTTACGTGAAGCTTTTGGCGCAGGAACAGCTGCTACTATCTCTTTGATTAAAGAATTAAAATATCAGGATTACGTAATGAAATTCGATGTAAGTACTTGGAAAACAGCACCTGAATTGAAACGCAGGTTAGAACAGATACATGTTGGTGCTGAACCTGATACACATGGCTGGTTGAATCAGATCTAAACTTACGGTAATATCCAAATAAACAAATCCCAAAGCAAGATTATTCCTGTTTTGGGATTTTAGCTTATAAAGCAATCCTAATTTGAATTTTTGGATTTGGATTTTGGGATTTAAAGCTTATTTCTGTTTTTTTTGATATTTCTCTATGTTTTATTTTGGAATTTGATAAAGGACTGTTACCTTTGCCGTCCTAAAAATAAGGGTCAAATAATGCCTACAATACAACAATTAGTAAGAAAAGGAAGAGAAATCATCAAAGCGAAAAGTAAATCTAGAGCTTTAGATGCATGTCCGCAACGTCGTGGTGTGTGTACAAGAGTATATACAACTACACCTAAAAAACCAAACTCTGCGTTACGTAAAGTAGCGAAAGTACGTTTGACTAATAAAATTGAGGTTATTGCCTACATTCCGGGTGAAGGACACAATTTACAAGAACACTCGATCGTATTGATCCGTGGTGGAAGAGTAAAAGATTTACCAGGTGTACGTTATCATATAGTACGTGGTAGTTTAGATACTGCCGGTGTTAAAGACCGTAAACAAAGCCGTAGTAAATACGGAACTAAGAAAGAAAAAGCAAAAAAATAGTATAAACCTACTCTTTCGGTGATATGCCGTTAGATAAAAAATAAAGAACCATGCGTAAAGCGCAAGCCAAAAAATTACCGTTAGCACCAGACCCAAAGTTTAACGACAAATTAGTTACTCGTTTTGTAAATAATTTAATGTGGGCTGGTAAAAAAAGTGGTGCCTACATCATTTTTTACGATGCTGTTGATAAAGTAAGCAAAATAACCGGCGAAAACGGTTATGAAGTTTGGAAAAAAGCATTAGCAAACATTACTCCGGGTGTTGAAGTTCGTAGCCGCCGTATTGGTGGTGCTACTTTCCAGATCCCTGCTGAAGTACGTGCTGATAGAAAAACTTCTTTAAGCATCAAATGGATGGTAAAGTATAGCCGTGATAGAAACGGACGTAGCATGGCTGATAAATTAGCGAATGAAATAGTAGCCGCAAGCAAAGGTGAAGGTGCTGCATTTAAGAAAAAAGAAGATACCCATCGTATGGCAGAAGCTAACAAAGCTTTCGCTCACTTTAGAATCTAATTTAATATAATAAATTTATATATAAGCTGTTCTGCAAAGAGCAGCTTTTTTTGTTCGCTAATGTTAATATTTATTATAATTAATTGATAGAAAAGCCTATATATATAGTCATTATCTTTTTATAACTGTATAATTTGTTAAAAATAATAGCATTTGAAACATAATAAAACAACAAATATTACGTAGCTTGCGCCATCAATATCCGAATCTCAATCCAGTACCCCTCGTAAACCCTAATCACGATTGCTGTAAATTTTAATTTGCATTAAATTTTTATTAATTATAAGAAATTTCCAATGAAAAAACTTTTCATTTTAGTAGTGCTTTTGTCATTGACATACAGCAAACTTTTTGCCCAGGCTGGCTGTCCAGTTGATGTTAAGGCTTTAGTAATTACTGCCCCTACTTGCGGCTCATCAAATGGATCATTTGATGTACAGGTAGGATTTCATAGTAACACCGTATTAGCACAGGTAAGTCTTGATGGTTTTGCTACTTTTCAGGATGATGGTCCTCTTCCTGGTACAGGTATTGTGCACTTTACAAGTAAATCGGCAGGTACCTATACAATTTCTGTAAGAAACTCTGTAACACTAGCTATTTGTCAAACCTTTACGTTTACATTTATAGCTTCACAATACGATACCACAGCTACTGTAACAGCTACCCCTGCTTCGGGCTGTTTTAATGCGGATGGATCTATCGCATTAGCTGGTTTAACAAGTAATGCAACGGATTCTGTAAGCTGGTTATCTAATTTAACTCCAACATTTGTTGCAGTTAATACTTTATCACCTGCTAATACTATTACTGGTTTAATCCCTGGTAATTACTACGTTGTTTTAAAATCTGCAGGCAGTAATTTTTGTTATAGTACACATAAAGTAAATGTAGGTAATACAGGTGCGGCATGTGCGGCTCCTACATTTTGTGGTAATGCTGCTGACCCCAATAATATGTTCCCTAATGGTACATTTGGAAATGGGGGCGATCCCGATGGAACAAATGCACAGATTAACGGTCCGCCGTTAGCTGCAGGTATAACACAATATCCTTATCAGCCTATAGGCTACAGAGGGCCTGAAGATGGATTTTATTCAATTACAAATAATACCTATTTAGGTTCTGATTTCTTAGGGAACGATCCAACAGGTCCTAACGTTTCTAATACTCCTTTTAATAGCCAATGGTTTCAAGGTTATGATCATGATCATAGTGCTACACCTGATGATGGCGAAAATGGATATATGTTGGTAGTAAATGCCAGCTTTGCTCCTGATGTTGTGATCCAACAAACAATACCTAACATGTGTACTGAGAAAAAGTACCAGTTTAGTGCATGGATAAGGGACCTTGATCAGAACGTTGGTCAGATTCCGGCTAAAGTTGAATTTATAGTGAACGGCGTTGGATTATACACAACTCCTGTTCTTCCTACAGGTACTTCAGGATGGCAACAAGTGGGCTTCACATTTCAAACTAATACGTCTACGGCCGTAATAAGTATTAGAAATGATACAACCGGAGGACTTGGTAATGACTGGGCGATGGATGATATTTATGTAGGAGATTGTCAACCTACAGTTGCGTTAGGCACATTATCATTTGGTTGCGGCACCCTGCTTGATTCAGCTTCAGCCACCGTAACTGATGCCAGTAACATTTATGATACCTATCAATGGCTGGTTAACAGAAACGATGGATCAGGATATGTTGCAGCAGATACCATAATCACTGTTCCTGGATTTAATGCATCTGTTACACATACTTATACTTCCAAAGTGGCCTTACCTACTCCACTTACATCAGCAAGTGCAGGCTGGTCATATAAACTAATATTGGGTACTACAGCCGCTGATATATCATCTCCAACCTGCTATTTTACTGATTCCAATGTATTGGTATTAACCAACACATGTAGTATAATACTGCCAATTAAATTGGTATCTATAAAGGCGGTGCAGCTCAATCAAAATAGCGGAGAAGTTAACTGGATAGTCGCATCTCAAAATAATGTTAGCGAATACATAGTTCAAAAAAGTACGGATGGTAAAACATTTTATTATGTAACAACCGTTACCGCAAATAATAATAGCAATGCTTCTTACACTGCAGAAGATGATGATCTGTATACCGGTGGACTAAATTATTATCGTGTTGAAGAAGTTGACGAAGATGGATCTGTTCATTATAGTCAGGTCGTTACATTGAACCCCGCTCCAAACACAAATACTACTATCGAGATTTATCCTAATCCCGTTGTTAATGACCTGTATCTTTCAAAACCACAAAATACAGTGATCAAAAGCGCGTTTATTATTGATGCAATTGGTCAAACATTAATGGAAGTAAACGATTTCAATAATTTCACCAATAGTATTCAACTAAACAATTTGCCTACCGGTTTTTACGAGCTTAAAGTCATCGATAGCAAAAACCAAGTAACGAACTTGAAGTTCATAAAGAAATAAATACAACTATTTAAATAATGAAAAGCCTTGTAGCAATACAAGGCTTTTTCTATTACGCAAAGCGAAGGGCATTAGGAAATCGTAATAATAACCCAGGGTCCTCTTCCCAGACAATGATCACATAACTATTGCAAGCATTATTATGATTGCATCAATACAATAATAATAAAGCCTCCTGAATATCATCAGGAGGCTTTTATTTAATTGATTTAGTTCGTTGTATTATCTTTTACTCAACTTAGATAGTAAACGAAGTATCTCAATATACAACCAAACGATCGTAACCAGTAAGCCGAAAGCACCGTACCATTCCATATATTTTGGGGCACCAAGTTTAGCTCCCTGTTCTATCATATCAAAATCAAGTATCAAATTCAATGCAGCTAAAGCCACAACAAAAAGAGAAAACCCAATACCCAAAGCTGAATTCTGAAATATAAAAGAAGGCGCTGCTATGCCAAACATACTGATCACCCAGCAAACCAAATAGAAAATAGCCAGACCAGCAGTAGCTGTTACTACAACGGCTTTGAATTTTTGTGTTGCCTGTATGATCCTGAAAGAATACAAGAAATACATTGCTATTACTACCGCGAACGTTAAGCCTACTGCTTGCAATACGATCCCTGAATAACCGCCTGCATAAGCATTTTGTCCGCTTGGGGCACTATATTCATATAAAGCAGAGATGCTACCCACAAATAATCCTTCTAGCAAAGCATATGCAGGCGCTAAGTAAGGGCTCCACTCCTTTTTAAATGTTATAGCGATCGCTACTCCTAAGCCTCCGAATGCGCCTAAAAGAACCAACGGCCAAACATTTCCTCCTAACACAAACTGGTGCCAGGAATAATAAGCCGTACCTAATGTCATTAAAAATAAGAATCCGAATTTGTTTAGCGTTCCCTTTATGGTCATCGCATTATCGTCGATCACAACAGCATCTTCGATGATTGTATCGCGAAATCTTTTGTCTGATAAAGCAGGATTGCCCGATTTAAATAAAGCCATAATTATAAAGTTTTGCTCAAATTTAAAGATTAATCAGTAAAAATTAACTCCCTTTTTTACTGTTAACAATTTTATAGATTATACGAGTAGTAGCCATATTTACGTATAACGATAAACTTATAAAATCACTGGGATAAAAATGAAATTCGGCGTAACTTGCACTACTTTTTAACCACCGGTTATATTTAGATAAAACATGGATACACAAGAACAAGTACTACAAGATGTAGTAATAAAATTTGCCGGCGATAGTGGCGACGGTATGCAATTAACTGGTAGTCAATTTACTAATAATACCGCTTTATTAGGTATCGACCTGGCTACCTTTCCTGATTTCCCTGCGGAAATACGTGCCCCGATAGGAACATTACCGGGAGTAAGTGGTTATCAATTGCGTTTTAGCAGTGATAAAGTATATACACCCGGAGATATTTGTGATGTGTTAGTTGTAATGAATGCTGCCGCCTTAAAAGTAAATATGAAGGCGATTAAAAAAGGCGGGATCATTATCGCAAATATAGATGGCTTCGATTCTAAAAATTTACGCTTAGCCAATTATCCTGAAGGTATTAATCCTTTAGAAGATAATAGCCTTGCTAATTTTGAAGTGATAAAAATGGATGTGACCAAGATGACGAGGGAAGCATTGAAAGATATCACCATGGGCACCAAAGAAAAAGATCGTGCAAAAAATATGTTTGTACTTGGTTTTTTATATTGGATGTACAATCGTGATATGGATAATACCATTGATTTTATCAAAGACAAGTTTGGTAAAAAGCCTGAGATCATGGAAAGCAATGTGAAAGTGCTAAGGGCCGGTTATAATTTTGGCGATACTACTGAAACTTTCAGAACAAGGTTCACGGTAGAAAAGGCAAAAATGGAAAAAGGTGTTTACCGTTCTATTATGGGTAACCAGGCCTTATCGTATGGTTTGATCGCTGCTGCAGATAAAAGCGGATTAGAATTATTTTTAGGCAGCTATCCTATTACTCCCGCAAGTGATATTTTGCATGAATTAAGTAAGTACAAAACATTTGGTATTAAAACATTTCAGGCCGAAGATGAGATCGCAGCAATTTCTTCGTCTATTGGTGCCAGTTATGGTGGCAGTTTAGGTGTTACAACAACAAGCGGACCAGGGATGGCATTAAAAGCAGAAGCTATGGGCTTGGCTGTAATGCTTGAAATTCCTTTAGTCATAATAAATGTTCAACGTGGTGGACCAAGCACAGGGTTACCAACTAAAACAGAACAAAGCGATCTGTTACAAGCATATTACGGCAGAAATGGTGAATGCCCTATGCCTGTGATATCAGCTTCTACTCCCAGCGATTGTTTTAGTGCCGTGTACGAAGCTGTTCGTATCAGTGTGCAACACATGACACCCGTAATATTTTTAAGCGATGGATACATTGCCAATGGTGCTGAACCATGGAAATTTCCACAAGCTGCAGATCTTCCAGAGATCAAAGTTTCTTTTAAAGAAAAATTAGACGAGGGTGAAGAAAAATTAATGCCATACAAAAGAGACGAAAAATTAGTTCGCCCATGGGCAATACCGGGAACACCTGGGTTGGAACATCGCGTGGGTGGTTTAGAAAAACAAGATATCACAGGTAATATCAGTTATGATAATGATAACCACCAACACATGGTTAAAACAAGACAAGCGAAGATCGACAATATCGCTGATTATATTCCTGAACAAACATTGGATAGCGGTAATGCAAAAGGAAAAGTATTAGTACTTGGATGGGGCTCAACCTATGGCGCAATAAAAAGCGCCGTAAAAGATCTGCAGAACGAAGGCAAGGAAGTATCTCATGCGCATCTTCGTTACATCAGGCCTTTTCCGAAAAACCTAGGCGAGATCTTAAGAAATTTTGATACGGTATTGATCCCGGAAATAAATAACGGACAGCTAATAAAAATTATCCGTGATGTATATCTTGTTGATGCTAAAGGCTACAATAAAATAATGGGTATACCGATCACAAAAGGAGAATTGATAGAAGAGGTCAAAAAATATTTGTAATAAAAAAATAAACCATAAAAAAACGTTCCGTTTAAAAGCGGAACGTTTTTTATTTAAAGATATCTTTCTTCGATGATTTTTTTATGATGATAGAAATGTCCGAGAATTATAAATCCCATACCTGCCGTGGTATTGGTCATATTATTAAAATGGCCATCGCTCATCAACATTTTATCGGTAAAACTATTAAACAGCAAATGAGTTGATTGCCTAACTATTAAAAATTCATTACCCAAACTATGCCAGCTACGATCATTTGCATTTGAATTAGCAGCGTAATCATTTTCCTCGAATCCAGGTAATGCTTTTTTTTCTCCTCTTGCAAAACACAATGATCTGTAACTAAAAATACGTTCTGTATCTATCATGTGTTGCAGTACTTCTTTAATGGTCCATTTTCCAATTGCATAAGCATCTTTAGATCTTTCTTCAGATATAGAAGAAAGAAAATTATTGATAACAGGCAATTGTACATTGAACGCATCTGAAAGATCGGTTTCAGGAACTGCGTTGATGTATTGATGAAAGAAACCCGGATAAGTAATGGAGGATGGCTTCTGCATATTGTTATGATTCTAAATAATAAAAATGCCAGACAATATATCCGGCATCTTAAAAATATTTTAAATATTATACGCTAATTAACAGATTCTCTTCCGAATGAGATACCAACTTTTACATTCACACTGAAATAGGTATCATTATTTTTTGAATCACCACGAATACCGCCTACATGCCAGTTATATGAAGGATTAGAGGACAAATTCTTATTTCTTGAACTAAAATATTCTGCATTGGCTACTTCATCAGCAGGAAGATTTTTTGCAAAAGTACTAGGATCTACATATGTGGTACTCACATCATCTAAATAATCGGTCTGAAGAATACGCCACATTAATTCTGCACGTAAATTAATTCTAGGACTTAATTCATACTTAAGACCAAAACCTACGGGGAAATTTATTTGTGTTAAGCTGTATTCTTTTCTGTTAGGATATTCCGAAAAACCTTCACCTTCTGTATGCAGAGGTTGTAGATCGATCCATGTACCAAGACTGTCTTGCGCTTGCGGATTAAAGTGAAATACGCCTATCCCTCCCAATATATACGGAGAAAGCTTTGGCGGATCTTGATCTTTTGCAGACCAGTCAACAAAAATGTATAAAGGATAAAATTCGGTAACAAGCGCTAATTCTTCTATTCGTGTACGAAAACTCAAATTACGTTCGTAACGCCCCCCGGTAGAAGATGCAACACTTGCCAGATTAGCATCAGAAGCTGATACGGTACCATAGGTAGCTTCTAATCTTAATCCGTAAGCATATTTATAAACAGCGCTTATGTAGGCACTAGCATCAAAATCTGTGTTCCCTAAACGATAATCTTTAAGCCCTTTTTTTCCAAGCCCTGCATTGCCTCCAACATCTGTAAGGCAGTTCATAGTGCCAAGAGATACACCACCTTCAAAAGTAAGAGGTGTATCATAAGTATTGTCATCGTAATAATAATATTGTGCAGAGATGTTTTGAACGAACCCAAATGTTAGTATCAGTACTAAAACAGTTGCCATTAAAATTATTCTCTTCATAATAAAACCCCTTTATTGGTCAAATATAATAATTAACTCAATAGCAAGCAACTGTGTTATGTTGTAAAATAAGCAAATATTATTATTAAGCCAAAAATAGGGGCTTTTTGAAGTCTTCCGTGTTATTTAAATGTTGCCAACTACGTTTTTTTTATAGTAGATACAAATAGACTTTAATCCACATTCAGCACATTTAGGATTTCTTGCAGTGCAGATATATCTTCCATGCAATATTAGCCAGTGATGTGCGGTATGAATATATTTTTCAGGAATGTTTTTTATGAGTTCTTTTTCGGTCGTTAAAGGTGTTTTTGAGTTCCTTGTTAGCCCCAATCTGTTACTCACTCTAAAAACATGCGTATCAACGGCCATATTCGGTTGTTCATCTATAACAGATGTGATAACATTAGCAGTCTTTCTTCCTACCCCCGGCAATAACATCAATTCATCAACGGTCATAGGTACTTCGCCGGAAAATTTTTCCTGCAACATGGTAGCCATGCCTATCAAATGCTTTGTTTTATTATTGGGGTAAGAAATACTTTTAATTAATGGAAAAAGGTCATTAAAACTTGCCTTGCTCATCCTTTTCGCATCGGGATATTTTCTAAATATTTCAGGAGTAGTGGCGTTTACACGCTTATCTGTACACTGTGCAGAAAGAATTACAGAAACTAATAGCTCAAAAGGATTGTCGTAGGTTAACTCAGTTTCAGCGTTAGGGGTATGCTGTAAAAAATAATCAATTACAAACTGATAGCGTTGTTGTTTGGTCATAAATAACATCCTGTAGTTAAACAGCATGTAAATATAGGAAATACGAATCAGGGTTTAAATTCCCCGCGGTACCTACAGCGCCTATTTAAAGGTCTTTTTTGCGTGGCTAAGGATACGGTCTATTGCTTCTTTACGTGGAGATAAAAGCGTCACTTTATTCAGGTGGCTCTTAGCTGATTTAATAGCCAGGTATTCTTTGTGAATACGGCTGTTATTCTCGATTGCAGTTTTAATTGCAAGCGCTCTTTGCACCATCGTCTCTTTGTAAACGTATTGCAATAGATCATCTGTTGTTACACTGTCCATTTTTTCTCTTTTGGGTTAATTATTTATAAGCAAAATACAAGCCAAACACAGGTATGACTCAAATTTTTAACGTATTATTAAAATTCTTGATGGATATTAATCCGATACTTCTACTACATAGAAATGTCGAACAGTTCTAGCTGGTCAGGTTTGGGATTAGTTTCAAAAATATCTTCTTTTTACAGAAAATACCGGTGGTACGAGGATTGATTGGATTAAGACTATGAACGTTTTATAAAAAAAAATATTGTAAAGAAAACGATTATTTATTTGTTAATGAAGGGGATGTAACGATGAAAAGATCCTCATTATCCTTCTTCATTTGGTATTTTTCCCTTGCATATTTTTCAATGGTTTGGGCATTTGTTTTCAATTGTGCAAGCTCATCCTGCGTTTGAGCGATCAATTGATTCAAATGAGCTTCATTTCTTTGTAACTCTCTATACTTATCCCTCCTATTTAGATCAGAAGGAATATCTTTTGGATCAAAAAAGAACATCCAGACTAAAAAACAAATAACTGTTATCAGATATTTGTTAAAAATCCATGATGGTATGTAATTTAGTAGCTTCATTTTAATAAACAATAGTAAAAACAACATGTTTATTAACGAATAATAAACATGTTGTTTTATTTGTATACAATAAGACTATTTACCGAACTTGATTTTTCCTTTTGGATAGATCGCGCTATCACCTAACATCTCTTCAATACGGATCAATTGGTTGTATTTAGCAACGCGGTCAGTTCTTGATGCAGAACCGGTTTTGATTTGTCCGCAATTCAATGCGACTGCAAGGTCAGCAATGGTTGTATCTTCAGTTTCACCACTTCTATGACTCATAATGGTATTAAAACCAGCATTCTGCGCCATACTAACTGCATCGATCGTTTCAGTTAAAGTACCGATCTGGTTTACTTTAACCAATAGCGCGTTTGCAATTCCTTTATCAACACCTTGTTGTAATCTCTTTACATTGGTAACAAAAAGATCATCACCTACTAACTGAACTTTTTTACCGATTGTATCAGTTAAATTTTTCCAGCCAGCCCAATCATCTTCAGCCATACCATCTTCGATACTTGCGATTGGATATTGTTTAGCCCAGCTTTCCCAGAATTTAACCAACTGATCGCTGCTCAATTCTTTACCAGAACTTTTATGGAAAACATATTTTTTCTTTTTCGCATCCCACAACTCGCTGTTTGCAGCATCCATTGCTATTACAATTTGGCTGCCGGTTTTGTAACCTGCCGCCTGTATAGCTGTTAATACAGTTTCAATGGCTTCTTCGTTGCTTTGGATGTTTGGTGCAAATCCACCTTCATCACCTACGTTAGTACTAAAGCCTTTTTTCTTCAATACACTTTTTAACGCATGAAATATATCTACACCCCAAGATAAACCTTCGCTAAAGCTAGATGCTCCAACAGGCATTACCATGAATTCCTGAAAATCGATTTTGTTATCAGCATGTGCACCACCGTTCAAGATATTCATCATTGGCATTGGTAATACTCTTGCATTTGTACCACCGATATAACGGAACAAAGGAAGATTTGCTTCTAAAGCAGCTGCTTTAGCAACCGCTAAACTAACCGCCAACATTGCGTTTGCACCTAATTTACCTTTATTTTCTGTACCATCTAATGCGATCAGCGCAGCATCAATACCAGTTTGATCAGTTACATCCCAACCCAATAAAGCTTCAGCTATTGTATCGTTAACATTTTTTACAGCTTTTAAAACACCTTTACCGCCGTATACTTTTTTATTGTTATCACGAAGTTCTACTGCTTCATGTATACCTGTACTTGCACCACTTGGTACCGCAGCACGACCTAAATGATCGTTCTCAGTTAAAATATCTACTTCAATTGTAGGGTTCCCACGACTGTCTAAAATTTGACGAGCATGAATACTTGCGATGTAACTCATAATTTTTGTTATTGATTTATTGGTTAAGGTTTGATGTTAGGTTACGAAACACTTCCTCGAGGGAACTGCTTTCGCTGTGCAAAGAAACAATGTTCAAGTCGTTTTTCAAACTCAATTCTAATAATTGCTTCCTGATGCTTTCCGGGTTGTTGTTCTGGATCTTGAATTTTGAAGTTTCAATGGCAGTTACATTGCTTACGCCCGGTAAATTTTGCAAAATTTTTATATCAACATTTTCTTTAAACTGTACGATAACAATATGCTTATCTGTACTGCTATTCTGTAAATTAGTAAGCGTATCATCTGCGACTATATTGCCTTTATTGATGATGATCACCCTATCGCAAATAGCTTGTACCTCTTGTAAAATATGTGATGAGAATAATACCGTTTTATCTTTTCCCAGCCTTTTTATGACTTCTCTTATTTCAACGATCTGGTTTGGATCTAAACCACTTGTTGGTTCATCCAGTATCAATACTTCCGGGTCGTGAATTAATGCTGCTGCTAATCCTACGCGCTGCTTATATCCTTTGCTTAATTGTCCTACTTTTTTATTTGCTTCCGGCGTTAGGCCTACTGTTACAATTACTTTTTCTATCTGTGCTTTGGGATCTTGTATATGATGTACACCCGCAACAAATTCTAAATACTCTCTTATATACATATCAAAGTATAAAGGGTTTGCCTCCGGCAAATAACCGATCTTCTTTTTTGTTGCGATTGAACTGGTTGAAACTTTGGTATCACAGACTTCTGCAGAGCCGCCATCGGCTTCTAAATAACCAGTCAGTATTTTCATCGTGGTAGATTTACCTGCGCCATTAGGACCAAGAAAACCAACGATCTCGCCCTTACCTACTGTAAATGAAATATCATTTATCGCTCTTTGTTCGCCGTAAATTTTTGTAAGGTTGCTGACTGTTATTGACATGTATTAGGTTATTGTACAAAAATAAAAACGCCAGGTTAAAAAACCTGACGTTAAAAGTTAATGTTATTCTTTTTTATCCCCGCCCTGATTATTATTATCCGGGTTAGGTCTTGGTTGATTTTGTTGTCCGCGGTTCTGCTGGTTGCCACCTTGCTGTGGACCCTGATTTCTATTTTGCGGAGGCCTGTTCTGATTGTTCCTGTTTTGATTAGGATTTTGGTTTGGGTTCCTGTTTTGCTGATTAGGGTTTTGAGGCCTATTCTGTTGATTAGGATTATTTGGTCGTGGTTGATTTTGCCCACCACGATTTTGTTGTGGCTGCCCTTGCCCTTGTTGAGGAGTCTGGTTCCTGTTTTGAGGCGGACGTTGTTGATTATTTCTGTTTTGATTTGGATTTTGTTGGCCGCGTTCCCTTTCTCTTCTTTTACGGCTGTCTTTTTCCAACATTTTTAAACTGATCTGTCCTACCACATCTGCATATTCCGGTTCCACTTCTTTTGGTTTGCCGCTTAATACTTCAACCGGTTCCAGATCATCGGGCCTGATACCTTCTTTATTTAAGGCTTTTATTTTTTTAACTCTCTCGATCGTTAATGGATATTGCTTATTGCTATCCGGCATGGTGTACCACATCAAATTGCGGAAAATATCTTTCTTCACTAAGAATGCTCTGCTCTTTGCTACTTCAATTACTTCGCAATCGTTTGGAAAAAATTGTAATGCATCCAGGTAAGTATCCAATTCATAATTCAAACAACATTTTAAACGGCCACATTGTCCGCTTAATTTTGTTTGGTTGATACTTAAATTCTGATAACGTGCAGCGTTTGTATTTACACTTTTGAAATCTGTTAACCAAGTACTGCAACAAAGCTCACGGCCACAACTGCCTATCCCGCCTACTTTCCCTGCTTCCTGTCTTGCGCCGATCTGTTTCATTTCAACTTTTACCTTGAACTCGCCGGCAAATATTTTTATCAGCTCTCTAAAATCTACTCTGTCATCTGCTATGTAAAAGAAGGTGGCTTTTCTGCCATCTGCCTGTATCTCTACTTCGGCAACTTTCATTTCTAATTTAAGCTGGCGCGCTATGGCACGACTGCGTATCATTACATCTTTTTCTCTTGCTTTTGTTTCTTTGCATTTGGCAATATCAGATTCTGTTGCCCTGCGTAATATCTTTTTAATATCAGCGCTTTCTTCCTTGATATTATTTTTCTTTAGTTGCAAACGCACTAATTCGCCCGTAAGGTTTACAGAGCCAACATCAAAACCACTTACGCCTTCAACAGCGATCAGATCACCTTTTTCATAAAAGTGAATGGTGGTATTTTTAAAATAATCTTTTCTGCTACCATTGTTGAAAGACACTTCAACAATGCGGCAACCACTTTCGGGGTCGCTAAAAGGTAAGTTGGCTAACCAATCATGTACGTTCATTCTATTGCAACTTCCCGAGCTGCAGCTGCCATGACTTTGGCAACCACCTGGTGCGCTGTCTCCCGACCCGCAACTTCCACCGCTTCCACATCCCATATCTTTTTAATTAAAAATTAATAATGAATAATTAAGAATGAGAAAAGGTGAATAAAATAGCAGATGAATTACTAGGAACTTACGATCGTTATGCAATCTTGATCGAACGCTGATTTTTATGATTTTCAAGATAAGATCATGACAAATTCATAACAATCATGATAATCTGCGTTCCATCTTATTTATAGTTCTACAATACGATGTTCAGTAAAGATTATGTAGAGTACAACAAAAAAATAATCTTATTTAGTAATACTTTCCGCTATGGCCTTTTCCTCAATTGACCAAAATTAACGAATTGTTACTAATAATATGATAAAGCTTAATAGAGAGGGCATGAAATAGCATTTTTGCGTTGGCATTGCGCTCAATATAGTAGCTGGCCTTATCGAGCTCATTGATGATGGCCTCCTGCTGTGGTAAGGAGCATAACTTGTTTAAACGCAGTGCAAAATCGCGCTCATTGCCGGCAATTGACTGTGTATTCTGCGGGTCATCACCGATGGCATTGAGGCGCACGGCCTGCTCCAGCAAGTGAATAAAATATTTAACAAATTGCTTCTGTTTTTCCCTTCCTTGTTTGCTGATATCATCGATCCATTTAACCTGTGCAACCGGACCACCTTTTAAAATTGCGTTTAGCCATTCGCGTAACAGTCCTTGCCAGTCGTCTTCGGCAGTTTGCAATAAATGCAATGCTTCGCGGTAATTGCCTTCGCTCAGGGCTGCTACTTGTTGTGCTCTTTCTGGCGCAACGTGTTGCAATTCTAATGCTATTTCAACTTCTTTGTTGGTGAGCAAAGGAATTTTTACAAGCTGTGTTCTGGAGATGATGGTTTGTAAAATTTGTTCTTCGTTCTCTGCTACTAAAAGGAATAAAGTATTCGGTGGTGGTTCTTCTATCAGCTTTAATAATTTGTTTCCTTCCTTACCTAAAAATTCCGGCAACCACATGATAAGTATCTTGTATTCACTCTCAAAACTTTTTAAATTTAGTTTGCGGATGATATCATTACATTCTGTTGCCGTAATATTTCCCTGCTTATTTTCTGCACCGATGAATTGTAACCAATCATACACATTCGCGTAAGGCGTTGCATTCACAAATTCTCTCCATTCTTTAATATAATCGGTGCTGATAGGTTTATCGCCGGATTTCCGTGGAATAACGGGATAAGAAAAATGGATATCAGGATGTACCAATTCATTTGCTTTTAAACAAGCGGCGCAAATGCCGCAAGCATCTGTTGCTGTTAAAGAATCCTGTACAGTGATGACAGATTCATCATCATCGAACATGCTTGCTGCGGTTGCTTTTGGCTTTGGCTTACCGCCTGTATTTTCGCAAACAATATATTGTGCAAATGCCATTGCCAGTGATAATGATCCACTGCCTTCTTTTCCTAAAAATAATAAAGCATGGCTCAAACGATTGTGTTGGATCATTTGTACCAATTGCTCTTTTACTTCCGCCTGGCCAATTATATTTTTAAACTGCATTGACTCTTTTGAAATTATAATTTGCTGGTGATAGCATCACTCATTGGTGTAACCTTGCTATCAAACTTCGCGATCAGGTTTCCTTTTTCATCCAATAAAAATTTATTGAAATTCCAGGTGATCGTTGCATCCATTACGCCGTTCTCTGATTTGTTGGTTAACCATTTGTAGATAGGTGCAATATCTCTTCCCTTCACATCAATTTTTGCTGCCATTGGAAAGGTTACGCCATAATTTTTTGTACAAAATTCCCTGATCTCTGAATTAGTGCCCGGCTCCTGATACAAGAAATTATTTTCAGGAAAACCAACGATCACTAAACGATCCTGGTACTTTACATACAGTTGTTGTAATTCTGCATACTGTTTTGTAAAACCACATTTCGATGCCGTATTTACGATCAATATTTTTTTGCCTTTGAATGCAGCAAAATCAATTGTATCACCGCTTAAGCCAGCCACTTTAAAATCATAGATCGTCTTTGCAGTTTGTGTTGGTACAAGATTATTTGCAGGTATTTTTTTAACCGGTACTGAAAAAGAAAGTAACGCGGTTATTGTTGCTAATACTTTGTTCATAATAAAAAATATAAAAGTTGATTATAAAAATGTTTGTCTGCCAAAGATATTTCTAATTATTGTTTTTCGTAACAACCAATATCAGTTATACCGTTAATTATTCGTGTATTATTATCTAAGTCTGTCGGGAAAACTGTATTAGTACCCTTATCAATACCAGGCGCAGATGCGTTTGTTGTATGAAAATTATATAGGTTATCAGTGGGATCGATATTATCAAATATTGGGTTTGTTTCAATAACAGCCAGCGTATCTGTATTTGACGGTTGATCAGTTACACTATATATGCAATGACTTAGTAAAACATTGAACGTACTGCTCCCCTGTTTATTAACTGCTACTTCATCAGGTATACTTCCATCTCCCCAAAAAATACAATTAAGAAAAGTGGCAGATAAGCTATTCATGATCGTTGCTGTTGAATCTGTATTAGAAACCTGCAGCACCGGAGTTTTATGTGTGACAAATGAATTACCATAAGCCGCGACCGTACAATTCGTAAAATTATAAATGCCGCCACTATTGATAACAATATTGCTTCCGCAATTACTTATTAAACTGTTATCCATATTTACACTCGTATTAGTACAAACTATACCATAATTGAACGCATTATCAATAATACATTGATGCAGGATTAGTTTTGGATTGGCATTGGTTGATAAATTATCTACTTCAATTCCCTGGTTGGCATTTTTTATCAATGCGAATGTTAGTACATTATTAACGCTGCTATCATAAAAGTAAATACCCGGCCAGCTTGCGGGAAGGTCTTTGTAATCTTCATCTAACCGATCGCCGGTAAATACAACTGAATCTTGCTTGGTCCCGTTTACTTTCAAGGTTCCATTCACCAAAAAGGGCGCATTGGCATGGGAATAGATTCTGCAGCCTTGTTGGATAGTGAGCGTATCACCGGTATTGACTGTCAGGCTGCCCAATATTACATATGGTAAGTCGTTTGTCCAGGCTGTATCTGAGCTGATTATTTTGTTATTGAAGAAATGCGCGTTTTGCCCGTACGCTTGTAATTGCACATATTTATTATTGCCATTATAGTTGATCAGGATGCTATCGCTTTCGATAAAAGGTGTATTAGCATTATTGGGATTGATGTTTACGGTAACAAAAATATAAATGCTATCATTCGCGGCAACAGTAATATTATCAACTTCGGATGAAGGGTCTCCATTGATATTTATTTTAAATGCAGAAGCACTGCCTCCCATTAATTTTACTTTACTTAATAAAAGTTTCTGATTGTTATTATTGAAGACCTTAAAAAATTGCGTGATAGAACCTACGCTGGTAAAAACAGTATCAAACTTAAGCGAGTCATTATATAAGCTGGTAGTTACGGAGGCATTACTGCTCGTAATAAAAGAATCTTTTTTACACGCACAAAGCAAGATGCAAAATGCGAAAGGCAATAAGAATATTTTTATTTGTTTTACCATTATACCTCAAATGTACTTTATATTATTTTGCTGCAAAAGCTACGGTTGCAATGCTGAGTTTTACGTTATCGCATTGTAGAATACTATTACCTGCAGCCTCGAGTGTTGCGCCTGTAGTTAATACATCATCCACCAATAATAAATGTTTACCAGCTAGTGCGGCGGGATCTTTTATTACAAAACTTCCCGAAACATTTTCCCAGCGCTCGACCCTGCTTTTACGTGTTTGTGTTTCCGTGGCGTATTGCCGGCATACATTATTATTGAGCACGGGAATATTCATGGCTAGCGCCATCCCTTTACAAATAACTGCCGCCTGATTATAGCCACGTCTGCGCTGCTTATCAGCATACATTGGCAATGGCACTAATCCATCCACATCTATAAAACGGTTACTGTTCAATAAGCTATTGCCCATCATTTCGCCCAAATACATTCCGATAGATTGATTGCTTTTATATTTTAATTGATGCATCAGTTCCTGCACCATGGAAGATTTTGAAAAATAGAACTGGCTATGTGCTGCAGCTAAAGGAATTCTTCCCCAGAATATTTTCTCTACCTGGTTATTAGCGTGCTGCGCATAATTGGTATGCGGCAATGTGTTGATGCATTTTAGGCAGAGTAAATTATTTTCATCCAACAGGTCGCTTGCACAACCGGTACAAATCTGCGGATAGAAAAGATGCAGCAGATTACTCAGTGCGTTTTTTAGTTTCATAGGATAATAATTAATGGTAAATTATTAATGATTAATGGTAAACGGAAAGCTATTATTAGTTTTTGGGTTTGACTTTTAACTTCTTACTTAAAAAAGATATTGATATAGCTCTTCTACTTTTGCTAATGATATTATTTCTATATTGAATTTTAGTTTGCTTAAAGATTTGCTGTTGTATTTACTGACGATGATCTTTTCGAAACCTAATTTTTCGGCTTCGGCGATTCTTTGTTCTACTCTGTTGACAGCTCTTATCTCGCCGCTTAATCCTACTTCACCTGCAAAACAAATATGCTGATTGATCGGTACATCTTCATAGCTACTTAATAAAGCCGATACCATTGCCAGGTCGATAGAAGGATCTTCCACTTTCAATCCCCCGGCGATATTGATAAAAACATCCTTCATTCCGAAATGAAATCCACCTCTTTTTTCCAGAACTGCGAGTAGTAATTGCAATCTTCTTAGGTCGAACCCACTAACTGTTCTTTGGGGTGTACCATAAACGCTTTGTGTCACAAGTGCCTGTGCCTCAATTAATAATGGGCGCATTCCTTCAATAGTAGCGGCGATCGCTATACCACTTAATTGCTCTTCTTTTTGCGTGATCAGTATCTCACTGGGGTTGCTCACGGCCCGCATGCCGGTTCCGGTCATTTCATAGATACCCAGTTCAGCTGTTGAACCAAAACGATTCTTTAAGGTTCTTAGAATACGATACATATAGTTGCGGTCACCTTCAAATTGAAGTACGGTATCAACCATATGTTCTAAAATTTTTGGTCCTGCTATGTTCCCATCTTTGGTGATATGCCCTATTAAAAAAACCGGTGTGTTTGTTTCTTTTGCAAAGCGTTGTAATTCTGCTGCGCATTCTCTTATCTGACTTACACTACCCGGACCGGATTCTACAAACGGCGATTGTAATGTTTGTATTGAATCGACAATGATCAATTGCGGTTTTAATTTTTTTATTTCCTGAAAAATCGTTTGTGTATTTGTTTCCGTCAGTAAATAAAATTGTTCGCTTTTTATACCAACTCTATCAGCGCGCATTTTAATTTGTTGTTCACTTTCTTCTCCGCTGATGTATAACGTAGTAACATCATTTAATTGTAAACCTATTTGTAAAAACAAAGTTGATTTACCAATACCAGGTTCTCCTGCAACCAATACAATGCTGCCCAGTACTATACCTCCGCCCAATACCCTATTGAGTTCTACGTCGTTGGTTACAATTCTTTTTTCTTCGGCACTGCTAACATCCGCAATAGAAATTGTTTTTAATTTTCCTACACCGTTGTATTCTTTCCAATCATCTTTTTCTTTTTTATCGGACCCTTTCACAACAACTTCTTCAACGAATGTGTTCCATTGATCACAGTTGGGACACTTGCCTACCCACTTAGCACTTTCATATCCGCAGTTCTGACAAAAGAAGGAAGTTTTAGTTTTACTCATGCTGTAAATGTAAAATAAAATGTCGACGGATGATGTTTGGTGTACGATGTTAAATAGTCATTATAATTTTCTCCCTATAAATGATGGCAGAAAAAATAAACAGATGAGAAGAGAAAATGGAAAAGTAGTTTTTAGAGTAGCGATCGTCGTAAGTAGTATATCTGACATCTTACATTGCCTCAGAAGTTGCTTTAAAGTAAAAGGGTTAGCATTTCTGCTAACCCCGTTACTTACTAACCCATTAAATTCTATTGCTAAATTACTATTTACGCCAACATAAAAAAATAAATTTTGATCGATGTTAATAAGTTTATAGCGTGAACCGAGTCCCATTTTAACAAAAAATAACAATTATAATTAATTGATAAACAATGTATTATACACCTATTTCAATATTTGCCTAACTCAATTAAAAGACGATAATTTAACAACAAAAAAAAATAATCAGGTCAACATATTAAAATAATTATTAATTAATAAATTGGGCAAAAAGGACGTATTATGCTTTGAAAAACCTTTCCTATTTTGGTGCCCACTCTAAAAATATTGTATTATTTTCGCAGTCTAAACCTGACTAACACCTTATATGTAAATAAATTGCATATAAATTATTTTCGCTCTTTTTTCATAAATTGTGTCATAAATAAAGTTTCTACATATGAGTTTTAACAATTTTAGCGTTCCGTACCCCATAAATGAGAACTATACTAAGAAAATATCCTATTTTTCGATGGAATTTGCGGTACACCAGCCACTTAAGATCTATAGCGGCGGTTTAGGCTTCTTATCTGGCTCTCATATGCGCAGCGCTTATGAGTTAAAACAAAACCTCGTAGGAATTGGTATTCTATGGAAATACGGGTACTATGACCAGGCCCGTAATGCTGACCAGACCCTTCAGGTTCAGTGGAACGAGAAAATTTATAACTTTTTAGAAGATACCGGTATCAAGTTCCAAATTGATATCCACGACCACCCGGTTTGGGTAAAAGCGTATTATTTGAATCCTGAGACTTTTAAGAGCGCTCCAATGTTTTTATTAAGTACAGATCTGCCGGAGAACGATTATGTCTCACAAACGATCACACACCGTTTATATGATGCAAATGTTGCTACAAAATTAGCACAGTTCATTTTATTAGGTGTAGGCGGCGCCAAATTAATGGATGAAATAAATTTCAATCCTGATCTATATCATTTAAACGAAGCGCATGGTATTAGTGCCGCATTTTATCTGTATAGGAAATTCAACAGCTTTGAAGAAGTTAAAAAGCGTTTAGTTTTTACTACGCATACACCCGAAGAAGCTGGTAATGAAAAACATGATATTAACCTTTGTCTGAAAATGGGCTATTTCTGTAATGTCCATATTGATGATGTAAGAAAAATGACCGGCATCAATGATGATGAATTTAATCATTCACTGGCAGCCTTACGCTTTGCTAAATTAGCAAATGGCGTTTCGCAATTGCATGGGGAAGTAAGCAGACAAATGTGGAACAAGTATCCGAATATCTGCGAGATTAAAGCGATCACGAACGCGCAGAACTGGACCTATTGGGCAGATAAACAAATGTACAGGGCGAAAGATGAGAACAATGATTATGCCTTTGATGATAGAAAATGGTTCCTGAAAAAAAGAGCATTAGAAATTGTAGCAGATCAGACAGGAAAAATATTAGATCCTAATGTACTAACCATTGTTTGGGCACGCCGTTTTGCAGGATATAAAAGAGCTGAATTATTAACACGCGATCATCGCCGTTTTGAATCTTTATTAAGCAACACAAAATATCCGGTACAAATTATCTGGGCAGGGAAACCTTATCCATTAGATTATCCTGCTATCAGCGATTTTAATTACCTCGTACACTTAAGCAAACAATATAAAAATGTAGCCGTGTGTATCGGTTACGAATTGGCTTTGAGTAAACGCTTAAAACAAGCATCTGATATTTGGTTGAACAATCCAAGAGTTCCAAGAGAAGCAAGTGGTACGAGTGGTATGACAGCAGCAATGAACGGCTCTGTAAACTTTAGTACGAATGATGGATGGATATGTGAATTCATCAACCAGGGTAAAAATGGCTGGGTTGTACCTCCGATCGATTATACAAAGGCTAATATACAAGAACAAGATGAATACGATCTAAACCAATTGTATGAGATCCTTGAGAAACAAATATTGCCAACCTATTACGATAATAAACAAGGCTGGAGAGATATTGTAAAAACAGGTATGCATGATGTACGCTATCAATTTGACAGCAACAGGATGGCTGATGAGTATTACAAAATACTATACGTATAAACCAACTACACTTTATAAAAGGTCCTGATGAAAATCGGGACCTTTTTTTATTATCGATGAACCGATACACTAACAATCTCGTTTGTTATACTATGTTTAGAACAACCATCTTTCTTTCCATATTTTGTTTGCTGGCTTCTTGCAGCAACGGAGAAAATAATATAGTTATGAATGATACTTTAGCACCGGGAGGACACAACTATCTGGCCTTGGGCGATTCTTATACGATCGCTCAGTCTGTACCTTCAACAGAAAGTTATCCGGCTCAGACAGTAAATATTTTGTCGGCAGAAAATATACAATTCGCAGCACCAGAAATAATTGCAAGAACCGGTTGGACAACAACTGACCTGTTAAACAAGATCAAATCATCTCCACCACAACGATCATCGTATGATATTGTGACTTTATTGATCGGTGTAAACAATCAATACCAGCATCTTTCAGAAGATCAATATAAAATTGAGTTCACTACTTTATTGAATATGGCCATTCAATATGCGCACAATGAAAAGAAAAGGGTGATTGTTTTATCGATACCCGATTATAGTGTAACGCCTTTTGCAGATGGATCCGATACTGCTTATATCGCGCAGCAAATTGATCTTTTTAACAAGATCAATAAAACTATATCATTGGAGAAAGGTGTTAATTACCTTGATATAACGAATTATACAAGAGTGACTACAGATCGTTCACTGGTAGCTTTTGATGGCTTACATCCTTCAGGCAAGGAATATGCCATCTGGTCGAAAGACCTGGCAGCGATGATCACTTCCATTTTAAAATAGACACAAAAAAGGGCCACTATAAATAGCAGCCCAATACCTTTATTAAACAGTTTATTAGATCAGTTTAACGTTAACGGCATTCATACCTTTTTTGCCTTCTTGCAAATCGAATTCAACGCGATCGCCTTCTTTAATGTCATTGATTAATCCGCTAACATGTACGAAAGTTTCTTTGTTAGAATCATCATGCTTAATAAATCCGAATCCTTTTTCAGAATTGAAAAACTTAACGGTGCCTTGTGTTTTGTCCATTGTAAATTTGTATTGTATTAAATATAAGTCGCAAATATATGGATTTATTTTCAATATATATAAAACTCTTACGATCAGGTTATTTTTTAACAAAATCACCCGATTCTGCAGAATGCAATTAGATTAGCTATTCCGGTCGAAAAAGATTAGCTTTGCAAAAATTATTTCAATGATAAATGATGTTATTGCCAAATTTGTAGAAGGTGGACACCTTGCTAAAAATGCTGTTAAAATAGAGTTTAAAAAGAGAAATACCATCTTAGGAATATTCGTACAATCTCCTGATTATGAAGACCTAAAATCAAAAAATTTCTGGCGCATTGTATCTGAAACTAATATCGCTGAATGGAAACAATCTCAGGATAATAAGTTAGCTAAGATATTCAGTGGTGCTGAATTTAATCGCCTTACACTTCCTAAAGTTCCAGCTGCTACTACCTAATATTTCTTTTTAAAAGATTGTAGTGTCAGTATCTAGGTGCATATTTTCTTGTTTTATTTCAAGTCAGTACACTATAATAATGTGCTGCAATACAATGAAGTAAATTGCAATTGTAATTTTTTTCCATGCGTTATTATATCATAGCCGGTGAGGCAAGTGGCGATCTACATGGCAGTAATTTGATAAAAGAATTACAGCAACTGGATGCCCGGGCAGATTTTCGCTGTTGGGGTGGAGATAAAATGCAATCAACCGGCGCTACCCTGGTAAAACATTTCCGCGACCTTGCCTTTATGGGCTTTGTTGAAGTATTAAAGAACCTCAAAACAATTTTCCGCAACCTCGCTTTCTGCAAAGAAGACATTACTGCTTATAAGCCGGATGCACTTATTTTAATAGATTATCCCGGATTTAACCTACGCATAGCTGAGTGGGCAAAAGAACAGGGTTTTAAAGTTATCTATTATATTTCTCCGCAAGTATGGGCATGGAAAGAGAATAGGGTTAAATCCATCAAACGCTGTGTTGATAAAATGCTCGTGATATTACCTTTCGAAAAAGCTTTTTACGAAAAGTGGAACTATGAAGTGGAATATGTTGGCCATCCATTAGTAAAAGTGATCGATGATTTTAAAGCACAGTCTTCCAATCATCATCAATCAAATAAAATAGCCGTTTTACCTGGCAGCAGAAAACAAGAGATCCTAACTAAACTTCCGATCATGCTGGAAGTATCCAAATCATTTCCCGATCATCAATTTGTTGTTGCAAAAGCACCCGGTGTCGAGGATAGTTTTTATACAGAGTTGTTATCGCCTTACACAAACGTTTCATCTGTAGTTAATAAAACTTACGAGCTTTTAAGCGAGGCCAAAGCTGCGCTGGTAACGAGTGGTACCGCTACTTTGGAAACAGCTTTATTCAATGTTCCGGAAGTGATCTGTTATAAAGGAAGCAATATCTCTTACCAGATAGCAAAGCGACTGATCAAGATAAAATACATCTGCTTAGTGAACCTTATCATGGACAAGGAAGTAGTGAAAGAATTAATTCAAAATGAATTGACTGTTGAGAACGTGACGAAAGAATTGAAAGATATTTTATACAATACACAAAAACAACAGCAGCTACAAGAAGATTATACTGCATTAAAGAATCTATTGAGCCAGGGCGGTAATGCCTCTGCCAATGCAGCTAAAAGCATTTATAGCTTTCTTGCTTAACCCCTTATTAATTTTACTGCAAGGATTATCATCGCCACAATAAATAACAAAATAGAGATGCGGTTAATGCCATGCATTGCTTTTGTAAAACTATTAGGTTTATAATCCGGATCTTTTTTTACGATGAATAAGTACTGCCCTACTTGTTTTAATATGCCCATAACGTTTAATGCTTTTGTAATTGTAAGTTACGATTTATGCTCAATTGTTATATTGATTAATTGTTAATCTGCCAAAAACAATTAAACAATATAGCCATGTAACAATGGAACTGCTCTTTGTATTTTGAAACCCAATATCTTTGCACGCATGAAATTAAGCGCTGTTATTTTTGATATGGATGGTCTGCTCATTGACTCAGAACCTTTATGGAACGAGGCTGCAGACGAAATTTTTCAACGGTATGGTTTTAACCTTACACCCCAGCAACATGCGCTTACTACCGGATTGCGCATCAGGGAATATGTTATCTGGTGGTTCACGTTTTACAAGATCCCTTTAGAGTTGGCGCCTGTTGCGCAAAAAGATATTACAGATAGGGTGATCGAAAAAGTATTATTAAAAGGCCGTGCACTACCCGGCGTTTCGCATATCCTCAATTTTTTTATCGCACGCAAATTCAAGATCGGATTAGCTACTTCATCCGGACAAGAACTTATCGATGTAGTAATAAAATATTTAGGTATTCAAGATCATTTGCAAGCCATTGCTTCTGCAGATAAATTGCCTTACGGAAAACCACACCCACAAGTATATCTTGATTGCGCCCAATTATTAGACGTAGATCCTGTTGAATGTATTTGTTTTGAAGATTCTTTTAACGGAATGATAGCAGCTAAAGCAGCAAGAATGAAATGTGTGGTAGTTCCTGCACAACATCAGTTACAGGATTTAAGATGGAATGCTGCCGACCTAAAAATAACTTCCCTGCAAAATTTTAATGACCTGTTAATGCAAACTTTGTAATTGACAATTGTCAATTTTACTTAGTTGTCTTAAAAGTTTTATTCACCAGCTTCAAATGTTTTTGTAGCATTTCTTTTAGCTGCCGCTTTACAATTTCTCCCATTGTTTTACATCGGGTAAATACAGTTGTTTCGAAATGCGCATTTAGTTCTTCTCGCAATATTTTGACTTTATAATTTTCGGAGATTTCATCTTTTGTCATGATGTTCAAGAGTGCCATCAATCTCCTGCGAGAGGCTACTACCCTATATGTCATGGTATTGTGTTCTTCCATTTGATATTGAGAGATCACTTCTTCGTTTAGATTTTTTAATACATTCTCAACAAATTCGAAATTCTCTTTGTAGAACTGCGGCAAGTATAAATTCTTTTTGCCTTCATAACTTTGCTGATCAAAATCAATAGCACGAATGCGGTATTGATAATCTTCAATGTCCGGTGTAATATCTACTACAAAATTATAACTACGCATATCACCTAACAATCTTGCAAAACATCTTTCGTTAAACTTGACAAATTCCTTTGCCAAACGAATTTTATTTGTTTCAGGAAGATCGAAATAATCTTTCAAAAAAATATCACCGGGTATGCCGGGGATATGTTCTTCCACCAAAGTATTTTTATTGCATAGAAAAGTAATACGGTTAGGTGATAACATATGTTCCAGCTCTAATCCATAAATACGCGATGCATCTGCCAGCTTCACGTAATAATGATCATAATTATCATTTACTTTATTTACGACCCGTATCCTGAAAGGTACACTATTGCCAAATTCACAAAAATCAATACGATCGATATCTAAATGATTCGCATAACTGAGGTCGCCTTCTGTTTTTAAAATAGCATATGTTTTTATCAATGCTTCTTTTAAAAATTCCATTTCCTTCAGGTCATAAATAGCCGTTTCCCAATGCGTGATCTTTCCTTTTTTATCTTTTAATGCATTGGCATAGCGATAATTCAGCAGGTCTTTATAATTAATGGGCAATTCAATATCACGGTCATGCTTTTGCAAATAGCTGCGCAACCCTTCACTTACCGGAAAGGGATCTTTCTTCATCATCGGCCTGTCTATTTCCTTAGATAGCCGCGCGTTTATGATCTCACCAAATTGCATGGTGCAAAGGTAACTCTTTCTAAATGTCGTTTATATAGAAAATACCGAATTTTCGGGATACCGCTGATTAGATTAGCTCATTTTTTTATAATACTTTTAAAGCATCTTATAATATACTTATGAATATCCCTTTATTTGAAAAACTACACGGAGAAGGTTTAATAAACGATACTTCTTTTGAAAAGACAAAAGCCGATCCTTCCAATAAACTATTCTCCCTTCATTGGGAGATCAAGACCTTACTATACTTAGGTGTATTGCTGCTTACAGGCGGATTAGGAATTCTGGTTTATAAAAATATCAATACCATTGGCCACCAAGCGATACTGGCTTTTATTCTTGCTGTTAGCATTGGCAGTTTTGCTTATTGCTTTATTAATAAGTTTCCTTTTTCTACAGAGAAAGTAGCATCTCCCAATTCATTTTTTGATTATATATTATTATTGGCCTGCTTAACTTTTATCATATTCATCGCTTACATACAATACCAGTATAATATTTTCGGAGACAGATATGGATTGGCAACTTTCTTTCCAATGATCGTTTTATTTTTTGCCGCTTATTATTTTGATCACCTGGGCATTTTAAGTTTAGCGATCACCAATCTGGGCGCATGGCTCGGATTAACCGTTACACCATTAAAAATATTAGAATCAAATGATTTCAATAGCCTACGAATCATCGGCACAGGATTGTTTTTAGGATTATTCTTTATCGTAATAGAATGGGCAAGCATTCAAAAGAATATCAAAAAACACTTCGCTCCTACTTATGCCAATTTTGGAATGCACTTGTTATTTATATCTTGTTTGGTCGGTATGTTTCAGTCTGACCATAAATATATTTACTGGCTATTTTTATTAGCTGCAATAGCTTATTATTTCTATCGCCGCGCGATGCGGCAAAACTCTTTTTATTTTATTGTAGTTACAGTTTTGTATGCTTATATCGGTATCAGTTTCGTAGTCTGCGAATTGTTATTTGCTTCATCCTCTTTATCGGGAGGCGATAGTGAAGGCCTGCTATACCTTGCTTTCTTTTATTTTATTATTTCCGGTATCGCCATGCTTTCTTTTTTAATGAAGACAAACAAAAAAATCAAGCCCATATGATCGCTTATAATAAAACTACTTTGGATAACCTTGCTGTTCAAAAAGAAACAACTAAAGCATACAAACAAGATCTTATTTCCAAAGAAGAAAGAGCGGCTGTTGATCTGCAATACCCTGTAGATTTTTACACGCCTCATTTTTTTATAAGAGTCGGGCTCTTTACTCTGACGATGATCATTATGTCTTTTACGGTCAGTTTTTTCTCTTTGTTCTTTATGGATAATATGGATAAAGCTATTGGCTATATCGGTATTCTTTTCGCAGGCAGCGCCTATGCTGCATTAGAGTATATAATCAAAACAAAAAAGCATTACCGTTCAGGTGTTGATGATGCATTGTTATATCAGTTTGTGGGAAGTTTATACGCGTCTATATTATACTTAGCTAATATCACGAATATGGCTAATACCAATACAATTGGAATAACGGGTTGCGGCATTCTTTTTATTATTACAGTTTTTGCAAGTATTCGTTTTGTAAATATGATCGGTAGTTTAATTGCTTATTTATCATTGATAGGAACTTTGTTTTTTATCTGCTCCTACATTGGAGGCATTGTAAAAGTTTTTGTACCATTTATTATAATGGCTGCTTCTGCTATTTGTTATGCAGCAGTAAAAATAGTCAGCAAAAGAAGTGAACTGCGTTATTATAAAAACTGTCTGCAAATAATAAAGATCGCAACGTTACTTACGTTCTATATTGGTGGTAATTATTTTGTAGTAAGAGAATTAAGCAACACCATGTTCGACCTTAATTTATTACCCGGACAAACGATCCCATTCGGCTGGGCGTTTTGGATCTTTACTATTGTGATACCATTTGGTTATCTATTCTTTGGCATTAAAAACAAAGATGTTATCCTGATAAGGATTTCGTTATTATTATTTGCCGCAACAATTTTTACGATAAGAAATTATTATGCGATAGCACCAATTGAAATAGCCATGACGATAGGCGGTGTTGTATTAATAGCAAGTTGTTATGCATTAACACGTTTTCTTCGAGAGCCAAAATATGGTTTTACTTATAAAGAATTGTATTCGGATAACCCGATCGATAAATTACAAGTAGAATCATTACTGATCGCACAAAGTTTTTCGAATCAGGCAATACCTCCTTCCGGTGAGACAAAATTTGGTGGTGGTGATTTTGGCGGTGGTGGTGCTACAGGAGAATATTAATTATTTTTTTAACCGCAAAGTGCGCAAAGAAAATACACGCAAAGTTTCGCTAAGAAATCCTTTGCGAATCTTTGCGATAACTTGGCGCTCTTTGCGGTTAAACTACATTTCCCTACATTCTTCAGCACAAGTTTTGCAAGCTGCAGCACATTCCTGGCAATGGATCATTTTATGCATACCACATTCAGCAGCACAAGCTTCGCAGACTTCTGCACAAAGCAAACAAAGCTCTTTTGCTTTACTGCTACCCAAACTCATTAACTGTGCAGCAGCATAACATAGCGCCGCGCATTCCATATCTAATTGAATGCATTTTGCCATCATAGCCACGTCCTTTTCTTGTGTGCAAGATGTTGCGCAATGATTACAAATAGCTGCACATCTCAGGCATGCTTCGATGCAGGTTCTATATTCGTGGTATCCTTTCATGATTTTAGCGTTTTAATATGCTTAAAATGTCTAAAATTCATGCCAACAAAAGCTCCAAAAAGATATACTGCCGAACAGTGCGACGCAACGATGCCGCTATGAAAAACTACTGCTGATAACCAAAATCTACAAAACACCCTATTTTACCCTCAAAAAGGCCGAAAATGCTCGAAAATACCGGGCTTTTTTCTTCCAAAAACGCCTTGTGTTTCGTAGCTTTGCCCTCCCGTTAAAAAACCCGGGATTTATTTATGTCATTCAATATTGTAAAACAATTAAACGCAGAGGCACAGGAAGCGACAGCTAGTTTAGCTGAAGTTGCTGCGACAACAAATGTACCTGTGGTTACGCCGCACGACGATTTCGATTGGAGTGTTGATAAGCGTAATGTTTCTTCGTACTCTAAAGAAGAAACAAAAAAGTATGATGCTGTGTACGATAACACGTTCAAACAGATCAACGATGGTGAAATGATCCAGGCTACGATCGAAGCGATCACTAAAACAGATGCGGTTGTAAACATCGGTTTTAAAAGTGATGGCCTTATTTCTTTGAACGAATTCAGAGATATCGTAGGTGGTTTAAAAGTTGGCGACATCATTGAAGTAATGGTGGTTGAAAAAGAAGACAGAGAAGGTAATCTGCACCTTAGCCGTAAACAAGCTCGTACTAGCCGTGCTTGGGAAAGAATTGTTGAAATACACAAGACTGGCGAAATCGTTACTGGTTTGGTTACAAGCAAAACTAAGGGTGGTTTGATCGTTGATGTATTTGGTATGGAAACTTTCTTACCAGGATCTCAGATCGATGTTAAACCAGTTACTGATTACGATCAGTTTGTTGGTAAGACAATGGAATTTAAAGTTGTTAAGATCAACGAAACTATCAAGAATGCTGTTGTATCTCACAAGGCACTTATTGAAAGCGATATCGAAGCTCAAAGAGCACAGATCATCGGCAAGCTTGAAAAAGGACAGGTACTGGAAGGTACTATCAAGAACATCACTGATTTCGGTGCGTTCCTTGACCTTGGCGGCTTAGATGGTTTGTTATACATCACAGATATTTCATGGGGTCGTATCAACCATCCTACTGAAGTGTTGAAGATGGATCAAAAATTAAACGTGGTTGTATTAGACTTTGATGATGATAAAAAACGTATCAGTCTTGGTTTAAAACAATTAACTCCTCACCCTTGGGATACGCTTAGCGCATCTATCAAAGAAGGTGAAGTTGTAAAAGGTAAAGTAGTTAATATCGAAGACTACGGTGCTTTCTTGGAAATCATGCCGGGTGTTGAAGGCCTTGTTCACGTAAGTGAAATTACATGGGCTAACAATCCTATCAACGCTAAAGAATTCTTCAAATTAGGTGATGAATACGAAGCGAAGATTGTTACGTTAGATAAAGACACTCGTAAGATGTCTCTTTCTATCAAACAAATGGCGAACGATCCTTGGAGCGATATCGACACTAAATTCCCAGAAGGAAGCAAACATAAAGGAACAGTTAAAAACATCACTCCATACGGTGTGTTTGTTGAATTAGCTACCGGTATTGGTGGAATGATCCACATCAGCGATCTAAGCTGGTTGAAACGCTTCAATAACCCTAACGAGTACACGAAAGTGGGCGAAACGATCGACGTTATTATCATGAACATTGATAAAGAAGGTCGTAAACTTCAGTTAGGCCACAAACAAATTGAAGAAGATCCTTGGAACTCTTTAGAAGCAACATTCCCAATTGGAAGTATCCATGAAGGAACAGTTACTAAAAAAGATGATAAAGGTGCTATCGTTCAATTGCCTTACGGTCTAGAAGGTTTTGCTCCTACTCGTCACTTAATGAAAGAAGATGGCAAAAGCATCGCTGCTGATGAGATCGCTAAATTCATGGTGATTGAATTTGATCGTAACGATAAACGCATTGTGTTAAGTCATACTCGTTTATGGGAACAAGTTCAGGAAGAAGAAAAACAAGCTGTTGTAAAAGAAAAGAAAGCAGATGCTGAAGTAACTAAAAAAGCTGTTAAGGCTTTACAAAGTAAAGTTGAAAAAACTACTTTGGGGGATATCGGTGCTCTAGCTAACTTAAAAGCTAAAATGGACGGTGACGACGCTGAAACTAAAGCTTAATCTTTTATAAGTTATCTTATACAAATCCCATTGCGAAAGCAGTGGGATTTTTTTGTCTGAACCGTTGATTGAAGTTGATTATTTTGATTGAGTTGATTTGCGAATTTTTGTCTGAATTGGGATCCGTAGGATTATTGGATTTTGGGATTTGATTTTTGTTATTTGTCATTTTGTTACCATCACATCTCCCAATTAATAATTAAGTTTGCTGTATGAATAACGATAACAGGTTCCTGACTTTATTTATGATCGTGCTGTTCTCCTTTTTCGGAGTAATAATAGCTGTGGCTCTGGTTGTATTTTTATTGAGGTTATTTTCTATGGCGGTTATTAATGTGCCGGGCTTTACAGATTTCTACGGTTATATAATGCTCATCATTCCTTATGGTATTTTCTTTACTACCTATTATTTTCTTCGTGGTAAAATTGCATTAACAGCAGGTAAGACTGCAAAGATTTTGGGAGCTATATTTTTTACGCTTGGCTTTTTAGCGTGCACTGGATCGTTGATTGTTTCTACAATCAATTTTATTAAGACCATCAATCATATCGAATTAACTTTAGAAGAATTATCACACTACTTCTTAGTGATACAGCTGGCGTTTATTTTCATCATAACATTAACGCTAGGCTTGGGCGATGCGAAGGAAGAAGATTGGTTAGCAAAACATAAGTAATAAGTTAAAAGTCAAAACCTAAAACTTGACTGAATTAAACACCAGCACTTTATATTTACTTTTGGGTTTTCATTTTTTACTTTTGACTTAGCTCAGCAATTGCCTTAGCAGCAATGTAACCCGTCGTCCAGGCATTTTGAAAATTGAAGCCGCCCGTTACGCCATCAACATCAATTACTTCTCCCGCGAAAAATAAATTAGGGACTATTTTACTCTGCATTGTTGCGTGATCAATCTCAATTAAATTAATACCACCTGCCGTTACAAATTCTTCTTTAAATGTGGTTTTACCTTTTACGGCAAATTCCTGCGCGCATACATTCTTAATGAATTTGTTTTGCTCTTTCGCCGGCAGGTCTGCCCAGCGCATGTCTTCATGGATACCCGATTGCTGCATTAAGTATTGCCACAATCTTTGCGGTACACCAAATGGATTTCTATTAGCTATTTTAGTTGCGGCAATATCAAAACGAACCTGCTGAAATTTTTCTTTTAGTGTTTGTTCGTTGTAAGTCGGCGCCCAGTTTACACTGATAGTAAATTCGTAATTTTTATTCGCCAGTTCTCTCGCGCCTTGCGCAGATAATTTTAATATCGCCGGTCCGCTCATTCCCCAATGCGTAATTAATAGCGGCCCTTCTTGTGTAAGCTTAGTACCATTAATTTTTACCGAAACATTTTCTGCAGTAATACCCATCAATTCTGTAACAGGATTGCCGGGCATATTAAACGTAAATAAAGATGGTACAGGTTCTTCAATTGTATGACCGATATTTTTAAGCCATTCAAATTGGGCAGACTTAGGATATCCACCACTGGCGATACAAATGTAATCGGCATGGATAACTTCTTCATTGGCAAATACAATTTTCCATTGCCCATTATCAATTGTCAATTGCTTCGCATCTCTGTTCATCAATATCCCAACATCATATCTGTTCACTTCATTCATCAAACAATCAATGATCGATTGTGATGTATTGCTTACAGGAAACATTCTTCCGTCGGGTTCTGTCTTTAATTCAACATGTCTTTTTTTGAACCAGGCTATTGTATCTGTTGTAAAAAAATCATGAAATGCTTTCTTCAAAAATGAAGCGCCGCGCGGATATTTTTTTATCATATCTGCAATGCTAAAACAGGCATGCGTAACGTTGCAACGGCCGCCGCCACTTACTTTTACTTTGCTAAGGAGTTTGCTTGTCTTTTCGATGATGACCACTTCGAGTGAAGGATTCATCTGTGCTGCATTTACGGCACAAAAAAAACCTGCTGCTCCGCCACCGATCACAACAAGTTTCTTTTTAGACATATTTATTATTTGACAGCTATTGAATTAATAGCTCCAGGATAAGTTTGTATTGTTTCTTTCTGCCGCTTCAATTTCTGCGAAAGAAGATAATATATCGGGATCACCGGATGTGATCGCAACATCATGTTCAAAGTGTGCAGACATCTTACCATCTTTAGTAAGTACCGTCCAGTTATCATCTAAATGAAGCACTTCTTTTACGCCCATATTGATCATTGGCTCTATCGCTAGTACCATTCCTTCTTTCAGCTTTGCGCCTGTTCCTTTTTTACCATAGTTAGGCACTTGTGGATCTTCGTGCAAGCTTCTTCCCACACCATGTCCTACTAATTCTCTTACAACACCATAGCCATGTTTCTTTTCTGTATATTCCTGTATCGCGTTAGCAATATCGCCTATCCTGTTTCCTTTTCTTGCTTTTTGAATACCTGCGTATAAAGATTCTTTTGTTACGCGTAGCAATTGCTTTATTTCTTCCGATACTTCGCCTATCGCATAAGTGTACGCACTATCGCCATGAAAACCATTTTTTAAAACGCCGATATCCAATGACATTACATCGCCATCCTTCAAAATATGTTTACCAGGAAAACCGTGCACCACCGCATTGTTCATAGAGATACAAGTAGCAAAAGGAAAGCCGCCATAATTTAAAAATGTTGGTATGCCTCCATTATCTCTGATGTATTGTTCAACAATATTATTAACCTCCATCGTGGTCATCCCTGCTTTTAAAACCTTTGCAGCTTCTGTATGAGCTTTCCCTACCATCAGGCAACTATGCCGCATAATCTCTATTTCTTCTTTTGTTTTATACTGTATCATTACTGCAAAATTAAAAACAAACCCTGACGATTTTGTCGTCAGGGTCCTTATATTTTTATAATTACTATTTTATTACGAAGTAGTAACAGCAGTTCTGCCTAATACTCTTCCGGTACTCATTAATCCATCGTATTGACGCATTAATAATTGTGTTTCGATCTGTTGTAATGTATCTAAAATAACCCCTACCATGATCAACAGTGAAGTACCTCCGTAGAAAGTAGAAAACCCTTGTTGTGTACCAAATATCAATTGGAATATACCAGGCAAGATACCTACGAATGCTAATATTACAGCACCAGGTAAAGTAATTCTATCCATGATAGTACCAATATAATCAGCTGTTGGCTGACCAGGTTTTACACCTGGAATAAAACCGTTATTACGTTTCAGATCTTCAGCCATTTGCTTTGGATTGAAGATCAAAGCAGTGTATAAGAACGTGAAAGCAATTACACAAACAGAGTACACGATCATGTAAGGCACTTTTGTATGATCCGTAAAATACTTAGCCAGGCCGTTATTTGTAAATCCAGAAAATATTGTTGGCAAGAAAAGTATTGCTTGTGCAAAGATGATCGGCATAACACCAGCAGCATTCACTTTCAATGGTAAGAAATTTCTTGCACCACCAAATTGGTTATTGCCTACTATTTGCTTAGCATAGTTAACAGTAACTTTTCTTGTTCCTTGTATCAACATTACTAATCCCATAATAATAGCGATCAACAATGCGATCTCAATTAAGAAGATCAATAAACCACCACCACCTCTGACAAATCTTGCTTCGAATTCATCTTGTACTGCTTTTGGAAGCCTTGCCAAGATACCGACCATGATGATGATAGAAGTACCATTACCTAGACCTTTATCCGTAATTTTTTCTCCTAACCACATTACGAATAGAGTACCTACCGTTAAAATAACAACTGTTGATACCCAGAAGAATGGTGCGTAAGCAGGAATTAAAGCATCAGCATTAGCCGGGCTTTTTAGATAACCAATATACGCTGCAGCCTGAAATGCTGTAACAACGATCGTTAGGTAACGTGTCCATTGATTGATCTTGTTTCTACCGCTATCGCCATCTTTTTGAACTTTAGCCATTTGAGGAACCAGGATGGTCATCAATTGCATAAAGATAGAAGCAGAGATATAAGGCATGATACCTAATGCAAAAATAGAAGCTTTAGAAAATGCTCCACCAACAAAGGCATCCAACAATCCAAGCATTCCGCTTTTTGTGCTACTCGCTAAATTGGCTAATTTATTAGGATCGATTCCCGGAAGAACGATGAAAGAACCAAGACGATAAATAAATAACAATAATAGTGTGAAAACTATTTTTTGCTTTAGTTCATCAATGGCCCAAATATTCTTAATTGTTTGAACAAACTTTTTCACAGACTAACAACGATTTAAATGTTTTGCGCAAAATAAAAAGACGCATTTGATGCGTCTTCAAATATCGTATAAAATTACTTAATTATTTCTAATGTACCACCGGCAGCTTCAATACCTGCTTTAGCTTTTTCACTAGCGGCATTTACGCGAAAAGTAAATTTACCTTTCACTTCGCCAATACCTAAGATCTTGATATTATCAAACTGGCTGATTAAACCGTTGATATATAAATTTTGAGGATTAAATTCTGTGATGCTATATTTTTCAGCATAATGATCGATCTGACCTAAGTTGATCACTTTATATTCAACACGGTTGATGTTCTTAAAACCACGTTTTGGAACACGGCGTTGGATCGGCATCTGGCCACCTTCAAAACCTACTTTACTTTTGTAACCAGCACGACTTTGTCCACCTTTGTTACCTTTTGTAGAAGTACCACCTTTACCACTTGCTTCACCACGACCGATACGCTTTTCTTTATGAGTTGCGCCTTTAGCTGGTTTTAGAGTATGTAATTTCATATTTATTCGATTTTTTACTTACGGGAAAATCATCCCTCGCTTTGTTAAATAATTATTATGCTAGCTTTTCAACTTTAATTAAGTGGTTCACTTTAGTAACCATACCTAATATTTGAGGAGTAGCTTCTACTTCTACAGAAGCGTTGATCTTCCTTAAGCCAAGAGCAACAATCGTTCTCTTTTGACGTTCAGGTCTGTCAATTACGCTTTTAACTTGTGTTATTTTAATCTTTGCCATGTTGTTTGTGTTGTAAGTTTTAAGTGATGGGTTGTAAATAAAAGCAAGCTTATAACTTACGACCTAGTACTTATTACTCTTATCCGTTGAATACTTTCTTTAAAGAAATACCTCTTGTTCTAGAAACAGTGATCGGTTCACGTAAAGTAGCTAATGCTTTTACAGTTGCTTTAACCACATTAGTTGGGTTAGCAGAACCAAGACTTTTTGCAAGAACATCAGTAATACCAGCAGCTTCTAAAACAGCTCTCATACTACCTCCGGCAATTACACCAGTACCTTGTGCAGCTGGTTTTATTAAAACTTTAGCAGCACCTTCTTTACTCCATTGTTCGTGAGGGATCGTACCATGTCTAACAGGAACTTTTATCAAATTCTTTTTAGCATCTTCAATACCTTTTGTAATAGCTTCTTGTACTTCTTTAGCCTTACCTAAACCCTGGCCTACAACACCTGCACCATTACCTACTACTACTAGAGCAGAGAAACTGAACGCACGTCCACCTTTTGTTGTTTTAACAACGCGGTTGATTGAAACAACTTTTTCTTTCAACTCAAGGTCTCCGGTTTTTACTCTGTTATCGTTTGATTTTAACATGTATAGTTCTTATTAGAAAATTTGTAATTAAAATTGTAATCCACCTTCTCTTGCACCTTCAGCTACTGCTTTGATACGGCCATGATAGATATAACCACTACGGTCAAATACTACTGAAGTAACGCCTAATGCTGCTGCTTTTTTTGCTAAAGCACTTCCTACTAGTTTGCTTTTTTCAGTTTTTGTTACTTTTTGAGCTACAATATCTTTTTCTTTAGAAGATGCTGCTGCAATCGTTACACCACTTTCATCATTGATGATCTGTGCGTAAATTTCAGTGTTGCTTCTAAAAACACTCAATCTTGGTTTGCCCGCAATACCGCTGATTTTTTTGCGGATGCGATATCTAACCTTTTGTCTTGCGCTTGATTTATTATTACTCATATACCTTTATTTTTTTCTCCGATACTGCCGGAGATGAATTTGCTAATTATTTACCTGCTGATTTACCTGCTTTTCTTCTCAACACTTCACCTTGGAATTTAACACCCTTACCTTTATATGGTTCTGGTTTACGTAAGCCTCTGATCTTTGCACAAACCTGACCTAGTAATTGTTTATCAGTTCCTTCTAATTTGATCATAGGATTTTGTCCTTTTTCCTGAGAAGTTGTGATCTTTAATTCTTTCGGTATTTCAAATATGATATTGTGAGAGTAACCTAAAGCAAGGTCAAGAACATTTCCTTGATTTGATGCCTTAAACCCTACCCCAACTAATTCTAATGTTTTGTCATAGCCTTCAGTAACACCTTTAACCATGTTGCTGATCAATGAACGGTATAGACCATGCATTGCTCTGTGACGGATCTGATCAGTTGGACGAGATACTTCAACTGTCCCTTCTTTAACTTCGATCGTGATATCTCTATCGATCGTTTGTTTTAATTCGCCTTTTGGGCCTTTCACTGTAACCACGTTATGAGCATCAACAGAGATAGTAACTCCCTTTGAAATCTCTACCGGTTTTTTTCCTATTCTAGACATAGTCGGTTTTTAATTTGTGTTTTAAAAAATTCGATTCGTGTTCAGCCACGACTGGGGCTTAATTATCAAATCATGTATATTAAAAGTCTTGCGACTAATTAATCTTAGTAAATGTTACAAAGAACTTCACCACCTACGTTTTGTGCTTTAGCTTCTTTATCAGTCATTACTCCTTTAGAAGTAGAAACGATAGCGATACCTAAACCATTTTTTACGCGTTTAAATTCATCAGGTTTAGCATAAGTACGTAAACCCGGACGGCTTACTCTTTCTAAACTTTGAATAACCGGAAGTTTTGTAGCTGCATCATACTTCAACGCAATTTTAATTACGCCTTGTTTGCTGTCATCTTCAAATTTGTATTTCAAAATGTAACCTTTGTCATACAAGATCTCAGTCATACGCTTCTTTAAATTAGAAGCAGGTATTTCCACAATACGGTGGTTAGCCATTTGTGCATTACGGATTCTTGTAAGAAAATCTGCTATTGGATCAGTTACCATGTTTATTTAAATTAATACTTTTAAAAAATTGTTTTTGATACACTACACCTGCGAATACCAGATATTATCTTGTATTGTGCCCGGTATCGATTTCGATTCTACCAGCTTGCTTTTGTTACACCAGGTATTTTACCTTGAGAAGCCATGTCTCTAAACATGTTTCTGCACAAAGCGAAATGACGGATATAACCTCTAGGACGGCCAGTTAACTGACAACGATTATGTAAACGTACAGGTGATGCATTTTTTGGAAGTAAATCCAAAGCAGCATAATTACCTTCCGCTTTTAATGCAGCTCTTCTATCTGCATATTTAGCAACCATTGCTTCGCGTTTTCTTTGTCTGGCTTCTACTGATTTTTTTGCCATAGTTGTTGTTCTTTATATTCTAATTAAATTCCAGTTTCTAATAATGATTAGGCTTTGGAACTCGGTTTAAAAGTTATTTTTTCATGTTTTTGAAAGGCATTCCTAATTCTTTCAATAATTCAAATGCTTCTTCGTTAGTCCCAGCAGTTGTTACGAAAGTGATATCCAAACCGGTAATTTTATTTACTTTATCGATATCGATCTCAGGAAAAATGATCTGTTCAGTAACACCTAATGTGTAGTTACCACGGCCATCAAATGCTTTATCGTTGATACCTTTGAAATCACGTACACGTGGTAGTGATACAGAAACCAATCTATCAAGGAATTCAAACATCTTAACTCCGCGAAGTGTAACACGTGCACCGATCGGCATGTTCTTACGCAACTTAAAGTTTGAGATATCTTTCTTACTCATAGTAGCTACTGCTTTCTGACCAGTGATGTTGGTTAATTCATCAACTGCGATATCAACTAATTTTTTATCAGACACAGCTCCGTTCACACCACGATTCAAACAGATCTTGGTAAGCTTTGGCGCTTGCATGATGGTTTTATAACCAAATTTTTTCATTAAAGCAGGTACAACTTCTTTGCTGTACTTATCTGCTAACCTTGGAGTGTATGTTGCTGTGCTCATTATTTAATTTCCTCCCCTGATTTTTTAGATACTCTAACTAATTTACCTTCTGTTCTGGTACGTTTAACCTTTGTAGGTCCGCCAGTTTTTGCATCCCAAAGCATTACATTACTAATGTTAATTGGAGCCTCGATCTTTACGATACCGCCTTTAGTGTTTTGTGCAGTAGGTTTGGTATGTTTAGTAACGATGTTAACACCTTCTACTAAAACACGTCCTTTTTCTAATATCACTTCTAACACTTTACGAGGCTTTTTAAGGTCCTTGTCTTCACCGGTAATAACGACTACGCTATCACCTTTTCTAATGTTGAACTTTGGTTTGAATCTTGTACTCATTTTGTTATGCTTAATGCGTAATGCTAAATGCTAAACGCTCTTATTATAATTTTTTGTTTCTGCGTTAGGCTTTCAGCATTTAGCTTTTAGCGTTTCGCGTTTTGCTTTCTAAAGAACTTCAGGAGCCAAAGAAATAATTTTCATATACCCTTTATCTCTTAATTCACGAGCCACCGGGCCAAAGATACGTGTACCACGAGGTTCGTCTGAGTTGTTCAATAACACTACTGCGTTATCATCAAAACGGATATAAGAACCATCTTTACGACGTAATTTGTTTTTTGTTCTAACGATAACAGCTTTACTAACTGTACCTTTTTTAATACCGCCAGCAGGCATTGCGTCTTTAACAGTAACAACAATCTTATCGCCTATTTTAGCGTAATCCTGTCCTGAGTTACCTAATACACGGATACACAAAACTTCTTTGGCACCGCTATTATCTGCTACATTCAATCTGCTTTCTTGCTGAATCATTTCTTAAATTTTTAGCTGGTTCATCACCGGCAATTAAAAAACACTTATTTATCAGAGGCTAAGGCTCGTAGTAAACTATAAGCGCGTAGCATGTTTGAAAAAACTATTTTACTTTTTCAACTACTTCAACCAGTCTCCAGCGTTTTGTTTTGCTGATAGGACGAGTCTCCATGATCTTTACTGTATCACCAATGCTACACTCATTTTTTTCATCATGAGCATGGAACTTAGTTGATTTTTTTACGAACTTACCATAAAGCGGATGCTTTACTTTACGTTCAACTTTAACTACGATAGATTTATCCATCTTGTTGCTTGACACAACGCCGACTCTGATCTTACGTAAATTTCTGTCTATTGATGTTGTTACTACTTCGCTCATTGTTGCAAAATTTATGGTTTACTTAAAAACCTAGTTCTTTTTTTCTTAATGCTGTTTTCAAACGTGCAAGATCTCTGCGCAATAAACGCATGCTTACCGGATTCTCTAATGGAGAGATACTGTGAGCGAAAGATACTTTCTTTAACCTCAATTCATCTTCTGTGATCTTGGCTTTAAGTTCGTCTGCGCTTAAGCTTTTGATGCTCGCTGAAAAATCTGCTATTTTTGACATTGTTATTAATTTGATATTCTATATAATGAATCAGTTGTTACTGATTGATTTATGCTTGGTAATCTCTACGAACTATAAACTTAGTTGCGATAGGTAATTTTTGTGCCGCCAATTCAAAAGCTTCTTTAGCAACCTGTAATGGTACACCATCTGCTTCGAACAAAATGCGTCCTGGCTCAACTACTGCAGCCCAGTACTCAGGGTTACCTTTACCTTTACCCATTCTCACTTCAGCTGGTTTTTTAGTGATTGGTTTATCAGGAAAGATCCTGATCCAAACGTTCCCTTCTCTCTTCATGTGACGGGTTAAAGCCTGACGGGCACTTTCAATTTGCCTGTTAGTTAACCAGATTGGTTCTTGTGCTTTCAAAGCGAATGTACCAAAGGAAATAGTTGCGCCTCTTTTAGCGGTTTCCCTGATACGGCCTTTCTGCGCCTTTCTATGTTTTGATCTTTTCGGTTGTAACATCTTAATTCAATTTGCTATTTTGCTAATGTGCTGATGTGCTAATTTTCACATCTAAACACCATTCTTAAAATCCATTTTTATTCTTGCCTAAGTAATTAGCAGATTAGCTAATTAGCATATCAGCATATTATCTTCTTCCTCCGCCGCCGCCAGCACCGCCACGGTTTCCACCGCCAGCATTACCGCCGCTTCTTCCACCACCACCTGGACGTCTGTCATCTCTTCTATCGCCTCTATCTCCACCGCCACGGTTTTCAAAACCACGAGCGCCACCTTCTACAGATTTTCCCTCGCCACCAGCTAAGATATTCGGGTTTAGATCTCTTTTAGTTAAAACTTCACCTTTACAGATCCAAACTTTAATTCCGATTTTACCATATACTGTTTGAGCAAATACATTAGCGTAATCGATATCCATACGTAAAGTATGTAATGGTGTACGTCCTTGTTTGATTTCTTCGCTACGGGCAATTTCAGCACCACCTAAACGGCCACCTACTCTTACTTTAATTCCTTCTGCACCCATTCTTAAAGCTGAAGCGATCGACATTTTGATCGCACGCTTAAAGTTGATACGGTTTTCTAATTGACGAGCAATTGTATCCGCAACAATATTTGCATCTAGTTCAGGACGACGGATCTCTAAAATGTTGATCTGTACATCTTCTTTACCAGTTAATTTTTTCAATTCTTCTTTGATACGGTCAACTTCTCCACCACCTTTACCGATAATGATACCTGGTTTAGATGTATGAATCGTAACGATCAATTTGTTCAACGTACGTTCGATTACGATCTTAGAGATACCACCTTTGTTGATACGAGCATTAAGGTAATTTCTGATTTTATCATCTTCAATTAACTTCTTACCGAAATCTTTTTTGTGAGCAAACCAGTTGCTGTCCCAGCCTCTGATAACCCCTAATCTGATACCAATCGGATTTGTTTTCTGACCCATAGTTTATTTTTGAATTCCAGTTTCAACCTTCGTTGTTACCGGGTTTTGTTTTTAGTTTTTTTCTACTTTACTGTCTACAATTAATGTTACGTGGTTGCTACGTTTGCGGATCTTATACCCACGGCCTTGTGGAGCCGGGCGCATACGTTTGATCACTCTGCCGCAATCAACCATAATTGTTTTTACTACTAATTTAGAATCTTCAGCTTTTGCTTCAGTGTTCTTTTGCTCCCAGTTATTGATAGCACTTTTAAGTAGTTTATACATTGGAACAGCCGGATGTTTAGGGCTGAATTGTAAAACGCCTAAAGCTTTTTCTACTTCCATTCCACGTATCAAATCAGCCAGTAAACGCATTTTACGTGGTGATGTTGGATAATTGTTGAGTTTCGCTACTGCTTCCATTTTATTTTGTTTTAAGTTTAAGTTGATCGCTCAACTATGAACTTTGTCTTATGCTATCTTTTTACTTGAGTGACCTCTAAAATTTCTTGTTGGTGCAAATTCACCTAATTTATGACCTACCATAAATTCCGTTACATAAACAGGAATAAATTTGTTGCCATTATGTACTGCCAATGTATGGCCTACAAAATCAGGAGTAATTGTAGAACGGCGAGACCATGTTTTGATAACACCTTTCTTTCCTTTTCCTTCATTGATCGCTAATACTTTTGTTTCCAGGTTAGCATCTATATAAGGACCTTTTTTTAACGAACGAGCCATTGTGTATTTATTTTTTTGTTGATTCGCTTTCTGATTTCTCCGAAAACTATTTTAACAGTTAAAATTATTTGTTACTTATTTTCTTTCCGTTTCTTCTTTGAATGATCATTTTATCTGATCCTTTTCCTCTTGTACGAGTAACTTGCCCCTTAGCATATTTACCTGTACGGCTACGTGGATGTCCACCTGAAGCTTTACCTTCACCACCACCCATCGGGTGATCCACCGGGTTCATCGCAACACCTCTTGTACGTGGTCTAACACCTTTCCATCTGTTACGACCTGCTTTACCCGCACTTTCCAAGTTATGATCGCTATTACTAACTACACCTACTGTAGCGTAACAGTTGATCAATATTTTTCTTAATTCGCCGCTTGGCATTTTAAGGATACCGTATTTTTCTTCCTTATTCGCTAGCTGAGCAGTGTTACCTGCGCTTCTAACCAATTTACCACCCTGGCCCGGTTGCATTTCTACGTTATGAACCATTGTACCCAAAGGCATGTATTTCAATTGTAGTGCATTACCTAATTCAGGTGCAACATTATCGCCACTTAAAACTGTAGCGCCAACTTGCAAACCGTTTGGTGCAATGATGTAACGTTTTTCACCATCAGCATAGCTCAATAAAGCGATAAATGCTGTACGGTTTGGATCGTACTCGATTGACTTAACAGTAGCAGGGATATCTTTTTTATCTCTTTTGAAATCGATCAAACGATAATGAGTTTTGTTTCCACCACCCATGTAGCGCATTGATCTTCTACCGCTAGAGTTACGACCAGCTGTATTCTTTTGATCTTCTAACAAGCTCTTTTCAGGCGTATTAGTTGTGATCTCTGCATACGCATTACCAATTCTCCATCTAGTACCTGCTGTGGTCGGTTTGTATTTTCTAAGTGCCATTGTTACTTCTTTTTATTTTGTCAAAACTTTGCGGTGCTGACCACCATCCATTAATTAATATTATGCTGTAGTACTGTATAGGTCAATGCTTTCGCCTTTAACCACAGTAACGAACGCTTTTTTCTTTGCAGATTTACGTCCACTAACTACACCGGCTTTTGTATTACGAGATTTTGCTTTACCTGGCATTACAGTTGTGTTTACATTCTCAACTTGTACACCGTAAAACTCTTCTACCGCTTTTTTAATTTCCAGCTTGTTAGCTTTTCTGTTCACTACAAATGCGTAGCGATTCAATTTTTCCGTTTGCTGATTTATCTTTTCAGATAAAATTGGCTTTATTAAAACTTCAGACAGTTTCATTTTGTCTACTTATTTGTGCTTGTTAAAAAAATTATGCTTCTGCTTTTTCTTCTTCGCTAAAAATCTTTGCTACGCTTTCAGTCAAAACCAATACGCCTGCATTCATGATATCGTAAGTATTTACATCACTTAACAAGCTACCAGTAACGCCCGGTATGTTTCTTAAGCTTAAGTAAACGTTGTCATTATATTCAGGAATGATGAACAATGGTTTTCTGCTATCAACTTTTAGGCTCTTTAAGATACCTGCAAAATCTTTAGTTTTTGGTGTTGCCATAGTCACATCTTCAACGATAACAATAGCGTTATCTTTTGCTTTGTGGCTCAATGCACTGATCTTAGCAAGATCTTTCACCTTGCGGTTCAGTTTGATATCATAAGTGTGAGGTTTGGGGCCAAAGATAGTACCACCACCTTTGTATATCGGGCTACGCAAGTTACCTTTACGAGCACCACCAGTACCTTTTTGTTTCACTAACTTCTTAGAAGCACCTTGAACTTCAGCTCTAGTTTTAACCTTGTGCGTACCTTGGCGTTGTGCGCCCATGTATTGTTTTACCGCTAGGTAAATCACGTGGTTATTTGGCTCGATACCGAATATTTCTTCCGGTAATTCAATTGATCTACCAGTTTTAGCGCCTTTTATGTTTAAAATATCTACTTGCATTTTATTCTATTTTTTGAGCTGAAGTAACTTCCTCTCTTCAAACAATATTATTTCTGTATTAAAACGATTGAACCGTTATGACCAGGAACTGATCCACTAACTAGTATGTAATTTTTTTCAGCGAAAATTTTCACAACTTTCAGTCCTTTCATTTTCACTCTATCCTGACCCATACGGCCGCCCATGCGCATTCCTTTGAATACTCTTGATGCATCAGATGAGTTACCGATTGAACCCGGTGCTCTTGAACGATCATGCTGACCATGAGATTGTCCGCCCACACCGTGGAAGCCATGACGTTTTACAACACCCTGAAAACCTTTACCCTTAGTTGTACCAACCACTTCAATAGTTTCACCTTCAGTGAAAATATCAACCGTGATGGTTTCACCAACGTTTTTATCTAATTCGCTATCGCGTATTTCTTTAACTACTTTTTTAGGAGATGTTTGTGCCTTGGCGAAATGGCTAACTTCAGATTTGATAGAGTGTTTCTCTTTCTTATCGCCGAATGCAATTTGGAGTGCATTATAACCGTCTGTTTCAACAGTTTTCTTTTGTGTTACTACGCACGGACCCGCTTCAATAATGGTAACCGCAGTTTGCTTGCCGGCTGCATCAAAGACACTGGTCATGCCAATCTTCTTTCCAATAATACTTTTCATTGTATCTATTTTATACCCAGCGCTACTTATTTAAAAGTAGATGGATGTTCATTGTTTCTATTTAAGAACTTACCTTTTGCCTTTCCGAAATGTTCGGAAGGTTCATTAGGCTTTAATTTCTACATCTACACCACTAGGCAAATCTAATTTGCTTAAAGCGTCAACCGTACGGCTGCTGCTCGTGTAAATGTCTAACAAACGCTTGTGTGTGCACAATTGGAACTGCTCACGGGCTTTTTTGTTAACATGCGGAGAACGTAATACTGTAAAAACTTTGCGGTGCGTAGGTAAAGGAATTGGTCCTGTTACTACTGCTCCTGTACTGCGTACCGTTTTTACGATTTTTTCAGCTGACTTATCAACCAGGTTATGATCGTAAGACTGTAGTTTTATTCTGATTCTCTGTGACATATGTAAAGAACTTTTTTCCTTTTTTGAAATTGGAGTGCAAAGGTAGGGAGTTGATTTGGAATATCAAAGGGATTTTAAAAGTTTTTTTATTTTTCTTTTACTGGGGATAAGATTGATTATCAGATGTTTAGAATTATTTATCCGTCAATCACTTCACAAACACGATCTGAGCCTCGCTTAATAAAGGCAAATTTTTAAACCTGCAGATAATATTAGCGACCGTAACCACATCTTTTTGGCAATAAGCTGCAATGCGTTCTATATTGTTTTCTTTCCAAAACACATCTCCTACCATACTGCCGTCAATATCATCTTTGGGAGATGGGACATTTAGCGCTGCCGCCAGTAATTTTAAAGAAGTGTATTGCTTGTAATCACCAAAGCGCCAATAGTGGAAAGTGTCTACCATATTGGTTTCCCAGGGTTTCATATTTTGAAAATCTAAGTAAGAAGGAATGGGTAATCCATTAACAAGCAATCTTCTACACAAAAAAGGCACGTCGAATTCCTTGATATTATGGCCTGTGAAGTTCCAGTTAGTATAGCCGGCATACAATTGATCGACTGTTTGGATAAAGGAGGTTAACAATTCTTTTTCTTCCTTATTATATATAGACTTAACTCTTAACTGATATTTTTCTCGTTCTTTTTTAAAATAACCTAAACTTATACAAACGACTTTGGCAAATTCGGCCATAACTCCGGCGCGCTGAGGATAATATTCCCCTGGAGATATGTTTTCGGGTAGATTCCGTTCCACCTTCTCCTTCCAAAGCTGTTTCCAGTTATCTGCCAAATGTTCAAAATTGGCTTGTTGAGAGACTGTTTCGATATCAATAATAAGGAAGTCTTCTAAAGAAGTTTTAGCTATCATAGTAGTGGATTTAGATAAAAATAGGCAAAAAAAAGTCTGCACTTATTTATAGTACAGACTTTTTTTTAAGAATTTATATATTATCCTTCTCTTCTCCAATGACCTGGAACCCAAGCTTGAAAGCCATCTCTACGATTTCTCCAATGCCCTGGAACCCATACTTGATGTGGATGTGGTTCTGCCCAATATCCATCTACATAGTCATAATGATCTCCATGTTGCACATATTCACCATCGATCCACACGTGACGTGGAGATGGAGCTGGCGGCCTTGGATGTTCATGGCGTTCTGGAACTACTTTAACATAGATCTGAGCGTTGGCTGAGAATGATAATGCACCAACAAATACTATTAGTGTCAAAATTTTTGCGAAATACTTTTTCATAACTGTAATGGTTTGTTTTGTTTATAGATATAAAACTACATGCCAAAGTTTAACAGTACCCTCCGCTCATCACAAATAAATATTTTTTTTAAAAAGTTAAACAAATGTTTGTTTTAATCAAACGATTGTTTAATTTTGTGTTTCAAATGGAGAAATTAACATGAATTTCAACGATAAACAACTACAGATAATAGAAACAGCGGAAACGCTTTTCGCCGACAAGGGGTTCGGCGGTACATCTGTAAGAGATATTGCGGAAGTAGCCGGAATTAATGTAGCGATGATATCCTACTATTTCGGCTCCAAAGAAAAATTAATGGAAGCGCTTTTTGAATTGAAGACCGGTAAGCTGCAGATCAGGGTCGAATCTTTGTTAAAGGATGAAACACTTACCCCCTTCCAAAAAGTAAATGTCCTGATCGACGAACATATTGAAAGAATGTCGCAGAGCCAATGTTTTTATAAGATCATGCTGAGTGAGCAGGTTATCAATACCAATGTAGCTATCATCAAAAAATTATCAGAGCTCAAGGTCAAAAATGCAGAGCTGATAAACGAAATAGTAAAAGAAGGACAAGAAAAGGGCGTTTTTAAGAAAAAAGTAGATGTGGTACTAATGTTGAATACAATGATCGGTACCGGATGGCAAACATTTGTGAGCAAAGATTATTACAGAAATTTCAATGAAGAAGATAAAGCATTAACAGACGAACAATACCTAGAACAACTAAAAACAAAATTAAGCATACACATCAAAACATTATTTAAAGCAATACTGAGTTATGAGGCATAATATACTACACATCGCGGCATATACTTTAATAGCAGGGCTATTAGGTATAAACAATTTACAGGCACAGGACACAACCAAACTAACATTGCAACATGCAATTGAGCTGGGCATTAAAAACAGTAAAGAATTAAAGAACAGCCAGGCACAGGTTGCTGTAGCGGCAGCTTTAACAAAAGAAGCAAAAGACAGGCAATTACCAGACGCGAGCGTTAGCGGTGCTTATTTGTACCTTCCATTCAATCCTAACATCGACCTTAAGCTTAAAACCGGCAGTAGCAGTGGTGGCGGAGCGCCCACAAGTAGCAGCGCACTTCCTACCGTATCGCAGGCAATGTATGGGATCGCAAATGTATCATTACCTATTTTTGCAGGTGGCAAATTAAGATACGGTGTTGAATCTGCTAAATACCTTGAACAGGCTAGCAAATTAACTGCAGATAATGACAAGGAACAGGTAGTTGTGAATACTGTAAATGCATTTGCAAATTTATACAAATCGAAAAAAGCAGTTGACCTGGTTAAAGAAAATTTAACGCAGTCACAGCAACGCGTAAACGATTTTACCAATCTTGAAAAGAATGGCGTTGTAGCAAGGAACGACTTATTAAAAGTAGAATTGCAATCTTCCAATATAGAATTGTCTTTATTAGATGCAGAAAGCAATTTTAAACTAGCTAGTGTGAATATGGACCTGATGTTAGGCCTTCCGGAATCGACAATGCTGGATCCTGATTCAAGCAGTTTGATACAGCCTGATTCTATCAAAACAATCGGCGAATACGAGCTATCAGCTTTACAAAGCCGAAAAGAAATTACTGCTTTGAATTTACAAAAGAAAGCTGCGGACCTGAGTGTTAAATCTGCTAAAGCAGACTACTACCCTACGCTGGCGATCACTGGTGGTTATGTTGCATTGGATGTTCCTAACCTAATAACGGTAACCAATGCATTGGATTTTGGTGTAGGTTTAAAATACAATCTCTCTTCTTTATGGAAAACCAAAGCTACCGTTCACGAAGCACAGGCGAGGGCATTGGAATTAGAATCTAATGAAGAATTGTTGAATGATAATATCCGCTTACAGATCAACCAGGCTTTTGAAAATTATTTATTGAGCCAGAAAAAAATTGAAGTATTGCAACAGGCAGTAGAACAAGCAACAGAAAATTACAGGATCACTAAAAATAAATATGACAACTCTTTAGAAACAACAACTGATCTTTTAGATGCTGATGTTGCTTCTTTACAAGCGCAGTTGAATTATAGCAATGCAAAAGCAGATGCAGTAGTATCTTATAATATCTTATTACAATCAGCAGGACTTTTAAATAATTAATATAAATACCCATCTTATAAATAAAAATTATGGCACAGAACGACACCACAACAGAAACAACCACTGAAGCACCAAAGCGCAACCTGGCATTTCCTATCATCCTTGCATTACTAGTTATTGTTGGAGGATGGTTTGGTATCAGTAAATACATTCATGCGCAACATCATGAAGAAACTGATGATGCACAGATCGATGCTAATATTAGTCCTATCATTCCACGTGTATCAGGTTACATTACAGATGTTCGTGTAACAGATAACGAACTGGTAAAAAAAGGTGATACCCTTTTAATATTAGACAACAGGGATTATCAGATAAAGGTTGATGCGGCAGAAGCAGCATTGGCTACAGCACAAAGTAATTTAGGTTCTGCAAAAGCTAACAGCAATGCATCACAGGCAAATATTGGTACGGCTAAAGCAAGTATCGGTACGGCTGATGCGCAAATAGAAGCAGCTAAAGTAAATGTGTGGAGAACAACACAGGATTACAACCGTTATGCAAATCTGATCAAGGACCATACCATAACACAACAACAATTTGAACAGGCACAAGCGGCTAAAGAAACTGCAGAGCGCCAGTTACAAGTTTTGGTAGAACAAAAAAATCAGGCAACCCAACAAACCAATGCTGTTAGCTCACAAAGTACCGCAACCGGATCTCAGATCGGTGTTGCCGGTGCAATGATCAAACAACGCCAGGTTGATGTGGATGATGCAAAATTAAATTTATCCTATACAGTTATCCTTGCTCCTGCAGATGGCCGTGTATCAAAAGTAAATGCACAGATAGGACAGTTCATCACAGCAGGACAATCTTTATTCAGCGTTGTATTAAATGATCCGGCCTGGGTAGTTGCGAATTTTAAAGAAACGCAATTAGACAAAATGAAGATCGGTCAAAAAGTTATTGTACACGTGGATGCATTTCCTGGAAAAGATTTTGAAGCGACCTTAACTTCGTTCTCTCCTGCAACAGGTGCACGTTTTGCCTTGTTACCTCCGGATAACGCGAGCGGAAACTTTGTAAAAGTTGTACAAAGATTACCAGTAAAGATCGAATTCAATAATACAACAGATTCTTTGGTGCAACAATTAAGACCAGGGATGAACGTTACGGTAGATGTGCATCTTGATTAGTTGATGGATGATTTGGAAGATGGGATAATGATGATTTTGATAGATTATAAGCACATGTGTTTTTGCATTATCACATCTCCAAATCGTTCCATTAATATTTAGAATTATTAAATTAAGAGATGATGGAACAAAATTCATTAGTAGAATATGGCGCGCGCAGAACGATCATCACGATCACTGCGATCATGTGCGCCTTGCTGGAAATTGTAGATACTACAATTGTGAATGTAGCGGTGAATGATATGAAAGGTAACCTTGGCGCTACTTTCACGGAGATCGGATGGGTAATTACGGCTTATGCAATTGGTAACGTTATTATTGTTCCAATGACAAGCTGGTTATCACAACAATTTGGAAGAAGAAATTATTTTGCTGCATCGATCATCATATTTACAACCTGTTCTTTTTTATGCGGTAATGCCAATGGCATTTGGGAACTGGTGTTCTTCCGTTTTATGCAAGGTGTAGGTGGCGGTGCATTATTAGTGACTTCTCAAACAATTATTACAGAAAGTTATCCGCTTGAAAAAAGAGGAATGGCGCAGGCGATATATGGATTAGGTGTTATCATTGGCCCAACATTAGGTCCACCATTAGGCGGTTATATTGTTGATCACTTTTCATGGCCGTACATTTTTTACATTAATATTCCAATTGGTATCATTGCAACTATACTAACACTATACTTTGTACGCAGTCCGAAGTATGGAGAAAAAACTCCTGCTAAAGATATTGACTGGTTAGGCATTGGTTTATTAGCGGCAACAGTAGGCTCTTTACAATATGTTTTAGAAAAAGGCCAGGATGATGATTGGTTCGCAAGTTCTAATATTACATTTTTTGCAGTGGTAGCGGCACTAGGTTTATTCTTTTTTATATGGAGAGAATTAACTTACAAAAATCCAATAGTAGAATTACGTGTATTAAAAAATGTTAACCTCCGAACAGGTACTATCCTATCCTTTATTATGGGCTTTGGATTGTATGGATCAACGTTTATCATTCCATTATATACACAGGCAACATTAGGGTGGACGGCGCAGCAAGCGGGTTTATTAATGATACCTTCTGCGATCACCACTGCGTTTATGATGCCGATGATCGGACAATTATTACAAAAAGGTGCACCACAAAAAGTATTGGTATCAATTGGCTTGGGGATCTTTGCCGTATTTACGTTCTGGTGCTTCTCCATATTAACGCCTGATACCAGCGTTGATAATTTCTTCTGGCCATTGATCGTTCGTGGTATTGGAATGGGTATGTTATTTATTCCGATCACTGTGTTATCTCTTTCCTCATTAAAAGGAAAACAGATCGGACAAGGTGCAGCGTTCACCGGTATGATGCGCCAGTTAGGTGGTTCATTTGGTATCGCATTGATCACTACATTTATGGCTACACGTAATATGCAACACAGAAGTGATCTTGTAAGCAAATTAGATGTCAATAATCCTGCAGTACAACAAAGGGTACTAGGCATGCAACATAGTTTTATGTCGAAAGGTATGTCTCCGGATATTGCATTAAAAAGCGCGTATACTTCTCTTGATTATGCTATTGGCAAACAAGCTTCCGTTTTATCTTATATGGATGTATTTATGTACCTGGGCATTGCATTTTTAATTTGTATCCCATTTGTATTGCTTGTTAAGCAGAAAAAACAAGCAGAAAAAATTGACCTCGCAGAAGCAATGCATTAGACAAAGTAAAAAGTTAAAAGTTAAAACCCAAAAGTTAAGCAGTATGTTTCGCTTTTGGGTTTTCTTTTTACTTTTTGGTTTTAACTTTTGCCTTATTACTTTTTTATTAACTAGGTTTGCAATTGAATTATAACACAGCATGACAAAATCGGAAATTCAATTCCTCGAAGGTCCTCAGAACCGTTGGAAAGACTTCAAGTTTTCATTTAAAGTTTTACTAGAATTTATAAAAGGTTTCAGAACACTACATTTTGTAGGGCCCTGCGTAACCGTTTTTGGATCGGCGCGTTTTAAAGAGGGCCATGTTTTTTATGAGCAGGCGCGTGAGCTATCGGGCAGAATTGCACAGATGGGTTTTACGATCATGACCGGCGGCGGACCCGGCATTATGGAAGCTGCTAATAAAGGCGCGCAGGAAGTTGGTGGTAAAAGCGTTGGCTGCAATATTGTTTTACCACATGAACAATCGCACAATCCTTATCTGGATAGATGGGTAAATATCAAATACTTTTTTGTTCGTAAAACATTGCTGATAAAATATTCTTATGCATTTATTGTAATGCCCGGAGGTTTTGGAACGATGGATGAATACTTTGAAGCGCTGACACTTATCCAGACAAAGAAAGTACATGAATTTCCTATTATCATTATTGGCAAAGAGTTTCACAAAGACCTGATTACTTATGTTGAAACGATGAAAAATTATCAGACGATCTCTCCAAATGATACGGATCTTTTTTTAGTAACGGATTCTATTGACGAAGCGATTGCACATCTGCAAAAGAACAGCATTGTTAAGTTCAATCTTAAATTTGAAAAGAAAAGAAAGAGGTTTAGATGGCTGCTTGAGCGTGAGGGAATATAGATAATTGTAAATGATAAATGATGTTTGCGTTTTTATAGTTTTTTTCATTACCATTAACCATTAGTAAATAACGCTTTCAGTTCCTCCGCATCTTCCGGTTTCATTTTACCTCCAAGAATTAGTCTTAATTGTCTTCTGCGCAACGCGCCATCATATAAGCGTATCTCTTCTTCTGTTTCAGGAATCAACTGATTGATCTTTGTTGGCTTTCCTGTTTCAAGATCCATTGCCACAAAAGTATAATAGGCTTCATTGCTTTTATATTTATACCGCTTCAATACATCTTCGCCCCAAACAGTTATGTGAATTTCCATGCTGGTGGTGAATGCTCTTGTAACATGTGCTTGTATATGCACCACGTTCCCTATCTTAATTGGATTTTCAAAAGAGATATTATCTACAGATGCCGTAACGGCCGGCAAGCCACTATGTTTCATGGAAGACATTGCTGCCGCGATATCCATCCAGTACATTAATCTTCCCCCCATTAAATTTCCGAAGTTATTAGTATCGTTGGGGAATACTAATTCTGTCATCACCACTAAAGAATCTGTCGATTTTTTATCCATAAAGAATTTTTATAAATATACGATCAATAAAAAACACCTCCCAATTGGAAGGTGTTCTATTATTATAAAATAAATAATTATTTCTTTTTAGTACTGTCTGTTTTATTTGCTTTATAGCGCATATCAGGTGTACCGTCTTTTTTCAATGGTCCTGCCGGTGCTGGTTTTGCAGCATCTTTGTTTGCTTTGTAACGCATGTCTGGCGTTCCGTCTGCTTTTAGATGAGTTGTTGTGTCTGTTTTTGCTTTTGTTTTAGCAGGTGTTGTTTGTGCGGTAGTAGTTAGCGCAAGGCCTAAAAACAGGCAAGCTGCAATCAGTAATTTTTTCATATTCGTTAGTTTTTTATAAATGTAGGAATTTTATTGAATATCTAATATTGTATATGTAATATTTTAGGCTTCTATTCGGCGTTTCAATTTTTTAATAGCTGTTTCTTTTTTCGAACTTATTTTTATTCATGGCTTTTGCCTCATGCCGGCGGGCACCGTTACTGCAACGTCGCTGCTTGGCCACTGAAAAAAACTGCTGCGCACTCTTTTTTCTGCCTTGCTTCGCTGACACCGTAGCCAAAGAGGCGACTAACGCAGTTACTGGTGGAAATTTGGAATGGGGCGTTATGAGAATTCTGTGTGCATGTGTTTCATTTACATGTGTTTCACTTGCATGTTTTTCATTTACATCTGTTTCACTTATCTATATTATATTTTATATTGAACATCTAATATTGTAAAACCAACAATCGCTAACCAGGAAATTTTTCAACCAGCTCACCACCCACTCTACCAGTTCCTGAGGAGGCGCCTCTTTGGCTACGGTGCCAGCGAAGCATAGACAAAATAATGCGCAGCATATTTTGGCAGTGGCCAAAGTAGCGCTAGAGCGGGAACGCAGCCCAGCGGCTATGAGCGATCAAAGAAATTCCATCATAATAAACCTATGGTGAAACAAAAGAATAAACAACCCGGCACAACTTAAGATTGTGAAAAAATTCTTATGTTATTTCTTCATTACGCTACATCTTTAATCACTATTTTAATTACATTACAATAGGCCGCTAAGCATAGACAGGCCTCAAATATTAATGTAAAAATTTTAAGATAATGAAAAGAATATCACTAACAATAATACTAATTGTTACTTCGTTTCTATTAGGTTTTGCTTTTAACACAATCATATCTAACAAAAAAAATACACAAATGAAAAAAGTAACAGGAATAGGAGGCATTTTCTTCAAATGTAAAGACCCAAAAGCAGTCAACGAATGGTATAAAACACACCTTGGGTTTGACACAAGCCCCTACGGGACTAGCTTTGAATGGCGAGAGAGCGATGACAGCACTAAAAAAGGACTTACGCAGTGGACCCCTTTTGCAGAAAACACAAAATATTTTGAGCCTTCAACCAAAGACTTTATGATAAATTATAGAGTAGAAAATTTGGAAGCATTGGTAGAAGAATTAAAAAAAGAAAACGTAACAATTTTGGATAAAATTGAAGCATCTGATTACGGAAAGTTTGTTCATATTTTAGATATTGAAGGAAATAAAATTGAATTGTGGGAACCAAAAGATTAACTCAAAATGTCTTCCCTTAACATCGTTTTGCCCTAATGAGGGCTTAGCTAGCTTGAAACAACCGGCCAAAAGGCAATAATTATGCTTTTCAAAGCATTTCCCCTATTTTTGCCGCCAAAATTTACTGAAACTATGACCAATTTGATTTACGTAATTCCGGCAATGGGTATTGTGGGATTGTTGTACACTTTTATAAAGTTTGCATGGGTATCTAAACAAGATGCCGGCAATGAAAGAATGAAAGAGATCAGCACTTATATTGCTGAAGGTGCGATGGCTTTCCTGAAAGCTGAGTACAAAATATTAGGCTACTTTGTAGTGATAGCGGCTTTATTGCTTGCGATCATGGGCTATAGCAACCCTGCAAGCAGCTGGACGATCTCTTTAGCATTTGTGCTGGGAGCTTTCTTCAGTGCACTAGCAGGTTTCATAGGTATGAGAGTAGCAACAAAAGCAAACGTTCGTACGGCGCAGGCTGCAAGAACAAGTTTGTCAAAAGCACTTAACGTATCTTTTACAGGCGGAAGTGTAATGGGAATGGGTGTCGCAGGTTTAGCTGTATTAGGCTTGGGTGGTTTATTCATTATCTTAAAAGCAATTTTTGCACCGAATGCAGGTGTTGATAGCGTTGAAATGGCCCGTACTATTGAGATCCTTACAGGTTTCTCTTTGGGTGCAGAATCTATCGCGTTGTTTGCACGTGTTGGTGGTGGTATTTATACAAAAGCTGCTGATGTGGGCGCTGACCTTGTGGGTAAAGTAGAAGCAGGCATCCCTGAAGATGATCCTCGTAACCCTGCAACGATTGCAGATAACGTAGGTGATAACGTAGGTGACGTTGCCGGAATGGGCGCCGATCTTTTCGGTAGCTATGTAGCAACGGTTTTAGCAACAATGGTTTTGGGTAGAGAAACAACTGCGATCAACGATGCGTTTGGTGGTATGTCTCCTATTCTATTGCCGATGATGATCGCTGCAATGGGTATTTTGTTTTCTATCATCGGAACATTCTTTGTTCGTATCTCTGACAACGCAGGTTTAAGTACACATAAAGTACAGAGCGCATTGAATATGGGTAACTGGGGTTCAATGGTTTTAACAGCAATCGGTTGTTATTTCTTAGTGAACTTTTTATTGCCAGATAATTTAGTATTACGTCACCATGAATTTACAAAGAACGGTGTGTTCGGCGCAATCATGGTTGGTTTAGGCGTTGGTGCTTTAATGAGCATCATTACTGAATATTATACGGCAATGGGTAAACGCCCGGTGATGAGTATCATTCGCCAGTCTGCAACAGGACATGCAACAAATATTATCGGTGGTTTAGCGGTAGGTATGGAAAGTACTTTGTTACCAATTTTAGTATTGGCTGCAGGTATCTACGGTTCTTACGCTTGTGCAGGTTTATACGGTGTGGCCATTGCTGCTGCGGGTATGATGGCAACAACAGGTATGCAATTAGCGATCGATGCATTCGGGCCAATTGCGGATAACGCAGGTGGTATTGCTGAGATGAGTGAATTGCCTGCTGATGTTCGTGAAAAAACTGATATCCTTGATGCGGTAGGTAATACAACTGCTGCTAGCGGTAAAGGTTTTGCGATCGCTTCTGCGGCATTGACTGCACTGGCATTGTTTGCAGCATTCGTTGGTATTGCAGGCATTGATGGTATTGATATTTATCATGCGGATGTACTGGCAGGATTATTTGTCGGTGGTATGATCCCTTTTATATTTTCTTCCTTAGCGATACGCGCAGTTGGCGAAGCGGCAATGGCGATGGTAGAAGAAGTACGCAGGCAGTTCCGCACGATCCCTGGTATCATGGATGGTACAGGAAAACCTGAGTACGATAAATGTGTGGCTATCTCTACAGAAGCTTCTCTTAAAAAAATGATGTTGCCTGGTGCTATTGCTTTATTATCTCCGATCATTATCGGGTTCGTATTTGGACCGGAAGTATTGGGTGGTTTTTTAGCAGGTGCAACCGTTAGTGGTGTGTTGATGGGCATGTTCCAGAACAACGCAGGTGGTGCATGGGATAACGCAAAAAAATCTTTTGAAAAAGGTGTTGAAATAAACGGCGAAACTTTTTACAAAAAGTCTGAACCACACAAAGCATCTGTAACAGGTGATACAGTTGGTGATCCATTTAAAGATACATCAGGCCCATCAATGAATATCTTAATTAAACTGATGAGCATTGTGAGTTTGGTTATCGCTCCTACCCTTGCAAAAATTCATCATGATAAAATTGTTGCGAACAGAAGAGCGGCAATACAAACAATGGTACAAATGGATAATGTAGACAGAGCTGTTGACAGCACTACTGACCTACATAGAAATTAAAATAGTAACTACTTTATAGATAGACGGTTCATGTGAAAGCATGGACCGTTTTTGTATTTATGTAAAAAATATCTTCTCTGCATCCTGTTTGAATATGGATCAATATTGATTTAACTAAATGACCATTCTTACTTCCTAGCAATGTTTCTTGAAAATGACGTTGCTAAAAAAGTCCGTATTTTTGATCCTAAATCAAATTTGTAATCCTCACTTGCATCAATCATGAAAAAAATAGTCGCTTTAATTATAGTCATTTTCAGCATCAATTCTCTATCGGCACAAATGGCACCAAAGCCTTTACCCAGATTTGAAAATGATACGCTTTACACAACATGTGGCTATAAAATATATAAAGGTGATACATTACATTTTGGTTATCCTACCAGGAAAAGAGATGGAAATTTTAGATTTATAAGACTCATAAGTTCAACCAATAGCTTTACCATTGCCAATAAATCAATGGTTGTTGAAAAAATGAGCGATTATGGTGTTTCGGAACTTGGAAATGTGTATATCAAAATAAAAGGCAAAGTTAAATCCCACAATGGTATGAGCACTGTAAAAATTCATATGAATTTTGATAAAGCAATAGAAGGTTTGCCAGGATTGTCGAGCGAACTAATTGTGCCTGATGAATTTAAGCCCAAAGAAAAAGAAAGTCCTGCTGACGAAATAAATAAACTCTATAAATTATACCAGGATAGTGTTATCAATAAAGAGGAATTTGATGCTGCAAAAGCTAAAGTATTGGCACAATAAATAATGTTGGTTTTCTTCTCTGCATTATCTGCGCCAGGAAAAAAAATTACCAAAAATGAAACTAGAAAAATATTACCTCTCAGCAATGTCTCTTGAAAAGGACGTTGCGTAAACTATAAAAGTAGTTTGCAAAATAAGTAAGAACTCTTTTGAATAGCGTTGAACGCAATGTCCCTATTCAGGAGACGTTGCTAAGAAAATACTATAAATGGCAAGTGAAAAACATATCGCAATTGCAAAAGTAAAACCCAACTGGGATTTTTGGGGAATGATTGACAGCAAAGGCAATTATATTCTTGAGCCAATTTGCAAAAGTATCTTTGATTGGAAAGACGGTATTGCCCGGCTTGAAAAAGTGCTATCAACAACCGGTAGCGGATGGACAAACCAGTATGATGGACAATATGGATTTATCAATTCAAGCGGCAAACTAATAACAGACTTCTCATTTGGTTACGCTAACGATTTTTCAAATGGACTTGCGGCAGTCAATAAAGATCAAAAGTGGGGCTTTATTGATACAAGCGGACAACTTGTAATTCCATTTCAGTTTGATAATATTCATCAATTTCAAAACGAAGGCTGCATTGCATTATTGGATGGCAAGTGGGGCCTGATCGACCGAAACGGAAAATGGAAATTGGAAAACAAGTTTCAAAGTTTATCTGACTTTTCGTTTGGATTAGCTGTAGCATCAACAAAAACTGATGGAGCATCTAACAACGAATACAAATTTATTATTGATGCCAATGGAAATAAAATAGTTGACCTGCCAAAAGACTGGGAATGGTTCAAACCAGTTTCTGATCAACTAATTTTAGTTGGCACTACAAGCAATTACCCAGGCGACAGAACTTTTGGGTTTATGAATTTGCAAGGTCAAATAATTACTCCACCTCAATTTTATACTGATTCTGATTCAGGGTTTGATATAGGTGATTTTAAAGAAGAAATGCTGGCAGTAAGAAACAAAGACGGATTGTATGGTTTTGTTAGTGATGATGGCGCTCTTGCGATCCCATTGCAATTTCAATCAGTAACATCCTTTAATGACGGCGTTGCAAAAGTTTCTGTTAACAACAAAACATTTTACATCGACAAAACAGGAAAACAGGTAGATCACAACGAACCAAATGAGATCATAAAGCCTTTGGACGAAACTCCAATTTTCCATGAAGGCCTAGCAGTATTAAAACAAGGTAATCTTTGGGGAGTAATTGACGAGAACAACAAAATTGTAATTGACTTTAAATTTCAAAAAAGATTTTTGCGGACAGCCGGTGACAAAGGATTTTTCTTCTCAGAGAATTTTCCTAAATTTTCTTGTGGGTTGATTGGCGTGTGTGAAGAACGTGACACAATTTATTCGGGCTATCTTGATAAAGAAGGCAAGACAGCAATTGAATTACAATTTAGAATTGCAGAGCCATTTTATTTAAATAGCTGATCGCATACTTCGCAAATTCTATCAGTTCCTGCGGAAGCGCCTCTTGGCTGGGGTGACAAGCGAAGCGAGGCAGACAAAATCATGCGAAGCAGATTTTAGTCAGCGGCCAAAGCAGCGCTGAAGAAGGAACACAGCCCAGCGGCTATGAGCGGCTACAAACTAAAAAAAATGCAAACAGTTTTGGTGGATCAAGAAATATTTTTACCGGGAAGACGGTAAGGCATTTATAGTTCACTGTAATCGATAAACTTTTTCTAAATCTGGCGAGTCAGTTTACAGTTTTACAATTTTTATTACTGATTGAATAGATCCATTAAATACTTTTACAAAATAGATTCCTTTATGCAGCGTTACTATACTCAGTCTACTCCCACTTTGTTCTATTGCTTCTGATAAAACTTCTTTTCCTTCAGAACTAAATATATCAAGCATAACAGGTTCGTTACTATTAAAATTAACGATTATAAAATCAGTAGCCGGATCAGGAAAGATCGATACACTTGCTATTTTTGAGAAGTAGAATTCATTCGATAGTGCGCTTACGCAACCGTTTTGCGTAGTTGTTACTGCATATAAACCAGTAGCGTCAGGTTTGTATTGTTGTAATGTTTGCCCAGTAATTATAGCTGTATCCGAATACCATTGATTATTTGAAACAGCAGAAGAAATAAGAATACTATCCGGACTTTCTGAAATAACCGGCGCCGCGGGAACAGGCAATATAGCAATCGTAACACCAGCTGAAACGGCTGACGTTATTCCGTTAGCAATTGCAACTACTGTATAAATTCCTGAAGTGCTTACTTGTAATGTATTTGCGGTCGCTCCGGTAATAACAACTCCATTTTTATACCATTGATTACCCATAGAAGCAGATGAGACAAGCTGTATACTTTGTCCGGCGCAAATATTAGTAGCGCCGGTATAACTAATTACCGGAGCATTGACTATTGCATTGGTTACTGTTATCACCGAAATAGCTGTCTTACCCTGATCTGCTGTAGTTACTGTTATTGTTGCAGTACCTGCAGTAACAGCTATAACCAATCCTGTTGAACTTACTGTGGCAACCGCCGTATTGCTCGATGACCAGGTAACATTTTTATTTGTTGCTGTACCAGGTATAACCGTTGCTGTAAGCTGTATTGGTACACCGGTTGTAACACTTGCTGTTGGCGGCGTAACGCTTACCCCCGTAACTGTTACTGTTGGGTTTGTTACAGTTATTACTGAAGTAGCTATCTTACCTTGATCCGCTGTGGTCACTGTTATTGTTGTAGTACCTGCAGTCACTCCTGTAACTAATCCTGTTGAACTTACTGTGGCAATTGCTGT
>Ga0302300_1000028_pt1 | contig 205959 bp, 189 predicted proteins | sample III_Palsa_E1_1_FD_198756 | JGI IMG/M metagenome (GOLD analysis project Ga0302300, IMG submission 198756) | Peat permafrost microbial communities from Stordalen Mire near Abisko, Sweden - III_Palsa_E1_1 | ecosystem: Environmental > Terrestrial > Soil > Palsa > Peat permafrost | place: Sweden...
TTGCCTGCGGGTTTATCATTCAATGTAACAACAGGTGTTATCAGTGGCACACCAACAACTGCCGGTCCTACAACAGTAACGATCACTGCAACAAATATTAGTGGTACAGGAACTGGTTCTGTAACGATAACAATTAATGCTGCAAAACCAGTAGTAACATCAAATACTGCGACAGGAACAGTTGGTACTGCGTTTACTTATACAATAAGTGCAACAAATACACCGACAAGTTATACGGCAACACCATTGCCTGCGGGTTTATCATTCAATGTAACAACAGGAGTTATCAGTGGCACACCAACAACTGCCGGTCCTACAACAGTAACGATCACTGCAACAAATATTAGTGGTACAGGAACAGGTTCCGTAACGATCACAATTAATCCTGCAAAACCAGTAGTAACATCAAATACTGCAACAGGCACAGTTGGTACTGCGTTTACTTATACCATAATTGCAACAAATACACCGACAAGTTATACAGCAGCACCATTGCCAGCGGGTTTATCATTCAATACTGCAACAGGCGTTATCAGTGGCACACCAACAACTGCCGGTCCTACAACAGTAACGATCACTGCAACGAATATTAGTGGTACAGGAACAGGTTCCGTAACGATCACGATCAATCCTGCAAAACCAGTAGTAACATCAAACACTGCAACAGGTACAGTTGGTACTGCGTTTATTTATACCATAAGTGCAACGAATACACCGACAAGTTATACAGCAGCACCATTGCCAGCGGGTTTATCATTCAATACTGCAACAGGCGTTATCAGTGGCACACCAACAACTGCCGGCCCTACAACAGTAACGATCACTGCAACAAATATTAGTGGTACAGGAACAGGATCAGTAACGATCACAATTAATCCTGCAACACCAGTAGTAACATCAAACACCGCGACAGGCACAGTTGGTACTGCATTTACTTATACAATAAGTGCAACGAATACACCGACAAGTTATACAGCAACACCATTACCTGCGGGTTTATCATTCAATGTAACAACAGGTGTTATCAGTGGCACACCAACAACTGCCGGTTCTACAACAGTAACGATCACTGCAACAAATATTAGTGGTACAGGAACAGGATCAGTAACGATCACAATTAATCCTGCAAAACCAGTAGTAACATCAACGTCAGTAAGTGGGACAGTTGCTGCAGCCTTTAGTTATACGATCAGCGCAACCGGAACGCCAACAAGTTATAGCGCAGCTCCGCTACCTGCAGGATTGTTATTTAATACCGCAACAGGTGTTATTAGTGGAACACCAACAACGGCCGGCCCTATAACAGTAACGATCACTGCAACAAACATCAGTGGTACCGGTACTGGTACCGTAACAATAAATATTACGACAACCTTGCCATCGCCACCGGCAATAAGTTCGGGTACAACTACAGGAACGGTAGGTGTAGCATTTAGTTATTCGATCACTGCAACAAATAGTCCGACAGGATATAGTTCTTCAACATTACCTGCGGGCTTAAGTTTGAATAGTGCAGGTATAATTAGCGGAATACCAACAGCTGCAGGAACATTTACTATTACAGATACGGCAACAAATGCCGGTGGTACCGGAACAGGGACTATAATAATTACGATCAATCCTGCAATACCTATCGTAACAACTAATACTGCAACAGGAATAGTTGGTACAGCATTTACTTATATGATCAGTGCAACAGGTACACCAACAAGTTATACTGCAACACCATTGCCTGCAGGCTTATCATTCAATACGGTAACAGGTGTTATTAGTGGAACACCAACAACTGCGGGTCCTACAACGGTAACGATTACTGCAACTAATATTAGTGGTACTGGAACAGGGACTGTAATGATTACGATCAATCCTGTAATACCTATCGTAACAACTAATACTGCAACAGGTACAGTTGGTGTAGCATTTACTTATACGATCAGTGCAACAGGCACGCCAACAGGTTATACTGCAACACCATTGCCTGCAGGTTTATCATTCAACACAACAACAGGTGTTATCAGTGGAACACCAACAACTGCGGGTCCTACAACGGTAACGATCACAGCTACTAATATTAGTGGTACAGGAACAGGTTCCGTAACGATCACGATCAATCCCGTTACAATTCCAATACCTGTAGTAACATCAAATACTATAACAGGTATTGTAGGCGTGGCATTTACTTATACAATAAGTGCAACGAATACACCAACAATTTATAGCGCAACACCATTGCCTGCAGGGTTAACATTCAATCCTTCAACAGGAGTTATTAGCGGCACACCAACAACTGCGGGTCCTACAACGGTAACGATCACTGCAACAAATAGTGGTGGAACAGGAACGGGAACAGTAATCATCACTATCACATTAAATCCTCCTGTAATAACGAGTGGTGCGCTGGCAGATGGAACAATTAGCTCAGCATTTAGTTATAGCATAACGGCAACAAACAGTCCAACAAGTTTTGGTGTAACAGGAACATTGCCTGCAGGTTTATCAATAAATACAACAACGGGTATTATCAGTGGAATACCAACAGTATCAGGTGTTGCTACAGTAACGATCACCGCAACAAATGCGGGAGGTACAGGAACCGGAACTTTAACAATAACAATTAATAGTTTGCCGGGAATACCTATAATAGGAGGTAATGGTGCGGTAAGCGGCATTGTAGGAACACCATTCTCTTTCGCAATTACGGCTCCAACGGCTACAAGTTTTGATGCTATAAATCTGCCACCAGGACTAATCGTTGATCCAGCTACTGGTACGATCACAGGCACACCAACTATCGGGGGCGTATTTACAGTTACTATATCTGCAACAAACGTAAGTGGTACAACAAATAATATTTTAACGATTACTATTACAGATCCGGTACCTGTTATCACAAGCGATACGTCAACGACTGCCGAAGAAGGCATTGCATTTACTTATCCAGTTGAAGCCGATAATGCTCCAACAAATTATTCAGCAGCAGGCTTGCCTGCGGGTTTAACAATTAATGCAACAACAGGAGTGATAAGTGGAACCCCTACACTTACAGGTTCATTTGCCACAACGATAACGGTAACAAATAGTGCAGGGTCTACAACCCAGGTATTGCATATAAAAATTATCGGTCAAAATCCTGTTTTAGCACCTAACCCGGTAACACAGGGTGTCTTCACAATTACACTTCCTGATTGGCCGGAAGGGCTGTTGGTAAATATTGAGATAAGAAATCTTGTAGGAAAAGAAATACAGGTATCAACGGCTGTTATCAATGATGGCTACATAACAGTAAATGTTCCAGGGTTAATCGCTGGAAACTATGTGGCAATAATAATGAGCCCGGATAAAAAAATAGTTAAGAAATTTACAATTAAATAATTTCTATCATACCCATAAAAAAATCCTTGATATATTATCAAGGATTTTTTATTTAAGGATTTATTTTATGAACAAAGTCTTTCGATCTTTTGTAGTAGTTCGTTTATATGAAAAGGCTTAGCTAAAAAATCATCTGCACCTGCCGCTATTGCGGATGCGCCAATATCTTTACTCGCAGATATCATGATAATAGGTAATGAGGCTGTATTTTCTTTTTCCTTTAAAATTTTGCAGGTATCCCTACCATCTGTACCAGACATCCAGATATCCAATAATAAAAGATCGGGTACTTGTTGTTCATTATTTATCAAGCTGCTACAATTTAAATTTGCAATTACTTTGTAGCCCTCAAATTCTAATAATATACCCACTGCATCTAATATACCCTGGTCATCATCAGCAATCATTATTGTTTTCTTCATCTCCAATTGTTTGTTCAGGTTATTTTTTATAAAGAGGTAAAGAAAAACAAAATGTAGATCCTTTTCCTTCAATACTATTTACCCAAATTGTTCCACCTTCCCGTTTAATTATTTCTGATGATATATATAACCCTAATCCCAAGCCGGGAAAAGTGTGTTGCATATCTCCGCTTACTCTATAAAATTGTTCAAATACTTTTTCCAGGCTTCGTTCAGGAATACCAATTCCAAAATCTTCTACGCATACATGCACTTCATTTTCTTTTATATCACTATGTATAATGATTTTTTTTGAATTAGGAGAATATTTGATTGCATTAGTAACAAGGTTTGTAACCACTTGTCCAATTCTTTCTCTATCACCAAAAACCAGTCCATTTGCTGCAAATTTCCTTGTAAAATTATGGGTACTGCTGCTGTGTTCAAGATCTTCAATAAGGTCGGTCAGCATTTCATTAAAGTCAAATGGCCTGTCATTGAATTGAAGTTTGCCGGTATTAATTTTAGTAGCATCTAGCAGATCGCCAATCAAACTTATTAACCGATCGATCTGTTTATCCATTTTACCAATCATGCCCGCTTCTGTAAGATCACCTTTTGCTTTAAGCATTCTTTCTAATACTTGCGTATAGGCCTTGATACTAGTTACGGGTGTTTTTAATTCATGACTGGCAATCGCAATAAAATTATCTTTTTGTTGCTGTAGATATTTTTGTTCGGTGATATCTACGCAGGCACCAATATATCCTGCAAAATTTCCGTCATTTCTATATTGTGGTTTGCCTGTTATAATACACCAATGTAAAGTTCCGTCTGTATGTTTTATTCTGAATTCTACTTCATAACCAATACGTAATTCAATAGAATGTAAAAATTTATTGATTGCTTTTTCAAGATCATCTTCTACAACAGCTTTCATCCATCCGTCACCCATACTTTCTTCAAAAGATAAGCCTGTCCAATCTATCCATGTTTGATTTACATAATCCAGATCACCGTCTTCATTCGATTTCCATAAACCGGTAGGAGATGCGGTCGTAATATTTCTTAAGAGATGTTCACTATCCGCGATGCGTGAAATTAATTTTTCTTCCTTTTGCTTGGCTTCTAATTGATCATGAATGTCAAACGCTGTCCCTAAAATGCGCAGCGGCTTTTTATCTTTATCATACATTGTTCTTCCTTCGATCCTTACCCAACGTGTATTATTATCTTTTAACATAACACGTGCTTCATAGAATAATTTACCTGTGATCAATGCATCGGCATGTCCTTTAGATCTTGCTGGTAGATCTTCGGGATGGAAGATATCTACATAATCAGATCGTTTTCTTATTTCATTATATCCAAATATATTGGCAAACCTCAACGAGGTGATCATTTCTCCATCTAATAAATTAAGGTCAAACGTACCGAGGTTAACGGCATCAACTGCAAGACTTGCTCGTTCAATAGCTTCTTCTAACTGATGCTTTGTCAGCGCCTGGTTTGTTACATCTATCGCAATTGCGATTACGCCACTAATAGTTCCATCATCTTCTCTAAAAGGCTCATAAACAAAATTCACATAGGCAGTTTCTATTTTGCCATTACGTTTTAGTGGCACCGATACCTCATTGCCCTGATAAGACTTACCTGTAAACCGAACTCCATCCAATAATTCCTCGAAACCCAATCCCTTCAAATGAGACATCGTTTCGAACAGCGGTTTATTTAATAGTTCTTCAATTGGGAATCCATATAATTCGCACAATGGAGGATTGATCAGATCGATCATATACCTATCGCCTTTTAAAATAGCTATGCCAACAGGCGCTTGCATAAATACTGATAATAATTGCGCACGCTGAATTTTGAGCGCTTCTGCGGCTTGCTTTTCCTTTTCTGATATTTTATATAGTTGTGTTACGTTTTCGGGTGAATGGATAAAAAATATGACCTCACCTTTTTCGTCTAATACCGGTGTATTACTTGTTATCCAATATCGTTCTTCAAAATCATTTGTTCCGGGAATAGGAATATCATACCTGTAATTATACATTACGTGTGGCACTTTTGTTGAGATGGCCTGATCAAAAGAAAAAATAGTGCGCTCAATATTTTTGGAAACCTCGTCCGACGGATTACCCGGAAATACTGAAAATACCCCTTTACCAATTAAAGCTTCTCGTGTGCTGTGAGTTGCCGTCAGGTATGCTTCATTAACATCAAGCATAGTATAAACAGGCGCATCTGGTGCAACAATTAGTTGTGCAGCACGACTATTCTGAAAAATGCTTTTATAATATTCCTGGGAAATGGCCTTATCCATAACTTATTTGTTTTATTAAATACTTAATTCAATTTACAATTATTTTTAATAAATTTAATTGAATAATCGTTTTCTATTTATTCTTTTATAGTACACTTTATATAAACAAAGCGAAGCATGGCTTCGCTTTGTTTATTTTAATAGATCTGCTTTATTTCTTTTTTACAGCTTTTTTAGCAGCAGCTTTCTTGGGTACTTTTGCACCTTCTTTTCGTGCTTCAGATAATCCAATTGCAATAGCTTGCTTTGGGTTGGTCACTTTTTTACCACTTTTTCCGTTCTTAAGTTGACCATGCTTTTCTTCATGCATAGCTTTTTCAACTTTGTTGCCGGCTTCTTTTGAATACTTTGCCATAAGCTTTTTTTGGGGGGTTATAAATTTGAAAATATATTATCAAATTCATGCCATTCTTTCTGCCATTAGTTTTCTGTAATATTTTTTTCTTTTTCTTGTATCTCTATTTTTTCTTTTTTAATATCCTGTCGGAGCAAAGAAAATAAGCTCATGTAAAGATTAGCGATCCATACCAGAGAGAATTCAGCTACTAAATAACCTTTCCAATCAGTATACAATAAATGATACCGTGTAAAGATCAACGCCACTAAACTAACATAATGGCTAAAGCAATATTCACATGTAAATACATAAAAGAACTTTCTTTTAATAAGTGATGTGGCAGTCTTGCTGCAATGAATGCAATATTCCCTGGGTTCTTTAAATATCTCTTCATGCGTAACAGTCCATGCCACGCAGGCAATAGGGATCGCTAATAAAAAAAGATAAATGATCTGGATAGAAAGTGTCATTATAATTGGTTTACTGATAAATAATTATGACTAAAACCAAGCCACGCTGAGGGGTAGGCCGTGTTGAAGATAGTCTACACTTATTCAATTTTAGTTTTAATCCTTTGTAGAAATCATTTCACGTATTGGGGAATAGTTCTACAACAACTGATCTGTAAAGCTTTACCAAAGGAAACTAATCAATGGCACAATTTTGTATCAGTAAGGATTATTAAATCACAAAACCACAAATTAAAATGAAAAAATTATTTTTTGCCGCAACCTTACTCTCAACAATGTCATTCATTGCCTGTAATAGCGGATCTGGAAACACAGATAGCGTTACAGCTGCCAAGGATTCTAATGCCGTAAAGATCGATAGCAATGTTATTAATGATTCAGTAAAAAGAGACGTGAAATTTACTGTAACAGCTGCTAACGGTGGTATGACAGAAGTACAAGTAAGTAAACTGGCTTTAACAAAAAGCACTAATCCTGATGTAACTATGTTTGCGCAAATGATGGTAACAGACCATAGTAAAGCAAATGATGAATTGAAAGCATTGGCAGCCACAAAAAATATTACTTTGCCTATCGCTATTAGCGATGACAACCAAAAGAAAATAGATAAATTATCAGCTGAAACAGGAAAAGATTTTGATAAAGATTATTCTGACCTGATGGTAGATGATCATAACAGCACTGTAGATCTTTTTAAATCAGAAGCTAATAATGGAAATGACTCAGCTATCAAAGCATGGGCAACTGCAACCATTCCTACTTTAGAACATCATTTAGAAATGGCAGATTCTCTTAAAGCAAGAGTTCATCAATAGAACATACAACAATTATAGTTTAGAGCGGTGACCGGGTGACTGGTTGCCGCTTTTTATTTATTCTCAACACTGATTCCAAAATGCCTTCCCATCTTCCCGGCATAAGTATTTTTTTATCTACCATAGCAGGTTGGCACCGCAGCCAAAGAGGCGCATCCGAGAAACTGGTAGAATTAGCGAATGTTAAAAATACGTACAAAAAAATCCCGTAACAATTAAGCTACGGGATCGTATATAGTCTGCCAAAAAATCTATCCGCTACAGCTGATACAGCCGTCTTCCATACTGCAGCTACCACCGTTCAACCCATCATCAACACCACCTGCTGCATTTCCTTCTACAACAGTTAAGCTATGTAGATCGATCAATGGTTCAACAGTTTTGCCACCTTGTTTTTCAACGGTGAACTGAACTGCCTGTGCTGCAGCTTTTGAACGTAAGTAGTACATACCTGTTTTAAGCCCTTTGCGCCATCCGTAAAAATGCATTGACGTTAACTTGCTGGTACTAGGGGTATCAACAAATAAATTAAGTGATTGAGACTGACAAATGTAAGCGCCTCTGTCAGCAGCCATATCGATCAATGTACGTTGTTTAATTTCCCAAACAGTTTTATATATTTCCTTGATCTCATCAGGAATTGTATCAATTTTTTGAACAGAACCATTGTGAGAGATGATATGGTTTTTCATTTCATCGTTCCACAAATTCAATTCAACAAGGTCTTTCAATAAATGCTTGTTTACAACAACAAACTCGCCGCTCAATACTCTTCTTACATAGATGTTAGAAGTATATGGTTCAAAACATTCGTTGTTACCTAATATTTGTGAAGTTGAAGCTGTCGGCATTGGCGCAACTAACAAAGAGTTTCTTACACCATGTTTTAATACCTCTGCTTTTAACGTGTACCAATCCCAACGTAAAGTTGGTTCAACATTCCATAGATCAAACTGGAACTGCGCTTTTGATACAGGAGAACCTTCGTAAGTTTCATATGGACCATCTTTTTTAGCCAGGTCTTTACTAGCAGTCATTGCTGCAAAATAGATGGTTTCAAAAATTTCTTTATTCAATTGTTTTGCTTCATCACTTTCAAATGACATGCGCAATAAAATGAACGCATCAGCTAAACCTTGTACACCTAAGCCGATAGGGCGGTGGCGCATGTTAGAGTATCTTGCTTCTTCAACAGGATAGTAGTTATTGTCAATTACCTTGTTCAAGCTCTTAGTTACTTCGTATGTTACTTCATATAATTTTTCATGATCAAATTTACCATTGATAACATACCGAGGTAATGCTAAAGAAGCCAGGTTACAAACAGCAATTTCTTTTTCAGAAGTGTATTCCAAGATCTCTGTACAAAGATTAGAGCTCTTGATAGTTCCTAAGTTCTGCTGATTGCTTTTGCCGTTCGCGGCATCTTTATATAACAAATATGGTGTACCTGTTTCAATCTGCGCATCTAAAATAGCAAACCAAAGATCTTGTGCTTTCACAACTCTTCTAGCTCTTCCTTCTGCTTCGTATTTTGTATATAATTTTTCGAATTCAGCTCCCCAGCATTCGTGTAAGTTTGGTGCTTCGCTAGGAGAGAATAAACTCCAGTCTCCGCCTTCTTCAACACGTCTCATAAACAGATCCGGTATCCATAGTGCATAGAAAAGATCTCTTGCACGCATTTCTTCTTTACCATGATTTTTGCGCAGATCCAAAAATTCAAACACATCAGCATGCCATGGTTCTAAGTAAATAGCAAAAGCACCTTTACGTTTTCCACCGCCCTGATCTACATAGCGTGCTGTATCATTGAATACTTTTAGCATTGGAATGATACCATTGCTTGTACCGTTTGTACCACCGATATAACTACCTGTAGCACGGATATTATGGATAGATAACCCAATACCACCGGCACTTTGAGAGATCTTTGCAGTTTGTTTTAAGGTATCATAAATACCTTCAATGCTATCATCCTTCATCGTCAACAAAAAGCATGAGCTCATTTGCGGTTTAGGTGTACCAGCATTAAACAAAGTAGGCGTACCATGTGTATACCAACGATCACTCATTAAATGATACGTTTTAATAGCTGCTTCGATATCTTCTTTATGAATACCGATCGCTACTCTCATATACATATGTTGAGGGCGCTCAGCAATTTTACCATCTAGTTTTAACAGGTAAGATTTTTCGATCGTTTTGAAACCGAAATAATCAAAACCATAATCTCTATCATAGATAATTGTTGAATCTAATAATTCAGCATTTTTTTGAATGATCGCCCAAACATCATCCGCGATCAAGGGTAAATATTTACCGCTTTTGCTGTCTGTATATTCGAACAACAATTTCATTGTTTCAGAGAAACTTTTTATCGTGTTCTTATGTAAATTGCTCACCGCAATACGGCTGGCTAACAAAGCATAATCGGGGTGCTTTACCGTTAATGATGCCGCTGTTTCTGCAGCAAGGTTATCCAGTTCAGTGGTGCTTACACCATCGAACAAACCTTCAATTACTTTTTTAGCTACATCGATAGAGCTAACAAAGCGCCTGTCTAAGCTGTAGCAAAGTTTTTCGATCCTGGCAGTGATCTTGTCGAACTTTACGCTCTCTGTTTTATTGTTTCTTTTTAATACCTGCATAGCAATTAGAATTTATTTGGGGGTAGTAATAGTATGGTTAGTTTTTTTATTTTGTTTGATTAAAAGTCTTCTTCCAGTGAAAAAGTTTGTGATTCTTTTGTTCCACCAACACCTGATTTTTGATAATCACCTACACGTTTCTCAAAAAAGTTTGTTTTTCCTTCTAAAGAGATCATCTCCATAAAATCAAATGGATTCGTGGTGTTGTATATTTTAGTATAGCCTAATTCACCGATCCATCTGTCAGCAACGAATTCAATGTACTGCTGCATTAGTTTAGCATTCATGCCGATCAGTGCAACTGGCAAAGCTTCAGTGATAAATTCTTTTTCTATATCAACAGCATCCCTGATAATTCCGTGTACTTGTTCTTCAGATAATTTGTTACTTAACATGCTATACAATAAGCATGCAAATTCGCAGTGCAAACCTTCGTCTCTGCTAATTAATTCATTGCTGAAAGTTAATCCCGGCATTAAACCTCTTTTCTTTAACCAGAAAATAGAGCAGAAACTACCGCTGAAGAAAATTCCTTCAACAGCCGCAAAAGCAACAAGGCGTTCTGCAAAAGTTCCGTTTTCGATCCAACGCATGGCCCAATCTGCTTTTCTTTTAACAGCAGGGATAGTGTCGATCGCATGAAATAAACGGTCTTTTTCGTGAGGATCTTTAATGTAAGTGTCGATCAATAATGCATAGGTCTCAGAATGAATATTCTCCATCATGATCTGGAAGCCATAAAAACACCTTGCTTCCGGTAGTTGTACTTCGCTCATGAAATTCACGGCTAAGTTCTCGTTCACTATTCCATCGCTTGCGGCAAAAAATGCCAGTACATGAGATACGAAATGACGTTCACCGTCGTTAAGATTTGCCCAATCCTTCATATCGCTGCCTAAATCAATTTCTTCTGCTGTCCAGAAGCTTGCTTCATGTTTTTTATATTGTTCCCATATCCTGGGATAATTTATCGGAAGAATAACAAAGCGGTCCTTGTTCTCTCTCAATAAAAGTTCGTCTTGATTGTTGCTCATTTATGCGTCTTTAAAACCTGTAATTGTTGGCGAATTTATCTGTTACTTTCACGTTTGAATTGCATCGTTTGTAATAGATATTCTTCTACAAGAATACTACAGAATATAAAGAATATTGGAATGAATTATCAACGTAGTGTTGAAAAGATATACAATGTAATAGGGGTATGGATTTACAATAAATGTTATTAAATTGTAATATTTATTAAATTGCAAAATTTAATAAAAAATTAATAGAAAGAGGGTAAAATGGGGTTAAGAAACAGGAACTAATTCAGCAATTTCATCCATATTAATTCCAGAATGACTTTCATCGTAAACACAATTGCCATCTTTAATTAAAAGGATCTGTGGTGATTCGTGGTGTACATGAAAGTCTTCGGCGATCTTTTGAGAGATATTTCTATGCTGAATAAGATCAAGAATGTAATAGTTAATATCCGGGAAAGAAGTAGCTCTTTCAAGCCTGCTTTTAGCCATACTGCTAATAGAACAGCGGGTACTATGTTTAAATATTACTTGAGCTTTTGCCTTGGATTGAAGTATAATTTCATCCAGTTGAGCTTCCTCTTTTAATTCGATCCAATCCATTATTGGTGATGATTTAGTGAACAATACCTTCTGCAGCAGGACATCCGTAGCTTCTTCTGCTTGATCCACAAGAAGTTATGGTAACAATAACAGTGCAAACTACCATTAGTATTAAAACGATCTTTTTCATATAACGTTGTTTAGGGGAGTAATTTAAATAAAAATTTGTGCAAAACTACAAAATTCATTGATTATTTCAATACTAATTTTTTCGATGTTACAACGTAGATAACGAAATAATCCCGTTTAAATTTTATGCAAGCACATTTTGTAGAAAAACTTGTACGTCATCATTTCATTCGCCTAAGCTCTGATTCGGTATAATTTTTCATTGTTTTTTCAGTAGAAAATTTATCAGCATTGTAATCGTTTGATTTATTTTTTGGAATAGATAGACTTTTCCAGCCGCCATCTTTTAATTGCTTTGCATAAAAAACAATTTGCCCTATATGATAGGAGCTATGTGCCAGGTGCCTGCTGATCGCTTCTATCACAGTATGGCCTTCATTCCTGATATACACCACATCTGATAATTGCCCTGGTTGTAACTGATCGAAGCTTGTAAAAAAACAATCCCAGCCTTCGTTCCATTTTTGTAAAATAATAGCTTTGTCCTGAACAGTTATTTCAAATTCGGCATCCCTGTTCCTGTTTGGTTTTTCTCCATCTGTTGTCAAAAAATCTGTCCATCGCGATAGCATATTACCAGACATATGTTTAATGATCGCCGCAATGCTATTGGTATTTTCATCTAACGAAATAAATAATTGTTCGGGCTCTAATTGATCCATTGCTTTTTCGGCCAATGTTTTATAGTATTGGAATTGTTTTTTAACGCTCGTTAAATATTGTTCATTGATGTTCATTACAGTACTCGTTTTTCAATATTAAAATTACAATATTCTCCATTTTAATGAATGATCCGAAACAGATTTAACATAGAGTTTAAATTGGATATAGCGGCTCATTTTATAATTAACATCTCTTTGTATCATACAAAGGATTAGTTGTATATTTTTACTGCATGCGTTTCATCCTTTCACTAACATGTTTTATAACGGTTACAGCAATATTGTTTTCTTGCAGTTCGCCTAAACCTCTTGAGTACAGGAGTGTTTCAGGATTTGAGATCAGTAAGATCGGGTTTACTTCATCTACTGTGAACATGAATATTGTCTATTATAATCCTAACCATTATTCTATGCAATTAAAGCAAACGGATCTTGATATTTTTATAGATAGTAATTATGTAGGACATACTACGCAACAACAACAGGTAAAGATCCCTGCCGAATCTGAATTCAATATTCCATTAAGTGTGGACGTTGATATGAATAATCTTTTTAAGAATGCACTTACTGCCATCCTGGTTAAATCAATACAAATAAAAGTCAGCGGAAATATCCGCGCAGGTAAAGCACATATCTACAAAAATTTTCCCATTAGTTACGAAGGGATACAGCCATTCTCTTTTTTCTAGCATAAAAAAAACCGCCATTTGGCGGTTGAATATTTTGGTCTTATATTTTATTACATCGAAGGCTTTGTGCAAGGTGCGCCCGGTTTTTTACAACAAGCAGGCAATTTAGCATAAGCATCCGGTTCTGCTTTAACATCATCCGCATCATAACCTACTGTAGCAATTGCAGCTTTAATGTCTTCTACATTTGTACGATCTGTTAAATAGGTAACGGTTGTTGTCTTCTTTTTATAATCAACATTTACCGCCTGGATGCCATCTTCGCGCAGCAGGTATCTTTCAATACGGCCCTTGCAATCTTCGCATACCACTGTTGGTGTTTTAATAACGACTCTGTCAACCGCTTTTTGTTGCGCAAAACTTACGCTAATAAATGACAGTAAGGAGAGTATTGTTAATTGTATCGCTTTCATACTATTTGTTTTTATAAAGTTAACTATTTCCTTTCCAATTAGCAGGGTCTTTGCTCCAGTTTAACAAAGTAGCCTGCTGATCAGCAGTAACAATGTTTTTTTCTACTGCTAATTCTATTAAAGTGGGGTAGTTTGTCAACGATTTATAAATAACCCCGGCATCAGCAAAAGCTTTTTCGGCCACATCAAATCCGTAATTAAAAATTGACACCATGCCAATAACTTCTACACCGGCATTGCGCAACACTTCTACCACTTGCAGACTGCTTTTTCCTGTTGAGATAAGATCCTCAAATACCAACACCTTCTGTCCTTTTTCATAAGAGCCCTCTATTTGATTACCTAAGCCATGTTCCTTGGGTTTAGGACGTACGTAGATGTAAGGAAGCTTCAATTGGTCGGCAACCATTACACCCCAGGGAATGCCTGCTGTAGCAACGCCGGCAAATACCTCTGCTTCGGGAAACTGTTCAAAAGCCACGCTGCACAATTCACTTTTTACAAAATCCCTCACGTAGGGAAATGATAATACTTTGCGGTTATCGCAATAAATAGGGCTTTTCCAACCACTTGCCCAGGTAAACGGTTCTTTGGGACTTAGTTTAATTGCATTAATTTGTAGCAGTTTTTCAGCTACAGCTTTCTCATTAGTCATACTGCAAATTTGAAGGTTGAAACTTATAATTTGAAATTTATTTATGTACATCAAGATCTACTTCGACGATAAGCCTGTTTTTTTGTGTGATGAACTCAATGAAGAATTAACCGAACTGCTGCACCATCCTGATGCGGTATTCGTTGATGAGACCTCAATACAGGCCATTAATGCCTTTGTTCATGAGGTAAAAAAGGAGCAGTTTCACGCCGGTGTAATGCTTGATAAAGACCTGGAAAAACTTAAAAAAGCGTTCTTTCATCATTTTACGACTATTGAAGCGGCAGGGGGAATTGTTCAAAACAGCGATAAAGAATTTCTTTTTATTTACAGGCTTGGCAAATGGGATCTTCCAAAAGGAAAAGTAGAACTCGGCGAAGACCTGGAAGCATGTGCTATCCGTGAAGTAGAAGAAGAGACAAATACGACAGCGCTAACAATAAAGAAAAAAGTAGGAGAGACCTACCATGCGTATGACGCTTTTGGTAAACATTTTTTAAAAACCAGCCATTGGTATTATATGGTTTGTCCAACCGAACAAAAATCTGCACCGCAGACAGAAGAAAATATCACAGCCATCAAATGGGCACATGCAAAAGAGATCAGGGAACTGATAGAAAATACATATCCTTCTATAAAAGATATACTCAATATTTTTTTTGAAACAAAGATGTAATTGAATTGCTTACTTCTTCTTTTTATTATCCCACAGCTCAAATCGGATAAAGAAGGTTACTGCATTATTTTTCTTTTCAATAGGATTACCTGTAGTAGGATCTGTATATTTTAAATAACTCTGTAACCCAACAGCATAGCGGGCGCCAATCGTAAAGCGTTTCCATTGGTATTCACCTTCGATCAATCCCTGGAAGCTGTTTTTTGTGAAGACCAGATCAGAATCATTCTTATTTGTTGAGATCGATGAACTCACAGTTGAATCAGCAGTAGTGCCATATAATTTCTTTATCACATCTTGCTGACTAACCTGTCCTGCAAAATTATTGTAGATCACACCAACACCGATCGACAAGTGAGTAATAATTACATAATCAAAACTGATAGGGATCTGATTATAATATACTTTTTTAAGTACCGAAGTAGAGGTCGTATAATTCAAAGGCAGGTTGGATATGCTTTTATTGTACAACTGTTCTTGTATATACTGTGGTGCTTTATATTTTAATTCTGCTTGGATGAACCATTTTTTAGAAGGTTGTATTTTTATATATACAGACGGAATGTAATCAGTAACTAAAGATGATTTTGTATAGGCATCATTAGGGTATACGCAATCGCAATTTAACCGTATAGCTTGTTGTTCACCTATACCCGCTGATATATCCAGGTGTTTTTTATTTTCTTTCTTTTTAGCAGTAGTGTCTGCTAGTTTAGCTGTAACAGCCAAAGGATTTACTACACTCGTATCTTTTTTGATGATGTTATGCTTGGCTTTTCTTTTCGCTAAAACATTCTGTCCAATTTTAATCAGCTGCACAGAGTCAACAGCAGTAGCATCTTCGTCAGTGTTTGGACCACTGATGTTAATCTGCGTTTTCGCTTTTGTAGCAGTTAGGTTATTTTTCTTTTTGATATTGTTTTTGCTGCTTTTAGTTGAAACCGCTGCAGTAGAATGCGCGTAATATGCCGGCTTTGTATGCTTAACTTCATTGCTATTTGTTTTTGCATCGTTACTATTCGGAAGATCAGTAGTTGATGCAAGATCATTTGTTGATGAATTGCTATTATTATTTGTTACATTATTACTATGTAAAGCTATTTTTTTGTTTGACCTCACAATATGACTATGACTTGTTTTTGCAGTCGTAGTGCTATTATTCGAAATATTATTTGTTGTTGCCACATCATTTGATGACAAGTTAGTATTACTAGCTGCATCACTATTCGCTACCGGTGTTTTTGTAATTGTGTTGTTTGTAATACTGTTATTATTTGTATTCACAGCGTTACTATTAGCCGCAGGTGTATTTGTTACTGCAACATCATTCGTTGTTGAAACAGTATTGTTTGTTACACCATTATTATTAGGTGATGTTTTTGTAGTTGAAGTGCTGTTATTATTTGAATTTGCAGTATTAAGCGTAGCAGATTTGTGAGTTGTATTATTTACCATAACATCGCTGTTGCTTGTTTCAATACTGTTTGCTGCTCTAGACTTGGATCTTGCAGCAAGGTGATGCGCAGCGGAATGTTTTGCAGCTAAAGTTGTAGTAACACTAGAATGCGAACTGTTTTCGGTTATGCTGTTTTTATTATTTGTTTCGTTGTTATCAACAAACTCATTGCTAGCGGTAGTTTCACCGGTTTTGTTTTGTGTATTCCTAGTTGATGCTTTTTTAGCAGGGATATTATTTCTATGGTCATTGTGTTGATCTCTTAGATTTTTACCTGAAGCTTCTTCGCTGTTTGCATCGTTATGACCAACCGGTATTGTGTTGCTATTTATTTCTTTACTATTTATTAAAGTTTGTTTGTTACTACCGGTACTATTTTTTGCATCAACAGTATTTGTTGTCTGTGTATTGGTATTTGAAGAAACCGATATTGATCGTTCTTTGGTATTCGCCTGGCTGTTCTTAGCTGCTGTATTATTTGTTATTTCGGCAACACTATTTACTTTGTTAGCAGCAGAATTATTTTGGTCGTTGCCCGGAATTGATTTTGTGTTATTGGTATTAGCCGTTTTTGAAAGATCGCCAACATTATTATCTGTAGTTGTTGACTGATCGTTAGTCGTTATTGTTTCTTTATTGTTGAGTGTATTTGTATTATCAACACTGTTATCTTTTGTTCCTGAGCTAATTGTTGTTTGGTTATTTGCTTTTTTATTATCAGCCGTTTTTTTGCAGATGAAGAATATGAGGCTACCAATCAGTAAAGCACCAAGGAGTGAACCCAATACGATATAGCCACGACCAGGAGGTACGCCACCTATCTTATCGCGGTCTTTATCCAAAAGTTTACTCATGTCGTCCCAAGCTGCATCTTCGCTTGGAAGGGGCAGTTTCTTCAACTCCTGAGCTAACTCTTTTTCATATCGTGTTAAATCACTCACTAATATTTTCTCTTAATAACTGTGTTTTTAAATTTTTTCTTGCTTCACTTAAGTGCCACTTACTTGTTCCTTCACTAATTTGTAACATTTCTGCTATCTCTTTATGACCATAACCTTCTATTACGTATAAATTAAAAACGGCTTGTGTTGATGCAGGTAATTTTCTAATTAGATGCAGTATTTCAGTAACATCAACCTTTGCGTTTACTTCCGCATCTGCTTGCAGGCCGTCGCTTTCCTGCAATTCATTTGCTACAATGGTGTTTTGTTTTGATTTGATATGGTCCAGGCAAGAATTGACAACAATCGTTCTGATCCAGGTATATAGTACAGCTTTTTGCGAATCGTATTTTTCTATATTTTTGAAAACCTTCAAAAAGCCTGTATTTAATACTAGCTTGGCGTCATCTTCATCCTTTGTATATCGTACACACAAATTCATCATAGATTCATAAAAACTACGATACAAGCGTTCCTGAGCCTTACGGTCATTCTTCTTGCACCCAGCAATTATTTCGTTTATATGTTCGTTTTCCTTGTACAAATAATTATTTTCAGTAATGTAGATTAGCCCTCAAAATAAGAACTTTTTTTTCACATTAACAGAGATAATTATATCAAAATACCCCGTAACTTTTTACGTTACGGGGATTGTGTTATGCTAGAAATTTTTATTTCTATGTTTTTTAGGGATAATATTTTTTTAATTTCTTTTGACATTAGTAATAATTAATTACAAGTTTAGGATGCCTGTATGTTTGTGAATATTGGCCTGAACAGAAATCTCTTATTGTTGGATTTACTTCATCTTCTAACCGCAATTCAAAACCATACCTGCCATCCGTTTGCATCTTTTGCAACATATCAGTTACATCAACATCGACCAGATCCAGTTGTGGTAAATTTGTAGCAGGAATGAGAATACTGGAGCTTTGATCTATCGAAGGTTGTGTAAACCAGGTATCGCTGGTGTTCCAATTGCTTGTTACCCTTTCTATGTACATAGAATTATTTATTCCCGAATTTGCATCGCCCAGATGATCTCCATTTAAAGGCGTAGAGTCAGAATAGAGTGTGAGTTTTGCAGAAACGATCGTAGCAGTAGCCGGTAATGAATCCAGGTTAAACTCAAAAGTCGATCTGTTAAAATAAGGATAGCCTCCTCCTGTCCATGCCATTGCTAATAATTCAGAGGTACCTGACGAAGAATAATCAGTATCATCTAACTCTGAAAAATTCCTTTCCTGTCCTGATCCGCCAACTGTATATGCAGTTAAAGTTTTAGCTACTATAATGTTGGTGGTATCTAATCCAACAACTCCTGCAGTATTCGTTGCCTGCAATTGAAAAACATAATTACCTGCTACTGCAAAATGTGTTGCGTAAGTTACTAACGCAGTATCGTTACCAATAGTTGGTATGGATGGCCCTTCAACGGCTCTCCATAAATAAGAAGCGTTTGCAGCTGTACTGCTTCCGGTTAATATCACACTGTCGCCAACGGCTGCAATTCTTAATGAGTTCGTAGCATTTACTTTGAGGGAAGCGTCGGGAGATACACTGCAGTTTTTCTTACAACCGGTATAAAATACCAGTAAGGATAAGACGATAATCGAAAAATAAATATGCTTCATAATCTTGGTTTGACCCTGCTCATGATAATAAAGAGAATCTCCTCTATTACATATACAGGTATTCGTATAAAAAGGTTGGGTAAGATAGGGATTATTTGAAAATAGTTTCTAGCGGGTACTAAAGTGAATAGGGGATGATAATGCCTTGATAATCATTAAAATGCCTTATTCAGCACTGCAACGGTTAATCGGCTGATACAAATAAGTTTTTCAGTATCATCATATATCTTGATATCCCACACATGTGTATGGGCACCTAAATGGAGTGGACGTGCAACTCCGGTCACAAAACCTTGTCTTGCGCTACGTATATGGTTGGCGTTTATTTCGAGTCCTACACAGCTATATTTTTTGGAATCTACCACCAGTTGGGCTGCTACGCTGCCAACGGTTTCTGCAAGGGCGCAATTGGCACCGCCATGCAGTAAGCCAAAAGGTTGTTTGGTACGATTGTCTACCGGCATTGTTATCTTGATAAAATCTTCACCAAGCTCTTTCCACTGCATGCCTAAATGTTCTGCCATTGTACCAGAGAATGGTCCCAGGTCCTGCATTTTTAATGATTTATTGAACCAGATAGACATGTTAATTAAGAATTAATAATTAAAAAATTTTCTGTTTAATACTTTCCCGATCTAATTGATTCATTCACTACTGCAGGTAAGAATTGTGATACCTCTCCGCCATTCTTCAATACATCACGTACAAGTGTAGAGGCAACTGATGTGAATTGTGGGAGGCAGGTCAAAAAAATGGTTTCTACATGAGGATCTAAGCTGCGGTTCATATCTGCAATGGCTTTTTCATATTCAAAATCATTGACGTACCGAATGCCTCTTAAAATAAAATTAGCGCCAACTTCTTTACAGCAATTAACAGTTAGCCCTTCGTATAAAACAGCATCAACTTTGGGCTCATTCTTATAAATTTCTTTTATCCATTGCAAGCGTAATTCTTCAGTAAAAGTAGGCACTTTGTTTACATTACGACCAATACCGATGATCAATTTATCGAACAAAGGAATTGCCCTGTTGATAATATCAGTATGCCCTAATGTTACAGGATCGAACGTGCCGGGGAATAAACAGATGCGCATTGTTTATAATTAAGAATTAATAATTAGGAATTAAGAATTCCTTTGATTTGTAAACCATTATAAAATTGAAAGTTACTACAAATTAGCACCTAATTTGTAATTCTTCATTCCTAATTCTTAATTGGATTTATTGCCTGAAAGCAAGTACAGCACTGCCATACGTACTGCTACACCATTTTCTACCTGTTGTAGTATGATAGATTGTTTGCTGTCTGCAACATCGCTGTCAATTTCCACGCCGCGGTTAATTGGCCCGGGATGCATTATGATGATCTCTTTTTTAAGTCCGTCCAGTAATTTTTTGGTTACACCGTAAGCAATATTGTATTCTCTGAGAGAGGAGAATAATACCTGATTTTGTCTTTCTAACTGAATGCGCAGCACATTGGCAACATCGCACCATTCCAATGCTTTTTTAAGATTGTATTCTACTTTTATATTAAGCGCTTCGCTGATATATTTAGGGATCAATGTTGGGGGGCCTGCTACCATTACTTCCGCACCCATTTTTTTGAGTAAGTAAATATTGCTGAGCGCAACCCTTGAGTGCATGATATCACCTATCAAAACAATTTTCTTTCCTTCTAAGCTGCCTAATTTTTCGTTGATGGAAAAAGCATCCAGTAGTGCCTGTGTGGGATGTTCGTTGATGCCGTCTCCTGCATTTACGATTGCCGCAGGAATATGCTTTGCCAGAAAGTGTGGCGCTCCGCTGGCACTGTGCCGCATCACTACCATATCTACTTTCATGCTTAGGATATTATTTACGGTATCCAGTAAGCTTTCCCCTTTTGAAACGGAAGATCCTGATGCCGTAAAGTTGATAGTATCTGCACCCAGTCTTTTTTCTGCCAGTTCAAAAGAGATCCTTGTGCGGGTAGAACTTTCGTAAAATAGGTTAACGATAGTTATATCACGCAGTGATGGAACTTTTTTAACCGGTCGCTGTAAAACTTCTTTAAATTGAGTGGCTGTAGATAGAATGATCGAGATATCTTCCTTAGTAAGGTCTTTAATGCCCAAGAGATGTTTGGTAGATAGTTGCATTAAGGAGCGAAGTTATAGTATTTTTTTAAATTGTACGGAACAATTAATAAAGTACAACGGTCTCAGTATCTTTTTGAATTTTCACCATTTGCGAAACGATCGCATCGATCGATTTGCCACAGTAATCAGGTTGTATCGGTAATTCTCTGTTGAACCTTCTGTCGACCAATACACATAACTCAACTTTTTTAGGTCTGCCGAAATCTATCAGTGCATCCAGAGCGGCACGTATCGTTCTGCCTGTGTAGAGTACATCGTCTATTAAAATAACTTCTTTTCCTTCTATAGAAAAATCAATGGTTGTTTTATTTGCCATACGGATCTCATTGCGCACATCATCCCTGTAAAAAGTAATATCTAAAACACCGTAGTTTACCTTTTCATTTGGATACAGTTGCTTAATATTTTCAACAATTCTATCACTTACATACACGCCACGCGGCTGGAGGCCAATGAATACCACATCGTTTAAATTCAAATGATTTTCCATCAGTTGATGCGCCAGTCTTAAAATGGTTAAATGGAGTTGCTGCTTATCTAATATTGTTGTCAAATTGAAATATTGTACGGCGAATTTATCTTTTATTCACCGAATAAAAAAGGGTTGACAGAATCAACCCTTTTTCTATATATGATCTTAGACTTTACTCACGTGAATAACGTCTGTAATGTGGATTATGGCCAAACTGATAAAATGCACCGATCTGCACAACATCATTATTCATATTTTCATCTTCTCCGGGTGTTTTATCGCTATTGATATCGGATAAACCAACGTTTGCGCGGGCATCAAATCCAAAACCATTTCTCCAGATGTAGCCTGCGCCAAATACCCAGGAAAAGTCAGTGCTTTGGTAAATACTTCTTCTATCTATGGTACCATTTTGATTATAATAATTATAATCACTTGCACTTAACAGAACGCCAAACTGCGGACCAGTTTCCAGGCGCCATCCTCTACGGAATTGGTATTGTAGTAAAACCGGAAAATTTAAATAAACAAGACTCGTCGTAAAATTATGTGTGTAGCCGTTATTATCTGTGTTATACGATAGACCTCCTTGTCCGGAGATTACAGCCTCAGGCTGTAGCGCAAACCCATTAATGCGATCGTTGAATTTTATATTCAGTAACGCACCGCCATGTAAGGAAGGAATAGAGCTATAACCATATACTTCTTGCCCCATATCGGTTAAGGTAGCTCCGCTAAAACCCGCTTTTAATCCGAATTCAATTTGTGGTCCTGGTCCCATTTGGGCCTGCATTGTATAGCAACTCAATGCGAGTGCTGTAATCATTAAGATCTTTTTCACGTTTATTTTTTTTGGTTAGATAATAAAAATCAAACACCATGCCATCTTAAAAATGATACAAGCGATGAATCGGTTTTAATAGACGGATGGATTTGACGAAAGTTTAAAAGTAAATTTAATTTTTTGCAGAAAATCACTTTATTTTTCTTGCAAGAATGGATACCTATAATCAACCGGCGAAGTAAACATTTCTTTAATTGTTCTGCAGCTTAACCAACGGTACAAATTTAAGATGCTACCGGCTTTATCATTTGTGCCGCTACCTCTTGCACCACCAAAAGGCTGCTGGCCAACAACGGCCCCTGTACATTTATCGTTCACATAAAAATTACCTGCACTATTACGCAGCCTGTTAGTCGCTAATTCTATCGCATACCTGTCCTGAGCAATAATGGCGCCCGTTAATGCGTAAGGAGAAGTTGTATCAACAATTTTTAATATCTCATCAAATTTATTTTCATCATATACATACAATGTTAGCACGGGGCCAAATATTTCCTGGCACATGGTAACATACAACGGGTCGGTTGTTTCTATAATTGTAGGTTCAATAAAGTAGCCTTCTGTTTTATTGCAATTACCGCCAACCAATATTTTTACACCATTGTCTTTTTTCTTAGCAGCTTTGATGTAGGCTTCTATTTTATCAAAACTTCTTTCATCTATTACTGCATTGATAAAATTGGTGAAGTCTTCTGTAGAACCCATCTTCATCGTTTTTATTGCTGCAACTAATTTCTTTTTTACTTCTGCGGCGATATTACTTGGAATATAACATCTTGATGCGGCGCTACATTTTTGTCCCTGAAATTCAAAAGCGCCGCGTGCCAAGGCTGTTACTAAAACATCTACATCAGCGCTGCTATGCGCTAAAATAAAATCTTTACCGCCCGTTTCACCAACAATCCGCGGGTATGATCTGTAGTTGCCGGTGTTATCACCAATGGCTTTCCACATCGTATTAAAAACACCTGTACTACCGGTAAAGTGTATACCGGCAAAATCATTGTGTTTAAAACAAATATCTCCGACAACCGCACCGTCGACATAAATCAAATTGATAACCCCATCAGGCAAACCTGCTTCTTTTAAAATACGCATAATTAATTGTGCACTGAAGATCTGTGTATAGGACGGTTTCCAGATAACAACATTGCCTGCCATGGCACATACTGTTGGTAGGTTGCCTGCAATAGCTGTGAAATTAAAAGGCGTAACTGCCAAAACAAATCCTTCTAACGGACGATACTCAACACGGTTATTTACACCGGGACTACTAATGGGCTGACCTCGGTATATCTCACTTAAATAATGCACATTGAAACGTAAAAAATCTATCAGTTCACATGAGGCATCGAGTTCGGCTTGTATAACATTTTTACTTTGTCCGAGTAGGGTAGTAGCTAAAATTTGCGCACGGTATTTTGTAGCCAGAAGATCAGCTGCTTTTAAAAATATATTGGCCCTGTTCTCCCAACTAAGGTTTGCCCATTTATCTTTTGCTTTTAGCGCCGCAGCGATTGCTTTTTTTACATGCGATGCATCACCTTCATGAAAGTGCCCCAACAAATGTTTACGTTCATGTGGTGGACGGATATCTAATTTTTTTCCGGTGCGTACTTCTTCAGAACCGATATACATTGGTACATCGATCTTTGAAGATTTTAATTCTTTTAAAGCTGCTTTTAAATTTATTTTTTCCTTACTCCCTGGAGCGTAGTTTAATACAGGTTCATTTGCTGGAAGTGGATAGTAGAAGTCTCCAAAATTCATACTTTTTGATTTGGTGATGTGATGATTTGGTGATGTGAAAATTATGCTTTCGATTTCGAAGAAGCTATAATTTTTGATAATACTTTTATAATTGAAGCAGAAGAATTAAATAAATTGATGCAATCAGGATAACCATCAGATTAGTACAAAGTAATAACCAATATTCCGTTTCATCAGCTTCCTTTGCTGCAATTTTCATTTTATGAATAAAATCTGCTTACTTTCAGAATTCTGTGCTTCACGAACATTGGCTCCAATACTCGTGCCCGATTTCAATAATTGATTTGCTATAACATATTTCCTTTCTTTATCTAATTGCTCAACATATTTTATAATGTTCAAAGCGAAATCAAAAGTGAGGTCCACGATAAGATTACCGCCTTGTTTATTAGCTTGCATAGAATAGGATTTGGTATTGGATGATTCGTGATTAGCCAATTAGCTAATGTAAGAAATTAGAATGGTTTAATCATCATCATATCTCCAAATTACCAAATCATCACATTAAATATTTTCTTTCTCGCTCATCAAATAAGCCTTAATAAACCCGTCTAATTCCCCATCCATTACAGGGCCTACATTGCCAACCTCGTAATCTGTTCTATGGTCTTTGATCATTTTATAAGGATGAAAAACATAACTTCTTATCTGGCTGCCCCATTCGATTTTCTTTTTGCTAGAGTTAGTAGCGTCTAATGCTGCTTGTCGCTTACGCATTTCTTCTTCGTATAAACGGCTTTTTAACATGGCCATTGCTTTATCTCTGTTTTCGCCTTGTGTACGTGCCTGCTGACATTCAACAATAAAACCACTCGGCTTATGTGTTAGCCGCACAGCTGTTTCTACCTTATTTACATTTTGTCCGCCGCTTCCGCCGCTTCGGAAAAAGGCCCATTCAACATCGGCAGGATTAACAGTTATTTCTATCGTATCATCAATTAACGGGTACACGTAAACGCTGGCAAAAGAAGTATGCCGTCTTGCATTGCTATCGAACGGACTAATGCGTACCAATCTATGCACACCACTTTCTGCTTTTAAAAAGCCGTAAGAAAATGGTCCGTCAAATTGGAAGGTGCATGTTTTGATGCCGGCACCATCGCCCCATTGCCAATCGAGCTCGGTGACTGTCCAGCCTTGTTTTTCGCCGTACATGCGGTACATGCGTGCCAGCATTTCTGCCCAATCCTGGCTTTCGGTTCCTCCAGCGCCACTGTTGATCTGCAAGACTGCGGGCAATGAATCGGTGGGTTCGTTGAGTGTACTTTTAAATTCTGCTTCGTCGATGGCGGTATTGGCTTTTGTGTAGGCTTCTTTTACTTCGTCTTCGGTTGTTTCGCCCTCTTTCCAGAACTCAAAGAGCACGGCAAAATCTTCTACTAGCGACACTACATCGTTGTACATATTTACCCAATACTCGTTAACCTTTGTTTCTTTTAAAATGGAAGTGGCGCGGGCATTATCATCCCAAAAACCCGCCGATAGCGTGAGCTGTTTATCATTCTCTATTTTGGATTCTCTGTTAGCGACGTCAAAGAAACCTCCTCAAGACCACCACACGGTCTCTCATATCCTTCAATTGTTCTGTTGTCATGCTGCAAATATAATTGATTTAGAGGTTTGTCGATTTGGAGTTGAAAAACTATCCTAAAAACAACAAAGCCAAGTAAAAATACTTGGCTTTGAATTATATATATAATCAAAAAAATTACTCAACTCTCTTTACATTGAATTGTCCTTGCGTTACAGTGATAACGCTATCATTACCGAAACCATTGATCAAATAATTTCCTGTAAATGTACCGGTGATCGCTGTACTTGTAATACCGGTGATCTTAACTAAATACGAAGAAGCCTTTGTTGAATCTGGACTGGAACCTAATCCGAAATCAAATGCATTGTTCCCACTTATTACGGTTTCATCAATATCCATATTGTTGGCTGTACTATCCGTAGAATAATTGCCTGTAGGAAAAGTAGATGACAATATTTGTATATCAAGATCAAATATATCATTGCTTCCGATAGCACCTTCTACTTCAAGATCCTGATAAGTGGCATCTCCTTCATCTGCACCAACTGTACCAAGGGGCGTACCATAATTGACCCAGGTGCCATTTTTTAAGATCTTTAAATAATAAGGGCTTGGAGGTGTGGTGGTATTGTTAGTATTGGTAGTATTGTTTGTAGTGCTTGGCGATGAACTTTTTTTGCACGAAAAACAAATGATCGTTACCGAAGCGATCAATGTAGTGTAAATAAATCCTGAAATTTTCATGTTTTTAGTTTTAGTATATCATCATATACTGTTATACGAACCAAAAGGTTGGGTGACCGGTATAATAAATATAAATTCATAGATCTTTGCTCAGTTAAGGATATAATATATATTACTTCTTAAAGGATTTTATTTCTAGTTATTGTTAGCGGTGGGTTGGACCAAGAGTGATGTTGATTAGCCCTAATGTTAAATCGAATTCGGGATTATTTGCCCTAAGTTCTTTAACTTAGATGGGCAGTCTTTTGCCATTTCACCAACTCAATAATTTCACCAATGAATTTTAAAAAGATCGGCTTTGTTATAATTTTTGTTGCTGTTTATTTTGTTTCTTTTGCACAAAAGAGTATTTACGATCCACAAGAATTATTTGCACAAAATCTATTTACAAAAAACGGCAATGAATGTCGCTCGGCGAATGGAGCGCCTGCAAATATGTATTGGCAAAACCGCGCTGATTATGAGTTACATGCTACTATTGATACAGCTGCAAATGAATTGACTGCGAATGAAATAATTCATTACACAAATAATAGTCCTGATTCTTTAGAATCGCTTTGGTTGCAGATCGATCAAAATACTTATCGTACAGATGCGCGTTCTAATTTTTACACCACACCGCAGGCTACAGAACACACCAATGGAATGCAGTTTGGATCTGTAACTATCGAATTCAAAGGAAAAACCATTAAAGCAGATTATATCATCAATGATACAAGAATGCAGATACGCCTGCCCAGTAAATTATCCTCAAAAGAAAAGATCAATATTAATATCCAATATCAGTACACTATACCCGGTGCATTTGGTGGTAGAACAGATTATGCCGAAACCAGGAATGGAAAAATATTTGAAGTAGCACAATGGTATCCGCAAATGTGTGTATACGATGACCTGGAAGGCTGGAGCAGTTTGCCGTTTTTAGGCAGCGGAGAATTTTACTGTGAATATGGCGATTTTGATTACACCATAACTGTTCCATCAGATATGATCGTTGCGGGCAGCGGAGAATTACAAAATCCGGGCGATGTGCTTACTTCTAAACAAATAAATCGTTTAGCCGCAGCTAATAGAAGCGATTCAACTATCATCATTCGTTCTGTTGATGATGTAAATGCGATGGCCTTAGATCCATCTAAAGGAGCAAAGAGCTGGCATTTTAAAATGTACAACTCACGTGATGTAGCTTTTGGCGCATCAAGAGCTTATGTGTGGGATGCGGCAAGGGTTAATTTGCCCAATGGTAAAACATCATTGGCCATGTCTGTTTATCCTGTAGAAAGTGTTGGCCCGGATAAATGGAACAGGGCAACGGAATATTTAAAAAGATCAATGGAATATTTTTCTGCTAAATGGTTCGTGTACCCATGGCCGGTAGCTGTTAATCAGGCAGGTATTGCAGGTGGTATGGAATATCCAGGTATCGTGTTTGATGGAATGGATGACAGCGGCGATGTATTGTATTGGGTAACGGCACACGAAATAGGCCATAACTGGTTTCCTATGATCGTTGGTAGTGATGAAAGGCGCTACGGCTGGATGGATGAGGGTTTTAATACTTTTATAGATATCTATGCATCTGATAATTTTAATAAAGGAGAATTTGCGCCCAAGCGTGATGCGGAATATGCGCCGGGCAAAGGAAATCCTGCAGATGAGATCATCCCTTTATTGAAAGACAGTGCTGCGCCACCAATGATGTCGCGGGCAGATGGTGTTCCTGAAAAGTATCGTCATCCGATGGTTTATTTTAAACCTGCTTTTGGTTTAGTGTTGTTGCGAGAAGTAATATTGGGGCACGATCGATTCGATTATGCATTTCAAAAATATATAGAACACTGGGCCTACAAACATCCATCTCCGGATGATTTTTTCCGGACAATGAATAATGAATCTGGCGAAGACCTTGGCTGGTTCTGGAAAGAATGGTTCTATAATAACTGGCAACTAGATATGGCGGTACAATCTGTTTCGTATAAAGACAATGATCCTAAAAATGGTGCAGATATTACTATTGCTAATCTGCAAAAGATGGCCATGCCTGCAACAATCGAAATTGTTTTGAAAGATGGCAGTAAACAACGTTTACAATTGCCCGTAGAAACCTGGATGCAAACTGCGATCCATACGATCCATGTAATTACAACACAGAAAATACAATCCGTAACGATCGATCCTGACGCGTTACTACCTGATAGTAACAGGAAGAACAATACTTTATCTTTTTAATGTTAGCGAGAAGGGGATTATCAGTAGCTGAAGAAGCTACTGCAAAAAAGTAAAAATTTTCAAAGTGTCGCGGAGACGGAAAAAGTCCATAAGTGTATTATAGACTTTATTAGTGCTGTCGATGCCTGTTAGGCTTTGAAGAAAGCCATTTACAGACTATAAGTAATTGCAAAAATATTACTCAGTGTACAATTTGATAATCCACACAATAAGATAAATACCCACAGTTGCAATTACTAATGCCGGGACTACCGTGCTTAATAAGTTGATTGATTTTTTTAACATGGTTTTACTTTTTAATGGTTAGATATATGTTTTTACTTTAATCTATTATTTTTGTTCATTTTATTCAATTAGGATGTAAAAATCCTAATAATCAATTTCACATTTCAAATAGGCAAGCAAAAGCAAAAATTCTGACAAATGACCATAAAAACTAGTACTGATAAAGTATAAATTCTTATGTTAAAGAACCAAGTGATAGGGTGTGAATTAAAAACAAATAATTATAATATGTTTTATTTCATCCTTATTTAATACAAATATACAAATGTTAAACCAAATTAACACATATTTTTTAAAATAATTTGATGTTTGGGGATAAGAAATGTCTATTTTTTATGGAAAAGGTTGAAAATCAAGAATTACGAAAAAATAAATGTGGATAAAGATTACTTAAAAAAAGCTATTAAATAGTTCTCAGATCTGTTGCTGCGCCTATGATTGGGGTGATAATGGGGATATTTAACCGCTCACTTTCCGCAGTTATTCTGATTATGGGTTCATCCCAGGAATGAAGGGATAATGAGAATTTTGACCAATGCACTGGTAATATGGTTTTAGCCTTTAGATCGATACCGGCCTGTATCACTTCTTCGGGCATCATATGAATATACTTCCAATATTGATTGTATTGTCCGCATTCCAATATGGCCAGATCAAAGGGCCCGAAAGTATTGCCGATCGTTTTGAAATGTGTGTCATAACCCGAATCTCCTCCTATAAATATCTTCATACTGGGTGTTATCAATATGAAAGACATCCACAAGGTTCGGTTGCGTTTGAACTCCCGGCCCGAAAAATGCCTTGCAGGCGTAGTATTCACTATAAACCCAGGTGCAAGCAATATTTGCTCGTTCCAATCTTTTTCAATGATCTTTTCCCTGCTATAGCCCCAATATTGAAGATGAGTGCCCACACCCAGACCTGTAATTACTTTTTTTACTTTTGGTTGAAGTTTTACAACAGTCACATAATCTAAATGATCCCAATGGTCATGTGTAATAAAGAGGTAGTCGATCTCAGGCATATCATCTGTTGTATAGATATCAGAGCCTCTAAAGCTTTTGGTTGTAAAACTAATAGGCGAGGCGGAGCCGCTAAAAACAGGATCAACCAATATTTTTTTTCCATCTACCTGCATAAAATAAGAAGAATGGCCAAACCATACCAATATATTTTTATCAGGATCTAGTGTTAACAGGTTTGTTTTAGTTGATGGTAAAATATGCGATGGCGTACTTCTACTGCTCTTTTGAAAGAGAAATTCATATAAAACAGTAAAATAATTAGCGCCTTCTGCCAGGTCAGGTGTATGGTTGAGGTTTTGAAATTTGCCGTCTCTGAAATTAGGAGAATTTTTAAATCTGGCCAATTGGTTCACATCGGGGAGGTTACCAAATTTTGGCTGTTGTATAAAAGTAAATATTACAATAAATAACACTGCTATTATTGAACCAGATACTATCATGTGTCAGGGGAAATTATTGCTTTTGTAAAGTTAGGATGTTGAATTAATCTGTAAGATTAACGAAAATTCTACTGCTTTATTATTTTATTTAGCCCTTTCATATTGTACAGGCCATTTGATATCAAAGTTTAATGATCTTGCCGCGTGCAAAGGGAAATATGGGTTTCTTAAAAATTCACGGGCCAGGAATATTACATCTGCCTGCTCGTTTTGTAATATGCTTTCTGCTTGTTGTGCCGTAGTAATTAAACCGACAGCGCTAGTTAAAACATTCGCTTCTTTTTTTACCTGTGCCGATAAAGGTACCTGGTACCCTGCCACCAGTGGTATTTTTACATTACCAATATTTCCGCCAGAAGAACAATCTATCAAATCAACACCGAGACCTTTTAGCAGCTTACTTAATTGAACAGATTGTTGAATATCCCAACCGCCTTCTTTCCATTCAGTGGCAGAGATACGTACAAATAAAGGAAGATTATCTGGCCATACAGTTTTTATGGCATCGACTACTTCTACTAATAGGCGTACCCTGTTCTCAAAGCTTCCTCCATAGTTATCTGTACGCTGATTACTAAATGGTGATAAGAACTGGTTGATCAAATAGCCATGCGCCGCATGAATTTCTATTATTCTAAAACCGCCAGCCAGTGCACGTTGTGCGGCAGCCTTAAAATCAGCGATCACTTTTTTTATACCGTCTGTCGTTAAAGCAATGGGCAGATCGGCCCCTTCATGAAACGGGATAGCACTTGCTGATAAAACATTCCATCCGCCATCCGCTATCGCTAATTCTTTTCCGCCTTCCCATGGAACATGGTTGCTTGCTTTGCGGCCCGCGTGCGCCAGTTGAATACCTGCAACGGCATCGTGCTGGTGAATAAATGTTGTGATGCGTTTAAGGTTGGTAATATGTTCATCATTCCAGATACCCATATCTCCAAGTGTTATTCTTCCTTCAGGAGATACAGCCGTAGCTTCCATAATAATTAAACCTGCGCCACCAATTGCCCTGCTGCCTAAATGCACCAAGTGCCAATCATTGGAAAAGCCATCTTCGGATGAATATTCACACATAGGTGATACCGCTATCCTGTTCTTTAATGTAACAGATTTTATTTGTAATGGTTCAAAAAGCTTTGCCATATTGATAATTTGAGTTCGTAAGGTACGATTTTATGCCTGCCTGTTTGTTATAGTCTTGTAAATTAATAGAGTAATTCGTTCAATAATATTTTACACAAACAGAAGTGAGCTATTTTCGTACCAAATAAAAGATCATGGTAACAGGAATAGCGTTAATTGATAATGGATAATATAAAACTTCATTAATTATCCATTGTTCCAACTGTCTCTTTCTTCGGGACTAAATTTCCAGGGAGCAAAATTGTTTTCGATATTACCGAACATGGTGTTCCATTCCTGTGGCGCATTACTGTCTTCCATTACTAAAGCGCGGCGCAGTTCGATAATAATATCAAGGGGGCTGATACTAACAGGGCATTCCACTACACATGCATTACAGGTAGTGCAGGCTCTTAATTCTTCAACGGTAATATAATTGTTGAGCAATGTTTGCTGATCATCTTTAAAACTGCCATTAGTATTAATATTCTTTCCTACAGCTTCGAGCCTGTCGCGCGTGCTCATCATTATTTTACGCGGACTTAATAATTTACCTGTCTGCGTAGCAGGACAAGCAGCACTACACCTGCCACATTCTGTACAGCTATAAGCATCTAATAAATTTTTCCAGCTAAGATCGAAAATATCTTTTGCGCCAAATTTTTGCGGAGCTGTTTCACCTGTAGGAGCAAGCTCGGGTTGCATCATGTACGTTACTTCATTCTGTACATTAGGCATATTATCAAATTTGCCGTTCACTTCTAATCTTGCAAAATACGCATTAGGAAAAGCGAGCATGATGTGTAAGTGCTTGCTATACGGCAGGTAATTTAAGAATACGAATATGCCTGTAATGTGCAACCACCAACAAGATCTTTCGATGATCAATAAACTGTGTTGTGATACATTGCTGAATAGGGGAGCAATCATTCCCGAAATAAGGAAGTCTCCGGTATCATAAAAGCCTGCAGTGTTTTGCAATTGCAAAGCCCTGTCTGTACTGTTCATCGTAAGGAACAATGTCATTAGTATGATCTCAGCGATCAGGATATAATTTGCATCGCTGCGCGGCCAACCATTAAGGTCTTTACTGATAAAGCGTTTTAGCTTAATGATATTTCTTCTTGCCAAAAAAATAACACAAACCGTTATTACACCTACTGCCAATATTTCAAAGAAATCAATGATGAATGTATAACTGCTTTCAAGGTATGGGAAGAACAAACGGTGTGTGCCCAACATTCCATCCAGTACAATTTCCAGTATCTCAATATTGATAATAATAAAACCCGCATAGATAACAAAGTGCATGACTGCTACCAAAGGATTTCTAAACATCTTTTTTTGTCCGAATGCTAATAGCAATAAATTTTTCCAGCGCTTTGCGGGATTGTCTGAAAGGTCCTCATCTTTTCCCAATAAAATATTGCGACGAATCTGTAGAATGTTCTTTGTAAATAACCCAATAGCCACAACCGCTAACGCTACAAAAATGATTTGCTGAAGAAGGTGCATAAGCAATGTTTATCTTACTAAGATAGAGAATAACAGTAATTTTTACCAATTATTTTTAATATCCTTACATTCGTATAATTCATAAAATTTTTGGTTGAGATGAAAAATTATATTTTATCAAAAGAAGTAACAGAAAAAAAATTACGTCGCATGGCGCTGGAAGTTGCCGAACGTAATTCTGAAGAAAAAGAATTGCTGTTGATCGGCATAAAAGATCATGGCGCTGTGATAGCACAAACGATCAAAAATTATTTGAAAGATATTTTTAAGGGCGATATTAAAGTGATAGGATTAGAGTTGGATAAAGCAAAGCCTGGGAAGATCACTTTAAGCGAAACGGTAGATTTTAACGGCAAGTCAGTATTACTGATCGATGATGTTGCTAATAGTGGCAAAGCGATGTTATATTCATTAAAGCCGATCCTGGAAGCCTATCCTAAAAAGATAGAAACAATGGCACTCGTGGAGAGAACGCACAAAACATTTCCTGTTAAAGTTGATTATGTAGGGTTTTCCATTTCTACAACTTTAGATGAACATATCTATGTAGAAGTAGCCGGTGATAAAGTAATTGGCGCCTGGATGGAATAGCGAAATGCTTATTTACTAAGCCTTCTGTAACATTTAGCATATAATTACAATTTCTCTTTTTATTTTTGGTCCGAAGGTTGCTTAAACCTTTGTGGCTTTTAAGGGTCTCTCTATAAACATAATAAATTACCGCTTAACCAACTATTACTGATCATTGCAAACAACTGCTATTGATAATGAAATTGTATCTTTTGATAAAAAAGAAAAAAGCACTGGTATAAAAATATCATTGCTGTTTTGTTTGTTATTGTCGGGTATTGTGGCAGAAGCGCAATTTGTGGTGGTGCCCGATAGTGTCTTTGCAAAAAATCAAACCCCCGAAGCAAAAACATATTTCGAAAAGCAGACGGATATTACGGATGTTTTTTCCGGTGTTTTTAATAAGCGCCCGCAACAACGTTTAGATACAATGGCCGAGCTACAGGCGTTTAAATTGCATTGGTCAACTGTTCCTGCGGTTGGGTATACTTTACAGACCGGCTTTGCGGCTTTATTGAGTGAGAATGTTGCTTTTTATACGAGCCTTGCCGCTAATCAAAAGATCTCCAGTATCTCAACAAGTCTTACGTACTCGCAGTACAATCAAATTATATTGCCTTTGCAGGCAGATATCTGGACCAAATCAAACAAGTATAATTTTATTTTAGATTGGCGGTACATGGATTATCCTTCAGAAACTTTTGGCCTGGGCGGAAACACCTTGATCACCGATGGATATAATATTGATTTTAATTATGCAAAGATCCATCAGGCCGTGCTAAGAAGAGTGACTAAAAACTTATATGCGGGCGTGGGCTACTACTTAGATTATTTTTGGAATGTACGCGAAATAGATGCTTCGCATCAGGATACAGTTTCATTTGTAAAAGACAAGCTTACTAAAACTTCTGTTTCATCCGGCCCGGCATTTCGTTTGATTTATGATTCAAGGTTGAATCAGATCAATCCGCAACAAGGTAATTATGCCAACATCGTTTTCAGGCCAAACTTTACTTTCTTAGGCAGTGATAATAACTGGCAATCTTTATTATTAGAATTTCGCAAGTACATTAAATTCAAGCCAACCTCACACAATGTGCTGGCTTTTTGGAGTTACAACTGGTTAACTATCGGCGGGGGCCAGCCACCCTATTTAATGTTGCCAAGCACAGGATGGGATGATTTTTTCAACACCGGCAGAGGATATATTCAAAGTAGGTTTCGTGGTAGAGATATGTTTTATCTTGAAACCGAATATCGTTTTGGCATTACTAATAATGGTTTGTTAGGCGGAGTGGTATTTGCCAATGCAGAATCTTTTTCAAAAAGTGTTACTGGTGGCGGACAAACCGTCGCACCGGGTTATGGCGTTGGTATACGAATGAAGTTAAATAAATTCTCCGGCGCCAATCTTTGTGTCGATTATGGTTTTGGTACCGAAGGCTCAAAAGGTATAGCTGTAAACCTTGGTGAAGTTTTTTAAAATATGTTTGTCCCCAACATTTTATTTTCATAGCAACATCGTTGCGTTGCACATTTCAGCTACATACCTTGTATTGAACTTTTAATTAGGTACAACCTTAGCTGTAAGAACCTGGTTGACCGTATGTAGAATTTCTGCATTATCAAAAGGCTTTTCAATAATGCCATCTGCGTTACATTCTTTATACTTTTTTAAGACTCTGGGATTGGCGGATATTAGAATAACTGATATGTCTTTATTTTTTTCTTTAATCTCTCGGCATATATTCCTGCCATCATCATGCCCCAGCATTACATCTAACAAAACCAAGTCAGGTGAAAAACTGTCAATGCTTGTTTGCACTTCTTTTTGACTGGATGCTGTATTTACCTCAAAACCATTCATTTTTAGAAATATTGAAAAAAAGTCCAATAGATCTAAGTAGTCTTCTACGATTAATATCTTAGCCATAAATTTAGTTTGTTAGGTTAAAAATTGACTTTGAATAAAAAAAGGGATGCCTGTAAAAACGATGCAAATTAATAATGGGTTTGATAATTCCAAAAAAAAATACCAATTTTTTTTGGAAAATATTGGTAGAAAAAAAGGCTTAAAAAATGAGTTAAATACAGTATTGTCAACATTGTTTTTAGTTGTATGTAAGTGGTATAGTTATCTTTTATTATTATCTTTCACCTATCTCAATTAAAATATAGTATTATGCGCATAGAACGATTAGAGGCATTCAGTGATGGTGTATTGGCGATTATTATCACCGTAATGGTATTGGAATTGCACATACCGCATGGTGGTGATTCGTTAGCCGATCTTAAGCCTGTTCTTCCTGTTTTTATAAGTTATATTTTAAGCTTTATCAATGTTGGGATCTATTGGAACAATCATCACCATATGCTACAAGCGGCCAAAGTTGTAAATGGATCCGTGTTATGGGCAAATACCCATCTGCTTTTTTGGTTGTCGTTGATACCTTTTGCATCCGGCTGGATGGGAGAAAATCATTTTGAAAAATTGCCAGTCGCTTTGTACGGATTTATATTATTAATGGCAAGCATTGCTTATTATATTCTGGCGAAAAGCCTTATCAATTTACACGGTGCAAAATCAACATTGGCTATCGCCATTGGAAAAGATAAAAAAGGAATTAGTTCAACCATCATATACGCTATTGGTATAGGATTAAGCCTTGTCAACAACTGGCTGGGATTTTCTATGTACGTTGTTGTGGCAATTATCTGGTTCATTCCGGATACAAGGATCGAAAATCTGCTGGATAAAAATTATAAAAAAGTAGAGTAGGAGTTAGATGATCTCTCTGTCTTCTTTCAAATTGCGGATCATTTGTCCGTAATCATAGCCTTTAAGCATGGCCGTTATGGTCTGTGCAATTCGCTTGGCTCTTGTAGGTTCAGTCTTGGCCGCTTCTATCCAGTTACTAAAATAATTCCGATGCCCTTTTGTTAGTTTATCAAAAGCTTCCAAAGCCTTTGGTTCATCAGCCAGGCAATCCATCAATTCAGAAGATATTTTTATTTCTTTTTCATCTACTTCTATTTGCACCTGCAGGTCATCTCCTTTTTGTTTGCCGATCGCTTTTCTAACGGTACCGTTTAACGCCATGATAAAATTGCCTTCGCCCATCGGTATCAGTGCAACGCCTGTAATGGTATGGTCATCGAGCCTGCCCTTTACCCTAAAAGATTTTTTATTGCCCGGTTTCAGCCGCTGCGCAAGATTTGCAGAGATATTAATATAACTCCAGCCGGTCTTTTCGCCCATCTCACCAAATTTTAATATAGTCGTCTTGAATTTTACCATTGGGGTATAAATTTCAGCAATCATTTTTATATAGCAAATAATAAATGTCCTTTCAACATATTTTAGCTTTTCTTAACGTCAAAACAATTATTTTTAAGCAAATGATACTGCTAAAAAAACTTCCTATATTATTATTGTTACTGGTAACAACAACAGCCTTTGCGCAAAACATTATCGGAGATTTTACGACCGTAGATGGATACGTAAAAAAGATAGGGGCATTAGATACGTTGAATATGGGCACTATCAGTTATATCTTAACCAGGCAATTTCCTGAAAAAATAGATAAGGCAAGAGCCATTTATGATTGGATAACCAATAACATCAGCTACGATTGCAAAGCAGCAAAAGCAGTTGATGATAAAAATGATAACAGCGCAGCCGTTCTAAAAAGAAGAATGGCAACAAGCGTTGGCTATGCTACTTTATTTCAGGATATGTGCAGTGTTGCTAAAGTCAGGTGCCTTACAATTGACGGTTATATAAAAACATCGCTCGAGGATATCGATGATAAACCAGATGCCGTTAATTATATGTGGGACGTGATACAATTGGGCGAAGCATCGCAAGACTGGTATTATATTGATCCTGCCGCAGGCAGTGGTTATGTAAATGACAAGCAGACTGTTTTTACAAAAGCATTTAACGGCAATTATTTTTTTGCGGATAAAAACATTTTTAATAACCAGCATTTTCCGGATAACACGGCCTGGGTTTTAGGAAACGGTTATACCAACACTAAAGATTTTTATAGTCTGCCGATCGTAAAAGATGCGGCGTATGATTTCAGGTTATCAGGCTTTCAACCAGCGGCCGGACATTTAAAAACTAAAACCGGTAAAGCCATACAGTTTAAAATAGGAGTATCCAGTGAGCAAATAACTACTGTTTCATTGGCAATTGGAGAGGATAAAAGCAGGAAGATAAAACCTATGAATTATTCTTCGGGTGGAAACTATATACAATTTGCGTATAAGTTTGATGATGCAGACTCTTATCCCGTTACGATACTGATCAATGGCAAAGAAGTGTTGAGTTATATGATCGATGTAGAAGAGTAAATGCATAACGCATAACGCTTAATGCTTAATGCTGAAAGGGTATTAGCATAATTAAAATAACCAATAGCGTTAGGCATTCAGCCTTAAGCTTCCAACATAAAAAAAGCCTCGATAGCAAACTATCGAGGCTTTTTAGTACCCGGGAACGGAATTGAACCGTCACTCGCATTACTGCGAACAGGATTTTAAGTCCTGCGTGTCTACCAGTTCCACCACCCGGGTGACACAATCACTCTTTTCAGAATGAATTACTTAAAAAAAAAGCAGATAACCGAAGCTATCTGCCCGAACTATGAGCGGAAGACCGGGCTCGAACCGGCCACCTCGACCTTGGCAAGGTCGCGCTCTACCAAATGAGCTACTTCCGCGTATTTATAAGAACTGTTTGTTTTTTTTAGGACTGCAAAAATAAGGGTTGTATTAGAACCACAAAATTTTTTATTTGTATTGTGGGTTATAAAGTGTGTTATCCGGCACAGCAACTTCCGGTTTTCCTTTATAACGGTGTGCATATAGGCAAAAACAACCGCCAACAAGAAAAGCTAAGACTAAAAATATTTGGCATAACCAAATGAAACGTGAAGTTGATACCCAGCTATGAGCAACATCTTTGCCTGATTCGTCGATAAATTCTTTTTCCATAATGTGTTTTTTATGAGAGGGCAAAAATAAGGCAGGAAAATCAAAAAAAATTATTTGTCTTCAACAATTTTTGAAAAGCTGTTTTTCTTTTTGATAAAGTGTTGCCAGATCACCGATCCATCGTACCATCCTGTCACTTTTCCTTTTTTGGAGATGGGAAAAACAGATTGGTCCCTATCAACAAAAAGCCATTTTATAAAATGTACATGTGCTTTTACGATCATGGCAAAATAGCCCGTATCTCCGCTGAATAAGGCTTTCCAGGCAGCCAGTGCATCCAAACAGATCCTGAAAGGTATTTTCCATAACGCTGTAGCAAAAGGGAAATTTTTAGCCAGCATGATAAGGTTGTTCCTGAAATTTAAAAACACTTTCCGGCTATTGCCATGGGGCAAAGTACCGCCGCCAACATGATACACAATAGCGGCAGGTTGAACATATACTTTATAGCCCGCCAGCTGTGCCCGCCAGCAAAGATCGATCTCTTCCTGATGGGCAAACATGTATTCATCTAAACCTCCCAATTCTTTATAAATGGCTGCCTTTATAAAAAGTGCCGCACCACTTGCCCAAAAGCATTGTTGCGCATCATCGTATTGGCCATTATCATCTTCCACTATATCAAAAATTCTTCCTCTTGAAAACGGATAACCAAAATTATCTATCCAGCCGCCGCTGGCGCCGGCATATTCAAACTGATGTTTGTTGCTGTAGGATAATATTTTCGGCTGGCAAACTGCAATTGCTTTATCAGTTTCCATCAACTGGATAATGGGTTCTATCCAATTTGGCGTTACTTCTACATCACTATTTAGTAAAACAAAGTAATCGCTTTCAATTTGCTGCAATGCGGTGTTGTATCCTTTGGCAAAACCTTCGTTGCTTGCGTTCTGTATAATTTGTACCGATGGAAAATGTTGTTGTAAAAAAATAATAGAATCATCTGTCGATGCATTGTCTGCCACAATGATCTTTTTATTGTTATAGGTAGATGCCAGCACCGAAGGAAGAAATTGTTCTAAAAACTTTCTTCCGTTCCAATTTAAAATAACGACCGATACAAGGGGTTGTTGCATGAGTAGCAAACTTACTTCATTCTAATTCAAAAGTAAAAAATGAACCTAATAAGCCAATGAATTATGTATGCGGCTTTGAATCCGAAAAATTATTAATTATCAATTATCAATTATTAATTAATTTCAAAGATGTTTAGGCAATTATTTAACTGGAGAATAGGTTTAGCACTCGTAGCAATCGTGATTGTTAGCGGCACTGTTTTTTATTCTCAATACCTGGCTAAAAAAATTGCTGCTGATGAAAGAAATAAAGTAAGTGTTTGGGTGCAATCACTAAAAACACGGGCTACAACCAACGATCAATCAGCTATCAATCTTACCAATATTATCACTTCTGAAAATAAGGATATTCCTATTATTGAAACGGATGAAAATGATAATCCATCCGGGCAAGGACTTAACCTCGATAGCAATCGTATCAAAACAGATACCGGCTACTTAAGAAAGGAAACAGAAGATTTTAAAAAAGAGCATGAGGGTATAGAGCTTGTGATCAGTAAAGATCCATTGATCATCAACCGCTATTATTATGGTGATTCTAAATTGTTGCAGGATATCCGCTATTATCCTTTGATACAATTGATGGTTGTGGCAATATTCATCATTTTTATATTGATCACTATCAGCATACGAAATAAATCTACCCAAAACCAGGTCTGGGCCGGGTTAGCTAAAGAAGCGGCACATCAATTAGGTACGCCCATTTCTTCTTTGCAGGGATGGATAGAGTTATTAAAAGAAACTCCCGGCAACGAAAAGATAGCGGCGGAAATGATAAAAGATATCGACCGGCTTGAATTGGTAAGTGATCGTTTTGGAAAAATTGGCAGCATACCACAATTAGAAGAACTCAATATTGTTGATCAGCTGGAACAGATGGTAGCTTACATCAAAAGACGGGCTTCGGAAAAAGTGAATTTTATAATCGATAGCAGCGGAGAAACGAATATCCCAGCCATGATCAACGCACATTTATTTGATTGGGTGATAGAGAACTTATTAAAGAACGCACTCGATGCTATGGAAGGGAAGGGCACTATCAATATCAAAATAAAAGATGATGCGGCTGCTGTAACTATTGATGTAAAAGATTCGGGTAAAGGCATTAGTAAACAAAATATGGCCAATGTTTTTAAACCGGGCTTTACTACAAAAAAACGTGGCTGGGGATTGGGCTTATCTTTAAGCAAAAGGATCATCGAACAATATCACCTGGGCGATCTGTTTGTAAAAAGCTCCGATGCCAGGGGGACAACTTTCAGGATCATACTAAAAAAATAACCCTTCAGTAAAAAGGGTTATTTGTGCGGCAAAGGAGATTCGAACTCCCACGCCCTTTCGGGAGCTACCACCTCAAGGTAGTGCGTCTACCAATTTCGCCATCGCCGCAGTAGAGCTTCAAAAATAATAAGAAATAAGGAATAAAAAAGTTCATTTTGTCATGCTGAGGAACGAAGCATCTTATTCTTAAATTATTTATTACATTTAAAAAACTAGTCGTCCTTATTTAATCTAATTTTATCCTTTAAATAAATAACAATGCCAAACGATATAAAATGCCCAAACTGCGGTGAAGTTTTTGATGTAGAGAATGTTATTGCGGCTGATATTGAACAAAAATACCAACAGCAATACCAAGAAAAATTGCAGCAATCTTTAAACAAAGTAGAAGATGATAAAAAAAAGCTGGAAGAAGACGTTAAACAGTTCAATGAAAAAAAACAAAAGGAAAATGAACTATTTGCACAGAAACTTCAGCAAGAGAAATTAAAACTAGAAGTTGAGATACAGGAACAATTGAAGAAAAGCATTTCTTCTGATTACGAAAATAAAATTCGTATGATGGAAGAAAATAATAAAAATAACGAAGAGAAATTAAAAACAGCCAGGCAAAAAGAATTAGAGTTTCTTCAAAAGGAACAACAATTAAAAGATAAAGAAGCGGAATTAGAAATTACAGTCCAAAAGAAATTACAAACAGAACGCGTAACAATTTCTGAACAGATACGTATCCAGGAAAACGAAAAAAACGCATTAAAAGAAACCTCTTTTTTATTAAAAGTAAAAGAGCTTGAATTGCAGTTAGATGAGCAAAAGAAATTGGCTGATGAAATGAAGCGCAGGGCAGAAGTAGGTTCTATGCAAAGGCAAGGAGAATCGCAAGAACTATTACTGGAAGAAATATTGAAAGAAAATTTTCCGTTTGATCTGATAGAAGAAGTAGGCAAAGGCGTTGAAGGCGCAGATTGCATACAAGTGATACGCAACAGCAGTGGCAAAGAATGCGGCAGGATCATCTACGAAAGTAAAAGAACAAAAGCCTGGAGCAATAGCTGGGTGGATAAATTAAAAGCGGATAAACGTAACCGTGGTGCGGATGTGGCTATTTTAGTAACGCAGGCTTTTCCAAAAGACATGGATAAGTTTGGTGAAAAAGACGGCGTGTGGCTCTGCAATTTTAATGAAGTAAGCAGCGTAGCGCATTTGCTTCGCGATGGTATCATCAAAATTTATGAGATACAAAAAGGTGAAGAAAACAAAGGCGATAAAATGCAGTTGTTGTATAATTTTTTGACCGGTAACGAATTCCGCGGACAAGTAGAAGCGATCGTTGAAGGCTTCGTAGCAATCAAACAGAATATCATTAAGGAAAGAATTCAGATGGAAAAAATGTGGAAGGAAAGAGAAAAACAATTAGAGAAAGTTTTGATCAGCACAAGTGGTATGTATGGTTCTGTAAAAGGAATTGCGGGCGCTTCGGTTGGTGATATTCCTTTATTGGATGGTAGTTCCGATGATGAGTTGATGCTTGATTAACGCTCGGTCATCACCCAGGTAACACAATTGTCTTCCAAAAATAAAGTATGAACGATCAATGATTTGTCCATCCCTTTTAAGAAGCGGCAATGCGCAACACCTTTATCATTAAATAAAGAGAAAGCATCTATCTGCATATGTTCTTTAAAATCGATACCCTCAGTAGCGCCCCATTTAAACATCGATTCTTTAATACTCCAGGCGATCGTTAATAATTCCAATTCAGATTTAGGGTTGTCTATCTGGTTTCTGCTGATGATCGTTTTTTCTTCTTCCTCACTCAGAAATTTATGTTTTACTTTTTCGATCTTTTTACTCGGCATTTCAATATCTGCACCAACCCTGTGGTTATTGCTCACGATCACGGCTGCATAATCGCCGCAATGCGAGATGGAAAAATGATACACATCATTCTCTAAAAAAGGTTTTTTGGTACTCGCGATCCGTATTAATTCAATAGGAAAATCGGGGAACAGCTCTTTTAATAAAAACCTGCCGGCTAAATGTTGCAATCGTTTGTGTGGATGGGTTATTTCGCGTTGCAAAGGAATTTGAGAAAAGAAGTCCTCAGCCTCCGTGATATGCCATACGCCTACTTTTGTTGTGGGATTTATATTTTTTTGGTAAACCAGTGGCATAATTTAACTTTGCGGCTTTTACAGAATCCTTGTACGCTGTTTGCAAAATAACAATTAACCTTCTAACAATTTAATATTTTACCACAATAATGATACTTAGCGATACCAGGATCTTAGAAGAAATAGAAAAGGGGACGATAAAAATTGTACCGTACGATAGAGAATGTTTGGGTAGCAACAGCTACGATGTGCACCTGGGCAAGCATTTGGCCACTTATATTAATAAAGAACTGGATGCAAAGAGCCATAATGAAATAACACATTTCGAGATCCCCGACGAAGGTTTTTTGTTACAGCCACACGATTTTTATTTAGGCGTAACAGAAGAATACACCGAAACACACGCGCATGTGCCTTTTTTAGAAGGTAAAAGCAGTACCGGCCGTTTGGGTATTGATATTCACGCTACCGCAGGAAAAGGAGATGTAGGCTTTTGTGGCAACTGGACATTAGAGATATCTGTAAAACAACCGGTGCGCGTATATAAAGGAATGCCGATCGGACAATTGATCTATTTTCCTGTTGATGGAGAGATCGAAGTGAAATATAATCAAAAGAAGAATGCAAAATATAGCGGTCAACATAATAAACCTGTTGAAAGCATGATGTGGAAGAATAAGTTTTAGTAATAAAACCGTAAAGAAAAAGAATATGAAATACTTACCAATTTTTATCCTTGTTATGGCGTGCAGTTTTTTGCATGTTGTATCTTTTGCGCAAAGAACTCCGGCAGATTCTATGCTGACTTTTATCAATGCCAACAAACCCCGCGCATCTGTTTACATAATAAAGAATGATGATCCACTCGCTATATTGAATGGCAATAAAGCAATGCCACTGGCGCAGATAACAAATATTTTAATAGCGATGGAATTTGCTCAACAAGCCACCAACGGTGCTTTTGATGAAAATTCCTATGTGCCCCTGAGCGATGTGCAGGCATATTATGTACCAACACTTGATAGCATAGCGCAAACAACCTGGTTACAGGATGAAGATGATCAGATAAATATCAGGAATGATAGTATTAGCTTATTAGAGATAGCAAGAGGGATGGTTATTTATAATGTAAATGCCAATGCCGAATATTTGTTAGATGCATTAGGGCTTGATAACGTTACAAACAATATCAAGTTATTTGGGATCAAACACCATAGCACGTTGTATCCTTTGCCTGCTTCTTTATTTATTTATCAAAATCCAAAAAAAGAAAGTCAAAAAGTTGCTGTAAGAAAAGTAAGGAATATGTCTGACAGGCAATTTCTTAAACAGATAGATGCGAATCACGAATCACTTAAAACGGATACAAGTTTCAAGGCTACGTTTAATCCAAAAGATTATACTACCAAGATGCAAAAATTGTGGAGCAGTAAGCTTCCAAGTTGTACAGTAAGCGATTATATCAATATTTGTACGGCCTTGAATGATCGTAAAAACTTTACAAGTATTACCTACCAGATATTATCAGAAATATTAGAATCATACATGGAAAACCCTGATATGCAAAAGATATTACGACATGCAGGAATGATCAGTGGCGTTACGCCATATGTGTATGATAAATTATTGTACGGCACTACTTTAGATAATAAAAGAGTAGAGATGGCCTATTTTCTTAACGGCCTTACGCCCGATGAAAGCAATAATATTAAAAGATGGTCCGATGATTTTGATTATAAAATGTTAACCAATAACAGGTTCAGGTTAAAAGTGGCTTACATGTTAAGTGATGAATAATCAAAACAAGTTGTAATTATATCTTCCCGAATTTTTTATGATAGGCAATTAAAAAACCTGTTACTTCATCATAGGTCAGCACACCCGATGGTTGCTGATTACTTTCCAGGTATTTACCATACATCCAGCTAACAATAGGTTCTATAGGGTTTCTATGGCGCAGATTAAATGCTTTCCATTGCCTGATATCCATTTTTACCGCAGGCAATAATTGTCTTGAAAAAGACCTGGCCGAAGAAGAATCTAACTGATAAAGATTTTGATTGGCGTAAATAAAAAGGTCGAGATAAACAGAGTAATGGAATAATGTGTCACTCGATGCAGCAGCTGCCAGGTAGCCTACAAAATTAGCTTCATCCTCTTTTGCATAGCCTAATTGGTGCGCAATTTCATGACAGGTTGTATAAGGCTGTAAAAAGTACGGGACAGTCGTATTCACTTGTGCCTCGCCCGTAAAAGGATCATAATAACCGCTAAAATCCAGGTAGTTCCCCATCCAGCCATATAAAGATCGTTTTACAACAGGAGAGGAGTAATCGATAACAGCATAATCTTTTGCGGCATTGGTATAAGCCTTTTCAGATTCGATAAATAAATGATGGTAATCACTGTCGTTATCTTTTGTCCGCAACAAAGCGGCCTTGCTTTCATTTACTTTTTGCAGCAATAAAAAATTAATGTTTTTTAATTCTTCCTGTGTGTATTGTTGCGTTGTTAAACCTAATTGATAAGTAATGCCTTCGCGGTTATAATTGATCCCCCAAAAAATATTAAAAACAATATAGATCGTAAGCAATGTGATACTTGCTTTTGCGAGACCTCTCCAAAAGACCGTAGCAGTAATTTCTTTATGAATGATCGCTTTGATCAGTTCAATAAAATACCACACCAGCCATATAAAAGCCAGCGTATACAATACATCTCCAACGCTAAAAGGAAATAAACCCGTAAAAAATTTCAAAAAACCAGAAATATGCTGATAGATGCCGTTAGAATAATACTGTTCCACCCACATCGGGTCACCAGAAAAAAAGCGTATCAAAAGCGCAATTACCAGTAATAATGCTACTGTAAGCCAGAGAGATTTTGTCTTCACGGAACTAAGGTAATTAAGAATGAAGAATGAATAAGGAAGAATTCGTTTATTGGTCACTAAATCATCAATTTGTAAGGGTTTTTAATCAATGTGATCGATTATATAGCAATTAACTAATAAAATTCTTCATTATTCATTCTTAATTCCTAATTATTTATTACCTTCGCCGACCTTAAACTGGAGTGAATGGCAAAAAGGCAGACCTTTGAGATAGCTTTTGTGGGATTAAAGCCTGGTATTCACGAATTTAAGTATGAGGTGGATGATAAGTTCTTTGCAGAAACAGAAGGCCGTGAGTTCAATAATTGTACAGCTGCTATAAAGCTACAGTTAGATAAGAAGTCTGGTTTTATGTTGCTGAAGTTTGAAGTAGGAGGTAAGGCTGATGTTGTTTGCGACAGGTGTGGCAATAACTTGGCTAAAGACCTTTGGGATGAATTTAACATGCTTGTAAAGATGGTAGATAATCCTGAAGAAATGAACCAGCAGGAATCTGACCCTGATGTTTTCTACATTTCAAAAACAGAGAGCCATTTGAATATTGACAATTGGATCTACGAATTTGTAAGTCTGAGTGTTCCTTTACAGAAAATGTGTACAGAAGAAGAATTCGGCGGCCCAAAATGCAATAAGGAAGTGTTAGAAATGTTAAAGAACATGGAAGTGAAGAATGAAGGAAGTAATGCTATTTGGCAAGGACTGGATAAGTTCAAAAAAGCGAAGAAGAAATAAGAATATAATTAACAAGGTTACATAAAAATTAAAACTAGAAACTATGCCAAATCCAAAACGACGCCACTCGCAACAACGCAGTGCTAAGAGAAGGACGCATTATAAAGCAACAGCAACTACATTATCTGTAGATCCAACAACCGGAGAAATGCATGTACGTCACCGTGCTCATGTAAGTGAAGGAAAATTGTATTACAAAGGGCAGTTGGTTGCAGAAAAAGCTCCTCTAAAAGCGTAAGCTTTTACAAATAATGTTGTACAAATAACTTGTACAAAAAACAAATTCCAAAGGTTTAACTTTAAACACTGTTTAAGGTTGGCTTTGGATTTTTTTTTGATCGGATTTTGTTTTTTGTTATTTGGATTTTGACAATTGTTTTTGTTTTTTCATTTTTCTAACTCATTTTTGCTATAATGAATATTGGCATTGACATGATGGGTGGCGACTACGCACCGCTTGAAGCTGTAAAAGGAATACAGTTATATCAACAGGAAACTAATGCTACGGCTCATCTTACGCTTATTGGAGATGAAGCTGCTATCAAAGCGCTATTAGCTGAGTATAAAGTTGGCCTGACTAATATCACCGTTATCCACGCTTCGCAGATGATCGAAATGCAGGATCACCCTACAAAAGCATTAAAAGAAAAACCACAATCTTCCATCGCTATCGGATTTAACTTATTAGCGTCCGACAAAACAGGAGCTTTTATAAGCGCAGGTAATACCGGTGCCATGATGGTTGGGTCCTTATTTACCATTAAAGCAATAGAAGGCGTTAGCAGGCCTACAATTGGCGCATATATGCCAAAAGAAAACGGCAGACTGGGTTTAATTGTAGATGCAGGTATCAATGCGGATTGTAAGCCGGAGAATTTATCTCAGTTCGCTACGCTCGGTTCTTTATTTGTTGAACATATTTTAGGATACGAAAACCCAAGAGTAGGTTTAATTAATTTAGGTGAGGAAGAAGGCAAGGGCAATTTATTGGCACAAGCGGCTTTCCCTTTATTAAAAGAAAATAAGTCGATCAACTTCATTGGCAATATTGAGGGCCGTGATATTTTGATCGATAAGGCTGATGTAATGGTATGTGATGGCTTTACCGGAAACGTAACATTGAAATTAGCAGAAAGCATTTACGATATTGTAAAGCGCCGGAATATCCACGACGAACATTTTGAACGTTTTAATTTTGAAGTATATGGTGGCGTACCTGTTCTTGGGGTATCAAAGCCGGTTATCATTGGCCATGGCATTTCTCATGCTGTAGCTTTTAAAAATATGATCACCATTGCGCAGCGAATGATAGAAAAAGAGCTGATGAAAAAAATGAAAGATATTTTTACTGCGAAAGTGTAGTTATGGCTTCAGTTTCCCAAACATATAGAAAATACCTAGCTGAGAATTTATATTGATTGAATTATGACCCGCAGGGCTATTACCCAGGTTAGAGCCAACATTTGTTCTAAGATTTATTCCTAGATGTACTGATCGAAAAAAATACCCTACACCGGTAGATCCACCGATCTCTGAAGAAGATTCATGTACGATTGCTTTAGTGTACGGACCTGTTATTGATTGGTTCAATAAAAAATTTACGTACGGTCCCAATTCAACAAAGAATCTTTTTCCAAAAGAAAGCTTGAACATAGCCGGCACACTGATATAGGTCAGATCAACATCGCCAAGATCTTGAATGGCATAACTTTCAAAAGAAACTAAAGCTTCCGGTTCAAAACTTAAATAGCGTAGCCTTGTACTTTTCCTTGAATAAAATCCTTTTTTAGTTAATAGGATATTTGCGGTTACTCCAAATTGAAAACCAATATTAGGCTGATAATTAGGATTCAATGAATCATTCTGTACGGGAGTTAAATTATAGTTAGACCTGGCAACCTTGTCCATTGCGATAGGTTCAAAAGGGGCGCTCGCATTTATACCTCCTTTAATACCCAATTGAATTTGTGCATGTACGATCGTTCCGGTAACAAGTAGTAGGCAGAATAGGATTATTTTTTTCATAGTGCAATATTCAACGCATAAAAAAAGCTATCCGTAAGATAGCTTTTTTATAATATTAATTAAATAATTTAAGGTGTGGTAGTATCGTCTGTCGACGGCACCACAGGTTTAACTACTTTTCTGTTAAACGTATACCCTATATGAAGGCCGTAAGTATTTATCTTGTATTTAGAATTGTAATCAGGAGTAAGATTGGATAATCCAAGATTAGCATCCGCTCCAACGAATATCTTTCCAAAAAAATAGCCTACGGTTGCTGTTCCACCCAAATTCAAAAAATTATAATGGGTGTAATTATCATTGGCATTTCTTTCTCCGTCAAATTTTATGGAGTTATTAATTACTGTAGGATTGCCGGCCGTTACACGTTGATCTGTACCACTAATAGGTAATCCAAAATTAACGCCAATACCATAATACCAGCCATGCTTAAGCTGATCGTTGGTGTGTATGATTGATAAAGGAATATTAATGTAATTTAATTTATCAGTAATAACCGTAGTCGGATTAGTAGATTGATTAAATACAGGTTCGATGTACTGATAAAATACGCCTGAATTCAATGTCCAGTAATCACTAAACTGATAACCTACACCAATACCTATGTTTTCAGTGAGATTAGAATTAGACCTGGTTTTAACGCTGCTACTGCTAACTACTGCCGGAGCAGCGGTTAAAGTTGCAGCCGTAATGCCTGCGCCAATAGTTGGAGCAAATGTAAATTGCGCTTCTGCTATAAAACCTGCAGTAATAAAAGAACAAAACAGAATAGTTCTTTTTAAGATCGATATTGTCATTTTAAATTGGTTGTTTTAATTGAGCTCAAAAGTATTGTATTAAATACAAATAGTAACTCCGTTTGTCATAATAAAAAAGAGGCTGCGTGTGCACAGCCTCTTTTTTAACAATTAATTAAAAAATAATTTAGCCGTGCTTGCGTCGACGAATCACACAGAATACACCTAATTGCAAATTTGAATTATGGTCATTAAAATCACTTGAGTTTTTATCAATGGAATTCAGGCCAAGATTATACCTGAGATCAAAACCGGTACCTGATAAAGATGTATATCCAATACCTATTCCCCACGCAATATCTGCTGATTGAAAAGAAGATTCTACATGATAGGATTGTTCTCCTGTATTATATTCCTTCGCACTTACCAACAATCCTATTTGCGGGCCGGTTTGCACGTAAAATTTATGATGAAAAGTAAATTTTGCTAATAATGGTACTTGAACATAAGATAAATTCAGATGGCCTGTTCCTTCATTAAGAATATTACCGCTAACATCAACATCCAGTATTTTGAAACGGGCGCCTTGTGAGGAATAAATAAGTTCAGGTTGTAAACTAAATTTTCCTTTGATCGGTACGGTAATGAAAACTCCTCCATTATATCCAATTTTTGTAGTATACTGAATGCCATCTTGTGAATATTCATTGCTATTAATGTTCTGGTTATGATCCCCAATAATATTTGAGATATTAGCGCCTACTTTAACACCAAATTGCATTTGCGCGAATACTGGTATAGCAATAACAATAATTAATAAGTTTAAAATTATTTTTTTCATTATAGAGATTTGCGAGAAGAGTTATAATGAAAAAGAGACTGAATAATAACAGTCTCTTTTTCATAGTTATTTAAGAATATAATTATTCGTCGTCGTGGTTTCCACCAAATTGGTACAACACACCTAATTGTAAATTTGAGTTATGGTCTTTAAGATCTAAACCATCGCCGCCGTCATTGTCTTCGTTATTTTTATCGATAGCAGTTATGCCAAAATTATACCTGAAATCAAATCCAAGGCCCATTGGCATTGTATAACCAATACCTACGCCCCATGCAAAGTCAAATGATTGAAAAGAAGATTTAACGTCATCAGATCCTCCGTCAAATTTATCTTTTGCACTGGTAAGAAATCCAAATTGCGGACCAGTTTGTAAATAGAATTTATGGCCAAACGTAAATTTAGCTAATACCGGTACCTGAATGTATGATAAGTTCAAGTGACCTGTAGAAGAACTAACATCTCCTAAATCATCAGTATTAGTTATTTTGTAATTAGCTCCCTGTAAAGAATACATAACTTCAGGTTGTAAACTAAATTTTCCTTTGATCGGCAGGTTTACAAAAGCACCGAAATTGTATCCGATCCTTGTTGTGTATTGAAGGTTATCAGAGTTTCCGCTTTCATCTGCATTCAAACTGTGATCTCCAATAATATTAGCAGCATTCAATCCGCCTTTGATACCAAATTTGATCTGTGCATTTGCAGATAATGTTGCCATCGCGATGATCGATAAGCTTAAAATTATTTTTTTCATTTTTGAAGGGTTTTGTTGTGTAGAATTATAAACTTTTTTTACATATACTACCAATGATCAAAAAGAGTTGGGTATAAGCATGAATTTTTATTAGGCACTAAAAAATATAAGCTATTCTAAGACCCACTGCGCCAAATGTACCGCCGTATCCATTTGGAATATCTTTTTGGTTAAAAGAGTAGCCATCATATTTTACAGAAAAATCTATTCCTTTATCATTACCGGTCTTGAAATTATAACCAATAATAGGAGAATATGCAAAAGCGGTTGTATGGCCGGCACCATTGTCCATAAAGCCAACGCCAAGCTGTGCACCAATATGGAAGGATTCGCCAAGGTAAAAACGGATACCTGCTTTTACGGGTATAACATTCATTGCCTGGTATTTATATCCCGGAGATCCTGGTACTGTTCCGCCAAGATAACCGATAAAACCACCAAGAACAGTCAGACTGGTGTGGTCAGTAAAAAAATATTCAGCTTGTGCACTTGCACCAGCACCTAAGTTCCAGGTTTGGGCATAAGATCCGGCAACATAACCAACTTCCGGGCCTACACTAAATTTGAATTGACCTTGCTCGTTTTGTGCCAGCGCAGCCAGTGAAGTACATAGTACGAATATGGCTAAAATCGTTATTTTTTTCATGTTCATCGTTTTTATTGATTTCAAAGATAGGAGAATAATGGTTAATTATAAATGGTTAATGGTAAATGATAAACGGGATAGCGTTCATTATTAATGGTCGCTCACATTAATAATGAACCATTAACAATTAACCATTAATAATGGTTATTGCTTTCCATAAATTTTAGCATTTTTTGAAGGTCTTCCGGTGTGTCGATGCAATGGCTATCGAATGTGGTGGTAACGCATTTTATTTTAAAGCCGTTCTCTACCCAGCGTAATTGTTCTAATGATTCCACTTTTTCTAAAGAGGAGACAGGTAGCTTGGTTATTCTTTCCAGCACATCAGCCCTGTAAGCATACATACCTACGTGGCGGTAGTATTGAAAATGTTTGTGCCATTCTTTTTGATCAACATTTTTTATGTAGGGGATGATGGCCCTGCTGAAATACAATGCTTCATTCACGGCATTCAACACAATTTTTACTTCGCCTTCATCTGCCAGCATTTCGTAACTATCTACCGGTATCATTTGCGTCGCCAATTCTATTTTGCCATCTTTTAATACAATCGCTAATTCATCAATTTGTTTTGGGTTGATGAAAGGCTCGTCGCCCTGGATATTGATTACGTAATCGTATTTTTCTTTTAACTGTTGCAATGCATCCCAGCACCTGTCTGTACCACTGGGATGGGTAGACGCAGTCATAACTACTTCGCCACCGAATGACAGTACATTGTCAACAATGCGCTGGTCATCCGTTGCTACGATCACTTTATCTAAATGCGCCGATCGTTTAGCTTGTTCGTAAACACGTTGTACCATTGTCTTTCCTTTGATATCGCACAATGCTTTGCCGGGAAAACGCGTAGAAGAATATCTTGCAGGGATGATGCCAACTATCATATTGGTCGCTGTTGGGTTAGTTCGTTATTATTTATTTGGAAATAGGCTGTGCCTGCTTCGTTGCGTTCTGTGATGTATTGCTGATAAGAATCTGTGTATTGCATTCTGTTGGCAAATGTTTCATTCGATAAATTGCTCAATGCCAGTATTAATTCTGATGCTTCTCTTACCGCGCCTTTGCCGCCTTCGTTCAATGTGATATAATCTACCAAATTATTATCGATCGCAAATTGAATAAGCAGGGGATTTGATTGTCTTGCTACCATGATGCGCAAACCTGCTACCTGTGCCACAGAAAAATCAAGCACATCATCAAACACAAATAGTATTTCGTGTGGTTGAACCGCAAAATGACTGTTCAAATGTTGTAGCGCTACTTTTTTATTTAAAGCTTTATAATAAACAGCATTAAAATGTTCGCGCTTCGCCAATTGAAAAGCCGGCATGTTATTTTCGCCCGTGATAATGGCAGTTGTTGGAATCGCATTGGTACGTAAAAAATGATTGAAGCGCAACAGGTTTGTACCCATGGCATCTACTTCACTAAATACGCTGCCGTTATCGCCATTCTTTTCGCCGTTATTGAACACGCCATCCCAATCAAATACTACTGCTTTTATTTGCTGCAGCTTTTGTTGCATTACTGCCGGTGGCGTGATGAATGTGCCTTTAAAATGTTTATGAGCTAGTTCTGTTATTGTCATGTTGGTTATGTGTTTCACGCAAAGCCGCATAAGATAGCAAAGTCGCAAAGTTGAATCTTATTAGCTTATTTTCCTTTGCGCCTTTGCGTGAAAATTTGACTTAAGGAGATAAAGATAAATAAAATATTGTTGCACAAAGATTTACCGGTGAAATGTGCGACGCCTGTGAAGCTTCATAGCAGCAAGATGCCGGGCAAAAAAAAGTCTGAATTACGTTTCCATAATTCAGACTTTATATAAATAGATAAGACTATGCTTTCAGATCCTGAATATCTAACATACCAACCGGTTTGCCACCATCGGTAACTAAGATCGTATCAACGTTTGTTTTCTTAAACAATGACGATGCATCATTTAATAAAGCACTTGATTCGATGCTGATAGATTGATTGTATTGAAGATCGCCTAATTTTTTGCTAAGGATCGCTTCGCCACCTGATTGTAATAATCTGCGAAGATCTCCATCAGTGAATACACCTTTGATAGATTTATCTGCATTGGTAACGGTGATAGCACCAAAACCAAATTCAGTCATTTTAACGATCGCGTCTTTTACGTTTGTATCTGCGCTAACAACAGGATTTTTGCCGTTTAGAGCTTCTCCAACTGTTAATGTCATTAAGCGGGTATCTTGTAAGAACTGGTCTGTACCGATCGTTGTTAAATGGTTTTCAGTTAACATCTTGATCACTTTCAATGGAACAGTGATTGTATGAGCGCCAGCAGCGATCGCGTTACGAACGTGTTCAGGATATCTTACAGAGCTAAACATGATCTTAGTATCGTAACCGTAATTTTTAACGGTATCAACACATTGTTTCACCAAAGCAAGGGTATCATAACCCTGATCCTGTGAACGGCCAACAAGTGGACAAACATATGTTGCACCGGCCTGCATTGCCATATAAGCTTGTTGTAAAGTATATACTAAATGTACGTTTACTAATAAACCATCATTGCGTAATAATTTACAAGCTCTAACACCTTCTAAAGAAACAGGTATTTTAAACACCGTTTTTTTAGGATCCAAACCTAATTTCAATTGACGATGGGCTTCTTTTACTACGTCTTCTGCAGTATCACCTAAAGCTTCGATCTGCAATACAGGTACTATTTTAGATAGTTTTACGATCATTCCATCGATGTCTGTAATGCCTTCACGCTGCATAAAAGTAGGCGTGGTAGTTAATCCGTTAAGAAAACCTAATTTAAAACCTTCTTCGATCTCTTTTAAATTGGCTGAATCAAGATATAATTCCATAATGTGTTATTGGTTTCAAAAAAATAATGGGCAAATTTAGGTAATATATATTGGTTACCAAATGCTTTTTACAACAAGGTCCAACGGAGACCGTCGGACCTTGTTGTAATGCTGTACTGGCTTATGTTTTAACCTCTGTATTTCACTTCAGTATTGTGTAATTCGATCAATGGTTTTAAGTATTCTTCCAGGTCGTAAACACTTAACTGGCTTGCCGCATCACATAATGCTTTAGCCGGTTCAGGATGTGTTTCAACGAAGATGCCATCAACACCAGCTGCAACGCCTGCTCTTCCTAATACAGGTAAAAATTCTCTTGCGCCGCCTTTTGCATCCGCACTTGGGATACCATATTTACGGATAGAGTGGGTGATATCAAATACTACAGGATAACCTAGCTGGCCCATGTGGTAAAATGCACGTGGATCAACGATCAAATCGTTGTAACCCATCGTATAACCTCTTTCAGTTAAAATAACCTGGTCGTTACCTGCTTCGATACATTTGTTTAGCGGGTGCTTCATATTTTCAGGAGCTAAGAACTGGCCGTGTTTGATATTAATTACTTTACCCGTTTTTGCAGCAGCAACCATCAGGCCCGTTTGCATACACAAGTAAGCCGGAATTTGCAACACATCACAAACCGCACCTGCATCAGCTGCCTGGTCAGGATAATGGATATCAGTCAACAATGTGAAACCAAATTGTTCTTTCACTTTCGCTAACATTTTCATTCCTTCAACAATACCAGGACCGTTATAATAATTTAAACTGCTTCTGTTATCTTTTGAGAACGAAGATTTATAAATGATAGGAATGTTCATTTTAGCACTTATTTCCTTTAGCTTTTCAGCCGTCTTCATCATAATCATTTCTGTCTCGATCACACAAGGACCAGAGATCAAAAAGAGTTGGTCTGCACCACACTCGATATTACCAACTTTTACTTTTTTCTTGCTCATAAATTACAAACGTTTAAATAGATCTTTAATAGTGTCAATAGTTATTTTTTCTTTCCAATCAGGTCCGATAGCGTGGTTCCACATGTGCGGTAAATTATAAGATACATGCGCCATCGCTGTTATTTGTTCATCGCTCCAGCTTTTACTTAAATTTTGCGGCAAAGTTACATTATGCTTTGCAAGCATTTGCTTAAATTCTTTTACGCCATCAGGATAGTAATCGCCTAAATGTTGAAACGCTAAACAGTTCGCGTAGCAATGCCTTTCATGAAATACCATCGCTAATCCATAACTCATAGCATGACAAATTCCTACTTCAGAATAAGTAAGGCTTTGGGTACCCATCATTGATGCGACCATTAGCTTATCATCATTTTCAGGAGTGCGTCCGGCATTGTCGCCCAAATATACATCGCGACAAAGCTTCATTGCTTCTTCAGCAAATGCAAAGCTGAACGCATTATTTAATTTACCTTCTTCTGATTCAACGCAATGAATATAAGTATCCATACCTGTGTAGAACCATTTATCGGTAGGAACTGAAGCTGTTAATTCAGGATCAAGTATTATTTGATTGAAAGGAGTGAACTCACATTTTAAACCCAGTTTCTTTTCAGGCCCGGTCAAAACCGCTGTCATAGCGACTTCTGCGCCTGTACCTGAAATGGTAGGAACACCTAAATGATATACACCCGGTTTTTTAATCAGGTCAAGTCCTTGATATTGTACAGATGAACCTTCATTCGTGAACATTAATGAAACTGCTTTTGCAATATCCATAACGCTACCGCCACCAATACCAATAACACCTGCAGGTAAACCTTTGCTGTTTAATATTTCGTCTCTTAATTCGTCAACTTGTTTGGTGGTAGGTTCTTCAATATCAACGTTGATGAATTTAACAACGTCATTATCTTTTAGCGGCAATCTTTTTTCAAGGTCTTTGCCTTTAAAATAATTATCAACTACAAAAAGAAAAAAGCCTTTGTTCTCATGCCGCTTGGTATCTAAAATACCGCCCAGCATATTGAAACTTCCTCTTCCGAAAACTATTTTATCAATGTTCTTAAAATTCTTGTGTAACATGTATTTTTTGTTGTTTGGATAGAACGCAGATCTTTATGATTCTCATGATAAAATCATGATCTGATCTTGATGATCATGAAAATCTGCGTTCCATCAAAGTTATGCGTGTGTTGTTGCTAATGCTTTTTTTATACAAGCTGAAATGCTCTGTCCTAATTGTTTTACTTCTTCTTCTGTCCAGGTGCAGCGTACACCGAATGAAATTAAACGGCCAACTGTTTCCTGTGCTTTTGGTAGTTGTAAATTGTTATAATCCTGCGGTGTACCCACTAACTCGATCGTTAATTTAGAAGCCGTTTTTAAATTCTTTAAATGATCCCATTGGTTAATGAAATGGTACATATTTAAGAACCAGTAATTATTGGCAATGCCTGCTTTATTTAATTCTGCTACTGTGCGTTGAGCCGCTTCCGTATCAGGTAATAATATATTTAAGAAAGTAGCAGAATCACCATTTGGATCTGATATCGTAGCGAAGGATGTTCCGCTATCGGCTAAGATGCTCGTCAATAATTTTTTGTTCTTATTATTTGCTTCGATGATTTTCGGGACTTTTCTTGTCTGCGCCACACCAACAGCAGCGTGTAATTCACTGATGCGGTAATTGAAACCTAGGATAGGATGTTGCTCCATTCCGCGGTTATTGCCCTGGTGATTATGCCCGTGATCAGAATAACAATCTGCATGATCGTATGCTTGTTTATCATTCGTTACTAGCACGCCACCTTCACCTGCAGAAGCAATTTTGAAAAAGTCGAATGAGTAGCAGCCTGTCTTACCAAACATACCAACATTTGTTCCTTTGTATGATGCACCGAATGCCTGGCCCGCATCTTCTACTAATATTAAATTATGTTCTTTAACAACAGCCATTATCTCCTCCATATTCGCCATACCACCGCACATGTGTACCAAACAAATTCCTTTTGTTTTTGGTGTGATGGCTTTTCTGATTCCTGCCGCACTTAAACACAATGTTTCATCAATATCAGCAAATACAGGAAGCGCGCCAACAAATAACACCGCTTCAATGGTAGCAATAAATGTAAATGGAGGAACGATCACTTCATCACCTGCGCCAATACCTGCAGCTGCCAATGCTGTAGCTACAGCAGTAGAACCGCTGGAAACGGCGTGTGCATATTTTGCTTTGGTAATTTTCATTACTTCCGCTTCAAACTCTTTGGCTTTCCAGATGCCGTTGCGTTGTTGGTCGTGCGTGTAGCGGATAAAGATACCTGTCTCCATTACGTCATTCACTTCTTTGCGCTCTTCGGCACCAAATAATTCTATTCCTGGCATAGCATTTATTTTTAGGGGACAAAAGTAAGAAATAAATCCTCAAGGAAATGCCAAATAGGAGAGATAGAAAAAAATGTTCAATGCTCAACTATCAATGTTCAATTTTCAATTATAGAGTCTCTAAAAATGATCAGGCTCATTCAGTTGAGCATTGAACATTGAGCATTGAAAATTGAACATTAAATCAGAGAAAAACGAGCAGGAATAAGGTTATGTATTAGATTCTTCGCTCACGCTCAGAATGACAAAAAACTACAAATATCGCAGAGGATTGCGCCTCGCATTCAAAATGTATCGCTTTACATTCATCCAAAAAGCAACAAAAAAGTAAACGATAACAGGCGAGCCCATTGTTAAAAAGGAGATATAAATGAAATATTTACGGATAGTAGAAGTAGCGATGCCCATGCGTTGCCCGATGGCCGAGCAAACGCCAAATACCTGCCACTCTATAAAATACCTGAAACGGTTCATATTGCTAAATTATATCAATTATGAATAGCATCTTGTTAAACAACTGTAATTTATAAAATTCGCTGAAAATTTACCCGAATATTTGTAAATTTGCCCTAACCGGTTTTATAATTGAGTCTTTCTACGAATTAAGCAGTTTCTAATCGAGTATTTTTCTAATCTCCAAATTCTACACAAGTATGGCTTTCGACATTGAAATGATCAAAAAGGTTTACGCCAATTTCGGCACAAGGGTTGAGGCGGCGCGCAAAGTGACCGGCAAACCATTAACACTAACAGAAAAAATTCTTTACGCGCATCTTTGGGAAGGTAATGCTACCGTTGCGCAGGAAAGAGGTAAAAGTTATGTTGATTTTGCACCGGATCGCGTTGCGATGCAGGATGCTACGGCGCAAATGGCCTTATTACAATTTATGCAATCAGGAAGGGCAAAAGTTGCCGTTCCTTCTACCGTGCATTGTGATCATTTAATTGAAGCGAAAGTTAGCAGTGCAATAGATCTTGACAGAGCAGTTCACGAAAGCAGCGAGGTATATGATTTCCTTGCTTCTGTTTCTAATAAATACGGTATCGGTTTCTGGAAACCGGGTGCTGGTATCATTCACCAGGTGGTGTTAGAGAACTACGCATTTCCGGGTGGTATGATGATCGGTACGGATAGTCATACCGTAAACGCCGGTGGTCTAGGTATGATCGCGATCGGTGTGGGTGGTGCTGATGCCTGTGATGTAATGGCAGGATTGGCCTGGGAACTTAAAATGCCTAAATTAATTGGTGTTAAGCTTACAGGTAAACTAAACGGTTGGACAGCTCCTAAAGATGTAATATTAAAAGTGGCCGGTATCTTAACCGTAAAAGGTGGTACAGGCGCGGTTGTTGAATATTTTGGCGAAGGTGCAACTTCTATGAGCTGTACCGGTAAAGGAACGATCTGTAACATGGGTGCGGAGATCGGTGCAACAACATCGACTTTTGGTTATGATGAAAGCATGAGCCGTTATTTAAAAGCAACGGGCCGTGAAGAGATCGCTGCAGGTGCAGATGCTATCAAAGCACACTTAACAGGCGATCCTGAAGTATATGCCAACCCTGAAAAATATTTCGACCAGGTTATTGAGATCAACTTAACAGAATTAGAACCACATTTGAATGGTCCGTTCACACCGGATCTTGCTACGCCGATTTCTAAAATGAAAGAAGCAGCAGCAGCCAACGGATGGCCTACAAAAATTGAAGTGGGTTTGATCGGTAGCTGTACCAATTCATCTTACGAAGATATCAGCAGGGCTGTTAGCTTGGCTAAACAGGTTGCTGATAAAGGTTTAAAACTACATTCTGAATTTACCATTACGCCGGGTAGCGAACAGGTTCGTTATACCATTGAAAGAGACGGCTTCTTGGCAACATTCGATAAAATAGGCGCTACGGTTTTTGCTAATGCATGCGGACCTTGTATCGGTATGTGGGCAAGAGTTGGTGCAGAAAAAGCAGAAAAGAATACCATCGTTCACAGCTTCAACAGAAACTTTGCAAAACGTGCGGATGGTAATCCAAACACTTTTGCATTTGTTGGTTCTCCTGAATTGGTGACTGCATTGGCGATCGCAGGTACTTTAAATTTTAATCCATTAACGGATACATTAACGAATGATAAAGGCGAACAGGTTAAATTAGATCCTCCAACAGGATTTGAATTACCGTTGAAAGGTTTTGCTGTTGAAGATGCAGGCTTCCAGGCTCCGGCTTTGGATGGTAGCGGCGTAACAGTAAAAGTTTCACCGGATAGCAAACGCTTACAATTATTAGATTCATTTGCTGCATGGGAAGGCACAGACTTAAAAGGCTTACGTCTTCTTATCAAGGCAAAAGGAAAATGTACAACGGATCATATCTCTATGGCTGGCCCATGGTTAAAGTTCCGTGGACATTTAGATAATATCAGCAACAACATGCTGATCGGTGCAGTAAATTTCTACAACGAAAAAACTGATAACGTAAAAAATGAATTGACTGGCGTTTACGGTCCTGTACCTGCAACACAAAGAGCATACAAAGCTGCAGGCATCGGAACCATCGTAGTAGGAGATGAGAACTATGGTGAAGGTTCTTCAAGAGAACATGCTGCTATGGAACCTCGTCACTTAGGCGTACGTGCAGTATTGGTAAAATCATTTGCACGTATCCACGAAACAAACCTGAAGAAACAAGGTATGTTAGGTTTAATTTTCGCAGATAAAGAAGATTACAATAAAATATTGGAAGATGATATCATCGATATCGATGGCTTAACAAAGTTCGCTCCGGGCAGACAATTACAAGTTGTATTGAACCACAAAGACGGCTCAACAGATATCATCAACGTAAATCATACGTACAACGAACAACAAATTGAATGGTTCAAAGCCGGTGGCGCATTGAATATTATTCGTAAAGAATTTGCTGATTCGCAGAAGTAGGTTTGTAATATCATTTATTAAAAGGCTAACAATTTTGTTAGCCTTTTTTTGTGAATAACAAACTTCAATCATTCTAATATTGTGAATTCCTTAATATTTGCTATCCTAATTTTATCGCTATTTAAAACCTTAGAATGAAAACAAAATTTTTAGCGTTCGTCTTTTTTATCATTAGTACTTCTAGTACAGGTGTTGTACTTGCCCAAAATAGGGATAATACGACAACGAATACTTTACAAGAAAAGGGAACAAAAAGCACTTCAGCTACTTTAGATTTTACTTCAAAAAAGAAATTGTATGTTATAAAGCGATTACCTTTTAATAAAGTAGTTGTATTTGATAATCGTTTTGATACAACAAAATATAAAATAATCAAATTACATAATTCGCTTACTGTTGGCACATTTGACAAACCGGCTTCAAAAGCTGTAGAAAATTATATTGATAAAAAGATCAATAATTATCCGAAAATACCCCAAACATTATATATAAGTATTCAACAATTTCGTTTTACAAATAACAAGCCTACTAAATTATTTTTTTATGCAGATGCTTACGTTGCAGCGGGTACTAAATATACAAAAATCACTTCGGTAAAATTTGAATCTCCATTTAAAATTTCTGATCGGAAAATAATAACCAATACATTGGATCGATTTATTGAAACAATAAATAAAGACTACGCACATCCTCAGAATGACACTGGTTATGACATGCAAAATATCAAAGAGAATGTTACAGACGGCTGGGGCAATTATCCTGTTGAAAGCGATAGCCATATTGTCAATGGGATTTATGCATCATTTTCTGATTTCAAAAATAATAGAGTTATACCGACCGACCTTTCGTTGAAGATGACATCGGATAGTTCTTATACATTACAACTCAATGATTCTTCGATATTTTATAATACGCGAAAGAAAGCAATTGATATAGATAATATATGGGCCGTATCATATAATGGTGAACTTTATATAGCTGTAATGCAAAAATATTTTTTGCCCTTACATAAAATAAATAATAGGTTTTATATATACGCTCCTTATACGTTACCCAATATGTATTATATGGCTGCAGCTATGAAATATTCGCCTGTTAGCTCACCTGTTAATTCGCATGTTGGCTATGGTAGTGGTACCAACTTTATGCCTTCTAATGGTAAAGCTGCAATAATAGTATTAGCTGTCTTCGTAACGGTAGTAATAGTAGCAATTACTATTTTGGAAATTGAAAAAGGAGAAGAGCACAAATATCATCCTATAGAGACTGCTGCAAAATCAATTAATGAAAATGATCTTAGAAATGCTTTTATAGATATGGATAGCGGCGACATTATGTATTATTAGCGTTTGCTACCACTAAAAGGAGTGTTCGCCGATGTAGGTGTTCCTAATTATTTCGGAAGTTAATATCAACCACTCGTAAACGCCGCCGTCTGGTCTCTGACCAACGGCCAATCATTATTAAAGTCGTACGTGAAATTAGTAAGCAGTGATACTTCAAAGCCGTTGGTCGTAGACCAGACGGCGGCATACTTTCGTTCCATGTATCATTAGTGGCTATGTATCCGAAAATTTTCTCCTGATCAAATTATTCAAAGGTTCTTCAATAAACAGAAACATCAATACAGCAATAACATTTATCGTTACAAACAATAAAAAATTATTGGTAATGTATTGATCTAAAAATAATGCGAGTACGCCAATATGTATCAGGTAAAATATATAAGAGCTTTTGCCTAATAGCTGCATGGGTTTGCTGCTGAATAATTTTGATAGTAAAGTTGTCTCTGTTACCAACCCATAATAAAATACCGCGATGCCGAATAAAGGCATTAAAAATGTATTGATAAGTTTACCGATCGGCTGCCTGATACCAAAATCAGCATCGCCACGAACCATCGATAAACTGAATGCGCAAAGCAGTATGATGAATAAGCCAACGTAGGTTAGATATTTTGTTTTAAAAACAAAACGATCCTGTTGTAGAAAAACTGCTAACCCAATGCCGATAAAAAATTCAAAGCACCTGCCAAAGAAAGTATAGTTGAACATAAATTCATAGTTGTTGAAGAAGCCTAATAAATCATGATCCTTGCAAATAAATACTAACAAACATCCTGTTGCCATTATCACTAACGGGATGATCAATAAATTGATCCTGTTCTTTTTGATCAGCAAAAAGGATAGGGGAACAATGAAGTAAAATGTTTCTTCCACAGTTAACGACCAGCCTTGTGCTACGCCGGAGAACTTGTATGTCCCCGAATAGCCTCGTATAAAACTGATATTAGCGAGGTATAAATAAAGATCCTGTAAATGGTCTTGTTCTTTCGTAATTGCCCATACCAAAAATGTGATGGTGGTTAAAATAAAATACATCGGGTAGATACGTGCGATCCTGTTCACTATATATTTTCTAAAATTGATCTTATCTGAATCAAGATAACGGTAGCCAATTAAAAAACCGCTTAGCACAAAGAACAACGAAACACCGATATGGAATTCTCTAAAAAAATGATAGGCTGTGCTTCCGTAATTGGCTTCATCAAATGGTTCGTAATGATGAATGAAAACCATGTAGGCTGCCAATGCCCGAACACCGGTTAATGCGGGGAAATATTGATTTGTTTTAGTTGTTGTCATCTCTGGCACAATAATTTCTGTTGAAGTTATTATAAAATAATCATCATGACAGCAACCTCCAAAAAATCAGTAAAGGAAACAGTCCTGGCTTTTATTAAAGCGCTCAATAAAGAAGACTTTGCAGCAGGCAGAAAATACATCAGAGTTGATATGAAATTTATTGGCGTCCTTGGTGCACGTGACGGAGGTGATGTGTATATCTAAGATATGACCAAAATGAAAATGAAATACAAGATCAATAAAGCATTTGAAAATGGCAATGATGTTTGCTTGTATTACGAGCTCACTATGTCTAGACAAAAAATACCGGGGTTTGGATTGTATCATCTCAAAGGTGGTAAGATCGAAACCATAACAGCGATCTTTGATCCGCGCCCAATACTGGAACACAAACAATAGATGATTTCAATGGAAAAGGCTAACAATTGTTAGCCTTTTCTATATTTATTAATTCAAACTAATTACCATTTATTGGAACTTCTAAGAAACCCATTTCTTTTTACGAAACAAATATCGCATTGTCCAAGTGCGCCATCTGAAGGCCTTCTTGATAATCCCGGGAAATCATATACAACATAATCCCTTGCTAACATAAAATTCACAACATCAGAAAGAATGGGCATTCCGGGTGTGCCATCAAAGGTAAAAAGAGACACTTCTAAAATATATGCTTCTGTATAGCCAAATGTTTTTTCTGCGCCTTTTAAAGCTTCTAATTCAAATCCTTGTATATCCAGCTTTATCAATTCGGGAGGATCTATTTTTGAAGACGCTATCAATCCATCGATCGTTATAATCTCTATTTGCCTTTGCTTGCCAGAATCTTTAAGTGTAGTATCAACAGCCGGTAAAAAAGAAGATCCGGCAAGATCATCCCAAACAGTTAAGGTCAATTCTTCTTTCTTTGCTCCGGCACCGGCTAAAAAATAAGTGGATCCTTTAAATTCCTGACAGAATCTGTCTAAGTTTTCTTTCATTTCAATTTGAGGTTCTATCAAAACAAAATTAGCAGCAGCGTATATTTTTTTTGCCATTCTGCTCCATTCGGTTTTATTGGCACCAACATCCATGATCGTTTTACAATTTAATCCACGCTTTTTTAGTGCCTCTAATAAAGAGATCATTTCACTAAATGCAGGAGCTTTCGGTTTGAAACCTATTTTTTTAAACTCGTACCCGGTTAATCCTATAATGCGCTTAAGTAATTGTTTCATATATCTCTGAGCTATGCCTTTTATACCGGCTAATTTTATTCAAAGAAACAAAAAAAATCGATAGCCGGCCGTTCTCTTTTCTGACCTAAAAATAAAACGATACATAAGCCGAAAAGCACTGCTGCGAATGCCTCTTATTTGTTGGCTCAATGATTGCTATATGCAAGATCTACCCTATAGATTTATACGGTAATCTCACAAAGATGATAATCTGCAAATAGCATTGTACATCTTTTAAATCAATCAAGCATGAAAAAAAAATTGACAAGATTACTTATCTTGATGGTCGTTCTCTTCAGCATATCAGCTTCTGTTTCGGCACAAGTATATGTCAGGGTTCATCCCGTAGCGCCAGTAGTTGTAGTAAGACCTCCACAACCAAGTCCTGAACATGTATGGGTAGATGACGAATGGGAACCTACTGGTGAAACGTATGTTTATACCGGTGGCCATTGGGATAGGCCTCCTCATCCGCATTACAGGTATCACCCTGGTTATTGGGGTCATTATGGAAATCGTGGTGACAGATGGCACCATGGAAGATGGAGAAGACATTATTGATACTTAAATAAAATGAAAAGGTTCTGTGAAGAGCCTTTTTATTTTATAGGCTATGCTTTATCATAAATCTCGTAATGCTTACCCCCGATGTCGGGGTTGTTCCTAAAACGATATTGTGGTTGTTTTGCTCAACCAAACTATAATCAAGTGAAAAAAATGATCCTGGCATTTATTACTGTCATAATTTTTGCAGTAATATTTTCATCATGTAAAAAGACGGTTACAGATAAAATTGTAGTGAATGATACGGTTGTAGTAAAAGATACAGTTCCCGCACCTCCGACTATCATAGGCTTTTGGACCGGAAATATTGGACTTTCAGGCGTAAACCCTCCAACTGCTTATCCTGAAAACGGACTTGCTGTTTTATTCAAACCGAAGGGTCAATTGGTAGCCTATCTTACAACAACACCGGGAAGCACAGATACTACTGGTGTGGAGAAAGGTGTAGGAGGGTATGAGTTTACCGGTTCGTATCTAACTATTGACTTTAATATACTGGGAGATTACTATAGTGGAAACATGACTGTAGATAGTTCATATACTTTTTTTTACGGTTCAGCTTACCTAAACCCAAATTTCTATACACTTTTTGAATATAAAAGATAATTCAGAACAATATAGCTAACAATATAAAATAAAAAAGCCCGACTAGATATAGTCTGGGCCTTTTTGTAGGAGTTATTAATTTCTTTAAGCAAATGCTTCATCATTCAGGTGAACTTTAGTAAGTTCAGCGTAATGATTTTGAAGATTATGCACAAATATCGGTGATGTGATATGCCTTCTTTCATCTCTGTACCAGATCTCAAAAGTTGAAAAATTATCTTTCTGGTGTACCAAAATGCGGAAGGCGCCTTTCATGTATTTTATAGAGCCATCAGCATTCAGCTGCTTTTCAAACTTAAGGTCCAGTAATTGTTTTTCATCAAGAGGAATACCGCTTAGCTGGTCCAATTCGTACCAGAATTCCTGGTCGGTATCTACGCAGATCTGCTTTTCATCACCATTTATATCAGTGACTTCTCCTTGTTTTTTATCGCCGTCATTGTCAGCAATAACATAATCGCCAATTTTAATTTCGTGGAATGGTATCATAGTGAATCGTTTTAGTACTTACAATTTAAAAAAAATAATTGATAAGTATTGGTTAAAGCTTTAATTCTTATTAACAACCAACAAAATAAGTGCCACATCTTTAATAAGTAGAAATATAGACCTCCAGATAAGGAAACTATAAACGACTTCCCGTCTTCCCGGCAGAAACATATCTTAATCCACCATAGCAGTTTGAGCGATTTTTAGTCTTGGTCGCTCATAGCCGCTGGGCTGTGTTCCTTCTCCAGCGCTCCTTTGTCCACTGACGAAAATCTGCTTCGCATGATTTTGTCTGCCTCGCTTCGCTTGGCACAACAGCCAAAGAGGCGCTTCCGTAGGAACTGGTAGAATTAGTGGGTGGTTAATTAACAACGATCTCTTTAAAATTCCTTTTCTTATCCTCCATCTTTTGATGAATATTTTGCGGCCAGTGTGTGCTGTCTTCTGCATCATATATGCGTACTTGTTGTCCGGGTTGAGGAACCATCAATTCATTAATCTTGCAGTCGAGGATTTTTGCCGCGGTTTGAATGCCGGAATTTGTTGCACCTCCAACGCCATGTGCTAAAATGCTGGCGCCTGCCATGTATAAATTTTCTATTTCAGATTTATTGCCAAAAGAAAAAGGGCCTGTTTGTTTAAAATTCTTTTCTGTTCCGTATACGCTTCCTTTGGTTGAGTTGATATAAAATTCATTCGTGATAGGAGTGCCCAGTTCCATCTGCACAATATGATCACGAACGGTAGGTAATACTCTTTCTAAATTATTCAACAGTTTTTCGCAAACGCGTTTTTTGAATTGCAGGTACGCTTCTGAACGTTCCGCATCTTCATGCGTGAATTTTTCAAAAGGAGCGTAGTTGATAAATGTTACAACCTCAAGGTTGTGATAGTGCCCATTAAAGCTTGCAGGATCTTTTAAAGTTGTACAGCTTATAAATGCAGCAGGGAAATCATCTTCCGTTAAAATATCGGTAGCAGACATATCCTTATACAGATCATCCAGGTCCTGGTTGCGTAGCATCCAGATATTTCCTGAATCCATACCTGCTGCACGTACATCCATATCTACCGTTAAAAATAATATCAGTGAAGTAACAGAGTACGTTGTTTTATCCAGCTTTTCCAGTAGTTTTTTGCTTAGGTTTTCTTCGCCTACTAATTTTAAATAAGTTGTTGTAGGATCTGCGTTGGATACAACCCTTGCAGCGCTGATTTGTTCACCGCTTTCCAATTCAATTCCTATGGCACGTTTTTTCTTTCCGTTTGTTTCTATCAGAATTCTTTTTACACTTTGTGATGTCCGTATTTCTCCGCCATTTTTTTTAATGGAATTGGTCATAGCTTTTACGATAGCACCGCCACCACCCATGGGATAAAATCCGCCTTGGATATAATGATCCATAACGGCACAGTGTAAAGGAAAACTTGCCTGCGCAGGAGGTAGGCCATGATCACCACATTGAACATTCAATACTTTTTTAAGTAACGGATCTTTGATATGCCAGTCGATCACTCTTTTTAAACTGAACATCCCATACTTACCCAGTTGTGGTGTGCGAAAAGGAATACTGATATTATCCCAAAAGCCACTCATCTTCGGTATCAAATATATTTGTTTGCTGACTTGCGCTACAACTTTTAAATATTTCTTCAATCCTTTTTTCTCCGCAGGAAAACGATCGGATAAGGTTTCATATAATTCATCCATCCCTGCCGGCATATCAATTCTTTCATCACCTATCCAGCAATGTTCGTAGGCTTCTTTCTTCATTTTAAAAAAGACAAGATCGTTGGCAATGCCCAATGCTTCGAATAATTCGCTGGTGGAAGAGCCTTTATCCATCTGCCCGATATAATGAACACCCGGACTAAATCGCTGACCATTTAAAAGAAAACTATGGCACCATCCACCGGGCACATAATGTTGCTCCAGCACCAATACTTTTTGACCGGCGCGGGCAAGACAAACAGCGGTAGATAAACCGCCGGCGCCGGAACCAATAATAATGGTATCGAAATTTTCCATAATCTGATCAAGATAACGGAATTAATTGAAGGGATGAAATGATATGGGATAATTCAAATTGTCCCATCAGGACAACCCCTTTGTACAATAATATTGCGTGAGAGTTTTCTACTCCATTGGAGTAGCCCCTGTTCTTGTAATAACATGGGGAACTCCTACGGAGTTCGGTATGTCAATGGGCGCATTTTTTTCTATAAAGAGGTAACTCCTACGGCGTTAAAAGCCTATCGTTATTTTACCGCTATCATTTTTAATAGCTGCAGTGATCACTTTGCAACTATCAACCGGTTTAACTAAACCGTCTGCACTAAATGATGTGATAGTTGATAAGAAAGAGATCGTTGTATTTTTTGTTGAGAGAGAAGCATTATTGATCGTTAATTTATCATTACTGTCGAAACCATGGAACACCAATAAAATTGTTTTGAATTTTGAGGTTAACTGGCCTTTTGCTTTATCCAGCACAATTGTTTTTTGTTGCGGATCAAAACTGATATTCCTTTTGTAGAAACTACCTTTTTCATAATCGTAGGATTTACCATCATCTTCGTAATACACAAATGTGTTAGGTATATTTCCTTTGTAGATGTGTAAGTATAAAGTATCGGTAGGAGCTATCGATGTGGATTGTACCAACGACTGCATAGGGGTGATAGCGCTCTCTTTTACATACACCGGTAATTTGGCGTTCGATAATTCAATGATCGTTTCTTTGCCGCCTTGTACTATAGAATCAGCATATAGATCGTACCAGGTTCCTTTTGGTAAATACACTTTTATAAAATCTTTGTTGCTCTCTACCGGAACGATCAACAAATTCTTTCCTAAACAAAATTCGTTTTGAAAACTTTGTTCATAAATTTTTGGATCGAAGGCATCGTCAATTGCCAATGATCTTACAACAGGCAAGCCATCTTGTGTTGCTTCGTAAAATGTTGCATACAAATACGGCATTAATTTATACCGGAGGTTGATATAATTTCTGGAGATATCTGTGCACTCTTCACCATATGTCCATGGTTCGGAAGATTTGCTATTGGCAACAGTATGGTTCCTAAAATAAGGAAGGAAAGCACCAAGCTGTATCCATCTTGTATATAAACCGATGCTGGTAGGTGCACCTATAAATCCGCCGATATCCATCCCTGTAAACGGTACGCCGCTTAGGCCCATGCTGCTGATGATGCGTACGCCTGCGATCATGTGGTTATCTTCTGTGCGGTTATCGCCTGTCCAGATCGCAGCATATCGTTGCAAACCTGCATAGCCTGATCTTGTTAAAACAAAAGGCCTTTCATTATTCAAAGCTGCTTTAGCGCCTTCATAACTTGACCTTGCCATTTCTAATGCATATACATTATGCCCTTCGAGGTTAGACGCTTTTCTACCGTCATAATCATAGATGATATTATCAGGTGTTTTATTTCCCCAGGTAGCAATTTCATTCATATCGTTCCAGATACCACTTACACCGTTGTTGGCAAAGAACTTGACCTGGTTTCTCCAGAAGGCACGGCCTTTTTCACTTGTAAAATCTGTAAAGTTGCACCAGCCTGGCCATACAGCGCCTGTGTAAAAAGTATTGTCTGGATATTTAAGAAACACACTGTCTTTTGCGCCAAGCTTATACGCCGCTGCATCTGGATTTACTTTAATGCCCGGATCAACAATAACGGTTGTTTTGAAACCCATTTGTTTCAGCTTAGTGGTCATACTAACGGGATCGGGAAAACGCTCTTTGTTCCAGGTGAACAATTGGTACTGATCCATATAATGAATATCCAACGTGATACCATCTGCAGGAATTCTTTTCTCTCTTAACGTTTGTGCAATGCGCAGCACTTCTGTATCCGGATAATAACTATAGCGGCATTGCTGATAGCCTAAGCTCCACATAGGAGGTAGTTTCATGCGACCGGTCAATGAAGTATACGAAGTAATGATATCCGCTAAACGCGTATGGTAAATAAAATAATAATTCAACTCACCACCACGTGCACCAAAGGATGAGAAGCGATTGTTGCTGGCGCCGAAATTAAAATCCGACTGGTAAGTATTATCTAAAAAGATACCATAATTCATATCATGGTGAATGCCGATATAAAATGGAATGGTAGAATATAAAGGATCTTGTCCGACTGAATAACCAAACACATCAGAGTTCCAGTTGGTGTAACCGCTTCCTCTTCTATCAAGGTCACCCGTTTTTTCGCCAAGGCCGATGAAACGTTCACCATCCTGCATTTTTTTGTAGGCAGTCACCGATTCATTTACCCATGATGTGCCTAGGCCTTTTTCATCCTGGCTAATTATTTCTCCGGCATTGTTATAAAATGTAATAGCAAAAGGATTTTTCGAGATCGTAGCTTTTAAAGAATCGGTTGTAATAATAATAGCGCTATCGTTCTGGCTAATGCTCACTTTAGTTGTAAGCGGCTGAGATATTACCGCATAAGAAAAATCAGCTTTCAATTTTTGCTTATCGATACGCACTCTTATAATATCTGCACTATAAACAATGATCGATGCAAAAGCATTATCAGTAGTGATATTGACTGTCTGGTTATTAATATCAACAGCTGTAATGTTGCCGATATTTTTTATGGGATTTTGTGCCTGCGCAAAAGAGCAGGTCATCATTAATAACCAAAGGATTTTTTTTTTCATAAGCAGCAATGTAATTGTTAATGATTAATTGTTAATGGTAAATGAAGAGTGGTAAAATGTATAAATGCTTTTTACATTAACCATTTATCATTTATCCATTAAACAAGTTCTCCTTCTTTAAATTCAACACCGGTATAATCTTTTACAATATTATATAAAGTATCACGCTCAACAGGCTGGCGCTTTACTTGTTTGATCAATGTTACCAATTGTTCCGTGCTCATTTTAGGTGTTTGTTCTTCGCTGCCCGCCATGGAATAGATCTTTGTTGAATCATCGATGGTGCCGTCAATATCATTTACGCCGAATGATAGACTTAGCTGTGCATTCTCTCTGCCCAACATCGGCCAGTAAGCTTTCAGGTGAGGGAAATTATCTAAATAGATACGTGCAATAGCATACAGGCGCATATCTTCCGTGATGGTAGATTCTGCCACATAACTCATATCATTATTACTGTTCCTGAATTTTAATGGGATGAATGTGTTGAAGCCACCGGTTTTATCCTGCAACTCTCTCAATCTGCGCATATGATCGATACGGTGTTCGTATTTTTCTATATGGCCGTATAACATAGTTGCATTGGTATGCATGCCTAAGTTATGTGCCGTTTCATGTATCGCTAACCATCCATCTGCATTTACTTTATCACCTGCGATCACTTCTCTTATTTCAGGATGAAAAATTTCTGCACCACCGCCCGGTAAACTATCCAATCCCGCTTCGTTCAATCTTTTCATTCCTTCCACAACAGAAAGCTTTGCTTTGCGGAACATATAATCCAGTTCCACAGCAGTAAATGCTTTTACATGTAATTCCGGCCTGTGTGCTTTTATCTTTTGCATCAGCTCAATAAAATAATCCATATTCATTTTTGGATGAACGCCGCCAACAATATGCACTTCTGTGATCGGTTTGCCATCATAGGTTTTTACTATATCGAGCATTTGCTCAATGCTTAGTTCCCAACCTTCTTCTTTGTGTGCATATAACATGGAGTAAGAACAAAACTTACAGCTGAACACACAAACATTCGTTGGCTCAATATGGAAATTGCGATTGAAATATGTTTTATCGCCATGTAATTTTTCACGGATGAAATTCGCTAAAGCACCTACAAAAGAAAGACTTCCTTTTTCAAAAAGTAGTATGCCTTCTTCATCGGTAATTCGTTTTCCCTGTTTTACTTTTTCTGCAATTGATCTCAGGTCCTTATCTGCTGTTGCAGCTATTAAAATATCTATCGAAACACTCATTGTAATACTGTTTGTACAAATTTAGTTAAGGCAATATTATAAACAAAATGGCAGCTGCAGAGGATAGTAGCTATACATAGAAGGCAAAAGTTAAAAGTTAAAACCAAAAACTGAAGAATGCAGGCTGGTACGCATTCTTCTATATCACTTATATATTGTTCGATCAAAAATCGCTATCTTTTAGCTTTAAAAATAACATCTTGCGGGCTATTAATACCCTGTTAAATCAAAATATTGGATAAGTTATTACGAAAAATAAAGGATTGCAAAGAATGCGCACCACATCTTGAATTTGGCGTTAGACCGATCATTTCTGCAAGCCCCCAAAGTAAAATTATTATTATCGGACAAGCGCCCGGCCGCATCGTACACAATACCGGCATACCATGGAACGATAAAAGTGGCGATAACCTCAGACACTGGTTAGGGGTTGACAAAGAAACATTTTACAACCCTGATGTTTTTGGTTTGATGCCGATGGGATTTTGTTATCCCGGAAAAGGTAGGTCGGGCGATCTGCCGCCAAGATTGGAATGCGCACCGCTATGGCATAATTTATTATTGGCTTTTATGAAAGATGTGCAATTGATCTTGCTAGTAGGACAATATGCGCAGAATTATTATTTAAAAGATGCCGCAAAAGATACGCTCACAGAAACGGTTAAAAATTTTAAAACTTATCTCCCAAAATATTTGCCACTGCCGCATCCATCGCCAAGAAATAATATCTGGCAGGCAAAAAATAAATGGTTTGGCGTGAAGTTGTTGCCTGCATTGAAAGAGGAAGTAGCGAAGATTATCTGAACCGTTGATTGAAGTTGATTTGTTTGATTGAATTGATTTGCGAATATTTGTCTGAATTGGGATTCGTTCGATTGGCGGATTAATAGGATTAAAAAATTTATTCGCTACTGTCTTCGCAAATCCTTCAATCTTATAATCCCAAAAATCCCAATTCAGACAATCATTTCTTGCGATAATAATTCACAATACCCACTGCCGACACGATTGTCCAGCTTGCTTCCATTATTACGAAGGGGATATATTTTAGCATGATGGATGCCGCACAGGATATTCCTGCGCCGATAAAATTTAAGAAGAGGTAAAGAAAACCATCTGACTTGATCACGTTGCTTACGTTCAAAAAGAAAGCAATTAATAAAATAGCTACGCCAATAAAACCTATCCAGTTGGTTAGTGTCATTTAGTGCATAAAGTTGAATGCCAGAAATAAGATGATCAGCAATATGCCGAAAAGCGACGCCATAAATAAATAATCAGCGATCTTCTCGAATTTGTGTTGCCTTGTTACACTTGTGGATTTTATAGAAAAGAAAGAAAAGAAACAAGAAAAGATAAGCAATGTACCAACAACCGATGCCCACTCATCAATATAACTTGATTGTGCTTCATTCGTAATATGCAAAGAAGTAATTACAACCAGACAGAAACCCAGCAAGTTTGCTGAAGTACTTAATATATGTTGTGATGTTCTGGTTGGCATACGGTAAAGTTATTTATTTTTTCTTAGCAGGTACAAGTATAAATTTTCCGTTTTGGTTCTTGCCCATGGCGTTTTACGTAAAAATGTCAGACTTGATTTTATACTTGGGTTGCTTTTAAAACAATTGATATTGATCTGCCCCGCTAAATATTCCCAGCCATGATTTTCTACCAGGTAGTTCATGATCTGCTCGAGGGTAATATTGTGGAGTGGGTTATTTTTTTGCGGTTTCATAATTGTTTACAAAAATAAAAGATGTTTTGTCATATTGAACGCATCGAAGAATCCAATGTTATATCATCATTCTCATCGTCATTTAAAGCGGCACCAACTTCTATCATGATATTATCAAAATGAAAATAGAAACCAAAATTATCTCTTATTTTTTGTGGCAGTCGTTCGAGTGTAATGCCGCCAGCTTTTAATTTTTTATAGATCTTTGTAACGTACTGCGGATCATCTAACATAAAACCGATATGAAAAGCATCAGGGTAGGAGTGACCGCCTTTTTGATTCATGTTGGCATTCATCAGCACCAGCTCAAAATCATCAGCGCCTTTTAAAACAGCCACCATATTATAGCCTTTGATCTCGATACATTTAAAATCGAAATAGGTTTCGAATAAATATATTGCTTCGCTGACGTTGGTTACCGTTAGGTTTAAATGGTTGAGATACATTTTGTGATTATTATACTATGCAAGTTATAAAATTTGCTGCATTATAAGTCAAGTTGTTCTCTGGAAGGCTTGCGGGCATTATCTTTTCAAATGATAACCATCTCGCAGGAGAAATAGGGTACTACCGAAATTAAAAATCACACTAGTAAATTCTAAATTGTTTATATCTGTGATCTTATCTAAATCTTTATCTATCCAAAACTCAATGCCCGAAAATTCATATTCATCGCCAACCGGGTAAAAAAATATTTGCGTGCCGCCATCATAAATATTTGGCTGCGTTTTATAGTTAGCGAAACGAGCTACAATATCAGCCATCTTCAATTTAAATTCGCTTCCACCAAAAGAAAGATAATCTATCGGTTTGTCAGTATCCTGACTTGATAAAATCGGATTTATCGATGCCCAGGTAAATCTTTTATCAAATGGAACAAGAGCTCTCGATCCTCTGACTTGATTATCTGGATTTGGTTTATCTGTTCCAATGAATGCCATTACTTGGTTAACCGTTAGTAGGTTTTCTTTTTTTAAGATAGCGCAGATTGCATCAAAGCATTCTAGGTCTGATTTGCTTTCTAAGTCTTTTCTTAAATTTTCTGTGGATAGCATTGTGGAATTGTAAGGTGTAAATCATTCAACCGAAAGATTGCTTCAATAGGAAGTTAATTATAAAAGGTAGCCAAAAAGCTACCTTTTATAATTAACTATATAATATTAAGAGATTATTTTTACCTACCTCTTTTTACTGAATCAAGTTGTGAGTCTTCTCTGATTGCAAGAGGGTTCGAAGCTATTACTTGACTACTAGTAACTCCAGGTAATTGAGTTATAGTGTTATTAGCTTGTCTTATACAATCTCGAGCCTCTGCGTTATTATTAGCTTGAAATGAACCACTATTATTATTTGTATTACTCATAGTACTACTTTTTACTACTTAAAGTTACAACTATTTTTTATTATTTACAATTTCTATTTTTTGAATATTTTCCGAGTTTTTTGATATATGAACTCCTAGACATAACAGATAAGGGATAGATGAAAGTAGGGCAAACATCAATGCACTATAATAAAACGAACTTTTTTTAATAAAAACTGTTTGATTATTATCTAAGACCTTTTCTAACTCGTTTATATAAGAAGCATTTAAAAGGGTATCCACGTGATCTTTTTCGTATTCTTTTTCATATTCTAATCTTAATTCGCCATAATATTTGTTTGGAGATTTGAGGTAGAAAACTTCAATCGGAATAATGAGTCTTATTGTGAATATGATTGAAGTTATAAATAAGATTCCGAAGATCAAAAAAGATCCGCATTCAATAAAATTAAATATTTTTTCCATAAAAATCTCTTGAATTAAAGGGATCAAAAAAATAGTAATAGCTGAATATATTAGAATAATATTTGTGAATCTTTCCAATACTTTTTGATAAGCTGAATAATACTGATCTATTCTTTTCTCATTTATTTTAATAATATAGTCGAGATTATAAAATGATTTTTCCATAGTTTATATTGGATGTAAATTGATCGATTACAATTGAATTTATTTTGATATCTGTAACATTTCATAAACGTAATCCATTGCGACTGCAACAGAAAATCCAGAATTTGACCATTCAGTATGAATAATACCATTTGAACGATTTTGCCAATCTTCTGTGTATGGAATAAACTCTGAGACTACTCCAATAACTTTATGATAAATTTTATCATTAATTTCTTCAACTTGGATTACAGGGCCACCGCTATTCCCATAATAGACAGGGCAATCTAAAATAATAGTGCCTAATTTTTTATTAACATTAGAGACAATACCCTTCCTTAAAAGAGGTTTTGCGTAGTCAAATTGTGGTGAATGTTTTAATCCTAGAGAAGTAGGATAGCCATATAAAAAAATATCATTTGAAATTAAGACTTCATCAATGAATGCTACGCCATTTTTTGCATTCACCGTAACTATTCTTGAGGTTAGACTATTTTGAAGAATTTTAATACCTTCAACTGATGTTGAAATATAAGTTCCATCAGGCTCGTCGACATCATTACATTGAAGGAATCCCGCAATATCATAATTTGGATGAAAGAAAACCATTCCTGTTTCTTGAAGTTTTTTTATATCAGCTTCAAAAAGAATAGTTGAGTCATCATTTATATCTTTTGTTTGACACAGGAAAGTAAATTTAGCTCCTCTCGTATTATTTTTATCATCAAACAATACATGTTTTGCAGTAATAAAATATGTTTTTGATTCATACTTCAACCGAAAACCAGATCCCGTTGATCCTGTATCCCATGTGAGAAAAACTGGATAGGCTAAGTTATCATCTGGGATGTTTCTCATAGTTTATTTGTTTGGTACCTTTCAAATATAGACAATTCTATAATAATCAATTCAGACAAACTCTATATAATAAAAAAACTCCCACAAAAGCGGGAGTTTCAAAATATGTTAAGTGTATATATTACTTAAGTGCTTCGATCTTTTTAACGAAATTAGCTTTTGGTTGTGCACCTACTAATTTGTCTACTACCTGTCCGCCTTTTACAAAAAGGATCGCAGGGATACTTGTGATACCATAGTTAACAGAAGTCTGCGGATTGTGATCCACGTTTACTTTACCTATGTTTACTTTTCCTTCGTATTCTTTAGAAAGCTCTTCGATAACCGGACCGATCGCGCGACAAGGGCCGCACCATTCTGCCCAAAAATCAATTACTGATAATTTATCTGAGTCTAAAACTTTTTCCTGGAAGTTTACGTCTGTGAATTCTGTTGCCATGATTTATATGTTTTTAAATTGTCTGTTTGTTTAGAATCAAATTTACATCCAAATTATTGAATGTGTTGTAATGACATATGCACAATCTATTTGGCAGTGTTAATTTCTGCTGAAACTTAAGCTGCTCCTAATTAAGAGTTAAGAATGAAGAATTAAGAATTTCCTCAATTCGAAAGGTTATTAAGTCATTAAATCAACTTTTGAGGAGGATTTTGCACGACATTTTGACCTGAAAAAATTCTTCATTCCTAATTCATCATTCTTAATTAGGAAGTAAGCACACTCACCTCAATATCCGGATTCTCGTTCAAAAATACTGCCATATCATCGTTCATGGTAAAACCTTTTTCCAGTGTGTACATGCCAAATTTATAGTTGTGGCGCGTATCTACGATATTGAATTTGATCGAGGTCTTGCCCGGGTTTTGTTTGATATTTGTCTCGATGAAATTCACGAACTCTTCTTTGATGAACTGCGGCTGAATTTCTATCGATACCTGTTTGGTTAGTGTAGGTTTTACTGTTTCCAGCAAATGTATCTTCGATAGCTTGAATTCGTATTGATCACTATTGTACCTGGTCTTAAAACCGCCTTCTACCAATACGATCATTCCTTTTTCGAGGTAGTTGGTGTACTTTACATAATCTTCGCTCCATAGCATGAACTCTGCTTTGCCGCTATAATCTTCTATCGTTAATATCCCGAAGTTCTTACCTGTTTTTGTTAGCCTGTGTTGCGCATCTACCACCAAGCCTGCCACACGGAACTGCCTTGATGGATTGGGATGTAAGTTCACCGCATTTTTAAATTCCACATATTCCGCCAAAGGCGTGATGCTGTAATGCTTCATCTCGAACTTAAAATTATCTAAGGGATGACCGCTCATGTACATGCCCGTTACATCTTTTTCGTAATCGAGCTGTACCGATAATGGCCAGGGCTCGCAGATAGATAATTTAGGCGGCGTAATTTCCGGCATCTGCATATCGCCGAACAAGGTGTTGGCAGAGCTGGATGCCTGCGATTGAAACACGCTGCCGAATTTCAATATCTTATCCAATCCCTGCACATCGCCAGGCGCTGCATAAAAATATTGCGCTCGGATGATATCTTTAAAGCAATCAAATGCGCCGGAGTAGGCAAGCGACTCTAATGATTTTTTGTTAGCTGCTCTTTGGTTGATCCTTTTTGCCATATCGTAGATCGATACGAACGGGCCATGTTTGGTTCTTTCCAGGATAATATTTTCAATGGCATTTTCACCTACACCTTTTAAACCGCTAAACCCAAAACGTATCTCGCCCTTCATATTCACGGCAAAACCATTTTGAGATTCATTGATATCCGGGCCGAGCACTTTTAATCCCATGCGTTTGCATTCTTCCATAAAGAAAGTGATCTTGTCGATGCTGCCGGCATGGTTCAAAACCGCGGCCATATATTCACTTGGGTAATGTGCTTTTAAATAGGCCGTTTGATAAGCCACGAAAGCATAACAGGTAGAGTGAGATTTATTGAAGGCGTATTGGGCAAATGCTTCCCAATCCGTCCATACTTTTTCTAAAATATCTGCAGGATGTCCCTTAGCTGTAGCACCGGCAACAAACTGTACTTTCATTTTATCCAGTACCGCTTTTTGCTTTTTACCCATCGCTTTACGCAATACATCGGCATCGCCTTTACTAAAGCCGGCGAGCTTTTGAGAGAGCAACATTACCTGTTCCTGGTAGACAGTAATACCGTTTGTTTCCTTCAGGTATTCTTCCATATCAGCCAGATCGTACACCACCTGTTTCTTGCCATGCTTACGGTCGATAAAGTCGGGGATATACGACATTGGCCCAGGGCGATATAAGGCGTTCATCGCAATAAGATCATCAAACTTATCCGGTTTTAGCTCGCGCAGGTACTTTTGCATACCCGGACTTTCAAACTGAAATGTACCATTGGTATCGCCTTGCTGATAGAGTTTATAGGTCTGCTCATCATCTAAAGGGATATAATCGATATCTATTGTAACTCCATGATTTTCTTTTATTAAGCGCAAGGCAGTCTTCATGATACTCAGGGTTTTTAAACCCAGGAAGTCCATCTTAATTACGCCCGCTTCTTCGATAGTATTTCCCTCAATTTGGGTTAGCCACAGCTCAGATTCTTTGGACGTTGCCACAGGTAAAAGGTCGGTCAGGTCTTTTGGCGCGATGATAATAGCCGAGGCGTGGATACCGGTGTTTCGTACCGAGCCTTCTAAAATTTCTGCCTCATGGAGGATCTTACTGTTAAGATCTGTACCATTATAAATCTCACGAAGCTTCTTTACATTTTCAACATCTTCGCCCTGTAACTGTTCTTTTTCTTCTAAAGATTTTTCGGTGCTTTTGGTTTCTTTGGCCTCTTTATTGGTCATGGGTGCATGCAATAATCTTTTCAGATTAATGCCCGGCCGCTCAGGAACTAATTTTGAAATAGCCCTGCTTTCTGCCAACGGCAGATCCATAACCCTTGATACATCGGCGATACTTGACTTAGCTGCCATCGTACCATAAGTGATGATCTGCGCCACCTGTTCCTTGCCATATTTTTTAACTACGTAATCAATTACTTTTTGACGGCCCTCATCATCAAAATCCGTGTCAATATCGGGCATGGACTTACGCTCGGGATTCAGGAACCTTTCGAATAGTAAGTTGTACTTGATAGGATCGATATTGGTGATGCCGATACAATACGCCACAGCACTACCTGCAGCAGATCCACGGCCCGGGCCAATGAACACGCCCATATCTCTGCCGGCCTTAATAAAATCACTCACAATTAAGAAGTAACCCGCAAAACCCATTTCACGAATGATGCGTAACTCGAACTGTAAACGCTCTTCACTTTCAGGTGTTAGTATTTTGTAGCGGTCCTTGGCGCCCGTCCAGGTTAAATGCTCGAGGTATTCATCCTGCGATTTAAAATTGGCGGGCACTTCGAAGAATGGTAATAAGATATCGCGTTTTAAATTCAATAGTTCCACCTTGTCAACGATCTCGTTGGTATTGTCGATCGCTTGTGGAATATCGCCAAAGAGCTTGGTCATTTCTGCCGTGCTCTTTAAATAGAACTGATCGTTAGGGAATGCGAAACGTTTGTTCTTCGTCATCACATCATCATCACTGAACTCGCGCATAGCAGGAGTAGATTGCTTTTCGCCGGTGTTGATGCATAACAAAATATCATGCGCATTAAAATCTTTCTGATCCACGTAGTGCGAATCATTGGATGCGATAACTTTTACATTGTATTTTTTAGCGAAGCGCAACAGTACTTCATTCACTTTTTCCTGGTCGGGAATACCGTGGCGCTGCAGCTCTACATAATAATCTTCCTGGAAAATATTCAGCCACCATTTAAATTCATTCTCGCCTTCTTCTTCGCCTTTCTTTAAAATGGTTTGTGGTACCAATGCCCCCAGGCAGCAGGTGGTGGCTATTAATCCTTCGTGGTATTTATTGATCAATGCCTTATCAATACGCGGATATTTGGAGTACATCCCTTCGATATAACCAAGCGAAGTAAGCTTTACTAAATTTTTGTAACCAATTTCATTCTTGGCTAATAATATCTGGTGGTTGCGCGGATCTTTTTCGTCTTTGCTGAAAGTTTTTCTTGTTCTGTCGGTTGTGATATAGAACTCGCAGCCTACAATAGGCTTTACTTTTAAAGTACCATCGTCGTTTTTATGGTTGTAGGCTTCTTTTACAAATTCAAAGGCACCGAACATATTCCCGTGATCACTGATGGCAAGGGCGGGCATGCCATCGCTGATAGCTTTTTTATACAGGTTTTTGATGGATGCGGCTCCATCTAATAACGAAAATTGCGTGTGAACGTGTAAATGGGAAAACTTCATAATGTCTCTTACAAATATCGTTACAAATCAGGTTTTTTTCTAATCGGGTTTTACACATATATGCGGTTAATGGCACCCGTTTAGAAGCAGTTTTACACATCTGTTAGCATTTCTACTACAAATTTTTGCAAAAAATGGGTTTACCTTTGCGGTTGTATTAAAATATATTTATAACTGTAGTAGCGTGCAGATCAAATAATATTGATGAAAGATTTATTTTTTATTACGATCTCTGTAACCTTTTTTGCCCTGGCACCCATATGTGCCAAAGCGCAGGATAGTACCTCGACGGATCTATCGGCCAATACAAACAAACAGAAAAAGTCTCCCAAGTTTATTGATAATATCGAGCTTACACCGCAGGCTTCAACTGATGGTAATGATTATAACGGCAGCGAGTCTGTTGTAATGCCTGCGAAGAAGGCTGATATTAAAACCGTGAGTGTTGAGCAGGCCGATCAAACTGTAATTATTAATAAGACGGATAAAAAAATAAACAAAACTTCTTCAATGATCGGAAAGGCTGAAGAAATTTATTTAGAGAACTGCTCTTCCTTACAATTTAAGTACGCCATACTTACTGATCAGGACGTTGAATCAGTTACCGATACAGCACTTTATTCTTTTATTGATAATTGGATGGGCACACCTTATATGTATGGCGGCAGCACTAAAGATGGTATCGATTGCAGTTCTTTTACTTCAACATTATTGCAGGCGATATTTAATTTATCGATACCCCGTACAGCGAAAGAACAATATGATGCCTGTGTAAGGGTACACAAAAATGACCTGCGGGAAGGTGACCTGGTGTTTTTTAAAACGCAAGGAAGCCGGCGCGGCGTGAGCCATGTTGGTGTGTATATTGGCAATGATTATTTTGTGCACAGCTCAACCAGCAGCGGTGTTATGATCAGTAACCTGGATGAGGATTATTTTAGCACCCGGTTCGTATCGGGTGGAAGATTGAACTAAGCTTTCTTTATTCCCAATTTCTTTTGAATCGTAAACCATACTGGTAAAACATCATCCGATAATTTTAGTAATACTGTTCCTGCTATATATATAGTTATAAATAGAACAGATCTTATCGCCAGTCCCAAAAAGCCGTGGTAATCATTCAATAAAAAATAGCAGCAGTAATAACAAAAGATGCCCAATAAAATAGTGTAGACTGTTTTTATTGTAAAAGGCTGTAGCTTAAATTTCTTCTTCAGGAACCAAAAACGGATCGCATTATAGAGTGTAAAAGAAAATAAATTGGCGATCGCCGGTCCCATTACACCGTAGTAATATTTAGTAAGAATATAATTAAGCGGTATAGTGATGCACAATAATATCATCCCTGTAAAAAAATCAAATCTCCAGGAAGTAGAAGTCGCGATGATCTGTGCATTAACACCCGTACCCATATCAACGATGCGCATCAGGCCAATAAAAAAGAAGATCCACTTTGCCTGATTGTAGCCATCCTGCATATGAAATGCATGGATCGCATCTGTAAAATTTAACCAGATCAATGCAAATACACCAACTGCAAATATTAATTGGTTAACGGATGATTGTGTATAGATCCTTTCAATTCTTTTAAGGTCCTTATCTTTCCAGGCTTTTGATAAAGCAGCTATTGAAGAGGAGATGATGCTGCGCTGAGGCGCCTGCATAATGCTTCCTACGTATAGGGCAAATGTAAAAACGGCTAATTGGGATAACCCATTTTTTAAAACAGAGGCGATCAGCACCTGGTCAAATATATTCGCGATCATGTACACTAATGTACCACCGTAAACAAATGATATCAGTGTCAGAATTTTTTTGAAAAACTTCTTTGTTACAATACTTGCCGAAAAATTAAATTGTACATCGCCTTTTACTAAAAGAAAGAGCAATAGAATAATGGATAGCGCTAAGTATTCAAAAGCATATAGTTTGATGAACAGATCGAATTTTGCAATGATCCCCGCAAAAGTGAGCACGATCAAAACAGTAGTGAACATGCGAAACTGAACTTCCCTGAGGTAATTGGTAAACACAGATTTTTTTAGCTGCCAGGCATAGGCTTCTAAAATAGAGAACAATGTAAGTCCTAATCCAAAAGGAAATATCCAGTAATAATATTTTACAAAATCAGGGGAGTTTTGTCCGAATTTACGGATCACCAGGTCCTTAAAACAAATACCTGCAATGGCTACAAGTGAAAAGCCTACAAGGGTTATCAGCATTGCCCATGAAAAAATATCACTTCTTTTTTTATCGAGATTATCATTATAATAGGGATAAAATTTACCGATATAAGACGGCATACCCAGGTTGGCAAAAGAATACATTAAAGTGGCCACAGCAACAAAAATACCGGTGAGCCCATATTCTTCTTTGGTAAAACCGCCATTTCTTGTAAACAAATAAGTATTAATGAAGCCAAGCCCAAAGCCGATGTATACCACCACGGAAGAAATAATGCTTTGCCTTCTTATCTGCGACATAAATAGATTTGATGCTAAATTACTTTACCTTTTTTGTATTGATGTAGAAATTTCTATCGACAGAAAAATTTACATCTCCTTCAGGATACATACTGATCGATCTCCATTGCTCTGTCGGATGTAAAAATTGTGTGCCTTTAAAATTAACAGTGACCGGCATGTTGAAGCCTTTTATGCAATCTGCCCAGCGATAACTCAATGTGTAATTGTCGATCTTATATTCTAGCGTAGGTATTTGCGTTGTTCTTAAATACTGGTCAAATACTTTGGACAGGTTGATATGCGATTGGTCTGTGATATAGTCTTCGATTTGTTTTGTGGTCACTGTCTGGTGATAGAATTCAGTATTTAATCCACGCAAAATTTTTCTAAATAAAGTATCATTATTAATTACCTGTCGGATAGTATGGATCATGTTAGCACCTTTGTAATACATATCATCATCAACCGGCCCTTTGTTTACACCATACGGACCAATGATCGTTGTTTTGTTTTCAATATTTCTTCTCTGGCCTATAACAAAATCATCACCAGCCTGTTTGCCATAATAATAATCTGTAAATAGTTCTTCTGAGTAAGTCGCAAATGCTTCATGCACCCACATATCAGCGATGTCTTTGGTAGTGATATTATTACCGAACCATTCATGTCCGCTTTCATGTACTATGATAAAATCAAATTTTAATCCCCAATTACTATGGCTTGGATCTCTTCCCAGGTAACCATTTTGGTAATCATTTCCATAAGCAATGGCACTTTGGTTTTCCATGCCCAGATATGGCGCTTCTACCAACTTGTAGCCATCTTCATAAAAAGGATAGGGGCCAAACCAGTATTCAAATGCCTTCATCATTCGCGTAGCATCTTTGAATTGTTTTTTTGCTTTATCCAGATTATAATTCAACACCCAATAATCCATGTCGAGATCACCTTTTTCGCCTTTGTATATTTCACCAAAGTGAACATACTTTCCTATATAGGGAACGATATCATAATTATTGATGGGAGCTTTTACATTCCAGGTGTACATTGTTGTACCATCAGCTAGAGGTTTAATTTCTGTCAGTCTTCCATTACTAACACCGATCAAACTATCAGGAACAATGATATGCACGGTAGCGCCGCTATCAGGTTCATCACTCTGTATATCTTTGCAGGGAAACCAGGCGCTTGCTCCAAGATCCTGGCAGGCAGTACTTATCCAGGGATCATTGTTTTCATCTTTTGACCAAACTACGCCACCATCCCAGGGTGGTTTTACAGCTTCGCGAGGTTTGCCATGGTAGTAAATAGTTAGCGTGTAAATACGGGTTGCAGTAGGATCATTGGGATAACATTTAAAACCCAATTTATAATTATACGAATTGCCATCTTTTTTAAATAGGTAAGGGACTAGGGTTTTAGGCACTTTTACAATGAACTCATGTTGTTGATCATCTGCATTGTTGATTAAAATATTATCAAATATGGCGCTATCGATTCTGAGTGGATCTTGCAGATCGATCTGCATACAGCTGTCTTCTTTTAATGCAGTAAAAGTAATGACCGTTTTTCCTTCAATTGTTTTAGTCAGTGCATCAGGTTTGATGGTAATATCATAATGCAGAACCTTCCACCAGTCTCTACCTGGCCCATTGCTTCCACGCAACGTATCGGCATGAGAAAAGGGCTGCGCCAGCGTCGAATAAGAAATAAGGGATACCAAACAAAAAATAAGAAAGTGCTGAACAAATTTCATTTGCTAAATTTAGTTTTTTATTGCACAAAATGAAGTTAATAAAACTATACAAAAAGTCCGGCTTACTGATACCTTGTTTGGTATTTGTATTTTGTATTTTATTTTTTGCAGCTTGTACGTCGCACCAGCATCCTGATAAAAAAATATTTCGTTATAACGAGAGTAGTGGTATTGCTTCTTTAGATCCTGCGTTTGCGAAGAACCAGTCTATTATGTGGGCCGTGCATCAGTTGTACAATACGTTAATAGAAGTCGATAGCCGGATGCAACTGTCGCCATCATTGGCAAAAAGTTGGGAGATATCCGCTGATAATTTAACCTTCACGTTTCATTTGCGTACCGATGTTTTTTTTCATGATGATGCTGCGTTTTCAAATGGCAGAGGAAGAAAACTGACCGCACAAGACGTTGTGTATAGTTTTGAAAGGATCATTGATAAAAATACGGCTAGTCCGGGTGCGTGGATATTTAACGATCGTGTTGATTCTGCCAATGCTTTTACTGCCGTCAATGATTCAACTTTTCAATTAAAGCTGATCCGCCCTTTTCAACCAATATTAGGTATTTTAAGCATGCAGTATTGTTCTATTGTTCCTAAAGAAGCAGTAGATACATATGGCAATGATTTTCGTAGCCATCCTGTTGGTACCGGCCCTTTTCAACTTGTTGCGTGGGAAGAAGGCCAGGCTCTCATCTTAAAAAAGAATGATCATTATTTTGAAAAAGATAGCAGCGGCTATGCGTTACCATATCTAGATGGAATAAAAATTTCTTTCTATGATAGTAAGGCCACGGAGTTCTTGGAATTTCAGCAAGACCGGTTAGATTTTATCAACGATATCGATCCGTCGTTTAAAGATGAAGTGCTTACTAAAACGGGCCACCTGAAAAAAGAGTGGGAGGGCAAGATCGTTTTAAATACACACCCATACCTTAATACAGAGTTCTTAGGAATTTTGGTTGATCCTGATAATGAGCTGGTAAAAGCATCAGCGTTACGTTTTCAGAAAGTAAGACAAGCAATTAATTATGGCTTTGATAAAAGAAAGATGATGTTGTATCTACGCAATTCTATCGGCACGCCTGCAGAAAGTGGTTTTGTCCCAATGGGATTACCATCATTCGATACAACAGCTGTCAAAGGATATCATTACGATGCAGCAAAGGCAAAACAATTATTGGCAGAAGCAGGTTTCCCCGATGGCAAGGGCCTGCCAACAATAAAATTATTAACGGTCCCGGTGTATGCAGACCTTGCAAGTTATATTGCTAATGAATTGCAACAGATCGGTATCAACATCGAAGTAGAAACGGTACAGAAAAGTTTATTGTTAGAGCAAACAGCAAAATCAAAAGCATTATTTTTTAGAGGAAGCTGGATAGCAGATTATCCGGATGCGGAAAATTACTTAAGTGTTTTCTACGGAAAAAATCCTGCACCACCGAATTACACACGGTATAATAACCCTGCCTTTGATATTTTGTATGAAAAAGCTATCGCAGAAAAAGATACAGCAACACGTTATAAATTATACCGGCAAATGGATCAGTTAGTAATGAACGATGCGCCGGTTGTGCCGCTCTGGTACGATATGGCAATACACCTTGTACATACAAACATTGCAGGCTTTGAAGCAAATAGTTTGAATTTACTGGAACTGCGCACCGTAAAAAAATATTGATTAATTATTAGGCATGTTCGCTACAAGAAATGAATCTACTTGATAGTAAGAATCTAAAGCATCATTACCTGTAAATCCATGCCCCTGGTTGGGATATAATATATATTTATTCACTACACTTAAAGTTGTCAGTGTATCATGCAATCTTTGTGATTCGATATATGGTACAGTGCTATCCAATTCTCCCTGTAATATTATTGTTTTCGGACTTGCAGCAGTAACATAGGTCATCGGACTTGAAGATACATATATGCCAGGGTTACTTGTGGGTGTGCCTGTCATCATAAAATAAATAAGTGGTTGAAAAAAAGCGCTGTAGGGGCTCGCCGCATTGTAATTGTATAGATCTACCAGATCAGTTGGGCCATAATAATCGATCACAACTTTCGGAATAATAGGTGTAGTGTATTTATACGCTTGCAATAAGGCTAACTGCGCGCCTGCACTGGTTCCAAAATAACACCAGTTGTTCGAAATAATATAAGCAGCCCTGTGATCATAAATAAACTGCACAGCCGCTTTTATATCTAACTCTTGCGCAGGAAATGGATTCGCCATTGTTAATTCATTTCCCAATCTATAATTTAAATTGAAGATGGCATAGCTTGGTAATATTGTTTTGAAATCGTCAACATCATAATCTGTTTTATCACCTTGTATCCATGCGCCTCCATGAATTAAGATCGCCACTTTAGTAGTATCAGTAGTTCTTCCATTAGGTAAATAAACGTCCATCACCTGTTGTGGGTCCGTGCCGTAAGCCACGTTCAGCATTGTTATTGCGCTATCATTGGGTGCCAGCGTATTTGGCGGTGCCGTTGTTGTTGACTTTGGTTTATCACAAGCAGTTACGCAGATAATGAGAACAATTAATAAAAGAAATGCTTTGCAAGATTTTAATAGAACCATAATTACTATCAGTTGAGGATATTATTTTTTTACGTTTTTCTTCAATTTGTCTGCAAATACTTTTTCAAATTTTTCAAGTTCCGGCCTTATTACAAAATGGCAATAAGATTGTTGGCCATTCTTTAAATAATAATCCTGATGGTATGCTTCTGCAGGATAGAATTGTACAAAAGGTTCTAAAGAAGTCACAATAGGTTTCTTCCAGGCGCCGCTTTTATTTAATTCTTTGATATATTTTTCTACGGTCTTTTTTTGTTGGTTGTTATGATAAAAAATAACACTTCGGTATTGTGTGCCTGTGTCATTTCCTTGTTTGTTTAATGATGTAGGATCATGTGTTTGCCAGAATACCTCCAGCAATTCATCAAAACTAATCTTTGTTGGATCATATTCAATATTTAAACATTCCGCATGTCCTGTTGTTCCGGTGCATACTTCTTTGTAAGTAGGGTTAGCTACATGGCCGCCACTATAGCCGGCAGTAACTTTTACCACACCTTCTAATTCTTCAAAAATTGCTTCCGTGCACCAAAAGCAGCCTGTGCCAAATGTGGCGATCAAAGTATGCGGTTGCGTTGAATCTGGAGCGGCCACGCGTTTTTCTTTTATAACACCGGCCTGTGCAAATGACAAGCTCAATAAAAAGATCGCAGATATAAAGAAAGATTTAATCATTTTTTATTTGAGATACGTAAAGGCAATATTGATAGATCATAAAACAGTGCGAACTAACTAAACTTTAACAGGAGAGCACTACGGAGATAATTTTGCTTAACTAGTTTTCTTCTTAAGCTTACCACTAAACATTTTCTCAAATTTTTCTACTTTCGGTCTTACCACATAATGACAGTAAGATGCTTCGCCGTTCTCATTAAAATAATTCTGGTGATAATCTTCCGCAGGATAAAATTTTACAAACGGTTCCAGCGTAGTAACGATCGGGCTGCTAAAGGTTTTATTTTTAGTTAACTGATCAATATATTTTTGGGCTACTTCTTTTTGTTCAGGGGTTTGATAAAAAATAACACTGCGGTATTGTGTACCTATATCATTTCCCTGGCGGTTCAATGTTGTAGGGTCATGTGTTTTCCAAAATACTTCCAGTAATTCTTCAAAACTTATTTTCGAAGGGTCGTAAGTGATCTCTAAACATTCTGCGTGGCCGGTACTACCTGTACATACTTGTTTATAGGTAGGGTTTTCTACTTGCCCGCCGCTGTAGCCGCTGACTACTTTTATTACACCTTCTAAATTTTGAAAGATCGCTTCTGTGCACCAAAAACAACCATTTCCTAAAGTTGCTACAGCTGTAGTATTATTCTTATCCATGATATTCGCTATTATTTATGAAGTTACACGATTTGGTACGTTTGCCGGCATCAAATATGCAAAAATATTGCCAATCAATTACCTGTCAAATAAGCAGGTGTTACTTTTGATTTCGGCGTTTCTCATCGTAATTCGCAGTACCTTTGTCGGCAAATAAAATGTAAAAATTACCTGGAACTGTGATAAAGTTTTTCCCCGAATCAACATTGGTGCAATTAGAATACGAAAAAGTGAAAGCTTTACTGGTAGTGTATTGCCGCACTGAATTTGCTAAAGAAAAAGCTAGTAACCTGCGCATCCACACTAAAAAGGAATACATTGAAACAGAGCTGCAGCAGAGTCATGAGTTTAAATTGCTGATGCAGCATGCACAGTATTTTCCGAATGATTTTATATTGAATTTGCATAAGGACCTAAAACTGATGGCTATTCCCGGAGCAGTTTTAACGGGCGAGCAATTTTTACATATAAGAAAGCTGGCACATAATACCGGCGATGTTTTTCGTTGGTTCGATAATGAAAAAAGAGTTGCTTATCCTGCGTTAGCAAAAATCATAGAACATACTTATTACGAAAAAGTAATCATAGAACTGATCGATGAGATATTAGATGAAACAGGCAATGTAAAAGACAGTGCAAGTGTTGAGTTGAGTGATATCAGGATGAACTTGTACAGAAAGAGAAATGAATTGCGCAGGGTCTTCGATCGTATTGTAAGTAAATTAAATAAGCTGGGACATTTAGCGGATATCGAAGAAAGCTTTATGAATGGCAGAAGAGTATTGGCCGTTTTTGCCGAACAAAAGCGCATGATAAAGGGAATTTTGCACGGTGAAAGTGATAGCCGCAAAACAACTTTTATCGAACCCGAAGAAACAACAGGATTAAACAACGATATTTTTTCTTTAGAGAATGATGAACGCAAAGAAGTCTACCGCATCCTGCGAGTACTAACACAAAAGCTAAGCGTGTATGCATCGCTGCTAAAAACTTACCATGATATTGCGGGCGAATTTGATTTCGTGAGAGCGAAAGCAAAACTGGCGATTGATATGGGTGGTAATTACCCGCAACTACATGATAAAGCACATGTGAATTTGATCCAGGCTTATCATCCTTTATTATTATTGTACAATCAAAATAATAACAAGAAAACAATACCGGTAGATATTACGTTAGATGATAAGAACAGGATACTCGTTATCAGCGGCCCCAATGCAGGCGGTAAAACCGTTACACTTAAAACTGTAGGACTTTTGCAGCTAATGTTACAGAGTGGCTTGCTGGTGCCGGTTCATCCAAATAGTGAGATGGGTATCTTTAAACAGATCATGATCCATATCGGTGATACGCAGAGTTTAGAATTTGAATTAAGCACTTACTCCTCCCATTTAAAGAACATGAAACATTTTATGGAGAACGCCAATGGTAAAACATTGTTCTTCATTGATGAATTGGGCAGTGGCAGTGACCCAAATTTAGGCGGGGCTTTTGCAGAGGTCATTATGGAAGAGCTTGCGCACAAGCATGCTTTCGGTATTGTAACAACGCATTACCTGAACTTAAAAGTAATGGCCAATAAAGTGCCGGGCATTATCAATGGTGCCATGCAGTTTGATGAAAATAATTTATTGCCTTTATACAAACTCATCATCGGCAAACCGGGAAGCTCTTATACTTTTTCTATTGCGGAAAGAATTGGATTAGAAAAAAGATTGATAGAGAAAGCAAGAAAATTAGTAGACGATGATCATTTTAGTCTAGATAAATTATTAAACCGCACAGAGCAGGACCTGCAGATAATTAATAAGGATAAGATCGAGCTGCAACAACTTATCAAAGAAAATGAACGACTGAAAAAAGAAATGCAGCAGGTGCTTGATAAAGAAAAACATTTACAAGAGATAGAAAGGCTGCGCCATCAAAATAAAATATCAGAAGATAAATTATCTTATTTGAAAGATATGGAACGCCGTTTAAAATCAATGGTGATCGAGTGGCGCAAGGCAGAAGATAAAGGCAAGGTTGTGCAAATGATACACGCATTATTATTCAATCAAAAAGAAAAGCTTGTTGTGAACAAACAACAAAAAAAGCTAGATGAAAAATTTAAAGAGGTAGGAGGAGAGATCGTTGTCGGCGCTAAAGTGAAAATGAAAAAGAACAGGCAGGTGGCAATCGTAAAAGAAATACGCGGCAAAAAAGCAGTAGTGCAGTTAGGCTTAATGCCTATGACTGTTGAATTATCTGACCTTGTTGCGGTGATTGAAAAGGTAAATGAACCTTAGATTCTCCATATTCTCAATATTATACAATTGTGCCTAATAGTTATAGTATTATCATCGAAATGGGCTAATTGTACAATTAAATACTCTATTTATCCCCCTTTTTTTCTCAAAATGTCCTTATTATAGCTCAATAATGCTTGGCAGCTTATTTGTCTAACTACTTATAAAAACAATAAGTTTTACTACAAATACAGTTATGAAGCATATATTTCTATTAATTATACATATTATAATAATTACAATTTCAGCAAAGGCACAAAAATGGACAAATGGCCAAGCCGCTTACGGAGTAATTGGTCAGAGCGATTTTACCTCCGGTTCAATTAATAGAGGCAATGCGCATCCCTTAAATGGAACTTCACTCGCAGCGCCACAAATGATAATTGTTGACTCAATTACCGGGAAAGTTTTTATAGCAGATTATGGAAATAATCGTGTTTTACGATTTTCGTCTGTAGCAGCAGCGATAAATAATATGGATGCAGAAGCAGTTTTAGGACAAGATAATTTAACAGGTTATTCTTCAGGTACTTCATCAAAACAACTCAGTTATCCTACCGGATTGTCTTTAGATCTTGCAGGAAATCTATGGGTTGTAGATCAGTCAAATTCACGAATATTGAGATTTCCGAATGCCACAACTTTTACATCCGGTGAAGCTGCAAATATGGTGATCGGACAAAATAAATTTACTTCAGCTAAGAACGGAACATCCGATTCCAGTTTAACAAATCCAAGAAGTGTTTTTATACATGATGATACTTTATGGTTAAGCGATGCGGGTAATAACCGTGTTTTAAGGTATGATAATATTAGTAGTAAGCCTGCGCTTAACGCTAAGGCAGATGGTGTTTTAGGACAAACAGATTTTACAAGTAATGGCATTGGAACTACCGCAACAACATTTCAAACTCCCATGCAAATATATGTTGATGTAGTAGGTTCATTATGGGTAGCAGATCAATACAATGGCCGAATTTTACGTTTTGATAATGCAGGGCAAAAACCTAACGGCGGCGGTGCAGATGGTATATTAGGTCAGCCTGATTTTACCAGTAATAATTTAGGAACAACAAATCAATCTACCTTTTCTGCTGTAGTAAGTGGTGTATATGGTGATAATAATGGGACTATTTATGTAGCAGATCAAACTAATAGCAGGGTACTTATTTTTGAAAATGCATCCAAAAAAGCTAACGGAGATTCTGCGGATTATGTTTTAGGACAATCTGATTTCAGTAGTCATGATGCAGGGACAAGTGCTACTGCACTTAAGTATCCAATAACTGTTTTTTTTAGTAATATGCAATTGTTTATTGTTGATAATTTAAACAATCGCATCCTGGTTGAGAATCCAAATCCTCCGGTGACTTTGCCTTTAAAGTTATTAAATTTTTCAGGCCATTTACAAAACAATAATGCTGTTTCATTACAATGGCAAACTGCAGATGAACAAGGCGTAAGTAAATATGAATTGCAATATAGCACTGATGGAATAAATTATGCTTACACTTTAGATGTAGCTCAGGCACAAAATGAGGATAATAATAATTACGATTATTTACATGATGATCCTGTTTCAGGTAATAATTATTACCGCATAAAAATGATTAATGCTGATGGTAGCTTCACGTATAGCAATGTTGTAATGATAACTGTTACTAATGATAACTACGTCATTATTTCGCCTAATCCTGCAGCTGACAATATCGTAATTACTTTGCCCGACACCGATGAAGCTACTGTAGCGATTTATAATTCAGTGGGTAGTTTAGTAAAAACGGCTAGATTATATTCTGCCATAACAACTACAGATATACATAGTTTATTTTCAGGCACCTATTTTATAAATATTGTAGAGAATAATGGTAGGATAATTAATACAACATTGATAAAAGATTAAACAAGTCATAGATTGATACATTGTCTTAAGTGCTAATGTGTGTATTGTCATAGATTTTCCTATTTTTGGAGTGAACCAATTGTCTTAATTAATCAATGAAAATTCATGATAAATTACCCAATGCCGGCACTACGATCTTTACAACAATGAGCTTGTTGGCAACCGAGTACAAGGCTATCAACCTCGGACAAGGATTTCCTGATTATCCCATGAATGCTGCGTTAATAGAGTTGGTAAACAAAGCCATGAAAAGTGGATATAATCAATACGCACCCATGAGTGGCTTGCCTTTATTGCGTGAACGCATAGCCGAAAAGATACAATATCTATATTCAACTAATATCGATCCTGAAACAGAAATTACAATAACTCCAGGAGGTACATATGCGATCTACACAGCACTAACAACTGTGTTACAGGCCGGCGATGAAGTGATTGTCTTTGAACCTGCTTATGATAGTTACATTCCAACCATCGAAGTCAATAGTGCTGTGCCGGTTTTAATTCCATTACCGTATCCCGATTATGCGATCGATTGGAATTTGGTAAAGCAGAAGATAACACCCAAAACAAAAATGATCATGCTGAATACGCCGCATAACCCAACAGGAGCGGTGTTGAGCAAAAATGATATAGAAGAATTACGTGCCATTGTAAAAGATACCAATATTTTTATTTTAAGTGATGAAGTATATGAGCATTTGATATTTGATGGAAAAAAACACGAAAGTATCTTACGCTATCCTGATCTGTACGAAAGAAGTTTTGTTTGTTTCTCCTTCGGGAAAGTATATGATTGTACCGGTTGGAAGATGGGATACTGCGTTGCACCGCATGAATTGACGAAGGCTTTTAGAAAGGTCCATCAGTTCAATGCATTTAGTTGTAACACGCCTGTACAACATGCACTGGCAGAATTTATCCAGCAAAAAGAAAATTACATGCAGCTCGGCAGCCTCGTTCAACAAAAAAGAGATCTTTTTAAAACCCTGATGCAACAAACAAAATTTAAACCTTTACCATCTTACGGAAGTTATTTTCAACTTTATAGTTACGAAGATATCAGCGAAGAAACAGAAATGGATTTTGCTATCCGTTTGATCAAATGGTATGGCGTAGCAACGATCCCAACTTCAGCTTTTTATAAAAATGGCAAAGAAAATAAAGTGTTGCGTTTTTGTTTTTCTAAAACTGCCGATACCTTACAAATGGCAGCCGAAAGATTGATGAAAGTATAAATCAGTAGATTTTCCTATTTTTGGAGTGAACGTGAACTAATTGTCTTAATTAATCGATGAAATTTAGAAAATCTTTTCTTGCTGCTGCTCCATATCTGGTTATTATCATTCTCTGCTTCGTATCGCGATTACCACAGCTTTTAAGTCCGCACCTGATCATGGATGAAGATGAATGTGTGGTGGGTTTAATGGCAAAACATTTAATGGAAGGGCATGTCGCCGTTTTCTTTTACGGACAATCATATGGTTTCACCTTGGTTGAATCAGGAATGATCGCCTTATTTTCTTTTTTTAATGGATTGAATGACCACAGCGTTAAGTTGGCCATGCTAACACTATGGACGATCGGTATTATCTTCTTTTATAAGACCTGTAAAGAAATACTTTTACCCAACAACAAATTTGCAGCATGGTTAATGACCCTGATGTTTATCTTTTTGCCCGCATGGGCCGTATGGTCAATGAAGGCGAGAGGTGGTTACCTTACAGCATTTCCTTTAAGTGCCATATTGTTATGGTATTTGCTGAGCGATTATAAAAAATCTTTCTGGGGTTATAGTCTTACCGGTGTTTTGCTAGCGATCATTGCTTATAGCCAGCCATTGTGGCTTCCTGGTTTATTACCTTTTCTATTTTATTGTTGGTACCACGAAGGGCACAAGCTGGATTCTTTTAAGGCATTTACAGTTGGTAACCTTTCTTCCATATTAATATTTACCTTATTACAGCGGCACGCGGCTAATTACTGGAGCCCAAAAGTATTTGATATACACATACCGGGCTTGTTTGATCTCCCGTCTTTATTATTCGATCATTTGAATGCTTATTATTACCTCACGGATGTTTATGCATCACCCATTATCGTAAAGATATATTCTGTCTTCTTCATTATTTTGATCCTCACTATTTTAGTGTTTGCCGTTAAATATGTGTTCACTGATTTTATGGGTAATTTTTTATTCATCTGCGCAGCTACATCAGTGGCTTTCACTTTAGGCTATTGTATTTTTTTGATGGATCATGCACCACGTTATTTATTGCCGCTAACAGGTTTTACTTTAATTGCACTGGCCATCTTACTAAACAAATTAAATAAACAACAATTAATTAAGCGGGTTACTGTTCCGTTTATATTGCTGGGCATAGTTTGTTTATATACTTTTAAAAACTTTGTTTTTAATGCTACATCAGAAAAAGAATTGATGTCTTGCATTACCTGGTTAAACAAGCAACATATCAAATATGTATTTGCGGATGACGTGCCAACGCAGTGGCAGCTTATATTTTATTCAAAAGAATCAGTGATCTGTCGCGGTGATGATTTAAAAGATCGTATCCCCAAATATATAAATGCTGTAAACGAAGCGTATCAATCTGATCCGGGTAAAACAGCTGTTGTTGATCCAACCAATGACCTGTTGGATATGGAACCTGATAATCTTTTGATGGTAGATAAATATTATATTCTTGTTCATCCCGATCCTGAATTATTGAAGGGGATGGAGTTTCACCTGCAATAATTACCCTATTTTCTTCTTGCTGTCGCAAGAAAAATCAGCCATAATAAAATAAAACATCAATAAGAATTTTTTTTTAAACTGTCCGACACGTATTTTCGCGCCGGAGAGTTGGCAGAGCGGTCGATTGCGGCAGTCTTGAAAACTGTTGACTGTAACAGGTCCTGGGGTTCGAATCCCTAACTCTCCGCATTAGCCTTGATTTTATCAAGGCTTTTTTGTGCCTAAAAGCTTCATTAGGCGATAATTCAGCTATAAATAGATAAAAAACTACAAGTTGGGGAATTTAAGCCCCGTTATTGGGGAATTAAAGTCCCTAAAAATTCCCCAATTCCCCATATTTTACTATAAATAATTAAGGCACGCAGTTTGTTTTTACTCTCCCGACTCAGTGTTAGAGTTAGTTAGGGATTATTATAAAGATTTACCGAGCCGTAGTTTCCACTATGGCTCCTTTTTTTATCCGGCCTTTTGTAAAATGATTTTAGAACTGAGCGGTATGCTTAACTTCTGACCATAAATGCCTTATTAATCCATCTGCCAAACCGATCTTCGGCACATAAATTTCATCAGCATTCGACCAGCGCATCGTATTGATATAGATCTGTAGCGCAGGTAAAATAACATCTGCACGATCTTCTCTTAAATTATAGGAATTAATTCTTTGTTCTAATGTTACACTGCTTAACTCTTTGTAGTAATCTCTCAGTAATTCTAGTGGCAAAGGCTTGCCATCTTTCTTTTTACTCAAAGAGAACACTTTATTGATATTTCCACCGCTACCGATCGCTACCACCTTTTTTGGCCCCTTGGTGAGCGCACGGACCGTATCCTTCATTTCATCCCATTCTTTTTCCTGCACCAGGTTCTTCAACAAACGGATAGTGCCGATATTGAATGATTTTTTAAAGGATAAAATGCCATTGCTGAAAAAAGAAAGCTCGGTACTCCCGCCGCCAACATCTATATACAAGTAACTATTATTTTTATCCAGAGCTTCCGCAATATGGTTCTCATAAACAAGGCTGGCTTCAAGGTCACCACTGATCACTTCAATTTGTATATCTGTTTCCAATCTTATTTTGCGGATAATATCTGCAGCGTTTTTTGCATCCCTCATGGCACTGGTAGCACATGCTTTTATATGAGAAACACCATAAGCATTCATCAGGTGCTTATACGCCTTCATGGTTTGGATGAACATGCCAATCCTTTCTTTGGAGATAGTACCCGATTCAAATACATCGAACCCCAGACGAAGTGGAACGCGCAGCAGGTTTAATTTATTAAATTGTACAACACCCTTACTGTCTTTCGAAACTTCAGTGATCAACAATCTTGCAGCGTTACTGCCTATATCTATTGCGGCTAATCTCAATACAATTCAATTTGGGCAAAAATAACTGTCAGTAGCCAGCTTGCTTGTTTTAAATATCCTCTTATGTGGATAATTTGCGAAACAGATAATTGTATATCTCTACCTGTGAACGTACTTTTTTCTTGTTACGCGGATTTATATATTGATTGGTAAGGTTGTTATCCAATATCCTTGCTTTTACATTATCTGATAACTGTATCTGCATAATATCTTTTAACTCTTGTTGAATTTCTTTCCCATATATCGGGCAGGCCGCTTCTATCCTGTGATCAAGGTTACGTACCATCCAATCTGCCGAAGAAATATAGATGCGCTCTTTACCATTATTATGGAAGATCATCACTCTTGCATGTTCCAGGTACTCATCAATAATGCTAATGGCTTGTACCGGTGCTTTGAATTTTTTGTTTTCTGTCAGCATACAACTGATACCGCGTATCACCATTTTGATTTCTACGCCTGCTTTGGCAGCTTCATATAATTTATCGATCAATAATTCATCACTAATAGAATTTAGCTTTAGAATAATAGAGGCAGGTTTGCCATCCTTAGCGTATTTTATTTCTTTGTTGATAAGGTTATGAATATTGCTACGCATACTAACCGGGCTCACCAACAAAGTTTTACATTCATCCAGCACATGCATCCTTGTTTTAGGCTGTTCTAAAAAGTGGAAGATGCGATGTACATCGTCCATGATGTTTTTGTTTGAAGTCAAGAGGGTATGATCACTGTAAAGCTTCGCCGTTTTTTCATTGATATTTCCGGTGCTCACAAAGCCGTAATGAACAATACGGTTCTTAACCTTCTTTTTTATCAGGCACAATTTCGAATGTACTTTCATATCAGGTACGCCCAGTAACACTTGTACACCTGCTTCTTCAAATTCTTTTTTCCATTCGATATTTGCTTCTTCATCAAACCTTGCCCTTAATTCCAAAACTGCTGTAACCTGTTTGCCATTGCGAACCGCATTGGTTAAGGCATTTACAATTTTTGAACGGTTGGCCAATCTGTAGCAAGTGATCTTGATACTAACAACATCCGGATCAATGGCAGCTTCACGTACCAGGTCTATCACACTATCAAAAGAATGATAAGGTTGATTGAGTAATACATCTTTTTTTAAGATCACATCTGTAACGCTGGTTACATCTTTTAATGCAGGATGTACGAATGGTTTTTTACGCGAGCTTTTCTTTTCAAAAACAGACTCAGGAAAACTCATGAAATCTTTAAAATTATGTATCCTGCCCCCGGGTATTAAATTATCTTTTTGCGAAAGTCCTAACCTTTTAACCAGGTAAGTTAGTAGCGCGCCGTCTATTTCTCTATCATACACCAAACGAACCGGCTTTCCTTTTTTACGATTGGTAATTCCTTTTTCAATTTTTTGGATGAGCGAAGTAGATACATCGCTATCAATATCAATTTCTGCATCACGTGTTACTTTGATGATATGTGCAGAGAATTCATCGTAACCAAAGAAAGAAAATATCTGTGGCAAACAGAAGCGGATAATATCTTCCAGTAAAATAATATTTTTTTCATTTTTTGTCGAAGGCAAAATGATAAATCTTGGCAAACGCCTTGCAGGTACAGATACTAATGCAAACTTATCAGCAATGGCTTTATCTTTTCTTGATAAAGTACAGGCTAAATAAATTGATTTATCGCTCAGGTTAGGGAAGGCCTGTATACTTTCGATCATCAATGGAACAATATTGCCACGTACTTCTTCATCAAAATAATCTGTAACAAATTTTTGTTGCGTTTTGTTTAATTGGACATCATTCAGCAGAAATATTTTCTGCTTTTTTAATTCCTTTAATATTTCTGTCCAGATGATATCAAATTCTTTTGATTGCTGAATTAGTATGCCTTGTATCTCGGTCAATATTTTTCCCGGCGAAGCTTCAAGGTGCATATTGATCTTGCCACCAACTTCTATCATGCGTTTTAATGTGGCAACGCGCACACGAAAAAATTCATCAGTATTGTTAGAAAAAATACCTAAAAATTTGATCCGCTCAATTAATGGGACTGTATCATCAGCCGCTTCTTGTAATACCCTGCTGTTAAATGAAAGCCAGCTTATATCCCTGGCGATAGTCTTGCGTTTTTGCATCGGTTTTATTATAAATCTGTAATGGCTGCAAATTGCATCAATTACAAGTATACCAATATTAATTTATAGTTAAGGCGTATTAACACTCCATTATAAAAACGCCGGATAATTTTATTTATTTTGATAAAAAATAACTGCTTTTTTGCTTTTTTTCAAAACAATTATAAGCTATAACTTGCACTGGCAATAAATGATATTGTAGCAATGACGAAAGACAACCGTATTAATGTATTAAATATAGGATTGATGTTGATAAGCTGCGTGGCAGCCTTCATTATGCCCTTTGAAGTTTTTCTTTTTGCTTACGCCGTAATGGGGCCTTTACATTACCTCACCGAAATAAGCTGGCTGCACGACCGGAAATATTTTGCCACAGGTAAATATGATTTTTTGGTACTATTGATCATAGGGGTACTGATAACATTGCAGTCTTTAGCTTATCAAACAGGTTTTGTAGAACACCTTATAAAAGAATATGACCTGGAAGAAGTACCGGCCATTTTCAGAAATGATTTTTATAATAAGATAATGTTCGTCGCTTTTTTCGGAGCAATATTAATGGCATTCATACAAAATCGCATTATTAAAGTTGTTGGATTATTGTTTATTTTAATTATTGCTAACGCGATATTTTTACCTAACAGCGAAGATAACCTAACCTTCTTTTTAGCAGCCTTATTGCCAACATTGGTACATGTTTATGTATTCACCGGTATTTTTATTTTATATGGGGCATTAAAAAGCAGGAGCCAATCGGGGTTACTTTCTTTTGTTGTGTTTATAGCATGTCCGCTATTATTATTTTATTTATTCAGAGATGAAAGTTTTGTGCATGTTACCAATTACGGAAAAGATGCCTACATCGGCGGCGGAAATGGCTTTGCCAGTTTGAATCAGGAGATACTACAAAAATTCTTTCATGTAAACTTTCCTACAACAACGAATGCCAATGGATATGAAGTTCCAAAGACGGCAGATATGTCTGATATCTTATTTAATTCCAAACTAGGTATTTTACTAATGCGTTTTATTGCATTCGCATATACTTATCATTACTTGAACTGGTTTAGCAAAACAGAAGTTATCCGTTGGCATAAAGTGCCTAAAGCGCGTTTTGTAGTGGTGATAATATTATGGATAGTATCGCTGGCGATCTATGCGATCGATTATGCAAGGGGTTTAGAATGGTTATTCTTCTTAAGCTTTTGCCATGTGTTATTGGAATTTCCACTCAATTTTACTTCGATGGCGGGGATAGGGAAAGAGTTAAGTAGTATTTCGAAAGGAGGATTTAAACAAGTGGCGGTTAAATAATTTAAAAGTAAAAAGGCAAAACCAATAAGTTGTTGATCTTTAGTTTTGGGTTTTGACTTCTGGATCTAGAATTTGCAATTTATTTTTGTTAAATAATAGGGCAAGACTTATAGTTCCCAATGCCACGATAATAAATGTAGTAGCCCCCCACATCAGCCAGCCAAAGGCTTCACCAATACTTCCCTCTATTTTATACAATTGCAATATTAAAAATATAGCAGTAGGAAAAGTGCCAATACCACCCGGTGTAACGATCATTGCCAATGTGGCTAATGTAAGTACAGAGCAAGCTGCACCAACACTTAAATGAGATACTTCTTTTATAGAGAAGAAGGCGATGTATATTTCCAGAACATACATACTCCATATAAATACGGTATGAAGCAAAAAAGCTTTTTTCTTTTCCAGGTTTTTTATCGTAGCAATACCTTCTGATAAACCGTTAAAAAAGGTTTTTAATTTTACGACAACGCCGCTGTGTGCATAGTGTTTAAAGATCAGTCTGCATATAAATACAATTGCGACAATACATACACCATACGAGGTTGCTTTTGCCCAAACCGGCAATCCTGTTTGATTGCTGAATATTTCATGAAGTGATTTTTCTACAAAACCTCCTACCAATTTATATTGTATAAAAACAGTGATGATTATAAAAACAATATAGCAGAGCACATCAAAAATTCTTTCGGCAAGGATCGTTCCTATTAATTTTTGTGGGGCTATTTTTTCATACTTGCCCAACAATGTACATTTTACTATCTCTCCTAAACGCGGCACAAAAGAATTAATAAGGTAACCGATCATCAAAGAGCCAAACACATTCGACAAAGATGTTTTATATCCTAAATGTTCTATCAATAATTGCCAGCGAAGCGAGCGGCTTATATAACCTGCTATCGCCACGATCGTAACGGGGATCAATATCCAATAATGAGCGGTTGATAAAGCAAAAAGAAATTGTTGTAATTGAGCCGGTGTCATTGAATGAAACTGCCACCAGACAAGCGCTATTCCTCCGCCAAAAAAAAAGATGTATTGAAGTATCGAAGAGAGTTGTTTTTTCATGATAGTTAGCCGGTACAAATTACACATCATAAATGACAATAAAACAAAATCCAAAAAACAGAACTCGGGTATTTGTAATTTGACAATTTCTTTTGGATTCTATAATATGATGTTGTCGATCAATCGCACGTTATTTAAAAAAGCTGCGGCCAAAGTTACGAGTGGCGTTGTCCCGTTCCAGTTACCGATCAATTCAAGCGTTGTGGCATCAGCGATCTCAACATAATCCACCAAAAAACCTTTTGTGGTTAGCGTTAGCGCTGCTTTTTCCTTAAGTTTTTGCAGGTCGCCTGGTTGTATATTTTTTTGTATGCCATGCAATACCTCATAAATAGCAATGGCGGTTTTTCTTTCTTCATCCGTTAACCTCATATTCCGGCTACTCATCGCTAAGCCGCTTGTTTCGCGTTGTGTGGCACAAATGACCAGCTGGGTAGGGGTGCTGGTTAGCTCTATTAATTTCTTTATTACCATGCATTGCTGATAGTCTTTTTGTCCTAAATACAAATTATCGGGCTGCACAATATCCAGTAAGCGATGCACCACCTGGCAAACACCTTGGAAATGCCCGGGGCGAAATTTTCCTTCCAAAACAGTTTCTAAAACCCCCAGGTCATAATGGATGACAGTAGTACCCGCCGGATATATCTCTTCTACCGAAGGAAGAAAAATAATATCACATCCCTCTTTTTCTAATAAGTATACATCACTTTCGATGGTTTTAGGGTATTTTTTAAAATCGTTAGGATCGTTAAATTGAGTGGGATTAACGAAAATGCTGCAAATCGTACTATCATTTTGCTTTTTAGAGTCATTTATTAGAGAAATATGCCCATTATGTAAAGCACCCATTGTTGGAACAAAACCAGTTTTTAGTCCTTTTTTGCGCTGAATTGTAAGGTATTCAATCAGTTCTGTAGCCTTTTTAAATAGTATCATTTTTTATATAATATGATGCAAATGCAGTTGTATGCTGATTTTCCCGAAAAAACACGTATTTTTGCACTCCTTTAAAAGTACCAAACATAAATAATAACCAAGTACAAATGTCGACAAAAAAACGAATCTTATTTATCGCGAATGAAATGTCACCTTATTTAGAGTTGACTGAGTTTGCAGAGATCATTAATAAGCTGGCTGTGAAGGCAAATGATACTGGTATGGAAGTTAGGTGCATCATGCCTCGTTTTGGCGTGATAAACGAAAGAAGGCATCGTTTACACGAGGTCGTTAGGCTATCGGGGATAAATGTTACGGTTGGCGGCGATGATTACCCTTTGATCATTAAAGTGGCTTCTCTTCCTAATGCAAGATTACAGGTTTACTTTTTAGATAATGAAGACTTTTTCAAGAGAAAATCAATTTTTCATGATGAAAAAGAAAAATGGCACGATGATAATGGTTTAAGAACAGTCCTATTCTGTAAAGGCGCATTAGAAACGGTGAAAAAATTTGGTTGGCCTCCAGACATTATTCATTGCAGTGGCTGGATGACAGGTTTAATACCAATGTTCATTAAAGCTGCTTATAAAAAAGAACCGGTTTTTAACCATTGTAAAGTTATCTACACGATCGGACAAACAACTTTTAAGGAAAAGCTTGGTCCAGATTTTTTAAAGTTGGCTGCCATCAATGATAATGTTACCAAAAAAGAATTAGAGTTCTTTAAAGATAATAATAACATAGGTATGTTCAGAGGCGGAGCTGCATTTGCAGATGCTGTTACCTTTGGCGCTGAAAAAGTTGATAAAAAATTAGTGGAAGAATTCAGTAAGGTGAAGGGTAAAAAAACATTGCCATTCAATCCTGATAGCGATCTAACAGACTACCTGCAATTGTATACAGACCTTGCCAAATAAATAGCACAAATATTTTTGAAAGTCCCAACCAAAAAGTTGGGGCTTTTTATTTTAGCTATAAATGATAATGGTATTGTAAATTGCCCCAGCAAAAAATCACACATGTCTTTTTTTAAAAAACTACGCTGGAAATTATATTTAATGGAAGCATTTGGCCTATCCATTTTTATGATCTCTGCGTGTTTTTTTAGCGCAATACTCAATGCGAAAACATCTTGCATCATTGCAATTATTCCCAATGCGTTTATTCGTTTACTGATCATGGGGGTAGCCATGGGCATTACCGCATTAATAATTTTTTATTCTCCGTGTACAAGCCCTTCCGGTGCGCAAATAAATCCTGCTGTTACGTTAAGTTTTTTTCGATTAGGAACCATCACTAAAACGGATGCATTCTTTTATATCATCTTTCAATTTATTGGCGGCACTATAACAGTATACATAATGCAGCTGTTAATGGGAGGGATGCTGATCGATCCTCCGGTAAATTCAGCAGTAACAGTTCCTGGTAAAGGAATAAGTACTGCTGTCGCAGGATTAACAGAATTTTCGATAGCGTTTTGTATGATAACAATGATCCTGTTTACATCAGCTAATAATAAACTAAAGAAATATACCAGGCTATTTGCAGGTTGCTTTGTTTGCATATATGTTATTATAGCCGGACCTATTAGTGGTTTTGGAATGAACCCTGCAAGAACTTTTGCCAGTGCCTTGCCAGCACATATCTGGACTGCATTCTGGCTGTATGTGATTGTACCCATTGCAGGAATGTTGTTGGCAACAGAATTTTTTATTTATTGTACTAACCATACAATGCATTTAGCTGGCTTTACTATATATAAGCAAAAAGATCCCAAAAAACAAATATAATTTTCTATATTCTTTCTATACTAAAAAAATATTCTTCACGTTTTCTTGGAACTAACCCTTACGGTTAATCGTATTTTAATTTATTTGGTTAAAACACCGTAAAAAATGGTGATTTAACCATAGCATAATTGTCTGATTTTGTAGTTTTCTACAGCAAATCATCGGTAATTATTTATATATATATCCTTATTGTAAAGTGTACTACAGTAGTAATAGTTCTACTTAGATAATATCTTATAAATTAAAAAAAATCTACGCAATAATTGCGTTTATCCCACCGTTATAGAACTATAATAGTCTATGTTTTTGTGATTTGATTAATAATCCTAAATAACAAAACATGAGTCATTTCGAAACCTATAAAAATTTACACGTGCTCAGTACAATTAGCTTTGTATTAGGTGTTAGTCTTGTAACGCTGCATACAACTTTGCTGAATTTACTCCGCAAGCTCCACAAAGGGCTTATACTACTTCCGTGTGCTTTTTTATTCTTCGGTTTGTCTTCAAAAGCACAGTCTATAGGTTGCGATGGATTCGGCTATCTCGTTGAAAATTCAGGCACTCCCACAAAACAATACCTTGTTCAGATCGATATCGCATCAGGCGTTAGTGAGATCGTTGACAATGAAAATCTTCCAGGAAAGCTTTTAGATGCGATGGGCTTTAATCCCATTGATGGTAACTTATGGGGTTCTGCTTCAGATTCTTCCGTATTCGTTTTCAGGGGGCCAAGCACTTCAATAACTTTTGCTACTTATCCTATTACAGGATTGCCTCCTGCAGCTTACAATAGCGGTGATATTAATTACAATGGTGTATTATATTTATATACAACTAATGGCTCAGCTATTCAGGAAGTTGATGTTAACCCTTCGTCACCTACTTATCTTACTTATTTAGGTGCGTTGCCAGTTACTCCGATGAATATTTCAGATTATTCTTTTAATGCTATTGATAGTAACTTATATACGGTAACAAGTGGTGGCGCAACGCATCAATTGATCAGGATCAATCCAATTACAGGTGCAGAAACAATTGTGGGAAATGTTGCCGGCCTTGTTGCAGGAGATAGTTATGGAGCTATGTACTTTGACGCTTCAGGCAATATGTTCATACAAAGTAATACTACCGGTAAAATATACCAGGTTAATTCTACCTCAACAACTACGGCACCTTTTGCAACCTTTATTACTACTACGGTAAGAAGTACATTACAAAGTGATGGCGCACGTTGTAATGTTACTACTTTATTACCTGTTCAGTTAGTTTCCTTTGCCGGTGTTATGAGTGGGTACACATCTATATTAACATGGCAAACATCGGAAGAGTTAAATTTCAAAGAGTTTGAGTTAGAATATTCTCCTGATAATGATGGTAGCCATTTTAAACCTGTAGATACGCTAGCTGCAAGCGGTAGTTCATTCGGAGATACATACAGTGCTTTATATGATGCACCAAAAGGAATTGGTTATTACAGATTGAAAATTATAGATGACGATGGTAGTTTTAAATATAGCAATATAGTTAAGCTCGAAACAACAGATGTAGCTACTGCTTATATATCATTGTATCCAAACCCATCAAAAGATGTAGTAGTTATACGCGGACTTGAACCAAATGATCAGATCACGCTAATAGATATGGTTGGCAGGCCGATCATTGCAACATCGGCAACAGATGATGCAAAACAGATCGATATCAGTAATTACCCATCAGGTCTTTATATGGTGCAGGTTTTACGCAACGGCCAGGTAGTAAGTAATTTGAAATTAGATAAAGACTAATACCTCTCTTATAACCATAGCATATTTTATTGCTGCAACAGTAATTTCCAGTTCCATCTTTAGTATTTTTGTTTGAAATAAACATTTCAGGCATGAGCTATTGCACCTACGTAAGCAGTTTTGATAAAGCTGATAAAAACGTTCATAAAGAATACCACGACAAACATTATGGCTTTCCGATCCCCGATGACAATGAACTTTTTTGCCGTTTGATATTGGAAATTAACCAGGCCGGATTAAGCTGGAATATCATCTTACAAAAACAACAAACTTTCAGAAAAGCATACCACAATTTTGATATAGCCAAAGTAGCTAACTACAAAGAAAAAGACCGCGAACGATTATTGAATGATGCAGGTATCATCAGGAACCGTTTAAAAGTGAATGCCGCAATAGAAAATGCAAAAGTTATTTTGCAATTACAAAAGGAATACGGCTCGTTTAAAAAATGGTTAGATATCAATCATCCAAAAACAAAAGAAGAATGGATGAAGCTTTTTAAAAAGACCTTCAAATTTACAGGCGGAGAAATTGTGAACGAGTTTTTAATGAGTACAGGTTATTTACCCGGTGCTCATACACCGGATTGCCCGATATTTGCTAAGGCATTAAAAGCAAAACCTGCCTGGAACCAAAAGAAAAAGTAATATATTAGCAAACACATTTTTTAAAATTAATTTACATCGATGTCAATTCAAACGGATTATTTTATTTCAGGTATTTGGAAATCAAAAGAGAATAAGATCACGCATTATTTTTTGCACATAAATATGGCAGGGGGATTTAAAAAAGGAGAGATAAAAAGTGAAAAGGAAATAATTAGACTACTGAATTCAAAGACTATGTTAACATTAACCTGGAGTTACGAAAGTGGTAAATGGATCGATGGAGTAGAAGTGAAGCTGGTTGAAATAAATGGAGAGAAAACAATAAGGTCTTTTAAAGATCACAGAGAAACAGACCATCTGGATAAACTGATCAATATGCGACCTATTATGATCCCCACAACAAAATTTTTCATTTAAATATTATTAAAAAGGTTGGATTTATATCCAACCTTTTTAATAATATAACAGTATATGTACCTACTTAAAGTAACAGTCTTTTATTCAAAGTACATTTAACATAGAATACATGATAAAAAAAATATTGACAGTTGCTTTCTTTTTTATTGCGATACAAACAAATGCCCAGTTGGGTGTTATTAAATTAGTTGGAAACAATACCAGCAAGTACGATCTTGGTTATGGGGCATATTTAAAGATGGGATATCCTGTTTCTGAAAGCAGCGATATTACATTACAAATAGGCGCATATCTTTTTGTTTTAAATGATGGAGGAACTCAAGAAGATGGTACAGGTGTAGTGCCTTTAACAGCAGGATATCGTTATACCTTTAACGGAAAAGGTTCAGGATTGTATGTTGAACCACAGGTTGGTTATAATCTTTTAGGAGTAAGCTCCGTGAACGTTAATGGAAAAACAGTCAACCTGGATTATCATGGAGCAATACTTGGAGTAGGTACAGGATATCTTTTCCCAATACGGGGATGTCCGCTGGACTTAAATTTAGATTATCAGACGATCATTGATCACGGTGGTTCTACAAATTACGTTAGTCTTGGACTTGCAGTATACCTTAGTTTTAGAAAAAGAGATAGAGACGAAGAATAGGTATACAGTACATTCCAAAAATTGCATTTTAAAATAATTATGAAACAAATTATAATACTTTTTTTAGCAGCGATAACCCTGTCATCTTGTTTGAAGCAATCAATTGCAGATGCTATGCTTGCTTCTGTGAACAGTAATCCCGCTGCTATGAGTTATGATGTTAATGATACCCTTGTTACCATAACGGCAGCTAGCAATTATGATGAACAAACAAGTAATGATTTTGTACGCTGCATCAAATCAGATAATAGCGTTTATGGCATTCCCTCTGATTATAATATTGAAGCTTTAAGCCCTTCCGGTAATAGATTTAGCTTTGATATTTCTACAGATAGTCTGACTATTGGCAATTATTCTTTTGATAGCCTACTAATAGGTGAACCTTATCACGTAATAGTTTATAATAAACGCTCATCAGCTATTTATAGTCCAGTAGATACTATTAGCATCAATATTACTTCCTATAGTAAGGGGTATATAGGTGGAAATTTTACAGCAAGGTTAACGCCTGTGTTTGATACATGGGGAATTCCCGGATCGACTATAATTACCAATGGTTCTTTTAAAAATGTTCCGGTATATTATTTATTGAACGATAACTAAAATAATTATTTCTCAGACTCATTCAGATTATCACCAGGTAAAGTCATTGGGCTACATAATGCCAATCAATAACTACAACAATTGTAATTATAACAAAAATGGCAACAGATAAAATCTGTTGCCATTAAGCTCGTGTCAGGTGATATGTTAATATCTGACAAATTTGTCTGATTTGCTATAAATCGTTTTGTTATTTGATAAGCAATGATTGATTAAATATTGTTCCTGCATTTTTCAATTGCACTTTGTAAATACCGCTACTAATATTTCCTGGTAAATAAATAGTTTGTGCCGAAGATCCTCCTGCATAATCAATAACTGAAGAATATACTTGTTTACCTGTATTATCAAAAACAACTAATTGATAATTACCTTTAGTAATATTAGTTAATTGCAATGTTACTTCGTGATCAACAACAGGATTAGGATAGAACGTGATGGTTGCTAATGAACTATTTTCATTTATCATATCTACGTTACTATAGTTTGTTGATCCATCTTTATCAACAATTAGTAAGCGATAATAATTATTTCCAAGTACAGGACTGTTATCAGAATAAGCATAATCACCTGCATTATTTGCGGATAGTTCGCCTATTGTAACAAAGTTTTTTCCATCAATACTTCTTTGAATTTCATACCTAATTACATTATCATCTGAGTATACCTGCCAGTTAACGTTAATGCTGTTATCCTCTTTATAGGCATTCAACGGGCCCATGGTAGTAGCTAAAATAGTAAAAGGAGGTGTTAACGTCCATGTTGAAAAAGCATCAATACCTGTTTTTTCTACATAATTGCTTACAGCATTTCTTGTTGTAAATCCTACATCATTCCAGGTAGTTCCGTTATCCGGGCTTTGCACTAGATCAAGTATATTCTCATTATCTCCATTCAGTTCAGCATCAAAATAGCTAAAACGAAATGTTGCATTTAAACCTGCATCTATAGTAGGCGTTATAATATAATCACGGAAGATATTGCTACTGCTAAGTGGAGCATACGTAATAAACGTTCTTTTGATTGTAGTAAAGCCCATATTTGCAGCAGACGTAATGATAGCACCAAGATTGCCGGGATTAACTGACGAAGGCGCATTCAATGTGCTAATGCTTTGTATGTATCCGGTTGTACCTGTGCTGTGTGCTCTGCTGACTTCAGATTCATTATTAAGCACTGCGGCTGTTCCTAGATCAACATTGTTGTTTCCTACATCCAATAATCCTGAAGTAAAATTCACTTCGTTGGTAACAACAATATTTGATTGGAGTGCAAGATCAACGCCTGCACCTTTTGCTAATAATAAATGATCGATCGTATCTGCACCGGATCCAGAAATGTTTTCAGTTCCTGATCCTGCAAATTTGAAAGTAGCGCCAGGCCCTTGCAAAAGTGTACCATTGTTAACAAAGTTTACATTGTTAAAAACAATATCGGTACCATTACCTGGTTTAATGAATGTACCTGATGATACACCAAACGTACCCTGTGCAAATAATTGCATAGTACAAGTAATAGCTGAAAGTGAAATGAGTATTTTTTTCATAATTATTTACGGTTTTATTATCTAACCCGTTTGTTTATTATTTAATTATATCTGTACCAATGTGATACCCCGTCAGATACAACAGCAAATTTACTAATACCTGTAAGGCTAACGCCTGGGGAAGCGGTGGAAACATTATTTAGGTTAAGTGCAGAAATAGTAGATGAGGGCGAAATAAAAATAATCGTTGCTAATACTGATGGTGAATACCCTGTTGTTTCGTAGGTAATAACTGTTCCAGCTGCATAACTAGCAGCACTCGGTAATGTATAAGTAAGGGTAGTACCCACGCCGGTGGTGCCTCCAAGATCACCTACTATTGTACGAACAGTATTGTCTGTAACGGTTATAGTATTGGTAGTGCTCCCAGAAGTGATTGCTTTATATTGAAACCCTGCAGGGCTACTTCCGCCGCTCGCAGCAGCAATGGTTTGATTAGGCCAGGTTCCCGTAATTGTAACATTAGTTCCTCCAACTAAACTAGGTGTTGTTCCCGTTCCTGTACCACCTTTAGCTATTGGAACAATAGAGTTATAGCTGGTTGCATTACCAACACTTGTAACAGCACCAGTTAAATTTGCATCAGTGGTTACATTGCCTGCAGTAAGATTAGCTGCTGTACCACTAATATTGGTACCCACCAATGCGCTTGGTGTGCCTAAAGAAGGAGTTACCAAAGTTGGAGAAGCAGCTAATACTACATTGCCACTCCCTGTGGTAGGAGCAGCACTTACAGTTCCAGCACCATTGGCAGATAATATTCCATTAACGGCACCCGCGCCGCCTTTATTGGATGGTACGATATTATTGTAGCTGGTTACAGCTGTAGAATTTATACTTATATCTCCTGTTACTGATTGAGGAGCTTGAGGTGCAAAAGGAGAGCTTCCAGTTAAATAGATCTGTCCCGCTGCTGATCCATTCGTTAATCCTGCAGGAACTGTTACCCATGTATCATTACCATTGAGGTAGGTACTGGCAGAAGGTGTACCTGAAGTTCCTAAATTGGCCAGGGGTACTTTACCTGCAGCGTCTAACTTCAATAATGTCCCTGCAGTATTAAAACTATTTCCCTGCAATGTAATACTTGCATTGGCGCTATTTTGCAAATAATCCCATGTAGCACCATCATAATAATAGAAACCAACTGGTGCCGTTGTTTGAAAGATCAATAAGCCCACAACAGGTGATGTAATACTTGATGTTGAAGTTACACGAGGTATTAATATTCCCTGATTACTTGATTTAACATCTAGCATTGCTGATGGATCAGCAGTACTACCATCTGTATTAACGGCAACGCCCTGTGCGAAGGAATAATTTGCTGAAAATAACAGCACTAAAAGCGTAACAATTGATAGATTTTTTTTCATATTTTTTTATACTTAGTTTGATAATTTAACTACAGAGTAACTTCCTACCGCGCTACCACCAGCACCAGCGCTATTGTCACATTGAATAAGTACGGTCAGTCCAGAACTGGCATTAACAACTGTACTCATTGACAAAAAACCCTCAGCCGCATAGTAATCAACTGTACCAGTTAATATATTGGGGCCTTGCGTGATTTTGGCGTGATACTCATCATTGGCCTGCTGAGTGGTAATATTAATAAAAGCAGATACCAAATAATACCCTGTGCTTGGTAAAGTAATACTTTTCATTGTTTGGTAACTGGTTGAAGTAGTAATTGTTGTTAATGGTGTTGGGGCAGTAATAACACTTGGAAAGCTACCGCTGCCACTCGCAGTAATGGTTTGGTTGGGCCATGCTCCTGTAATAGTAACATTGGTCCCTGCTACCAGTCCCGGGGCGGCAGTTCCTGTTCCTCCTTTAGTTACCGGGACAATGCTATTGTAGCTGGTCGCATTCCCAACACTTGTAACATCACCGGTTAAATTTGCATCCGTAATTACGGAGCCCGCAGTAAGATTAGCTGCCGTACCCGAAATATTAGTACCCACCAACGCGATTGGTGTGCCTAAAGAAGGTGTTACCAAAGTTGGAGAAGCAGCTAATACTACATTGCCGCTCCCTGTGGTAGGAGCAGCACTTACAGTTCCAGCACCATTAGCTGTTAATATTCCATTAACCCCACCGGCTCCGCCTTTATTAGATGGTACAACGTTATTATAGCTGGTTACAGCTGTAGAATTTATACTTATATCTCCTGTTACTGATTGAGGAGCTTGAGGTGCAAAAGGAGAGCTTCCAGTTAAATAGATCTGTCCCGCTGCTGATCCATTCGTTAATCCTGCAGGAACTGTTACCCATGTATCATTACCATTGAGGTAGGTACTGGCAGAAGGTGTACCTGAAGTTCCTAAATTGGCCAGGGGTACTTTACCTGCAGCGTCTAACTTCAATAATGTCCCTGCAGTATTAAAACTATTTCCCTGCAATGTAATACTTGCATTGGCGCTATTTTGCAAATAATCCCATGTAGCACCATCATAATAATAGAAACCAACTGGTGCCGTTGTTTGAAAGATCAATAGGCCCACAACAGGTGATGTAATACTTGCTGTTGAAGTTACACGAGGTATAAGTATTCCTTTATTGGTTGCGTTTACATCCAGCATTGCAGAAGGATCTGCAGTACTACCATTTGTATTAACTGCTACACCTTGTGCATAACAAAAATTGATAAGAGAAGAAATAAAAAGAATAATAAGTACTAAATACTTTTTCATTGTATAGGATTTTTATTTTCGGCGAAAATAGGTAAGGAGTTGCGTAAAACAACGCTTTGGCAATACTATTAATACATTAATAATACACATAGAAAAAGGAGTAGATATGATTACCGTTAGTTTCGAATGATGTGTCATTTCCTACCCGATATTCTAACTGATCTATACATATTTATGGCTTAAGTTTATATCTGGGAGTAGGTCATACAATTATAGTATTTTAGTGGAAAATCATTCTATAAATAACTATTATAAGTATGGCAATAATTAAATCGGAAAGTAAGCATCCACAAAATGCAAGTGATCACTTAGCCAATGAAAGAACATTTTTAGCCTGGATCAGGACCAGCCTTGGGATAATGGCATTTGGATTTGTTGTTGTAAAATTTGCTCTATTTATAAAACAGATTTCTATTGTATTGGGCAAGCCGTTGGACAATCATTCAAAAGGATATTCAGCTCTGCTTGGTATTATTTTAGTGTGCGTAGGTATTTTTACTGCATTATTATCATTTGTAAGATACAAGCATGTTGAAAAACAACTCAATACCGGTGACTATAAATCCTCCTCACTATTAATTACATTACTTACGATCTTAATTTTATTAGTAAGTGGGGCATTAGTATTTTACTTGTTAGATTCGATTAAATAGCTCTGTTTATGATTTTATCCAGTACTAATGGTGAGGACGTGCCTTGTTCCAGCTTATACCTGTCGCCAATGAAAGCTGCGTCATTATAGATCACCCAGGTTTCATTTTTGTCGTTTTCCAAAATCAGCAGTTTCAAAGGAAGGTCAAGTGCAACAAATGGATTTTGTACAATTATCGGGCCTCCGGCTGCAGGGTTGCCAAACAAAATAAATTCCATGGGGCTGATATCTAATCCCGCTTTTTTTAATTCAGCCTGCTGATCAATTCGTGCATACAAAGTTGCACCGGCTGCAAGCAAAAAATTTTCAATACGGTTTGTTGTTTCATGAACGGTGTACTTACTCTGTATCGATAAGATGCCTGTAGGATTCATATCACATTCAATTTTACTAAACATACAATAAAAAATTAACTAAAAAGGCTTTCTTATTCAAACCTTTTTAGTTAATTGAAATAGCCTTTCATTAGCAAAGATTTAATCTTCTATTTTAAATTTCTTTGTTGTTTTTTTTAAATTGCTATCCCTGCAAATAGCATATAAAGCATTGATCAAATTATCAGCTTTATCAGGAGGGAACATAGAAGTTAGATATTTTCTTTTCCCATTGTAATAAACAATTATTGTTTTTACAGAACCATCACAGCACATTGCTGAACTATCAAAAGATAAACTATCAATATCTGAAGCATGAAGAATTTTAATTAGGTTTTTATAAGTTGTAGCATTGATAGATCCTCTAAAATATCCCATTTTACTGCTATCAATTGTTGGAATATATAATGGCTTTTTAAGTTCAGCATAAAATTGACTCGTAAAAAGCTTTACTTTTTTATTCTTATTTATTTCAAGATTATATGTTGGGCAAGTTCCGAAACAACCCGTTGTATGGAATATTAACTTCTCAAATTTAAATGATTTGTCTTTCTGTGCTTCAGAAGTTAAGAATAAAAGTATTAACGATAAAGTCAATAATATTGATTTCATAAATAGTTTGTTTATAAAATAGATGCAGTAAACAAACTATTCCATACAATGCCGTTTATTATTACCAGATTACCTATTAATTATTATAATTATACAGGTATTCTATATGACAGACATAAAAACCCATTTGCGAATATTTCAGAATCTGTTTTTTTAGGGTTAGCATCTGCAGGCTATTTACCGACCGGCTATTTTGGAGGAACTTTTGTAGTCTCTTCCAATAATATAACTTCTCTTGTGACTAATGAATCATATAATCAAGAAATTCCCTTTACAATTTCATACAATGCATCTTCTTTTATTTACAATAGGAATGATTATCCTGTTTCCTGCAGTTATAGTACGGCTGTTCCTTATGGCGTAGTCCCAACTCCAAGCTGATCAAACACCTATTGCAGGAGTGGCACTCTTTTATTACTCAAATTAGAAGCATATAATTAATTAAAAAGGCACTAGAGAAATCTAATGCCTTTAATTTTGTATCGGGTGATAGATCAATATCTAACCAGTTTGTAGCAGATTTGATAGCTATTATAACCTGAGTCTACGTTTAAAAAGAAAAAGAATAGCTGACCTTATTCATTTATTTGAAAGCCAAAAAAATGTACCTATTATTTTAAAAACTTTTGTTGCAAGATCATTCCATTAATTTTTACTTGCAAGAGATAATAACCTGAAGCAAATTCTGAGACATCTAGTGGAACGATAGTGCCTTGTTCAATCTGATTATTCTGCTCAATCATTTTTCTACCAGTCATGTCATATACATTAATAACTGAGTTACCTGAGATATTATTAACTTGTACATTAAGAACATCTTTTGGAGGGTTAGGGCTTATGATCAGATCGTCTTTCTGCGAACTACGCTGAATAGTCGCAATGTTTGTGAATTTCTCTTGTCCAGAAAGATCTACTTCTTCGATACGATAATAAATAACTGTTACTTGATCACTTAAGGAGGAAACAGTATTGTCTGTGTAAAAATAGGCTAGAGTTGAGCTACTATTTCCTGCGGCAGCCACTTTACCTATTTCAGAAAAATTTATCCCATCCTCACTTCTTTCAATAATGAAATACGAAGAATTAGATTCGGTAGCTGTTTGCCATTGCAACTGCACTGCCTGAGAAGAAATAGGAGAAGCTTGAAAATTTAAAAAATTTATTGCTAGAATAGTCCCGCTAACATTAACAGTGTCGTCTAATTGAGTTAGCAATGTTCTATCAATGACACGCAAAGTAAAAATGTATGTACCGGGTACAGTCAAATTGCTTACTGTAGTAAGTCGTTCACCCTGTGCTGAAAAAATGGGGTTCGCACCCGCAGGTACGGATTTAATCATCCACCAGTGCGTAATAGTATCATTATTAGGGTCACTTGTAATTCCTGAAAGCTGAGAGCTATCGACAGGTAACATTGGATTAATCAAGTTGGCCGCTACGCTGGATATCACAGGAGCAGTATTAAGTGGATATACGGTAATCGTTATATTTCTAGTAACAGTATGTCCCGGATCTGAAACAGCATATTGAATAACGTAATCACCGGGAACAGTAAGATTATCGATTACTGTATTGCTGGCAGTGGGTGTAACAAATATAGCATTGGCGCCCAGAGGTTGACTCACTATTGTATACTGATAAGTCAATGGATCTGCTTCCAAATCATAAGCGAAGCCTCTTATATTAGTACTATCTGCAGGAAGTGTGATCAATACAGGAATTCTACTTTGCAACTCTGAAATAATCGGAGGTTGATTATTTGGAAATACCTGTACAGTGACCTGTTTAGTTGTTATGTTTGTCCCATCGCTAAAATGTATACCAAATACATAATTACCCGCAACAGTTAATCCTGATGCAGATGGATTAGCTATATTGGCATTTGATAATAGAACGCTTGCACCGACAGGAAAACTATCTATAGTCCAATGATATGTTACAGTACTAAGTTCTGGATCAATAGCATTTGAAGAAAGGGTTACTGTACTAGCAGGAAGATCAAGAAATGTTGGATTAGCTGCCCAGAGCGTAGCTACCGGTGCTAAATTCGCTGGATGCGGATAAATAGACATTACGGTTTGTGCAGTAACATTTACAGTTAAATTTCCAGTTCCTCCAACAGTCATAACACCTAACTCCGAATAAGCACCACCCAAAGTAGTTTGACCTACTGCATAATTTCCCGCAGGTAATCCTGCTATCGTTACAGGTTGAGTAATACTTGTAGTACTATCATTTAAAATGATTACAGTTATCTGTCCACCATTTACAAAAGCCATTGACTTAACAGTAGCATCATTGGAAGTTGCATCGATACGTATAGCACCTGGACGAACATGACGAATTACCTGTCTAGTAGTCCAGAATTTTGCTCCGTGAGTAAACCAAGTATTATTGGTATTTAAAGGCATGTAATCTGTGTTGCCATAAAAATCCCAATAAGAGACACCACCTTCAGTAAGATCTTGATAGAGTATATCGACACCTAATCCCGTGCCTTCTGTTTGCGCAGTAGGTATGCCCATAGTTTGTGCAAAGCTTTGAATATCCGATCTATAAGGATCATTGGTTCCATACAAATGATAAGAAAGACATTTTATATAAGGCCATATACTTGCATCACTCATCAATGCTTGAATATAATTCCAACTGATCTGGCCACTTACACATTCAGGAAATTGGATTTTTGTTGAAAGTCCTGCTGCAGCTAAACGCTGTCCCACTGTTCTTATCATAGTATCAACAAGCTGTGGCGTAAATACATTCATGTTACCAGCTTCGTTACACATCGTAACATAATCTGCCGTTAAACCATATTTCCTTTGCAGATAAAGTAGATTAGAAATAAGATATTCGGAATATTCTCCCGGACTATATCTTAAAAAAGCAGGAATATCTCCAGTACTCCCAGACACATACCATGAAGGGCTTTCATAAAAAGTGAACGGTTCGCCATTAGCTACTACTTTATTTTTCCAAGGTACAAATAAGTTTGCCATATAATTATCTACGGCAGTGGTATCAAAAGCTTGCCATAGGGTAGTATCAGGGCTTCCGTTATCATTGGTCCATTCCCACGTGCGGCACATACCATACGATTGACTATAACTGCCTTGATAGCTTTCATACCTTAACCCTGTTAATCCCAGCCCATCTACAGATTCATTTATTATTTGGTTGATGAGGTAGGGTGGTGTTCCTTCAAATTGAGTATTTTGTCCTCCAGTGCCACCCCAACCTTTAATGGTTTGAAATTGTATAGACGAATTAACGTTAATACTATCCTGTGCAACTAATTGAAAACTATAAAGAAATAAGATGATTGTACTAATAAGTTTCACTATAAATATATTTTGGTAGCTAAAGTTCAAATCATTGACTACTATTTAGAATCTAATGCTGCCCTAGATATCAAATAGATAAATTATTCTTCTAAAAAGCCCTTATAATAAAACCTTAGATAAGCTGTTTTATAGCTTTCTCTTGTATTTCTTGACGGAATTGTATTAGGGACTAAAAATAGTATTTATCTAACCAAGATGTAAATAGGGTTTTTGAAGTTGTTACCGATTGGCAACGATTTCAGGAGATGAAAATAAAAACGTCAACAGATAAAATCTGTTGACGTCAATCTTAATCGGATAATATGTCAATATCTAACCAATTTGTGATTGATTTGATAGCTATTTACAATTTTTGTTTGTATCTAAAGAGGAAATTAGCTTGAATTTATAGAACCACTACTTTCATATCCTAACACCTTCGTTTTGGGCTTAAATTTGCCATTTTAAGAGAATCAGATTATTGAAAATTATTTAAATGAGAAATTATAAACGGATATTACAGATATTGCTTTATAGTATTTTGGGTATTTATATTTGTTATTTAGGCCATAATATTTGGATTAATAAAACCAATATTGAAAAGCTGAATAAAGATCATATAGTATTATGTTCAACAATTTCGTCTGCTAAATATGAGGGCGAAGGAAGAGGTGGTCGAAATATTATTAATTACAGTTTTATATACAACACAAAAAAGATTGAAATTAAGCATAATGTTTGTGCATTATCAACTGTTAGTAATTATGAAAAAGGAGTAAATAAAATTTTAGTGGTTGTATTAAAATCCGATCCATATGTTAATGCTCTTTTAGAAAATCCTGGTGACTACTATAAATTTAATATATCTCAACAAGACACTACAGGAGTTTTATGTTCGCAATTTTGAACTAATTATCTTTTATGTTGAGCAGCCTAAAGGTAACATTAGCATTAAAAAGGTTTTAAACTGTTAACGATTTCGTTAACGCTACCCTGATTTTAGCTAATTTATGGAACGGTTCATTTCATAAAAAAAGCCCTAATCCAATGTGGTTAAGGCTTGTATTGATGTATCGAGAAGCAGACTTGAACTGCCGACCTTCGGGTTATGAATCCGATGCTCTAACCAGCTGAGCTACCTCGACATTTTCGGACGGCAAAGATAGAGGGATTTAGCCAAAAATGGAAATGTTATGCGTACAAAAACTCATTTTCATATACATTCATCATTTTCAATATTAAAAAGAGTTTTTCTTTAAAAGAATTAGAATGCTATTTTTGCCGCTCAAAACGATTTAACCAATGTCATACAACTTATTGAAAGGAAAGAAAGGGATCATATTCGGCGCACTGGATGAAAACTCCATTGCCTGGAAAACAGCTTTGCGTTGCCATGCAGAAGGCGCTCAGCTAATTTTAACCAATGCACCCATCGCAATGCGCCTGGGTGAAATTAATAAGTTGGCTGAGGCTGTAAACGCTCCGGTGATCCCTTGTGATGTTAGCAGTGATGAAGATGTATTGAATTTATTGACAAAATCAATGGAACATTTTGGCGGCGGTGTCGATTTTATCCTTCATTCAATCGGAATGAGCATCAATGTTCGTAAAGGAATATCTTATCCTGAAAATAATTATGATTTTACACATAAAGGATTAGATATATCAGCGATCAGCCTGCACAGGGTATTGCAAACTGCTTTGAAATTGGATGCAATTAACGAATGGGGTTCTGTTGTTGCGCTTACTTATATTGCTGCACAACGCGTATTTCCTGATTACAATGATATGGCTGATGCAAAATCTATGTTAGAAAGCATCGCACGTAATTTTGGTTACTATTATGGTACAAGAAAGAAAGTTCGTGTGAATACGATCTCTCAGTCTCCAACACGTACGAAAGCAGGATCGGGCGTTAAAGGATTCGATGGCTTTATCAACTATGCAGAAAAAATGAGTCCGCTTGGTAATGCAAGCGCTGAAGATTGTGCTAATTATTGCGTTACTATGTTTAGCGATATGACTAAAATGGTAACAATGCAAAACCTTTTCCATGACGGAGGATTCTCTTTTACAGGCGTTACTGCAGAAGTGATCGAATCAATGGGGAAATAAAAATTATTAGGATTGGGCAAACAATTATAATAAAATAAAAAGAGGTGAAATTAATTTTTCACCTCTTTTTTATTGATATGTTTTTAAGAATAAGCTTAGTTACCTACAACCATAAATACGTAGTCTTCCATTTTCTTCACCTGTTGAACCCTGTTCATTCCTCTCAGGCCGTATCCGTTAGGCATTTTTATCTTTAAGCTGTTTGTACTATCGGCCTGTTTAGCTTCATCTATCAAATTAAAAATGTTCTTTGATTTGATCGCATATACAACACCGTCAGCTTTAGTGTCTTTACCGGTAATAATACCGATGATCTCACCGTTGCTATTAATAACCGGTCCGCCACTGTTACCCGGGTTAGCAGGGATCGATAACTGATAAGCTGAAGAATCGCCATCATTACCGCTATTAGCACTTAAATAACCTTCACCATACACCACTTCACTTTTAGGAAAACCTAAAATGAATATTTGTTCGCCCAACTCAGAATTAGTTTTCTTAATAGTATAGGGTAGGGTATTATAAGTTTTAAAAGCAGAATCTTTTATTTTAAGAACTGCGAGATCAGAGTTCTTATCCAAATAAATTGTAGCTGCTGAATAGTAGTTTCCTTTATCATCCTGCACATACACACTCTTCATTGTTTCAACAACGTGCGCGTTCGTAACTAAATAACCTTTTCCATCAATTAAAAAACCGGTACCTCTGTAATCGATGGTAGGCTCTTTTCTTGCAGGTGTATTATTAATTAGTGTTGATCTTTTTAATTTAGAGATCTCATTATTTGTCTGGTTGATCTTGTTTACCAACAACTCGTAATTTTCGTTACCGGATGTTTTTGCATAATTGACAACGATGCCTGTGCTGACAAAAGATATCAATGCTGCAATACAAGCTGCAACAGCGATGTAGCGCCTGTAACGTTTCCATAAATAAACAACTTTTTCTGCGCCCTTTATTTGTGGTTGCGTGATCAATCCTTCATCTGCCAGTTTGTTTTCTACTTCATGTAAAGAATGCCTGTAGTTCTTTAAAGCACTGTATCTATCCAGTTCATGTAAAAAATAAGAATGCTCAACAGCCAATTGATCAACATAAGGATCGTTCCTACGCAATTCTTCGAACGCGATCTTTTCCTGCTGCGACATTTCTCCGCTTACATACCGTTCAAGATTTTCTACTATTAATAAGTCTTCCATTTTCTTTATTGTTAAGCGTTTTTATAAGATACGAAGAATATTTTTTTAAGCCTTACCAGGCATTTATATTTTTGTGTTTTTGCATTATCTGCATTGGTATATCCAAATTCACTTGCTATATCCTGCATACTTTTCTTTTGTAGATAATAAGCGTCTAATAGGCTTTTACAAGGTTCTCCGATCTTATTCATGGCAGATTCCATTATCATAAAATCGGTATTCTTTTTTTCATGATCCTCGAGTTCTTCTTCAACATGCACTGTTTCCAGCAAGTTCTCCACTTTTGTAGTGAATTTTTGATCATGCTGCAGTCTTTTAAGCCATAATCTTCTGCAGACAGAATACATATAGGTCTTGATCTGGCAATGCAATTCAAAAGTTCCTGACAAAGCTTTTTCGTACAAAACGATCATAGCTTCCTGAAAAATATCCCTTGCATCATCTACAGAACCATTGTTATTTAGTACAAAACCCTGAATAACAGTGTAATTTTCACGATAAATTGACTCTATAGCCTTTTTATCATTTCCTGCAAGTCCTACTAGTAATTGCTTTTCTTGTTCTGTTGTACTCACTCTTCTGTAATTAATACTGTTTTATGTATAATGGTAACCCAAACTAACGAAAAATAATAATTAAAAAAACAGGGTTACTTTTTTTAACAATTGACATTAAGTGTTATTGTATATATAATAATTTACACTTTCTAAAACCAAAAACATGAAAAAAGTACTTTTCGTTATCGTTACTGCTGCTGCACTTACAGCTTGTGGTGGATCAACTTCAACTTCAACAACAACTGATTCAACTAAAGTAGTAGTAGATTCTACAAAGATCGTAACAACTGATTCAACTGCTTCTAAAGTAACTGTTGATTCAACTAAAAAAGATACAACTGTGACAACTCCAGTTGCTGACACTACTAAAAAATAGTAAATCAGGTAAGTTTTATAAAAAAGGGTAACCAGGCATTAGAAATTTTTTTCGAATTGCGGGGTTACCTTTTTTAGTTCTTTGTATTAAGAGGCTATATATATAATTTAACACTCAAAAACCAAAAACATGAAAAAAGTACTTTTTGCGTTCGTAGTAGCTTCGGCTCTAACAGCTTGTGGCGGTGGTGCATCAACTGCAACTGCAACAACTGATTCAACTAAAGTTGATTCTACTAAAATCGTTGATTCTTCTAAATTAGCTACTGATACAGCTAAAGTTATAGTTGATTCTACTAAGAAAGATTCTACTAAAATGGTTGCTGATACAACTAAAAAATAATTAAAACTGCGATTATTTAATAATAATCAAGTCTAAATTTAAAAAAAGGGTAGTCCTGCATTGAAAATTCTTTCAAATGTTGGGTTACCTTTTTTAATTTATAGTATTAAAGTATATTATATATATAAATCTCTCTTAACAATTAAAAACTTAACGCATGAAAAAAGTACTTTTCGTAATCGTAGTAGCTACAGCTCTAACAGCTTGTGGTGGTGGTTCAACAACTGCAACTGCAACAACTGATTCAACTAAAGTTGATTCAACTAAAATTGTTGATACAACTAAAATGGCTGTTGATACAACTAAGATGGATTCATCTAAAATGATGAAAGACACCACTAAAATGATGGCTGACACTACTAAGAAATAATTAGTGACCGGAAAAAGATTGTTTGTTCGAAAATATCCGGTTTAAAGATTTTCATATGGCAAGCAATCGTTAAAGTCGCCCCTATTCCTAGGGGCGTTTTATTTTATACCTTTTAGGCGCAATAGTTATTTCATTCTTAATTAACTGATCATCCAAAAAAATTATTGGCAGATACGTTTACCTTACTTATTTTTGCAACTCATTATGGCACTAACAACAAATACTCGATTTTATTTTAGCTACTATTTTAGAAATAGTACGGGAGTCTTTTGTTAAGAATGAAAAATAGAAATAACTAATTAACATAAAAGAATCCCGGCTAAATAGCTGGGATTCTTTGTTTACCTAAAGTCCTAACGGTCAAGCGAACTAAATGAATAAAATAAATAAATCAGTTATACCTACACCAGCCTCTTCGAAGGTGAAGGTTTCTATACAGGGTTTTGAAGGTAGTTTTCATCAGGAAGCATCAAGACAGTTCTTTGGAAAAGATGTAGAAGTTATTTGTTGCTCAACTTTTCGTGAAGTGGTTAAGATCGCCGCTAACAAAAAAGAAAGTGATGGCGGTGTAATGGCAATAGAAAATTCAATTGCCGGAAGCATCTTACCTAATTACAATCTACTACAAAAAAGCAACCTGACGATCGTCGGAGAAGTTTACCTGCAGATCAAACAAAATCTATTGGTAAACAAAGGTGTTCGTTTAGAAGATATCAAAGAAGTACATTCTCACCCAATGGCTATTCAACAATGCTTCGGTTTTTTGGATAAGTACAATTGGAAATTAATTGAATCGGAAGATACTGCGCTGAGTGCAAAACATATTCAGCAACATAAAAGCAAACATATTGCTGCTATTGCGAGTAAGTTGGCGGCGGAATTATATGATCTTGATATTATTGCTCCGGGTATTCAAACACTAAAGCATAATTACACAAGGTTTTTAATCTTGCAAAGAGAAGAAGTAGCGACTGAAATTGATAATGCCAATAAAGCTTCGATCAATTTCCATACAGACCATTCAAAAGGAAGTCTGGCAAAGGTTTTGACGAAAATTGCGGATGAAGGTGTGAATTTAAGTAAGCTGCAATCATTCCCAATACCGGGTAGTGATTGGAAATATTCTTTTCATGCTGATGTGGAGTTTGATGATCTAAAGCAATTTAATAAAGTAGTTAAAAGCATGAAAGCTTTAACAGAAGATCTAAAAGTATATGGAGTATACAAGAATGGTAATAAATCGTGAGTTTTAAGTAATAAGTTAAAAGTCAAAACCAAAAAGTAGAAAGCACAAAGTGTTAAAGGAATTTTTAATTACTAATTATTAATAGAAATTCTTAATTAAAAGGAAAATGAAAACAGCAAAAAGATTAGAAGGTATCGGCGAATATTATTTCTCTACTAAATTAAGAGAGATAGATGAAATGAATAAAGCCGGCAAACAGGTGATCAATCTGGGTATTGGTAGTCCTGATCTGCCGCCGCATCCCGATGTAATAAAAGTATTAAGCGAAGAAAGTATAAAGCCGAATGTACATGCGTATCAGAATTATAAAGGCTCGCCAATTTTACGCAAAGCTATTAGCGACTGGTATAAAAAATGGTACAATGTTGAGCTGAATGTTGATACAGAAATTTTACCATTGATCGGTAGTAAAGAAGGGATCATGCATATTTGCATGACGTATTTAAATGAAGGAGATGAAGTATTAGTGCCAAATCCTGGTTATCCGACTTACAGAAGCGCAGTTAAAATAGCCAATGGCACTTGTGTTGATTATGACTTGAAAGAAGAGAATCACTACGAGCCAAATTTTGCCGAATTAGAAAGAAAAGATCTAAGTAAAGTAAAACTGATGTTTGTGAATTACCCACAAATGCCAACCGGACAAAACGGTAATAAAAAGTTATTCGAAAAGATCGTTGCCTTTGGTAAAAGACATAATATACTGATCGTTCATGATAATCCTTACAGTTTTATTTTGAATGAAGAACCATTGAGTTTATTAAGTGTTGAAGGAGCAAAAGATATCGTGATCGAATTGAACTCATTAAGTAAATCACATAACATGGCCGGTTGGAGAGTTGGTATGTTAGTAGGAGCAAAAGATAGGATTGATGAAGTATTGCGTTTTAAAAGCAATATGGATAGCGGAATGTTCTTGCCGCTACAATTGGCTTCAGCAAAAGCTTTGAGCCTGGGTAAAGATTGGCACGATAGCGTGAATAAAGTATATAATTCGAGAAGAGAAAAAGTATATGAGCTGCTAGATCTGTTGAACTGTACTTATTCAAAAGATCAGGTAGGGATGTTCATGTGGGCAAAGATCCCTGCGAAATATAAAGACGGATATGAATTAGCGGATGAAATATTATACAATGCAAATGTATTTATTACACCGGGCGGCATTTTCGGAAATGCAGGCGATAAATATATCCGCGTTAGTTTATGCGGAAGTATAGAAAGATTTGAAGAAGCAATAAAAAGAATTTTGCATTCACAAGTATCAATCGTTAATTAAGATGACAGTTACAATAGTAGGCGTTGGTTTAATAAGTGGCTCATTTGCTTTAGCGATGAAGGAGCATGGTTTTGCCACGAAAGTAATCGGCGTAAGCAGAACGAAAGAGAGTGAACAAAAAGCTTTGGCTTTAGGATTGATCGATGAAGCGATGTCATTAGAAGATGCGGTTAAGCAAAGCGATTTTATTTATGTAGCAATTCCTGTTGATGCAACAATTCCTATGATGGAGAAGATCATGAATATGATCACGGATAAACAAATTGTGGTAGATGCAGGCTCAACAAAAAATGCTTTGTGTAAAGCCCTGGCAAATCATCCAATGCGTAAACGTTTTGTTGCAACGCATCCAATGTGGGGAACAGAATTTAGCGGACCGGAAGCAGCTGTAAAAGAAAATGCATTTAAAGGAAGAGCTTGTGTTATTTGTGAAAAAGAAAAAAGTGATAAAGCTGCGGAAGAACTGGTAGAAACTATTTACAAAAAATTGGGCATGCACATTATTTACATGGATGCAGCTAATCATGATATTCATGCGGCTTATGTAAGTCATATCTCTCATATCACTTCTTTCGCGTTAGCTAACACTGTATTGGAGAAAGAAAAAGAAGAAGATGCCATATTTGAATTAGCAGGCGGAGGTTTTGAAAGTACGGTTCGTTTGGCAAGGAGCAATCCTAGTATGTGGGCGCCGATATTTATGCAGAATAGAGAGAATGTGTTGGATGTTTTAAACGAACACATTGCGCAACTAAGAAAATTCAAATCTTGCCTAGAAAAGGAGAATTATGAGTACCTTGCGGAGCTAATGGAAAATGCCAATAAGATCAAGAAGGTATTGGACAGAGAGAAATAAGATATAAAATATTGAATATTTAACATAAATCGCTTAAATTCAATATATTAAATAAATGAAAGATTGCTAATATAAAACTAATTTTACAATGCAAACAGAAACAAAACCGATGAAAGACCTAATACAAGAAAAATGGAACAAGCGTCCGTTGATAATCAGTGGCCCTTGCAGTGCTGAAACGGAAGAACAAGTGATTGAAACAGCTACACGTTTAGCAAAGACCGGTAAGATCGATATTTTACGTGCCGGCATCTGGAAACCACGCACTAAACCAGGATTATTTGAAGGGATCGGTGTAAAAGGTTTGCCTTGGTTAGTACAAGCTAAAAAAATTACAGGTTTACCTATAACAGTAGAAGTTGCTACAGCGAAACACGTAGAAGATGCGTTAAGCTTTGGTGTAGATATGCTTTGGGTTGGGGCAAGAACGACAGTTAATCCATTTAGTGTGCAGGAAGTTGCTGATGCATTGCGTGGTGTTGACGTTCCTGTGTTGATTAAAAATCCTATCAATCCTGATCTTGAATTATGGAGTGGTGGCATCGAACGTTTACAAAAAGCAGGATTGAAACAAGTTGGTATGATCCATCGTGGATTCTCTAACTATGGTAATACGGAATACCGTAATGCTCCAATGTGGCATTTACCAATTGAAATGAAACGCAGGTTTCCTGAAATGATGTTGATCTGTGATCCATCTCATATCAGCGGCCGCAGAGATATTTTACAATCGGTTTCTCAAAAAAGTATCGATCTTGGATTTGATGGTATCATGATCGAAAGTCATATTGATCCGGATAACGCATGGAGCGATGCTAAACAACAAATTACGCCTGAACGTTTAGCTGAGATATTGGATGCATTGATATGGCGCTCTGAAACAACAGATAAACAAGAATTTCTAACGGCACTGGCTACACTAAGAGAACAGATCAACCATGTTGATGATGAATTACTTTTCTTATTGAGCAACCGTATGAAGATCGCTGATAAGATCGGTCAATACAAAAAAGACAATAACATCACCATCTTGCAAACAAATCGTTGGAACGAATTGTTAGAAAGAGCTTTCAAAAAAGGCGAAGGATTAGGTCTAAGCAAAGAATTCGTAGAAAAATACTACGATGCCGTTCACTTAGAATCTATCAATCACCAGAATAAAATAATGAACTCCTAGAATAATGGATAACGGGATAATTGATAATGTATAATTATCAATTATCCATTACCCAATTATCCATTCAATAAATGCAAACAGAAAACATTCAGATCGGAAATAGCAAGGTGTCTTATTATTTTGATGCGAGCTTTTCTTATTTGGAAGAACTGGTGCAGAAAGAAAGTAGCATCATTGTTACTGACGAACATGTTTACCATCAGCACCATGCAAAATTTGCAGGCTGGAAGATCATCGTATTAAAAGCAGGCGAAGAGCATAAGCAACAAGCAGCAGTTGATGAGATCATTCAACAATTGATAGCTTTTGAAGCGGATAGAAAAACATTTATAGTTGGCGTCGGTGGTGGCGTAGTTACTGATATTACAGGTTATGCGGCTTCGATCTACATGCGCGGATTAAAATTCGGCTTTATACCAACAACTATTTTAGCAAGTGTTGATGCAGCTATCGGCGGCAAGAATGGTGTAGATGTTGGCGTATACAAAAACCTTGCAGGATTGATCAAACAACCAGCATTTTTACTATTCGATTATTCTTTCTTAGATACTTTACCGAAAGAACAATGGATAAATGGTTTTGCAGAGATCATTAAACATGCCTGCATAAAAGATGCTGAGTTATTTTCTTTTTTAGAAAGCAGATCATTAGAATCATTTCAATCGGATAAAAAATTACTGGACGAATTGATACAACGCAATGTTGGTATCAAAACAACTGTAGTTGTTAGTGATGAATTTGAAACAGGCGATAGAAAGCTATTGAATTTCGGACATACCATCGGTCATGCCATAGAGAATATTTATACTTTGTTACACGGCCATGCGATAAGTATCGGGATGGTGGCAGCAAGTGTTCTATCAGAAAAGATCAACCATTTTCCGCGAGAAGAAAAACATAGAATTGAAAAATTATTACATCAGTATCATCTTCCCATACAATTGCATTTTGATAAAGCAAAGATCTGGGAAGTGTTAAAGATGGATAAGAAAAGAGTTAGCAATAGCATGAACTTTATCTTATTAAATAGAATAGGAGAGGCGGTTGTAAAACCAATTCCGTTAACTGAATTAGAAACTATAATTAACCAGAGTTTATAAATGATCGTAACAGTACATTCTTCTACTATTTCAGGAACCATTCAGGCGCCTACCTCTAAAAGCTCTATGCAACGTGCCTGTGCGGCTGCATTGTTGGCTGATGGGGAAACAATCATTTCAAACCCCGGCGCAAGCAATGATGATCTGGCAGCAAAAGATGTAATACAAAATTTGGGTGCAAAAATTACCGAGCAATCAAACGGCGATTTGTTGATTACGTCAAGTGATTCAGCTAACTCTTCAATCTCCCCTTCAGGGGGGCAGGGGGTTTCAGGATCGATGAATTGTGGCGAAGCAGGATTAGGCATCAGAATGTTTGCACCAATTGCAGCATTAAATAAAAATGAAATTACAATTAACGGAACAGGTAGTTTATTAACGCGCCCGATGAATTTCTTTGATGAGATATTTCCTCAATTGGGAATTAAAATTCAATCAAATGGTGGTAAGCTTCCAATAAAAATACAAGGGCCGTTACAAGCAAAAAATATTACGATCGATGGTTCTCTTAGCTCGCAGTTTTTAACAGGGTTGTTATTTGCTTATGGTAAATCAGCAACGGCACCTGTTACGATCACGGTGAGCAACTTAAAAAGTAAGCCATATATCGATCTTACCTTACAGGTGATGAAACATTTTGGATATGATGTAGTAAATAATAATTACGAATCATTCCTGATCAATCCAAAAAAAACAAACAACGCAACGATCAATTATACAGTAGAAGGTGATTGGAGTGGAGCAGCTTTTTTATTAGTAATGGGCGCTGTTGCAGGAGAAATAACGATCAAAGGATTAGATGTATTTTCAACGCAGGCTGATAAAGCAATTTTGCAGGCATTGAATATGTCGAAAGCAAAATTATCTATTGAAGAAAAACAAATAGTTGTTGGCCCGGGTAAATTGCAGGCATTTCATTTTGATGCAACTGAATGTCCTGATCTGTTCCCGCCATTAGTTGCACTGGCATCTTATTGTGAAGGAACAACAGTGATTGAAGGTGTAAAAAGATTAGAACATAAAGAAAGCAACCGCGGCTTAACCTTACAGGAAGAATTTGGTAAGATGGGCGTTACAATAAAGTTACAGGATGACCTGATGCTGATAGAAGGCGGACAAGGCGTAAAAGGAGCAACAGTTCACTCTCATCACGATCATCGTATTGCCATGGCTTGTGCTGTAGCAGGGTTAAAAGCAATAGGCGATACAATAATTGAAGAAGCAGAAGCGATCAATAAATCATATCCTGATTTTTATGACCATTTAAAATTGTTAGGAGCATCTGTTGCTGCGCCAGCAAAACAATTAAACTAATAACATTTAAACCATTTAGCAAGTGAATAGTTTTGGCAGAATATTTAGAGTAAGCATCTTTGGTGAATCACACGGCGAATGCGTTGGTGTAAATATTGATGGATGTCCTGCCGGCTTGCCTTTAAGTGTTGATGATTTTACAACTGATATAGAAAGAAGAAAAGCAGGGGCGAAGGGAACTACGCCACGCAAAGAAGCCGATCTGCCAAAAATAATGAACGGCGTTTTTAATGGTAAAACAACCGGTTTCCCTATTACTATTTTATTTGATAATGCGAACACACGTAGCGGCGATTACGAAAAACAAAGAGCAGTACCAAGACCGGGGCATGCTGATTTTGTTGCCACTAAAAAATTTGGAGGTTTTGAAGATTACAGAGGTGGCGGCCATTTTAGCGGAAGGCTGACTGTTTGTTTAGTAGCAGCAGGCGTGATTGCAAAAAAAGTATTAGGCTCAGGAATAAAAGTAGCATCTACTATTTTAGAGATAGGTAATGAAAAGGATCTTGAAAAAGGATTACAAAATGCGATCGATCATAAGGATAGTATTGGCGGTATTGTAGAATGTAAAGTAAATGGATTGCCCATTGGATTAGGCGAACCATTTTTTGATTCTGCAGAATCTTTGATCAGTCATGCAGTGTTTGCAATACCTGCAGTACGTGGCATAGAATTTGGAACTGGATTCGCAGCTGCAAAGATGTTTGGTATCGATCACAATGATGCCATTATTGATGCATCAGGAAAAACAAAAACAAATCACGCAGGCGGTATCGTTGGCGGCATAACAAATAGCAATGAATTGGTTTTTAGAATAGCTATCAAACCAACTTCATCAACACCTAAAGAACAACAAACTTTAAATGTTGAAACAGGTAAGGTGGAAGATTTTTCTGTAAAAGGCCGCCATGATCTATGTATCGCTTTAAGGGTACCCGTTGTGTTGGAAGCTGTAACTGCTTTTGTTTTGGCAGATATGATGATGTTAGAGCAGCGTGTTCATAGAGTTATTTAGTAAAAAATATGTCGTTTTAAATCCTTATATTGTATTTGATCGGTTCGAAACCCTAACTTGAAAAATAATCAAATCTTATTGATCATAACCTGATCAATATAACTTCTGCTTACTATATTTAAGATAACAAAAAAATATTATATAGATATTTTTTTTATGGACGCATTTCGTTAACTTGTTAATAGGGCTTCATTTTTTCAAAGTATTAAAAGATAAATTATTGAAGTAAAATTTACCCCTGTTATTTATGAATCGTTATAAGCATATAATCCTACTTTCTACATCTTTATTGTTGTGTATATTTCTTTTTTCATGCCATCATAAAAAAGCTTCTAAACAGATCGTTTCCAGTCCAGAAAAAATGGATGAAACGGTCGAAGATAATATCCAGGATGAATTGGAGATCGCTATGGATAATGGCGGCAGAACTGATGATAGTCTTGAGCTGGCATATATCAACCCTGTAAATAGTTTTTATACTGCTAATAAATTTCAATCTATATGGAGTCATAAAGAGCAGTGGGAGCCTGAAGCGGATTCATTGTATTGCTTTATTCAGAATGCGGCCTTGTATGGCCTTTTCCGTAAAGATTATCACTATAAAGAGCTTACTACTTTAAGAGATACATTAATTAAAAATTCGGCCATTAAAAAAGATGCAATGTTATGGACGAATGCGGATCTGTTATTAACAGATGCATACATGCATATCGTTAAGGACCTGAAGCTGGGCCGCATCCCTGTTGATAGCGTATTTGCTAAAAGTGCAGATTCTGTGATCACTGATAGTTTTTATACTGCTTCCTTAAACGAACTCTTAGCTAAAAAACAATTGTCTGCTTTACTCAATTCTTACGAACCTAAGTACAGAGGTTATTGGGAAATCAAAAATGCTATCAGAGGTTTTCTGGATAGCATGGACCTGCATATATATACGGTTGTGCCTTATCCATATAATATAAAAAGCAAGCCTGACTCTGTCAATTTTGTAAAAGTGCTTCAGAAAAGATTGTATGAAAGCCATTGTATTCCTTTTATAGATTCGCTTCCTACTTTTTCTCAATTGGATACTGCTATTAAACAATTCCAAATAAAAAAAGGATTAAAGCCTGATGGTCTCCTTTCAGGTTCTCTGGTAAATGCGATGAATGAAAATGATGTAGATCGTTTTAAAAGTATTGCCATTACATTAGATCGTTATAAACATATGCCGGATAGCATACCGGTGAAATATATTTGGGTAAACCTTCCAAGTTTTAAATTACATGTTTGGGATCATGATACACTTGTCTTTGAATCGAAAGTGATCTGCGGTAAACCGTCAACTCCAACACCTTTATTAACGGGGAATATTACTAACATGATCACTTATCCAACATGGACAGTGCCTAACAGTATCATCGTTAAACAATACTTACCTAAATTAAAAACAGATCCTAATTACTTAACCAAGCTCGGACTTCATCTAATAGATAAAACAGGAAACGTTATTGACCCATTGACACTTAATTTTAAAAGATACACTGCAGGTATTCCATACAATGTTGTGCAGGGAAGTGGCGATGATAATTCACTGGGTGTAATGAAATTCAATTTCAATAATCCATTCGCTATTTATTTACATGATACCAATCAGCGTTACTTGTTTAAAAATGATACCAGGGATCTGAGCCATGGTTGTGTTCGCGTACAACAATGGGAAAAACTGGCTTTGTATATTATCAGGAACGATAGTCTTGCTTTGAAAGCCGGACAAAAGCCATGGTACAATACTGATACAGTAGAAAATTTATTAGCTAATAAAGTAAAAAGATTATTGCCTGTTAGAAACAGGATCCCCGTATACCTGCTTTATTTTACTTGTGAAGGGAAAGATGGTAAACTTATTTTTTACGATGATATCTATGACAGGGATAAAATATTAAAAGAAAAATATTTCGCTAATAAATAGAACTCATAAAGATATTTGACAGAAGCCCCTCTAAAAAAGGGGCTTTTTTATTGAATATTTCTCATTTCGAAATCGGTAAAACAGATTGTATAAAACAGACCATGGTTTATTTGTTACTTTTGCAGTCTGAACGTTAATAACAACATTCAAATATTATGGCAAAGATCGGTATCAATATCGCAACAGGAAGTCTGCAACAAGAAGAGATAATTGTAGGGATTGACCTTGGCACAACCAATAGTTTAGTGGCAATTATACACCCTGATACAAAGCAACCAGTTGCGTTAAAAGAACATAGTACAAGCTCATTGGTGCCATCTATTATTCATTTTGATGCTGCTGGTAATATAACTGTTGGTGAAGAAGCGAAGAAGAAATTAATCAGTGAGCCGCAGAATACTATTTTTTCTGCTAAACGTTTGATGGGTAAATCTTACAACGATATCAAACAAAACGCTTCTTTCTTTTCTTACAAAGTTATTGATGATAATGTGGAAAGCCTGGTAAAAGTTCAGGTAGGCAATAAGTTTTATTCTCCGGTAGATCTTTCTTCTTTTATTTTAAAAGAATTAAAACAGCGCGCAGAACATATTTTAAAAACGCCTGTCAATAAAGCCGTAATAACTGTGCCTGCATATTTTAACGATGCACAAAGGCAGGCAACAAGAGATGCGGGTAAATTAGCTGGCCTTGATGTATTGCGTATTGTGAATGAACCAACAGCCGCAAGCCTTGCTTATGGATTAGGGCTGCATAAAGAGGATGAAAAAACAATTGCTGTATATGATCTTGGCGGCGGAACTTTTGATATCTCCATATTAAAGATCAGCAATGGCATATTTGAAGTACTATCAACCAATGGCGATACTTATTTAGGAGGTGATGATATTGATAATGCGATTGTGAAATTCTGGCTACAGCAATCAGGTATCAATGAAGAAGAACTAAGAGCCAATAAAGAATTGACCCAGGCCATTCGGCTAAAAGCAGAAGAAGCAAAAATTTATTTATCAGCAAACAATAGTTTCGAGGGCGAATTGAATGGTGATAAATTATCGATCACAAAAGAACAATTCAATACACTGATACAACCGTTGGTTGATAAAACGGTTACTTGTTGCAGCAATGCTCTGAAAGACGCCTCGTTAAAAGTAAAAGATATTGATGTGGTGGTGATGGTAGGAGGATCTACAAGAGTTCCATTAGTCAAAGAAAGCATTGGACAATTTTTTGGAAAGCCGGTAAATGATACCGTCAATCCTGATGAAGTGGTTGCATTGGGCGCAGCGATACAGGCTGATATTTTAGCCGGTAACAATAAAGATTTTTTATTGCTGGATATAACACCGCTTTCTTTAGGCATCGAAACAATGGGAGGGTTGATGGATGTGTTGATCCCACGCAACTCTAAAATACCTAATAAAGCAGCCAGACAATACACAACCTATAAAGACGGGCAAGGAGGAATGAAGATCGCTGTGTACCAGGGTGAGCGTGATATGATCAAGGATAATAGAAAATTGGCCGAGTTTAATTTAACAGGTATTCCAGGAATGCCAGCTGGCTTGCCAAAAGTAGAAGTAAGTTTTTTAATTAATGCCGATGGGATTTTAGTGGTAAAGGCAAAAGAATTAAGAAGTGGAGTAGAGCAAAGTATCGAAGTGAAATCTCAATTTTCTTTAAGTGATGAAGATGTAGAAAAGATGTTGTTAGATTCTATCACGCATGCAAAAGATGATATCGCGACAAGAGCATTGGTAGAAGCAAGAACAGAAGCAGAACAATTGTTGGAAACAACTGAAAAATTCATTCAGAAAAACGCAACGTTATTATCTAAAGAAGAGTTGATGGAGACAGCTGCAGCAATGCAGGCTTTGCAGCTTTCTATCACTATGGAAGATAAGGACCTGATACATACAAAAGTCGAAGAATTGAATGATATCTCAAGGCCATATGCAGAGCGTATTATGGATCAGGCTGTCTCTTTGGCTATGAAAGGGAAAGTTATTTAACTACTCGACTTCCTTGACCCGATCACCAAATGCTCTATCGTTTTTGCCGCTAGGATAACAAAAAATGGAAAGATAGAAAGTACAAACCTATTATGGTAATCATCACACTGTAATACTATTGTCAATGCATATAAGACAATAGTACTGATAAGAAAAACAGTGATCTCTTTTTTGCATTTTACATTTTTTATAAATAAACTGCCGATACTTAAAAGGTAGATGGGGATGATATTTATTAAAAGATACGCATTGTGTTTACTGCTGAAATAATCTCTTCTCATTAAGAAAAAATAACGCAGTTTTATTCCAGCATAATGGATAAAATGAACAAAATTATGAGCGATATAATATAACAGCTGATAAAAAGGCCCTGCTGTTTTATCTAAATAAAGTGTTGTTGTATGAATGGTTGATGGCAGGTCGCAAATTATATTTTCCTCTTCAAATGGTTTAGTTATTGTCCAATCTTCGATAGAAGAAAAAATCGTATTCACTATACAATAAAATACTATTGCCAAAATAACAGAGCTTCCAAATAAAATGATCTTCCATTTTTTATTGGCAGTATAAAAAAGATATAGGTAAATGCTTATTGTAAATAAGATCCCTAATGGCCGCGAGATAACTGTTAGTAATAATACGATAGCAATAAGGCAAATGTTTTTGATATTATCTGGCTTATAAAGGATCAGCACTGATACTAATAGCAGGATCGAACTATAAAAAACAGATTCGGTGTACAAGAAAACTACCCAGCTTTGGTAAGGCAAAAAAGCGATCAGGTATAAAATAATTAGTATAGCTGTTACATTATAGAAGATCGTTTTTAATGCTTTGTAAAAAAATAAATAAGCAAAAAAATTAAGACAAGCCTGGATAACAAAAGCGCCCACCAAACCGATCTTGACCTTTGTGGCAAAAGCAATGATGAAAATGGTAGCCGCATAAAACCAATACCTTGAAGCAGACATACTTCCATACCGGATAAAATAATCGGCTTCGTAAATATATTTTTCAGCCTCTAATTTTGTAAATACGCCGAACAGATTGTAATATAGTATCACCGATAAAAACCACCACAGCGCAATGATATATGCGCCGTATTTATCCAGTAATGATATCGTAGTTGAAAATTTCAATGTAATTACAATATTATTTTTTGTTTTTTATGAAATCGTTTTCTTACAAATATAGCCAGTGGCTGCTCTATCAGTTTATGAAAAATGAATGAAACAATTACCATACAAATGAAAGCAATAAAAATATTGGTACTGATAAATTTAAAAATATAAGATAATACAAAAGTGGTATGCAATAAATAAAATGAATAAGTCGAATTGCCCAGCTGCACCATTATCCTGGAAGAAAGAAACCGCTGTATCAAACTCTCATAATAAATAAGCCCATAAAACAAAATAGTAATACCGACAGGTAACAAAACATTATTCACAATTATTCCTGCCCAAGAGTCAGTAGCATGAAGTATTGTATAATGAGTAGCTATTAAATAAAGGAAAGCAACCGATAGTACGATGATCGACATGCCTAAATATAAAGTCTTACTACCCAGCCATTCAAAAAAACTATTTTTGATCTCACCTTTTACAATCATTCCTAAGGATATACCGCAGGCAAATTCAAAAGCTCTTCCAAAAAAAGTTGAATAAGCAGTAAATAGAAAGCTGTCAAAAAAGTTCTCAAAAGGGAAGTAATGAAAAAATAATGTGAGCAGCAGCCCAATGCCGTAAAAGATCAGAACAGTTTTAATAAGTGAGCTTATGTTTTTTGCGTATAAAAAAATTAACGGCGATAGTAAATAAAAAAGTTCTTCGACAGACATACTCCAACTCGGGCCAATGCCCGTTAACCAATACTTAGCCGAAAACCCTTTTAGCAAGGTGATATTTAAAAGGTATAGCTTGATCGTTTCTGTGCCGGAATAATAATGATGATAAAAACCGATAAAGAATGTAGCACTGATCAGTATCAATAGGATAGGGTATACTCTTGCCATCCTGTTGACGAAATAATTATATAAGGTTGTTTTATTAAAACTGCTTATATCACTGTATTTGTAATAGATCAAAAAACCGCTCAACACAAAAAAGAAACCAAGAAAACAGTAAAATTCATTCAGGATCGAATACAATACCGGATGTAAAATGGGGGAGAAAAAATTCAGGTGGTAAAAAAAGATCAAATAAACGCAAATAGCACGTATGCCTGTTAATGCGGGTATTATTTTCTTTTCACTCATTAATGATATTTTGTTTGTCGGACGATTATAAAGAGAACAGTTATTACTTGAATTGCATAAAACGATTCACATATTTGCCGATCATATCAAATTCGATATTTACTTCATCACCTTTTTTCAAAAATTGCATGTTAGTATGTTCGTAAGTGTAGGGAATGATCGCAACAGCAAAAGAATTATTGGTTACATTAAAAAGTGTAAGACTTGTCCCATTAATAGTGATAGAGCCTTTTTCAATGATCAGCGTAGCGAATTTTTCATCCAACTGAAAAGTATATTCCCAGCTGCCTTGTTTCGTTATTACCTGATTACAGGTGGCAGTTGTATCAACATGCCCCTGTACAATATGTCCATCCAGCCTGCCATTCATCTGTAAACATCTTTCAATATTGACAGACATGCCTTTTTCCCAGCTTTTAAGGTTGGTTTTAGCCAATGTTTCATCGATGGCGGTAACTCTATGCTGACCATTTTTAATTTCTTCTACAGTAAGACAAACACCATTGTGCGAGATGCTTTGATCGATAGAAAACTCAGCAGAGATAGGGGATACGATCCAAAAAGTGCGGTTAGTTCCTGAGGAAATAACCGCCTCGATGGTGCCCATTGTTTCAATTATACCTGTAAACATGTTACAAATTTACTTTTTTATCGTCAAGAATATTGTTTGAAATAATCGCCTACTTTATTTGAAAGCGCAACAGCTTTTTTATCAATATACCTGGTATAGAAAAAGGATAAGGGTATGGTAATAATTATCGTTATTAATGATGCAATGATCTCGCCTTCTAAATTATTGTGGTGAAAAACGATGAAACATCCTAAAGAACAAATAATAGGGACATGTATAAGGTATAGACTAAAAGATATTTCACCAAGCCAGTAAGGTATTTTTGCTGATAATATTTTTTTATAGTATGCATTTCTTAAACAGAAATAAATAATAAAAACAGCAACGATCAACATACCTGTATCCGGAGGGACTTTAATAAAATTCATTATTCCTCTGCCAAAAAGCAATAAAATAAAACTAAGAATAAAAAGGGGTAAATTATATTGATGGATATTAGCCTCTATTTTTTTTATTGACAGGATGATAGGGCTTTCTGTTTCTGAAAAATCATAGTCGCATAAAACATATCCAATAGCAAAAGCCAGTAACGGCAGCATGTTTAGTGTGATCAGTACGATAGCAATAATTCCATAAAAAATATAACGTTTTGTATTGTGACGTATAACTCCGAACATCCCGAATATAAAAAGTGATCCTAAAAATTCAGGCTGAATTGTCCATAGCACTGAATTGTAAGACTGGTCTTCCTGAAAATTAAAAAATGTCGTAAAAAAACCGGATCTGAATACTTCCAGAATATCGGGTTTGAAATTATACAATCCATTAAGTGTTGTATTAGATTGAGTAAAGGTTAAAGCAACTTTATGGTTATACATCAATCCAAAGTTCAATAACACGTAAGCAAAGAGAATAGAAAAAAATACAGGAATAAACAGACGCACATATCGTTTGGAAGTATAGCTGATTAGGATCTTATTATAGTGGTTATCTTTTTTAAAAAAAGCAATGGAGATCACATAAGAACTCAAAAGCCAAAATATCCATACAGCAAGGTCCCCATTTGTAAATAGGATTATTGTGTGCGTGATAAGCATTTTTAAAAAATTGGGGAGAAGGACAATATTGTTGATGGCAGAAAAAAGAGAATTTTCATGCTTTGGCATAAAAAAAGCAATTCCCAGGTGGTCAATAAAAACAACAAGAGCCGCTATCCCGCGTAAGCCTTCTAAATATTTGATTTTTTTCATTGATAATCACCGCGATGCGGCTTGAAAAAGTAAGATAAGGATATTTTCAACTTTTCTAATATTGATTTTGAATTTTCAATATTTCAATTATCTTTGCAGTTCTAAAAAACTACCAGAGGAGGTATATACAAATGTTAATAATAGATTCAAAAGATTGCGAAAACATAGACAAGGCGCTTAAGAAGTACAAGAAGAAATTCGAAAAAAGCCGCGTTCTATTACAGTTAAGAGAAAGACAGGCTTTTATCAAGCCGTCTATCAGACGCCGTAAAGAAGTGTTGAAAGCAGTCTACAAACAGAATATAGCAAGCGGTAAAATAGACATTTAGTCTGCAATTTATTGCTGTCAGTAATATTTTAAACTGATAACCGGTTATTGTAACTTTGGTTATCAGTTTTTTTTATGCCCCAAAGTAACCAGGAGATCATACAACCTTTTTTAGATTACCTCAAATTTCAAAAAAGGTATTCCCAGCATACTATTGTTTCCTACGAAAACGACCTTATCTCTTTTTTTGATTTTGTTGAGATACAATTCGGCAGCATGCCTTTGGCAGAGATCAGTTCATCTTTCGTCCGCAGCTGGTTAGCCAGCCTGAAAGAAAATAAGATGGCTTCTAAAAGCATTAATCGTAAAATATCAGCACTTAAATCTTTCTTTAAATACCAGTTAAAAAAAGGATTCTTGTCAGCGAGTCCGATGGGTGCGATCATATCTCCCAAAGTGAGCAAACGTTTGCCTCAATTTGTAGCAGAAAATGATATGCGTGACTTATTTGCACATATGGAATTCCCAGATACCTGGGATGGAAGAACAGATAAATTATTATTACAGATCTTTTACAACACCGGTATGCGTAGGGCAGAGCTGGTTGGTTTAAAAGAAGCGCAAATTGATAAAGCCAATACTTCCATAAAAGTTTTAGGAAAAGGTAATAAAGAAAGAGTGTTACCCGTAAGCACCACATTGATAAATGATATACTTGATTACATAGCAGCGAAGAGAGTATTGTTTGAAGAATTTGATGCTACGATGGTATTGGTAAGCAAGAAAGGCCGCCAGCTTGATCCTAAGCATGTTTACAATGCAGTAAAAAAATACCTCTCACAAGTTACTACCATCGATAAAAAAAGTCCGCACGTACTCCGCCACAGCTTTGCCACACATTTAATGAATAATGGGGCAGATCTGAATGCGGTTAAAGAATTATTAGGACATAGCAGTCTGGCTGCCACACAGATATATACCCACAATACGATCGAAAAGTTAAAAGATGTATATAAAAAGGCACATCCCAAAGCCTGAGTTATAGGGCATGGTTATTGAAAGAAAAACAGTGGAAAACTCAGGGTTTTTTCTTTTGGAAATTCCAATTGCAACAGATAACTTACAATGAATAGAAACTGCAGCTTTTATTAATCTAAACAAGACCAAATGAAGTAACACATCTACACGATTCTTTCACAAAATTCTTCACTATTAAAATTAGAGTGCCATGAACGTAAACATCCAAACAGTACATTTTGACGCAGATTCAAAACTAGTATCTTATGTTGAGACAAGAATTTCTAAGATTTACCAATTTCATGAGAAGATAACAACAGTAGATGTATACCTGAAACTAGATAATGTCGTCCATACCATAAAAGATAAGATCGCTGAGATCAAGATCAATATTCCCGGTCATCATTTTTTTGTAAAGCAATCATCCAAATCATTTGAGCAAAGCTTTGATGAAGCCTTAAACTCAATGATAACGCAGATAAAACGAAAAAAAGAAAAGATACTGGTATAAGCGTTTAGCTACTAAAACACCATAAGGCAAATCCCAAATTCTACTACGATCCGTATGGAATTTGGGATTTACTTTTATATTTTTTGAAGTTTGTTTTACCGGAATTAAGGCTTTACTCCTGGCTTTTGCACATTTATTTTTTTATTGGGCAAAAAAAACATTTCCAAAATTTTTGTATTAATCAAATTCACTTACATTTGCATTCCTAAAAAATAAGGAATAAAAATTCACTTGTTTTTACAAATAGGAAAAGTTCTTTAAAAAGCCGAAGTAGCTCAGTTGGTAGAGCAACTGATTTGTAATCAGTAGGTCGCTGGTTCGACTCCAGTCTTCGGCTCAGTTTTAACCAGTATAAAGTTTGTATAAGATTTTATACTTAATGGGTAGATGGCCGAGTGGTTAAAGGCGACAGACTGTAAATCTGTTCACGCGAGTGTACGTAGGTTCGAACCCTACTCTGCCCACAAATAGTTCTTTTTTTATTTTGATCACACTAGCGGAAGTAGCTCATTTGGTAGAGCGGTAGCCTTCCAAGCTTCAGGTGGCCGGTTCGAGCCCGGTCTTCCGCTCAGTTTTAACCTGCGATAGCAGATAGTTCTTAAGCCGTCGTAGCTCAGGGGTAGAGCACTTCCTTGGTAGGGAAGGGGTCATGAGTTCGATTCTCATTGATGGCTCTTTAATTCTTTTAAAAGACTAAGGAGGTAGCGATAAAAGGGAGTTGAATAGAATTAATACAGTACAAATGTGCGACGCAACAACTGCTTAATAGCAAGTTGAAGCTGAGTACAAAAGAATAACAGTCAATGGTTACAGACTATAAATGAGAACCAATTTCAAAACAAATATTAAAAATTAAACAATGGCAAAAGAATCATTCAAGAGGGATAAGCCCCATCTTAACGTTGGTACTATCGGTCACGTGGATCATGGTAAAACAACACTTACAGCCGCTATAACCGATGTTTTGTCTAAAAAAGGTTTAGCGGAGAAAAAAAATTACGATGATATCGATGGAGCTCCTGAAGAAAAAGAAAGGGGTATCACTATCAATACAGCGCACGTTGAGTATGCTACGGCTAGCCGTCACTATGCTCACGTTGATTGTCCGGGTCACGCCGATTATGTGAAGAACATGATCACTGGTGCTGCTCAAATGGATGGAGCTATCTTAGTTGTTGCTGCGACCGATGGTCCAATGCCACAAACTAAAGAGCATATCCTATTGGCTCGTCAGGTAGGTGTACCTCAAATCGTTGTTTTCATGAACAAAGTTGATTTGGTAGATGATCCTGAATTATTAGAATTAGTTGAAATGGAAATTCGTGAGTTGTTAACTTCTTACGGTTTCGATGGCGATAAAACACCAATTATCCAGGGTTCTGCAACAGGTGCATTATCTGGAGATCCAAAATGGATCAAAGCGATCGATGATCTAATGGATGCTGTTGATAGCTACATTCCATTACCTCCAAGATTAGTTGATTTACCTTTCTTGATGAGTGTTGAGGATGTATTCTCTATCACTGGTCGTGGAACAGTTGCAACTGGCCGTATCGAAAGAGGTCGTATCAAAGTTGGTGAAGGTGTTGAGATCGTAGGTTTGATGGAAAAACCATTGACTTCGACTTGTACAGGTGTTGAAATGTTCAAAAAATTACTTGACGAAGGTGAAGCTGGTGATAACGCAGGTCTTTTATTACGTGGTATTGAAAAAACTCAGATCCGTCGTGGTATGGTTCTTTGCAAACCGGGTTCTATCACTCCGCACACTGCTTTTAAAGGTGAAGTTTACGTATTAAGCAAAGAAGAAGGCGGACGTCATACTCCATTCTTCAATAAATATCGTCCTCAGTTCTACTTCCGTACTACGGATGTAACTGGAGAAGTTACTTTGAATGCAGGTACTGAAATGGTTATGCCTGGTGATAACACTTCATTGAATGTTGTGTTGATCCAACCGATCGCAATGGAAAAAGGTTTGAAATTCGCGATTCGTGAAGGCGGCCGTACTGTAGGTGCTGGTCAGGTTACTGAAATAGTTAAATAGGCAAAAAAGTTTAGGCTTTTTAGCTTTTAGTCGAAAGACATGCAAATTGTTTTATTATATTTGCAAAATAAGATTACAAAAGCTGTTCCAATCAACCGGAATAGCTTTTGCTTTTCTACGGGAATGGTGCAACGGTAGCATACGGGTCTCCAAAACCTTTGATCTTGGTTCGAATCCTAGTTCCCGTGCTGAATTTTGATAGGATGATTTGATGATTTGAAATTGCATTTCATCATCACATCATCACATCTTCAAATCATCAAATTAAAAAAATGAACAAACTAACAGCATACATCAGAGACTCTTACACAGAGCTTGTAGAGAAAGTAACCTGGCCAAACTGGGATGAGTTACAACAATCTACAATGATCGTTCTAGGCGCAACAGCTGTCATAACCTTTATCGTTTGGATAATGGATTTTGTAGCTAATGGGTCATTGAAATTTATTTACTCTTTATTTGCAACAAAAAACGGGGGATAGGATAATGGAAGATATCATAGTACAAGAAAAAGAAAGCAAATGGTACGTACTCCGCGTTGTAAGTGGCAAGGAGCGTAAAATTAAAGAATACCTTGATAAAGACATTATCCGTAACGGATGGTCTGAGGTGATCAAACAGATATTTTTACCTGTTGAGAAAGTGTATAAGGTAGTGAACGGTAAAAAAGTGATGAGAGAAAGAAACTTCTATCCTGGTTATGTAATGATCGAAGTATCTGACAATAAACTGAATGATGATATGGTTCAACATATCAGCAATATCAGCAACGTAATGCATTTTTTAACAGATGGTAAAGGCAGTAAAGGGAATATTATTTCTTTACGGAGGTCAGAAGTAAACAAAATGCTAGGTAAGGTTGATGAAATGGGCGAAGGTGGAGGAATGACCATGAGTGAGCCATTCATCATCGGCGAAACGATCAAGATCATTGACGGACCATTCAACGACTTTAACGGTGTTATTGAAGAAGTAAATGACGAGAAGAAGAAATTGAAAGTACAGGTTAAGATCTTCGGTAGAGCTACTCCGGTTGAGTTGAATTACATGCAGGTTGAAAAACTAGTTTAATATTTTCTACTAATATTTTAAAACCATCCTCACAAAAGGATGGTTTTTTATTTAGGCAGGTTTGTCTTTTGTTTTTTAGAATTTGTTTTTGGTATGATGTACTTTCGCGCCATGTCGATAAATTCAGCCTTACAAAACAGAAGTAGCAATGCTTGCGAATTATGCAGTGAACCGGATACTAATTTACACGGATACGCAGTTCCACCTAAAGAAAATGATGCCATAGATAACCTTGTTGCCTTGTGCAGTAATTGTTACGATAAGATTACCCGGTCGGATTTTAGCGATACTAACTACTGGCGATTTCTTACCGGTAGTATCTGGAATGAAATTCCTTCAGTACAAGCGCTATCTTATAAAATACTATTTAAGCTTTCAGCAGAAGAATGGGCTTCAGAAACAGTAGAATCTGCTCAATTAGATGAATCAGTAATTAACTGGGCAAATGCAGAAGACGACCTGGAAGCGGCAAGGATTATTCATAAAGATGCTTTTGGCGTTGTTTTAGCCACGGGAGACTCTGTTGTGTTAACACAGAATCTGAATGTAAAAGGAGCCAATTTTATAGCGCCTAAAGGCACGATTGTCCGCAAAATAAAGCTGGTTGAAAACAATGCCGAGCAGGTAGAAGGAAAGATAGAAGGTGATACGATCGTTATTTTGACCAAGTATCTTAGAAAATCAACTGTTTAAATTGATAAATCGTTACATAGTTGAATTGTTATTAGCTACAATAACAATTTACGATTTAAACAATATGGCAATTGATAGGCTGAAAGCTCTGATGGCACTTAAAAATTCGCCTAAAATAATTGCAAAAAACTAGTAATTATTCAATTTTTTACTTACCTTTGCGCTCCCAAAAAGAGTTCTTCGTAAGAAATTATTGACTTGGGAGTTTCGGTCATTGCCGGAACGCTATCACCAAAAAACGTAAAACATGGCAAAAGAGATCACGGCCTATGTCAAGCTCCAATGTAAAGGAGGACAAGCCAATCCAGCACCACCAATCGGGCCTGCACTAGGTTCTAAAGGTATCAACATCATGGAGTTCTGTAAGCAATTCAATGCTAGAACCCAGGATAAACAAGGGAAAGTTCTTCCCGTTCTTATCACAGTTTTCGCTGATAAGTCTTTCGAATTCATCATTAAAACTCCTCCGGCAGCTGTACAGTTGATGGATGCTGCTAAGATCACATCTGGTAGTAAAGAGTCTAACCGTGTAAAAGTTGGTAAAGTAACCTGGGCACAGATCGAAGAGATCGCTAAGGATAAAATGCCTGACTTAAACGCGTTCACGTTAACTAGCGCTATGAAAATGGTAGCTGGTACTGCACGCAGCATCGGTTTAACAGTTGAAGGACAAGCTCCAACCGCAAATTAATTATCAACCACAAAAATTTTAGAAAATGATTACTAAAAAGAGAAAATTAGCAAACGCTAAGGTTGATATTAATAAAGCATATTCTTTGAAAGATGCATCAACTTTGGTTAAAGAAATAAACACAACAAAATTTGATAGTTCTGTTGATTTACATATCAAATTAGGAGTAGATCCTAAGAAAGCTGATCAGGCTATCCGTGGTACAGTTTCATTACCTCATGGTACTGGTAAAACTAAAACTGTATTGGTTCTTTGCACTCCTGATAAGGAACAAGCTGCAAAAGACGCCGGTGCTGATTTCGTTGGCTTAGATGAATTTATCACTAAAATCGAAGGTGGCTGGACAGCTATTGATGTAATTATCGCTACACCGTCTGTAATGCCTAAGATCGGTAAACTAGGTAAAGTATTAGGTCCTCGTAACTTAATGCCAAACCCTAAAACTGGTACCGTTACAAATGATGTAGCTGCAGCAGTTAATGAAGTTAAAGGTGGTAAAATTGCATTTAAAGTTGATAAAGTGGGTATCATTCACGCTTCTATTGGTCGCGTAAGTTTTGCTCCTGATAAAATAGCAGAAAACAGCCAGGAATTAATTAATGCTATCATTAAATTAAAACCATCTTCTTCAAAAGGAACATACCTTAAAGGTGTAAGCATGGCCAGCTCAATGAGTCCTGGTATTTTGATTGACACTAAAACGGTACAAAACTAAAAACCTCCTTATCTCTTAAACGAGGGAAGGACTAAAAAATATTTGTTATGACTAAACAGGAAAAAAACGACGTGATAGAAGTGCTGAAAGGCAAATTCTCTCAGTATAATAATTTCTACATCACTGATACAGAAAGCTTGACAGTTGCTCAAGTGACTAAATTACGTGGTCATTGCTTTAACAAGCAAGTAGAAATGAAGGTTGCAAAAAACACTTTGATCAGAAAAGCATTAGAAGGCTTAGACGCTGAAAAATATGCAGGTGTTTATGAATCTTTAAACAAAGTAACTGCCGTATTGTTCAGCGAAAATCCAAAAGATCCGGCTGTTATCATTAGCAGTTTCCGCAGAGAAAACAATAACGAAAGACCTGTGTTAAAAGCAGCTTTCATTAATGGTGATGTGTTTGTAGGTAACGATAAACTGGTTGCATTAACTCAGATCAAGACTAAGAATGAATTGATCGGTGAAGTGATCGGATTGTTGCAATCTCCAATCCAACGCGTATTGGGTGCATTACAAAACAAAGATGCTGGAAAAGCTCCTGAAGCAAGTGCTGCAGTAGAAGCTGCACCAGTAGCAGAGGCTCCGGTTGCAGAAGCTCCAGCTACGCCTGCTGCAGAAGCACCAGCTGCTGACGCAACACCAGCGGCAGAATAATTTAATAATTTACCGATAACCGTAAGGAAATCAGTAATTATATAATAGAAACAATTTTTTAATAACCTCCGCCGGAGTTAATAAACTATGAAGGCGGAAAAAATGTAAACATTATGGCAGACGTAAAACAATTAGCTGAAAAATTAGTAGGCTTAACAGTAAAAGAAGTACAAGAATTAGCAGAATTCTTAAAATCAGAATACGGTATCGAACCAGCTGCAGCTGCAGTTGTAGTAAGTGCTGGTGGCGGTGCAGCAGCAGTAGCTGAAGAGAAAACATCTTTCAATGTTATCTTGAAAAGCGCAGGTGCTAACAAATTAGCGATCGTTAAGATCGTTAAAGAATTAACTGGCTTAGGTTTGAAAGAAGCTAAGGATCTAGTTGATGGCGCTCCAAAACCAATTAAAGAAGGTGTTGATAAAGCTACTTCAGAAGATATAAAAGCTAAATTAATTGAAGCAGGTGCTGAAGTTGAAATCGCTTAATTGATTCAATAATATTAAAGCAAAACGCATACTGTAAAAGGTATGCGTTTTGCTTTTGTAGGTTATGTGCTAACAATTTATCTTTGAAAGAATCTCTGATGTATGATCGCTGATATCGGATGGTCAAAATCAGCGATCAGCAATTAAATTATGGTAAAATTAAAATGCCTTTTTATCGGTAAAGAAGAAAAATCTTTACAAACACTTTTTGATTATGCTGGCGCATTATCATCGTTGGCTGTTGTAGGTAAACCTGTCAATACAAAAAAAGAAGCGCAGTATTTTTTACAAGAATTTACACCGGATATTATTTTTTGTGATGTTACCGCAATAAGCGCTGATATAGAAAAATTTCTGGCACAGAAAGATGTAAAAGCATTGATCGTATTAGTATCTGCCGAAGGCGAAATAACCAATACAGAATTGCCTTATAATGTGTTTAGTTTTATGCCTAAGCCCGTTTCGCTTGATATGCTTTTGCAATTGGTATCGCGCATCAATAATTATCTGAGTGTTGAAACAAAAAAACATTCAACCTTACAAAATGATTTTGTCTTTATTAAATCTGCCTACAAATTCTATAAAATAAAATTTAATGAGATCCTTTTTTGTGAAGGGATGAAAGATTATACACAGGTTCATATTATCAATCGCGAAAAGCCTATTATCACTTTGCAGAATTTAAAAACTTTCGTAAGTAAATTGCCATCGGACCAGTTTATTAGGGTGCATCGTTCTTTTGTGGTATCAATAAACAATATTGATATGGTGAGTAAGAATGAGATCACCATTGGTAAAAAAGACCTTCCGATAGGAGAGAGTTATCGGGATCAGCTGTTTACGATCATCCAACAATCTTCATAAAAAAAGGAGTTACTTTTTGGTAACTCCTTTTTATTTATTTAATAATTTTCAATTGTCTTAATTCATTTCCGGTCACTGTGGGAGGTAAATGATGTTGCATTATTTTCTGAACAACTAATGTTGCTACTTTCTGCGCATCATCTTCCGTTACAAAATATTGTTTACCCGGTACTCCCGGAATAAAAGGCTGGTTGATATAAATATCGCCGCCAACATATACTTTATATCCCCAACCTGTACCTGACTTGTACGTGCTGTCAATGATCTGTAACATATCGCCATTAACGGCCGAAACAGTGTTATCGTTATTATTATGGCAACTACAAAATAGTACTGTCACAATAATACAAGTACAAAATGAGCCAACTATAATTGATCTGATCTTAGTCAAGTGCATTGTAAGCTTGTAATGGGAACCATTCCCAGAAATCAGAAAATTGTCCTGTTGGGCCGGCTCCGTTTCTACCTGTCCCTACAAAACCTCTGTCTACACCATTCATATTAATAGTAAAGGCAACAGCGCCTTCTCTTGAAGTTCCTTCATAAGAAGTTTCCTGGTACCAAAGGTCATTTTTAATGTCATATTCCCAGGTATCGACTCTTTCTGAACCATTATTACCTGTTGTTAAATAAGCAAAATCACCCATTACAAAAGCAACGGCATTTTGCCTGATCATTGCATACAGATCATCAAAGCTTTGTGTATCGTAATTGCTTATATGCCTTTTTTCTGTCCACGTGATACCATATGGTGTAGTAGCTGATACCGGAACAACTTCTAAAGCCCATAATTGATTACAAATACTTGTATTGCCATTATTAGAACCTGTACAGATATAAGCGGTTGTATCATGAGAAACAAAAGCTACGGCCTGAGAACATTTTGTACCTGGGAATGCATTTACTTCTATCCATGCACCTGTTGAGGGGTTGTACTGATAACAATCACTTTTAGGGCTTCCGTCATATCCGGTTGCTATATAGCCTTTTCCTGCAAGAGCAAAACCAACTGCATCATACCTGCCACTTCCTATAAAGCTTGCTTCTTTTGTCCATGTATTGGTAGTAGCACAGTAACCGTAAAAATCATTTAGATTATATGTGCCATCATATCCTGTTCCTACGTAACCTGTATCTCCAATAGTAAATGCTACAGCTGAGTTTCTTGCAATGCCCGGGAAACTATCTAATTGAGTAGATGCTCCACCTGATCCTGTCCAGTTGCCTGGTTTAGCAGCATCTGTAGATGCATCTGGAGTGTACTGCCAAAGGTCAAAATACCTGCCTAAGCTATCCTGAGCACCCGGTGTAGTAAATCCGGTAAAATCTACTCCTGTTGTAACATATGCAGAAGTTCCTACAACAAAAGCTGCAGCTTCACTACGGCTGTTACCGCCAAAATCCTCACGTCTAACCCAGTTACCTATTGACGGGTTAGCGTTTGTTTTATGGCAGGATGAAGCCATTAATATAATCCCTAATAAACCTACAAAAGAAAAGACTCTTACTTTGTACATATTCTAATTTTTTTTCGAAAGTATTGTGTAAGTTCTCTGCTAAATCGTTAAAAAGTATTTAAAGCCATTTTTTATATACGAACTGCCATTTTTAATATACTAATTATATTTAAAACATTCCAATTCAAGAGCGGGCACAAAAAAACACCAATTAGGTTTTGTATGTTAATAATGGGGTTTAATATATATAAATTACTAGTTGGTACATATTAACAATACAAAACTAGCTGTAAGAAATAATATTGCGGGCTAATAAAAGGCATATTACCAATATGATATTAATGCGAAAGAGAAATTTATACCTGCCATTAACGATATTTTTAAGCTATTTACTTTCCATATCCATCAGTTCTTGTGAAAAAGCAACCATTAATATCGGCAATGATTTTATTGCCAATACGCCTACTACTTTAGTATTTACAGATACCTTAACCACGCAAATATCAACCGTCTACGTCGATTCTTTTGCCACGTCTGCACCAGCTGCGTTGTTGATAGGTAATTATGTTGATCCATTATTCGGGGCTGTATCTTCCAGGTCTTTTTTGCAATTAGGATTACCAACTTCGGCTATTATTCCTCCGGGATCAATATATGATTCAACAGAGATCATATTGAAATTTGATAAAAGATATTATTACGGCGATTCTACAAAGCCCTATACGGTAACTGTAAATCAGTTAGCGGCTCCTATAACATTATTTCCAAATCAGCCTTCTTTTTACAACAAAGATTCTCTTAGTTATAATCCTGCAACGGCTGTATTAGGCAGTACCACATTACTTAATATCAGACCGGCAATATTAGATACAGTGGCAGTTACACTAAATGGGGATTCAACAGGCATCAATCTGTTTAATAAATTTATTTCAGGAGCAACTGAAATTCAAACGAATCCAGCTTTCCTTAATTATTTTAAAGGGTTGGCTATTTCAGGTGGCAGCGGTAATAGTTTTGTAGGTTCTTTTAATGATACGGTGCAAATGAGATTACATTACCATACTCCAGGTGGTAGCAATTATACTTACCTTTCTTTTACCTTTATTAATCCGCTCAATGAATTTAATAATATTAGTGTAAACCGCACCGGCACTGCAATAGCAGCATTGAGCTCTACAAATAATGTATTGCCGTCATCTGCTACAGGTAATGCAGGATATGACCAATACATAACCGGTTCAATGGTTAAAATTAGCTTTCCTTACCTGCAAAATCTTTTGGTATTAAAGAATTTTGTTAAGATTGTAAAGGCACAACTATTGGTGAAGCCAGTTAGAAATACTTTTGCTCCATTATATCAATTACCTCCTCAATTGACATTAGCTCAAACAGATATAACGAATGTTATTGGAAATGATATTCCAGGCGGACAAACAGGTAATCTGTTTTATGACTATTTAGATGGTACAGGAACAGGATATACTTATGATGTAACAGGCTATTTACAAAATCAAATAACGATCCCCGATCTGAATAATGTTTATGGTTTTGGTTTGTTATTATTACCACCTAATCAAACGGGTGTTCTTAACCGTATAGTGGTGGGTGATATAAGACAGACTCAAAATTACGCGACAGTGGTACAAATTTATTATGCAGCAGTTCAATAAAATTAGGCATTACATGATTGTAAGGAGAGGCATTTTTGCCGGAATATGTTTTTTAATGGCATTGCCCTTTATAGTAAAGGCGCAAAATAACAGTTCGCCCTATTCGATAATAGGGATTGGTAACATTGAGAACAGTGATTTTGACCGTTATACAGGTATGGCAAATGCCGGCCTGGCTCTATCTGATGTCAGGTATATTAATAGCAGTAATGCTGCATCATTACCAAAATTGGGGAACCATGTTTTCTCATTTGAAATGGCATTAAGATCAAGTATAGATGATTATAGTGGTGGTGGATTGTCAACAATAAATCCTAATAATCCTAAACCTAGTCCAACGTTTGACGTTGCTTTTCGCAAATTATCGGTAGCAACAAAAATTACAAGTAAATGGGGTAGTAGTATTGGATTGCAGCCATACAGTACTGCTAATTATGATTATACTGCCAGTAAACTGATCGAAGGCAGTAATTCAGATGAGCTTTCGGCTGAATATCATGGCTCAGGAGGCGTTAACCAGTTTTATTGGAGTAATGGTTACCAGATCACTAAAAATACTTCTGTAGGAGTTAATTCTTCTGTTTTGTTCGGTTCTCTTAAACAAACAGAAACCCTTTTAAGTACAGATGTGTTAAGCGGACTGGTTACTACGGATAACATTTATCTTAGTGGTGCTTATTTTAATTTTAGTTTACAAACTAAAAAGAAGTTAAGCAGCAGTTGGATGTCGACATACGGAATAACATATTCTCCACAGACAACCTTGCACGCAGCATATGATGTTGCAGTTACCGATAACACTTTATTAGATACCTTAAAGAATGATCCTACTGTAAACGATCGTTTTACAATACCAGCTTTACTGAGTGCGGGTATTGCATTTATTAAAAACGACAAATATACTTTTACTGTGAATGCGCAGCAACAGAATTGGAGTGATATAAGAGGAAATGCATTTCAGCCTGTAGGTGGCGCTAATTATAGATTATCTAACAGTAATAAGCTTTCTTTTGGCTATCAGAAAGAAAATAAAGTAAAGAACTATTATGGAGTGGAATATGAAAAATCATTTTTTCAATTAGGCGCTTATGCGGGTAATACTTATTTGCAGGTCTCTGGTCAACAGCTAACTGATTTTGGTGTAACACTCGGTTATGGCAGAAATGCGAAACGCAGTCCCTTAGGTTATTATATTGCATTGGAAGCCGGCCGGCGCGGTTCAGCAAATAGTACAGTTCTGAGTGAAAATTACTTAAATATCAACCTTGTATTTTCTTATATAGATCGTTGGTTTAAAGGGAAGAAATACTATTAGCAGTTAGTTTAACTGCACAGCAGGTAAGCGGTAAGTTTGTCCGTCGTACACAAACAATTCATCTATTTCAATGCTCCAGTATTTGAATAACGGAGATTGTTCTAAATATTCTGTTACTTCTTTTTTATCCAGTGCATTGATCGTTATCCAGCAGCGCAGTGTTTCCATGCTTACCGAGTAATAATCAATAATTCCTTTCGTGATCAGATCATTTATATATTCACGATGTACAGGTACTACGGACATAAAATCATCATCCATATTAAAATGAATGGTGACCTGGTATTTATTTAATTGCTTTTCGTTTAAATTTTCCATTCTACTACATTGTTTACCCATTCTTCTTTATACGAAGCGGTTATTTTTATATAATTATCTGTGTATCCTTCGATCGTATTATTCTTGCTGTGCGATTCGAATAACACTTTTCTTGTTTCTCCGATATGTTGTTGTGTAAAGTATTGCATTTTTTGATAACTCAGGTTACGCAACAATTTATTTCTTTCATTTCTGACATGAATGGGCACGATAGGTTTAAGTTCCAGTGCATAAGTATTCGGCCTTTCTGAATAAGTAAATACATGTAAATAAGAAATATCGAGGTTATGTAAGAAATCAAAGGTCTCTTTAAAATCTTCATCGGTTTCTCCTGGAAAACCAACTATCACATCCACACCGATAGCACAATGCGGCATTACGGTTTTTATCAACCCAACTTTTTCCGTGTACAATTCTCTTTTATATCTTCTGCGCATCAGGCTAAGGATCTTGTTGCTGCCACTTTGTAGAGGAATATGAAAATGCGGCATTATCCTTTTACTATTGCTTACAAATTCAATGATATCATTCGTAAGCAGGTTAGGTTCGATAGAGGAGATACGGTAACGATCGATGCCTTCTATACTATCCAATTCCTGAAGCAATTCAAAAAAATTCTCTTCTTTAATTTTTCCACCTGTTATGCCTTTTCCAAAATCACCGAGATTTACACCTGTTAAAACAACTTCTTTTATGCCGTTGGCAGATAATTCTTTTACGTTGGCAATCACATTACTGATACTATCGCTGCGGCTTTTACCACGCGCCATAGGTATCGTGCAAAAAGAACAAGTATAATCACAGCCATCCTGTACCTTTAAAAATGTTCTTGTACGATCGTTGATAGAATAAGCTGCAGTGAATGTATTTACATCTTCAATATCGCAACTACAGATCTTTGCGCTATCTCCTTTTGTTATTTCTTTTAAGTGATGTATGATATTGAATTTTTCTGCAGCACCTAATACAAGATCTACTCCCGGAATAGAAGCGATCTCTTCAGGTTTTAATTGTGCATAGCAACCTGTTATCACTACCATTGCTTGGGGCGCTTTTTTTTGTATGCGGCGCACTAACAAACGGCATTCTTTATCTGCATTATCTGTTACCGAACAAGTATTAATCACGTACACATCTGCGATCTCTTCAAAATCGGTTTTAATAAATCCATCCTGCTCCAATAACCTTGATAAGGTGGAGGTTTCTGAAAAATTTAATTTACAGCCTAACGTGTGTAATGCAACAGTTTTACTCATTCAATGCAAAGATAAGTAGGACAGTTTTAGATTTTGACGGTAAGTCGGGAAGACGAAAATAAATTTCGCTTCGGTATTTCGTCTTCCCGCCTTACTGGCAAATTATTCCCCGTTAATTTTATTCTACATTTGCATACTCATTACAATCAATATGTTTAAAAAATACATCCCGTTTATTATTTTACTGGCAGCTGCTTTTGCCATTTTATATATAAAACAACACCAAAGAGGTGTTGGTCCTGATCCTGTTGCGATACATATTACGCCATCGTCCGCATCGACCAATATTTCATCTGCAGATTCAACAACACAAGATGATCCAATAAACCGTCATCCTGATCAAATAATATACAGCAGGCATGCCCGTTGCCGCATGGATTGCAGGCATATTACCGAAACAGAAGTGAAAGAGATATTAATCGCTGGAAAGATCAATTACGATAAAATAGAAGATGATCCCAAAGGCAAAACATATCCTTTGGAAGGAGTTACGCAGGAGCACCAGCATTTGCGTATTGTTTTTGCGCCGAAAGGCGATAAGGATGTCGAGGTAGTAACCTGTATAGACCTTGGTACAGAATGGACTTGTGATTGCGAATAATGAAAAAATATTCACGTAAATTTGCTTTTTAGATTAACACGATGGCTATAAAATCTTGGCTGGCAAAACCATTTGCCAATTACATTTACAAACAGATCAAAAAAGGGATGGAAACTGCTGTGGAAGACCAGCAAGCCGTTTTTGAACAATTGATAAAAGTCGGTACTAAAACCGAATTTGGGAAAGACCATGCTTTTGATACGATCAAATCACATGAAGATTTCGTTAAGCAGGTTCCAATCAGAGATTACGAAGCTTTCAAACCTTATATCGAAAAAATAAAAGAAGGTAAACACAATATTTTGTGGAAGGGCCAGCCGATCTATTTAGCTAAAACCAGCGGTACCACAAGCGGTGTAAAGTATATTCCTATTACCAAAGATTCTATCCCCAACCATATCAACACAGCACGCAATGCCCTGTTATGTTATATGGCAGAGACGGGCAATACACAATTTGCCGATGGTAAACTCATCTTTCTTAGCGGCTCTCCTGAATTAGGAAGAGTAGGCGGCGTTCCTACAGGGCGTTTAAGTGGTATTGTCAATCACCATGTACCAGCGTATTTACGAGGCAATCAATTACCATCTTACGAAACAAATTGCATTGAGGAATGGGAAGAAAAGCTCGATAAGATCGTAGAGGAAACTATCAATGCAGATATGACATTGATCAGCGCCATACCACCATGGATGCAAATGTATTTCGATAGATTGATAGAAAAGAGCGGTAAAAAAGTAGGAGACCTGTTTCCTAATTTTAGCGTGATGGTACAAGGCGGTGTAAACTTTGAACCGTATAAGGCTAAATTATTCGAGAGCATTGGCAGAAAAATAGATTGCATAGAAATGTTTCCTGCAAGCGAAGGTTTTTTTGCTTTTCAGGATAGTCAGAAAGCGCCAGGCTTATTGCTAAATACAAACAGCGGTATATTTTTTGAATTTGTTCCTGCAGCTGAGATCTTTAATGAAAACCCCACAAGGCTAACATTAAAAGATGTAAAAATTGGAGAGAACTATGCGCTGATAATTACTAATAACGCGGGTTTGTGGGCGTATAACATTGGTGATACGGTTAAGTTCGTTTCAACAAGTCCATATCGTTTGATCGTTAGCGGAAGAACAAAACATTTTATCTCAGCCTTTGGTGAACATGTTATTGGTGAAGAAGTAGAAGCCGCATTATTAAAAGCCGCAACAGAAGAAAATATTCATGTAACGGAATTTACGGTAGCACCAATGATCAGTAGTGATAAAGGCAAAAGCTATCACGAATGGTTTATTGAATTTGAAAATACCCCGGCAGATCTAACTGTTTTTGCTGCGAAGATCGATGATAATTTACGTAAGAAGAATGTGTATTACGATGACTTGGTTGGCGGTAATATCTTGGATAAATTAAAGATATCTGTAGTGCAAAAAAATGGTTTTATCGATTATATGAAAAGCGTTGGCAAACTCGGCGGACAAAACAAAGTGCCACGCTTAAGCAATGACCGCAAATTGGCGGATGAATTGAAGCCTTTTTCTGTTTAAGGCTCAGTTATTTAGGCCGAAAAAAAGTTAATAAAAAACTGCCCCGATATTTAAAATATCTATATCTTTGCGAAGCTTTACTATTAAAAGCAAAATGAACAGCATACACTTCCATATCATTAATACAAATTTCAACCCTGGCAGGGTGCTATTTGCTATTGGGACTGTTGTAAAAACTTCCCCACGACGCCGACCTGGATGCTGATAGGCCGAGCATTTTTGTAATGCCCCTGTCAGTGAAAAAATCTCCAAAACCGGGTTTTACTTATTTACTTTTTTCAACATTATTTATTTAACTATTTCAATTTTAAGCTAATTGGAAACAGATAACATTATAGTTCGGGTTGCATCCCCAAGCGACAGTCGTTTCGCTAAAACTATTACAGACGAAATGGAAGCCTCTGCGGCAGCTAGAGGTACCGGCATTGCTAAACGTTCTCCGCAATACATAGAGAAAAAGATGGAAGAAGGCAAAGCGGTGATAGCATTAACAACCGATGATCAATGGGTTGGCTTTTGTTATATTGAAGCATGGGGGCATGATGAATTCGTTGCGAATAGCGGCCTGATCGTTGCACCTGCGTTTAGAAAAAGCGGTGTTGCCAAACATATCAAACATAGAGTCTTCGCTTTATCGAGAGAAAAATATCCGAATGCAAAAATATTTGGGTTGACTACAGGTCTTGCAGTAATGAAAATAAACTCTGATCTGGGCTATGAACCGGTTACTTATTCTGAGTTAACAAATGATGAAGAATTTTGGGCAGGATGCAAAAGCTGTGTGAACTACGATATCTTGATGAGCAAGGAAAGGAAAAATTGTATGTGTACTGCCATGTTGTACGATCCAAAAGAGCATACAACTCCTGAAGAAACAAAAGAAGACTTCAAACAAAATTCCGAAGCTTACGGAAGATTCATGGAAGCAAAACAAAGCCGTTTCTTAAAAAGATTTAAAAAAGGCGGAGGCGGAAGTCTAAGCAAAATGATATTAAAATATTTTTTCAATTTCTAAAATCATTTTTCAATGAGCAAGAAAGTTGTGTTAGGATTTAGTGGCGGATTAGATACTACATTCTGCGTAAAGCATTTTGAGGATAAAGGATACGAAGTGCATAGCATTATCGTAAACACCGGAGGTTTTTCTGAAGAAGAGATCAAACAAATTGAGGCGCATGCGTATAAGCTTGGTGTAAAAACACATACATCGGTTAATGCGGTTAAAAGTTATTACGATGATATTGTTAAGTATTTAATATTTGGTAATTGCTTAAAAAATAATACTTATCCTTTAAGCGTAAGCGCAGAAAGATTAAGCCAGGCTTTACATATTGCTGAACACGCAAAAAAATTAAATGCAGATGCAGTAGCGCACGGAAGTACCGGTGCAGGAAATGACCAGGTACGTTTTGATATGATCTTTCATATCTTAATTCCGGGTATTGAAATTATTACGCCGATCAGGGATCTGAAATTAAGCAGGGAAGAAGAGATCGCTTATTTGAAAGGCAAAGGTGTTGAAATGAATTTTGAAAAATCGATGTACTCGATCAATAAAGGTTTATGGGGAACAAGTGTTGGGGGTAAAGAAACGTTGAACAGCAAAGGAATTCTTCCTGAAGAAGCATGGCCAACACAGGTTACTAAAACAGGAAGTGAAGAAGTTAAATTGAGTTTTGTAAAAGGAGAGTTGATAGCTATCAACGATAAAAAATTCGGACATCCTACAGAAGCGATACAATATTTACAAGTAATTGCAGGTGCTTATGGCATCGGAAGAGATATACATGTTGGTGATACCATCATTGGTATTAAAGGACGTGTAGGTTTTGAAGCGGCAGCACCAATGGTTATTTTAAAAGCGCACCATGCATTAGAAAAACATGTGCTTACAAAATGGCAATTGAACTGGAAAGATCAGTTAGCATTATTTTATGGTAGCTGGTTGCATGAAGGGCAAATTTTAGATCCTGTAATGCGCGATATCGAAGCGTATTTTACAAGCAGTCAGGAAACCGTAACGGGTGAGGTGTTTGTACAATTGTTGCCTTACCGTTTTCAAATAATCGGCATTGAATCTTCACACGATCTGATGTCTGCTAAATTTGGTAAATACGGTGAAATGAACACAGGCTTTACAGGCGAAGATGTAAGAGGCTTTAGTAAAATATTCGGTAATCAGACTTCGATCTATCACAAAGTAAAAGAAAGTAATAATGGCTAAGATAATAAACGTAGGAATAATTGGCGCTGCAGGATATACCGGGGGCGAATTGATACGTTTATTATTGAATCATCCAAATGCTAACATTTCTTTTGCGCAGAGCGGAAGTAATGCGGGCAATTTAGTGAGTAAGATACATGCAGATCTTGTTGGTGAAACAGACCTAAAATTTTCAGCAGAACATCATAACGATGTTGATGTGATCTTTTTTTGCGCAGGTCATGGTGAAGCGAAGAAATTTGTTGCAGCAAATAATATCCCATCTCAAATAAAACTGATAGATATCGGCAACGATTTCAGGTTAGCTGAGGATGCAGAAATAAACGGAAGAAAATTTGTCTACGGACTTCCGGAATTACAAAGAGAAACAATTAAGCAATCTAACAATGTAGCAAACCCGGGCTGTTTTGCGACAGCAATTCAGTTAGGCCTATTGCCATTGGCAAAAGCAGGATTGTTACCGGAAGATATTAATACAACGGGCATCACGGGAAGTACCGGTGCGGGGCAATCGCTTTCGCCAACATCTCATTTTAGCTACAGGCAAAATAATATTTCTGGCTACAAAACATTAACACATCAGCATAACGACGAAATACAGCAGTCATTGCACCAATTGCAAAATAGTTTTCCTGCTTCACCGAAGCAAGGAGGATTATATTTTGTTCCATGGCGCGGTGACTTCACACGAGGTATCTTCATCAGCTCGCAAGTAAAATGTGATAAGAGCCTTGATGAATTGAACGCATTGTACACAGCGTATTATGCGGGTCATCCCTTCACAACAATACAAACAGAATCGCTGTCTTTGAAGCAGGTCGTGAATACGAATAAGTGCATCATTCAATTAGAAAAAATAGGGAACAGGTTAGTCATACATTCTGCTATTGATAATTTAGTGAAAGGCGCCAGCGGACAAGCAGTACAAAATATGAACCTGATTTTTGGCCTGGAAGAAACAACCGGCTTAAAATTAAAAGCAAACTATTTTTAAAATGAAACCATTTGACGTATATCCATTAAATGATATCACCATTGTAAAAGCTGCGGGCTCTTATGTATGGGATGATACCGATCAAAAATATCTAGACTTATATGGCGGCCATGCCGTTATCAGTATCGGGCACACACATCCACATTATGTAAAACGTTTAGAAGATCAATTGCATAAAGTTGGCTTTTATTCTAATTCAATAAAAATTCCTTTGCAGATCGAACTGGCTGATAAGCTAGGAAAGGTTTCGGGCAAAGAAGATTATCAATTGTTTTTATGTAACTCAGGCGCAGAAGCAAATGAGAATGCATTAAAGCTGGCGTCTTTTTATAACGGCAGAAAAAAGATCATAGCTTTTACAAAAGCATTTCATGGCAGAACATCTTTAGCTGTTGCAGCAACTGATAACAAAAGTATTGTGGCGCCTGTGAATGAAACGGATAATGTAGTTTTTTTACCATTCAATGATGAAGCAGCTTTGGAAGCTTACTTCAAACAGTATGGCAATGAAATTTGCACCGTGATAATTGAAGGCATACAAGGCGTTGGTGGTATCATCGAAGCAAAAGATTCTTTTTTACAAAAGATAAGAAGCTTGTGCGATCAATACAATGCAGTATTTATTGCAGACTCGGTACAATGTGGTTATGGCAGAACAGGTTTATTTTATTCGCATGACCATAGTGGTGTGAAAGCTGATATTTATACAATGGCAAAAGGGATGGGTAATGGTTTTCCGATCGGCGCTATTTCAATTGCACCAAAATTTGTTGCTAAATATTCTATGCTAGGTACAACATTCGGTGGTAATCATTTGGCATGTGCAGCAGCACTAGCTGTTTTAGAAGTTATTGAAAAGGATAACCTGATGGCAAATGCATTAGAAGTAGGAAACTATTTGATCACTGAATTAAAGAAGCTTCCGAAAATCAAAGAGGTAAGAGGCAGAGGCTTAATGATAGGAATTGAGTTACCCGAAGAATTAAAAGACGTAAAGAAGAATTTACTATTCAAGCATAAGATATTTACAGGCGAAGCAAAACCGAACGTGATAAGATTATTGCCTGCATTGAATGTTACAAAAGCTGAGGCAGACATTTTTTTAACAGCATTAAAAACTGAATTAGGATAATGAAAAATTTTATTTCTGTAAATGATGTTGATGATATCAATTCGTTAGTAACAAAAGGGTTGGCATATAAAGCCAATCCTTTTGCTGACAGAAATCTGGGTGCAGATAAACGTATCGGCATGTTATTTCTAAACCCAAGTCTGCGTACAAGATTAAGTACTCAAGTTGCTGCAGAACAATTGGGCATGGAAGCGATCGTTTTCAATGTAGATAAAGATGGCTGGGCGCTGGAGTTTGAAGATGGCGCGATCATGAGCGGCAATACGGTTGAACACGTAAAAGATGCAGCACCTATTTTGGGTAATTATTTTGATATCCTTTGCATTCGTGCATTTCCATCTTTGACAAATAAGAAAGATGATTACAGCGAACAGGTTATGACCGCATTCAAACAATACGCCGGTGTGCCAATTGTGAGTTTGGAAAGCGCTACGTTGCATCCATTGCAAAGTCTGACTGATATCATTACCATAAAAGAAACATTCAAAGAAAAAAGAAAGCCTAAGATCGTTTTGACATGGGCACCGCATATCAAAGCATTACCTCAATGTGTTCCAAACTCTTTTGCAGAATGGATCAATGCCTGGGGTGAAGCTGATTTTGTTATTACACATCCGAAGGATTATGAACTGGATGAAAAATATACAAAGGGTGCAACCATTACCTTGGATCAGGATGCAGCTTTGAAAGATGCGGACTATGTATATGTAAAGAACTGGAGCACTTACACGGATTACGGAAGAATTTACACGAACGATCCTGCGTGGATGTTGACCAATAAAAAACTAGCTACAACAAACAATGCTAAAATAATGCATTGCTTACCGGTTAGAAGAAATGTAGAATTAAGCGACGAAGTATTAGACAGCGCCAACAGTATTGTTACGCAACAAGCTTCTAACAGGGTTTGGGCGGCACAGGCTGTGTTGAGCGAAATATTAAAAGCAAAAAAGTAGTGGAAAAATTATTTGTCATAAAGATCGGGGGAAATGTAATTGATGATGATGCATCGTTGCAATCCTTCCTGCAAATATTTTCCAGTATCAAAGCAAAAAAAATATTGATACATGGCGGAGGAAAAGTGGCAACGAAAATAGGAGATAAGCTGGGTATAGAATCTAAATATGTAAACGGTAGAAGAATCACTGATGAAGCAACGATCGATTTGGTTACAATGGTGTACGGTGGATTAGTGAATAAGAAAGTAGTTGCCAAACTACAATCATTGAATTGCAATGCGATCGGTTTAACAGGTGCAGATGCGAATATCATCCCTGCAGTAAAGCGCCCGGTAAAAGATATTGATTACGGATTTGTTGGTGATGTAGAAGCTTCAAAGATTGGTGCAAATACTTTACAGCTTTTATTAGATAATGGTATGATGCCGATCATTGCGCCTTTAACGCATGATAGCCATGGACAAATGTTAAACACCAATGCTGATACAGTCGCCTCATCATTGGCAGTAAGTTTATCTAAAAGCTATGATGTAAGATTGATCTATTGTTTTGAAAAGAAAGGTGTGCTGGAAAATGTAAATGATGATGATTCTGTAATAACGCTTATTACAAAAGAAAAATATAAACAGCTAACCGACGAGAAGAAATTATTCGATGGTATCATACCAAAGATCGACAATGCTTTTGATGCCATTAACAGCGGCGTAAAAGAAGTATTGATCGGCGATGCAAAGGATCTTATCCAAAACGTAACAGATAACACAAAGGGGACCTTAATAAAATAATATGCAAACTGAATTGTACCAAAACGCTGTAGGACTGCTTAAACAATTGATCAGCACGCCATCTTTTTCAAAAGAAGAAAATGATACTGCTGAAATTATCACTGCTTTTTTTGAAAAGCATGGCGTAACCTATGCAAGAGTGGGAAATAATATCTATGCTAAAAACAAGCACTATGATATGAACAAGCCGTCTATTTTATTGAACTCTCATCATGATACAGTATTACCGAACAAGGGTTATACGCTAGATCCATTTTCACCGATCGAAAAAGATGGTAAATTATTTGGCTTGGGAAGTAATGATGCCGGCGGTTGTCTGGTTTCGTTGATCGCAACATTTTTACATTTTTATAACCAGGCCAATACAAAATATAATGTAGTTTTTGCGGCAAGCGCAGAAGAAGAGATCAGCGGTGTAAATGGTATTGAATTAGTATTGCCCTATTTAGGCAATATCAATTTTGGAATAGTAGGCGAGCCAACCAAATTAGAAATGGCTGTTGCAGAAAGAGGATTGATGGTAATTGATTGTACAGCACAGGGGCGCGCCGGCCATGCTGCACGTAACGAAGGCGAAAATGCATTGTACAAAGCTGTTGATGATATCAATTGGATAAGAAACTATAAATTTGATAAAGTGAGCGACCTGTTAGGCGAATCTCGTTTAACAGTAACGGTGATAGATACTGATAATAAGCAACACAATGTGGTACCGGCCCAATGTAAATTTGTGATCGATGTGCGTGTAAATGAATTGTATAGTTTTGAAGAGATCTTAGAATCATTAAAACAAAATCTAAAGAGCCAGTTCAAGCCACGTACAACAAGAATGAAATCAACATCGATCGCGTTGGATCATCCTTTGGTAAAAGCAGGTATTGGATTAGGTAAAGGGTATTACGGTTCGCCAACAACATCGGATAAGGCCTTAATGCCTTTCCCAACATTAAAAATGGGTCCCGGTGATAGCGCAAGAAGTCATACTGCAGATGAATTTATTTATCTGAAAGAAATTGAAGAAGGAATAGAAACATACATTAAAATGGTAGCACAAATAGTTTAAAACGCTTAGGGCTGGAAGCTAAATGCTAAACGCTAATGCAAACATAAAAATGTGGGCATTCAGTATCAAGCATTCAGCATTCAGCGTTTAGCATCAAGCATAAAATATGAAGCTCTGGCAAAAAGATAAGGTTGCATTAAAAGAAGTAGAAAAATTTACAGTTGGCAACGACCGTGAATTAGATATGTATTTAGCACCGTTCGATGTGTTGGGTTCATTGGCGCATATTAAAATGCTGCAGTCGATTGGTTTATTGACCAAAGAGGAATTAGCAGTCTTAGAAGTTGAATTAAAAAATATCTATACCAAGATAGAAATAGGCGAATTCATATTGGATGAAGGCGTAGAAGATGTGCACTCACAAGTGGAATTATTATTAACGATGAAGCTGGGCGATATCGGTAAAAAAATTCATAGTGCCAGAAGCCGTAATGACCAGGTTCTGGTTGACCTTAAATTATTTTTAAGAAGTGAGATCGAAAAATTAGTAGGTACAACGCATGAACTATTTACTTTACTCATCTCGCAAAGCGAAAAACATAAAGCTGATCTTTTACCGGGCTATACACATTTGCAATTAGCAATGCCATCTTCTTTTGGATTATGGTTTGGTGCTTATGCAGAAAGCTTGGTAGATGACATGATCACATTGCAAGCGGCTTACCAGGTGGTGAATAAAAATCCATTAGGTTCAGGCGCAGGTTACGGTTCATCTTTTCCTATCAACAGAAGCATGACGACAAAATTGTTAGGGTTCGAACATTTGAACTACAATGTGGTGTATGCACAAATGGGCAGAGGTAAAACAGAAAGAGTAGTAGCAGCTGCGTTAGCAAATATTGCAGCAACACTAGCCAAGATGAGTATGGATGCTTGCTTGTATTTGAACCAAAATTTCGCGTTCATTACATTTCCTGATGAGTTAACAACCGGTAGCAGCATCATGCCACACAAAAAAAATCCGGATGTATTTGAATTGATCCGTTCTCATTGTAACAGAATTCAGGCTTTGCCGAACGAGATAATGATGATGACAACTAATTTGCCATCAGGCTATCACCGTGATCTGCAATTAATAAAAGAGCATATCATTCCGGCATTTGAGAATTTACAGGCTTGTATCCAAATGGCCGGTTTAATGCTAACCAATATCAGCGTTAACAAAGACTTATTGAAGGATGAAAAATACAAATACTTGTTCAGTGTAGAAGAAGTAAATAAATTAGTATTGCAGGGAACACCTTTCAGAGATGCGTATAAAAAAGTAGGCATGGATATTGAAGCAGGTACGTTTACACACACACCATCGCCAAATCATGTGCACGAAGGTTCTATTGGAAACTTGTGTAACAAAGAGATAACAAAAATGATGGATGATGTGATAAAGCAATACAATTTTTCCGGCGTAAGGGCTGCTCTGGAAAAATTGGTGAGTAGTTAAAAACAAACCTAAAATCTGCCTTATGAAAAAGATAATAACGATCGTTCTACTCTTTATAAACGTAACGGCTTTTGCTCAAAAGAATGCGCCTAGCGATTACGTTTATTCCTTACAAAAATTTCAGCAGGAATATGTGCTTAATCACGATGTAGTAAAAGGTAAGGACACAGCTTATCTAAAATTCTTTCCCATCGATAGCAGCTATCATGTTATTGCTAATTTCAAAAAGATAAAAGACAGTGCTTTTACCATGCAACTGAGTGAAGGCAAAACAGCCAAATATCTTAAATACGGGAAAGTAACATTCACACTCCAGAACAAAACGATCATACTATATCTCTACCAATCTGAAAGATTGATGAAACTGCCTGATTATAAAAATCATTTATTGATACCATTTATCGATATGAGCAATGGTTTTTCAAGCTATGGCGGCGGCAGGTACCTTGATGTAGATATCACCGATATCATGGACAATAAAGTAGAATTAGATTTTAATAAAGCCTACAATCCTTCATGTGCCTATACTACAGGTTATAATTGTCCGATTCCTCCGGGAGAAAATACCATTCCTTTATCCATAAATGCGGGTGAAAAAACCTATACTAAACCATTACGTTAGATCGCAGGAAAAAGTATACTAATTTTCACAACCTAAAATTGTATTGAAACAATTATTAAGTTAGATTTGTCCAATAACCATTAAGAAATAATGAGGGACAAGGCGCCTAAAAAAAAGATAGCAATTTTCGGATCTACAGGTTCAATAGGAACACAAGCTTTAGAAGTAATTCGTGCCAACGATAAATTATTTGAAGTAGATATACTGACGGCTCAAAATAATGATGAGTTATTGATCAAACAAGCCTTTGAATTTAAGCCAAACGCAGTAGTAATAGGTGATCACAGAAGATATGAAAAAGTAAAAGCCGCCCTTGCTTCCACAGATACAAAAGTTTTTGCCGGTGCAGATGCATTGGTTGAAGTAGCAGATTTTGATAGCTATGATATGATGCTGGCGGGCATTGTAGGTTTTGCCGGTTTAAAACCAACTTTAAAAGCAGTAGAAAAAGGCAAAGCGATCGGCTTGGCCAATAAAGAAACATTAGTGGTTGCAGGTGACCTCATCATGAAAAAAGCGATCGAGAACCGCGCACCAATTATCCCGGTAGATAGCGAACATTCTGCCATATTCCAGTGCCTTGTCGGCGAAGGAAGAAACCCCATCGAAAAAGTAATTCTAACAGCCAGCGGTGGCCCTTTCTTAGGCAAAAAACCTAATTTTTTAACCAATGTAAAAAGGATACACGCTTTAGAACATCCCAACTGGTCGATGGGTGCTAAAATATCCATCGATTCTGCAACCCTTATCAACAAAGGATTAGAGATGATAGAAGCAAAATGGTTGTTCAATTTAGAGCCTGATCAGATCCAGGTGGTTGTACATCCGCAAAGTATTATTCATAGTATGGTGCAATTTAGGGATGGCAGCATCAAAGCCCAAATGGGCCTGCCGGATATGAAATTGCCTATCCAATATGCCATGTCTTTTCCTAAAAGAATAGAAAATGATCATCCCCGTTTAGATTTTCGCAAGTACTCAAGCCTCACTTTTGAGGAGCCGGATGTTAAAACTTTCAGAAGTTTAGCGCTGGCGATCGACGCATTATATAAGGGTGGTAACATGCCCTGCATATTAAATGCCGCCAATGAAATTGCCGTGTGGGCCTTTCTCAGAGACCATATTGGCTTTTTAGACATCTCCGCCGTAGTGGAAAGAACCATCCAAAATATCCCTTTTATCAAAAACCCAACGCTGGAGGAATATTTTGAAAGCGATGGCGAAGCCCGTAATTTTGCGGCGTCGGTTATGAAGTTGTAATGTTTCAATTTTTTAGCCGGCATTTGTAGCCATGAGCAGCATCGTTGTGTCACTCACTTGTACTGCATACCATATTGCAGCAACAAACTACAAGCATAAAAATATTAATAACACATTTTAAATAAAGGCTTCGGTAGAAGCATAGAACATGACATTATTAACGATCAATGCCGGCAACGTGGCCATACAAGTTGCATACCTTGTTTTATCATTATCAATTTTAATACTGTTACACGAGTTCGGACATTTTATTACTGCTAAATGGTTCAAATGTAAAGTAGAAAAATTCTATTTGTTTTTTGATCCTTGGTTCTCAGTAGTAAAAAAGAAAGTAGGTGATACAGAATATGGAATAGGTTGGTTGCCATTGGGCGGTTATGTAAAGATCGCAGGCATGATGGACGAAAGCATGGATAAAGAAGCCGTTAAGCTTCCGCCACAAGATTTCGAATTCAGGGCAAAACCAGCCTGGCAAAGATTGATCATTTTATTGGCCGGCATTATTGTAAATGTTTTATTGGCATTTGTTATTTATGCCATGGTATTATTTATCTGGGGTACACAAAAAACGCCGAATGCGTCTGTAAAAAACGGTATCTGGATACAGGATAGCCTGCTATACAAATTGAATTTACAAAACGGCGATAAAGTTGTGTCGATCAACGGTCAGCCGATCGTATATTTTGAAGACATCCAAAAGAATTTGTTATCGGCAAAAACGGTAACAATTAACAGGGCAGGTGTACAAAGCGATATAACAATGCCGCAAGATCTTGTTGGACAGTTGGTAGAGAATAAGCCTAAAAGCGGACAATTATTAATGCAGCGTTTACCAACCTATGTTGGAGAGATCGATCAGAAAGACACGTCTTTCATCGGACAAAAAAATGGTTTGCAAACTTTGGATAAGATCATCTCGATAGATTCTACGCCAGTAAATTATTTTGATGAGATGCAAGCTGCTTTGAGTACTAAGAAAAACCAAAAGGTTAATCTGCAAATACTAAGAAAAGATAGCATCATTAACTTACAGGCAAGTGTGAACGAAGATGGTAAAGTTGGCATACCACCATTAACAGCTAATCAATATGATAGTCTGGGTGTGTTTAAACTGGAAACAAAAAAATATGGTTTCTTTGAAGCAATACCTGCGGGTATTAGTATGGCAACAAATAAATTGATAGATTACGTTGCACAATTTAAATTAATACTAAATCCTAAAACAGGCGCATACAAAGGCCTGGGTGGATTCAAATCAATCGGTTCAATATTCCCAACACAATGGGGCGATTGGCAAACGTTCTGGTTACTGACAGGTTTTTTATCAATTGCATTAGCATTCATGAACCTGTTACCAATACCTGCTTTAGATGGCGGACATGTATTATTTACTTTGTACGAAATAATAACTGGCCGCAAGCCAAGTGAAAAATTTTTAGAGTACGCACAGATCGTTGGCATGGTTTTGCTATTCTCCTTAATGATCTACGCCAATGGCAATGATTGGTTTGGATGGGGAAGAAGTCATTAAACTGATTTGATGATTTGGTGATGTAATGATGAAATGTGCGACGCCAATGAAGCTCAATAGATATTCGATGCTTGGCTAAAAGATAATAGTAAACAAAATAATTCGATTGGTAATTACGAAGAAAAGATGCTGACATTATCACATCTTCAAATCATCACATTACCAAATCAAATACGGGGCTGACCGGTTTTGACAGCATAGTTCTTTGTAAGTGTAAGCATGTAGTGCGTTGCGTAATTAGCACTTTAATCTGAATACGAAAACTTCAAATGGCAATACTTCGTATGCCATGGCTGCTTAATTAAATTAAGTAACCATTAGGGCTATTGAACAGGTTCGCCTGTGACCAAGTTCATCTGCCGACTCAAAAAAACCAGAGGACGCTGCAATGGAATGATGTGACCATTGCTTAAGACCATTCTTCTAAGGATCCAGTTGGTTTGTTATACCCCTGCCGGATTTCGAAAACTAATGTATAAATAAACATGTAGAAAGCTTACGGCGAGTGTGTTTGGACCAGGGTTCGACTCCCTGCAGCTCCACTTTTTAAAAGCTATAAGATCAATGATTTTATAGCTTTTTTATTTGTAGTATTAATAATCGTATTCCATTTCTTCCCATCAAACTTCTCAACCGCTTTCCAATACTTCGATTTAATATTTTCAAAGCTGATATACCAGTCTTTAATATCTCCAAAATTCAATCCTGACTTTTCAATATTCTGATAAATCAAACTTGAGATATTGTGTTCATTTTTATAGATGTACCAGGATGATAATGTGTCTGAAGATTCTATACCTATTCGAACATATCCTATAGTCCTATCATCTGCCAAAGATTTACTATCAAGCTTTGGCAGTTTTTTATCCCAATCACTGCTTTTTGTGAACCAGATAACAGGTTTCAGTTTATAGCTTTTATCTGAAGAAAATACTTTGATATAGCCATCTCTATTAATATGATTATAATTTTCAACTGAAGTGTAGTGCCATATCAAACTCATGTAATCTGTTTTGTGTTTTCAAATATATAATGAAAAAAGCAGGCCAAAAAGAAATGGTGCCGTTCGTAATACTTATTTCTTCTCAGAAATGTTTCTACGTAACTTACGGTTCACTTTTATCAATCAATTAAAAATATAAATCATGATAGCAACAAAAGCATATGCAGCACAGGATGAAAAAACGCCTTTAGCTCCATGGACATTTGATAGACGCGAAGTTGGTCCGCACGATGTTCAGTTCGATATTTTATTCTGTGGTGTTTGTCACTCAGATCTTCATCAAATAAAAAATGATTGGTTCCCAGGAATATTTCCCATGGTGCCCGGACATGAAATTGTTGGCCGCGTTGTGAAAGTAGGCGATCATGTAAAGAAATTTAAAGTAGGCGATCTTGCCGGCACAGGTTGTATGGTTGATTCTTGCAGAACATGCGAAAACTGTAAACAGGACCTTGAACAATATTGCTTGAACGGAAATTCAGGAACATACAATAGTCGTGAACAGGATCATAAAACACCAACCTATGGTGGCTATTCCAGTACCATCGTTGTAAATGAAGATTTTGTATTACATATTGAAAAGAATTTAGATCTTGCTGCTGTTGCACCTTTATTGTGTGCAGGCATCACCACTTACTCGCCATTAAAACATTGGAAAGTAGGTAAGGGACATAAATTAGCTGTAGTAGGTTTAGGCGGCTTGGGCCATATGGCTGTTAAATTCGGTGTTGCTTTTGGTGCCGATGTAACAGTACTAAGTACCTCACCAAAAAAAGAAGCAGACGCAAAAAAATTAGGCGCGCATCATTTTGTGGTAACTACGGATGCAGCACAAGTAGCAGCTGCCAAAGGAAGTTTTGATTTTATATTAGATACGGTATCTGCAGAGCATGATTATAATATTTATTTGTCTTTGCTAAAAACAAGTGGTGTGCATATTTGTGTAGGAGCACCTCCAACACCGGCACATGTTCGAGTGTTTAGTTTACTAGGTGGAAGAAAAAGTTTAGCAGGATCAGGTATCGGCGGTATTAAAGAAACACAGGAGATGCTTGATTATTGCGCTAAAAATAATATCGTTTCAGATATAGAAAAGATCAATATCAAAGATATTCAGACTGCGTATGACCGCATGCTAAAAGGAGATGTGCGATATAGATTTGTAATTGATATGGCTACTTTATAAAATTTATAAACATATTAATAATTTTAAAAAGGGCGGCTCACACTGAGCAGCCCTTTTTAAATATTCTATTCTAACAAATTACCACTACGTTAATTCCACCAGTTCCTACGGAATCGCCTCTTTGGCCATGGTGCCAAGCAAAGCGAGGCAGACAAAATCATGCGAAGCAGATTTTCGTCAGTGGCCAAAGCAGCGCTGGAGAAGGCACGAAGCCCAGTGGCTATGAGCGATAAAGACTAAAGAATTAAAAGAATGTTATGATGGATTAAAAATGCCGGGAAGACGTGAAGGCATTTTGTGAATAAATATTTTTTTATTCTAAAAGTATCAAAGTAACTTTGCAAAATATATTTGATAAATATGGTAACAGCCAATGACCAAAAGATCGCGTATAATTTGCGTGACCTGGTGTCAAAACTAAACAGGAGCCTTCGCAAACAATCGGGTAAGCTGGGAGAGTTATCAATTGTAGAAGAAAATGTAATAAGGGCATTGATACTACAAGAAGAATTGTCTCCTTCCGAACTTTGCACACAATTAGATATTTCCTCACAATTCATGTCACAGGTGCTCAATCGCCTGGAAGAGTTGGGACATATATCCAGAAAGCCATCTACAACTGATAAAAGAAAATCACTCGTATCCTTATCAAAAAATATGTTGCTTACACTAGCAGAAAAAAGAAAGCAGAAGGAAGACTGGCTTGCTTCTATTATTTCAAAACAATTTAGCAAGCAGCAGAAGGAACAGATATCACAAGCATTGGAATTATTAGCACAACTTCATGACGACAAATAAAACAAAACATACATTCAGGGCATTTAAGAACCGTAACTATGCATTGTTCTTTTGTGGACAATCAGTTTCACAGATCGGTACATGGATGCAACGCACAGCCGTGAGCTGGGTTGTTTATTCAATGACACATTCGTCTCTCATGTTGGGATTAGCCATGTTTGCACAACAGTTCCCATCATTTCTTCTTTCTTTATTTGGAGGCATTGTTTCAGATAGATATAGCCGTTATAAAATATTACTCGTAACTCAAACCGCTTCTTTGATACAGGCTGCATTGCTGGCAGCATTAATATTGATTGGCCATTATACTGTTTGGGAAATTCTTTTTTTAAGTATCATACTGGGTGTGATCAATGCTTTTGATGTACCGGCAAGACAACCAATGGTACACGAAATGGTAAGCGATAAAGAAGACTTGCCAAATGCGTTGGCACTTAATTCTGCCATGGTAAATCTGGCCTTTTTATTGGGACCTGCATTATCGGGGATTGTGTTGCAAAGATTTGGTGCTGGTATTTGTTTTCTTTCAAATGCGATAAGTTTTTTAGCGGTGATCACTTCTTTGTTGTTAATGAAATTGCCGCCGTTCAATCCACCCGCCATTAAAAAGAAAGTTATTGCAGAGCTTGTTGAAGGGTTCAATTATCTAAAGCATACACCTTCGATCGGAAACATCATATTGATATTAGCTATATCCGGTTTGTTCGTGTTGTCATACGGTACATTGTTACCTGTTTTTGCGAAAGATATATTTAAAGGAAATGCAGCAACCTTCGGCTATATCAATAGTTTTATGGGATTGGGTGCTATCTGTGGTACTTTCTTTTTAGCTTCTTTAAAAAAAGGAACAGATCTTAAGATCATATTACTGTGTAGCAGTATTACTTTAGGAACGGGATTAATACTTTTCTCCCATACCAGTTATTTACCTGTGGCCATGCTATTTGCAACCATAACGGGTGTTGGTACAATGTCTCAAAATACCGTTTGTATTACGATCATACAGGTTGAGTCAGCTGTAGCTATGCGTGGTAAGATGATGAGTTATGTTGCATTGGCTTATTTTGGAATGTTACCACTGGGTAGTCTGCTGATTGGTGCAGTATCACAAAAAATAGGAGCCGCAAATACGATGTTTGGTGAGGGGGTAGTGTCGCTTATTATTGCAGCTGTATTTTTTAAATTTTTACGAAAGGATAAAATGAATGAGAAGCATATAGAAGACTTGGCGGAAGCAGAAGAAATAGTGCTTCAAAAAAATTGATCAATAATCTCGATAAAAAATAATCATTAATCTTTAAAAATTTTACTATGGAATGGTATTATTATTTTGGTGGCTTTTGGTCCGGTGCTTTTTTAGCAAACTTTGTTCCTCATTTTATTAACGGTGTTTCGGGGAATGGTTTTCCTACACCGTTTGCAAAACCTCCGGGTAAGGGATTATCATCGCCGATGGTAAATGTATTATGGGCCTTGCTAAACCTCATAATAGGAGTGTTGCTTTTTAAAGTAAGCAGGGTTTCTATACACAATTATCTTTCTCTTATTATATTTTTTATTGGCTTTGCATTGTTAAGTATAATGATGGCTAAAAATTTTGCAGAAAAAGATAAGGCCTGATCATATTAATAAAACTAAAAATTAAACAATGGAACAGAACAAACAAAACACTGCGTTGCTGGTGATGGATATGCAGTCTGGGATACTTGGTATGCTACCCAACAACGAAACAGTGATCGGCAATGTAGCTAAAGCGATCGCTCATGCCCGTGAAAAAAAGATACCCATAATATATGTAGTGGTAGGCTTTAGACAAGGATCGCCGGAAATAAATATGAACAACAAAGGCTTTGCTTCAAATAAAGAGAGATTTGCCACTGTAGATATGAGTGAGTTTATAAAAGTTCACCCTGACCTGTCTCCGTCGGCAGGTGAAGTAACTGTTATAAAACGTCGTGTGTGTGCATTTACAGGTAGCGACCTTGAAGTAATTTTAAGATCATTCGGTATTCAACACATGATACTCACGGGTATTGCCACCAGCGGTGTTGTGTTATCAACTGTACGTGAAGCTGCTGATAAAGATTATCGTATAACGGTGTTGACTGATTGCTGTGCTGATGGAGATGAAGAAGTACATCGTGTATTGACTACAAAAGTTTTTACTCGTCAGGCAGATGTAATTAATTTAGAAGAATGGAGTAAAATGTAGATCATGATTTTTAAATAAGGAGTAAGTAATGAAAAATATAAAATAAGGAAGTTGTATAGTACACTAACTTCCTTATTTTGTTATGATGTGGGTTATAAAAAGAAACTATACTTCCTTATCCTTATTTAATAATTCTTAGAAAATTTTTCCATAATTTCCAAACTAACTATCGCTTCTTCTAAAGAACAAGGATTGGATTCATTACCTAAAAAGTATTGTACTACTTTACCGATCATCGGTTGTTGAATATGTGTTGGATGTTCAAATGAAAGAGTTTGTTTTCCTTCATCAGTGATCACCTCTACTTTATTGCCAAAGAAGGGAAATGTAAGAGCGCCTTTTTCTCCGATGATCTTGCATTCATCCTGGTTCATAGTATCAGGTACAGTAAAACACCAGTTACCTGTAAACAAAACATCATTCGGTAGTTTGATGTAGCCCACAACAGTATCTTCTGCTTCATATAATTTTGCTTTGTTAACAGCTGTGCCGGAACAATTAATATACTTGCCAAAGATAAAAGTGATTATATCTAATTGGTGTGGTGCCAAATCAAAAAATAATCCGCCACCGGCAATGGAAGGATCAACGCGCCAGTTCTTTTCCGTATTGGCAATGATCGGAGATTGATGCGGTTGTAACATATTCAATTGTATCAACTTTATCTTACCAATTTTATTTTCTTCGATCATTTTTTTTATGGTCAGAAACATTGGCAAAGCCCTTCTGTAATGTGCTACAACTAATTTCCCTTTTGTATCTTTTACACAATCGATCATCCTTTTGCAAGAAGCTATATCCGTAGTAACTGGTTTTTCTACATAAACATATTTACCCGCCTTCAGGGCTTGTATAGCATATTCTTCATGAAACTTTGGCGGCGTTGCTACATATACAGCATCGATAGCAGGATCATTAATTAGGTCGGCAGCATTACTGTACCATGTAGAAACACCATGGCGCCTGGCATAGTCGGCGGCCTTTGAAGCATCTCTGCGCATTACTGCTATCAATTTTGAATTGCTTACCTTATTAAAAGCAGGACCACTTTTTACTTCCGTAACATCACCACAACCAATGATACCCCAGGAAAGAATTTTATCGGTCAAATTACTCATTGATTATATTATATTGGAGTTTGTTATTCAATACAAAAATATAGTAATTTGTACCATATTTTTATTATAATAAAGCGATTCACATACCTAAACTAATATATGATCAGATCCTTATCACTTACCCCAGTGACATATTTATTGAAAAGAGCCGGTAGATTTTTTTTACTTATTGTATGCATTGCCAGTGTTTATACAAGTGCCATTGCTCAATCTACTGCACCCTTATCTTATACCGATAGCACAGTAAAGCAATATAATCAGCAGGCATTGATCTTAATTAACAATAACAACCTCGATGAAGCAAAGCCGTTTATCAACATGGCACTGGCTCAAAAGGAAAATGCGGTTTCTTACTATTATCTATGTCATATTTATGCAATAGAAAATGAATGGGATAGCTCTATAAAAAGTGGTGAAAAAGCAGAACGGTTAGATTCAGGCTTCTTGCCACTTTATTCGGATCTGCTGCTTGCTTATACTAAAGAAGGAGATTGGAGTAAAGCCGAAGAAATAAGTGACCAGGCACGAAGGGGTGATACAAACGGAAGTCAGGTTGAGACGCTCAAAGCGCTGGACGAATCCATCGCAAATGATTCACGATCTAAAATATTACTAACGCTATTTCTCTTCGCTTTAGGAAGTGCATTTTTATTCCCGCTCTTTACTGCAAAAAATAAGGTTAGCAGCCTTCCTGATAATAATACTTTAAGGTTTAGTGAAATAGTTTTAATCAGCGCTTCTGTAAGCTGTTTTTTTTGGTTGCTATTTGAAGCAAGTGTTCATTGGATATGGTCGTTCAATCCACGGTTACAATCTTCTTTATTTACTCCGATGGTAAAAATGTTTGTGTATGAAAGAGATGGCATAGAGAGCTTTATATTGTACACGATCATGTTGGCATGTATAGGCGCAACAGTAGTATTATCAAATTTATTATTGAAGCTGCGGAATAAGAACGGCTACCTTGCTTTTTTTACCGTACTGTTTTTAGTAACAGCATATTATTTTTACCATATTGGTTTTGTACCACCTATGTATGAGCTGGGAGAAGATGACGTTTCTAAATTTCCCGAAATTTTTATACTGTTGGCAATTATAAGTGCAGGCGCTTATTTTCTATACGATAGGTTTAGTATAATTATAAAAATTGTATTGGTTTTGTTGATTGCTTATACAAGCCTTGTAATGATATATCCTTCAAGTATTGTAGATCTTTCATTTATTCTATATCCTGCATTACGGTTAATGCATGGAGCTAAAATTACTGAGATATATTTTCAGTACGACATGCTCTTATCATTCCTTGCCTACGCATGGATGAAATTGAATTTTTCTTTAGATACTTTTGCTTACCTCACGCATGTTTCTTATTTTATATTTTTTGTTGCTTCTTTTTTCTTTGCCGACCGCCTGTTTAAATCAAAATGGCTTTCTGTGCTCTTTATTACGGCCCTGGTTATAATTCGTTATTATGGAATATGGGACCAGGGCGCAGATTTTCTCCAGGTTTCGCCGCTTCGTTTGGACCTTTGGATCATTCCATTGATCATAGCGTATTACAAAGGCGTACATCATTGGCTGGTAGGGATAGCATTGGGCCTGCTGGTTATATTTCATCGTAACCTTGGTATCATATATGTAGGCGCTTATGCAGAGTTAGTGGTAGTATTATTCGTCCTTGATATGATACCGGTGATAGTAGAACATCAATCGGGAAATGCAGGCAAAGTATTTATGCGACATTTAAAAGTAAACGCAAAGAATGCATTGATCCTGTTGGCTTCGGTAGCGCTTTGCCTTATTTTATTTAAGGAAATGTTTTCTCAGAGTGCACTTATCTACAGAAAGATAGGAGTAGGCATGCTCAGGATCTCTAAGTTCTCATTCTATTGGTATGTGCCTGTTATGGTCGGATGCCTGGCAGTACTCTTGTATCGTTTCAGACAAAAGCTTGGTGAGCGATATAGTGAGACCGGGATGTTCATTGTGTTATTACTGGTAGGTAATTCCATGTATTTCTTTGGCCGTAGCCATGAAAATAATATCATTAATATTTCTGCTTTATTGATACTGGCTTTATTTGTATTGTTCGATATACTGATCTGTTTATCACCGAAAGAAGCGGTAGTTATTGCAGCCGTCGATAATAAGAATAAAAAGAAAGATCAAAAAGCTGAAGTAAAGAAAGGAAGTTTATTTACTAAACGAACGGGATATATTGCATTGCCTTTCTTGTTTTTGTTTATGAGTGGTTATTATTACTCTGGCCGGCTTGCAGAAAAGTTTGACCAGCAGTATGATAATTTTACAGCATCACAATACATATGTCCGTTAACGCCGATGACAATTGATACCACTGCGATTCAACATATAACGCTCAATAGTCCCAATGTATTTTTCCTTAATTTTTATATCGATTTCTATTATTACTATTATGGGCATTATGCTCCGCTGGGTTACTTTAACCCAATGTCAACCTGGATATACAGAAAGGACCTGCTTAATTTTATACAAGATCTGCTTGATAAGCATTACTATATTGTTTATAATACAAAAGAATATCAGTCGTTAGGAGATTATATTCCTTATTTAAATTATGATCACAGTCAGCAGGAAAATAATATGGTGGCGTTGTCCAGGGAGAATGTTAGCCTCTTATTGTCACAGGATACATCAGAGATATTTCATAAGGCTTTTAAAGATACTATTGCAAGGAACGGAGTAGACTTCGCTAATACTCCTGTTAAGGATAGTTTTACCATTGAGGTAGTAGTAAAACCTACAGGAACACAAGTACAAAACGCAACGATACTCAGCGACTTTAATAAGATAAATGCACTTACAGGCTTTGTATTGCAGGCAAACGGGACCATGCCCTCACAATATTTATTTGGATATGGTAGTGGCCAGGCAATGCCAACTATGACTTTTCTGCTGGAAGATAATAAATGGAACGATGTTGTTATTACCGGCAATAAAGATGCAATGAGAGTATACGTTAACGGTAAACTGTTGGTTAATAATAGCATCAGTAATTTACCCATCATTAATAGCGAACTGCCACTCACAATAGGCAATTCAGCAAACAGGGATGTGCACTTTAGTGGTGATATCAAAGAGGTAAAAGTATCGAATGGTAATATCGACGAGGCAACAATAACCAATAACTGGCAAAAACTGGAAACGGAATTACCATGATAAAACGATATTGCTTTTTTATCGCTTGCCTTTTTTTTGTTGAGAGTGTTTCAGCACAAACGTATAATATTATTGATTATGGCGCAGTAGCAGATGGTAAAACCATTAATACAAATGCCATACAAGCTGCAATAGATCGTTGTGCGCAGGTAGGAGGTAAAGTTATGATACCTGCAGGCATTTTTGTAACAGGTACATTGTATATAAAAAGTAATGTAACAATATATCTTTCTGATAGTGCAAAGCTATTGGGGAGTGGTTCATTTGTAGATTATCCGGATAATGAAGTGCAATACAAAAATTTCTTTACGCATTTTCCTAACGGCAGTTCAAGAACGAATAAAGCATTGTTGTTTGCAGAAGGCATGTCTAATATTACCATAACAGGTAAAGGCACTATTGATGGCAATGGCGCAAGTAAAGAATTTGATCTCGGCGATGATGCATTTTCTCAGCGAAGCAAAGAACGGCCCTGTACTATTCTTTTTATCAACTGTAAAAAAATAGCGGTAACAAATATTCACCTCACTGATCCTGCGTATTGGTTAGAGAATTATATTGATTGCGATGGCTTATTGTTGAAAGGACTGACGATCTATAATCATTCCAATTCAAATGTTGACGGTATGGATATTGATAGCCGCAATGTAATAATAGACAATTGCAATATAGATAGCGACGACGATGCCATTTGTTTTAAGAGCCATAGCAGAAATAATATTTGTGAAAATATTGTTGTCAGTAATTGTACTATTGCATCCAACTGCAACGCTATTAAATTTGGTACAACTTCAATTGGAGGCTTTCGCAATATTAAGATAAGCCACTGCATAATTCACAGATCAGCAGAGAGTCCTATTTTTCACTGGCAAAAAACTTTGCAATTTATAGATGAACCCATAACAGCCATCGCAGGCATTGCTATTGAAATGACGGATGGCGGCGTTGTGGACAGCATCAATATATCAAATATTAAAATGAGTGATGTACAAACGCCGATCTTTATAGTTTTAGCAAACCGCGGTAGAAAACAAGTGGGAGATACGGCCATCGCACCGGTAGGTGCAATAAAAAATATTGTATTGAAAAACATTACCGCAACCAGCCATAGTAAAATGACAAGTTCCATCACTGCATTTCCCGGTTATTATATAGAAAATGTTACGCTTGATAATATACACCTGAATGATATGGGTAGTGGCGATAGCACGGATGCAAAAATAATTTTAAAAGAAAACCCTGCGGCATATCCTGAGAACAGGATGTACGGTTATGTGTATCCGGCAAGTGGTTTATATATCAGGCATGCAAAAAATATTGTATTGAATGACATGACACTAAATCTTATAAATAATGATCTTCGCCCTGCAGTGATACTGGAAGATGTTATTGGTGGTAAGATAAAAGGATTGCGAACGGATGCTGCAGCAGGCACGCCGTCAAGTATAAAACAGATCAACGCTACAAATATTATTGAAAATTAATTAGCAAAATTATACCCATGTATAAAACGATCCTGTTGTCCTTGTTCACGTGTGCGCTTTTTGCCGGTTGTAAAAAAGCATGTGTTTATCAATCTGTTTCTCCTGCGTTCATTGGCTTTTCGCCGGCAGATATTGATACCTTCATTATTCGGGCATATCAATCAGGAGATAATTTTCAACATGAAGGGGATACTGCTATCATTACAAATAATAATGAAAAGTATACAATTTCGAACGATACAACGACAGTTTATTTTGAGCAAGATGCAATTCCGGGATATGTTACCTGGGGGCATGATTGGCAAATTTATATTCCTGCAAAGAACAGAACAATTTTAATATATGATCTGCACGGAGCAACCAAAGAGCCATTCCAATATCGTTGCGAAATTCCTATTGTCTCTTTTACACAGGATACCCAACCGATGCAGGGGAATATCGCTTATATTCATAACTAAATACTAAAACCACATAACATGACATTTATTCTTATTGCAGGAGCCATGGTAGCAGGCTACTTGGTATCTAAAAAATTATTTAAGAAAGATCAATAGGTAGTATAATGAGATACTTAACGTAGTTGATAAATAAAAAGGTAGCACTAAGGCTACCTTTTATCGTTTGAGTATTTTGATATTTATTGAATAGCTGCTGTTGGTTTAGTAAAACTAAATGTTCCGTTAGTAACTGGTATTTTACTTGAGTTGGTAGTATCTTCTCCATTTAAAAATAAAGTCCCTTTGAATGTTCCCTGTATAGTTGTAGAGTTAAGCGTAGTCACATTAACTGTTAGAGGATATGATGCATCGTATGGAGGTTGACTATAATAATTAGTGCCTTCTGGTGCTATATAACCAACTCCTACCTGATGAAGCGTATCGGCTGTTGTGCCATAAGTTATAGCTTTAAGCGGTGTAGTCTTTCTTGCGAAAAGTTCAATTGCAAGCTTATTTAAGTTTACATCTGTCGCTTCAAGTAAAACAATAAGCGTACTATCACTATAAATAGTCGTATCTATTAAACTTGTATTAAAAGTATGAACAGTATCATTAATCGTTGCAGTGATAGAATTAGCCGGTATTCCCGAACTGCTTTTTTTACAAGATGCCAATACAATTACAAGTACAGCAAAAAGAAGTATTTTTTTCATGTTTTATCGGTTTTAGTTTTAACTAAGATAAGAATTGTGATGATTCAATTATTACCTGCCAAAAAAAGCACCCTAAAGCAGGCTACGAATAACATGCGCATAACAAAATCGATTCCCGCATTATTGTTTTAGAAACAATTCTATTGTAACTGCCGAATCTGCCGCATCTAAATAATCTGTTGATATAAAGGACATGGAATCGTGTGAAATAACACATTTACCTTCTGATGTATATGCTGATATACCTGTTGGGTGATCGTACAATGAATCATTAGCAATATAATACACACCTTGTTCTGTAGTTGGTGGAGATGTTTCATTAGTACTTGCGCTAAAAGTTCCATTACTATTATAGGTAACAACCAATGATCCTTTTGGATAAATAGAATCGGGAGAAGGAAAGCCATCGTATGTTGAATTTATGGAGTGAAGCTGCCACGTACCTAGAATAGTAGTTGTGCCGCCACCGCCATCTTTTCTGCAAGATGACAATACAATTAAGCTGATAAATACAGCAAAAGCTAATAGGGTTGTTTTCATGTTATGGTTTTTAGTGTTGCTTACTAAGATAAGGATCTATTTTAAATCATTCGCTTATTCGGGTAATTACTTCCACAAAAATTAATTCGTTCACATTAAATTAATCAAACCGTTACATGATTTTAATATTCTGTTCACACAGATGTTTTTGTTTTACATCATCAAATAGTAAAAAACTAAAACAACTACACTATCATGAAAAGCATTTCAAAAACAAACATTTTAACAGCTACGATCATGGGGATGATGTTTATAAGCCTTCCTTTTATTGGTTGTAAAAAAAGCGGCTCAGGATCTGCCTCACTTGCTGATACAACTTTTGATATCACCAAAGTAAATCACGTAGTGGTTATTTATTTAGAGAATCATAGTTTTGATAATTTGTACGGACAGTTTGCCGGTGCCAACGGTTTATCAAATGCAATACCGGGCAATACAACGCAGGTAGATTCTTCAGGCAATGTATATTCTTTTTTACCACCAATTCCTGGAACAAGTGCTTTCCCGACAAACCTTCCTAATACGTATTTCAATATCGATCAGTACATACCGGCAGATATGATCACACCCGATGTTACGCATCGTTACTACCAGGAGCAATTACAAATTGATGGTGGTAAAATGGATAAGTATGCCTACTATAATATTCCCGGAAGTTCTGCAGGTTTAACGCAAGGCTATTATACCACCAGCATTATACCGATGTTAGGCATGGCACAGAAATATGTATTGTGCGATAATTTTTTTCATAGCGCTTTCGGTGGTTCATTTTTAAATCACCAATGGTTGATCGCTGCGGCAAGTCCTACATTTCCAAATGCACCTGCAAGTATTGTTGCTACGGTGAATCCTACAACAGGCATGTTCATTACAGACGGACAAGTTACACCTGATGGTTATGTAGTAAACACTAGCTATTCGGTTAATACACCACATCCTTCAACAACACCTGTTGCTAATTTAGTACCTGAACAAACCAACCCGACTATCGGTGATAGGTTAAGTGCAAAGAGTGTTTCATGGGCATGGTACTCAGGAGGATGGGATAGTGCAATAGCGGGACATCCGGATCCAACATTCCAGTTTCATCACCAGCCATTTGCGTTCTATGCTAATTATGCTGACGGAACTCCGGGAAGAGCGGCGCATTTAAAAGATGAAACAGAATTCATTGATTCTGCTACGCACGGTACATTGCCTGCAGTATCTTTTATCAAACCACTGGGTATCAACAACGAACATCCGGGTTACTCTGATGTGTACAATGGTGAAACACATGCGGTAGAATTGATCAACGATGTATTGAACGGGCCAAACGGTAAAGACGCAGTGATCATTGTTACCTATGATGAAAATGGTGGATTCTGGGATCACGTCGCACCGCCGGTTATCGATACTAAATGGGGACCTGGTACGCGCGTTCCTGCGATCATCGTTTCTCCATTTGCAAAAACAGGTTATGTAGATCATACGCAATACGAAACAGTAAGCATTCTTTCTTTTATAGAAAAGAGATGGGGCCTTACGGCATTATCAACACGTGATGCCAATGCCAATCCTTTTTCAAATTCATTCAAATAGTTCTCGTTTTTCTCCAACCTTATTAAAGCAGGTTTAATAGATAGAGGTAAGTATAAAAATGAAGGGGCAGCTAATTTAGTTGCCTCTACATTTTTTAAAAAAGTAGTTGGCCATTGTTGGTCGCTTGGCCAACGATGATAGTCTGACAATAAGCACTGATCAATAATTAGTTTTAAGGTAATGAAGTATTTTATTTTTATAACGGGCCTGCTAATAGTGATGATGGGGTATACCGCTTGTTTTTACAAACACGATACCATCGCTTCGGAAAAACAAATAGCTGCAACACTGGCAACACAGGTTGATAGCTTTGCGACTGCTAAAAATAAATTATTAACGCTGGTGCAAATAGGCGCAAGCGAAGCGGCACTGCAACAACAATTTCTACAAACAAGAATAGCTTTTAAAAAATTTGAATGGGCCGCAGAATATTTTGCACCCACCACCTCAAGGTTCATCAACGGCCCACCCGTAGAAGAAATAGAAGCAGACGGACAAGTAATTGAACCCGCAGGGTTACAGGTGATAGAAGCGTACTTATTTCCGAAGTACGATACCGCGCACAAAAAAGAATTACTACAACAACTAACAGCCTTACAAAAGGGCTGCGATAAATACAATATCTATTTTAAAAATATCGGCATTTTCGACTGGCAGGTATTTGATGCCGCCAAGTTAGAAATGTTTAGAATAGAAACATTGGGCATTACAGGTTTCGATAACCCGCTAACACTGCAAAGTGCTCAGGAATCTTCAGCAAGTATAACGAGCCTGCAAAAAGTAATGAGTTATTATGCAGAGGAGAATGATACTACTAACTTGTTGAACAAAATGGCTGCTGCCAATACCTATCTTATCAACAATACCAATTTCAATTCCTTCAACAGGGCGGCATTTATTACCGCATACGCTGATCCGGTCACCACAAGTATCACAGATCTTGAAGCCGGGTTAAAGATTCACGTGATCACCTACAATCGTTTATTAAGACAGGATGCAAAAACATTGTTTGATACCAATGCCTTTAACGCCAACGCCTATGCGCCCGATACCGCTTATTTTATGACGGATAAAAAAATAGCCTTAGGTAAAATGTTGTTTGCAGATCCCATACTATCAACCAACGGAACAAGAAGCTGCGAGACATGCCATCAACCCGACAAAGCATTTACAGACGGACTGGTAAAAAACACGGTAATGAATAGCGCCGCCTTACTGCCAAGAAATACACCCACTTTAATCAATGCAGGATTACAACCATCCTTATTTTACGATCTGCGTGCCAATACATTAGAAGATCAGTCTTTAGCCGTGGTACAAAACGAAAAAGAAATGCACGGCAATATGCAGGTAGCTACTGTAAAACTTTGGAACAATAAAAAATACCGCGGCCTGTTTACAGTAGCTTTCCCTAAAACAAACAGGGTAGCCATTGATACTTTTGAAGTGATGAATGCCATTGGCTCTTACGTACGCAGCCTGGTATTGCTCAACAGCCGCTTTGATGAATACATGCGCGGCAATACAATAGCTATAACGCAGCAGGAGTTGAATGGCTTTAATTTATTTATGGGCAAAGCAAAATGCGGCACTTGCCATTATATGCCTTTGTTCAACGGCACTTTCCCGCCACGCTATATAAAAATCGAGACCGAGATTATAGGTGTTCCACAAGCGATCGGTAAAAATAAAATTGATGATGATATGGGCAGGTACATGATAGTGCCGGTAGCCTCGCAAAAGCATGCCTTTAAAATTGTTACGGTGCGCAACGCTGCACTAACGGCGCCGTATATGCACAATGGCGTGTTTACAACATTGCAACAGGTAGTCGATTTTTACAACAAGGGTGGGGGCGCGGGCCTGGGAATAAAAATAGATAACCAAACATTATCAACAGATACCTTAAACCTTACACCAAAAGAAAGCGATGAAATAATTGCCTTTATAAAAACATTGAACAGTAAATAAAAAATACTAAGACCGGGTAGATTTAGTAGAAGCAATCCCAAACAAATGAAAACATTGTTACCAAAGATTTAGCCCGGCACAAATTAAAAGAGCTTTCGTTATTGAAAGCTTTTTTAATTTGTCAGTATTGGGTTAGAAGAAAAACACCATAAATACTGAGTTTTTCATCATAATATTTAGAGGATTAAATTTTTTAATTATTATATTTTTAAATATACATTTGTGAGGCTTGCATGAAAACTATTTATACCCGTACCTAAACTTTATATAATGTTAAGCAAATACTATCGTCCCTTTCGCATTTTTAAATGTGCTAATCACTATTATGTGTCTTTAATTCAAATGTTTAATAATCCCCTATATTAAAATAATAATAATGACTAGCTTTAAAAATTATCAAAAGGAGAAAGTAATTTCTAGAATTTTTACTTATTGTATTTTATATGCAATGTTTCTTTTATTTAGTCTTAATGCATCTTCAAAATCATTAAGGCCTGATTTTATTGCGCCCATAATATCAAGTAGCTCAACTGCGGTTGGAATAGTTGGATCATCATTTACTTATACGATCACAGCTTCTAATATACCAACAGGTTTTAATGCATCTTCGCTTCCTGCTGGTTTAATAGTTAATACTATTACAGGTATTATAAGTGGTATTCCTACAGTAGCAGGGACTTTTGCAGTCATTATTACTGCGTCAAATGCCGATGGCTCTATTAATCAAAACCTGACTATTACTGTTATTTCTGCATGGGTTTTAACAGGTAATACTGGAACTTCAAGCAACTCCAATTTTATAGGCACGACAGATAATACTGATCTTGTATTTCGACGTGATAACGTGAAATCGGGAATTTTGGCTGGAGGCACTACTGCATTTGGTGTAAATGCACTACCAAATAATACAAATACTTATAGCTATAATGTGGCGATAGGAGCCAATAGTTTATATACTGATACTATTGGAACAAATAATGTGGCGATAGGAGCAAACAGCATGTTTAAAGGCATTGCTAGTAATAATGTGGCTGTAGGATCTAATAGTTTATTTGACAATTTATCTAGTTATAATGTGGCCATAGGATTCAATAGTATGTATGGAAATACTATAGGAGAATATAATGTTGCTGAAGGTGCTAATAGTTTGTCTAGCAATACCACAGGATCATTCAATACTGCAATAGGAAATTCTGCTTTAGCTGGTAATACAACAGGTATCGAGAATATAGGTATAGGACATAGTGCGTTAGGAGTAAATCAGGGAGGATCAGGTAATATAGCCATAGGTATTTTTGCAGCATCAAATACAACTGGATCTAGTACAACTGGATCAAATAATATTAACATAGGGAATAGTACATTATTTGCGAATACTACAGGAGGTAGTAATACAGCAATGGGAGTTTTATCATTAAGCCGAAGTACTATTGCATCTTTTAATACTGCTATTGGTATTCAAACATTGTTAGCTGATACAACCGGTCAATATAATACGTCTGTTGGTTCTTTTGCTAATGTAGCAAATGGAAGTGTTTCTTATTCCATATCACTAGGGAATAATGCTATTGCAATATCCAATCAATTGGCCATTTCAGATAGTATACACACAATAAAAGCAAAAGGACTTCCTACAGGTGCTGGCTATGTATTAACAGATGTATCAGGAAATGGGAATTTGAGCTTACAGCCAAAGCCAGTCTTATTAAGCGGAACAACAAATTTCGTATCAAAATTTACTCCTACTGGAACATTAGTGGGGAACAGTCAAATATTCGATGATGGTAATCTTGTAGCAATAGGAACAATCAGTTCAGCTAGCACAGCAGGATATAAATTTGCTGTTAATGGTGCAGCAATCTTTACTAAAGCGGTAATAAAATTATATACCACCTGGCCTGATTTTGTATTTGATGAAAAATACAATTTGCCTTCTCTTATCGACACAAAAAAATATATCGATCAAAATAAACATTTGCCAGGACTGCCTTCAGCCAGTGAGGTAGAAAAAAATGGTATTGATGTAGGATTAACTCAAACAGCTTTGCTACAAAAAGTAGAAGAATTGACTTTGTATATAATTAATCAAGAAAAGGAAATAGAAGAATTAAAACAACAACAAAGGCAGTTAGAGCAATTACAAAAAGAATTTGATGAATTAAAAAAATCAATTAATAAGAATTAGAACTTCTAAATACTATTTATTGAATCGTATTATATCGAAATCTCTAATGAATAAAATCCTATCTCTAACATCATTGTTAATGATATGTGTTGCATGTGAATGTTATGCACAGTTGGATAGTTCTATTCAAAATCTTCAACATTCATCAGCAAAAGATCTAGTTGCTCTTGACAGTAATACTAATCACTATAGCACTGCTCTTACAACCAAAACAATAATACAGGGTAGTGGAATACAAAGTATTCAACAGCCTGTAAAAAATGTAAAAAAAATAGATAATAGCGTAAATCAATATAATAGTTCAATTAATAAAAAAACAACGCAAACAGATAGTACTGCAAAAAACTTACAACAGATACCAGCAGAATATATAAAAGATGTAGATGATAAAATGAATAAGTATACTAGTAGGGCAAATAAACAAACAGAAAAAACATTGGAACATTTGAGCAAATGGGAAACTAAACTGCAGCCAGAGCTAGAAGAAGCTGATCCTCAAGCTGCACAAACATTATTTGGAAATGGTCAAATGACATTTACTTCTTTGTTACAGAAATATCAAAATGGAGAATCTATAACATCACAATATGGAAATGAGTATAATGCTTATAATGATAAAATGACTACTCAATTAAAATATTTAGAACAGCAGAAAGGAAAATTAGATTCGGGTCTTGTAAAATCTGTAAATGATGCAAATGGGGAAATGGTGCAAGTAAACGAAGAAGAAAATAAGGATGCTGCAGTTCAACAATTTATCAAACAAAGAAGGCAACAATTAAGAGATGCTACGATTCAATATATTGGGAATAGTCCGTACCTGGCCAAAATGGATAAAGAATCATTTTATTACGTTGCGACTTTAAAAAATTATAAAGAAATTTTTTCTGATCCAGAAAAAACTGAAACGATGGCGACAGATATAATAGATAAAATGCCAGCCTATCAGAATTTCATGCTACGCAATAGTCAGTTAGCATCAATGTTTGGCCTATCAAGCAATAATAGTAACGATATAAGTGCGAGTACTGATACTGCAGGTTTAAGTGGACTACAATCAAAAGGGAACATACAAAGTGCAATGCAAGATAAGATATCAACTGGTGGGCCCAATGCGCAACAAGTACTATCACAAAATATGCAAATGGCTCAGACACAGCTTACACAAATAAAGAATGAATTGAATCAAACAGGATGTATTGCAGGAAGTTCAACTGCGCCAGATTTTACTCCCAATATGCAAAAAACAAAAACACTTTTGCAACGGCTTGAATTTGGAACAAATTTTCAAACAGTACATAGTACAGTTTTATTTCCTGCAACAAGCGCTATAGGCCTATCTCTTGGATACAAGTTAAATGATAAGACAACAATAGGTATTGGAGGTGGTTACAATGTAGGTTGGGGCAAAGATATTAGTCATATAAATATTTCAAGTCAGGGCGTCAGTTTACGTTCATTTCTAGAGCTGAAGGTAAAAGGAAGTTTATGGGGCACAGGGGGCTTTGAAATGAATTACCTAAATGAGTTTAATGATATTAAAGTATTAAATAATTATTCTTCTTGGCAAAAAAGCGGATTAATAGGATTATGTAAAAAATATAAAGTTGGCAAACAAAATTGCACGATGCAATTATTATTCGATTTTTTAAGTTATCAACAGATACCGATAACATCACCGATATTGTTTAGAACAGGTTATAGTTTTTAATGATTTCTATAACAATATAAAATTTATTTAAAATAATTTATGCATCCTATTTTTTTAAAAGCAGTATTTAAGGACAGACAATTTATATTTTTTGTCTTAATTGTAATGCTATTAATAATTCGCCCAGGTTTTTCTTTTGGTCAACAAGAAGGAGTTATACCAGGCATGGATCCAGCTGCACCAACAGTAGTAGTGGCTCCTTCGCCTATTGCAGCTTCTTTATTCAAGGACGTTAGTAGCTCTGTTGGATATTATACAGGCACTGTCCATGTATCTGTTCCAATATGGACAGTAATATTAGGTAATTTGAGCGTGCCAATAAGTTTAAATTATAGTTCGAATGGAATTAAGGTAGAAGAGGAGGCTGGACTTGTTGGGTTAGGATGGAATTTGAACGCAGGCGGGGCAATTAGCAGATCTGTTGTGGGAGTTCCTGATGAATCCCATACTATTCAAATGGAAGGCTATCAATCATCAGCAGGGCTTCTACAAATGCCACCTCCCAATTCAGATCCGACTGTGTTTGAACAGTGGCTGGAAAATATATCTACTTGCAATTTAAACAAACTTTCGAAAGGGCAGATGGAATTAACCCCAGACTTATATTTTATGAATTTTAATGGACATTCTGCTAAATTATTTTATGATCAGAATTCTACTCCATATATAAGTCCTAATAAAGCTTGGAAAATAACTAATGATAATAATGGATATAGAGTAGTCGTTGAAGATGGAACTATTTATGAATTTAATGCTATCGAATATATGAGCAATGAAAATCAATCTTCATTATCAGATATAACAATAAATTTTAAAAGTTCGTGGTTTCTTACAAGGATTATTTCGCCTGATATGGTTGATACGATCATGTTTAATTATAAACCCGTTTCATATGGAACAAATACTATTATCAAAGATGAGAGTAAAAGTATTCTTAATCAATTATCTACTACAACTTTATGTGCTGGTACGGGTGCATCGCCAGGTCTTGATAATATCATTACATCAACTCAATCGATAGGTGGTATAATATTAAGTAGTATAAATACCTGTAATCAGCGTGTCGTATTTGTTACAGGAAATAATAGAATTGATCTTCCCGATGATGGTGGCGGATTGAAGATGGAACTAGATTCCATAAAAATTTATGTGTTACATAATATTTCAGATTCAAGTTTAATAAAACAGTTTGCACTTTCTTACGATTATTCAAATGGTATAACAGTAGCAAATGAAACACGGTTAACATTAACATCAGTAAAAGAATTAGATGTCAATAGTAGTGTAGGAGCAAAGTATAGTTTCTTATATAATAGTGGTTTGCCATCAAAAGCATCTAAGGCTCAAGATGGCTGGGGATTTTACAACGGAGCGAGTAGTAATACATCGCTTATTCCAACATTTGTTAATTACCTGGGTACAGTTTTTCCAGGAGCAGATAGGAGCGTAAATGCTAACTATTCAGGTATCGGCATGTTGAATCAAGTTACTTATCCAACAGGAGGTCACATACGATATGAATATGAGCAAAACGATTATAAAGCCTTGAGTTCATCTATTGTAAATAATACAATAGATGCTCATACTCATGGAATAGCGAATTCACCAACATTTAAAAAAATAACATTTCACATAACATTTGAGCAATCAGTCATTATTCAATATTATTTACAACAAAATCGCCAAAATGATGGGGGCGCTGAAATTGATTTGGTCGATTCAGCTACGAATAACAATATTTTTGCTTCAGCTCAGTCTACAAGCGCTTTTCAAACTGTGACTAAAGGTTTAATTCCTGGAACGTATTATATAACTGCATCTACATCATTTGCAGGCGAAACTGCAGTAATTAATTTACAATATAAATCGACCGTATATGTCTATAATCTACCGGCACCGGGTTCACGTGTTAAAAGAATCAGTTACTATAGTGATGCAACCTCTGTAAAGCCGACCAAGATCACCCATTTTATTTATAAATATGATAATACATTTTCTTCTGGTCAAACATTAAATGCACCTGTTTATAGTGCAACTGAATATGCGCCACAATATTGTACTGGAGGGTCTGGAGAAGCAGCTGTCACAGGTAAGGTTGGAGATTGGATATATTATACTCAACATGCGACATCATTAAATACACTGGGTAGAACTCAAGGTAATAATATTGGTTATTCTAAAGTTACAGTTCTGCATGGCGACAATGGGGAAGATGGAAGTGAAGTATTTTATTATTTATTTAATAATGATCTTGGTGGTAGAGGGTATCCATATGCTCCCAGTACTAGCTTAGATGATCTTCGAGGTATTTTATTGCAAAAACAGATTTATGATGCAGCTGGAAATTTAATTGAAAATGTTACTAATAATTATACTGGCATTGATAATCCTGGACGCTCATCTATTTTGTACAAATATGTTTTTGGTGCTAAAGTGGGAACATTAAAAACAGCAAATTCAGCTGATGCAAATGGTTGTCCTTCACCTATAAATGGGGCCAATGGATGGGAATTTCAATATGAGTCCTATAATATGTATCAATTTTTACCGCAGCTTATCTCAAGCGTTGATGCAAAGTTTGATATAAATGGACATGCATTATCTACAATCACTAACTATACATACGACCCTTTAACTTTTATGGTAACTAATCAATCTTCTTTTTCGAGCAAAGGAGATAGCATTAGCCTAACCAATAAATATCCTAAAGACTTTGCCGGAACGCTGGCTTATGATTCAATGATGGCTAGGCACATCATTAGTCCGATTATTGAAACAGATCAATATAAAAATACATCATTAATATCCAAATCTATTAATGAGTATGAGTTATGGAGCAATAATAAAAATATGATCGTTCCAAAGGACAAACAAATCCAAAAAGGTAATAATCCGATCGAGACAAGATTGCAATTCTATAATTATAATAATACAGGAAATATATTAGAACAGTCTAAAACTTCTGATGTACATGAAGTATATCTGTGGGGATATAATCACGAATATCCTGTGGCAAAAATTGTTGGAAGTGATTATAACACAGTGAATAGTATTATTCAACAAAGTGTTTTAGATAATCCTTCAGATGATCAGTCTTTACGGAATGAGTTAAATAAGCTTCGTAATTCTGCTGCTTTAAAAAATGCTTTAGTCACTACTTATACATATAACTTATTAATCGGGATCTCATCAGAAACAGACCCAAGTGGTAGAACTACGTTTTATCAGTATGATAGTTTTGGCAGGTTGAGATCACTAAAAGATCAGGATGGAAATATTGTCAAACAATTCGATTATAAATATGCAGGACAATAAAATAAATCATTTGTAATAAGATGCGAAAGAAAATAATTTATTCTTCAATACTTATTGTATTGCTATTTAGATTAGCAATACAAAATACATATGCCCAAACTAATACGCCTACTAATGTTGCCAGTGTCGCTGCAACTTCTATTCAAATAAATACACCCGCGGCTTACGCACAAAATATTCCTGTCAATTATGTACGTACATGGCAACCACGACAACCATATAGTACTGAGACAGATGTTTCATCAACCGCAAGAACAGTAGATCAAGTAAATCAATCTACTCAATACACAGATGGACTGGGAAGAACAATACAAACCGTTAATTGGCAGGGGTCACCTAATAAACAAGATATTGTTTCTCCGCAAGTCTACGATAGTTTTAGTAGAGAAGATTACAAATACCTCCCTTATACCGATGTTGCTACTGACGGAGCTTTTAAACAAGATCCTTTTAATAATCAAAATAATTTTTATAAAAATACTTATGCAACAGAACAACCTGCGTATATCAATGAACAGGCATATTATAGTAAAACGGATTTTGAATCGTCACCTCTCAACCGTGTAGTAAAAGCGTTTGCCCCCGGCAACAATTGGGCTGGAAGTGAGGGTAGTACTTCAGAACATGCTACGCAAGAGCAATATCTCATAAACGATGTAACAGATTCAGTAATGATTTGGAATATTACAAATGACACTTTGAATTGCACAGGCAATAATGATACAACTAATATTCCTACTGCCGTAATAATGTATGCTCCAGGTGAATTATACAAAAGCGTAACAATAGACGAACTAGGTAATCAAGTAATTGAATATACTGACAAACAAGGAGAGCTAATACTAAAGAAAGTACAGCTAAAAAAAACTACTAGAAATACGGCATATACTAATTGGCTCTGTACCTATTATATATATGATGATTTTGGATCACTTCGTTTTGTTATTCCTCCAAAAGCTGTTGCACAACTTGTACAGCCTTCCGTAAATTGGAAACTTTCATCTGCTGTAGTAACAGAATTATGTTTCCGCTATGAATACGATCTAAGGAATCGTATGGTGGCCAAAAAAGTGCCAGGTGCAGGTTGGGTTTATATGGTATACGATCAACGCGATCGATTAGTATTTACGCAGGATGCTAATATGCGGTTACAAAATCAATGGATGGGAATGTTGTATGATGTTCTAAATCGTCCAATACTAACAGGAATAATATCTTACTCTACTTGTAGGAATGGATTACAAGATTACGTAAATGATAACACAAGCTCGGGAAATAATAATTATATCCAGGCTGTTGGGACAGGATTAAATGTCTCATCAAATATTCTTGAAAACACTTTACAACGGAGAATAAAAGATGATAAAGCAAGTAATAGTGTTACTTGGGATGTAGGCTTTACAACAGATAGCAGTAGTAATTACACTGCAGAAATAGTTCCCGCAAATAATAATCAGATAATAGTTAATAATAATCCACTTCCACCCAATGAGAATATCGCTGCTTTAACTATTACTTACTATGATGATTACACAGAAACAAATAAAACCTATAATAATTGTTATATAAATAAACTTGATATAGGAACTAACGATTACGGAGACCCTGTGCCTTCAGAGGGATCATCTCTTACAAAAGGAATGGTAACTGTGACAAGGGTGAGGGTTATTGAAAATGCTGTAGACCTAACTCAAGGCCAATGGCTGGAAACAGCTAGCTTCTACGATGAAAAAGGCAGAGCTATACAGGTAAATGGAGATAATTATAAAGGAGGTCAGGATGTTGTTACCAGCAGATATGATTTTACAAATAAAGTCGTTTGCGGCTATATGGTACATAATAATCCTGCAGCCGGTATTAGTAATTTAAGTGTAAAGACAAACATGAATTACGATTTTACAGGAAGATTGTTAATGATTACAAAAGAAATAAATGATAGCGCAACTACATTAAGAACGATTACACAAAATACATATGATGCACTCGGACAATTAAAGAACAAAAAAATTGGCCAGAAAAAAAATGCAGATGGTACTATAAGTACAGATCCATTAGAAGATCAGGATTATGCATACAATATACGTGGCTGGCTCAAAGGGATCAACTGGCAAGGATATGGTGAAGGCAGTAACACATCTTCAAAAGTAGATCTAACACAAAACAGGTGGTTCGGTATGGATCTTAGTTATGATTGGGGATATACTAATAATCAGTTTAGTGGAAATATAGCAGGACAGAAATGGGAGAGTGCCGGTGATGGGGCACAAAGAAGTTACGGGTATGGTTATGATAATGCCAACCGTTTACTATACGCAGACTTTGATCAAAATAATGGTGGTAGTTGGAACAAAAGCCTTTCAACTTCAGGAGGAACAATAGATTTTTCTGTAAAAATGGGCGATGGGATTAATTATATAAGTGCCTATGATGAGAATGGGAACATAAAACAAATGCAGCAAAATGGATTGCTGTTAAATACTAGTCCGCAAATAGATAACCTCACTTATAATTATAATGCCAGCAGTAATAAATTAAGTAATGTAAGTGACGGGGTTACTGTAGATAATAAGTTAGGAGATTTCATTGATAACAATACAAACGGAGATGATTATGGTTACGATCAAAATGGCAATCTTATAACTGATAAGAACAAACGTTTAAATGGATCAACAGGCATTGATCAGACAAATGGTGGCGCGATAACTTACAATTACCTGAATTTGCCTTATCAGATCAATGTGCAAAATACCGATGGTACTGCTAAAGGGACTATTACCTATATATATGATGCCGCAGGTAATAAATTAGAAAAACGTACCAATGAATTAGCTTCATCATTTAACAACAATACTTCTAAACAAACTATCACTACGTATATTGAAGGCTTTGTTTATCAAAATGATACACTTCAATTTTTCTCACACGAAGAGGGTCGCGTACGGCCGTCTTCCATAGCTAACAATATTTGGTCGTATGATTATTTTATAAAAGATCATTTAGGCAATGTTCGGATGGTTTTAACTGACGAACAAAAAATAGATAATTACCCCGCTGCAACTTTGGAAGATAATGCTGTTACTACAGAAAGTAATTATTATACAATTAACACAGGTAATATACAATCAACGCCAACATCAGTAACTGTACCAACTGACCAGAGCTATGCAAATAATAATGGGTTCTTAAATCCTAATCCAACGGTTAACCAGGCCGCCACAAGTTTAAAAATGTATATGCTGAATGGTGGTACTCCTAACCAAGCAGATAAAACAGGATTAGGAATTACTTTAAAAGTAATGGCAGGCGATATCATAAATATTTTTGGAAGAAGCTATTATCTCGAACAAACACCTCTTGCAGATAATAAAAATAATAATTTAGCTCCCCTAACAATATTATCGGGTTTATTAGGATCACCGGGTGATGCAGTTAAATTAACACATGATGGAGTAACTGCAGCGGCAATAGATGGAACTCCCGGCGTAGACCCAAGTGTAGCCAATTTTTTAACAAATAATCGAACACCATCAAGTACAATACCGAAGGCCTATATTAATTATATAATTTTAGATGAACATTTTCAATATGTATCAGGAGGAGTAGGTCCGGTAACGCAAAGTGGTGTAGTGGAAGATCATAAAAATGATCCTGCTATGCAAAATATACTGATACCAAAAAATGGGTATATTTATGTTTACTGTAGTAATGAAAGCCCGATCAATGTTTACTTTGATAATTTGCAGGTTGTGCATAGTCATGGGCCTTTAGTTCAGGATAATACTTATTCACCCTGGGGGTTAGAATTAAAAGGAATTAGTAGTAATGCTGTTTGTATTGGAAATGCACAAACACAGAAATATGGATTCAATGGGAATGAAGAGCAAAATAGAGAGTTTAGCGATGGGAGTGGCTTGGAAACAATGGATTTTAATGCCAGAATGTATGATCCTCAAACTGGAAGATTTTTTCAGCAAGATCCATTGTGTGATTATATGCGAAGATGGAGTCCTTATGTATTTGGATTTAATAACCCGGTGCAATTTGCAGATCCTTTAGGAGATTCTTCACAACCTGCAAATCAGCCTGCATTATATCAGGGCTCTGTGCAAGAAACTGAATCCAGTGACAAATCGGGGCAAACGTTAAAAAATGTTAGTGTCACTTCGCAGTATAAAGAATCTCTAATTAGTCAAATAGCATCGCTTGTTCCTGTTGCAGGTTTTGCATTAAGTTCATATAATTCATTTTCAGCAGGGCATTGGATTAAAGGAAGTCTTTTAGCTTTGGCAGCAGTAGGCGATGCTGCAACATTAGGAGAAGAAGGTGCAGCCATGCATTTAGGAGAAGAAGTGTTGGAGCATAGTTCAGAAGAAATTGCTGAGCATACGGCCGTTAAGGTTGAAGAGGAAGTGCCTGAACAAATGGAAAAAACTTTTTATGATCAAGGACATGTTTTTTGGTCAAGTGGAGGAAACTCTGCAGTAGAAGAAGCCGCAAGAAATTTTGCAAAAGACAATAACATGATAACGTTAGAAATGACGGATGCAGGAAAAAAATTGCAGGATTTAATAGAAAGCAAAAATATTCCTTGGTCTGAAGCTCAACCAATGTGGGAGGAGTTATCTTCCGGATTTGCGAGAGAAGCTGAAGGTTCTGTGCATGTTTTTCACAATTCAGGAGGAATTAATGTTGAAAGCATTTGGAGTAGAACTGAATATGGTATCCTTAAATCAAAAGAAGTTAATATTATTTATCACATTGTACCTTAATTTATATGATAACATTAAAAAAAATAGAAATTTATATGTCTTACAATGGAGATGGCGATAGATTTGTTCGTTTCGGTAACTCACAAGAAAAACTTATTATTAATTATGAAGATTGGTCTCTAATCGAAAGCCTCATTCAAGATATACGTTTGAGTAAAAGAGATTTGGTATCTGAACAATATTTAGAAAATATAAATAAAAAATTAGAAGCTAATTGTGATAATACTGATACAATAATCGAGCTTAAAATGTTAGTTGATAGTTTCATCTAGATATGATGAAGTTTCCTAAATATATGGTTAGAAGCAAGAGGTATATGGGCTAGATTGCCTACAATCTTTGCAAAGGGAGCAAAAGACTCAGTTCATTTTTTTAGGATTTGAAGGGAAGGGAGTATATGGATGGAATTTGAAAAGCCAGCGTTAATTGATAATAATATAAAAATTATTTTTCATTAAATTATGAAAGAATTAAAATTAGATAAGCTTATTATTTATTTATATGTAGATAATAATGACGTCCGTGTAATTTTTGATAAAATAGAAAAAACTATTACTAATCAAAATATTGAAAATGTAATAGAATTAATTGAATATAATTTTAAGGTAGTAAGAAGCTATTATAATAAAATTGTAATGAACGAACAAAATTTTGATTTAAGTGATATTAATTATCTAAGTATATCAATTGTTATTTTTTATCTCCATATGTATAACTTATGGAAAAATATGTACAAAAAGCAAGAAAATAAAAGCTTGAAATTTCAGGAGAAAGATTTTATTAATCCTTCTACTTCTGATATAGTATTTAGTTTTTATAAAAAAAAATATCCAGATGATTGGCAACAAAGATGCAGTGTTTTATTAGGAATGCAGCTAAATGATTTAAAAGAATATTATAAGAGAAGAGAATTATTTTATACTAAATAATATTTGTAAACAGATATAACTACTGAGTATTATTAAGTGCATCTCTTCCAACAACCTCTCCTGCAAGGGACGTTGCGTTTATTGCTATTTAGAAAAGAGTTTACTTGTTTTGTAAACCAGTTTTATAATTTACGCAACGTCCTCTTCGAGAGACATCGCTGGGAAATAAAAAAGGGCGATCATTATGATCGCCCTTTTTATTTAGATTTTTATTATTCTATTTTGCAATAATGATTTTATTATGAGAGGATTGTCCGTCTACCATAATAATTAGGTCATATTCGCCGCTAGCTAAATTTGTTGCATTGATTTGATTAGTTCCTTGTACAAGTGTTAGTGTACGAACAAGCTTACCTGTATAATCATATACATTGGCTGCAGCTTTAGTTATTATTTTAGGAATACTAATACTGAAATTTCCCTGGCTAGGATTAGGGTATACATTGATCGATGCTTCTTGATCATCTGAACCATTGTCTACAATTTCAGGTCTGGCAATATAATTAGGCACCAAATAACTTGAACTATAAGTACAGCCGCCTATAGTTGCTTGCGCACTAAAATAATCATTGGCTCCGCTTGATGGAGAAGTTAACGTATAAAAACTCGAGCTTGCAAGATCTACTCCTGTGTTTAAATTATACCAGGTATATGGTGCATAAGTAGGATCCGCCAATAAGGTTTTCGTTGCAGCAGTATAACTTACTGTAAACGGAGGCGCGGCACCAAAGGTATAAGGGGTAGTCTCAGGTGATCCGGGACATGAATTATTGATCAATTGATATATCCCCATTGATTCATTATTATAATTAGTAGGATTTGCTTTTATAGGTATAACCCATGTTCCTCCAGAAGATAATGTAGGAGTAACACTAGTTGTTTCCTGCAAGAAATCGGTATAACTAGGACTTCCAATGTTCATATATTTAAATGCATAATTATAATTACTAGCTGGCGAATAATTATCGACAGTAAGATATTCGGTGGCATTAGGAGCATTACCTACGCAAGAAGGTAACGTAACAATAGGTACTGAAGGTAGTATTGTTACAGGAGTTGATGTTATACTACAACCCGCTCCTACAGTATAAGTTGCCGCAATGGTAGCAACTTGCCCGTTAGTTCTATATAAAGTAGTACTACCTGTTTGACCCGATAATGTACCTATTCCTGCAGGAGTAGTAGCCCAGGTATAACTACAGGTACTACAAAGTGTTTGCGATGCTGTTAATGTAGTATTACTAAATGTTGAAAGACAATTTGTAGTACCGGTAACACTAACATTTGCAGGCGTTGTTCCTACAACCAATGTAGCAAACATTGACGATGATTGTACTGGTAGACCACAGGTTGGGCTATTATAAAACAACATATAAGCTCCAGTGGCTGTTGAAGAAGAACCAGTTGGTGGAGTAATTGTAATGATATGAGTAACCGGATCTATAGGTTGTTCTACACCATTTCCGGCATTTAAGAAATCAGTATATCCTGCTGAACCTACATTAAAATATTCAAGTACGTAATCACTTACACCCGGATAATTAGTAACGGTAATATTTATAGGTGAACCTGTTCCACAATATAAACCCTTATCAAGAGTAGCTCTTGCCGGGGCAGCAGTAGTAGCTATTGGTGCAGAAGTAATACCACATCCCGGAGCAACCTGATAAGTTGCAGTTATACTGGCAGGGTTACCATCTGTTTTATAAGTAGCTGAATTGCCGGTAGGTGTTAAAGTACCTGCTCCACTAGCAAGTGCCCAGGTATAAGAGCAAGTACTACAAAGAGCGGGAGATGCCGTTAAAGTGGTCCATCCTATAGGATTAAGACAAGTTGTAACTCCTGAAATAGTTGGTACCGTAGTTGAATTTATATTAATAGTATAAGACAATTCTGAATTGTTATCATTACAAGCCGCGCCATCTGCGCCGTTACCTACAACAGCATTTATCGTATAACTACCTTCTGCAGCCGTTGTAGATGGAGTTATTGTAGTAGTACCATCTCCGTTATCATGCGTTGTCCATCCCACTGGTAAGTTGGACCATGTTACAGGATTAGAATTTGCCTGTAAAGAACCTGTTGTTGCCAATGATGCAATTATTGGAGAACCTGGAGTGGTACAGGTTGTATTGAAAGTAATTATAGGCGTAATATTTGCAGATATTGTAGTAGGTAAATACCTGTTAATTGTGTAAGTATATGGTGTAGTATGGCCACATGCATCCATAACAGTTAATACAATAACACCAATTTGGTTATTAAAAGAAGCACTAGGAATTGTTAATATGCTACCAGTGTTAGTATAAGGAGGAGTAGTGCCTGTTTGTCCAACAGATGTCCATCCATTACTTTTAGAAACTCCGTCCGTTGTACCATAACTCCAGGTATAACTTATAACTCCCGGCGCTGGCACAACTGATAATACAAAGTCTGTAGGCGTGCCACCTGTCATTGGTACACAATCATGTCCATTTAGATAAGCACTAAGTGTTGTATTATCGACAGTATTTGCAGCTCCATTTGCTGTTGCGATGATAACAGGAGGTATCGTATTTCCAATTGTCATTCCAGAAGGTACAGATGCAATTCCTCCTGTACTTGTAAAGGTTAAATAATAACTGCTCAACACATTTGTTGTAAGTGGTGATGGTATATTAACTGTAAGTACACAGTTAGATCCGCTATATGAAGTAACAGGAATTGTACCTGTAGTTAAAAAATTAGAACCTGGGAATTCACTTTGAAGTGTATATGTGCCTGTGCCAGGACCAGGATAATTGGTAACATCAATATTAAAGGAAGTAGCCGTATTGCTTATACACGATGGTGGTAAATAAGTTGGGTTGGGTGGGGCAATATTAAGTGTCAATGATTGTGTGCCGGTTCCCCCTGCATTGGTTGCACTAATGGTAACATTGTATGTGCCAAATACCGTAGGTGTACCAGTGATAACACCCGTTGTAGTATTTATACTTAAACCAGATGGAAGGTTTGTTGCTCCATAACCTGTTGGCGAATTTGTAGCTGTAATTGTATAAGGATTAATGGCATAGCCATCTGTAACATTAGCTATAGATCCTGCACTTGTTATCACTGGTGGCAGTTCTATAATAGTAATTTTTAAGACTGCAGTTCCTGTACCTGCATCATTCTTTGCACCAATAGTAACATTAAAAGTGCCATAAACACTAGGCGTACCACTTATTACTCCGGTAGAAGTATTTATAGATAACCCTGTAGGTAAGCCTGAAGCAGTATAACTAGATGGAGCATCATAACTATTGGCTGGTACAGCTGTTGTAATATGATAAGGAGTAAATACCGAGTTTTGAGTTCCGCTCGCAGTTAATGCACTTGATATTACAGGCACAGTGATGATAGGAATTGCACTTAAACCAATTGGCCCAAACAACGCTGTTGCAGTGTTTGAACTATAGCTATATCCTACCCATGAATATTGTTTTAAAGTAGCATAAGGTTCACTCCACGTATAACTGGTAGAAAGGTCGTAAGGGTCATTTGCATTAGTAAAAGATGCGGCTGTAATAGTAATACTTCCAATATTTGTTTGGCTAACAACATTTCCTGTGGTACTATAAGCAACCAGATTAAATGTGATAGAAGCATTAGGATCGGGAACTAAGTCACCACTGGTTGGATCTACTGTGCTTCCTCTTTCAAATGTTATATTGAATGGGATCGCTGCATTTCCCGTAGCTCCACTAGCTACAAGTACTTCCGATACGGTGGGTTCAAAAAAAGTTACGGCACTTTGTGCAAAAATTGAGGCTTGCACAATAAATAATAGCAAAGCTATACAAAATAGCTTTTGTAAAAGTTTGTTCATAAACGGTTTGTTTTTTTAAGGTTGGTGATTGTAATTCGGCGCCAAAGTATTTAATATAAATATTGATTAATAAATTATGTGATAAGCGGCAAAGGAAAAAGAAGTAGTGTGAATCAGCCTATAAATATTTCTATTGGAAATTATATATACGGGGAAAAATTTTAAATTAATATACTAATTGAATTTAAATAACGGTTAGGGTTAAGCGATGCAGATCTTTCTTCGCAGCAACGTCTCCTGCAAGGGACGTTGCGCTTTGCCGTTTAGAAAAGAGTTTATTTATTTTATAAGCAACTATTATAATTTATGCAACGTCCTATTCGAGAGGCATTGCTGTGAAATAAGGGCTGATAAATTATTAGCCCTTATTATTAAACTTAATAATATATAATGATTTATTTAAAATATTATATATTGCCAAAACTAAAACCTATAAGACATGAAAAAATTGATCCTTTTTGCAGTATTGGCTATCGTATTTGCCTCTTGTAAAAAAAGCGGTTCGGGTTCTCCCCTTAATACAATAACTGCAACCATTAATGATACTGTTTACACGTTTAATAACCATGTTCTTGATACAACGATATACCAAAGTAGTGATAGCGAACTTGGTATTGAACTTGTTGCGGAAGATCTGGACTTAAATACAATTGGGCTCATAATGGCAGATAGACATGCTGCTCCACTAAAAGCTACTACCTATGGTTCAACAGGCGATACAACTCATATAGGAGGTATGCAATTTCAATTACATCTTGGTAGTTATTCGAATCTTTCCTTTCCTTCCGGACCAAATCCCCTTACAATTACTGTAAATACACTTACGTCTACCTCCATACAGGGAACATTTAAAGGAACTATATTTTTGAATGGAGATACCGCTAGTGCTAATAGAAAAACAGTTACCAATGGTACATTTAATTTTACTAAACCCTTAGTTATTCAGTAGGTATAAAATACAAATATATAATTTCAAATAAAAAGGTAGCCTTAGTGCTACCTTTTTATTTAGAGTATTACTATCTTATAAATTAAAATTAAACTTGCCGTTAGTTATTGGTTTATATGCCGCGGTAGAGTCTCCATCTAAATAAATATATCCTTTTAATGTTCCTTTTATTGAAGAGGAGCTAATTGAAGTTACAGTAACGGTTGCAGGGTTCGATTCGGTTGCAGGGAATGCGCTTGCCCAATAAGATGATGTGTAATAGGTCATCGCTATTGCTACTTCATTCGTTGTATCGCCCGTTGATCCATAAGTTATGTTTGTTATCGGATTTTTTGATATAAAGAGTAATACGATTTGATTTGAATCTACATCTACAGCCTCAATTAAAATAAGATTAGTACCAGGTGCGCTGGCACTTGTATCCCTGGTAACTTTGTTAAATGTGTAAACTGTGTCATCAATAGTTGCTATCAAGGTATTGGCAGGGACTGTATCGGGTTTGTTAACAACAATCGTATCTGTATTTATAGGATTGGTTGCAGTACTCTTTTTTGCACAAGATGCAAAGAGTATCGCGAAAACCGGAGCTATCACAAGTAAAGAAAATAGCTTTTTCATTTAATAGTATTTGGTTCATGCAAAGCAACTAAACTATTAAATTCTAAACAACGCCGAATTCGGGGGGCTCACAATAGGTATGTTATCTGTATGTTATTAAGTCTGAACAACACATCAAGCAGTATCCGTTTAGCCAGTTTTAACTTTTTAGTTGTGCCATAAATTTCAAATTTTGTATAAAATTAAAACTATAATACTATGGCTAATATACTGGTACTGGACGATTCAAAAGACCTGTTGAATATGATCAAAACTATTTTTCAGCTTCATAATTATGAGGTAAGAACGGCATCAACCAAATCTTCCCTAATGGCACATATAGAGATATTTAAACCCGATATCATATTGATGGATGTGTTACTCGATGGTGCCAACGGCAGAGAGATATGCAAAGAGTTGAAAGAAAATGATGATACAAAAAATATCGCGATCATTCTATTATCCGGAAGTCATGAGTTGTTAAGGAATTACAATGAATGTAAAGCAGATGATATTTTGGAAAAACCATTCGAGTTCAATGATGTAGAAAGAAAAATAAAAGTTTTATTAAATAACAAGCGATCCAACAAACAATCAGTCGTTATTTAATGCCCTTGTAAAGGATCAACCAACCTAAACGACCTGGAAAGTAAATAGGGTGTAGTAAATTAACGATCTCATCAGTTAAGGGTTGCAACAAATATTTTGTTTCCCGGCTATAGTACATATGGCAACTTCACTGGCGTCGCACATTTCATCACTTGAATTACTATTAAGCTTTTACTAACAATAAAGCACCCTTTGCAATTTGCCCGTGGCATACTAATTGGTTTATACTATTCAAAACATACAGTTATGAATAACAATAAAGCAAATGCCCCAAAAAGCAGGCAACAAAACAGTAAAACAAAACAAAGTGGCGATCTTCAGGAAGTAATAAATTCCGGTAATCAAAAATTACCCAATTCAAATGATCTTCAGCAAAATAACAACGACAGTAGTACGGATGATGAACGCCAGCGCAGGGGTTCACGAGTAAAATAACATCAGATCTTATGCTGCTATACTTAAGTATAGTAAAGCTAAATATCAAAATAATTTAATACATTCATGATAGTTTTCATAGGGTACGGATTAAAAACGGGCTTAGGTTTTCACCTTGAGCCCCATTTTTTTATAGCCATACCCAAAAAAGAGAAGGCTGTAGAAACAGCCTTCGTCCAAAACTAATAAGTCAAAAGCTTAATGCTTTTTACAATAACGTTCAAGCGTAGACTATAGTATCATGTCGAAGAAAATTAATAAAACTATTATATATCAATTTTTTCGCCAGTATCATACCTTCTGCAATTTTAAAAGCAAAAAGTAGAAGAAAGGACTGTAAAAACAGTCCTTTGATAATTCTAAAACAAAAATCACCGCTTGATTTATTACATATACTGCTATTAAAGCAAATAGGTTGGGTACTATCAATAAAATAAAAAATGCCCAGGAATACTGGGCATTTTTTATAAAGTAAATTAATATACTTATAGTGTTACAAAAGTAAATTGACCGTTAGTAATTGTAATACCAGGTTGCGTATTATCTCCGTTCGGGTAAAGAGTTCCTGTAAATGTTCCTTTTACAATTGCACCTACGATTGAAGTAATAGTAATTGTTGTGCTATTATCACTAGCATTATAACCGCCAGCTGATGGATCTACTTCAATATAATCACTGGTAGTTACATCTCCCGATGCTCCATAAGTTTTAGCTGTAAGAGCTGCATCTAGCGTACTGGCAGAAAAGTAGTAGTAATTTCCGCTTGCATCTGATGTATTCACATTAAAATAAGTTGAACCACCATAACCAGATTGATAATAAGAATCCACATCAGCTATAAAAGCAGTTCCATTTAAAGAACCGGATAAAGTATCTGCCACATTATGTGTTACAGTATCTGTTATTTTAACTGTATCACTCGTGTTTTTTATAACCGTATCTCTTAGAGTATTGGTAACAGTATCAACCTTAGTAATATTAGTTACACTGTTCTTTTTGCAAGATGCAAATGAAATTAATGCGATGATCGCTGCTGGAATAAGTAAGAATCTGATCTTCATGTTTGTTTTGGTTTAGTTAGTCGGTGAATATATGATAGATATTTCTATTTTTTATAAAGTAAATTAATATACTTATAGTGTTACAAAAGTAAATTGACCGTTAGTAATTGTAATACCAGGTTGCGTATTATCTCCGTTCGGGTAAATAGTTCCTGTAAATGTTCCTTTTACAATTGCACCTACGATTGAAGTGATAGTAATTGTTGTGCTATTATCACTAGCATTATAACCCCCAGCTGCTGGATCTACTTCTATATAATCACCAGTAGTCGCATCTGTCGGTGCGCCATAAGTTTTAGCTGTAAGAGCTGCACCCTGAGTACTAGCAGTAAAGTAGTAGTTATTTCCGCTTGCATCTGATGTATTCACATCAAAATAAGTTGAACCACCATAACCAGATTGATAATAAGGATCCACATCAGCTATAAAAGCAGTTCCATTTAAAGAACCGGATAAAGTATCTGCTACATTACGTGTTGCAGTATCTGTTATTTTAACTGTATCACTGGTGTTTTTTATAACCGTATCCCGTAAAGTATTGGTAACAGTATCAACTTTAGTAATATTAGTTACACTGTTCTTTTTGCAAGATGCAAATGAAATTAATGCGATGATCGCTGCAGGAATAAGTAATAGTCTGATCTTCA